>PJTY01000008.1_pt1 | contig 394290 bp, 358 predicted proteins | sample 1512121 | NCBI WGS metagenome assembly PJTY01 (sample SAMN08177680, study PRJNA422409) | Soil metagenome, whole genome shotgun sequencing project. | isolation source: Soil enriched (2) on filter paper: alkali lignin treatment | place: USA: Madison | collected 2015-01-15
AGCAGCTTGGCTCTCGTCAGCTTGCGACTGAAAACCATCGCACCGCGCTCGTCAGCGCCGTGCGCATGAAAAACGTTCTTGGCGATATCCAGACCGATTGTGGTAACTTCCGACACGGACGCCTCCCTCAGTGGTGTTTCGACACCTCCACTTTGGCACATAGATGCCGTCGGGGGGGCATCCACCCCATCAGGTTTCGGCGCGAGGCGACGTTCATCGCATTGCACCGGAACCGCTCGAGATGGTCGCCTACCGCCGGTGCGCTATGATGGAAAATGCCGTCCTCATTCCAGACACTCTGAGCCCAGATCGGAACCTCCAAACGGTCGTAGGTTTATTCCGGCATTAAAATGATGGAACGCCGCCTTGCGGCAGATGCCGATGACAAGTCGGCTCTCGAAGGAGTGCAAAGGGGGGGCTGATCGAGACGGCCGATCACGCTGTGGAAACCTCGCAGATGCTCGCGCATGCTCGACAGGTCCACGAAACGGTCGATTGCCCACAGGACATTACCGGACGAAACGTGCCGGGACCAAACAGATTTGCGCGTTTGCGGATGCCACCAGCCTTGCTATTCCGGGCGTATGCCCATTCCGGATTATCAGTCTCTTATGCTACCCCTCCTCGGCATTGCTGCCGAGGGTGAAACCCGCGTGCCAGCCGCCGCGCAAGTGATCGCCGATCGCCTCGGATTGTCCGAATACGAACGCGAAGAGATGCTGCCAAGCGGCAAGCAGCGCCTGCTTCACAACCGCGTGCATTGGGCCAAGTTTTACATGTCAAAGGCCGGTCTGATCGACAGCCCTAGGCGCGGGGTCTTCATGGCGTCGCAGGAAGGCAGGCAGCTCTTGGCCGCCAGGCCCGCACGCATCGACGTGGAAACGCTCAAGCGCTATCCAGCCTTTACCAAGTTCTACAATCAGGCCGACGACAGCGCCGTTCCGGACGGGCAGAATCATGCCACATTCGCCGCGACTTCATCCAATGCCACCCCGGAAGAGCAGATCGATGCAGCCTATGCTGTGCTGACCAAGGCCTTGAAGGCGGATTTGCTCACCCGCGTGCAGGAGCAATCCCCGGCATTTTTCGAGCGGCTCATTGTCGAGCTGCTGGTCGCGATGGGCTATGGCGGTTCGCATGATGACGCGGCTCGGCAATTGGGTAAGAGCGGCGACGGCGGCATTGATGGCATCATCGATGAGGATCGACTTGGACTCGATCGGATCTATGTCCAGGCCAAGCGATATGCGACCGGTACGGCGGTGGGCCGACCCGAGGTACAGGGCTTTGTCGGAAGCCTTGTCGGCCTTGGCGCGAGCAAGGGCGTGTTTGTCACCACCTCCGCCTTCAGCAAGCAGGCGCTGGTTTATACCAAAGGGCTGCAACAGCGGGTAATCCTGATTGACGGAGCACGCCTTGCCGATCTCATGGTCGAATTTGGCGTTGGGGTTCGCTCCAGCCGCCAGATCGAGGTCAAACGCTTGGATGAAGACTTCTTCACCGACGACACCTGAAATCGCCTAAATACCGGCGATCACAAACGCCCCCCCCTGTCAACTCGACATAGTGAAGCCCTGCCACCAAAAGGGCCATATTGCAATTTAAGGTTTGAATGATGACCAGCCAGCAACAGCGAGACGCACTGCACCGACAAATTTGGGCCATTGCCAACGGAGTAAGGGGTGCAGTCGATGGCTGGGATTTTAAACAGTTCGTCTTGGGCGCCTTGTTTTACCGTTTCATCAGCGAGAATTTCACCAGCTACATCGAGGCGGACGATGACAGCATCGACTATGCCGCCATGGCCGACAGCGCCATTCCGCACGAAGCCAAGGTCGATGCGATCAAGACCAAGGGTTATTTCATCTACCCCAGCCAGTTGTTCGCCAACGTTGCCGCCACCGCGATCACCAACGACAGTCTGAACACCGATCTTGCGGCCGTGTTCAAAGCGATTGAAAGCTCTGCCAACGGCTATCCATCGGAACCGGATATCCGTGGCCTGTTCTCGGATTTCGACACCACCAGCAATCGCCTTGGCACCACGGTGAAGGAAAAGAACACCCGGCTGGCGGCGGTTCTGAAAGGCGTTGCGGACCTACCGCTAAAGTTCGAGGATAATCAGGGCGACCTGTTTGGCGATGCCTACGAGTTTCTGATTTCGAACTATGCCGCCAATGCGGGCAAATCGGGCGGGGAGTTCTTTACCCCGCAACACGTTTCCAAGCTGATTGCGCAACTGGCGTTGCATGGACAAACCAGCGTCAACAAGATCTACGACCCCGCCGCCGGATCCGGCTCGCTGCTGCTGCAAGCCAAGCGGCATTTTGACGATCACATCATCGAGGACGGGTTTTTCGGGCAGGAAATCAATTACACCACCTACAACCTCGCCCGCATGAATATGTTCTTGCACAACGTCAATTATGACAAGTTCAACATTCAGAACGGCAACACTCTGGAAGACCCACGCTTCCTGGACGAAAAGCCGTTTGACGCGATCGTGTCCAATCCGCCGTACTCGGTGCGGTGGAAGGGCTCGGACGATCCAACGCTGATCAACGATGAACGCTTCGCCCCGGCCGGGGTTCTTGCACCGAAGTCCAAGGCAGACTTCGCCTTTGTGCTCCATGCGCTGCACTATCTGTCGGCCAAGGGGCGCGCGGCGATCGTGTGCTTCCCCGGCATTTTCTATCGCGGCGGGGCGGAGCAGAAAATCCGCCAGTATCTGATCGACAACAACTATGTCGAAGCCGTGATCGCGCTTGCGCCCAACCTGTTTTTCGGCACCACGATCGCGGTGTACGTGCTGGTGCTTGCCAAGAACAAGACCGACACCGGCGTGCGGTTTATAGACGCAACCGCAGAGCATGAATTTTACCGAAAGGGCACCAACAACAATTTCATGGACGTCCCGCATATTGCCAGGATCATAGAGTTGTTTGCCGGCGGGGAGGCCGTGCCGCACGTCGCCGAAACTGTTACTTTTGAGCGGATCGTTGCCGCCGATTATAACCTGTCGGTTAGCTCCTACATCGAGCCAAAAGACACCCGCGAGGTGACGGACATTGCCGCGCTGAACGCGGAGTTGAAAGCGACTGCCGCCAAGATCAATCGACTACGCGCGGATATCGACGCGATCATCGCGGAGATCGAAGCGTGAGCGTCTCCAACCTTCTTGAACGACTTCTCAATGGGGCTGATGTGAGGTGGCAGTGCCTAGGTGACGTGATTACGCTGGAAAAAGGGCGGCAGTTAAACAAACATTCTCTGTCGCAACAGGGGCTCTACCCTGCATATAATGGCGGTGTGTCGCATTCTGGGTATGCTGACGAATTCAATTATTCAGAGAACAAAACTATCGTAAGCCAGGGTGGCGCATCTGCCGGATTTGTGAATTTCATTAAGTCGAAATTCTATGCCAATGCGCATTGCTACGTCATCCTCCCAAACACCGAAATAGTTGACAATCGTTATGTTTTTCACGTCTTGAAATCAAATCAGGCTCGTCTGACTGGTAAGCAGCACGGCGCAGGTATACCTGCATTGCGCACCAGCGAGATCTTGGAAATTCCCATCCCGATCCCGTGCCCACGCGTCCCGGCGAAGTCCCTTGCGATACAGGCAGAGATCACTCGAATTTTGGACAACTTTGCCGAGCTGACTGCCGAGCTGACTGCCGAGCTGACTGCCGAGCTTGACGCGCGCAAGCGACAATACAAGTATTATCGCGATAGAATCTTGGCTTCTGATAACCTGGATGTAACGTGGAAGACGCTGGATGAAATTGGCGAATTTGTCCGAGGAAAGCGCTTCACGAAGGCCGATTACGTAGCCGATGGGATCAGCGCCATCCATTACGGCGAAATCTATACGCATTATGGTGTCTATGCCCACGAGACGCTGTCGAAAGTCAAAAGCGAACTCGCGGACTCATTGCGTTACGCTGACAAAAATGATGTTGTGATCGCAGGCGTAAGCGAAACCGTTGAAGATGTTGGTAAAGCTGTGGCTTGGCTGGGAGACGATAGGGTCGCTATCCACGACGACAGCTTTGCCTTTCGTCACACAATGAATCCAAAGTTCATTGCCTATGCGATGCAGACGGAGGCTTTCCACAGCGAGAAGGCGAAACACGTTGCGAGAGGCAAAATCAAAAGGCTTCTGATCGACGGAATCAAGAAGGTCAGACTGCCGATTCCTTACGCCGATAACCCCGAAAAGTCCCTCGCGGAACAGGCGCGGATCGTAGCGATCCTCGACAAATTCGACACGTTGACCACTTCGCTCAGCGAAGGTCTGCCGCGTGAAATCGAGCTGCGGAACCGGCAATACGAATACTACCGCGATCTGCTGCTGAGCTTCCCCGAGCCAGAGGAGATGGCCGGGGTATGAGCCAGACCCTCGAACAGATCGCACAGGCCCTCCATGGCGCGAACAAGAAGGTCCAGTTGATCTATGCCTTCAACGGCAACGGCAAGACGCGCCTGTCTCGTGCGCTGAAAGATCTCGTGGCTCCGAAGGCCAACGATGCAGAGGAGCCTGCACCGTCCCGAAGCAAGATTCTCTACTACAACGCTTTCACCGAAGATCTGTTCTACTGGGATAACGACCTGCTGGACGACGCCGAGCCCAAACTGAAAATCCAGCCAAACAGCTTCACCGACTGGATTTTGATGGAACAGGGGCAAGAGCCCAACATCACCCGGCATTTCCAGCGCTACACCAATGACAAGCTAACCCCCAACTTTAATGCAGAATATCAGCACGCGGGCCCGGACGGTACCGCGCAGACCATAAAGGCATTCTCCGAAGTCACCTTCTCACTGGAAACCGGCGACACCCACACAGGAAATTTCAAGATTTCCAAAGGTGAGGAAAGCAACTTCATCTGGAGTGTGTTCTACACGCTGCTGGAAGTCGTAGTTGACGTGCTGAGCGTACCGGAACCGGCAGAGCGGGAAACCGCACAATTCGACCAACTCGCCTATGTGTTCATCGACGATCCGGTGACGTCGCTCGATGAAAATCACCTGATCCAACTTGCCGTCGATCTGGCCGCCCTGATCAAGCGGGCACCGGAAACCCTGAAATTTGTCCTAACCACGCACAACCCTTTATTCTATAACGTCTTGCACAATGAGCTGGGAAACAAGTCGTGTTACCTGCTCGGGAGACTGGACGATGGCAATTTTGAACTGGTGGAAAAGTCTGGCGATTCCAATCTGAGCTTTTCCTACCACCTGCATTTGAAGGGCCTGTTGGAACGTGCTGTCGCTGACGGCCGAATCGAACGCTTCCATTTCATGCTTCTGCGGAACCTGTACGAGAAAACCGCGAGCTTCTTGGGCTACCCGCGATGGGCCGAGTTGCTGCCGGATGACAAGCAAGCCTACATGAATCGCGTCATACAGTTCACCAGCCACAGTACCATTTCAAATGATGCAATCGCCGAGCCCTCGCCTGAGGAAAAGCAGATCGTTCCGTTTCTGCTCGAACATCTGATCGTGAACTACAGTTACCGGCAGCAAGGTCCGCAAAATGGTTGAAGTTGCAACGCCTATCGCAGAGTCGAAGAACTTTATCGTTCTCGACAGATACGCCAGCGAATGGACCAGCAGCGACCGCTACCAGAGCGAAGACGACCTTGAACGCGAGCTGATCACCGACTTAGTCAATCAGGGCTATGCGTTCCTGCCCGATATCAAATCGATGGACGCCATGTTCGCGAACGTCCGCGAATGTCTGCAAGACCTGAACAACGTCGCTTTCACCGATCACGAATGGTCGCGCTTCGTCGAAACCTTCCTAGACAAACCCAGCGATGGTATTAGCGAGAAGACCCGCAAGGTCCACGATGACTACATCCACGACTTCGTGTTCGACAACGGTCGTATCCAGAATATCTACCTGTTCGACAAAACGAATATCCCGCGCAACAAGCTTCAGGTCATCAAGCAGTTCGAGCAGGCCGGCCTGCATGCCAACCGCTATGACGTGACCATCCTCGTCAACGGCCTGCCTATGGTGCAGATCGAGCTCAAGAAGCGCGGTGTGGCCATTCGCGAGGCGTTCAACCAGATTCACCGCTATAGCAAAGAGAGCTTCAACAGCGAAAATTCGCTCTACAAGTTCCTGCAGATTTTCGTGATCTCGAACGGCACAGACACCCGCTATTTCGCCAACACCACGAAGCGCAACAAGCACAGCTTCGACTTCACGATGCACTGGGCAAAGGCCGATAACGGGCTGATCCGGGACCTCAAAGATTTCACGGCCACGTTCTTGCAGAAGCACACGCTGCTCAACATCCTGCTGCACTATTCTGTCTTCGATGTCAGCGAAACGCTGCTGATCATGCGCCCATACCAGATCGCGGCGACCGAGCGCATCCTTTGGAAAATCAAAAGCTCGCACCATGCGAAGACCTGGAGCAAGCCCGAAGGCGGCGGGTATATTTGGCACACCACCGGGTCTGGTAAGACGCTGACGAGCTTCAAAGCGGCCCGCATGGCCACCGAACTCGATTTCATCGACAAGGTGTTCTTCGTCGTGGACCGCAAGGACCTCGACTACCAGACCATGAAGGAATACCAGCGGTTTTCGCCGGACAGTGTCAACGGTTCTGAAAACACGGGTGCGCTCAAGCGCAATCTGGCAAAGGATGACAACAAAATCGTTGTAACCACGATCCAGAAGCTCAACAACCTCATGAAGAACGAAGCCGACTTGCCGGTCTATGGCAAGGAGGTGGTGTTCATTTTCGACGAGTGCCATCGCAGCCAGTTTGGCGAGGCGCAACGGAACCTGAAGAAGAAGTTCAAGCGCTTCTACCAGTTCGGTTTCACCGGCACTCCGATTTTCCCCGTGAACGCGTCAGGCGCTGAAACCACGGCCAGCGTCTTTGGGCAGGAACTGCATTCCTACGTCATCACGGATGCCATCCGGGACGAGAAGGTGTTGAAGTTCAAGGTAGACTACAATGACGTTAGGCCAAAGTTCCGGGCAATCGAAAGGGAACAGGACGAGGACAAGCTCAGCGCGGCCGAAAACAGGAAGGCCCTGCTACATCCGCAGCGAGTCCGCCAGGTGTCACAATACATCCTGAACAACTTCCGCCAGAAAACCCACCGCTCCAATCTCAGCGGCGGCGGCTTCAACGCAATGTTTGCGGTAAGCAGCGTGGACGCGGCCAAGTCGTATTATGAAGCCCTGAAGGAGCTCCAGGGCGGAAGTGAAAAGCCGCTCAAGATCGCCACAATCTTCTCCTTCGCCGCTAACGAAGAGCAGAACGCGATTGGCGAAATCCGGGACGAAAGCTTCGACGTATCGGCGCTCGAAAGCAGCGGCAAGGAGTTCCTGAACGCAGCTATCCGGGACTACAATTCGCTGTTTGCTACCAATTTCAGCACCGATGGAAACGGCTTTCAGAACTACTACCGCGATCTTGCCAATCGGATGAAATCGAAGGAGGTGGACCTCCTGATTGTGGTCGGCATGTTCCTGACAGGTTTCGACGCACCATCGCTCAACACGCTGTTTGTGGACAAGAACCTGCGTTTCCACGGCCTGATTCAGGCTTATTCCCGGACCAACCGCATTTTCGATGCAACCAAGACGTTTGGCAACATCGTCGCATTCCGTGATCTGGAAAAGGCAACGATCGATGCCATCACGCTGTTTGGCGACAGCAACACCAAGAACGTGGTCCTGGAGAAGAGTTTCCGGGAGTATATGGAAGGCTTTACGGATATCGCCTCCGGCAGGTCGTGCCGTGGCTTCCTAACCATCCTGGACGAACTGGAGCAACGCTTTCCCAACCCGACCGATATATTCAGGGAATTGGACAAGAAGGACTTCGCCAAGCTATTTGGCGAATTTCTCCGGGCAGAGAACGTGCTGCAAAACTTCGACGAGTTTGTCGCGTTGAAGGCCTTTCAGGTTTTGAACCAAAGTGATCAGGAAGCCGTGGCGGCATTCAAGGAGTTCCATCACCTCAGCGATGAGGACATGCAGAAAATTGTCGCCATCAAACTCCCGGCCGAGCGAAAAATCCAGGATTACAAATCAACCTACAACGACATTCGTGACTGGTTGCGGCAAGAGAAGGCCGCGACAGAGCGGGAGGAATCGAAGCTCGATTGGGATGACGTGGTCTTTGAGGTTGACCTGCTGAAATCGCAGGAAGTCAATCTGGACTACATCCTGGAGCTCATTTTTGAGAAAAACCGCCATTCCAAGGACAAGGGCGACTTGATCGATGAGGCCCGCCGCGTGATCCGGGCAAGTCTGGGCAATCGGGCAAAGGAAGATCTGATCGTCGATTTCATCGATCGAACGAACCTCGATGAAATCGAAGGGAAAGATGGCGTAATCGAGGCATTCTTTGCATTTGCGCAGGAACAGAAGCGCCGCGAATTTGAAGAGCTTGTGGCCAAGGAGAACCTCAACCCCGACTCCGCAACGCGCTATGTGACAAATGCCATCAAGCGCGAGTTTGCGAGTGAAAATGGGAATGATTTAAAGGACATATTGCCTAAAATGAGCCCCCTGAATCCGGAATACCTCAAAAAGAAGGGCACGGTTTTCCAGAAGGTTTCCGACTTTGTGGCAAAGTTCAAAGGCGTAGGCGGACAGTTGTGAAGGCCATGTCCGGTTGCTTCTCGCAAAGCGGTAGCGCAGCCGATGGGTAACGCTCGAAATGCCTTCCAGCTAATCCCTCCGGCAGCAACAGACTGGAGTCCTCGTAGAACGGCAGCTATCCACCAGCTGCACCCTAAGACCTGCCGTTCCGGATCGTCCAACGCATCGGTCATTCCTTTGCGATGAAGACAGACAAACAAATGCCACTTAAAAAAGCGGGACAAATCAGATGATCCCCCCATCCCGTTAGACTTGTGGGCGTAATCCAAGCCTCATCCCAGACCAGCTCCTTTCGTGTTTCTCGCCGCCAACCCCGAGGCCGCAGCCTGTACAATAGCAGCCTGCACCTGCCCTGCGCGCTCGTTGATCGCGGCAACCAGCTTGCCACGATCGTTGGTGAAGATAGTGGCGGATTCCTTCGCCCGGGATATCCCGACGTAAAAGGACTTCTGGTCCACCAGATTGGCCGCCTTACTGTCGGCATGGACCATGACATGATCGGCGGTACGCCCCTGCGCGGCAAAGGCGGTATCGACATAGCCATGGGCAATATGTCGGTCGCGGGCGGAATCGAGATGGAGCGTTTCGGTTGCTCCTCGCTCGGTTTGGATCGTGGCGGTGCGAGCCTGCTGATCGACGGCAATCACTTCGGCGCGCGCGCCATTGATCCGGTCCGCATCGCGGTCGTTGCGGGTGAAGCGGATAGCATCGCCGGTTTTCAGGTCGATCGGCTGGGCCGAGAAGGCCTGGGCATGACCCGCACCCCATTGCCGCAAGCGCCAGTCCACCTCGCGCCCATCCTCCGCCTTGAGCGCTATGGCGGCCCTGGCCGGGTCGATGCTCTCGACGCGGTAGGCTTCCCCCCGCCCCACACCCTTGTCGGCATAGCCACGGGTGAAGCGAACTACATCGCCCTTGTCGTAACTCAAGGGATCGCGCGCCTCTGCGCGGGTCAGCCCCTTGTTGACGAGAGCTTCCACCGGGACGGCGGGGCCGGTCAGCGCCCCCGACCGGGTAAGCGCTGCGCGAATGTCAGCGGTCAACGCATCGCGCCCCTCTCGCGACGGCTCGATCACGATGGTGCGGGCACGTCCGACCTTGTCCAACGCCGCATATCGCTCGGCGATGGCAGCGAAGCGTGCAGCCTGATCGGCACTCTCGATGATCTGCCCACCACTCCGGTCCAGCGCGGCCATGGCTTTTCTGGCATCCCCCTCGATCGACGCCAGCACAGCCTCCCTGGTGGCGAGGTTGGTCTGCCGCACGATCTCGGCCAGCCTGGCGGTTTCCATGCCCGCGCCTTGCAACTGGGCGAAGGCCGCGCCCGCCTCAACCGAACCCAGCTGCTTCACGTCACCAACGAGCACAATCCGGGCATCCTGCTTCGCGGCGAGGTCGAACAGCCGCGCGGTATCGCGTGCTGACAAAAGGGATGCCTCGTCCACGATCCACGCGGCGGGCCGGGTGGGATCGGAGCGCTCCGGGACAAGCAGATGCCGGGCAACGGTATCTCCGCGCGTACCCAGCGCCTCGCCCAATACCATCGCCGCCGACGCGGTCGGGGCCAGAGCCGTCACGGCTATCCCCCGCGCCTCGGCCTCGCGGGCGAAGGTCGCCAGCACGGTCGTGGTCTTGGCGGTGCCGGCATAGCCCTGGACGGCGGTGATCCGGTTGCGGCTGGTCAACAACTGCTCGGTGGCGGCACGCTGATCAGGATTCCAGCTATGGCCCGCACGCTCGGCCTGCGCCGCTGCGCTGGCAACGGCCTTGGCGGCGGCAAGCGGTGTTGCGATAGGCGCAAGCGCCTCGCGCCCCTCTACCTCGATCCGCAGCATCTTCGCTTCGGTTTCGACATTCAGACGGGTGGTGAACCCGGCAAACTCGGCACCGCGCCGATCGATATGGATACGGTCGATCAAGTCGCCCTGTCTCGCAGCCGTCTCGATGGCGGTTCCTATCTGGGCGTAACCGATCTTGCCTAACCCTATCCGCCCGGCTTCCTCCTGCAAGGCGGCGGCGGAGAATACCGACTGCCGTTCGCCCAACTTGTCGGCAGCATAGCCGACGGCGCGGGCTGCGGCCCTGTTGCCCTGCATGTCGATGGCGGCGCGATAGGCCGGATCGGCGGCCTTGGCTTCGGCATCTTTGACGATCGAAAATCTCGTCTCCGCCCCAAACCCCGCTTTGGCTGCTGTCTCCCGCCACTCCGCCACGAGCCCCGCGTGATCAGCCGCAACCTTGGCCTCGCGGGTATCGAGCGTGGCAACCTGCTTCTCGATGGCGCTGGCGGTCACGCGGGATGTACCGCGTGTGGCCAACGCCGCCTCGATCTCCGCGCTGCGGGTACTGAACGCCTCGATGACTTGGTTGGAGACACCCCTGATCTCGAACATGGACTCCTTGCCCGCCTCGATCTCATAGCCCAGTTCCCGGACCTTCACGGCCAGTTCCTGCCGGTAGATCGCCCCGATCTGCTTCTGAAGCTGGTAGATCGCGCGCGGTTCGAGGCTGCGCCAGGCACCGTCTTCGCCTCGCGTGGCGTTCAGGATGACATTGTGGGTGTGAAGCTGCGGGTCCTGGGCGCGGCTGGTGCCGTGTTGGAAGCTCGCGATCACCAGATTACCGGTCGCCTCGCGGGCGACGGTGCCACCATCGCGGATACGCGTGGCGGCCATATGGCGTTCGACATACGCCATTGCGGTCCTGACCGCTTGTCCATGCGCCTCGATCAACCGCCGGTCGCCCGCAACCTCGGCCATGATCGACACCGACTTGGGGGCGCTCAGGGTCACGTCCCAGCCGGGGCGATGCTCAAGCTGGCCATCGCGGAAGGCGCCAAGCTGCTGGTCGCCGATCCTGCCGTCGAGCAAGGCGCGGAACGCATCGCGATCCACCTCGCCGGACAGGCCCAGCGCCTCCGCGCCAGCACCTTGCCATTGCGAGGGCGATAGCCCGCCCTCGGTATAATAGTCGTCGGCCTCATAGTAGCTACTGGCCTGCGCCGAACTGGTGAGGGCAGAGACAGAAGCTACCATCACACCGGCCCCTGATTGTCAGCCTTCGGGGAGGACGACGACGATGCTGATGAGGGGAATGACGACGATGGCGGTGGAACAGTGCTGTTGGCGGCCTGTCCCCACAGCATGGTCGCCGGATCGGCAGCAACGAACCCCAGCTGGCGAGGATCGCCACGCCGCGCGATATGATCGGCGGTCATCCTGATCCGGGCCACGGGCAAGCCATCGGGCAGCAGCAGATAGCCCTCGTGCCGCGCAAGGCGGAGCTGGCTCTCCATGACGGCGGGCCGGACTTCGCGCATTCGGCCCAGATTGATGCGATGCCCTTCGTCACCGTTGCCCAGCATATCGGTCTTGGTCCGGATCTCCATCTCGGAGGTGCCGATGGTCTGGCTGGCCCATTGCCGGGTGTCGCTGTCGATGGTTTGCAGGAACAGCTTGGTGTTGCAGCAGCCTAGCATGGATTCGGCGATCTGCGGTCCATAGCGGTGCTGCATCTGCCCCAGCGCCTGGAAGGTCAGCACCACCGCCGCGCCGAACTTGCGGCCCTCGGGCAGCAGCCGTGCCAGGTTGTCGACGCGCGGCAGGTCGGCCAGTTCGTCCAGCACGAACCAGATGCGCCGCTTCTCGGAAGGGGGCAGGCCCAGCACTGCGCTCGCCGCGCATTCCAGCCAGCAGGCGAGCAATGGCTTCGAGGCCTCGAAGTAGTCCTCCTTCCTCGGCACGAATATCCAGGGCCGCGCACCGGGGTGTCGGTCCAGCGCTTCAATGAAGCTGCGGAAGGCAAAGGGTTGGGCCTTGCCGTCCTCGGCCCGCAGGAACTGGATCAGGTCCGCCGCCTTGGCGAGCATGAACAGCACGCTGCCCGTGGCCCGGTCGGCATCGTCGGCAAAGGTGCGGGCCGACGAACTGGTGGCGAGCCATTCCTTCAAGTCGTCCTTGGGCCGGTTCTTCAGGGCATGGAGCAGGTCGGGCAGGGTGCGCCTGTTCTCCTGCCACAGGGCCCGTATCATATTGGCGACAAGGATACGGCTGGTGTCGAGCCATACGTCGCTGTCGTGTTGCCCGGTCTCGGTGATCAACTGGTGGGCGATGCGGTCGGCGTCCGCCGGATGGGCGATCTCGGCGAAGGGCGACCAGAACGCACAGCGGATGTCGAACGGGTTGAGGATCACGTCGCCGCGCGCCGGATCGTAATAGTGCGCGATGAACTCGCCGCTGGTGTCGTAGACCAGCGCGGCTTCGCCGCGCGCCTCGATCCCATCGAGCAATTGCCGCAAGGCCGTGGTCTTGCCGCTGCCGGTCGTGCCGATCATCGCCATGTGGCGGGTTTCCAGACGGGCGGGGATCGGCACTTTGCCAATGGCGAGGGTCTTGGAATCGGCCTCCTTGCCGGTCAGCCTGGCCAGTTGCTTCTCGTCCACCACCTGCGTTCCGCCGATCCAACGATCGGCCAGCAGCCGCTCGCGCCGCCGCGCCAGCGCGCCGCGCAAGGCGATCAGGCCCACAAGCCAGGTGCCGAAGCCGAGCCAACATCCCCGCCTGGCCCAGGCCCAGACAAGATCGACGCGCCGCCGGAAATAAGAATGGGCGATGATTTGGCGCGCCGAACGCCCTTCCTCGATATGGTCGGGATAGCGAACGTCGATCCCCGCATCAGCTTCCCAGCCGGATACGGCCCAGAGCTTGGTCCTGGCCCAGTAGTAGGTGCCAGTGGCGAGCATCGCGTCGCGGCCCAGCATGACGTTGGGCAGTGCCAGTCCACCGAGGGCAACGGAGGCGAGCATGACGAGAGCCTGCCGTTTGAGGCGGGCGCCTTGCGTGCTGAGACGATGCTTGCGCAAGGCATCGGCATGGTTGCGGCGATCGTCGGGGTGGGTCATGGCCGGTTCTCCCGCGCAAGGCCCCGCTGCCGATTGTAGGCGGCGGTGATCTCCTCGGTGAGGATCGCGTCGCTCTTGCGCGCACCACTGGCCGCGCTGCGGGCGTAGCAATAGGCAGCGCAGGCGGTGAACAGCGCGCGGTCCAGCATCCGCTCCACGTCCACGATGCGGGTGGCGACCGATGCCAGTTCGGTCACGATCTCGCGGGTGTCGATTGTGCTGCCCGTCCCCTGGACGAGGGTGGCCAGTCCCGTGTCCACCACGCGGGCGAGCATGGCATATTCGCTCAATCCACGTTGCCGGGCGAAGCCGGCAAGGGTGCGGTGCTGGGCCGGAGAGAGCCGCACGGTCTGGGCGCGGGCGCTCATGATGCCGCTCCAGCCGAGATGCTATTCGCCATCGCAAGGAACGGCGCAATTGCGCCGTTCCCGTGTCCTCCTGTTTGACGGAATGCTATCCGCATCGCGTCAAACCCGCAGAAATGCTGGATGCACCCGTGCGTGAGGTGTGTATCTGAATTGTCGGCTCGATGCGTAGCATCGCAGCCCAGCAACCTTGTCCTTTGGACGACCGGATCAGGCATGGTCCGATCCTTCCCGGCAGGCTTCGCCCGGGGCGTCAGCGGCAGTGTTGGACACCCAGGCGGCGATGATCCGCTTGGCTTCGCGGTCGGCCTTGGGGCGATCGATCTCCCGGTGCTGACGGGGCTGGTCGTAAAGGCCGTGTTCGATGATCCAATTCTGGACCACTTCGTCGATGGCATCCTGCAACCGGCTGTCGAGCCGCCTTGCCGCGATGGGATCGAGATGCGCCGTGACATGGGGAGCTTCGATCAGCCCGCCCAGCGGGAGACAGGTCCTGCCAGCACCCTGCAAGGGACCATCCACCCGCAGGGTCGATACGACGCCGCGATGGGTGTGCAGAACGGGACGTTCGTTGAGGGTCCACTGGCTGATCGAACAGCGGTAGGTCTCGCCATCGTCATCGAAGGGCAGCAGCCGCTCGATCAGCGGCTCGACGATGGGCGCAAGCCGCTGATGGACCGTGAAGCGCAGCGTGACATAGGACCGGCCTGCCAGCCAGGCGGCCAGCCGATCGACGGTGTTGCGGATGGAAGGCATGGATCATCCTTTCGTGAAATCACGATTGTTTGGGGTCTTGTGTGCTGGGAGATTCAGCCGCGCCCGGACCACCCGGCGATCAGGCCGGGACCGGCAAGCGGCTGGGGTTCAGGCGAGGGATCGGGATTGGGCGAGCCGCCGGACGGACTCGGTGGTCAGCAGCGTGCGCCGGCCGATCTTAATGGCGTCGAGGCCACCCGACTTTATCAGGGCGTAGACCGACGATCGCCCGATGCCGAGCGCCTTGGCGGTGTCATTGATGGATAGGGTAAGAGGTTCCATGTGCATCTCCATGTTGGCCGACTGGCGGCGGGAGACATGCCCGCTTGCACAGGATTGCCAGCGGCCCTCCCCGTAATGGGAAAGCCGCAGAAATCCGCCGATGGCGCATGGCACAGAAAACAAACGCCGCGCATTGGAAAGCCATTCCCGATTCGCCAAAATCAAAAGCGGCGCTCAGCGGCTGTCGGAAGACGCGGACTTCTTGAGGTGGGCGTAGATTTTTCTGGCGTAGGGCGTCAGCCGGTCGCGCTTGGGGATATCGCCGGACACATTGGCCGCGCTGTCGAACCATTCGTCGAGCCAATCGGTCAGCGAACGGACTGCCGCCACCTCGTCGTTCAGGTCCAGCGTTGCGAGCCTCGGATCGGCGCGCAGATCGAAGGCCGCTTCGACATAGGCATATTTGACGTTGCGGCCTGGTCCGCCCGAACGTTTAGGCGCACCCATCGCCAGCATTCTCTCCATGTCCTCGCGATGCAGGTAAAGGTCGGCCGGCAGAGGCATAGCGGTCGGGAAGCGCATGACTATCCCCCGGTCATTGCCCTGCTCGGAAAACAGGAAGTAGCGCAGCCTGCCAAAGAACTGGCGGCGGTTGAGGGGAATCCGCTTTTTGCCGAAGCGGGAGATGTAATAGGCTCTCGGGCCATCGACCTTCTGCAAATGCCCCAGCACCTCGTCGAACAGTGGATCGGATGGGTGGGGCAATGACAACGGGGCGTCCGGGACTCCCAGGCCATATTGATAGGCCCGCCGCCACAGGTGCGGGGTTATGATCCCTGCCAACATTAGCAGCGTGCCATAGTAAAAAAAGTCGGCGGATTTTGATCGAATCGCGATCGCCAAGCCGATCAGGAACACAACGGCCAGAAGCCCGAAAACACTGCTGATGGCGATGGCGAGATTGTAAGACCAGGAGAAGCGCGGCTTGATCCCTTTGAGGAAGGCCGCATTCAGCTTCGATCCTTCATCCAGATCGTCCGCCGTGATCTTCGCCAATACCTTCCAGAGCGGAATATCATCGACGTCATCCCCGTCCGCAAAGACCTTCCATCTTTCGCCGGGGCTGCCTGTCATCTGTTTCCGCCCTCCCGCAACTCGTCCAAATAATCGCTCCACCATTGCGCCATGGCAACACGCTCCGCCCAATAGGCCGACTGGTTGTAGATGCGCCGGACGCTGCCCGCCACCATGTGCGCCAACGCGCGTTCGATGGCGTCGGGGTTCCATTTGCCAGACTCGTTCAGCAGCGAAGATGCTGTCGTACGGAAACCATGCGCGGTCATCTGCTCCTTTGTATAGCCCATGCGCCGCAAGGCCGCGTTGACCGTGTTATCGCTGATGGGCCTCGCGCGAGTTCTGATCGACGGGAACACATATTGTCCGGAGCCGGATAGGGAGCGCATATCGGTGAGGATTGCCAGCGACTGCCGCGACAAAGGCACCGAATGAGGTTGGCGCATCTTCATCTTCCCTTCCGGGATGATCCAAACCGCCTTTTGAAAATCCACCTCCATCCATTCCATTTGCCTAATTTCGCCCGGACGTTGGAAAACATGGGGCGTCAGTTTCAGCGCATACATGACGGCAGGATCGCCTTGATAATCTTCGATAGCCCGAAGCAGCGCTCCGAAAGCGGTGGGATCGGTGATCGCGGGGAAATGTTTGACCTTCGCTGTCGTCAGGGCCCCCATCAGCAGTTGGGCGGGGTCGCGCTCGGATCGCGCTGTCGCCACCGCGTAACGAAACACGCGGCTGGCGAACGCTCGGAGAAGATTCGCTGTCTCCAACCGGCCCCGCCGCTCATGCTTCCGAAGTTCATGCAGCAGTTCTTGCGGCGTGATCTCAGCGACGGGACGCCTGCCGAAATCGCCGCCCAGAAGCTTCACGAACCAGCGCATCTTTTCCAAGGTGGGCTCTGCCAGCCCCTCCCGTGCTTTCTTTTCAATCAACTCCTCGGCTACGCTCGCGAAACTGTTGCTCGCGCGGATGCTGGCCTCGATGCGCGCCTGACGCTTGGCGACGTTGGGATCAACCGCATGGGCAAGCTGCCGACGGGCCGCATCACGCGCTGATCGTGCCTCAGCCAGTGTGATTTCAGGATATGATCCAAGCGCCAGCTTTCGCTCCACGCCGTTGATGCGGTACTTTACTCGCCACAGTTTGCTACCTCTCGGATTGACCAAGAGGTAAAGACCCTGCGAATCCGAGACTTTATAGGGCTTGTCCTTGGGTTTTGCATTACGGATCGCGGTATCGGTCAGCACCATTGGGGGCCTCGCTTCCGTGGGGGCTTCGCGGAGCCCCCAAATTAGGCCCCCATCGTCTGCGGCTACAGGCAAATAAGGGCAGTCGCTGACAACCAGCGATTACCCATAAACTAGCAGGAAACAGGGATTTTTCCAACTGTTGGCAGACGTCGCCAGACAGGATTTTGGAGGCCCGAGCCGGAATCGAACCGGCGTGCAAGGATTTGCAGTCCTCTGCGTCACCACTCCGCCATCGGGCCTTCCGTGCGGTGGAGGCGGCAAATGTCCGCCTTTGATCGCAAAGTCAAGCGCGAGAAGGCGAACAATCCCAAGAATCTCGCTCGCCATCGTGGAAAGCCGCTTGGCGCGGGGGAAATGCTGATTTAGAGGTCCGGTAATCCCCTAAGTGTATTGCATTGCCAATACAGTTGTGCCAAGCGAGGAACTATCGTGACCGAGCAGAACTATTCTTCGATGCGGACCGCCATGGTCGAGAGCCAGCTGCGCACCAGCGCCGTGGACGATCAGCGCGTGATCGCCGTGATGGCGAAAGTGCCGCGCGAGGACTATGTCCCCGCCGAGCGTCGGGCCATGACCTATGTCGATCGCCCGATCCCGCTGAACGGCGACCGTGCGCTGAACCCGCCGCTGGTCACTGGCCGTCTGCTCAAGGAAGCCGATGTCCAGACCGGCGAGAAGGTGCTGCTGATCGGCGCCGCGACCGGTTACAGCGCGGCGCTGCTCGCCGAGCTGGGTGCGCAGGTGACGGCAGTGGAGGTCGAGGGTGGCGCGGAGATCGCGGTGCCCGGCGTGACCGTGGTGCGCGGCCCGCTGGCCGCCGGCGCATCGGCCGGTGCGCCCTATGATGTTCTTTTCATTGACGGCGCGGTGGAGGAAGTCCCCGCTGCGCTCGTCCAGCAGCTAGTCGATGGGGGACGGGTGGTGACGGGCGTCGTCGAACGCGGTGTCGCTCGCCTGTGCAGCGGCCGCGCGGTGGCGGGCGTGCTGGGTCTCGCCAGCCTTACCGACATGGAAATGGTCGTGCTTCCCGGTTTCGCCGCACCGGAGCAGTTCGTTTTTTGAGACAGGATAGATGACAGCAAAGCGTATGACCCTTCGGCGCCAAGCCGCTACAGCCTTGCTGTTGCTATCCTCTTCCATGGCAGGGGTGGCGTATGCCGAAACTCTGCAGGGCGCGCTGGCCAAGGCCTATCGCACCAACCCGACCCTGACCGGCGCGCGCGCCGGTCAGCGGGCGACGGACGAGAATGTCCCGATCCAGAAGGCCGCGGGTCGGCCCACGGCCAATTCGCAGCTCCAGTTCCAGGAACTGGTGGTGCGCCCGTCGAACAGCTTCCTGGCGCCGCATCGGTCGGCCAATGCCAGTGCCAGCATCGATGTGCCCATCTATTCCGGCGGCACCGTCCGCAACAGCGTGAAGGCGGCGGAAACGCGCGTCGAATCGGGCCAGGCGAATCTGCGCGGAACCGAGGCGAGCGTGTTCTCGCAGACGGTCGCCGCCTATATGGACGTGATCCGCGACAGCGCGCTGGTGTCGCTCAATGCGGCCAATGTAAAGGTGCTGGAGGTCAATCTCCAGGCGACCAACGACCGGTTCGAGGTCGGCGATGTCACCCGCACCGACGTCGCCCAGTCCGAATCGCGTCTGGAACTGGCCCGGTCCGACCTGCAGCGCGCCGAATCCAACCTGATCACCAGCCGCGAAAATTATATCGCGATGGTCGGCGAGGCGCCGGTCGATCTGGAATCGCCGCCCGCTCTGCCGGGTCTGCCGGCCGATCCCGACAGCGCCGTGCGCGTCGCGCTGGCCGATAATCCCGATATCCTGGCTGCGCAGAAGTCGCGTGAGGCGGCGCGTTATGACGTGAAGGCGGCCAAGGGCGCCACGCTGCCGACCCTGAGCGGTTTCAGCCAGGGCAGCTATACCGACTATATGGACAAGGACATTGCGGCCAACAAGCAGGCGGCCGTCGGTGCGACCCTGACCATTCCCTTCTACCAGGGCGGTCGCCCGGCCGCACAGGTGCGCCAGAACCAGGCGCTCGAGTCGCAGGCGATCGAGCGGCAGATCGAGGTCGAGCGCGGCGTGATCTCGCAGGCGCGCGCCGCCTATGCCGCGTTGCAGGCGTCGCTGCGCACGATCCAGTCGAGCCAGAAGGCGGTCGATGCCGCCGAACTGTCGCTGGAAGGTGTGCGGGCGGAAAATTCGGTCGGCAGCCGCACCATCCTCGACATCCTCAATGCCGAGCAAGAATCGCTCAACGCCAAGGTCGAACTGGTGACCGCGCGCCGCAATGCCTATGTCGCCGGCTTCACCCTGCTGGCCGCGATGGGCCATGCCGAGGCCGACGATCTGGGCCTGGAAAGCGGCACCCTCTATGACCCGATGGTCAATTACGACCGGGTCGAGGGCAAGTGGTTCGACTGGGACTATGACGGCAAGCCCCAGGCGGTTTCGACGCGTACCGTTGACACGCCGGCTCAAAACGCCAAAGTCGATGCCGTGCAGCCTTAACCGCTTGTTAACCTGAACAGGTAATCTTGGCGGAATAGGTGCGGAATGAAATTTGGACGGGAATTATCCATGGGTGACATGACCAAGGAACCCTCGATGGAAGAGATACTCTCGTCCATCAAGCGGATCATCGCCGAAGAGGGCGAGGACGCCGTTCAGGCCGCGCCGCAGCGCCGCCAGAAGACCCCGATCGACCTGAGCGCCGCGTCCCATGCGGTGATGTCGGCTGAGGTCGAGGAAGTGCTGGAACTGACCGACGAGATTCCGGTGGAGGAAGTGATGCCCGCGCCCAAGTCGACCCGCGCCGTGAAGGCCGTGGCCCCGTCCGAATCGGACGGCGACTCGATCCTGTCGGTGGAAAGCGAAGTGGCCGCGCGTCATTCGCTTTCGGCCCTGTCCACCATGCTGGTCAGCCCGCGCGAGGGCGAGGACAATACGCTTGAAGCTCTGGTCCGCTCTATGCTGCGGCCGATGCTCAAGGAATGGCTCGATGCGCGCCTGCCCGCGCTGGTCGAGGACATGGTCGCCAAGGAAATCTCCCGCATCACCGGCCGCTGAGGCCGACAGGCCGGCGATCGCGCGCCGGCCTCTTGCCGGGGGCGTAAGGCGCGCCTAGACCACGGATCATCTCATCGACGCGCCCGGCCGTGCATCGCATGCGCCGGCACGCCGTGTTTTCGATCCGAGGGTGATTTTTCCATGAAACATATCCTGCTTGCCGGCCTTGGCGCACTGGCCCTGTCGCCGATGCTGTCGTCTGCGCTGGTGGCGCCGGCGGCTGCCCGCCCTTTCACGCCCAATGACATGGTGTCGCTGGACCGGGTGTCGTCGCCGACCGTGTCGCCGGACGGCAAGTGGATGGCCTATCAACTGCGCAGCACGGATCTCACCAATAATCGCGGTCGCACCGACCTCTATTTGCTGGCGATCGACAAGGCGGGGCAGGCGCCCCGGCTGATCGCGTCGGTGCCCGACAAGAATGAGGCATCGCCGGTCTTTTCGGCCGACGGCAGCGCGCTCTATTATGTCTCCAACGCCAGTGGCGACGATCAGCTGTGGCGCGCGCCGATCGCGGGCGGTCAGCCGGTGCAGATCAGCAAGGCGCCCGGCGGCATTTCCGGTTTCCTGCTGAACCCCCAGGGTGACAAGGTGGCGCTGTGGGCCGACCGGCCGGTCGGTGCGCGCACGATCGACGATGTGAAGGCGCCGACCCCGCCAAGCGCGGGCAGCGGCCGGGTCTATGACCAGCTGTTCGTGCGCCACTGGGATACGTGGAGCGACGGCCAGCGTTCGCAGATTTTCGTCATGCCGGTCGCGGGCGGCAAGGCGGTGTCGGTGATGGGCGGCCTGGTCGGCGACAGCCCGTCCAAGCCCTTTGGCGGGGCCGAGGAACTGGCCTGGAGCGCGGATGGCAAGGCGCTGTTCTTCGCCCTGCGCGAGGCCGGGCGGATCGAACCACTGTCGACCAACCTCGACATCTTCAGCGTGCCGGCCGATGGCAGCGCCAAGCCGGTCAACCTGACCGACGCCAATGATGCGACCGACACGATGCCGATGGTGTCGCCCGATGGCAAATGGCTGGCCTATGCGGCGATGAAGCGGCCCGGCTATGAAGCCGATCGGCTGGTGCTGATGCTGCGCAACATCGCCACAGGCGAGACGCGCGCGCTGACGCAGGGCTGGGATCGATCGGTCGGGTCGATCGCCTGGGAAGCGCATGGCAAAGGGCTGCTGGTCACCGCCAATGACGTGCTCGACAATCCGGTGTTCCGGGTGGACGCCGCATCGGGCAAGGTGACGCGCCTCACCCAAAAGGGCCATGCCGGCAGCGTCGTGCCGCTGCCCGATGGCGGTTTCGTCTATGCTCTGGACAGCATCCAGTCGCCGGCCGATTTCTGGAAGATGCCGGCGAAAGGCAAGCCGGTGCGCCTAACGAATGTCAACGCGCAGAAGCTGGCCGGGGTGGATGATGTTTCGGTCCAGCGCTTCAGCTTCAAGGGCGCCAATGGCGACACCGTGTGGGGGCAGATCGTGAAGCCCATGGCTGCCAAGGGCAAGTTGCCGGTCGCCTTCCTGGTCCATGGCGGGCCGCAGGGCAGCTTCAACGACAGCTGGTCCTATCGCTGGAACCCCAAGGCGTTCGCCGCCCATGGCTATGCCGCGGTGATCGTCGATTTCCATGGCTCGACCGGTTATGGCCAGGCCTTCACCGACGCGATCAACCAGGATTGGGGCGGCAAGCCGCTTGAGGATCTGAAGCTGGGCCTGGCCGCGGCGGCGGCGAAGGACGCCAATGTTGATGCGGGCAATGCCTGTGCGCTTGGCGCCAGCTATGGCGGTTATATGATGAACTGGATCGAGGGGCAGTGGGCCGACGGCTTCAAGTGCATCGTCCAGCATGACGGCGTGTTCGACGCCCGCGCCATGGCCTATGAGACCGAGGAACTGTGGTTCGACGAATGGGAGCATGGCGGCCCTTATTATGAGAAGCCGGAGGAGTTCGAGAAATGGAACCCGGTCAATCATGTCGCCCAGTGGAAGACGCCGATGCTGGTCGTGACCGGCGAGAAGGATTTCCGCATTCCCTATACCCAGGGGTTGGCTGCTTTCACCGCGTTGCAGCGGCGCGAGATCCCGTCGCGCCTGGTCGTCTTCCCGGACGAGAATCACTGGGTGCTGAAGCCCAAGAACTCGCTGCAATGGTATGACGAGGCGCTGGGCTGGCTGGACCAGTGGACCGGCGCGGCGAAGGGGAAATGAACCTTTAAGGGCTTAGCCCGGCCTGCTATATTGACCCCATGGCAAAGATGAAGGTCGATATCGTCAATGGTCCCATCGACCTCGGCAAGCCGGGCAAGCCCAGATACCGGACCGTCCACAAGGACGGTAAGGCCGTGAAGTTGCGGGTGGTCGATGCCGACAGCCCGCAGTTCGAGGCCGAATTCCTCGCCTCCTTCCGCGCCAGCGTTCGCAAGGCGCGGGAAGAGAATAAGGCGATCAGGGACAAGATTTGATCGGCAAGGGGCATGCGCGGCCGCGTCTGTGGATCGTCGCGGGCCCCAATGGCTGTGGCAAAAGTTCTGCCTATGGACGCAGCGACGTGGCCGAATTTGATGGTTCAGTCTGGATCATCAATCCCGATCTTCTGACCGCCCGGTTGCGGGAAAGCGAAGGATTGGTGCAGGACGCCGCCAATCTGGCTGCCGTGCAGAGGATCGAGGCCTGGCTGGATGCGTCGATCGACGTGCATCAGACCATCGGCGTGGAGACCGTGCTGTCCAGTCCCAAATATCGGCGGTTGGTGGAGAAGGCGCGGGACCGCGGCTTCGAGATACGGCTGATCTATGTCTATCTGGATTCGGTGGAGCGCCAGCTGGAGCGGATCGCCTATCGCGTGGCCAAGGGCGGGCATGATGTGCCGGCCGACAAGGTGGCGGCGCGGCGCATAAGATCCTTTGCGCAGCTGCGCTGGTTCTTCGACCAGGCGGATCGGGCCTGGGTGTTCGACAACAGCCTGAGCGAACCGCAACTGGTCGCCCGAAAGGGGGATGGCGGCATCACGATCCGCGCTGGTCTGCCATCGGAAGTCATGGATAGCCTGATCTGACGCGCGCCATGCCTTGCGTGTCGTGCGGCAGGCGTTAAAGCGCGATCATGACCGAACTGCCCAAAACCTTTGACCCCGCCGCCATCGAGACCCGCTGGTACCAGCATTGGGAGGCCAATGGCCTGTTCCGCCCGGACCGTCCGGGCGCCGAACCCTTCACCATCGTCAATCCGCCGCCGAACGTGACCGGCAGCCTGCATGTCGGCCATGCGCTCGACAATACGCTGCAGGACATCGTCGTGCGCTATGAGCGGCTGCGCGGCAAGGATGCACTGTGGGTGGTCGGCACCGACCATGCGGGCATCGCGACCCAGATGGTGGTCGAGCGGCAGCTGAACGCGGCCGGGCAGAAGCGCACCGATTTCAGCCGTGACGATTTCGTCGCCAAGGTGTGGGAATGGAAGGCGGAAAGCGGCGGCGCGATCACCAGCCAGCTGCGCCGTCTGGGCTGTTCGATGGACTGGGCCAATGAACGCTTCACCATGGACGAGGGCTTTTCGAAGGCCGTCATCAAGGTGTTCGTGGAACTGCACCAGCGCGGCCTGCTCTATCGCGACAAGCGTCTGGTCAACTGGGACCCGCATTTCCGATCGGCCATTTCCGACCTGGAGGTCGAGACCAAGGAAACGCAGGGCGGCTTCTGGCGCTTCCGCTATCCGCTGGCGGACGGCGTGACCCTGGCCGATGGCAGCGACCATATCGTCGTCGCTACCACCCGCCCGGAAACCATGCTGGCCGACATGGCGATCGCGGTGCATCCCGACGATGCCCGCTATCAGGCGGTCATCGGCAAGGAGATTCTCCAGCCGATCACCGGTCGCCGCTTCAAGGTGGTCGCCGACGAACATGCCGATCCGGAACTGGGTTCGGGCGCGGTCAAGATCACGCCGGGCCATGACTTCAACGATTTCGAGGTCGGCAAGCGCGCGGGCATGAAGGCCGCGGAGATGCTCAACATGTTCGATGCCGACGCCAATGTCGTGCAGACCGCCGATGGCCTGATCCCCGATCGCTTCCTGGGGCTGCACCGCTTCAAGAAGGACGGCATGGACGGCGCGCGCGAAATCGTCGTCGCCGAGATGAAGGCGCTGGGCCTGCTGGTGCCGCATGTCACCAAGAACAAGGAAGGCGAGGAAATCGCCGCCGATTTCGAGCCGCGCACGATCCAGACCCCCTATGGCGACCGTTCGGGCGTGGTGATCGAGCCTTGGCTGACCGACCAATGGTATGTCGACGCCGGCAAGCTGGCGGTGGCGCCGATGCAGGCGGTGCGCGACGGCCGGATCGAGATCGTCCCCAAGAGCTGGGAAAAGACCTTCTTCAACTGGATGGAGAATATCCAGCCCTGGTGCGTGTCGCGCCAGCTCTGGTGGGGCCATCAGATCCCGGCCTGGTTCGGTTACCCGGTTTGGGGTGCCCCATTCGAGAAGCTCCAAGCCGAGGCCATTGGCAATCCCTCCTCGCCCTTGCCCACCTTTGTGGCGATGGATGAGATAGAAGCTGTTGCTCAAGCGGAGCAGTTTTATCGAGAAAATTGGAATTTAGAGGGCAAGAACTTCTCTGTCGTTGTCGGTGACGACGCTGGATTGAATATCGATGGGAGCGACGTCACTGCCACGATTCGTCGCGATCCCGACGTGCTCGACACCTGGTTCTCGTCCGCCTTGTGGCCGTTCGGCACGCTGGGCTGGCCGGAACAGAGCGAGACGCTCAGCCGTCATTATCCCAATGACCTGCTGATCTCCGGCTTCGACATCCTGTTCTTCTGGGATGCGCGCATGGCGATGCAGGGTATGGAATTCATGGGCGATGTGCCGTGGAAGAAGCTTTATCTCCATGGTCTGGTGCGCGCCGCCGACGGACAGAAAATGTCCAAGTCCAAGGGCAATGTGGTCGATCCGCTGGGCCTGATCGACAAGTTCGGCGCGGATGCGTTGCGCTTCTTCATGGCGGCGATGGAAAGCCAGGGCCGCGACGTGAAGATGGATGAGAAGCGGGTCGAGGGTTATCGCAACTTCGCGACCAAGCTGTGGAACGCGGCGCGCTTCCTGCAGGCCAATGGCGTCACCGCCTCGACCAGTCGCGAAGCGCCGCATGCCACGCTGCCGGTCAATCGCTGGATCATCGCCGAAACGGTGGCGACGGTGCAGGCGATCGACACCGCCATGGCCGAACTGCGCTTCGATGCCGGCGCCAACGCCATCTATCACTTCGTCTGGGACCAGTTCTGCGACTGGTATATCGAACTGACCAAGGGGTCGATGGATGACGAGACGAAGGCGGTCGCGGGCTGGGCGTTCGACCAGATCCTGGTCATGCTGCACCCCTTCATGCCCTTCATCACCGAAGAGCTGTGGCAGTTGACCGGCGTACGTGCGCAGGAACTGATCGTGGCCGAGTGGCCGGTCGCCCTTTATGAGGTCGACACCGATGCACAGGGCGAGATCGACTGGCTGATCCGGCTTGTGAGTGCGATCCGCACCGCGCGGACCGAACTCAACGTGCCGCCGGGCGCCAAGCTGCGCATGGTCGTGCGCGATGCGTCGGACGCAACCCGTGGACGCCTGGATCGCCAGGGCGCGGCGCTGGCGCGCCTTGGCCGGATCGAGAGCCTGGCCTTTGGCGAGGATGTCGCCGGCGGTGCAGCGCAGATCGTCGTCGACGAGGCGACCTTCATCCTGCCGCTGGAAGGCGTGATCGACATCGCGGCGGAAAAGACCCGCCTCGAAAAGGCGCTGGCCGCCGCCGCCAAGGAACGGGATTCGCTGGGCGGTCGCCTGTCCAACCCGGCCTTTGTCGAGAAGGCCAAGCCCGAGGCCGTGGCCAAGGCGCGCGAGGACCATGCCGAAAAGACCGCCGAGGCGGAAAGGCTGAAGGCGGCACTGGACCGGTTGGGCTGAGCCGCCTAGCCTGCGCCGCAATCGGGGATAAGGGGTAAGGGCGAATGGCAGCAGGGGCACAAGGGGCGCGGGACCTGACACAGGGGCCGATCGCCTCCACCTTGCTGACATTCGCCATCCCGACACTGGCGTCCAATATCCTGCAGTCGCTGAACGGATCGATCAACGCGATCTGGGTCGGTCGCTTCCTGGGGCCACAGGCGCTCGCCGCGACGGCGAACGCCAATATCATCATGTTCCTGATGTTCTCCGTCGTGTTCGGCTTCGGCATGGCGTCGACGGTGATGATCGCGCAGGCGGTCGGCGCGCGCGACATGGATGCGGCGCGGCGGGCGTTTGGTTCGGCGGTCGGCTTCTGCTTCCTGCTGGCCATGGGCGTGGCGGTAGCGGGCTGGTTTGGTGGGCCGGCGCTGCTGCACCTGCTGGCGACCCCGCCCGAGGCGTTCGACATGGCGCTGACCTATTTGCGCGTCATCTTCGTCGCGATGCCGGCCTCGTTGCTCAGCGTCATGATGATGATGGGGCTGCGCGGCACCGGCGACGCGCGCACGCCGCTGATTTTCATGATCCTGTCAGTGGCGATCGACCTGGTGCTCAATCCGGTGCTGATCCTGGGGCTGGGGCCGATCCCGGCGATGGGGATTGGCGGTTCGGCGGCGGCAACGGCGGCGGCGGGCTTCATCAGCCTGATCGCGCTGGTCATCTATACCTATGCCAAGGATCTGCCGTTGCGGCTTCGCGGCGCGGAGCTTGGCTATCTCAAGCCCGCGATGGACGAGATGCGCGTGTTGTCGACCAAGGGCCTGCCGATGGGCCTGCAGATGATCGTCATGTCGACGTCCGGCCTGGTGATGATCGGCCTGGTCAATCGCGAAGGGTTTCTTGTGACGGCGGCCTATGGCGCGGCGCAGCAGATCTGGACCTATCTGCAGATGCCGGCGATGGCGATGGGCGCGGCGGTCAGCGCCATGGCGGCGCAGAATATCGGCGCGGGTCGGTGGGATCGGATCAGCCGGATCACCGGCTATGGCATATCCTATCTGCTGGCGATCACCGGCGCGATGGTGGTCGTCATCCTGATCTTCCATGAAGCGCTGCTGGCGCTGTTCCTGAGCCATAACCAGGCGGTGATTGATGCGGCCTGGAACATGCAGTTGCTGGCGAGCTGGAGCTTCATGCTGTTTGGCTGCACCATGATCCTGTTCGGGGTGATGCGCGCCAATGGCGTGGTGGTGGCGCCGCTGCTCATCCTGGTCTTCACCCTCTTCGCGGTGCGGCTGGGCTTCTATTATCTCGCCTATCCCCGGATCGGCGCGGATGCGCTGTGGCTGAGCTTCCCGGTGGGGTCGGCGGTGTCACTGACGCTCGCGGCTCTGGTCTATTGGCAGGGCGGCTGGCGCAAGGCCAAGCTGATGGTGCCGATGCACGAAGAGGAATGCCGTGAGGCGGTGCATAGCGAGACTGAGCCGGCCGGTCGGATCGCGCCGACCGGCTGAGGCCGGAGCGCCGCTCAGCGGCCCTGGTTGCGCCAGCGGGTGATGGTGCGGGTAAGGATGTCGTCCTCGCCGCCGGCCTGACGCCAGAGCTGGGTGAAGCTGGGATCGCCGGAAGCCGGGCGCCGCGCTTCTTCCAGATTGTCGAGCGCGACGCGGATCGGCACGGCAACACCTTCGCCGCAGATGATCGCCTCGCGGTTGCGCAGGGCAGGGATCGAATCGAGGAAGCCGCGCGCGCCTTCGGGCATGGCGGCCTTCACGAAGGCCTGGTCGCGGTCGTTGTTGAGGCGCATCGAGATGATGGTGCCGCACTGCGACAGCACGCCTTCGGCCAGGTCGGACGGACGCTGGGTGATGAGGCCCAGCGAGACGCCATATTTACGGCCTTCCTTGGCGATCCGCTCCAGGATGCGGCGCACCGCCTGACCGCCGCCGGCGGTGCTGGCGGGGATGTAGCGATGGGCTTCCTCGCACACGAGCAGGATCGGCCGCTGCGGTTCGTCGCGCGCCCATAGCGCATAGTCGAACACCAGCCGGGACAGCACCGAGACCACCACCGAGGTGATGTCGGAGGGCATGGAGGACACGTCGATGATCGAGATCGGCTTGCCGCCCGAGGGCAGGCGGAAGATCTTGGCCAGGAAGGCCTGCATCGAATCCGCTACCAGCATGCCGGAGAACATGAAGGAATAGCGCGGGTCGCCCTTGATCTCGTCGACTTTGGACTTGAGGCGCAGATAGGGAAGCGATCCGGTGCCCTTGTCGAGCTTGCCCATCTCGTTCTGCAGGATCGCGGTGAGATCGGACAGCAGATAGGGGACGGGCGAATCCACGGTCAGGCGGCCGATGCTTTCGGCCAGACGGTTCTTCATCCGTGCGGCGAGCAGGCATTTGGCCAGGATGTCGCAATCCTGGGTGCGCTCTGCGCCTTCGGAGGTGACGAACACCTCGCAATGTTCCTCGAAATTCATCAGCCAATAGGGCAGGGCCAGATTGTTCACGTCGAACACCGCGCCATTCTGCTGGAAGGCCGCGCCATATTCGCCATGCGGGTCGATCATGACGATATGGCCCTGGGGCGACAGGTCGCAGATGCGGTGCAGGATCAGCGCCGCGCTGGTCGACTTGCCGGTGCCGGTGGAGCCGAGCAGCGCAAAATGCTTGCCCAGCATCGAATCGACATAGAGCGCCGCGCGCGTGTCCATCGTGGGATAGACCGTGCCGATCTGGACATGCGGCCGGTCGTCGGCGGCATAGATTTGCTGCATGTCGTAGCTGGACACCGGATAGATGTCGGTGCCGGGCGTGGGATAGCGGGTGACGCCGCGCCGGAAGCCGTAGATGCGGCCGGTCAGCTTTTCCTCATCGCCTTCACCCAGAAAATCGATATCGGCGATGATCGCCACGCCATCGCGCCGGTCGAGCATCAGCGACCGGATATTGGCGATCAGCCAGCGTTCGCCGACACGCATCTTGACCTGGCTGCCGACCTGGCCGGCCATGGCGAGGCAGGCGTCGGGATCATGGGCCAGCGCTGCGAGGCTGTTGGGATCGACGAGGATCTTCGAACTCGACCCGGCGATTTGGAACACCATGCCCAGCGTCTGGTGCATGCCGGCAGACGATGCGGCAGCGCCCGTGTCGTGCGAAAAATGATGTGCGCCCGGCATCTGGGTCATGAGCCTCTATTGTCCCCCGCAGCCGGCACGCGTCCGGCAATCGACCAGATTGCTATCGGGGGGAGGTAAATATTGGATTACCCACGGGCCGAAATGCCCATTGCGGAACGGCCCATGGAGCGCGGAAATCCGCGCTGATGCGTCCCATGATCCCGCTTCCGGCTCGCTCCGTCGCGCAGGAGGAGGAACAGGAGCGGGTTTCGGGCATTGGAAACCTGCCACAATCAGGATTTTTGCTTGCCCGATATCGTCTTGGCCAATGCGACGCGCCGTTCCGACGCGATCGCGATCGCGCGTGTGATCTGCATTCTGGGTGTCGTCTATGTCCATGCCTGGACCGGACGGAATGGCCAGGATCTGGAATTGCTGCGTGGCTCCCCGCAGGAAGGGCTGCGCTGGGTGCTGATGGAGATTTTCGGCCGCAGCGCGGTGCCGCTGCTGGGCCTGATCTCGGGCTGGCTGGTCGGCGGGTCGGCGCGCACGCGCAACTGGTTCGATCATGTCGGGCGCAAGGCGCGGACGATCCTGCTGCCGATGCTGTTGTGGAATGCGGCGGCGATCCTGCTGGTGTCGGGCGCGGCCTGGCTGCTGGGCCTGTCAGCGCCGGTGCCGCAGTCGGGCGGCTGGATCGCCGAGGAATTGTTCATCATCAACCGCAATCCGGACATCAATGTCCAGATGCCGTTCCTGCGCGACCTGTTCCTGTGCATGGTCGCCGCGCCCTTGCTGGTGCGGTTGCCCAACTGGATGCTGATGGCGGTCGCGCTGGCGGCGCTGTCGTGCCAGATTGCGGGGCTTGGGCCGCCGGTGCTGATGCGCCCGTCGATCCTCTTCTTCTTCACCATCGGCATATTGGCCCGGCGCGAGGGCTGGGCGGACCGGGCCGCGGCGGTGCCGATGCTGGCAGCTTCATTGCCCTTCGGCCTGCTGATGGGCGCGCAACTCTATGTCTCGCTCGAGGGCGGGGCGGGGCTGGCGCCGCTGGCCCTGGCGTGCCTCGACATGGCGGTGCGCATGGCGGCATCGCTCTGCTTCTGGCGGCTGGCCTGGGCGCTGGCGGAAAGTCCGGCGCGGGGCTTGCTGATGCGGGTCGAACCCTATGCCTTCTTCCTCTTCTGCGCCCATCTGATCCTGATCTGGCTGGGCGGGCCGCTACTGGGGCAATTGTTTGGTCCGCTCGGATCGCCGCTCTATCCGCTCTATCTGATCGCCCAGCCCTTCCTGGTGCTGGCGGTGGTGATCCTGATCGGCAACCTGATGCAGCGCCTGTCGCCGACCATGGCCGGGCTGATGAGTGGCGGCCGGCTGGCCGCCACCTGAGGCATCAGGCCAGTTCGCGGGCGCCGATCGCCTGCGCCGCTGCCATGGCGATTTCATAGCTGCGTTTGCGCGCCGCCGGATCGAAGATCTGGGCGGCGATGATCACCTCATCCACGCCGGTGCGATCGATGAAGGCGGCCAGGTCGCGCTCAACATCTGCCTGGGTGCCGATGCTGGAGGCGCTCAGGACATCGGACAGCATGGCGCGGGCCTGCATCGGCAGGCTGTCATAATAGCCCGCCAGTGGCGGTTGCAGCTTGCCGGGCTGGCCGGTGCGCAGCCGCACGAAGGCCTGCTGCATCGAACTGGCGACCAGTTCGGCCTCCGCCACACTGTCGGCGGCGAAGATGTTATAGCCGGCCATGGCATAGGGGCGGTCAAGCTGGGCCGAAGGGCGGAAGTCGCGGCGATAGATGGCCAGCGCCTCGTCCAGCGCGGCCGGAGCGAAATGGGAGGCAAAGGCGTAGGGCAGGCCGAGCGCGGCCGCCAGTTGCGCGCCGTAGAGGCTGGATCCGAGAATCCAGAGCGGGATATTGGCGCCTTCGCCCGGCGTGGCCTGAATGCCCAGCCGATCGTCGCCAGCGAAATAGGCCTGGAGTTCGATCACGTCGCGGGGGAACTGGTCAGCCCCGCCACTGAGGCCGCGGCGGATGGCCTGCGACACTTTCTGGTTGGAACCGGGGGCGCGGCCCAGGCCCAGGTCGATGCGGCCGGGGAAAAGCGCGTCGAGCGTGCCGAACTGTTCCGCGATCAGCAGCGGTGCGTGGTTGGGCAGCATGATGCCGCCTGCGCCGATGCGGATGGACGATGTCGCCTGGCCGATATGGGCGAGCACGACGGCCGTGGCGGCCGATGCGATGCCGGGCATGCCATGATGTTCGGCCACCCAGAGGCGGTGATAGCCCAATGCTTCGACATGGGCAGCCAGATCGGCAGCTTCGGCAAGGGCGGCGGACACGTCGCTGCCTTTGCGGACAGGAACGAGATCAAGGACGGAAAAGCGGGTCATGGCCGCCATATGGGGCCATGGTCAGTTTTATTTCAATACCGAATATCAGCCGGCGCGACCAAAGTCTTGAGGTTCGACGCGGCGGCCGAAAGTGGGACGGCGCGCGACCAGCGGATTGGCGTCGCGATCGAGCAGGGCCATGGTCTCGGTAAAGCAGGGGCGCAGCGCCACCACGGTCTCGATCAGTTCGTCCGGGCTCTCGCGAAATTCGACGCAGCGGCGTGCGACCATTTCGATCTCCTCGGCCATGGCACTGAGCCGATGGGCGCCGAACTGAGCCGATTCGCCTTTCAGCGTATGGGCCGGACGGACGAGGGAGACGGCATCGCGGTCCCGAAAGGCCTGCTCGATGCTGCCGATCGCCTTTTCACCATCTTCGCGGAAATAGCCCAGAATGCGCATGAAAGCCGTACCCAGCTCCGTGCGGGTCCGGGCAAAATCGTTCCAGTCCACCAGTTCGGTAGCGTGTTCGGGCACCTGCGCACTCCTTTCCTGACGCTCGCGAGATTAGCCGGCGGGCGTAAACAGCCGGTTAAGCCGGCACCTTGCTGAGCGCGAAACGCTGCGGGGAAAGGGCGGAAAATTGCCATCCATGCTGCTGCGCCAGCGCTGCCAGTTCGCGCGGGGCGATAGCGTCGTCGGCATCGATCGTCACATGATCTGCGTCACGCATCGCTCGGGCGGCGCGCAGGACCGGCCAGGGACATTTCATGCCCCTGGCGTCGACATGAAAGGGGGCGGCATCGGGGCCGCCCGCCTCATTTGGCATAGGGGTTCTTGGCGCTGCGCAGCGTCAGGCGCACCGGCACGGCGCCGAAGCCCAATTCCTTGCGGATGCCGTTCACCAGATAGCGGCGATAGCTTTCGGGCAGTTCGTCGAGCCGCGTACCGAACAGAACGAACGTCGGCGGGCGCGTCTTGTTCTGGGTGATGTAGCGCAGCTTGATCCGCTTGCCACCCGGTGCCGGCGGCGGATTGGCCTCCAGCGCGGCTTCGAACCAGCGGTTGAGCACGCCGGTCGAAATACGCTGCGACCAGGCGGTGCGGGTTTCGAACGCGACCTTGATCAGGTCATCGAGGCCCTTTCCGGTGGCGGCTGACACGGTCATGATCGGCACGCCGCGCACCTGCGCCAGGCCGTCGAACAGCGCCTGTTTGATGCCCTGATACAGGGCCGAGCCATGTTCCACCGTATCCCATTTGTTGAGGGCGACGATGAGGGCGCGGCCTTCCTCCAGTACCTTGTCGGCGATGCGCAGATCCTGCGCCTCCAGCCCGCGGGTGGCGTCGAGCAGCAGCACCACGACTTCGGCGAAGTTCACGGCATTGAGGCCATCGGACACGGCCAGCTTTTCCAGCTTGTCCTGCACCTTGGCGCGCTTGCGCATGCCGGCGGTGTCGATCAGGCGGACGGGGCGTTCCTCGCCCTCATAGCTGGTCCACATCCAGTCGACGGCGATGCTGTCGCGGGTGATGCCGGCTTCCGGGCCGGTCAGCAGGCGGTTTTCGCCGAGCAGCCGGTTGATAAGGGTCGACTTGCCGGCATTGGGACGGCCAACGATGGCGAGCTTGAGCGGCGCGCTCTCTTCGTCCTCGTAAAATTCCTTCTCATGCTCCTCGCCATCCTCGCGCTCGAGATAGGGGAGCAGCGCCTGGAACAGGTCGGCCAGGCCCTGGCCATGTTCGGCGGAGAAGGGGATGGGTTCGCCCAGGCCCAGTATGAAGGCTTCCATGACGCCGGCTTCGGTCGCCTTGCCCTCGGCCTTGTTGGCGACCAGGATCACCGGGGCATCGCCCTCGCGCAGCCAGCGGGCGATTTCCTCGTCCAGCGGGGTGATGCCGGCGCGGGCATCGACCATGAACAGGGCGACGTCGCAATTCTCGACCGCGGCCTGGGTCTGCATGCGCATGCGGCCGGGCAGGCTGTGGGGATCTTCATCCTCATAGCCGGCGGTGTCGATGATGGTGAAGTCGAGGCCCAGAAGATGAGCCTCGCCCTCGCGCCGGTCGCGGGTGACGCCGGGCTGGTCATCGACCAGCGCCAGCTTCTTGCCGACCAGGCGGTTGAAAAGGGTGGACTTGCCCACATTGGGCCGCCCGACAATGGCAACTGTGGGCAGCATGATGTGGGCCCGTTTCCTTTCTATCGCTGCCCTTAACGCAGCGCCGTCAGCTTGCCGTCATCGGCAAGGATGTAGAGCATGTTGTTGGCGACCACCGGCGAGAGCGACATGGACTTGTTCATGTCCACTGCCTGCTGGATGGAGCCGGTTGCCGGATCGACATAGTTGAGATCACCATGTGTCGATACCAGAATCAGGCGGCCACCGGCAAGGACCGGGCCGGTCCAGCGGATCGCCTTGTCCTTCTTCTTTTCCTTCTGCCAGCGGCGCAGCTGGCTGATCCAGCGGATCTTGCCGGTCGCGCGGGCGACGCAGAGCAGCTTGGCATCGCTGGTGACGGCAAACACCCACTCACCCGCGATCCAGGGGGTGGAGATGCCGGCGATGTTGATTTCCCACAGGCGCTGGCCGCTGGTGAGTTCGTAGGAGGCCATGCGACCGCCCTGGCCGATCGCGAAGACGCGGCCGCGGTCGATCACCGGATCGGCGTCGATGTCGGTCAGCGAGGCAACGGCGGTGGAGATGCTGGTGCGCGAGAGCGCATCGCCCCACAGGGTACGGCCATTTTCATAGCGATAGGCGTTGATCTCGCCCGAGCTATAGCCTGCGATCACCGTGCCCTGCGCGGCGGCCGGAGCGGCCACGCCGAAAATGCCGGTCACCTGCAACGTACCGCTGTCGGTCCACTGGGTGGCGCCGTCGCTCTGGTTGAGGGCGAAGATCTGGTTGTCCTGGCCCATCACATAGACATGGCCATTTTCCAGCGTCGGGGCGCCGCGCAGCGGGCCGCCAGGATGGACCTTCCACCCGATCGAGCCGTCGGCGACGTTCATCGACACGACGTCGCCCACGCCGGTGCTGGCGAACAGCTTGTCGCCCAGGACGCTGACGCCGCCGCCGAACAGGGCACGACCATTGCCTTCGGCCGGAAGGCTGGTCTGCCACAGCTTCTGGCCGGTGTTGGCATCCATCGCGATGACATGGGCGCCGGCGTCGATCACGAAGAGCTTGCCGCCGGACACGACGGGTGCGGAGGCAAGGCGCGCTTGCGGCGTGCTGCCTTCGATCGATGCGGTCCATGCCTGCTGCGGCGCTGCGCCCAGCGCCAGATGGCCCATCGCCTTGGACGGATCGCCGCCCGGCTGCGACCATTGGTCATTGGCGTAGGATTCAGGCAGGGCGACGGGCACGTCGGCCAGGGTCGGATCGACTTCGATCCCCTGTTCGTTCGACAGGATCGAGGTGCGGTTGCCGACCACCGGGGTCTTGGGGCCGCCCTTCTTGCCGCCGACCACGCCGCAGCCCGCCAGCATCGCTACCAGGGCGACGGTGGTCAGGGTACGGCCCATCGGACCGAATTTCGTGATGCTGTGCTTAGCCATGCGCTTGCTTATCCCTGTACCGGTTCGGCGGGCGTTTCGACCGCATCAATTCCCAATAGCCCCGCCATCTGTCGCGCACGTGAACGGATCGACTGGGGCACATTCTCATCCTTGGCCATGGCCGCGAACATCGGGCCGGCCAGTTCGGGCTTGCGCATCTTCATATAGGCGATGGCAACCAGTTCGCCGGCGCTGCCGAACCAGGGCGCACCCTCGACGGCGAGGGGCTTGAGGCGATCGACCACCTGCTGCGGCTTGAGCGCATCGAATTCGATCGTGGTCTGACGGATCAGGGCCAGGTCGCGATAGGGCTGGTCGAGCGAGCTGTCCGCCGCCATCGCCTTATAGGCTTCGATCGCGGCCTTGTTGTCGCCCTTGCGCGCGGCGAGGCCGGCCTTCACCAGCAGGGCGGAGGCGCGATAGCCGGGCTGGCTGGCCTTGGCCAGGGCATCGACATCCTTGGCATCGGGCGTGCCGCCGCCGACCGCCGTCGCCAGTATCTTGTCCATCTGTTCGGACACGGCTTCCGACTGGGTCTTGCTGTAATGCTGCCAGTAGAGCCAGCCGCCAAAGGCGGCGAGGCCGACGATCAGCAGGACGGCCAGGGCGCGGCCATAACGCTGCCAGAAGGTCAGGAGCTGGTCCTGGCGGACGGCGTCATCGACCTCCCGCATGAAGGCTTCGCTGTTTTGCGGCGTCAGGGCCACGGGAATCTCCGAAAAATGGTCATTGGGGGCAGCCGGAAGGCGGGATCATTAGCGGCGTGGCAGAGACTCGCAAATCACTTTTTCGGCCGATAGACCTGATCATCGCCCGGAAAGCTGCGATTGCGCACCTCTGCGGCATAGCTTTCCGCCGCCTGGCTGATCGTTTCGGCAAGGTTGGCGTAGCGTTTCACGAAGCGGGCGGTGCGTTCGAACATGCCCAGCATGTCCTCCGCCACCAGCACCTGGCCATCGCAACGGGCCGATGCGCCGATGCCGATCACGGGTATGTCGACGCTGGTGGTGATGATGTCGGCCAGTTCCTCCATCACCCCTTCGACCACCATGCCAAAGGCGCCGGCGGCGGCCACGGCCTTCGCGTCGCCCAGGATCTTGGCATGTTCCTCCTGGCTCTTGCCGCGCGCGCCATAGCCGCCCAGCGCATTCACCGCCTGCGGCGTCAGGCCGATATGGGCCATCACCGGGATGCCGCGCTGGGTCAGGAAGCGGATCGTCTCCGCCATCGCCTCGCCGCCTTCCAGCTTGACGCCGGCGCAGCCGGTTTCGGCCATGACGCGGCTGGCGCTGGCAAAGGCCTGCTGGGGCGATGCCTCATAGGAGCCGAAGGGCATGTCGACCAGGACGACACTGTGATAGCTGCCGCGCACCACGGCGGCGCCATGGGCGATCATCATGTCGAGCGTGACCGGCAGGGTGGAGGGCAGGCCATAGATGACCTGCGCCAGCGAATCGCCGACCAGCAGCATGTCGCAATGCGGATCGAGCAGTTGCGCCTGGCGCGCGGTATAGGCGGTCAGCATCACCAGCGGCTCGTCGGTCTTGCCCTCGAACTTGCGGCGCTGAATCTGGGGCACGGTCAGCCGCTTCATCGGCGCGGGCGTGGGATTGGCGCGGCTGGTCGCGGTGTCGAGCGTGAAGGTCGTGGACATGGGGCGCGGTCTAGCCCAGCGCGGGGCGGCGTGCAAATGCCAGACCGGCCGGCGCGGCATGATGCGCGCGCCGGCCGGCTGTCCTGTCCGTGTCCGATCGGATCAGAAGGAGAATTTGATTGTGCCGCCCCAGGTCTGCGGATCGCCGACCTGGCCGGCGATCAGGCCGGTATTGCCCGGCGCGACCTGAAGATTTTCGATATAGTTGACGTCGAAGGCGTTGCGCACCCAGCCGAACACATCGAAGCCTTCGCCGCGGAAGCCGGCGCGGACGTTGGTCAGGGCATAGCCCTTCACTTCGGTGTAGATGGATGGCGAGGCATTGCTGTTCCAGTGCGAACGGTAATTGCCGTCGACGCCCAGATAAAGCTGCCCGTCCTTCGCCAGCAGCGTGACCGGAATGTTATATTCCGCGCCGTAGGAGAAGGCCCATTTCGACACGCCGGGCAGGTTCTGCCCCGAAATGTCGCACTGGCGCGGGCTGAGTGCGCCGGGGACGCCGGGCTGCGAATAATTCGGGGCGGCGCCCGACGGCTGGTAGGTGCCGCCGGACAATTCGGGCGGGCAGGGGGCGTCGACGAATTTCTTGTACTTGGCGTCGGTGAAGGCGCCATTGGCATAGGCGGTGAAGCGGTCGCTGGCGACGATCTTGAAATCCGCCTCGATCCCCTGCGAACGGACCTTGCCGGCATTGGCGAGATAGCCGCGCACCGTGCCGAACTGGCCGCCATTCACGGTCGCCTGGAAATTCTTGATGTCGGTGCGGAAGGCGGTGAGGTTGAAGGTCGCCCGGCGATCCAGGAACTGGGTCTTGAGGCCGATCTCATAATGATTGACCGATTCCGGCTTCACTGTGCTGGCGTCATAATTGACCGTGTTGTCAGCGTTGAGCGGCAGGCCATTCTGGTTGATGCCCAGCGTCTTGAAGCTCTTCGCATAGGTCGCATAGGCCAGCACGTCCGGCGCGATCTTGTAGTTGACGTTGAAATCGTAGGTGAAGTTCCAGGCGCTGTCGGACGGGGAACTGACCTGGGGCTGGTAAACGCCGCACTGCTGCGTCGTCCCCTTGATGGTGCCGGGCTCGGCGACCGTGGTGCAGCTGATGGCCTGGCCCTGCGCATTAGTGACGACGCGCTGGTAGAAACCGGACTTCTTGTCATAGTTCAGGCGCACGCCGGGCTGGATGGTCAGCGCGTCCGTGACCTTCCAGCTGAGCTGGCCGAACAGGGCGGCGCTGTCGGCCTTGAGCCATTGCGTGTTGCTGGCGGTCAGGCCCGCCAGAGTGGCCGGAATGTTGGCGGGGTTGTTCGGGTCGGTCGAGGGGGCAAGGCTCCACTGGGCGGCATCTTCGCCCTGCTGTTCGGTGCCCTGTGTGTCGATCCGCTGCTTGAAGCCGAACAGGCCGACGACGAAGTCGATGTCCTTGCTTTCGTAATTATAGCGGAATTCCTGGCTATACTGGTCCTGCTGCGACGGGTTCTGCGACTTGGAGACGATCGACAGGCCGGTGAAGTCGCGGTCATTTTCCGGCTTCCAGTCCCAGAAGCGCCAGGCGGTGACCGAGGTCAGCGTGCCGGGGCCGACATCCCATTTGATCTTGGCCGACACGCCGCCGATCTTGTTGCCGGCATTGAGGTTGGAATCGAGGTCCGTCAGCCGGTCATAGGGGTTGCGGCTGGGCACGACATAGCCCTGGGCAGCGGCGAGTGCATCATATTGGCGATTGAGCGGACGCTGGGTCTTGCCGACGCGCACGAAGGTGGTGCCGCAGCATTCGGGATCCTGCTTGCTATAGTCGCCCGACAAGGTGAGGCTGAAATCCTCGGTCGGCTGGAACAGCAGCTGGCCGCGAATGCCCAGATTGTCCTGCTCGTTGATCCAGCGCTGGCTGGTCACATTGTAGAGCGTGCCGCGGCGGCTGGTGGCGGCGACGGCGATGCGGGCGGCGATCGTGTCGGTCAGTGGGCCGGAAATGGCGGCCTTCGCCTGCTTGTAGTTCAAATTGCCGACCGTCAGTTCGGCGCGGCCCTCGAAGTCGAAGGTCGGCTGGTTGGTCGTGATGTTGATCGCGCCCGCCGTGGTGTTCTTGCCATAGAGCGTGCCCTGCGGACCGCGCAGCACTTCCACCTGGTTGACGTCGAGAAAGTCGAAGGTCGCGGCGGCGACGCGGCTGTTATAGACGTCGTCGACATAGATGCCGACGCCCTGTTCGAAGCCGTCGCTGGTGAGGCCGAACGGCACGCCAAGGCCGCGGATGTTGACCGAGGTGTTGCGCGGATTGGTGGTGTAGACCTGTAGCGTCGGCGCGAGCTGCTGCAGCTTCACGATGTTGAAATTGCCGGTCGCCTCGATGCTGTCGCCCTTCACCACGGAAATGGCCAGGGGCACTTCCTGCGCGGTTTCCTGACGGCGGCGGGCGGTGACGACGATCACGTCGCCGCGCGGGCTGCTGGCCTGCTGCTCATCGGCGGCAGCGGGTTGGGCCGCTTCGGCCGCAAAAGCGGCAGGCGTGACGAATGACGCGCTCGCCACGCTGGCGAGCAACAGAAAACGCGCAATCATGTTCTTCCCCTTGGTTCCGGAGGTCCGGTGAGTTCTGATCGCGGCGTTTCCGGTGGTCCGGTCAAAGCCGTGCTGGGGTCGTTTCTGGTGATGCGGCGTCCCCAGTGCCGCATCGGCATGCCATCCCCGACATGCCCTGATCTATGCGCTTGCCCTCCCTTGATCGGTCAGGCGGTCAGGCGCGTCTTCTCGGTGACGTCGATCTGAACGACGCGGGCGTCGTGGACGGTCAATGTGATGGAGCCGAAGCGGAGCCCTTCCAGCACGTCGCGCACCTTGTCGATGCTGGCGATGATGTCGGGGCGCTGGCCTTCGGCGCGGCTGTGGCGAAGTTCGATGGTTCTATGTTCGGTCATGTTCATCCCTCTGGCCGCGTTTTAACTCAACTGTATTAGTAGACAAAAAAGCAAATATAAGGGGCGCGCAAGATTCTCTTGTCGCGCCCCGGCGATGTCTGGGGCCGATATCAGCGGGTCATGCGCAGCCCGTCGGACGGGCGATCGAGCCGCGCCATCGGCATGGCCGGGCGCATTTGGCGCACGGCGGACGCCTGTTCCTGCGCATTGTCGATCAGCCGTTCCAGCAGCGTCTGGCCAAAGCCCCAGGCGCCCAGCCCCGAATCCGCGTTGATATGGCCGCTATGGCCGGCATCGACGAACTGGCTGCCCCAATTCTTGCCGATGCTGTGGGCGCGTTCGAAGAAGATATAGGGGTCGTTGCGACTGGCGACGAGGATCGACGGGAAGGGCAGCGGCGTGCGCGGTGTCGGGCCGAAACCGCCGATCGTCTCGGGCGTCTCCATCCGGTCGCAATCGGGCGGCGCAACCAGCAGCGCGCCGGTCACCGGCCAGCCATAGGCCTGGCTTTGCAGGGCGCCCCACCAGGCGACGGCCAGGCAGCCCAGGCTATGCGCCGCCAGGATGACCGGCCCATCAGCCTGACGAATGGCAGCGTCGAGCCGCGTGACCCAGGCATTGCGATTGGGGCTGGCCCAGCTGCCCAGATCGACGCGCTGGCAATCGCTGCGTCCGCTGTCCCACAATGTCTGCCAATGATCCGGGCCGCTGTTGTTGAGGCCGGGGATGGTCAGCACGACCGGCTGGCGCGCGTCACCCGAATGTCCGAATCGCTCCATTATCCTTATCCTCGTCCTATATTCTGAGCCTCCCAAAATAATACTATTCATCTGGTAGACAATGGGCGAGCGCCGAAATGTGTCAGAATCTGGGCAACCTGAATGCCAGATAAACGGGCGCGTCGACCCCATGGCCGCGCGCCCGCATCAAGCCCCTGAACGGACGGGGAAAAGCTACCAGGGGTAGATCAGCCCATAATATTGGTAGACGTTGCGGCCATAGGCATCGTCGAAGGCCGGCCGGTCCTCGTCCAGATAATGGGGCGCCTGCTCCAGCACCTCCTTGGCCAGTTCGATCACATAGCCGCCCTTGTCCATATCATAGGCCAGCATCGACCAGGGCAGGGGATAATGTTCGTTGCCCATACCCAGGAAGCCGCCGAAGGACAGCAGCGCATAGCGCACATGGCCGCTACGCTTGTCGACCATGAAATGGGATATCTTGCCGAGCCTGTCGCCCTGGCGGTTGTAGACGGCGGTGCCCTCGACCCGGTCGGATGCGATCAGGTCATGGCGATGCGCGCTCATCATCTCGGCCATTGTCACTCTCCTGCAAAAACATTCTATTCTGATGCAACCATGGGGAACCGCTGGGGTTCCTCCGCTTCACAGCAAGGAGCATCGGCATGAAGATCAATCGCAGCGGTTCGGCGGCCTGGAGCGGCGGCCTGAAGGACGGCAAGGGCACGATCTCGACCCAGAGCGGTGCGCTCGACGCCTATCCCTATGGCTTCGCCACCCGGTTCGAGGGCATGCCGGGCAGCAATCCGGAAGAACTGATCGCGGCGGCCCATGCCTCCTGCTTCACCATGGCATTGTCGCTGATCCTGGGCGAAGCCGGACTGACGGCGGAGAAGATGGAGACGAGCGCGGTCGTCACGCTGGAGCAGCAGGAGGGCGGCTTTGCCATCACCGCGAGCAAGCTGACGCTGAAGGCGAAGATCCCCGGCGCCGACGATGCGACTTTCCAGGAACTGGCGGCGAAGGCGAAGGCCGGATGCCCGGTATCGAAACTGCTGAAAGCCGATATCAGCCTGGACGCGGAATTGGTGGCCTAGGCCGCCGCGATACGCCTGGCGTGGCGATGTTCACGCCAGGCGATATAGAGGCCGCTGGCGATGATCAGTGCGGCGCCGACCCAGGTGGTCCACATCGGCCAGTCGCCCCAGATCGCCCAGCCCAGCAGGGTGGTCCACAGGATCGAACTATAATCCATCGGCAGCACCACCGACACCGGCGCCCAGCGCAGCGCGGCGGTGAGGCAAAGCTGCGCGATGCCGCCGAACAGGCCGATCATCAGCAACAGCCCCCAGGTCTGCGCGTCATGCGCCTGGCCATAGAAGAGCATGCCGATGCCGAGCGGCGGCACCGACAGGGCGGTGAACCAGAAGACGACGACCCCCGCGCTCTCGGTGCGGCCCAGTTCCCGCAGCACCAGGCTGACGCTGGCCGTCACCAGCGCGGCGGTGATGGCGACGGCAACGCCCATCGGCGGGAAATGGCCGCCTTCGGGCCGGACCATGATGAGGACGCCCAGAAAGCCGATCAGGACCGCCGCCCAGCGATGGATGCCGGTGGGTTCGCGCAGGATCAGTGCCGACAGGATCGTGCCGAAGATCGGCATGGTGAAGCCGATCGTTGTCGCTTCCGCCGGGGGCAGCAGGATGTAGGACAGGAAGTTGAGCGCCATGCCGGTGAGGCCGATGACCATGCGGGTCGCATGGACACTGATACGCCGGGTGCGGATGGCGCCGATGCCGCTGCTCATCGCCAGCCAGGCGAAGACCACGGGCAGGGCAAGCGCCTGGCGATAGAAGAGGGTTTCGACCAGATGGACGCCATGGGCGTCGGCAACCCGGCCGGTCACGAACATTACCGCCAGGCAGATGACCGCGACCAGGCGCAGGCCGATGGCGAAGAGCGGGCGATGCGGGCGGGACGGGGCGGCGGCGCTGGACACGCCGCTTCCTTAACCCGGTTACGCGATGGCGCAACCGGGCTGAACCGGGTTTCTTACTTGAGCGGCTTGCGGAATTTCAGCGTCATGCGGTCGCTTTCACCGATCGCAACATACTTCGCCCTGTCAACTTCGCCGTTACGCAGCGTAGGCGGCAGGGTCCAGACGCCCTTTTCCCAGTCGGCCGTGTCCTTGGGATTGGCGTTCACTTCCGATGCGCCGACATATTCGAAGCCCGCGCCTTCCGCGATGCGGCGGATGGTCGAGACCTTGAGATAGCCGCTGCTCTTTTCGAGCGCCGTGTCGCGATCTTCGGGCAGGCGATGGTCGACGATGCCCAGCGTGCCGCCGGGCTTGAGCATGGCGAAAAAGGCCTTGAAGGTCGCATCCTCGCTGCCGCCCATGACCATGTTGTGGACATTGCGGAAGGTCAGCACGGTGTCGACGCTGTTGGCCGGGATGCTGGCGGCTTCCTCGGGATAGGCGACCAGCTTCACCTTGTCATAGACCTGCGGCTTTTCGGCCAGGAACTTCTTGTAGCCGTCAAGATAGCGGCCGGTCGGCTGGAGCGCGTAGAAGCTGCCCTTGTCGCGCAGCAGCGGCGCCAGGATTTCCGTGTACCAGCCGCCGCTGGGCGCCCATTCCACCACCGTCTGGGTCGGCGTCACGCCAAAGAAGGCGAGCGTTTCCTGCGGATGGCGATATTTGTCGCGGGCGACATTGGCCGGGGTGCGGCTGGACGCGCCGATGGCGGCTGCCACCGGATCGGCGCCATGGCCGGCATGCTGGGCGACGGCCGCGCCCAGCGGCAGGAGGGCAAGGGCAGCGGCAAGCGCGATCGATCGGCGGGGAAAAGCGGACATGGGCAACCTCTCAACGGATCTGGAGCGCAGGGTGTGCCGTGCCCGCATCCCACTGGCAAGGAAATCCGGTGGTTATGGACCGGCCGGTCAGGACCAACTGCCCGCGATCGACTCCGCGGTGGCGTCGATCGCGGCCGGTTCATCCTCGCCGGTCAGCGCATAGGACATGTCGCCGCGCCGCCAATAGGCCACTGATTGGGCGCCCTCGCGCACCGAATCCGGCCGCTCTGGGGCGTCGGTGCGCCGGTGCATGGCATAGATGGACAGGTCGCGCCCTTCGGGCGTGCGCAGCGCGATCAGCAGCGCGGGCGTGCGTTCACCGGGGAAGAGTTGGACATCGGTCACGCGCCAGTCGGCGGGCAGGCCGGGAATGTCGATATGGGTGCTGGCCAATATCTCGCGCGGGTCGAAGCTGGGCGATTCGATCTGCCCCTGCATCCGGGCGCGGATCATGGCGACGCGGTGCGAGGTGGCGGCATCGACGACATAGGCGGGCGGCCCGTCGCGCACCATGAGAAGGGCAACGAAGCTTGCCGCCAGCAGGGCGAGGCCGCCGCCGGCGCCGATGGCAAAGCGACGATGGCGCGCGGCCGGCGGGCTGATCGCGCTCGCCTGTGCCGCCATGGCTTCGGGCAGGGGCGCGCGGTCCTGCGCCAATAGGCGCAGCCCGGTGCGGGCGCTGAGGTCGCCCATCACCTGCGCGGCGAGGTCGGGCCGGCGGGACAGGCGGGTTTCCACCGCAAAGCGCCGGCCAGGATCGAGCTGGCCGTCGACATAGGCCATCAGTTCGATCTCCGAAGGATCCTCACTCATCCTGTCCTCCCACGATGCGCAGCCGATCGCGCGGCTGCTTGTCTCTGTCCTGTCGCAATGTCGCCCGCGCACGGGCAAGACGCGACATTACCGTGCCGACCGCTATGCCCAGAAGGTCGGCGCTTTCCTGATAGCTCAGCCCTTCGACGACGGTCAGGTGCATGACGGCGCGTTGATGGTCGGGCAGGTCGGCAAAGGCGCGGGCGACCTGCATCAGGTCGGCGCGCACCTCCTGGTCGGGATCGGCATGATCGACCTGGATCTGGGCAAAGGCCATATTGCGACGCGTTTCCGCGGCCTCGCGCCGCTTGGCCGAGATGAAGACATTGTGGACGATGGCCAGCAGCCAGCGGCGGCGGCTGCGATCGGGCTGGAACTGATCGCGCCGTTCGATCGCGCGCATCACGGCGTCCTGCACCACATCGTCGGCGACGACATGGTCGCGCGACAGGGCGCGGGCATAGCGGCGCATGGCGCGCAGGTCCGCCTCCATTTCCATGTCCGTCCGCTTGCCCGTCATCCACATCATTCCATTGGGGCGCCCGCCAGTTCGCGATAGACGCGCGCCACCGAATCCAGGACATGGTCCCAGCGATAGTCGCCCGCCGTCGCCTCCGCCGCGCGGCCAAGCCGCCGCCTTAGGCCGGTGTCGCGGACGAGGGAAGCCAGGCCGCCGGCATAGGCGCCAACGTCGCCCGGCGGCACCAGCAGTCCGTTGACGCCATTATCGATCAGGGCGGATGCGCTGGGGACGTCGGCCGACAGGACGGCAAGACCACTGGCCATTGCCTCCAGATTGACGTTGCCGAACGCCTCCGTGACGCTCGGATTGACCAAGATGTCGGCGCTGGCGACCAGCGCGCCGAGACGCGCCCCTTCGACATGGCCGGCGAAGCCGGCATTGGGCAGATGGCGGGCGAGGGCATCGCGCGCCGGGCCATCACCCAGGATCAGGGGGCGCAGCGACAGGCCGTTGGCGCGCGCCGCCATGATGGCGTCGGCAAAGATATCGAGTCCCTTTTCCCGGACCAGCCGGCCGAAGAAGAGCGGCACGACATCGTCGGGCGCATAGCCAAGCTGGGCGCGCAGGCTTTCATCTCGCATCGCCGGATGAAAGACGGATCGATCGACGCCCCGGCTCCAGAGGGCAATGAGCTCGGCACCATGGATTGCGGCGAGGTCCGCAGCGATCGGCGGGGTCGGGGCGAGGATACGGTCGCAATCGCCGTAGAAGCGATCGAGATAGGCCACGACCTGCCGCCGCAGGAAGCCGAGGCGATAATAAGCAAGATAGGTTTCGAACCGGGTGTGCAGGCTGGCGACGGCCGGAACGGCGTTGCGCCGCGCCCAGTTCAGCGCCTGCCGGCCGAGCAGGTCGGGCGCGGACAGATGCACGATGTCAGGCTGGAACGCCTCCAGATCGGCGCGGGCAGCACGGGTCAGGCCGATCGCGAGCCGATATTCCGGGCGACCGGGAATGCAGAGCGAGCGCACTGATCGGACATCGCCGGCCGAGGCGAAGGCCGGCGTCGGTGCGGTCGGCGAATAGATGCGCACCTCTGCCTTGTGCTCGTCCAGCATATGCCGGACCAGGCGGTTGAGCGCTCGGTTCGCGCCATCGCGCACGCAATCATAATTGCCCGAAAACAGCGCGATCTTCAGCGGCCGGGATGATGCCGGCGCCGCGGCGACCGGCAGGGCGGCATGAATATGGGCGCGAAGGGAAGAGAGCGGGGAATGCAGCGTCATGCTCCGCTTACGCTTGTCGGATCGCGCCTATTCCATCGATGGGCAATTAAAATTGACGAATGATGCGTAGGCCGGCGGTGGGTCGGAAGACATCGCCACGCGGCCGTTCCGCGCCAAGGCCCGCCTGCATGGCGAAATTGCCGCCCAGTTGCTGGTGCAGTTGCGGCATCAGCAGCAGGCCGCCCTCGCTGCCGCCCTGATAATTGATCTCCAGCCCCAATACCTGCCCTTCGCGGCTGTCGTAGAAGGCTGAGTGGTTGAGGATCACGCCGTTGCGGCCATGGCCGCCCGACAGCTTTACGTCGGCAAGCCCTGCCATCGTCACGCTGCTCCAGCGGCTATTGTAGCGATGGGCCGCCATATAGGCGAAACTGCTGCGATATTGTTTGGCGCGGCGGTCATAGATGCCGAGATATTGGACGCCATGACCGGTGCGCCCGCCGCCTGTGGTGCCGAAACTCGCCTGCAGACCCAGTTTCAGTTCGGCAAGCCGGCCGTTGACGAAGGGCAGTTCGCCCTCGATCGCGAAGCCGTCGGCAAAGGCATATTCGATTTCCGGCGCCCAATGGACGGCGTCGTCATCGCCCGACAGCGGAACGGTCGCCAGTGTATTGACCTCCAGTTCGCCGCGCTTGGCGCCCAGCGGCCGCATCATGTCGAAGATCATCGGTTCGGGCACGTCGGGATAGGCGTCGGACGCCAGCGCGGCATCGCCCAGAAAGGCGCTCGCCATGGCCGCAAGGCCATGGCGCGAAAGGGATCGAACGGACAAGAAGGGCTGCTCCCGCAATGAGGATGTGACGATTCACATCCCCGTCTACGCGGGAGCGGACGCCCTTATTCCCTGAGGGTCAGAGACAGGCTTCGAGGAAGGGCTGGTCGAAGCCGAACATGCGGGCCTTGTCGAGCGTATAGGGGCGCAGGCCCATCGAGCGATATTCGCCGATGATCTTACCGCTGTCATCCTCGTCATGATATTCGAACTTGAACAGTTCCTGGGTGACGATGACGTCGCCTTCCATGCCGATGACTTCGGTCACGTTGGTGACGCGGCGCGAACCGTCGCGCAGACGCTTCACCTGGACGATCAAGTCGACCGAGTCGGCGATCTGCTTGGAAATGGCTTCCTTCGGGATCTTGATGTCGCCCATCAGGATCATGTTTTCCATACGGCCCAGGCATTCGCGCGGGCTGTTGCTGTGCAGCGTACACATGGAGCCGTCATGGCCGGTGTTCATCGCGGCGAGCAGGTCGAAACATTCCGCACCACGAATTTCGCCCAGGATGATGCGATCAGGACGCATACGCAGGGCGTTCTTGACGAGATCGCCGATGGTGATCGCGCCCTGGCCTTCTAGGTTGGGCGGGCGGGTTTCGAGCGGCAGCCAGTGCGGCTGCTGCAGGCGCAGTTCGGCCGCGTCCTCGATGGTCAGCACGCGCTCGCCCGGATCGATCATCTTCGACAGTGCATTGAGCATCGTCGTCTTGCCCGAACCGGTACCGCCCGAGATCACGATGTTGAAACGGCACGCACCGGCGATCTTGAGCGCCGTCGCCATCTTCTGGCTCATGGCGCCCCATTGGGCGAGCATGTCGATGGTGATCGGCTTGGCCGAGAATTTACGGATCGAGATGGCAGTGCCCTTGAGGCTGAGCGGCGGCACGATCACGTTGACACGCGAACCGTCGGGCAGGCGGGCGTCGGCCAGCGGCGTGGTCTGGTCGACGCGGCGGCCGACCTTGTTCACGATGCGCTGGGCGATCTGGAACAGATGCTCTTCATCGCGGAACTTGATCGGCGCGATCTGGAGCTTGCCCTTCTTTTCAATATAGGTCTGTTCCGGGCCATTGACCATGATATCGCTGACATCCGGGTCTGCCAGCAATTCCTCGAGCGGGCCGAGGCCCAGAAGCTCGTCGACCAGCACCTTTTCCAGCGCGAACTGCTCGCGCCGGTTGAGCGTCAGCTTCAGCTCGGCCAGAACTTCCATGATGATCGGCCGGAATTCCTCCGCCAGTTCATCCTTGGTAAGGGTTGCGGCCGCTTCGGGATCGACGCGTTCGAGCAGGCGGGGAAGCACCTGTTCCTTGATCTTGTGAACTGACGCCTCGAACCCCTGCGGACCGGCATCGGCGACATGTTCGGCATTGGCGCGTTCGGACAGGCGCGACATGGCGTCCGCATTGCGCTGCATCTGGCTGGTCGGCGCCGACAGCGGATCGAGCGGAATTTCGCCCGGCAGGGCCGCCAGGTCGAGCGGCGGGAACTGCTCGCCGCCGCGCGGGGCCTCCTCGCGCGCTGCGCCGCCGCTGTGCATCGGTCGGGCGACGCCGAAACCCGGCTTGATGCCGGCAGGTCCATTTTTCCGTCCAAATGCGCTCATAACTCTCCGCCGGTATTCTGCGATCGGGCCAGCCACCCCAAAATGGGCCGATTCACCATGGCTGGAGAAGGTGAATAAGCTGGAAACTTTGACAAATGGCTAATGGGCCGGCGCCACAGAAGCAGCGCCAGCATCAGCGCAGCGGCAAGGCTGATGGCCGTGCCGACGCTTTCCTGCCACAGGCGCACCCGTTCGATCCGGTAAATGCCCGGCCGCGCATCGAAGCTAATGAGCGGGCCATGGGAAGGTACTGGCTGACCGTTACGCGTCACCTGCCAGATCGGAAAGGCGGCATGGCCCATGGTCACGGGACCAGGGCGGGTGACGATGATCCGGTCGCCGCGCGGCAGGGCGCGCCAGGGGCGCAGGTCAGTCGAGCGATCATAGCGATCGACGCGGGCAATGTCGAAACCGGACGGAAGATATTCGGGGGCGTCGGGGACGATCCGGTCGAGCCTGGCATAGTCGATCGGCAGGCGCAGATTGGCGCAGGTAATGATGCCGCTGACCAGATAGGGGAACAGCAGAAGCACGCCGGCGCCTGCGAGCGGGATGGGCCGGGGACGATAGGTCATCAGCGCGGTGATGGCTGTAAATTCGACGATGCCCAGCGCCCGCCAGGGAAATTGCGTCTTGTCGAGCAGGTCGATCTGCCAGAGGAACGGGATGAGGTTGATCGACGCGAGGGCGGTGACGATAGCGATTCCCGACCAGATCGACCGGGCGGGCCAGGCCAGCAGCCCCAGCCCCAGCGCGATGCAGGGAAATAGTATGAGATCTTCGCGCCAGATCGACCAGTTGGCCGCGTGATATTTGCCGGTCCACAGCAGGGCTGTCGACATATGCGCCTGTAACGTGGCGGCAGGCAGCAGGTAGAAGGCGACCAGGGTGAAGGCGAGAATGCCGGCGATCAGTCCGGGGACCAGCGTCGTGCGATCCTGCCATATCCGATGCAGCATCAGCGGCGCGATCAGGAACAGGCCGGTCAGCGTGGCGACCGGCAAATGGGTCAGGATCAGCGCGCCATAGCTGAGCGCGAGCAGCGCGATGCCGCTGCGCGAGGGCAGGCGCGCAATCCCCAGGGCAATCAGCGGCAGCCAGACGAAGGCGGCAAATTCGGCCAGGGCGCCGCGCACGTAGAAATCATGGAGATGATAGGGGGCCAGCATATAGAGCGCGGCGCCCAGCAGCGGATGCGTGCCGCGCGAGGCGAGCCAGCGATGCATTGTCATGCCCGATGCGATCAGCAGCAGGAGTGCGGCGACATTGATCGCCTGGAGAACCGAAAGGCCCATCGCCGTCAGTCCACCGGACAGCCAATAGGCGAGCGGCGGATAGAAATAGAAGGTCGGGCTGCCCAGGCCTTCGAAGCTGCGGGGCAGCCAGCGCTCGTACAAGTGCCCGGCCGCCATTTGCTCGCCAAAATGCCCGGTCCACATATAATTGTAGAGATAGGAATGGCTGGCGCCTGGGCCGAACAGGAAGGAGGGCAGCATCAGCAGGATGCCGAGCGCGGCCAATAGGGTCATCGGATGACGAAGAAGGCCGGAGGCGAAGCGCATGACCGCCCTGATGCCGCAATAGGGTAAATGAAGTGTAAGTCCTGTTTGGCGGTTACCTGTCATTAACCATTCTGGCCGATAGCGAGCATAAGTGTCTGGCAGGATATCCATGCGCCATGCGAACCGTGTCGATCGTCATTCCCGTTTTCAACGAGCAGGACAGCCTGTCGCTGTTTCTGGATGCGGCGCGTCCTGCGCTGGCCGATGCGTTGGCGCTGATCGGGCCGGGGGCGCAGGTTGAATATCTGTTCGTCGATGATGGCAGCACGGACCGCACAGCCGACGTACTGGCGATCCTGTCGCGCCTGAACGGCGATGTTCGCTGCATCACCCTGTCCCGCAATTTCGGCAAGGAAGCGGCCTTGGCGGCCGGGATCGACCATGCTCGGGGCGACGCCGTCATCCCGATCGACGTCGACCTGCAGGATCCACCGGCGGTGATCGTGGAGATGGTGCGACATTGGCTGGCCGGCGCGCAGGTCGTCAATGCCCGGCGGGTCGATCGCTCGACCGACAGCTGGTTCAAGCGCTGGAGCGCGCGCGGCTTCTATCGCCTGCTCAATCGCCTGTCGGATTATCCCATCCCTGAAAATGTCGGCGATTTCCGACTTCTCGATCGACAGGCTGTCGATGTCGTCAAGCAACTGGGCGAGCAGGCACGATTCAACAAGGGGCTGTTCAGCTGGATCGGCTTTCGCGTCGCGACGGTCGATTATAGCCGTGCGCGCCGGGAAGCGGGCACCACCAAATGGCGGCTGGGCAAGCTCTGGTCGCTGGCCGTAGACGGCATTACCGCGTCGACCACCATGCCGCTGCGCATCTGGTCCTATATCGGTGGCGGGATCGCGTTGCTGGCCTTTGCCTATGCGGCCTTTCTGATCGTGCATACGCTGGTCACCGGGGTCGATACGCCGGGCTATGCCTCCATCATGGTGGCGGTGCTTGGGCTGGGCGGGCTCAATCTGATGAGCCTGGGAATCATCGGCGAATATCTGGGCCGTGTCGCGCGCGAAGTGCGGCAGCGGCCGCTCTATGTGATTGCGGACGAGCAGGGCGGGGGCGTGGCTGCGCCGGTGCCGGTTGCGGCGCTATCTGGGGAGGATCAGGCGACATGGACCAATCAGCCTATGCGAGCATGAGCGCACAGGAAGGCGATCATTGGTGGTTCGTGGCCCGGCGGGCCATATTGGAAACGCTGATCCGGTCGAGCATCGCGCCCCCGCAAGGTGCCCGAATATTGGAGGCGGGATGCGGCACTGGCGGCAATCTGGCTATGCTGGCGGCACACGGTACGGTGGATGCGCTGGAATATGATGCCGGTGCCCGAGCCCTGGCGCGCGCGCGCGGGATCGGCCGGGTTGAACCGGGCATGCTGCCCGATAAGATCGGCTTTGATGAAGACAGCTATGATCTGATCGCGTTGCTCGACGTACTGGAACATGTCGAGCAGGATCGAGCATCGCTGGCCGCATTGCGGGCGCGGCTCGCATCGGGTGGCCGGATATTGCTGACGGTGCCGGCCGTGCCGTGGCTCTGGTCGGATCATGATGTGCTGCATCATCACAAGCGCCGCTACACCCGTGCCAGCCTGATCCGGGTGGCACGTGAGGCCGGGTTGACGGTGGAGGCGGTGGGCTATTTCAACAGCCTGTTGTTTCCGCTGGCGATGACCACGCGGATGGCGCAGCGGCTGTTGAAGCGCAAGAGCGAGGGTGATGTCCAGCCCTCGCCGTCGGTCAACGGATTGCTGCGGCGCATCTTTGCCTGGGAACGGCATCTGCTAGGTCGCATCCGCTTTCCGATCGGCCTGTCACTCTATGCGATCCTGTCGGTCTGAGGTCGGCGCGTCCGGCCTATCCGGATGATGCCATGCCCCATCCCAGCATCGAGCGGGATCGATGCTGTGAATGCGCGCCGGATTGGCCGGGCGAACCCAGGCCGGCATCGCGGGCAAGGGGGCCAGATAGGATCCTTTGGGGAAGCTGCCGAAGCTCTGGTCCCAGGCCCTGGAAAAGCTGCATCGGACCTGCGGCGCCGCCGGATAGATCAGTGCGCGGCGAATTTCGGCGAGGCCGGTGATGCTGCCGATCAACAGCATGGCGATCAGCCAGTGGCGGATCAGGCCGCCCCGACCCAGCGCATCGACCAGCATCACGGCCAGGATCGCGAGCGCGCTGATCGAACTGCGCATCATGAAGTCGGTCGACCAGCCGATCTGGACGAAGGGAATGAGCAGCAGCCAGGCCGTGGCGACCAGCAGCGTGTCCAGCCCAAAACGGTTGGATCGACCCAACCATGCCAGGGGCAGGGCGTAGACCAGCACCTCCAGCAGTTCAAACAGCCCCCATTGCAGGGGCGCCAGCGCCACGATCCTGGCACCGACATCGGCGGGCGCCGCGCTCATATAGGCAAGGCCGGGGACCGCGAGCAGGGTGGCCAAGGCCGGATAGAGGATAGCGGCGGGCGTTAGTGCGCGGGTGCGCAATGTATGGATTGCCGCCAGCGCGGCGAAGGGCATTGCGCCCATCAATCCCAGCGGCGACCAGAGAGCGGTCAGGGGCAGCAGGCTGAGATAGGTGGGGAGAGGCAGGCGATCGCACCGCCACAGCATATAGCCCAGCGCGCCGATCCAGCCGGACAGCGCATGATTGGGCACCCAGAAGGCAAGGGTGATGGTGGAACTATATTGAAGATAGGCCCAGTTTTCGAGATGGTCCGACAGGCCACCCCGAAAGAGAACGCGGCCCAGGGCGTCCAGCCCGCTAAATGCGAGGAAGGCGAGGAGGGCGATCAGCCGGGCGCGACGGGTATCGAACAGCGTGGAGCCGAGGCCGAGCATGGTGGCGAGCATCAGACTGTTCTGGATCAGCAGGGCGAGCTCGCCGGCGCGGTCGCCCGCTGCCTTGGCTGCCAGCGCCGGGACCAGGAACATGCCGATGGGCGCGCGCAACACTGTAGGAGCCGGCTGGTCGCCATAGACGAACGGCCAGGGATGCAGCCCCATGTCGCGCAATACGGCAAAGCGGACCTGCCAGTCGATATTGGCGTAGAAAAAGCGCCCTTCGCCGCCGAGCATCAGCAGGATCAGAGCGACCGCCATGCAGGCAATCAGGGTCGCGACCGTTGGCCCTCGTTGATCGGGCATGGCGTGCACGGTCGCGACGCACAGTCCGACGATCAGCAACGCCCCGAGCGGATAGGCCCAGACGGGCATGGTATCGAGAAAGCGCCACAGCAGAAGCTGGTCTAGCCCGAGCCAGGATAGCAACGCAGCAATCAGCCAGCCCGAGGGCAGTTGGTGTGCCAGCCAAGACGGCGATCCGTTCGCCGGCGGAGTGAAGGCGGGTTCATCCTGGGCGGGTGCGGTAAAGGCGAGGGCGGTCATCGGCGGGCGGCACTCACAAGAAAAAGGGGCGCAAAGCGCGCCCCTTGGTCCGTTCGTCTGGCATGAATGCGGCAGGTTGGAAAGAGCCTGGCTCCCCCATCGGCCTGCGCGCCAGGAAGCCTCAGCCCGCCTTTTCGGCGAGAACCGTCAGGCCCTTCTCATTGACCTCGGCAAAACCGCCCTCGACCGGGATGATTTCCGGTGCGGCGCCAGCCGATGCGAAGATCTGGATCGCGCCATCGCGCACGGTCGACATGAAGGGCGCATGGCCCTCCAGCACGCCGAAGTCGCCATCGGTGCCGGGAACGACGACCTGATAGACCTCTTCCGAGCGGACGAGCTTTTCAGGGGTCACGAGTTCGAAATGCAGTGCCATTTTTATGTCCTATGCCCCCTCCCCTAACCGGGGAGGGGTATATGGGGTTAGAGCTTAGGCTGCTTCGGCAGCCAGCTTCTTCGCCTTTTCGATGGCTTCGTCGATGCCGCCGACCATGTAGAAGGCGTTTTCGGGCAGATGGTCATATTCACCATCGACCACGGCCTTGAACGACTTCACCGTGTCTTCGATCTGGACGAACTTGCCCGAGATGCCGGTGAAGACTTCGGCGACGTGGAACGGCTGCGACAGGAACTTCTGGATCTTGCGCGCGCGGGCGACGGTGATCTTGTCCTCTTCCGACAGCTCGTCCATGCCCAGGATCGCGATGATGTCCTGCAGCGACTTGTACTTCTGCAGGATCGACTGGACGGCACGGGCGGTGTCGTAATGTTCCTGGCCGACGACGCGGGGTTCCAGAACGCGGCTGGTCGAGTCCAGCGGATCGACCGCCGGATAGATGCCCAGTTCCGAAATGGCGCGGTTGAGAACGGTGGTGGCGTCAAGATGCGCGAACGAGGTCGCCGGCGCCGGGTCGGTCAAGTCGTCCGCGGGGACGTAGACGGCCTGGACCGAGGTGATCGAGCCCTTGTTGGTCGAGGTGATGCGTTCCTGCAGCTGACCCATGTCGGTCGCCAGGGTCGGCTGGTAGCCCACGGCCGAAGGAATACGGCCGAGCAGCGCCGACACTTCCGCGCCCGCCTGGGTGAAGCGGAAGATGTTGTCGACGAAGAACAGCACGTCCTGGTTCTCGACGTCGCGGAAATATTCGGCGATCGTCAGGCCCGACAGGGCGACGCGGGCACGGGCGCCCGGCGGTTCGTTCATCTGGCCATAAACCAGGGCCACCTTCGAACCTTCGCTGATCGCGTTGCCGTCTGCATCCTTGGCGATGACGTTGGCGTCGAGGAATTCATGGTACAGATCGTTACCTTCACGGGTGCGTTCACCCACGCCCGCGAAGACCGAGGTGCCGCCATGGCCCTTGGCAATGTTGTTGATCAGTTCCTGGATGAGAACGGTCTTGCCCACGCCGGCGCCGCCGAACAGGCCGATCTTGCCGCCCTTGGCATAGGGGGCCAGAAGGTCAATGACCTTGATGCCGGTGACCAGGATCGACGCGTCGGTCGACTGGTCGACGAACTCGGGTGCCTTGGCATGGATCGGCGAACGCAGTTCGGTGGCGACCGGGCCGCGCTCATCGATCGGCTCGCCGACGACGTTCAGGATGCGGCCGAGGGTGGCCGGGCCGACCGGAACCGAAATCTGCGCGCCGGTGTCGGTGACTTCCTGGCCGCGGGTCAGACCGTCGGTCGAGTCCATCGCGATGGTGCGGACGGTGTTCTCACCCAGATGCTGGGCGACTTCCAGCACCAGGCGCTGGCCGTTGTTGCTGGTTTCCAGCGCCGAAAGGATCGCCGGAAGCGCATCGGGGAAGGTCACGTCGACGACGGCGCCGATGACCTGCGAGATGCGGCCTACATTGTTGGTGGTTGCCATGACTATGTCCTTGCCTGCTTGTCCTTAGAGGGCTTCGGCGCCCGAGATGATTTCGACGAGTTCGGTGGTGATCGCGGCCTGGCGGCTGCGGTTATACTGGATCGTCAGCTTGTTGATGAGGTCGCCGGCATTGCGGGTCGCATTGTCCATCGCGGTCATCGACGCACCCTGTTCGGACGCGTTGTTTTCCAGCAGCGCCTTGAAGAGCTGCACCGTGACGTTGCGCGGCAGCAGGTCGTCGAGGATCGCTTCCTCGCTCGGCTCATATTCCACTGTGGCGGCGATCGCATTGCGGTCGGCGTCGGCGGGAATCTTCACCGGGATGATCTGCTGTTCGGTCGGGATCTGCGCGAGCGCCGACTTGAAGCGCGAATAGAAGAGATGGGCGACGTCGAACTTGCCGTCGAGGAACATCTGGCTGAGTTCCTGCGCCACCGCCTGGGCCTGGGCAAAGCCCGGCTCCTTGGCGCCGGTGGTGTCGTAATTGGCGACAATCTTGCCCGGATAGGTGCGGTTGATGACCGGACGACCCTTGCGGCCGATCAGGTAGAACAGCACCTTCTTGCCATCCAGCTCCAGCGCGCGGGCCTTAGCCAGCGCGGCCTTCACGATATTGGCGTTGAACGCGCCGGCAAGGCCGCGATCGCTATTGGCGACGACCAGCAGATGGACTTCGTCCTTGCCGGTGCCGGCGAGCAGCGGCGAAGCGCCTTCGCCCGAGCCACCGGCGATCTTGGTCGCCAGGCTCGCGACGACCGCTTCCAGTCGCTCGCTATAGGGGCGGGCAGCTTCGGCAGCGGCCTGCGCCTTGCGCAGCTTGGCCGCGGCGACCATCTGCTTCGCCTTGGTGATCTTCTGGGTCGACTTCACCGACCCGATGCGCAGCTTCAGTTCCTTGAGGCTAGCCATAGTTCAAATATTCCGAGCAAGGGCCAGACGGCCCGCGAGACCAAAGAAACCGACGCCCATGGCGCCTTCGAACCAGCGCATCGCGCTGCTCTGCCCCACTTTGCGGCCCGCCTTGGTGGCGAGCAGCGCGAGCAGGGCGCACCACAGGAAGCCCAGCCCATAGACGATCGCGATCAGCAGCATGCCCTGCCACGGCGCATCCGGGCCAGTGCCCACGAACTGCGGCAGCGCGGCGAGGAAGAAGATCGCAACCTTGGGGTTCAGCACGGTGCTGACCAGGCCCTGGGCGAAGGGCGATCCGCCGATCCGGACCTTGGGCGTTTCGCTTGCCGGCGTCGGCTTGATCGCGCCGCGCAGCAGGCCAAAGCCCATCCAGGCCAGATAGAGGGCACCGGCGATCTTAACACCCATGAACAGCCCCGGCACCGCATTCAGCACGCTGAGGAAGCCGAAGCCGCACAACAGCATGTAGAACAGGCCGCCGAGCTGGATACCGCCGATCGCCGCCATTCCCGCCTTGAAGCCGCGGCGCGCCGCGTGGCCGGCCACCAACATGGTGTCCGGCCCCGGCAGCAGCACCAGACCGATCGACATCACGGTCCAGGCAAGAAGGGAATGGGCGGTCAGCACAGCGTCTTAAGCGAAGGTCTTGCCGAACGAGTCCAGCGCAGCCTTCAGCTTGCCCTTGGCGTCGTCGCCCAGATCCTTGCTGTCGCGGATCGCGGTCAGCACTTCGGGGTGGTCGTGACGCAGATAGGCGAGCATCAGCTCTTCATAACGGGTCACGTCCTTGACCGGGATGCCGTCCAGATAGCCGTTGGTGCCGGCGAAGATCGACGCGGTCTGCTCTTCGAACGGCAGCGGCGAGAACTGGCCCTGCTTCAGCAGTTCGGTCAGGCGCGCGCCGCGGTTCAGCAGCTTCTGGGTCGAGGCGTCGAGGTCCGAACCGAACTGGGCGAAGGCCGCCATTTCGCGATACTGGGCCAGCTCCAGCTTGATCGAGCCCGAAACCTTCTTCATCGCCTTGGTCTGCGCGGCCGAGCCGACGCGCGACACCGACAGGCCGACGTTGATGGCCGGACGGATGCCCTGGTAGAAGAGGTTGGTTTCGAGGAAGATCTGGCCGTCGGTGATCGAGATCACGTTGGTCGGAATATAGGCCGACACGTCGCCTGCCTGGGTCTCGATGATCGGCAGCGCGGTCAGCGAGCCATTGCCATTGGCGTCGTTCATCTTCGCAGCGCGTTCCAGCAGGCGGCTGTGGAGATAGAAGACGTCGCCCGGATAGGCTTCGCGGCCCGGAGGACGACGCAGCAGCAGCGACATCTGGCGATAGGCGACGGCCTGCTTGGAAAGGTCGTCATACACGATCACGGCGTGCATGCCGTTGTCGCGGAAGAATTCGCCCATGGTGACGCCGGTATAGGGCGCCAGATACTGGAGCGGAGCGGGTTCCGAAGCGGTCGCGGCGACGACGATCGAATATTCCATCGCGCCATTTTCTTCGAGCTGCTTGACGATCTGCGCGACGGTCGAGCGCTTCTGACCGACGGCAACGTAGATGCAGTAGAGCTTCTTGCTCTCGTCGTCGCCCGCGTTGATGCCCTTCTGGTTGATGAAGGTATCGATCGCGACGGCGGTCTTGCCGGTCTGACGGTCACCGATGATCAGCTCGCGCTGGCCACGGCCGACGGGGACGAGGGCGTCGATCGCCTTCAGGCCGGTCTGCACGGGTTCGTGCACCGACTTGCGGGGGATGATGCCCGGCGCCTTGACTTCGACGCGCTTGCGCTCGGTATATTCGATCGGGCCCTTGCCATCGATCGGGTTGCCGAGGCCGTCGACGACGCGGCCCAGCAGGCCCTTGCCGACGGGAACGTCGACGATGGTGCCGGTGCGCTTGACGGTGTCGCCTTCCTTGATCTCGGCGTCCGAGCCGAAGATCACGATGCCGACATTGTCGGCTTCGAGGTTGAGCGCCATGCCCTGAACGCCATTGGCGAACTCGACCATTTCGCCCGCCTGGACGTTGTCGAGGCCATGGACGCGGGCGATGCCGTCACCCACGGTCAGAACGGAACCGACTTCGCTGACCTGCGCTTCGGTGCCGAAATTGGCGATCTGGTCCTTGATGACCTTCGAGATTTCTCCGGCGTTGATATCCATGTTCAGCCTTTCATCGCCAGGGCGAGACTATTCAAACGGGTGCGGATGGAGGAATCGATCATCTGGCTGCCGATCTTGACGACCAGCCCACCCAGGATCGCGGGATCGACCTTGGCCTCGACGGCGACGTCGCGGCCGACACGCGCCTTGAGGCCCTTGGCCAGCGCGGTCAGTTGAGTCTTGGTGAGCGGATGCGCGCTCGTCACTTCGGCGCGGGCCTCGCCCTTGTGATTCGACAGCAGCGTCTCATAGGCGCGGATGACCGCGGGAAGCTGCGAGAGGCGACGGTTCTGGGCGAGCACGCCCAGGAAATTCGTCGTCAGCGGGTCGATCGACATGGCGGATGCAACCGCCGCGATCGTCTTACCCGCTGCGTCGCGGCTGAGAACGGGACTGTTGATCAGGCCCTTGAAATCAGACGATTCTGCGATCGCCGCCTTGATTGCCGCGAGGCTCGCTGCGACGGTGTCGAGCGTCTTGCCGTCGCGGGCCAGATCGAACAGCGCCACCGCATAGCGGCCGCTGAGGCTGGCCTGAATACCGCCGGTAGTCTCCACGCGCTTACCGTCCTCCAACTTGATTTGCCGGTCATGCAAAAAGAGGGGGAGCAGTAATAACCGTCCCCTGTTGTCGGGCCGGTTAGCAGTGCCAATATGACTATGCAAGTCATGTGACACGATTCCATCGCATCGACGAAATCAAGCCAATTTGACTGAGTTTTTCGGGAAAACAGACAGGCTAGGGAGCGGGGTCTGCGGGGGCAAGCCGTCCTTTTTGGCAATGATAGACCAGCCGCTCGTTCGGCTGGGGCGGCAGCAGCGCGGCGAGGTCCGACTGGAGCGTCGCGATCCGGGTCAACATCGTGGAATCGCTGCTGCATCCCTTGATCGGGCCATCCTTCAGCAGGGCGCGGGCCTTGTCCATCGTGTCGCCGTCGGGCAGCCAGCGCTGCACCCGCAACAGGCCGGTGGCCGGGTCGAATTCGCTGCGGCTGACATAATTGCCCTCGTCGGGCACATGGGCGCGCTGCCAGGTCGTGCCGGTCGCCTGATATTGGGTGTCGCCGTTGACGCAGCCACCCTCGGCCCAGTTCAGGCCGACATCATTGGGCTGCGACACGGTCAGTCGGCTGCGGTTGAGGTCGATCCGGCAGATATTGTCGCCGGCCCAGGCAAAGGCTTTGTTGCTGACCACGCTCTGGTCCTCGGGCAGCTTCACCCGCTCGTCGATGCTGGCAAAGCTGGGCTTGAAGACGAACAGGCCAAGCGCGCCCATCAGCAGGATGCCGCCACCGGCGATGAACCAGGTGGCACGCTTTTCGCGGCCCTGGCTGTAGAAGAGGCCGCCGGCACCCAGGCCCAACACGGCGAGGGCCAGCAGCACGGCGGCGCCCGCCATCGCATTTTCGCGGCCGGAAATGACGTCGCGCTCGGCGGTGTCGCGGGCCTGCTGCAGCGCCTGCTCGCGCTTGTCGGCGGCGGCGCGGTCATTCTGTTCGGTCAGCTGCGATTCGCGCTGGGTGATCGAGGCTTCGGCCGCGTCGGCTTCGGCCATGGTGCGGCAGGCGACGACGGTGTGGAGCGAGGACACGCCGGCCTGGCGCAGGAAGGAGGCGACTTCGCGCCAGGATACGGCAAAGCCGAATTCGGCATCATTGCCGTCCGAGATCGAGCCGAAGCTGTTGACGCCCAGCACCCGGCCGCAATCATCGACCAACGGGCCGCCGCTGTTGCCTGCGGCAAGCGGGGCGGTGTGCAGGATGGTGTCGAAGCTTTGGCTGGAGCGGCCGGATGAGATGCTGCCGCTGGTCTTCACCGTGCCGAGCGGTTCGACCAGTTGCTTGAGGCTGAGGCCCTGGGCGCGATCGACGGTGCCGGGATAGCCGATGGCGGTGACATGCTGGCCGTCATCGACCGCCCCGGCATAGAAGGTGGCAACCGGCAGGCTGCCTTCCTCCAGCTGGATCAGGGCCAGGTCATTGCCCGGCGAATAGGCGATGATCCGCCCGCCATAGCTTTTCTTGCCCTCCGACGGGATCACGCCGATGACGAGATCCTTCTCCTCGCGCGCCAGTTCGACGACATGGGCGTTGGTCAGCACCTTGTCCGGGGCGATCGCGATGCCGCTGCCATGGCCCACGAAATAGGCGTCCGCGCCATTGGTCGCGACCAATGCGACGCGCACCACGCTGCGCGCGGCGGCGGTGATATCCTGCTGTTCGGCCCGTGCGGGGCTGAGCAGGACGAGAGACGCGACAAGCGCGGCGATCGGGCGGAGGCGACGGAAAAGGGCGACCATAGGAGGCGCATACATATGCGAAGGCCCGCTTTAGGCAATCGGGAAAAAGCGGATGCGACGGGCCGTGTGCTTTTGACCGCAAGCGACGGGAAGCCTCGCCAAGCCGTCTGGATTACCCCATATCCATGAACCAGATGACACGCCCCGAACCTGTCCCGGCCGCCATGCCCGATGCCGCAGACTGCTGGACCGCCTTTCTGGCGCGCGATCGCCGGCAGGATGGCTGCTTTGTGGGCGCGGTGCTGACCACCGGCATCTATTGCAAGCCGAGCTGCCCGGCCCGGCACCCGAAGCGGGAGAATATGATCTTCCTGCCCGACGGGGCGGCGGCCCGTGCGGCGGGCTTCCGCGCCTGCCTGCGCTGCCGGCCGGATGAGGTCGGGCGCGACCAGCAGGCGGTGGAGGCGGCGATCCGCCTGATCCGCGCGGCCGAAACGCCGCCTCGACTGGAGGAGATGGCCGACCATGTCGGCTATGCACCGCATCATTTTCATCGCTTGTTCAAACGGATCACCGGCGCGACCCCGGCCGCCTATGCCCGCGATCTGCGTACCGAGCGGCTGAAGGCGGCACTGGCGACGCCCGGCCGCGTGACCGATGCGATCTATGAGGCTGGCTATAACGCGCCGAGCCGCGCCTATGCCGATGCCGAACGGCATCTGGGCATGACGCCCAGCGCCTGGCGCGAGGGTGGGCGCGGCGTCGATATCCGCCATGCCGTGATCGGGACGAGCCTGGGCGCGCTGCTGGTTGCGGCGACCGAGCGCGGCCTGTGCCGGATCGCCTTCGAGGAAGGCGAGGCGGACCTGCGCCGCCGATACCCCAACGCGACTCTGTTGCCCTCGGACGCCGCGCTGGATCGCTGGGCGAGTGCCGTGGCCGCACTGGTGGACGATCCGGGAGCGGGGGCGGACCTGCCGACCGATGTCGGCGGCACCGCCTTTCAGCAGGCGGTCTGGGCCGCCTTGCGGGCGATCCCGGCGGGCGAGACGCGCAGCTATGGTGAAATCGCCGCGGCGATCGGCCGGCCGGGCGCGGTGCGCGCGGCGGGGACGGCCTGCGGCGACAACAGGCTTGCCATCCTGATACCCTGCCATCGCGTCGTGCGCAGCGACGGCAGCCTGGGCGGTTATGCCTGGGGCCTTGAAAGGAAGCAGGTGCTGCTCGGCAAGGAAAAGGCAAGTAACGGGAGAGATTGAGCTTTCCATCGAACCTGTCGTCCTTCACTTTGGAACCCAGGTCTTTGGGGAAATGCGGGATGATGCGATTCTGGATGAAGGCACTGGCCGGGGCCGGGCTGGCCCTTGCCGGCGCCGCGCCGGCACAGGCGGCCTGGTGGCAGGCGCAGACCCGGCATTTCACCGTCTATAGCGAGGGGAAGGACGAAACCCTGCGCGGCTTTGCCGAGCGGCTCGAGAAATTCGATTATTTGCTGCGCCGCCTGACCGGTGTGACCAGCCCGGAACAGGGCAGCCCGATGAAGGTCTATCTGCTGTCCAGTGAAGCCAAGGTCAGGGAACTGGCGCGCAACCCCAATATCGCGGGCTATTACACCACGTCCGACCGCACCGCTTATGCCTTCCTGGCGCGCGGCGCGAAGACCGGCAAATTTGATGCCGGTGCCGAGGAAATCCTGTTCCACGAATATACCCATCATTTCATGCTGCATCATTTCCCGGCCGCTTATCCGGCCTGGTATGTGGAGGGGTTCGCGGAATTCTTCTCGGTCGTGGATTTCCCCAAGGATGGATCGATCCGGTTCGCCCAGGTGCCGATGGCACGGGTGCCGGGGCTGGTGCTGGGGCAGCCTTATCCGCTCGTCCAGCTCCTGTCGCGCACGACCGATGGCCTGAACCGGCAGGACGGCGACCGCTATTATGGGACCGCCTGGCTGCTCACCCATTATTATTTCCAGAACAAGAATGGCTATACGGCGGCGATGACCCGCTATCTGGGCGATCTGGCGCAGGGGAAGCCGGACGTTGAACCCGACAGCTATTTCGAAGGCGGGGTGGCCGGGCTGGAGAAGGAACTCAAGGCCTATATGCGCAAGCGCCTGTCGATGTCCGTGCTGACGCCGCAGGACATGACGATCGGCGCGATCACGGTGGTGCCGGTCGATCCGGCACAGGGCGCCCTGATCGAGGATGAACTCCACCTCGTCAATCGGCCCAAGACGGAGGATGTTCCCGCATTGGTGGCATCGATCCGCGCTACCGCTGCCAAATATCCCGACAGCGCCTATGCCCTGACGCTGCTGGCCGAATCCGAATGGGCGGCCAAAGAGGGCGCCGCCGCGCTGGGTGACGCGGATCGCGCAATCGGCATTGATCCGAAATCGTCGCGCGCGCAGGCCGTCCGCGCGCAAGTCCTGCTGGCGCGGGCGCAGGACAGCGAAAAGGAGGAGGATTGGAAGGCGGCGCTGACGGCGATCGTGCGCGCCAACCGCGCCGATACGGAGGACCCCGTGCCGCTGGCGCTATTCTATCGCTATCATGCCATGCGTGGCGGCAAGATGCCCGACATTGGCTATGACGGCCTGTACAAGGCCTTCTCGCTGTTGCCGCAAAACCCCAATTACCGCTTCCAGTTCGCGCGCGCCTTGGCGGCCCGAGGCGAATATGCCGCCGCCTCCACCATCATGGACCCGATCGCCTTTTCGCCACATGGGTCGGACATGCGGGAGGCGGCGATCAAGATGAAGGCGGCCTTCGACGCCAGGACTAAGGTGCAGGGCGACGCAAGGGCTCGAAATCCTTCACCCGCGCCATGACGGCGGTGCGCGCGGCATCGGTCATGCTGCGCCAGTGGACGATTTCGTCGAGGGTGCGGCCGCAGCCGGTGCAGCCCTTGCGTTCCGCATCGAGCGAACAGAGATTGCGGCAGGGGCTCTCGATCGGCGCGGCCATCACATGAAGCTGTAGGGATCGACGTCCACCGCGACTCGGGTGGTCGATTTCCATACCAGATTGCCCAGCCATTCGCGGATCACCGACTGGATGTCGACCTGGCGCGTGGCGTGGATCAGCAGGCGATGGCGATGGCGGCCGCGTAGCACGGAAAGGGGGGCAGGGGCGGGGCCATAGACGCGCATGCCCTCCACCTGCGGCGCCGACTTGCCGATCAGCCGCGCGGTCTGTGCAGCTTCGTCGCTGTCCTCGCTGGAAATGATGATCGCGGCGAAACGGCCGAAGGGCGGGGCATTGGCGCGGCGGCGATTTTCGGTCTCGATCAGATAGAAGCGCTCGCTGTCGCCGGCGATCAGCGCCTGGATCACTTCGGCATCGGGCATGCGGGTCTGGATGAAGACATGGCCCGGCTTTTCGCCGCGCCCGGCGCGTCCGGCGACCTGCATGATCTGCTGGAAGGTGCGTTCGGACGCGCGCAGATCGCCGCCCTCCAGCCCCAGGTCCGCGTCGATCACGCCGACCAGGGTCAGGTTGGGGAAATGATAGCCCTTGGTGATGAGCTGGGTGCCGACGATGATGTCGATGTCGCCGGCCTCGACCGACTTCACGAAATCGGCGGCGCGGGCCGGCGAATGCAGCGTGTCCGACGTGGCGATGGCCACCCGCGCCTGTGGCCACAGTGCCTTCACCTCGTCGGCGATGCGCTCAACGCCGGGGCCGCAGGCGACCAGGCTGTCCTCTTCCTTGCACTCGGGGCAGAAGCGCGGCGCCGGGATGACATGGCCGCAATGATGGCAGGCCAGCCGCTTGGTCAGACGATGCTCGACCATCCAGCTGGTGCAATTGGGGCATTGGAAGCGATAGCCGCAATGGCGGCACAGCGTCAGCGGCGCATAGCCGCGCCGGTTGAGGAAGAGCAGGCTCTGCTCGCCCTTGGCCAGCACTTCCTCCATCGCCACCACCAGCGGCGGCGCAATCCAGCGGCCGCGCTCGGGCGGATCGGTCAGCAGGTTGATGCCCTCGATATCGGGCATCTGTGCGCCGCCGAAACGGGCCGGCAGCTTGATCTCGCGATAGCGGCCAAGGTCGACCTGATGCCGTGTCTCGATCGCCGGCGTGGCGGAGGCCAGAACGACCGGGAAATGTTCGATGAGGCCCCGCATCACCGCGACGTCGCGGGCGTGATAATGGACGCCTTCCTCCTGCTTGAAGCTCGCCTCATGCGCTTCGTCGACGACGATCAGGCCCAGATTGGGGTAGGGCAGGAACAAAGCGGACCGGGCACCGACGACGACACGGGCCTCGCCCGCCGCGATCGCGCGCCAGGCGCGGCGGCGTTCGCTCTGGCGCAGGCCGCTATGCCAGTTGACCGGGACCGTGCCGAAACGTTTCTCGAACCGTTCAAGAAAGGGTTCGGTCAGGGCGATTTCGGGCAGCAGCACCAAGGTCTGCTTGCCGGCGCGGATGGCCGCGGCGATCGCCTCGAAATAGACCTCGGTCTTGCCCGATCCAGTGACGCCGTCGAGCAGGAAGGGGGCGAATTCATGGGCACGCACCGCGTCCGCCATGTCGGTCGCGGCCGCCATCTGTTGGTCGGACAGGGCCGGCGGCGCGTGGGCTGGGTCGGGCTCCGGGAAGGGGGTGTCTACGCTGACCTCGACCGGCTCGAACGCGCCGGCCTTCACCAGCCCGCGGATCACCGTATCGCTGACCCCGCCGATCATCGCCAGTTCGCGCACCAGCCCCTGCCGGTCGCCGATCCGCTCCATCGCCTGGGTCCGCTGTTCGGTCATGCGATCGGGCAGCTGGCCGGTGGCACGATATTCGATGACGGTGCGCGTGCCCTCCAGCGCGGACATCGACGCCAGCGCCATGCGCAGCACGGCGGCCGGTGGGGCGAGATAATAGTCGGCGGTCCATTCGATCAGCCGGCGCAGCGTTTCGGGCAGCGGCGGCGCGTCCAGCACTTCCAGCAGGTTGCGCAGCCGATTGTCGCCGACCGTCTCGACATCCGGGAAGGATTCCTCGTCCCACACCACGCCGACCAGCTGGCGCGGGCCCAGCGGGGCGACCACGATGCTGCCCGGCCCCGCCGTCATGCCATGGGGGATGCGATAGTCGAGCGGGCCGAGGGCGGCATTGAGCAGGAGGACACGGGCGCGGGCCATGCAGCGTCCTTAACCGCTCTTGCCGTTCTGGCAAATCGTCAGAGCCGCCAGGCGATCGCCAGCCAGGGGACATGGACGACCTCGTCGGGACGATCATCGGGAAAACTATGCTGGCGCATATAGCTGAGCTGGATGCCGAGCTGTGGCGTCAGCACATGGCGCAGGCCGATCAACTGCCGGGTGGTGACCAATTCGCTGTCCCTGACCGCGCTTGGCTTGTGCAGCTCGAAGAAAAATTCGGCGGAGGTCATGAGAAACCATTTGCGCTGCTTTTCCAGCGGGATGTCGAGCTGGATGCGTTCGCGCAGGCGCCAGGCCGGCTGCGCGGCGCTGTCGATGTAACGCTGTTCCAGCCGGGTGCGGCTCTGCAGCACGCCCAGGTCCACGATCAACTGCTGGTGAAAGCGCATTTCCTTCTGCACCCGGCTGGTAACGAAGGCAAAGCCGCCGCCCAGCTGCACGCCATCGGCGATCCGATGGTCCAGGGTGATCCGTTGCAGCAACTGGTCGTTGCCCGGCCGCAGGCGATAGCTGACATCGATGCCGATCCGGTCATTGTCGTCGATCTGCGCGACCCCGCCGCCGGTGATCCAGGTCTGCACCGCTTCGTCTGCGGCGCGGGCATTGCGGGGCAGGGCGATTATGGCCACGAAGATCATGAACGGGGCGATCCTGTCGCTATATGCGCGTATCGCAAACATCATGGCCGCTCCCTGTCCGGCTCAGATAAAGCGTGGCGATCGTCAAGGCAATTGGCGCTCGCCCCGATGGCCAATCCATCGGCCAGCCGCTAAAGGGAGCCGATTCGCGAATCCTGCCCCGGAGCATCCCATGAAATTCTTCGTCGACACCGCCGACATTGCCGAAATCCGTGACCTGGCCGCCACTGGCCTGCTGGATGGCGTCACCACCAACCCGTCGCTGATCCACAAGTCGGGCCGCAAGTTCCTGGAAGTGATCGAGGAAATCTGCGGCGTCGTGGACGGCCCGGTATCGGCTGAGGTCGTCGCGCTCGACCATGAGACGATGATGAAGGAAGCCGCGGTCCTGCGGAAGATCGCGCCGAATGTCTGCATCAAGGTGCCGCTGACCATCGATGGCCTCAAGACCTGCAAGGCGCTGACCGACGATGGCGTGATGGTGAACGTTACCCTCTGCTTCTCGGCCAACCAGGCGCTGCTCGCGGCCAAGGCCGGCGCCAGCTTCATCTCGCCCTTCGTCGGCCGTCATGACGATAATGGCTTCGACGGCATGCAGCTGATCGAAGACATCCGCCTGATCTACGACAATTACGCATTCGACACCGAAATCCTGGTCGCGTCGGTCCGTCACCCGATCCATGTGCTCGACAGCGCCAAGATCGGCGCCGATGTGATGACCGCGCCGCCGGCCGTCATCAAGGCCCTGTTCAACCATGTGCTGACCGACAAGGGCATTGCCGGCTTCATGTCGGATTGGGCCAAGACCGGCCAGTCGATCCTCTAAGCGACATTGCCGGCGGGCAGGCGATCGGCCTGCCCGCCGGAACTCCTGCCGCCGCCCGGCCATTGTCTCCGCATAAGGAGGTGGCCATGTTCGTTGCGGTCTATTGGTGGCGCGTCCACCCCGGCAAGGAGGAGCAGTTCCGCGCAGCCTGGCGCCGCGGCACCGACCTCATCCGTGAAAAATATGGCAGCTATGGATCGCGCCTGCACCGCGATGCGGACGGGCGGTTCGTGGGCTATGCCGAATGGCCCGACGAGGCGACCTGGCGCGCTGCCTTCGACGCGAAGATGGTCTATGACGATCCGGCAACCCGCGCCGCCTTTGTCGATGCGATCGCCGAGGTGCCGGCGGATGCCGATCCTATCTTCACCATGACGGTCACCGACGACCTGCTGGTGCGTGCGACGAGCTGAGCCGGGCGGGAACCTTTTGTTCAGCATATTCGGCTAGATAGCACGCTCCTTTCCCCGATGAACCTGTCCATGCCGATCGACGCCGTCACCATGCTGCTCATGACCCAGGCCATCGCCCTTGTTGCGGCGCTGGTGCTGGCTGCCGAATGGCGTCTGGCGAAGGTGCGCTCGCTCGCCTGGTGGAGCGCGGGATTCGCGACCATCGTGGTGGGCAGCGGCATGTCGGTGCTGCGCACGGCGGACAGCTTCCTTCTCTATGTCTGGCTGGCCAACGGCCTGCTGGTGGTGGCGCATCTGTTGTTCGCCAAGGGCGCGGCCGCCTTTGCCGGGCGACGCCTTCCCGGCATCTGGCTGGGCGTGCTGCCGGTCTGGGTGGCGCTGCTGGGCACCGATCCGGCAAATGATCGCACCGCGCTGTTCGGCCTCGTCAATTCGGCGCTGGTCGCGATCCTGTCGCTCAAGGCCGCATCTCTCCTGCTCTCGCTCCGCCGCACCAGCGAAGTGCGCGATGCGGTGCGGCTGGGGCACATCTTCCTTGGCCATGGCATCTTCTACCTCGCCAAGTCGGGGCTGATCTTCATGCCGGGCCTGTTCGTCAGCCTGGTCGGCTTCAAGGGGCTGCTGATCAAGGCTTCGCTCTATGAGGGCATATTGGTCGAGGTGTCGCTGGCGCTGCTGATGCTGGCGGCGGTGCGGCACCGGCGCGAACGGCAGATCACCGCGCTGGCCGAGCGGGATTCGCTGACCGGTGCCTATAATCGCCGCGCGTTCGAGGCGAAGGCGGCCGCCGGGATGGCGCTGGCGCGGCGGGCCGGCCAGCCGGTGGCGCTGCTGCTGTGCGACGTCGATCATTTTAAGGCGGTCAATGACGGCTTCGGCCACGCCACCGGCGACCGGCTACTGTCGGGACTGGCCGGAATATTGACGGATTGCGTGCCCGCCGATGCACTGGTGGCGCGGCTGGGCGGCGACGAGTTTGCCGTTCTGCTGTTCGGTCTTCCGCCCGAAAATCTGCCGGCGCTCGGTCGCCGCATCTGCCATCGTTTTGCACAGAGCGGCGGGTTGACGCTGCCAGTCTCGACCAGCATCGGCGCGGCGACCAGCATCACGGGCACGGAGGAGCTGCCGCATCTTTTCGATCGAGCGGACCGCGCGCTCTATGACGCCAAGCGCAAGGGGCGCGATCGCATGTCGTTTGAATCGGGCGTAGAGCAGGGCACTACAAGCCCGTCTCTGCGACTGGCCAGCGTGGCACGCCGTGCGTGATGTTGCTTATTAGGACGCCTGCTTCTGATGCCCCCGATATGCCGGGCCTTCGTCATCAGAAGATCATTAGTGATTTTCAACCTCTGCTCCCATTCTTGTCTTATAAAGATGCCGAGAGGGATAGGCTGGCGGTGGCTCCTGAGCATGGGATCGGATCGCCGATCTAGGAAGATATCCGGCCGTTCCATGTCATCAAGGTTGATCGCCTTCTGGGTGAAGGCGTTGAGCTGGCAAGCCTATAGAAGTAGAGCGGTCTGGAGGCGCCCAAGAAGCGATGCTTCTTCCAAACTTAGTCGATGCTCGTATCCTGACGAAGCCCGACGAACTGCCGAGCGGTGTAGTTCTGCCTCCTGCCTAGAACTAGGGATGCCGCCATGGTGGCCCCGGCCTTTGCTTCGCTAAACCTCTGGCCAGCTATGGCGCCGGGGACAATTATCATGAGCAAAGAGCATGGACCAGGCAACGGGATACCAGTCAGTTTGACGGAAAAACGTCTCGCGTCGCTTCACGTCGAATTGACGTAGGCCGCTGAACTGCTGCTATGGATGTATTCGAAGGGGCGGCGATGCGAATAGTCATCATAGACGACAGCGGACTGCGCGCGACCGTCCTGGAGGAGGGCCTGCGTGAGGCGGGTTATGAAGATATTCATATCGTCCCGCCCCGCGGCGCCTTTGTTGCCCGGCTGGAGCGGATGGCGCCCGATGTGGTGCTGATGGATCTGGGCAGCCCCAGCCGCGACACGCTGGAGGAAATGCTGACGGTCAGTCGTGCGCTTGCCCGGCCGATAGCGATGTTCGTCGATCAGTCCGACGATGCGATGATTGGCGCCGCGATCGATGCTGGGGTATCCGCCTATGTCGTCGATGGCCTGCGTAAGGAACGGGTGAAGCCGGTGCTGGAACTGGCGGTGCGGCGCTTCAACGCCTTTGCCCGGATGCAGTCGGAACTGGACGAGGCGCGCACCGCGCTCGCCGACCGCAAGATCATCGACCGGGCCAAATCGATCCTGATGAACCAGCGTAGCCTGTCCGAGCAGGACGCCTATGCGCTGCTGCGGTCGAGCGCAATGAACCAGGGCAAGAAGATCGTGGATGTGGCGCAGGCGCTGATTACTGCCAGCGACCTGCTGGGAGGGGGTATATGAGCGAATTGCTGCGGATAGCCTTTCTGCCGCTGACAGACGTGGCCGTGCTGGCGGTCGCGCGCGAACGGGGCTTTGCCGAGGAAGAGGGGATTGCGCTGGATCTGGTGCGCACCACCAGCTGGGCGACGCTGCGCGACCGGCTGGTCTATGGCCAGGTGCAGGGCGCGCAGATGCTGGCGCCGCTGGCCGTGGCGGTCGCGCTAGGCCTTAGCCAGCAGCCCGCCGCGCTGGCCGCGCCCTACAAGCTCAACGTCAACGGCAATATGCTGGTGATGGCACCGGACTTCGCCAAGGCGCTGGAACCGGACATCGCCCGGCGGCTCGCCGATCCGCTGGGCACGGCCCATGATTTCGCCGCCGCGATCGGGCTGTGGCGGCGCAAGCCGGTGATCGGCGTCGTCCACCGCTTTTCCAGCCATGCGATCATGCTGCGCTACTGGCTGGCGAGCGCGGGTATCGATCCCGATCGGGATGTCGTGCTGCGCGTGCTGCCGCCCTCGCTGACGGTCGAGGCGATGCGGGCGGGCGAAATTGACGGCTTCATCGCCGGCGAACCCTGGGGCAGCGCGGCGATCGAGGCCGGGTTGGCTGAAACGGTCGCGATCGGCGAACGCATCTGGCAGCGCGGCGTGGAGAAGGTTCTGGCCTTTCGTCAGGACTGGCTGGAGGCGAACCCGGAAACGGTAGATCGCCTGCTGCGCGCGCTGGCGCGAGCGGCCGCATGGTGCGACGATCCGGCGCATCATGAGGCGCTCGCCGATCTCCTGTCCGACCCGCGCTATGTCGATCAGCCGGCCGACCTGATCCTGCGCGCGCTGTCGGGGCGGATCGTGGCGCGCCTCGGCGACGCGCCGATCGCCAATCCCGACTTCATGCTGTTCGCGCGCGAAGCCACCGCCTTCCCCTGGCGCAGCCAGGCGCTGTGGATCTATTCGCAGCTGGTGCGCTGGGGCATGGTTGCCCATGATGCGGAAAGTGCGGCGCGGGCCGCCGCGGTCTTCCGACCGGATATCTTCCGCCGGGCGCTGGCCGACAGCGGGCTGCCGATGCCCGGCGCCAGCATGAAGCTGGAAGGGGCAGTCACTAGCCCGATGCCCGTCGGGGCGCATCGCGGCGACCTGACGCTCGGCCCGGATCGTTTTTTCGACGGGCGAATCTTCGACCCTGAGCGAATCGAGGATTTCCTTCGCGATTCTGCGCCGCAGCGTTGAATTGTAGGGCGAATTTGTGCCTTGCAACATGATGCGTTCTACGGGATAAGATAAAGGATCGCGCGACGAAGCGCGTCCAGACGAATGCGCTGTCCCAAGGGTGGGATCGCCATTTCATCCATTTTTCGCAGCAAAGCCGCTGACCGGACCACGCCATGAGTGCGCGCGTCCGGCCTGCGGCTTTTTTCGTTTCCAATTCCAATGGTTGGGGGACGTATCATGGCTACTGCTTATTGGGACCGCGAAGGGGAGGCCGCATCGGCCGCCGCCACGACAAGCTTCTGGAAGGCCGGCCACGCGCCGACCCTGATTGCTGCCTTTCTCTATTTCGACCTGGCCTTCATGGTCTGGGTCTTGCTGGGGCCGCTGGCGCCCATGATTGCCAAGACGCTGGCGCTGACGCCCGCGGAAAAAGGGCTGATGGTGGCGACGCCGACGCTCGCCGGCGCGCTGCTCCGTGTCGTCAACGGCCTGCTGGTCGATCGCATCGGCCCGAAGCGGTCGGGCGCGATCAGCCAGATCATCGTCATCGCCGGCCTGTTCCTGGCCTGGCTGATGGGCGTCAACAGCTTCGGCGGCACATTGGCTCTGGGCGTTATCCTGGGCTTTGCCGGGGCGAGCTTTGCAATTGCGCTGCCGCTCGCCAGCCGCTGGTACCCGCCCGAGCATCAGGGCAAGGCGATGGGCCTTGCCGGCATGGGTAATTCGGGCACGGTGCTGGCCTCGCTGTTCGCGCCGATGCTGGCCAAGGCATTTGGCTGGAATGCGGTGCTGGGCCTTGCCTGCATCCCGCTGTCGATCGTCTTCGTTGCCTATATGATCATGGCCAAGGATGCGCCCAACGCGCCGCCGGCCAAGCGGCTGGTCGATTATTTCGAGCCGCTCAAGACGGCGGACGCCTGGTGGCTGATGGCCTTCTATGCCGTGACCTTCGGTGGCTTCGTCGGGCTGGCGGCATCGCTGCCCATCTATTTCACCGACCAGTTCGGGCTGACCCCGATCATCGCGGGCTATTGCACCGCAGCCTGCGTCTTCGCCGGGTCGCTGGTGCGGCCGATGGGCGGCGCGCTGGCGGATCGGATTGGCGGCGTGAAGGCGCTGATGATCGTCTATGTCGTCGCGGCGCTGGCGCTCGCCGGCGTGTCGCAGGCGACGACACTGGCCAGTGCGCTGGCCCTGTTCGTCCTGGCCATGCTGGCGCTGGGCACCGGCAACGGCTCGGTCTTCCAGCTGGTGCCGCAGCGTTTCCAGGCGGAAATCGGTGTGATGACCGGCCTTGTCGGCATGGCAGGCGGCATTGGTGGCTTCTACCTCGCCAGTTCGCTCGGCCTTGCCAAGCAACTGACCGGCAGCTTCGCACCCGGCTTCCTGATCTTCGCCGGTCTTGCCGTGCTGGCCCTGCTGGGCGTGGCGCTGGTCAAGGCGAAGTGGCGCGCCAACTGGACCAGCGGCGCCCGCATTTGAGTTGGAGAGGAGGGCGGCGGCCTCTTTTGAAGGCTGCCGCCCCGAGCCACGCTCTTTCTGTCCGAGGGGGGACGATCATCCATGAAATATCTTCTCGTAACGACGGCCGCGCTGGCCGTCGCCGGGCCTGCTTGTGCCCAGCAGATCGACCTGAAACCGGTCGCCGAGGCGCGGCTGCGCTACGAACATGTCGACCAGCATGGCCTGGCGCAGCAGGCCGATGCGCTCACCGTCCGGGCCCGCGCCGGCCTGACGGCCAGCAGCGGCGCGCTCTCGGCGACATTGGTGGGGCAGGGGACATTGGCGGTGATCGACCGTTATTTCGACGGCTTCGACAATGCAGCGACCAGGCCGCTGGTGGCCGACCCGCAGAATGTCGCCCTCTATATCGCCCAGTTGCAATATCGGACCAAGGCACTGACCCTGACCGGGGGACGGCAGAAGATCGTGCTGGATGACGAGCGCTTCGTCGGCAATGTCGCCTTTCGCGACAATGGCCAGACCTTTGACGCGATGCGCGCCGAACTGACCCCGGCCAAGGGACTGAAATTCGATGTCGCTTACGCCTGGAGCGTACGCACAATCTGGGGCTTTCAGGGCAAGGGTGCGCGTCAGCAGGCGGTGAGCGGCGACAATATTCTCGCCAATCTTTCCTATGCCACGCCGCTGGGCACGCTCAGCGGCTTTGCCTATCTGGTCGATCAGGATGAGGCGGCGGTGCAGGCCTATCGCCTGTCGAGCCAGACCTATGGCGTGCGCCTGGCGGGCAACCAGCCGCTCTCCAAGTCTGCCAAGGTCGCCTATCAGCTCAGCTATGCCCGCCAGTCGGACTATCATCGCAATCCCAATGACTATGCCGCTGATTACTGGCTGGCGGATGCGACGCTCGACCTGCATGGCTGGAAGCTCAATGCCGGCTATGAGGTGCTGGGCGCCAGTCATGGCACGGCGCTCACCAGCTTCCAGACGCCGCTTGGCACCAATTTCAAGTTCCAGGGCTGGGCCGACAAGTTCCTGACCACGCCCGCCAACGGCATGCGCGACCTCTATGTCGGCACCGGCTATGGCTGGAAGCAGATAGGGCCGCTGTCGGGCGTCGCACTGGCCGCGACCTGGCACCGGTTCGAGAGCGACCGGCTCGACCAGCATTATGGCAATGAGTGGGACCTCATCGCATCCGCGAAGCTGCGCAGAACCGCCCTGTCGGTGCGCTACGCCCATTATGATGCGCGAGCGATGGCGACCGATACCGACAAATTATGGCTCCAGGCCGACTGGAGCATCTGATTGAAAAGGCATGAGAGGAATCGCTTGAGCGTTCGGGCGATTCCCCATATGCTGCACTGCAAGGGACAAGGATGTCCCGCTTCACATCGCTGCGACGGTTCAGGGTAGAACCGGCAAGGCACTAGAAGATGGCAAAGCCGCCATCCAGACTCTCGGGATTTGAAACCCGAGGGTCTGGATGGCGGCTTTTTTCTTTTCTGGAGTAACGGGGATGGACTTTCAGGACGGGATCGACCCAGTCGGACAGAATGACGGTGCGAGCCCCTCGCCCCTGACGGAGGCGCGGGAGCATCTGGTCGTCATCGGCAACGGCATGGCCGGCTGCCGCGCGGTCGAGGAATTGCTGGCCCGTGATGCAGGACGCTATCGCGTCACCATTTTCGGCGCCGAACCCTATGTGAACTATAACCGCATCATGCTTTCACCGGTGCTGGCGGGCGAAAAGACGTTCGAGCAGATCGTCATCAACGACGCCGCCTGGTATGCCGACAATGGCATCGAACTGATCGCCGGCGATCCGGTGAAGGCCATCGATCGCGCCACGAAGACCGTTTCCAGCCAGTCGGGCCGCACCATCGGCTATGACAAGCTGCTGATCGCGACCGGCTCCGATCCGTTCATCATTCCGGTGCCCGGCAAGGATCTGCCCGGCGTCATCAGCTTCCGCGACATGAAGGATGTCGACACCATGCTCGCCGCCGCCGCGGATGGCGGCAGCGCGGTGGTGATCGGTGGCGGCCTGCTCGGCCTCGAAGCCGCCCATGGCCTGACCCTGCGCGGCATGAAGGTGACTGTCATCCACCTGATGGACACGCTGATGGAGCGGCAGCTGGACGAGGCGGCCGGCTGGTTGCTCAAGACCGCGCTCGAAGGACGCGGCCAGACCATCCTGACCGGCGCCAATACCGAAGCCATTTATGGCGACGGCAAGGTCGAGGGCGTACGGCTGAAGGACGGTCGCGAAATCCCGGCCAGCCTGGTGGTGATGGCGGTCGGCATACGCCCCGCGACCGCGCTGGCCCGCGACGCCGGCCTGGCCGTCAATCGCGGCATCCAGGTCGACGATCATATGGTCACCAGCGATCCCGATGTGCTGGCGGTCGGCGAATGCGTCGAACATGACGGCAATGTCTATGGCCTGGTCGCGCCGCTGTGGGACATGTGCCGCAGCCTCGCCGACGGCCTGACCGACCAGCATAGCGGCTACAAGGGCTCGGTCACCTCGACCAAGCTTAAGGTCGCGGGGCTGGACGTCTTCTCTGCCGGGGACTTTTCCGGCGGTGAGGGGTGCGAGGATATCGTCCTGCGCGACGCTTCGCGCGGCGTCTACAAGCGGGTTATCGTCAAGAACGACAAGCTGATCGGCGCGGTGCTTTATGGCGATACCGTCGATGGCGGCTGGTATTTCGATCTCCTCAAGCGCGAGGAAAATGTCGCCGACCTGCGCGACATGCTGATCTTCGGCCAAGCCTTCGCCTCGGGAGGGGGCGCGCTGGACCCTAAGGCGGCCGTTGCAGCGCTCTCGGACGAAGCCGAGATTTGCGGCTGCAACGGCGTCAGCAAGGGCCAGGTCGTCTCGTGCATCGCCAAGGGCGCGCACAGCCTGGATGCGGTCCGCGCCACCTGCAAGGCGTCGGCCAGTTGCGGTAGCTGCACCGGACTGGTCGAGACATTGCTGGCGCTGACGCTGGGCGAGGAGGTCCAATCGGGGCCGAAGACGATGTGCAAATGCACCAGCTTCACCCATGACGATGTCCGTCGCGAGATCGTGGCGCAGGACATGCGCTCGATTCCCGAAGTCATGCAGAAATTGAACTGGTCGACGCCGGAGGGCTGCTCCTCCTGCCGGCCCGCGCTCAATTATTATCTGCTCTGCGCGCTGCCGGGCAACTATCAGGACGACCAGCGCAGCCGGTTCGTCAACGAACGGATGCACGCCAACATCCAGAAGGATGGCACCTACTCGGTCGTGCCGCGCATGTGGGGCGGGCTCACCAACCCCAAGGAACTGCGCGCGATCGCCGATGTGGTCGAAAAATATAACGCCCCGATGGTCAAGGTGACCGGCGGCCAGCGACTGGATATTTTTGGCATCAAGAAGGAGGATCTGCCCGCCGTCTGGGCCGATCTCAATGCGGCCGGCATGGTGTCGGGCCATGCCTATGGCAAGTCGCTGCGCACGGTGAAGACCTGTGTCGGGTCCGAATGGTGCCGTTTCGGCACCCAGGATTCGACCGGCCTTGGCGTCAAGATCGAGCATATGACCTGGGGCTCGTGGATGCCTCATAAATTCAAGATCGCGGCGTCGGGCTGCCCCCGCAATTGCGCGGAGGCGACGATCAAGGATTTCGGCGTGGTCTGCGTCGACAGTGGCTACGAACTGCATGTCGGCGGCAATGGCGGCATCCATGTCCGCGCCACCGATCTGCTGTGCAAGGTCGCGACCGAGCAGGAGGCACTCGATTATTGCGCCGCCTTCATCCAGCTCTATCGTGAGGAAGCCCGTTACCTGGAGCGCACCGCGCCCTGGATCGAGCGCGTCGGGGTCGATTATGTGAAGAGCCGCATCGTCGCGGATGATGTCGGCCGCGAGGCACTGCGCGCCCGCTTCCTCTTCTCGCAGCAGTTCATGCAGGATGATCCCTGGGCGCGACGCGCCGCCGGCGAGGACGCCGAACTGCATCAGCATCTGGCCGAAGTGCGCCCCATGGAGACCGTCGCATGATCCCGAACACCCAAGTCGGAACCTGGCTGGATATCGGCCCCGTCGATCAGATCTCGCCCGGCAATGCGCGTACCCTGCCGGTGCGCGGCGGCGAGGAAATTGCCATCTTCCACACGCAGGACAATCAGTTCTACGCGCTGGTCAATAAATGCCCGCACAAGCAGGGGCCGCTGAGCCAGGGCATCGTCCATGGTTCGGTCGTTGCCTGCCCGCTGCACAACTGGAACATCTCGCTCAAGACCGGCAAGGCGCTGGGCAGCGATGAGGGCTGCGTGCCCACCATCCCGCTCAAGGTGGAGGCGGGCCGCATCTTCCTGCTGCGCGAGGCGGTCATTCCCGCCCCCAACGCGGCAAAGGCGGCCTGATGGCGCAGGCGATCCGCACCACCTGCGCTTATTGCGGCGTCGGCTGCGGCATTGCCGCCACGCCGACCGGGCCGCGCTCGGTGATCATCAAGGGGGACGAAGCGCATCCGGCTAATGGCGGGCGCCTCTGTTCCAAGGGCACGCATCTGGGTGAGACGGTGGCGCTGACCGGCCGCCTGCTCCACCCGATGATCGGCAAGCGCCGCGCCAATTGGGACAAGGCGCTGGATCTGGTCGCGAAGAAATTTCGCGAGACGATCGAGCGCCATGGCCCGGACAGCGTGGCCTTCTATGTCTCGGGCCAGTTGCTGACCGAGGATTATTATGTCGCCAACAAGCTGATGAAGGGCTTTATCGGCTCGGCAAATATCGACACCAACAGCCGCCTGTGCATGTCGAGTGCGGTGGCCGGCCATAATCGCGCGTTCGGCGAGGATGTGGTGCCCGCCAGCTATGACGATCTCGAGGAAGCCGACCTCATCATCCTCGTTGGCTCCAACACCGCCTGGTGCCATCCGATCGTCTATCAGCGCATCCAGGCTGCCCGCGCCGCGCGCGGTACGAAGCTGGTCGTGATCGACCCGCGCCGGACCGAGACCTGCGAGGGCGCCGACCTGCATCTGCCCATCCGCCCCGGTACGGACGTCGCGCTGATGAACGGGCTGCTGGCATGGTGTCACGCCACCTGGAATATCGACCGGACGTTCCTGCAGGACCATGTCAGCGCACCCGAGGGATTTTGGGAGCATATTCGGGTCGGCCACGACCTGTGGACGACTGCAAAGACCTGCGACGTCGCGCCTGCTCTGCTGGAGCAGTTTTTCACGCTCTTTGCGGAAAATCCTCGCACCGTCACCCTGTTCAGTCAGGGCATCAACCAGTCGATCCGCGGCACCGATCAGGTCAATGCGATCATCAATCTCCACCTGGCCACCGGCCGCATTGGCAAGCCGGGCGCGGCGCCCTTTTCCATCACCGGCCAGCCCAATGCCATGGGGGGGCGTGAGGTTGGCGGCCTCGCCTCGACGCTCGCCGCGCATATGGACTTCGCGCCGGAGAATGTCGCCCGCGTCGGCCGCTTCTGGGCTGCGCCACAGATGGCGACCAAGCCGGGACTGAAGGCGGTCGACCTGTTCCGCGCGATCAATGAGGGGCGGATCAAGGCCCTCTGGATCATGGCGACAAACCCCGCCGTCTCGCTGCCCGATGCCGGCCGGGTGCGCGACGCGCTGGAGGCGATCCCCTTCCTTGTCGTGTCGGATATTATCGCCGACACCGACAGCAGCGCCTATGCCCATGTCCGTCTGCCGGCCGCCGGCTGGGGAGAAAAGGACGGCACGGTCACCAATTCGGACCGCACCATCAGCCGCCAGCGCCCGTTCATGGCGCTGCCCGGCCAGGCCCGGCCCGACTGGTGGATCATCACCCAGGTCGCCCGCCGCATGGGCTGGAAAAACGCCTTCGCCTATGATCGACCGGCCGATATCTGGCGCGAACATGCGCGCCTGACCGCCTATCAGAATGAGGGGCAGCGGCTGCTCAACCTGCGGGCGCAGGCGGCGATCGGCAACGAGGCCTATGACGCGATGGACAGTTTTCGTTGGGGCGGGACGCCTTTTGCCGATGGGCATTTTCCAACCCCGGACGGCAAGGCGCGGCTGGTGCTCACAACGCAGATGGATTTGCAGGGGCCGCTGCGTGACTGGCCGCTGACGCTCAACACCGGTCGCTATCGCGATCAATGGCATACGATGACCCGTACGGGTCTGGCGCCCAAGCTGGCCCGCCATCGCGAGGAGCCATTGGTCGAGATCCACCCCCAGGATGCCGATGCGCTGGGCCTGGCCGATCGCGATCTGGCGCGGGTGTCGACCGCGCAGGGCAACAGCCTTTTCCGCGTCAGCATCAGTGACGGCCAGCGGCCGGGCGAAATCTTCACCCCGATCCACTGGACCGATCAGATATCGAGCGGCGGACGTACCGGCCTGCTGCCGCGCCCGCTGGTCGATCCGCATTCGGGCCAGCCCGGCTTCAAGTCGACCCCGGCGGCGATCGAGAAGGTTTCGACCCAATGGCAGGGCTTCCTGATCCTGCGCGGGCAGGAGCCCGCCAAGCTGCCCTGCCTCTGGTCGACGCGGGTCGCGGTGCCGGGCGGCGCACTCTATGAACTGGCCGGCAATGGCGATCCCGTTCGGCTGGAAGCCTGCCTGCCCAGGGGCGAGCGGGTTGAGGCGATCGATCATGTGCGCGGTAGTCGACGGGTTGCGATCATCCAGGACGGCCGGCTGGCCGGCGTGCTGTTCGTCACCCGCAACGGCCTGTTGCCCTCGCGCGACTGGCTGATCGGCCAATTGGCGGCCGACGATGTCGGTGCAACCGTGCTGGCAGCACGCGGGCCGGGCAGCCAGCCAGACAAGGGTGCCACCATCTGCGTCTGTTTCGATATCGGCCTCAATCAGATCGTCGCGGCGATCCGCGACCAGAAACTGGTCGACGTGCCTGCCATCGGCAAGGCGCTGGGCGCCGGCACCAATTGCGGTTCCTGCCGCCCCGCCATCGCCAATATCCTGGCCCAGACCTCTCAGGAGACACTGCATGCAGCCGAATGACCTCATCGCGCCGGGCGACGTCTGGCTGGTTGGTGCCGGGCCGGGCGATCCCGATCTGCTGACCCGCAAGGCCGAAAGGCTGATCCGCGCGGCGGACATCATCTTCTACGACGCGCTGGTCGGGCCGGGCATATTGGACCTCATTCCCGATCATGCCGAACGGGTCAGCGTCGGCAAGCGGTCGGGCCGCCATTCGAAGGACCAGCAGACGATCGACGAGATGCTGGTGGAGGCGGCGCTGGCGGGCAAGCGCGTGGTTCGGCTGAAGGGCGGGGACCCAGCAATGTTCGCCCGTTCGACCGAGGAAATGACGGCGCTGCGCGCGGTCGGCGTTCGCGTTCGGATCTGCCCCGGCATCACGGCGGCCAGCGCCGTGGCGGCGTCGGCGGGCATTTCCCTGTCGCTGCGCGGCATTGCGCGCCGGGTCCAGTTCGTGACGGCGCATAGCCGCCGGGGCCAGGCGCTGGATCTGGATTGGGATGCCCTGGCCGATCCGGCCTGCACCCTGGCCGTCTATATGGGACGTGAGGCCGCCCCGGAACTCAGTCGCGCGCTGATCGCTGCGGGCCTGTCGGGCGCGACCCCGGCGCTCATCACCTGCGATGCGTCGCTGCCGCAGGAACAGCAATTGCGCACGCGCCTCGATCTCCTGCCGCTGGTGACGCAGGCTTTTGCCGATGATCGCCCGACCCTGATCCTGATCGGCGAGGCGGTGGCTCAGGCCGACATGGCCGCTTTAACCGGCGCCATGGCCAACGCCGGAGTGATGGGCTGACTTGCATTCGAACGCCGGCTAACGACCGGCCCTGTTCCTTGCCGCCATTGCCTACACAGTGAAACACCTGCGTACGCCGATCTTCGACATCATAGCTCCAGCGCGGCTTGTCCCGGCCGGTCGATTCTTTGCGATTGAGGAAGCCGAACGCGATTTCCCCGAATGTGCGCGAGATCTGGTGCAGAAGCGCAGAATTTTCTCGGAATTATGGCGTTCGTTGAGCATGTTGCACCGGCCTTGCGGGACTGGTTCCGGGACGCGACAGGCATGACCCTGCGCAATGTCTACGGCCTGACCGAGACGGTGGCGCCGGTCATCGCCTGCCCGGAAGCGCCCGAGGTATCCGTCGATCCTGCCAGCGGCGCCTTGTCCACCGGCAAGGCCGCGGCGGGTACTACGGTGCTTATCCTCGACGAACGGGGCCAGCCCTGTGCGCCGGGTGAAGCGGGAGAAATCGCGGTCGCCGGTCCCAGTGTCGTGCATGAATATTGGCAGGCGCCAGAGGCGACAGGCGAGGCCATGAGCGTTGATGGCTTCCGCACTGGCGACATCGGGGTGATGGACGACCAAGGCTGGATCTATCTGATCGACCGCAAGACGGATATGATTGTGGCATCCGGCTTCAAGGTCTGGCTGCGCGAGGTGGAGGATGTCCTCTACGCCCACCCTGCGATCCGAGAAGCCGCCGTGGTCGGCGCGCCGGACGCCTATCACGGCGAGACGGTGAAAGCTGTCATCAGCCTGCGCAAGGGCGCCACTCTGGACGAGCAGGACCTCATCGCCTTCTGCCGCTCGCATCTGGCCGCCTACAAGGTGCCGCGCATTATCGCCGTGCTCGACGACCTACCCAAGACGCCGACCGGCAAAATTCTGCGGCGCGAGTTTCGAGGATAGAAGGCAAGGATGAAGGCCGCACTGCTGCGTGGTCCCGGCAGACCGGAACAGTGCGAAATTGCGGAAATTCCAGGTCCCGTTGCCGGACCCGGCGAAGTGCTCGTGCGTATCGAGGCGATCAGCGTAGAAGGTGGCGATCTGGTTGCGCGGCGCACCGCAGGCTCTTTCTAGCCAAGTCACGTCATCGGTTATGCTGCGGCTGGGACTGTAGTTGCCCTAGACGCGGCCGTGAGCGGTTTTGCGGTCGGAGATAGGGTTACCACCTTCGACTTCAAAGGCTCTCACGCGGAATTGCGGGCCGTTCCTGCTGTGCAATGCTGGGCCATCCCGGCAGGCTGGGACTCAGGTGTGGCTGCGACCATTCCCTGCGGCCCCGGAACTGTCGCGCATGCCCTGAAGCTCGCCGATTTCGAGGATGGTGCGGGCAAGACCGTCCTAATTACCGGAGCGGGCGGCGGGGTGGGACTGGTAGCGCGCGCCGGTGCCCGCGTGATCGGCACCGGCACCAATCATAGCTCGGTGGACGCGCTTCGCCAGTATGGCCTCAGCGATGGTATCGTCACGACCGGGGAACCTGCGAGCGAACAGGTTCTGGACCTGTTCGGGGGGCGCAAGGTCGACCTTCTGATCGACGGTGTCGGAGGACCGGCCCTGTCGGACGGGCTGAAGACTCTGCGCGATGGCGGCAAGGCGGTCTTGATCGGCGTTTTCGGCGGCTGGCACGAACCTCTCGATGCGGGTTTCATCCTCAGGCGGTGCCTTTCGGTTATCGGCTGCCTGCTGGGCGTCGTCGTAAGCGAGCCTGCGAACTATCGCCTCATCGCGGACCTGCTGAAGTTCGCCGAGCAGGGGCGGCTTTACACGCCCATCAATGCCGGATTTTCCTTCGCAGACGTGGTGGCAGCCTACGCCCGGGCTTAAGAACGGGGACGCCTTGGCCGAGTGGTCATGCGTATCCAGCCGGAACGATAGGCGGGCCCGCAGCGCTCAGGGGATCAGCACCGCCTTGATGCACTCGCCCCGTAATCGGGCGGCGAGGGTCTTGTTGATGCGGTCCAGCGGGAACGTCCGGATCAGCCTGTCGAACGGGAAACGACCCGCTCGATAGAGTTCGACCAGTTGCGGGATGAAGGTGTCGAGATCGCTGTCTCCCCTCGACGATGCTGTGGATGCGGTGGCGGTGAATGATGAGTGCGGCGAGATTGATCGACAGGCTGCTCTCGGGACGGAGCGGCACGCCGACCAGTCCGAGCAGGCTGTGGCTGGAAAGAGCGGCGAGGGCGATCTCCAGACCGTTTCCCGGCCGCTGGTTTCGAAGGCGAATTCTACCCCGTCCGGCAGAATAGCGCGAATTGCTGCGCCTACATCGCCCGCCGGGGTGGCGCCCAGCGACAGCGCCATGTCGCGGCGGGGGGGGCCGAGGCTCGACCAGAATGATCGTCTCGCAGTCCTGCACCACCGCGCCGATCACGGCGGCAAGGCCGACCGGGCCGCCACCGAAGATCGCAATCGTCGAGCCGGCGGGGCAGGCCAGCGAACGCATGACGCCGCCAGCACCGGCCTGAAAGCCGCAGCCCAGCGGGCCGAGCAGTTCCAAAGGCACATCGTCTGCCGCGATTCGCACGAGGTTGCCCGGCATGTTTCAGGTTAAGGGCTCGATGATGTAATGGGCTTACGCCAGTAATGTTTATTATGTCGTTTCTGGTATAGCGACATATCTCGATAGTGTTGGACGAATATCTTCCGCCCCATCTATTTGGACCAGCATTCGCAGGGAATTAGCAGTCTGCGGATCGATAAAGCGAATAACCGCGCAACAGGTGCGGGGCGGAGAGTTGATGCAAAAGGGTATGGATGTCCTTCCCGGGCGCCTTTCATCCTGCCTCGAAGATCGCGCCCCCGCCGCATAAGCGACAGGATGGGGAGTGCTCGATTGACCAGATTTATACAATCGCCTGGGGCATCGGCAGCGCGGATCGCGCAGGCCGAAACGGCCCTGATGCATGGCGCGATCGAACGGCGCGATTTCATGCGATTGGCGCTTTCGGCGGGGGTGAGCTTTACCGCCGCTACGGGAATGGCCAGTTTTGTCGAGCAGGCGCGGGCCAATCAGCTGCAACTGGGTGCAAACCTCCGCAGAAGCTATGACTATATCGTCTGCGGATCGGGATCGTCCGGTGCGGTCGTGGCGCGGCGTCTGGCCGAAAATCCCGCCGTCCATGTGCTGTTGCTGGAAGCGGGTGGCAGTGACGAGGTGCCAAGCGTCGAAAACCCCGGCCAATGGTTCACCAATCTGGGCGGTGAGCGCGACTGGGGCTTTGCCGCCGAACCCAACCCACACATCAATAATCGCCGCATGCCGCTGTCCATGGGGAAGGTGCTCGGCGGCGGATCGTCGATCAACGTCATGATCTGGGCGCGGGGTCATAAGAATGACTGGGATTATTTCGCTGCGGAAGCGGGCGACGATCGCTGGAATTACGACAATGTCCTGAAAATCTACCGCCGGATTGAGGATTGGCAGGGCGAACCCGATGCGCTGCGGAGGGGCAAGGGCGGCATGGTGCATGTCCAGATGCCCGATGATCCTTTGCCGATTGCGCCGGCCATGCTGGAATCCTGCAAGAACGTGGGCATTCCGAGCTTTGCCGACATGAACGGGGCGATGATGGAGGGATCAGGCGGGGCCGCCATCCCCAATGTCCGCATCAAACAGGGGCAGCGACTGTCGGTATTCCACACCTATGTCCGCCCGATACTGGACCGGCCCAACATCACGGTCCTGACGCAGGCGATGGTGCAGAAGATCCGGTTCAGGGGCACACGCGCCACCGGCGTCGACATAGTGCTGGCAGGCAAGCCGCTGTCGATCGGCGCCGCGCGCGAAGTCGTCCTGTCGACCGGGGCGATCAACACGCCCAAGATATTGATGCAGTCGGGTATCGGTGATGCCGCCGAACTCAAACGCCATGGCATCCCGGTCGTCCATCATCTGCCCGGCGTCGGCAAAAATTATCAGGATCATTTCATGATCGCCGGGTGCGTATGGGAATATAAGGAGCCGATCGCCTTTCGGAACAATGCGGCGGAGGCGACCTTCTTCTGGAAAAGCGATGCCCGTCTGGACACGCCCGACCTTCAGCCCTTCCAGATCGAAGTGCCCTATACCAGTCAGGAGACGGGCAAGCAGTATGCGCCGCCGCCCGGCTGCTGGTCGCTGTCCCCCGCCGTGGTGCGGCCGCAAAGCCGGGGCGAGGTGAAGATTACCGGCGCGGACCCGAAGGCGCCGGTGCAGATCTTCGCCAACACCATGGCCGAGGAAGCCGACCGCACGGCCATATTGCGCTGCATCGAACTCTGTCGTGAGATCGGCAATAGCGGGCCGCTGGCCGCTTATAACAAGCGCGAGGTGATGCCGGGGCCGATCAAGGGCGCGCAGCTCGACAATTTCTGCCGCGATGCTGCCGTCACCTACTGGCATGAAAGCTGTACCGCCAAAATGGGGCGGGATGACATGGCGGTGGTCGACGGCCAGTTGCGGGTCCATGGCATCGAGGGGCTGCGCATTGCGGACGCATCCATCATGCCGCGCGTCACCACCGGCAATACAATGGCCGGGTGTGTCATCATCGGGGAACAGGCAGGCGCGCTGCTGACCGTCTGATCGAACATCACATCATCATATTAGGGAGTATTTATGGTTGGAATGCCAATGATGTCGCGCGCCCTGCGCACGGCTGCCCTGCTGGCTGGGATGGCCACACTATCCACCACGGCCCATGCCGTCGATGTCGATCCGGGCGACTATACCGCGCTGCCCGAAGGGACCAATCTGGCGCTGCTTTATGGCATCTATACCGACCGCGACCAGTTGCAGGTGCCCGGTGTCGGTACGCTGAAGGACGGGACGCAATTGCGATCCGCCATTGGCCTTGCCCGCTTCGTGCATTTCATGAAGATCGGCCCGTTCATCGTCGACCCGCAGGTCATCGTCCCGTTCGGCAGCATCTATGACGGCAAGGTCAATGGGCAGCGGCTGAACAAGTCGAGCGGGATCGGCGATATCACCCCGTTCGCGACGGTGTGGCTGGTGAACAAGCCCGATCCCGAACATGCGACCTATCTGGGCGTATCGCCGATTCTAACCTTTCCAACGGGTACCTATGACCACAGAAAGTCGGTCAATCTGGGCGGGAACCGGATGACCTATGACCTTCAGGTCGGCCTCATCAAGGGGTTGGGTAAGGGGATTACCGTGGACCTGACGGGCGATGTGATCTGGTATGGCGACAATGACAAATATGGCGCGGCGAAACAGACCTTGTCGCAGGACAAGAGTGCGTCGGTGCAGCTGTGGGGGCGTTATGCGCTCAATCCCAAGACATCGGTGGCGCTGGGCTATGCAGGCTATTGGGGCGGCAAGCAGCAGGTCGATGGCCTGTATAACGGGACCAAAACCGACAATCAGCAGATCCGCGCCGCCGTGCAGACCATGGTGTCGAAAAGCGTCCAGCTGGAAGCGATTGCGGGGCGGATGGTCCATGTCGAAGGAGGCTTCCGCGAAGCCGGGCGGGTACAGATCCGCGTGCTGAAAATCTTCTGACAGGGGTGGCTGTGTACGGGGCGATGTCGCATCGCCCCGTGCCGTCAATCGAGCGGCCCCTGACTGGCCTGAAGCAGGCGCGGGGAGAGCGGATAGCCCCATTCGGCAAACAGCGAGGCGAAGGTCCGAAGCAGCGTCATGAACTGCGGCGACAGGTCGCCAGGGCGATGATAGAGGAAGATCGGGGACGCCGCCTTCGGGCGTACCGGGCGGCAGACGACTTCGGGATGGGCCAGCCATTGCGATGTTGCCGGAATGAGGCAGGCGCCGACCCCCGCCGATACCATGATGAGCGCAGTTTCCAGCTCCCGCACTTCGATCACTTCGCCGGGCGTCAGGCCGGAATCGCGGAAGATGGACAGGACCACATCGGCATGGCTGGGCCGGGGTTCGCGCGGGTAAAGCAGCAGTGGCATGCGCGCCAGTTGCGCCAGATCGATGGGATCATGAGGGCTGCCCCAGCCTGCTGGCACGGCGGCGACCAGCCGTTCTTCCCGCAATAACTCGCGTGAAACGGCTGGGTCGTCGATGCGGACCCGGCCCAGCCCGGCATCGATGCGCCCGGCCTTCAGCGCCTCAATCTGTTCCGAACTGCTCATTTCGCTGAGGATCAGGTCGGTATCGGGCGCCTGCGTGCGGAACCGGCGGACGATCTGGGGCAAACGGACATAGAATTCGGAAGGCAACAGGCCCAGCGTGAAGCGGGGACGCTGCGCAGTGATGAACTGTTCCATAGCCCGTTCCATCACGTCATGCCGATCAAGAACCTGTAGCGCATGGACGTAGAAGAGCTGTCCTGCGGGCGTCAGCATCAGGGGGCGCGAACTGCGTTCGATCAGCGTGGTGCCGACCTCTTCCTCTATTTCTTGAATACGGCGGCTGAGTGGCGGCTGCGCCATGTTGAGCCGGGCGGCAGCGCGCGTGAAGCTGCGTTCCGATGCCACCGTCACGAAATAGCGCAAGCGCCGGATGTCGGCCATGAGTCCTCTCTGATTTCGCCCGACGACTATACCCTTATGATATGATCGGCAACCAAGTTGGTCTTTGCAAGCCGGGGTTGCGCACTCCATCTGAAGGGCCGCACGAATGTTTGAAACCACAATAAGGAGATGGCCATGCCCAATAGCAGCGCACAGGATGCCGCTATATTTCTACCCGAAAATTATCTTTCCGGTATGTTTTACGGCAATGGCTGGGCAAGCGGCGACGATCTGGTCGAGGCTGTCGAACCCGCAACCGGCGCGCGGCTGGGCACGATTGCGCTCGCCAATGCGGATACGGTAGCGAACGCGGCCAAATCGGCGCGCAAGGCGCAGCGCGAATGGGCGGCGAGCAGCCCCGACGATCGCGCCGCCATTTTCCTACGCGCCCTGTCCGTGGGCGAACAATATCGCGAAGATATTATCGACTGGCTGGTGCGCGAAAGCGGTTCAGCCAGAGCCAAGGCGGCGTTCGAGCTGAAGGTTACGCTGAAAGCTGTTCAGCTGGCCGCATCCATGCCGCATCAGGCGCAGGGGCTGGTCCTGCCGACCACGCCGGGCCGCATCAACATGGCCCGCCGCCGCCCGATCGGCGTGGTGGGCGTCATCGCGCCGTTCAATTTCCCGCTCTATCTGGCGATGCGCGCGGTCGCGCCTGCGCTGGCGGTAGGCAATGCGGTGATCCTGAAGCCCGATCCGCGCACCGCCATCTGCGGCGGGCTGGTGATCGCGCGCTTGTTCGAACTGGCGGGACTGCCCGCCGGTGTGCTGCATGTGTTGCCCGGCGGCAGTGAGGCGGGCGAGGCGCTGTGCAGCGATCCCGAAATCGGCATGATCCAGTTTACCGGATCGACCGGCGCGGGCCGCATGGTGGGGCAGAATGCAAGTCGTCACCTGAAGAAGGTATCGCTCGAACTGGGCGGCAAGAATTCGATCATCGTGCTGGACGATGCGGATATCGAACTGGCGCTGCGCAATGTCGCTTGGGGCGTGTTCCTGCATCAGGGGCAAATCTGCATGTCGGCGGGCCGCGTGCTGGTGCATGCGGCGATCGCGGACGATTTCGTGAAGGCGCTGGCTGACAAGGCGCAGGCTTTGCCGATGGGCGACCCCACGGACGAGACGATTGCCATCGGGCCTCTCATCAACCAGCGTCAGGCCGATCATGTCGTGAAGGTGGTGCGCGAAACCGTGGATGCGGGTGCCACTCTGGCGGCGGGGGGCAAGTCCGATGGGCTGTTCTATACCCCCACCGTGCTGTCGGGCGTTACCCCGGACATGAGTGCGTTCCGCGAGGAAATTTTCGGGCCGGTCGCCGTCATCACGACCTTTGCCGACGATGCCGAGGCGGTGAAGCTGGCCAACCAGACCGAATATGGCCTGTCCGCCGCCATCCTGTCGCGCAATGTATCGCGTGCGCTGGCGCTGGGCGAGCAGCTGCACACCGGCCTGCTGCATATCAACGATCAGACGGTGAATGACGAGGTGGTCAATCCCTTCGGCGGGGTCGGCGCATCAGGCAATGGCAGCGCCATCGGCGGCCCGGCCAACTGGGAAGAATTCACCGAATGGCAGTGGGTGACGATCAAGGGCGAAGCCCCCGCCTATCCGTTCTGATCTTTACCGACAGCATTAGGAGAGACATTACCCATGTCGGACAAATATTATGACGTCGTGATCGTTGGTAGCGGCGCGGCCGGATGCGTGGTGGCGGACTATCTGGCCAGCCACACCGATAAGAGCATCGCCGTGATCGAGGCGGGACCGATGGATCGCAATCCGATGATCCATATTCCCGCCGGCTATTCCAAGATGCTCGCCAAGGACACGAATGTCTGGGCCTATAACACTGTGCCGGTGAACGGGCAGGAGCGCCGATACCGCATGGGCAAGGTCGTGGGCGGCGGAACGTCGGTCAACGCCATGTGCTATGTGCGCGGGCAGAAACAGGATTTCGACGCCTGGCAGGCGGCGGTCGGCGATAGTGGAGACTGGTCGTGGGAGACCATGCGTCAGACCTATATCGAACAGGAACGCAACGACACGTTCCACAATGCCCATCATGGCATCGATGGTCCGCTGTCGGTGGAACTGCCGCAGGGGATCAACGAACTCAACCAGCGCTGTATGCGGGCGTTTCAGGAATATGGGCTGGACTATAATGCCGATTATAATGGCGAGCGGCAGACGGGCGTGTCGCCGGTCCAGTCCAACACCGACAAGGGAAAGCGCGCCAGCGCAGCCGTCGCCTATCTCCACCCGCAGGTGCGCAACGGCCGGGTCGACCTGCTGACGTCGCGTACGGTGAGCAAGGTGCTGATCGAAGGCCAGCGAGCCATCGGCGTCGAAGTGCATTGGGGCAGCCGCGTGGAAACCATACGGGCCGGCCTCGTGATCCTGTCGGCCGGGGCGGTGCAGTCGCCCAAGATATTGATGCATTCGGGCATCGGGCCGCGCGCGCATCTGGAAGAATATGGCATCAACGTGATCGCCGACCTCCAAGGCGTGGGCGAAAATCTGCACGACCATCCGATCATCCCCATCGCCGCCTTCGTCAAGGGCAAGATGGGCTATCAGGCGGCGGCGCAGGGCGTTGGCATGGTGGCGTCTGGCATGCGTTATCTGGTGACGGGCGATGGTCCGGCATCAGGCAATGGCATCGAAACCGTGTCCTATTGGGACCCCGATAACCTATCCAACGATGAACCGACCGTCCAATGCTATCATGAGCCGATCATTTCGGAAGACGGGTTGAACCCGTCAGGTGCGCGGTCGGGCGTCACCTTTGCGACGGTCGTCCTGCAGCCGCGCAGCCGTGGCACGGTGCGGCTGGCGGATGCCGATCCGCTGTCCATGCCGCTGATCGATCCCAATTTCATCGGCGACGATTATGATCTGAAAGTCGGCATCGCGGCGGTGAAGGCGGTGCGCAAGGTGATGGAACAACGCTCGCTGGCCGAAGTGATCGAGGAAGAGTTCGTCCCCGGCGCGCAGGTGCAGAGCGATGCGGAGATCGGCGCCTTCGTCAAGCAGGTCGCGACCACCATGTGGCATCCCGTCGGCACGTGCCGCATGGGACAAGTGGACGATCCCGACACGGTGGTCGATGCGCGGCTGAAAGTGAAGGGGATCGATGCGCTACACGTCATCGATGCTTCCATCATGCCGCAGATCATCAGCGGCAATACCAATGCCCCGACACAGGCGCTGGCGCGCCATGCCTCCAAAATGCTGGTGGAAAGCTATTTCCCCGGGACTGCGGCTAATACCGAAGTGGACTGACACAATCTGATATCTGGGGTGTTCCCGCCGTTTTGGACATTGTGGCAGCTAAGTCAGCTAATCCCGATTGGAGTTCATACCGCAAATTTGTTCATCGGCCCAGGAGGGGGATGGCCCCTCCCGATAGGGCCCCATCGGGGTTAGCCCAGCCAGGCCCGAGTGCGATCGCTGGGTGTTGCATAGCGTGTCTGAACTGATGGGGGGATGAGGGAAGGGCACTTCAAGGCCCAGATCGCCAAGACTTTCCCGTTTGAGGAGGTCGTGGAGGCCTATCGCTATCAGGAGTCGAACACCCAGTTCGGCAAAATCGTTCTCACGCTCGACTGACGAGGCTGATGCCTGCCCCATCGGATGGGGCAGGCATTATGCTGTTCCGACAGTGCATCTGTGGATCTTGCGAACACCGTGTTGATGGGGGCGTCAGGCAATGACCTGATGCTGCCTACAGAAGGGCTCCGCGCGCGTTCTACAAACAGCGCGGCCTTACCTGACTAAGCTCAGAAGTTTGCGAACACTCCTAAGCCGGCGACAAGCAGGTTCGAAGCGCTGGTTCGCCCGCCGGGATTGACATACCACTGCAGATTGGGACGAAGGCTCAAACCGGGCGTGATGGCGATCGAATAATTTGCCTCTATCGCATACTCATTACGGCGAGGTTCGATATCTTCGCCAAGCAATTCGTTTCGTGCATCCTGCAAGGCACGGAAGCTGCGGTTGATGCGTGATCTGCCGACCGCAAGGCCGATTTCATCCTTCGGGCGCCCCGGTATCAAACCCGAATAGGTCACGCCCGCAGTTATGACGTTGACCAGTTGGTTCGTCCGGTGGTCTGCGCCGACAAAGTTGAAGAACGCCGCCAAGCCGCCAGCTCCACGGGAATCAGCGGCAAGGATCTGTTGGCGAGCTACCGTATAGATGCTCGCCCGCCCGCGTTCGCGAGCCAAAGGTTGACCGGAAAGCTGTGCGAAATCACCATTCTCGTCAAATACGAGGTTAGGACTGCGAGATGTGTCGAAGAAGACGCCGATCTTGTACACGCCGGCACGCTTCGGGTCCCCACCCAGCTTCACATCGAACCCTCGTTCAATGGCGACAAAGGCACCCTGGCCTTTGAAGCCCATGTAGAAGCCCTTATTTTGCGGGAAATTGTTGTCGTTGCGCTGGTATGCACCGACCATCGTGTAGCCCAGCTTGTCCGTTACCTTAACCCTGCCGCCCCACGTTGTGACGGGGAAATTATACCAGTAGTTGAAGCTGGTATGGCCAGGAACAACACCGCAGAAATAAAGGCTCTGGAAGTGGCAGGTCGTCGAGCCAAAATCCTCGCCCATCGAAACCTTGCCTAGCTTGATTTCAGCCGGTCCCATCTTCTGTTGATACCATAAGCCAGCAAGGCGCCAAATCTGGCCAGCTCCGAAAACCCCCTGCGGATATTGGAGGAGGTCGAGATGATTAGTGTCATTGATGTTGTTGCCGTGACGGTTCGTGACGCCGACGCGGAACGTGCCACCTTCGACCCCAGCAATCCTGTCCATGTCGAAGTCTAGGCTGGCACCGAGCTGACCGGCATATTGCGTCTCTTTGCTCGTCCCAGAATTGAGATTTCCCGCAAGGAAACCGATGTAACTTACCGTTGGCTTGACGCCGATCGTCTCCAGCGCGGTACGGACGCCAGCCCAGTCGCCCAGTAAATGGGGCTGATCGGCAGGTGCAGAAGCAGCGGAGGTTTTTGGACTTCTGCGCTCAAGCGGTTGCGGCAGAGCGAAAGTCGGGCGCTGGTCGGGCTGGCTCGACCTTTGCCGATCGGCCGAAGCGACCTGCACGACTTCGATGGCGGGAGATGCGGGCGGGAGAGTAGCTATGGGCATTTTCAGTGATCCTCTCTGGGCGCAGCGGGCCGCTCGCCGGACGCATAGGCGTCCGGCGGCTTGCCGGTGCGTCCGGCAGCCCGTCTCAGCGTGAATTAAGGGTGGGGTTTAGACCCCGTTGAGCAGGTCGTAGGCGCGAATGACCTGGCTATCGTCGACAAGACCATCGCCGCGTCCCGATGTGCTCAGAAAAAACTGGTGCGCGACCGCCGCCAGCGGTGTTGCCGCCTTGGCGCCGCGTCCGGCCTCCAGCACCAGACCCAGATCCTTGACGAAGATGTCGATGGCGCTGGTCACTTCGGGTTCGGCTTCCAGCATGCGTGGGCCGCGATCATTCAGCATCCAGCTTGCCGCCGCCGATCCGCCAAGAATCTCCAGCGCCATGGCAGGCTCAACGCCTACCTGCTTCGCCAGGGCCAACGCCTCTGCGGCAGCTGCGATATGCACGCCGCACAGCAACTGGTTGACGACCTTGACCGCAGAGCCCTGGCCGGCCTTCTGACCGACATGGAATAGCTTGCCGCCAACGCCACTCAGCACCGGACCCAATTCAGCAAAAAGCGCATCCGAACAGGCCACCATCATTGACAGCGAACCAGCCTTGGCGCCCGCCGTCCCGCCCGACACCGGAGCGTCGACGAATCGGCGCCCTGCCGCTTCGACCTCATGAGCAATGGCGGACACTTCGATCGGCGGGCAGGTCGCGGTCAACAGCACGATGCCACCCTCGGGGAGCGCGTTCAGTGCGCCGCCGTCAAACAGCACCGCACGGGCCTGCGCGGCGTTTACTACCATCAGCATCAGCACGTCTGCTTCTTTTGCGGCGTCTGCCGCGCTGGTCGTGGAGGAGCCGCCGGCCTTGACCAGCGCTTCCATCGGTTCGCTACGCAGATCAAAGCCGATGACGCTGTGCCCTGTCTTGAGGAGATTGAGGGCCATCGGCATGCCCATGGCGCCGAGACCGACGAATGCTACCTTGTTCATGTCAGAAATTCCTATGGATCAACGATTGACCTGACGGGCGGGGATCCGCAGCACGAGCGCTACGCCGATCAGTTCGACCGCGGTGATTGTGTAGAGGCCGGCCGGAAGTGACTTCGTCGCGTCGACGATCCAGCCAATGACGAAGGGCGAAACGAAGCCGGCGACATTGCCGATGGCATTGATCGCGCCGATGCCAGCTGCAGCCCAAACGCCGCCGAGGAAGGCAGGCGGGATAGACCAAAACTGTGCAGTCTGACACAGCAGGCCCGCCGTTGCGAACGAGAGGATCAGAACCGAAACCGGCAGGTTGCCAATGGCCAGTGGCGAGAGGGCCAAGGCGATCGCCCCCATCGTCATTGGCAGCATCAGGTGGAAGCGGCGTTCACGACGGAGGTCGGCACTACGCGCCAGCAACAGGATGACGACGACGGCGAACATGAAGGGGATGGCGCTGATCAGGCCATTCTCCAGCGGATCCGTTACCCCCGCCGCCTTCACCATGGTCGGCAGCCAGAACGAGATCGCATACTGGCCCATGACGATGCAGAAATAGAGCATGCTGAGCAGCCACAGCCGCTTGTCGGCGAGGAACTGGCGAACCGACATGTGGGCGGTCTTTTCCCGATTGTCTTCGGCGAGATCCTGCTCGATCATTGCCTTGTCGTCCGCCGAAAGCCAATCAACGTCGGCGGGGCGGTTTGGCAGCATCCAGAAGGTAGCAATGCCGGCGACGATCGCAGGGATCGCTTCCAGCAGGAACAACCAGCGCCATCCGCCCCATCCCGAGGATCCGTGGAATGTGTCCATGATCCAGCCAGAGATCGGAGCCCCAAGCACGCCCGAGATCGGAATGGCGATGAAGAAGATCGACATGGCACGCGACCTGCGTGCCGACGGGAACCAATAGGTGATGTAGAGGAGCACACCTGGCGCAAATCCGGCTTCGGCCAGGCCCAACAGGAAGCGCAGAATGTAGAAATGCGTCGGCGTCTGCGCGAAGGCGAAAAGTCCAGAGACGATGCCCCAGGTGATCATGATCCGCGCGATCCAGAGACGCGCGCCGACCTTGTGCATGATGAGGTTGCTGGGAACTTCGAATGCGGCATAGCCAAGGAAGAAGATGCCGGCTCCGAGACCGTAGACATATTCGCTCAGGCCCAGCTCGCTCGCCATTTGCAGCTTCGCGAAACCGACGTTCACCCGGTCGAGATATGCGGCGAAGAAGCAGAAAAACAGGAACGGCATCAGCCGCCAGGTGACCTTGGAGTACATGCGCTCGCGGCGCTCGTCCTTTTCTATGGTCATGGCTCGGGGCATCTCTGTTGCGAGACTCACGGCCTCTCTCCTTTTATGTTCTTTGTTTGATCGATTTGGGAGTGCTGCGCGGGTCGACGATGTCACCGCGATGCACTCCCGTTGCGACCCGGCAGCTTAGCTCAGCCAGGAAAGCGTTCTGGCTACGACCTGATCGGTCGAGATGCCGTAGCGATCGTGCAGCGTCGGCAAAGCGCCCGCATCGAGGAATTTGTCGGGCAGGCCGATCTGACGGTAGCCCGAAGGCACCGTGCCACTGCCGAGCAGGCAGGCGGCAACCGCTTCGCCCAGACCCCCGATAACCGAGTGGTTCTCCGCCACCACAACCAGTCGACCGGGCTTGGCAGCGACGGCCTCGATGATGGTCTTCTCGTCGAGCGGTTTGATCGTCGGGCAGTGGAGCACGGCTGCCTCGACCTTGTCGGCGCGCAGGCGGTCGGCGGCTTCGAGAGTGCGCATGGTCATGAGGCCGGACGAGACGAACAGCACGTCAGGCCCGTCACGCAGCATCTTCGCCTTGCCCAGTTCGAACGTATAGTCATATTCGTCGAGCACCGCGGGCACCTTGCCGCGCAGCAGGCGCATGTAGACCGCGCCCTTGTGATCGGAAATCTGCGGCACGGCCTGCTCGATGTCGATCGCGTCGCAGGGATCGACGATGGTGAGATCGGGCATGCCGCGGAAGATCGCAAGATCCTCGGTCGCTTGGTGTGAGGGGCCATAGCCGGTGGTGAGGCCGGGCAGTGCGCAGCACACCTTCACGTCCAGACCTTCTTCGGCGATGGCGAGGCACAGGAAGTCGTAGGCGCGGCGGGCGGCGAAGACGGCATAGGTCGTCAGCCAGGGCTGGAAACCCTCGCGCGCCATGCCGGCGCCCGACATCATCAGCAGCTGTTCGGCCATCCCCATCTGGTAGAACCGGTCGGGATGGTTCTGCTGGAAGATGTGCAGGTCGGTGTACTTGGCAAGGTCGGCGGACATGCCGACGATGTTCTGCTTCGTCTCGGCCAGCTTCGACAGGGCATGGCCGAACGGGGCGGAGACGGTGCGCTGGCCCTCGGCGGCGATCGAGGCGATCATCGCGGAGGTCTTCAGGCGCGGTTTGGCGGGTGCTTCAACGGACATGGAAATCTCTTTCGAAAGTCGGGAGGATCAGACGGCTGCGGCGGCGTAGCCGGCGTCGAGCACCTCGATGGCCTTGTCCCACTCGTCCTCGTCGACGCGGATGAAGTGGGTTTTCTCGCGGGTTTCGAGGAAGGGCACGCCGCGACCCATCAGGGTGTCAGCCACGATCACGCGGGGGTGATCATCCTTGAGATCACGGGCGGCGTCGAAGGCGGCGACGAGCGCTTCCATGTCATTGCCGTCCACGAACTGGGCGTGCCAGCCGAAGGCGGCGAACTTGGCGGCGATGTCGCCCATGCCCAGCACCTGCGTGGAGGGGCCGTCGGCCTGCTGGTTGTTGAAGTCGACGATGGTGATCAGGTTGTCGAGCTTCCAATGCGAGGCCGAAGCGGCGGCTTCCCAGGTCGAGCCTTCACCCAATTCACCGTCCGACATCAGGTTGTAGACGAACTGGCCGGTGCCCTTGCGCTTGAGGCCGAGGCCCATGCCCACCGCGATGCCGAGACCCTGGCCGAGCGAGCCGCCCGAGATCTCCATGCCTGGCGTGTACGAGGCCATGCCCGACATCGGCAGGCGACTGTCGTCCGAACCGTAGGTCTCCAGTTCCTCAGGCGGGATCACTCCAGCCTCGATCAGCGCAGCGTAGAGCGCGATGGCATAGTGACCGATAGAGAGCAGAAAGCGATCGCGGCCTTCCCACTCCGGTTCGCCAGGGCGATAAGTCAGCGCGCGGAAATAAGACACGGCCAGCACGTCGGCGATGCCCAGTGCCTGGCCGACATAACCTTGGCCCTGAACCTGGCCCATTTTCAGCGCATGGCGACGGATGTTGTAAGCGCGGCGCGACAATTCGGCGACCGGCATATTCGTTTCGGAAAGCGACATCGGTTCTCCTCGTGACGCGAGGAGATGGCCTTGAACCCAAGCGGTTGGGTGTCGCATGCTATCCTCTCGCGTCAGTTTTCCTGATCTGTTCCTCTTTCATCAATGAGAGTTGCACTGGTGACAAATGACCCTTTTACACTATAAGGTGAATCAGAATCATCTATGGCTATCGCATTACAACCTCTCAGCATTTTTGAGTGCGCTGCGCGTCATGGCGCCTTCCGACTCGCAGCAGATGAGCTCGGTTTGACGCCAAGTGCGGTTAGTCATTCCATTACGAAGCTCGAGAACAGCCTGGGCACGCGATTGTTCGATCGCACGCAACGGCAGGTGAAACTCACGGCTGATGGAGAGTCCCTATACCGTCATGTCTCGGCAGGGTTTATCGAGATTCGGCGCGGACTCGAGGAGGTGTCAGCGAGACGCGCTCGGTTCCTCCGTCTTCATGCAGCACCGAGTTTTGCCGCCCAGTGGTTGACCCCTCGGCTACCCGCATTTCTGGCAAGCCACCCGGGCATGGACATCCGAATCACCGCCAGCACAGACTATTCGCGATTTGCAGCTGATGAAGTCGATGCCGACATTGTGAATGGGCCACCTCTTCCGGGTGCGGTGAATATGGTGCCGCTTGGAGAAGAAGAAGTGACGGTGCTTTGCGCGCCGCAACTTGCCTCCACGATCACCTGCCCTGCAGATGTTTTATCCTTGCCCATCATCAACGGGGATCGCAATCGCGTCACATGGGCCAGATGGGCCCAGCAGGCGGGCATCGATCCTCCAAAAGCCTACGCTATGCGCTTTGACCGCAGCTTCATGGTGATCGCGACAGCTGCCAATGGCCTTGGCGTGGCGTTGGAATCGACCAGGTTAGCTGAACGGGAGTTGGCGGAGGGGCGATTGATCGCGCCATTGCCTGACCATGTAATCCGCGAGACGCTGCATTCTCTTGTCTATCCACTAATCCACTCTGATCGGCCGATTATACGAGCGTTTGAAAAATGGCTCCTCGCCGAGCTAGCCGCCGGGCCTCCAAGCCATTCATGATCGCCATCTGGCCAGGCGGCGATGAGGCGACGGCCTTCGATATCGCGCAGATGAAGATCGAGAACGAGAGCAGGCTGGCCGACGTCAGCGATTATACTGCCCGGATTGTCCAGTGCGAAAACCGCCTACTTCGCTACACCCTCTAAAACCGAAATGGCCGAAATTGGCCATTCTCGCCGCTCAGAGGATCACGAGAATGAAGTAAAGGAGCAGTCTTACTGACAATCGATACAATGTTGGCGACCCCGGCAGGATTCGAACCTGCGACCATCCGCTTAGAAGGCGGATGCTCTATCCAACTGAGCTACGGGGCCGTGCGCCGGAGCGATAGCGGGGCTTGGGCCGCGGTGCAATCTTTCGCAGCCGTTGCAATCGTGTGTCGGCGGGATATGCACCGAAGGATGAGCGACGCGGGCATCCGGAAAATCGACGCGACCGTGCTGGGCGCACGGCCGCTGCGCTATTATGATTTCTTCATGGCGGCGTTCGTCGCCATATTGCTGTTGTCCAACCTGATCGGCGCGGCCAAGCTGTCGTCGCTGGGCGGCGTCACCTTTGGCGCGGGCATCCTCTTCTTTCCGCTCGGCTATGTGATCGGCGACGTGCTGACAGAGGTCTATGGCTATGCGCGGGCGCGGCGCTGCGTCTGGGCGGGCTTTGCGGCCATGCTGTTCATGGCGCTGATGAGCTGGGTGGTGGTGGCCTTGCCGCCAGCCGAGGGTTGGCCCGACCAGAAAGCCTATGAGGCGGTGTTCGGCAGCACCTGGCGGATCGTCTTTGCCTCGCTCGTGGCCTTCTGGGCGGGGGAACTGGCCAACAGCTTCGTGCTCGCCAAGATGAAGATCATCACCCAGGGACGGCATCTGTGGATGCGCACCATCGGCTCGACTGTGGTGGGGCAGGGGGTGGACAGCCTGCTCTTCTACCCGCTCGCTTTCTATGGCGACTGGACCACGGCGCAGGTGCTGACCGTGATGGTCACCAACTGGGCGATGAAGGTCGGCTGGGAAGCGGTGCTCACGCCGGTCACCTATGTGGTGGTCAATGGCCTCAAGCGGCGCGAGGGGCTCGACGTCTATGATGCGGGCACCGACTTCACCCCGTTCCGCACCCGGCTCTGACTATCCGAGTGTCGGTTTGAAAAATCGCGAAAGGGCGATTTTTTCGGTACGGTTCCAGCCCGCTCCCCTGCCCAACCACCCGACAGGATGACACTGGATCGGGTGGTTGGGTGGGGGAGCAGGCTTTCTCAAACCCACTCTGTGGTCAGCAAATTATGTAATCTAAAGAGAGTCTTTACCTTGTTGGGTGCAGGAGGAGGCGACAAAGTCAGGAAAGAATAGTCGCCCATCGTGCCCATCGCCTCCGCCCAGTCCATTGTTCCTGATCGCGATCCCGTGATGACCCCGGATGCGATCTGCCGGATCGACCGCCTGACCCATGTCGCGCGCGCGCTGAGCCAGGAGGCGCAGACGATCCAGGCCAATCTGGCCAATGCGGAGCGCCGGTTCCAGGCGACCTTCCTGCACGCGCCGGTCGGCATTGCCCATGTCGCGCTCGACGGCACCTTCCTGACCGTCAATCCCCGCTTCGAGGAGATTACCGGCTATTCGGCCGCGATGCTCATGCGGCTGGGTTTTCAGCAGATCACCCATCCCGACGATCTGGATGCCGATGTCGCGCTGCTCGGCCGGCTGCACCGGGGCGAGTTGCAGCGCTATACGCTGGAAAAACGCTATATTCGTGCGGATGCGTCGCTGATCTGGATCAACCTCACCGTGGCGCTGGTCCGCGACGAGCGGGACGAGCCGGAATTCTATGTCGCCGTGGTCGAGGATCTGTCGGAAATGCGGCAGGCCCATTTCGATGCGGTCCATGATCCGCTGACCGGCCTGCTCAACCGCCGCGGCTTCGTGGTGCGGGCGCGGGCCTTGTTGCGGCAGGCGGCCGAGGCGCATCGCGCCGTCAGCCTGATCTATCTCGATCTCGACGGGTTCAAGCAGCTCAATGACAGTCTCGGCCATAGCGCCGGGGATCGCTGCCTGGTCGATGTGGCGCGGCTGATCGAGGATATGGTGGCATCCGATCATGTCGTGGCGCGGATGGGCGGCGACGAATTCGTGCTGATGGTCGACGAGGAAGGGGCGGCGCTGGGCGAGGCACTGCGTGTCGCATTGATGACGCTGGGTGGCGCGCATGGCGGTGTCAGCGGCAGCTTTGGCCTGGTGACTTTGATCCCCGACGATGACACCGAACTGGACAGCATCGTGGCGCGCGCGGACGAGGCGATGCTGGCGGCCAAGCGTGCCGGCAAGAATCAGCTGGTGACCACCGCGCTGCTATAATCGGCGCGCACGAAATAAAGGCCGTCCGGTGGTGCGTTGAGCGCCAGCCGGGCGCGATCGCGCGCCTCCAGTGCATCGCGCAGATCGTCGGCGCTCCAGCGGCCCATGCCGACCATGGCAAGACAGCCGACCATCGAGCGAACCTGATGATGGAGGAAGGAGCGCGCCTCCGCCCGGATGGCAATGCGATCGCCCTGTCGCTCCACATCCAGCATCGCCAGTGACTTCAGCGGACTGGCCGCCTGGCAATGGACCGAGCGGAAGGTGGTGAAATCATGATGACCCACCAATATCTGCGCGGCGTTATGCATGGCGTCGGCGTCGAGCGGCTGGATCACCCGCCAGGCAAGCCCCGATTCCAGGGTCAGCGGCGCGCGGCGATTGGCGATGCGGTAGACATAAGCGCGGCCGGTGCAGCTGAAACGGGCATGCCAGTCCGGCGCGACTTCCTCGCAGGCGAGGATCGCGACCGGATGGGGCCGCAGCTTCGCATTGATCGCCTCCATCAGGCGAAAGGGCGTCAGCGGTTTTTCGACATCGGCATGGGCCCGCATGGCAAGGCCATGGACGCCGGCATCGGTGCGGCCGGCGGCGTGCAGGATCGCACGCTCGCCGGTGACGGCATGGATCGCATCCTCGATCGCCTGCTGGACGCTGGGGCCATGGGCCTGACGCTGCCAGCCCATGAACGGACGGCCGTCAAATTCGACGGTGAAGGCGAAACGGGCCATCGGCTCAGGCGTCGACCCGGCTGCCGGTGGGCATGTCGAAGCCGCGCAGCAATTCGCCCGCCGACATCGCCGCCTTGCCCGCGCGCTGGATCAGCGTCGGACGGATCGCGCCATGGCCGCAGCCGATCAGCAGGCTGTGATCGAGCAGTTCGCCCGCCGGCCCGGCATGATCCTCGACCGTGGCGGCGAGGATGCGGAAGCGTTCGCCGCCATATTGGAAGAAGGCGCCGGGGAAGGGGTTGAAGGCGCGGACCTGGCGTTCGACCTGATGCGCGTCGCGGCTGAAGTCGATCCGTGCCTCCGCCTTGTCGATCTTGGCGGCATAGGTGACGCCCTCTTCAGGCTGAATCACTGGCGGATGGCCGGCAAGATCGTCCAGCACATCGACCATCAGGTCGGCACCGGCCTGCGCCAGTTCTTCGGTCAATTCGCCGGCCGTCTTGTCCTCGACCGGGGTGACATGCTTGGCGCGCATCGGTCCGGTGTCGAGCCCCGCCTCCATGTCCATGATGGTGACGCCGGTGACATTGTCGCCGGACAGGATTGCGCGCTGCACCGGCGCGGCGCCGCGCCAGCGCGGCAGCAGCGAGCCATGGATGTTGAGGCAGCCATGGCGCGGCATCGCCAGGATCGCGCGCGGCAGGATCAGGCCATAGGCGGCGACCACCGCGACATCGGCGTCGAGTGCGGCAAATTCGGCCTGCACCGCCTCGTCCTTGAGCGAAACCGGCGTGCGCACTTCGATCCCCAGTTGTTCGGCGCGGGCCTGGACCGGGGAGGGGCGCAGCGCCTTGCCACGGCCGGCCGGACGGGGCGGCTGGCTATAGACGGCGACGATGTCATGCCCGGCCTTCACCAGCGCATCGAGCGCTGGAACGGCGAAATCGGGGGTGCCCATGTAAATGATACGCATAGTTTTTCCGCTTCCCGTACCAGCCCGCTCCCCCACCCGGCCACCCTCAAGATACTGCCGTGGGGTGGCCGGGTGGGGGCGCGGGCTGGCACCGCATTTGAAATTTGCCTGGGGCCTATTTCCAAGATCGCTCTCAAACCTCTTGTCGGGACGACTTGCAAGCCCTTATCTCGGTTCCATGGCATCCCCAGAAATCGAGACGCTGACCCAGGCGCTGTCGCGACTGCCCGGCCTTGGCCCCCGTTCGGCGCGCCGCGCGGTGCTGCATCTACTCAAGAAGCGCGAGGGCGCGCTGGAGCCGCTGCTGCGCGCGCTGGCGGCGGTCAACGAACGGCTGGTCACCTGCCAGGTCTGCGGCAATGTCGATACGGTCGATCCCTGCGGCATCTGTGCCGATCCGCGCCGCGACGCGCGGGCGCTGTGCGTGGTGGAGGATGTGGCGGACCTGTGGGCGCTGGACAAGTCGCGCCTCTTTCCCGGCCGTTTCCATGTGCTGGGCGGGCGCCTGTCCGCGCTGGAGGGGGTGCGGCCCGAGGATCTGAGCATTGATGCGCTGGTCGCGCGGGTCGAGGCCGGCGGCATCGACGAGGTGGTGCTGGCGATGAACGCCACGCTGGAGGGGCAGACCACCGCCCATTATCTGGCCGAGCGGCTGGAGCGCTTCCCGATCCGCCTGACCCAGCTGGCCCATGGCGTGCCGGTGGGCGGCGAACTCGACTATCTGGACGAGGGTACGCTGGCCCAGGCGCTGCGCGCGCGGCGACCGCTGGGATAGGCGCAAGGCGCAGTGCGGGCGCTGTTCTCGACGCGACAGTTCGAAGTTCACAGTGTTATCGAGCCTGTTTTGGCCGTTTTCGCCGGTAACGCGCCGGCGCCGCGCCAGGCGCGCGTCAATTGGGTCACATTGACGCGACAATAGGGGCATGCCGGCGCTACGGCGACGCGACAGCGAGGCGACGAGGAAGCGACAGGCAGGCGACCGTTGCCGCCATTCGTGCGCCGGATGGGCGCTCGATCGTGCGGCCGCGATATCCGTGGAGGCCGGGCGGGGACGTGGGGAGGGCGCGCTGGTCCATCGGGAGGATAGATCAGAATGCGCGCGAATAGGACAGCCGATATCCGACGATCGGGCGTGTAGCGTGCGTAGATCGGTTTTTCCGCTACGATGTCGGACTTAGTCGGCTCGACAGGCTGGTCCGCGAGCAGGGGGCGGCGGCTTACAGGAAATTTCGTCACCCCAGCACAGGCTGGTTTGACGGAGGTGGGAGGTTTCCTGTCATTCCCCTCCCGTAAACGGGAGGGGCAGCGAGACTTATGCGCGCAGCGCATTAGTCTCAGCGGGGTGGGCTTGTGCGACGTCCAGCCCACCCCCTAACCCCCTCCCGCCTGCGGGAGGGGGAACAGGTCTGGAATTGATCGCAAGGCATGGGATCAACCCAGCTTGGCGATCACCTCTTCGCCGATGCGGGCGGCATTGTCGCACCATTGGGAACGGCTGCGGCCCTTGACCGTGACGGCGCAGGCTGTGACGCCCAACTGCGCATAGATGCCGATGCGGTCGACGATCTGCTGGTTGGAGAGATCCTCGCCCGGCTTGTTGACGCCGCCCAGGATCACGTCGGGCAGGTTCGTGCGGCCGACCTGCGCTGCATAGTCGCGCATATAGGCGATGCCGACCTGAAGATCGGCCTCATTCTCCATCGCGGCGGTGCGGGTGGTGGCGCTGTTGACGCCGCCGCCGGCGGTGAAGAAGGGATTCCAGCCGTCGGCGAGATCGACCACGCGGCGGATCGCGCGCTTGGCATTGCCGCCGACATAGAGGGGTAGGCCGGGCTTTTGCGGCGATCCGGGAATGATGCGGTTGCCGAACGCCTGATAGCCGCTGCCCTCGAAAGCGAACTCCTCGCCGCTGGTGGCGGCGCGGATGGCGCGCAGATATTCGTCCATCAGCTCGTTGCGCTGGTCGAAGTCCACGCCGAGCGCGCGATATTCGCCCTTGAGATAGCCTGCGCCGACGCTGAGCGTTACCCGGCCGCCGGCGAAGGCGTCGAGCGTGGTGATGTCGCGCGCGACGATGAAGGGATTGCGATAGGGCAGGACGAGGATGCCGGTCTGGAGCCGCAGCGTCGTGGTATGGGCCGCGAGCAGGGCGAGCATGACGAAGGGTGACTGGGCGTGATGGCCGCCGGCGTCGAGCCAGCGACCGGTCGGCACCGGATGGTCGGTGACGAGGCCGGCGTGGAATCCGGCCTGCTCCACCGTGCGGCCGATTTCGGCGACCGCGGCCATCGTGCCGAACTCGTCGGGCAGATCGGCATGGTCGAAGGGCAGGGGGACGTTGATCTTCATGTGTCGGACACTCCATGCGGTTCGACCAGCACCCATTGGCCAGCGGCATTGCGGACCCAGCCGGACGAGGCCCAGCTGCCGCCGTCGACCGGTAATATGGTGCCGGTGATGTAGCTGCTCATCGGCGAGGCGAGGAACAGGGCGGCCTGGCCGCATTCGCGGTCGATGCCGGGCCGTTGCAGCGGGATGCGGCGGGCGGTGGCGTCGGCCATGGCGGGCGGCACCGGGAACCATGTCGCTTCATCCACCGGGCCGTGGGGATTGCCGCGCGTGCCCGGCGTCGTGGTGAAATCGGGTGCGATCGCGTTCACGCGGATGCCATGGTCGGCCAGTTCCAGCGCCATGGTCCGGGTGAAGTTGTTCATCCCCGCCTTGCACGCGGCATAGACGGCATAGCCCGGCGCGGCGCGCGATCCTTCGATGCTGGAGACGTTAATGATGGCGCCGCCGCGCCTGCCCGCGATGATGTGCGGCGCGGCGGCCGAGGTGGCGGCGAGCATCGAGACGAGGTTGAGGTCGATATGGCGGCGCCAGCTGTTCTGGCTCTGGTCGAGGAAGCTCTTGCGCCCGACGCCGCCGACATTGTTGACGAGGATGTCGATCCGGCCAAAGCGGGCCTGGGCTGCGTCCACCATTGCCGCGACCTGATCGGGCTGGGCCATGTCGGTCGGGATGGCGAGGCAGGCGCGGCCATGCTCCGCGACGCGCGCCGCCACTTCCGCGCCGCGTTCGGGGATGATGTCGGCAATGACGATGTCGGCGCCCGCTTCTGCCAGGGCGAGCGCGATGGCGCGGCCGATGCCCGCGCCGCCGCCGGTGACGATGGCGACCTGATCGGTGATGCGGCACTGGTCTGGCGCCATGACGCGATCCTCTTCCCCTTTTGACCGTCAGTTCGCGGCCAAGGGGGAAGGGGAGTCAATTGCGTGCCCGGTCATATCGACCGGGCGATGACGCTTATTGGGCGGTCCAGCCGCCGTCGATCGAGAGATTGGCGCCGGTGATCTGGGCGGCGGCGTCGCTGCAGAGATAGAGGGCAGTGGCGGCGACCTGTTCAGCGGTGACGAACTGCTTGGTCGGCTGGCCGGCGAGCAGCACGTCGTTCATCACCTGCTCGCGGGTCATGTTCCGCGCCTTCATCGTGTCGGGAATCTGGTTTTCGACCAGCGGAGTCCAGACATAGCCGGGTGAGATGCAGTTGGCGGTGATGCCGAAGGTGGCGACTTCCAGCGCGACCGTCTTGGTGAAGCCGTTGAGGCCATGCTTCGCGGTCACATAGGCGCTCTTGAAGGGGGAGGCGACCAGCGAGTGGGCCGAGGCGGTCTGGATGATCCGGCCCCACTTCTTGTCCTTCATGTACGGGATGGCAAGGCGCGTGGTGTGGAAGGCGGCATTGAGGTTGAGCGCGATGATGAGATCCCATTTGTCGAGCGGGAATTCCTCGACCGGGGCGACATGCTGCATGCCGGCATTGTTGATGAGGATGTCGATGCCGCCGAAGGCAGTGGCTGCTTCCTGCATCATCGCCTCGATCTGGTCGACCTTGGTCAGATCATGGCCGCTGTAGAGTGCCTTGGCGCCCGAGAGGGCTTCAAGGCCGAGCCGTTCCTGCTCGATCGCGTCCGCGTCGCCGAAGCCGTTGATCACGACATTGGCGCCTTCGCCGGCCAGCGCCTTGGCATAGGCAAGCCCGATGCCCGAGGTGGAACCGGTGATCAGGGCGGTCTTGCCAGAGAGGGACTTGCTCATGCCATTTTCTCCTTGAGATGATCCGGCGCGTCGAGATCGAAGGTCGCGCTCTTTCCGTCGAGGATGTTGCGGGCGATGAGGTCGCCCTTGTGCATCACTTCTTCCACCGCTTCGCGGCCCTGGCTCCAATGATCGAGCATGGTCGCGCGGGAAAATTCGAAATCCTTGGCGCCGCTTTCCCAGGCGCGGGTGCGGTAGATGAGGTGGACGATGTTGACCGATCCGCCATCGAGCATGTCGCGCAGCTTCTGCGCCTCGGGCCCGTCCTGCAGCTCGGGCGGCAGCTTGTCGAGCAGCGCCTTGATCGCGCCATGCTCGCGGCGCAGGCGCAGATACTGGTCGGTCACCTGGCGGGTGCGGCTGCTATACTGAATGTCCTTCATGCGCGAATAGACATCGGTCATCTGCCGCGGCATCGGCCCTTCGGCCGGGAAGAGATCGACCTGGAATACCAGCATGTCGTCGGTCTGGTGGTTGAGCACATGGGCGAGCGGCGTGTTGGAGACGATGCCGCCATCCCAATACCAGCGCCCATCGATCTCGACCGGGGGCAGGCCGGGCGGCAGCGCGCCCGAGGCCATGATATGGCGCGCGTCGATGCGGGTGTTGCCGCCCGGACCGCGCGTGTCCCAATAAGCGAAATTGCCGGTCTCGACATCGACCGCGCCGACCGAAAGGCGGACCGGGCCGTCATTGAGCAGATCCCAGTCGACGCAGGCGTCGAGCGTGTCCTTCAAGGGCGCGCTGTCATAGAAACTGATCGCGCCGGCCGATCCTTCCGGCATCAGCGGTGCCGGCCACAGGCGCGGGCGGAACATGCCGGGTACGCCCAGGGTCGCGACCGTGCCGGCGGCCATCAGATGGGCAGCTTCGCGGATATGGTCGATTTCCGGCAGGATCATGTTGGGCATGCCGCCCGAGACGGTCAGCCAGAATTTCTTGAGCTGGCTCAGGCGCCGGTGCGGCGGGTTGCCGGCGATGATCGCGGCATTGACCGCGCCGATCGAGATGCCCGCGACCCAACTGACATCGACCCCCAGCTCATCGAGCCGCTGATAGACGCCGGCCTGGAAGGAGCCGAGCGCGCCGCCCCCCTGCAACAGCAATGCGACTTCGCGGGGGAGGGGGAGGGGCGTGGTGGCGCGGCGGCGCGGTCGGGATTCGGTGTCGGCCATGTCGCACTGCAATATAGGTTTTGATCCGGCCATTCCAACTTAATGTCTCGTAACAAACTCGTTCGTGTCGATGGAACGTGCATCGCCAGCCGATGGTTTGCAGCCAGCCGGTTATGCAGTAGGCACGGGAACAGGATGCGAGGGAGGCCAGGGTGCGGCTCGACGACGAACAGGAAAGCAGCAATTTCGAGGTGCAGGACGGGCGCGGCGGCGGTTTTGGCGGCGGCGGCGGGATGGGTGGCCTGGGATTGCTATTGCCGCTGATCGGCAGTCGCTTCGGCTGTGGCGGCATCGTCGTGGTGCTGATCATCCTGGCGGTGATGGGCGTCAATCCGCTGAGCCTGCTGGGCGGCGGTGGCGGCGTGCAGCAGCAGGCGCCGCAGAGCGCGCCGGCGGGCAGCCAGGATGCGAGCAAGCTGACCGAGATCCAGCATTGGTCGCTGAAGGTGCTGGGATCGACCGAGCGGGTCTGGGGCCAGATCTTCAAGGAAGCCGGCCAGACCTATCAGCCGACCATCCTGTCCTTCTATGCGCAGAGCGGCACGTCGGGCTGTGGCGCGGCGCAGAGCGCGATGGGGCCATTTTATTGCCCCAACGACCAGAAGGTCTATCTCGACACCGATTTCTTCACCGAATTGCGCGAGCGCTTCGGCGCGCCGGGCGATTTCGCGCAGGCCTATGTGATCGCGCATGAGGTGGGCCATCATGTCCAGGATCTGGAAGGCACGCTGGGTCAGGTGAACCAGCAGCAGCGCCGCGTCAGTGAGGCGCAGGGCAATGCGTTGCAGGTGAAGGTGGAGTTGCAGGCCGATTGTTATGCCGGCGTCTGGGCCAAGCGCACCGGGCTGATGGAAGCGGGCGACCTGGAAGAGGGCATGAAGGCGGCGCAGTCGATCGGTGACGATACGCTGCAGAAGTCGGCCGGGCAGCGGCCGGTGCCCGAAAGCTTCACCCATGGCACTAGCGAGCAGCGCATGAGCTGGCTGCGCAAGGGGCTGGACAGTGGCGATCCGGCCCAGTGCGATACGTTCAAAGGGGCGATGTAGCCGCGATCAATGTTCGGCGTTGGGGGAGCCCGGCGGGGGCGAGCCCGCCGACCCCGGACTGACGGACGCGGCCGTGTCCAGCGGCGGCATGACGCTGGGCTGGCCGGCATCGGCCATGGGCTCACCCGAAGCCGGGGCGGCAAAGTCCTGCGGTGCACTGGGGGCGACGGGTGGAGGCGGCGGCGCGACCGGCGTGGCGACCGGCTGAGCTTCGCTAGGCTGAGGAAGCGGCTGGTGATGCGGCGCGAAATTCTGCAGCGCCAGGACGATCATCGGTGCGACCACCAGCGTGCCGCCGGCAAAGACCTTGTACATCATCGATTGACCCGCATTCCGCTCTTAAAATGGAAAGAGATTCGGGCCTTAGCGGCAAGGCATGAAAAAATGTCTGCGCTTTATTGGTTAATGCTGATCAAGCTTCGCCAGCAGCGCCAGCATATCGTCCGGCAGAGTGTCGCGCTGCGCGGAGAAGCTGGACCGCAGCGCCTTGCCTACGCCCTCATAGGGCAGGGGCAGGCCGACATTGACGATGCGGGCGCCGCCGCTGTCCCGTCCCGGTGCCGATCGGCCAAGAGGTTTGCGCTGCATTTCCATGAGACACAGAACGGCCATGTAGGCCAAAAGTTTCTGGATTTCGTCGCATTCGGACGCGATATCGCCGTCAACAAGGAGACGGAAGCGTGACGGACTGGATCGACCTGGAAGCACGGATACGCGCGCATTCGCCATTTCTGGCGCGGCAGATGGACCGTTATCCGGCCGTCGTCGCGCTGCTGGCGACGGGCGATTTCGACGCGGCGATGGCGGCGGCGCAGGCGCAGGGCGTGCCAGAGGATGGCGTGGCCAAATCGCTGCGGCGGCGGCGCGGCGCGATCGCGCTGGTGACGGCGGCGGCGGACCTGGCCGGGGCCTGGGACATGGACCGGGTGACGCGCACCCTGTCCGACTTTGCCGACCAGGCGCTGGCGGAGGCGCTGGCCGCGACCTTTGCCGAACGCTATCCCGATGCCGTGCCTCAGGGGTTCGTCGTGCTGGCGCTGGGCAAGCATGGCAGCCGCGAACTCAATTATTCGTCCGATATCGACCCGATCCTGCTCTATGACCCAACCACCCTGCCGCATGGCGAGCGGGAGGATGTGGCAGACGCGGCGGTGCGGATCGGCCGGCGGGTCAGCGAACTGCTCAATGCCCGCGATGGCGACGGCTATGTCTTCCGTGTCGACCTGCGGCTGCGGCCGTCCCCGGAAGCCACGCCGATCGCGCTGCCGGTGGAGGCGGCGATCGGCTATTATGAGTCGACCGCGATGGGCTGGGAACAGGCGGCCTTCATCCGCGCCCGGCCGGCGGCGGGCGACATGGCGCTGGGCGATTATTTCCTGCGCCAGATACGGCCGTTCGTATGGCGACGCAGCCTGGATTTCGGCGCGATCGACGCGATCACCGACATCAGCCGGCGCATCCGCGATCATTATGCGCAGGGGCAGGCGTTCGGGCCGGGCTATGACCTGAAGCGCGGGCGCGGCGGCATTCGCGAGGTGGAGTTTTTCGCGCAGGTCCATCAGCTGATCCATGGCGGGCGTGACCCGTCATTGCGGTCGGGCCATACGCGCACGGCGCTGCGCGCCTTGGCGGCGGCGGGCGTGATCGAGGCGGAGGTGGCCGCGCGGCTGGACGAAGCCTATATCCTGTTCCGCACGATCGAGCATCGCCTGCAGATGGTCGAGGATCGCCAGACCCATGAACTGCCCAAGAATCCGGACTCGCTGGACAATGTTGCGCGCTTGCATGGCCTGGCGGACGCGGCGGCGCTGCTTGACCTGCTGCGGCCCCATGTCGAATGGGTCGGCGCCAATTATGACCGGCTGACTGCCGCGCCCGACGATGGCAGCCTGTCGCATGACGAGGACAGGCTGAAGGCGCAGCTCAAGGAGATGGGTTTTGCCGATGCCGACTGGGCGGCGGCGCGGGTCGCCCATTGGCGCGACGGCACGATCCGCTCGCTGCGCAGCGGCGCATCGCGCGAGGCGCTGGAGCGGCTGTTGCCGGTGCTGATGCCGGCGCTCGCCACCGCGCCCGATCCGGGCCGGGCGCTCAACCGGCTGGACGACATGATCGGCCGGCTGCCGAGCGCGATCAATTTCTTCAAGTTGCTGGGCGCGCGACCGGGGCTGGTCGAACTGCTGGCCGAGATATTGAGTCATGCGCCCGCGCTGGCCGATGTGCTGAGCCGCCGGGTCGAACTGCTCGAAGGGCTGATCGATGCGTCGGCCTTCGACCCTGTGCCGCCGGTCGATGTCCTGGCGCAGCAATTTTCCGCGCTGGAGGCGGGCGAGGATTATCAGGCCCTGCTCGACCGGGTGCGGCAGCGGGTGAATGATCGCCGCTTTGCGCTGGGCGTGCAGATCGTGCGGGGCGGCGATCCGCTGGAGGCCGGGCGCGGTTATGGCCGGGTGGCGGAGGCGGCGATCGAGGCGCTGGCGGGCGCCACCGTGGCCGAGTTCGAGAGCGCGCATGGCAAGGTGCCGGGCGGCGAGATGGTGATCCTGGCGCTGGGGCGGATGGGCGGCGGGGTGCTGACCCATGCGTCGGACCTGGACCTGGTCTATCTCTTCACCGGCGATTTCCTGACGGAATCGGATGGGGCGCGGCCGCTGGGCGCGACCCAATATTTCAACCGCCTCGGCCAGCGCATCACCAATGCGCTGTCGGTATCGACGGCGGCGGGGCCGCTTTATGAGGTGGATACGCGGCTGCGGCCGTCGGGCGCGCAGGGCCTGCTGGCGGTCAGCCTCGACAGTTTCGCCAAATATCAGCGCGAGGAAGCCTGGACCTGGGAGCATCTGGCGCTGACGCGGGCGCGGCCGGTGTTCGGATCGGCGCAGGCGCGTAGCGCGCTGGAGGCGATCCTGACCGAGACGCTGCAACGGCCGCGCGACTTCGACGAACTGGCGCGGCAGGCGGTGAAGATGCGCGGCGACATTGCCCGGCACAAGCCGCCGGCAAGCGAGCTGGACGTCAAGCTGGTGCCCGGCGGACTGGTCGACATCGAGTTCCTGATCCACATCAGCCAGTTCCATTATCGCCTGGGGTTTGACCCGGATCTGGGCGAGGCGCTGGCCGAGTTGGTGGCGGCCGGCCATCTGCCCGCCGAGCTGATCCCGGCGCAGGAGTTGATCACCCGCTTCCTGATCGTGTCACGGCTGGTGTCGCCAAAGTCGACCGAGCCGCCGGAGGCGACCCGGCCGCTGGTGGCGCGGGCCTGTGGCGCGGCCGATTGGGACGCGCTGCTTGAAAGCTATGCCAAGGCCCGGCAAAGCGTCGGCGACGCATGGCGCGCGCTGGCCGCGCCCTATCAGGAGGATCAAGATGCTTGAACAGGGAGCGATGCTGCCCGAGGTGGCGCTGAAGGATGCAGATGGCGCGGACTTCAGTTTGGCGCGCTATCGCGGCAAGCCGGTGGTGGTCTATTTCTATCCCAAGGCGGATACGCCCGGCTGCACCAGCGAGGCGAAGGATTTCACCGAACTGGCGAGCGAGTTTGCGGCGCTGGGCGTGGCGGTGGTCGGCGTGTCGAAGGATAAGCCGGCCAAGCTCAAGAAGTTCGGCGACAAATATGGGCTGGCGGTGACGCTGGCGTCGGACGAGCCGGGCACGGCCTGCGAGGCGTTCGGCACCTGGGTCGAAAAGTCGCTCTATGGCCGCCAATATATGGGGATCGCGCGCGCGACCTTCCTGGCGGACGGCGACGGCAAGGTCGTGCGGGTCTGGCCCAAGGTGAAGGTCAAGGGCCATGCCGCCGAGGTGCTGGAGGCGGCGAAGGCGCTTTGACCCTGCCACCTGCTATCGATTCCGTGGGCGCGGGGTGCGCCCATGTGCTCCAAATCGCCGACCCGACCGCCAAGCTGATGGCGGCGCGGGCGGTGGCGCGTAGCTGGCGACTGGGCCGGCTGGCGCATCGGTTCGACACGGTGATGCCCGACCGGCCGGCCCGGCCTGATGCGCCCGAACTGCTGCCGCCGGGGCAAATGCCCAAGCGCAGCAAGATGGGCACGGATCGCGGGCGGATCGCGATGCTGCATGCGCTGGCGCATATCGAGTTCGTCGCGATCGACCTGGCGTTCGACCTGATCGGGCGCTTTGGCGGCGAATTTCCGACAGGCTTCACCGACGAATGGATGCGGGTCGGCGCGGACGAGGCGATGCATTTTGCGCTGCTCGACCGGCGGCTGCGGCAGTTGGGCAGCCATTATGGCGCGCTGCCCGCGCATGACGGGCTGTGGCAGGCGGCGAGCGAGACGGCGGGCGATGCGCTGGCGCGGCTGGCGGTCGTGCCGATGGTGCTGGAGGCCCGTGCGCTGGACATCACGCCGTCCACGATCGCGCGGTTCGAGGGGGTGGGCGACGATATATCCGCAAGGATGTTGCAGCGGATTATGACGGATGAGATTCGCCATGTGTCGGCCGGGACGACATGGTTCAACCAGGCGACGAACCGATTGGGGCTAGACCCCGTCAAACATTACCAAATCCTTGTGAAACGCCATTTTCGGGGGAGCGTTAAGCCACCGTTCAACGACTCGGCGCGTCGGCAGGCCGGTTTGACGCGGGATTTCTACGACGCGCTTGCAAGCTGAGCGGCGATTTGCAGTCTGCATCCAGCGGGGGCGATCCAGGTCGCCATTTTATTGAACATGGGGAACCCACGAGAGGCAAAAGCCTTCGCGGGCATAAGTCGGGGTCGGCATGTTGATTCTTCGTACTGTGAATGCGCTGGGTGCGCGTTGGTTCCATTCGGCCAGCAAGACGGCCAAGATTTTCGGGATGGTCGGCATGATTGGCGTGATGTGCGCCGCAGCCCCGGCCAACGCCAAGGATGACGATGATCCTTATGGCGAAGCATCGGAAATCAACACCAGCGCGCTCGGCCCGGCCGATGTCGGCTTCTCCAATATCTTCTCCAGCCTGCAGCGCATGGACGGCAACGCCAAGACCGCGGCCTATATCCCCTCGGGCCGCCCGGTCGAAAAGCTGTCGCTGACCTCGAACTTCGGCGTGCGTTCCGACCCGTTCAACCGCAGTGCCCGCATGCACAAGGGCATCGATATTCCGGGGCCCATCGGCACCCCGATCCACGCGACCGCCGACGGCATCATCAGCCGCGCCGGCTGGGCCAGCGGTTATGGCAACCTGGTCCAGATCTCGCACGGCAATGGCATGGAAACCCGCTACGGCCATATGTCGAAGCTGCTGGTTGCGCCCAACAGCTATGTCCATCGCGGCCAGGTGATCGGCCTGATGGGGTCGACCGGCCGTTCGACCGGCAGCCACCTCCATTATGAAGTCCGCGTCGATGGCGCGGCGATCAACCCGATCCCGTTCGTTGCCGGTCCCGATTATCTGATCGCGATGAACACCAAGCCGCCGGTCGCCATGGGCGGCCCGACCAAGGCGGACGAAAAGGCCGTCGACTGACCGACCGCTTTTGATCCCGACTTTTCCAAAGCCCCGGCGCCCATGGGTTGCCGGGGCTTTTGCTTGATCCTATCTAGGCGCCATGGCCGATATTGACCTCACCCCCTCCGCTGCCGCGCGCGTCGCGGCGATCGCCGCCAAGCAGGGCAAGCCCGCCATATTGCGGCTGGCCGTGGAAGGCGGAGGCTGTTCGGGCTTCCAATATCGCTTTGGCCTGGCCGAGCAAGTGGAGGCCGAGGATCTGGCGGTGGAGCGCGATGGCGTGACGCTGGTGGTGGACGATGTCAGCCTGGACCTGGTGCGCGGCTCTGCGGTCGATTTCGTGTCGGACCTGGGCGGCGCGGCGTTCAAGGTGACCAATCCCAACGCGACCGCCGGTTGCGGCTGCGGCACCAGCTTCTCGGTCTGATCGGCGCATTGGCTTGTAGACGCAGCCCACTTCTCTAAAGGGAAGTGGACAGCGAAAGAGACAGGTCCATTATGCGTATCGCCACCTTCAACATAAACGGCATCAAGGCGCGGCTGCCGCGCCTGCTGGAATGGCTGGACGAGACCCGGCCCGACATCGCCTGCCTGCAGGAAATCAAGACATCCGACGAGACCTTTCCGGTCAAGGATATCGAGGATGCCGGCTATGGCGTGATCTGGCACGGGCAGAAGGGCTTTAACGGCGTGGCCATCCTGGCCCGGGGCGACCAGCCGGTGGAAGTGCGCCGGGGCCTGGAGGGCGAGCCCGAGGACGAGCAGAGCCGCTATCTGGAAGCCGATGTGAAGGGGGTGCGGGTCGCCAGCATCTACCTGCCCAACGGCAATCCCCAGCCGGGGCCGAAATTCGATTACAAGCTGCGCTGGATGAAGCGGCTGCGGGAGCGGGCGGCGGAAATCTGGGCGGAGGAAGTGCCCGCCATCCTGGCCGGCGACTATAATGTCATCCCGCGTGACGTGGATATCTATTCGCCCAAGGCGATGGCGGACGATGCGCTGATGCAGCCCGAAAGCCGGGAGGCCTATCGCCGGCTGCTGGGTGACGGCTGGACCGATTCGATCCTGACCCGCCATCCGGCCGGGGGCGTGTGGACCTATTGGGACTATCAGGCCGGCGCCTGGCCGCGCGACGCGGGCTTCCGCATCGACCATCTGCTGCTGAGCCCGGCAGCGGCCGACCGGCTGGTCGATGCCCAGGTCGACAAGGCGTTTCGCGGCCGGGAAAAGGCGAGCGACCATGCGCCGACCTGGGTCGAATTGCGCGATATCTGAATTTAATCCGGATATTATTGACTATATTATATCCGGGTAATAAAATCCGTGTCGAAGGAGATTCGGCATGGATCGCACATTGACGGCCTTTTCGGGCGACTATTGGATCGCGACCGGCGACGAGGATGAAGTGCGCGCGGCGCTGCGTGCGATGGGGGACGACGCGCAGAATATCCTGCTGTTCGACGATCGCACCGGACGGCAGGTGGATATCGACCTGCAGGTCGATGCGGCACCGCGGGGGCGTGGGCGACCCAAGATGGGGGTGCAGGCGCGCGAGATCACCCTGCTGCCGCGCCATTGGGACTGGCTTGCGGCGCAGCCGCGCGGCGCCTCCGCCACGTTGCGCCAGTTGGTGGAGGATGCGGTGAGGGCGAGCGCGGACAAGCCATCGCCTCGTGCGGCGATGGATGCGGCCTATCATTTCCTGACCGCGATGGCGGGCGACCAGGCCGGCTATGAAGCGGCGATCCGCGCGCTTTATGCCAGGGACAGGGCGGCGTTCGAGGCGGCGGCGGAAGGCTGGCCCGGCGCGATCCGGGCGCATGGGCTGGCGCTGGCGGAGCCGGCCTTTTCCGCCTAGCCTGCGCATCGCAATGATCGGAGAGGCTGGATGACGGACGATTTCCTTCAGGGCATAGTGCATGAGGCGGCCGATGACATGCAGGCGGCGATCCGGGCCGACGCCGGCATCTTCGCGCTGTGGCAGGGGCTGACGCCGCTTGGCCGCAACGAATTCATCTGCTGGGTCGAGGATGCCAAGCAGGCCGCGACCCGCGCGCGGCGCATTGCACGCACTGTCGAGGAGTTGCAGGAGGGCAAGAAGCGGCCCTGCTGCTGGGCCGGCTGCATCCACCGCACCGACAAGGCGCCAAGTCGCTGGCAACAGGCGGTGCTGATCGAGGGTAAGGGGAGGCGGGGCTAAGTCGGCGTGGACAGATTCGACGCTCGCCGAGGGGCCGGGATGGATGGGAACAAGACATAGCCCCTCCCTTCCAGGGAGGGGTTGGGGTGGGTTGCGAGCGTAGCGAGCTTCTGCCCTATCGACCGTAGACCGCCGCTGCGCGGCGCACCCACCCCCGGCCCCTCCCTGGAAGGGAGGGGAGTAGGGAACGTCCACTTCTGATCGTGTCGCGCCGGACTGCTTTTTCCGGCCATAAGCGGACAGGCCGCTGCGGGGAGCGCTTTGTGCGATCGGCTCTGTGGACAGCGATCGAGGATCGGAAGCGGCCATCCCACCTCCGTCATGCTGAACTTGTTTCAGCATCTATCAAGCCTAACAAGCCATTGGTCTATTGGGAGGAATGGACCCTGAAACAAGTTCAGGGTGTCGATGATGGGATGGGCCGCTGCTGGTCGAAGCCTGCCAATCTCTACGGGCGTCATCCTGACGAAAGTCAGGATCCATTCTGCACTAGGCCAGCTAGGGAGCGCTGAATGGATCCCGCATCGAATGCGGGATGACGGCAGGATTGGCGGGCGGCGTTTGGCTTTACCAGAGCACGCCGTCGACCGGCTGGACCGGGGGTGGCCCTTCGCGGCCGAGCGTGTCGCACATGTCCGCCTCGATCGTGGTCGTGATGCTGTCGAGCGGGAGGTCGTGGACGTCGTTGCCGAACGGATCGACCAGATCGTCGCCGATCTGCAGCACGGCAAGATACATGAATCCCGCGACCGCCGATCCGACCGGGGTGGCGATGCCCAGCGTTTCGACCAGGCCGATCGGCAGCAGGATGCAGAAGAGCCGGGTGAAGAATTTGGGGAAGCTGCGATATTGGGCGGGCAGCGGGGTGTTCTTGATCCGCTCCATGCCGCCCTGCGCGTTCGACATGTCGACCAGCAGCCGTTCGATCTGGGTCTGCTGGATGCTGTCGATCCAGCCGTCAGCGCGCGCCTGTTCGACCCGGCGACCCGATCCGTCGAGCAGGCCGTTGGCGGGATTGCGGCGGCCCAGTTCCGGAATCTCCTCCGGAATCTCCGGGCCGGCGAGCACGCGGCGCACATCGGGCGCGGGATCGATCCGGCGGAGCTGGCAGCGCAGCGCTTGGACATAGGCGATATGGCGTTCGACCAGGGTCTGACGCAGGTCCGCCGTTTCGGCCCGGTCGGGGATGAAGTTCATCACCGCGCGCGCCCAGCTGCGCGAGACATTGACCATCGCACCCCACAGGATGCGGCCTTCCCACCAGCGCTGATAGGCGGAGTTGACGCGGAAGCCGAGGACCAGGGCGAGCGCGGTGCCGAAGATGGTCAGCGGCAGGGCCGGCGCCTTGAAGGGCGAGATGAAGTAGAAGATGGTGACCGCCAGATCCCAGAAGAACAGCGCGATCAGCGCGCGCCACGCGGTCTGGAAACTCTGGCGGATACGTGGGGCACGTCCGACGATCATAGGGGGAGCGGTTCTCTACAGGGTCAGGCGATGTCCGTGCCGTCGGCTTCATCCAGTTTCAGCCAGGCATGGCGCAGCGCCATGCCGCCGATGATGCCAACCGCCTTCAGGATCGTCGCATAGATGGTGGGGGTGCTGTCGCTGATCGCCAGCCAGGCGCAGGCGAAGCAGAGCGCCATGGCGGCATAGATGGGCAGCGCCTCGATATCGTTCCAGGCAAGACGCTGATTGGTCTTGGGCGTGGGCGCGGCGCGCGTTGCGGCGAGCGTGCGGATCATGGCGGTCCTTTCCGAAATGGAGCCGACGGGCGGCCTTTGTTCGAAAAATGATGCGACGCACAAGCGACGGTCAACGTGGTCCACGCCATGCAAGCCAGCCTTGCGGTAGCGGTAACGCCAGCAAAATTCCGTCGCATTTCCGTGCCGTTTGGGAGACGTGGCAATGTTTTCACACGGAACTGCAACCTTGCGCCTATTGCAATGCAGCGTAACGCGCATAGCTTTTTGCGCATGGCCGATCGCTATGCTGAAATCCTGTCCTTCGTGAAAATTGCCGAATCGGGTAGCCTGTCCGAAGCGGCCAAACGACTGGACCTGTCGCTTGCCGCGACCAGTCGCCGCCTGTCGCAACTGGAGTCGCGGCTGGGGGTGATGCTGGTGCGCCGCAACAGCCGGCACATGACGCTGACCCAGGAAGGCCAGATCTTCTATGAGAAGGCGGGGCAGGCGCTGTCCGACATCGATCAGGCGGAAAATGTCGTGATGCGCAACGCCACCGAACCGGTCGGAGCATTGCGCGTGGTGACGACGCTGCATTCGGGCCGCAGCCGGTTGGCGCCATTGTTCCAGCATTATGCGACGCTGCACCCGGAAGTGGCGGTGCATCTGGAGGCGGCGGGGCAGGCGGCCAATATCGTCGAGACCGGCCATGACATCGCCATCTGTTTCGATCCGCCGCCCGACAGCGGCCTGATCATGAAGCGGCTGGCCGACAATCCGCGCATGCTTTGCGCTTCGCCCGAATATCTCAGCCGACGCGGCGTGCCGCGCACGATCGAGGATCTGGCCAGCCATGACCGGATCGTCATTGGCGGCGGGCAGGATATGTGGCGCGCGATCGACATGGACATGGGGCGGGACAATCGGGCGAGCCGGGTGCTGAGCACCAATGACGGCGAACTGGCACGACTATGGGCGCTCAATGGCGCCGGTATCGTCATCAAGTCGCTATGGGCGGTGTCGGACGATCTGGAAGAGGGGCGGTTGCAGACGGTGCTGCCCGCCGTCGCGCTACCGGAATCGCCGATCGTCGCCCTCTATCTGCCGGCGCAGGGGGACAGCGCCAAGGTGCGCAGCTGCCTCGACTTCCTGGCGCGCCATCTGAAGCCGGCCGAGGCGACCCCGGCCGCCGCCTGATCCGATTTTGAAAATGCGCGATCGGCGCGATCGACTGTCTGCGGACTGTCGATCGCGCCGATGCTGATTCATGGCGGCCCGCGTCCGCCGGAGCGCAGCCATCCGCCATGGCCATCGACCTGTCAGGCCAATTTGTCTGACAAGTACCGTGTTCACCAATATTGGTTTGACCAATATGTTGCGCTGGCCTGATCTGTCGGTTACAGCCTTTTCGAAATCTGGAGTCGAGTCCCGCAATGTGGGCTTTGTGGTGGATGCAGTCGGGCAAACCGGCGCATCGGCCGATGGCTCCCGGTGGCAGCTTTGGAACACAGGATCGGGAGAGGTTGATGAAGGGGCAGTCGAAAATGGCCGTCGTGATGGCGAGCCTGCTGGTTGGCGTCGCATCGGGGACGCTGGCGGGCGTGGCCCATGCGCAGGCGCAGGATATGTCGGCCGGCGACATCATCGTGACGGCGCAGAAGCGCGAACAGAATGTGCAGGATGTGCCCTTGTCGGTGCAGGTGCTGGGCGAGGCCCAACTGCAGGCCAATGCGGTGCAGGATTTCAACGATCTGAGCCGCGTGTCGCCGTCGCTGAGCATCCGGCCGGCGGAAAATCCGGCGAGCGCCAATGTCGCGATCCGCGGCGTCGGCACCCTGGCCTTCAGCCCCGGCGTCGAGCCGAGCGTCGCGGTCATCCTGGACGATGTGGCGCTGGCCTTCCAGTCGCGCGCCTTCACCGATCTTTCCGATATCGAACGGATCGAAGTGCTGCGCGGGCCGCAGACGACGCTTTATGGCAAGTCGGCCTCGGCCGGCCTGATCAATATCGTGTCCAAGGCGCCGACCAAGACGCTGACCGCGTCGGTGCGCGGCATGATCACCACCGATGATGAGCAGCAGATCGGCGCGGTTCTCTCCGGGCCGCTGACCGACACGCTGGGTTTCCGCACCAGCGTCAACTATGATGATTTCAAGGGCAATTCGCGCAACCTGGCCGATGGCAAGACGTTGAATGGACGCCGCTATTTCTCCACCCGCAACAAGCTGCGCTGGAACCCGACGGCCGAGTTGCAGGCCGATCTGGCGATCGATTATGCCGATGGGCGGACGACAGCGACGCGGCCCTTCATCGAACTGGGCGACAATGCGATCCTGCGCGGCAATCCGGCCTTCACCCAGGATGTGTTCGCGCCGGGTATCACGGTCGGCAAGGACAATACGGACGTGTCGATCGATTTTCCGACCGGCAACACCTATAATGATTTCGCCCAGTCGCTGCGGCTGAGCTATGATACGGGCGGGCCGACGATCATGTCGATCACCGCGCATGACCGCTACAAGTCGCATGACTGGTTCGACAGCGACGATTCCGCGATCAGCAGCTTCCAGAATTTCCAATATGGCCATTTCGACAGCGAGCAGTTCAGCCAGGAACTGCGGCTGATTTCGCCGGGCAAGGACCGGTTCCGCTATACGCTGGGCGCCTATTACAGCAATGTCGATATTGGCCGCGACTTTTATCGCGGGCCGCTCTTTTCCAACGCCAATTGGGATGCGACCAACGGCAGCGACCTGATCGCGGGCTTTGGCCAGCTGGAATATGATCCGCTGCCCGGCACGACGCTGATCGCCGGTGGCCGCTACAGCCGGGAAAAGATCGACTATGTGTTCACCGATCTGGCGGCCAGCCGGGTCTATGCTGGGCGCAGCAGCGACAGTTTCGGCACCTACAAGCTGGGCATCAAGCAGGATGTCGCGCGCGACATGAACCTCTATCTCAGCTATGCGACCGGGCATAAGGGGCAGGCCTATGACATTTCGTCGGGCTTCAACCAGGCGCGCGCCGATGCCGGCCCGGTGAACCCCGAAAAGTCCGACAGCTTGGAACTGGGCTTCCGATCGCAATTGCTGGATCGCAAGGTGACGCTCAACGTCACCGTCTTCGATTCCAACTTTCGTGATTTCCAGACCCAGGCGGTGGAGAATCTGGCAGACGGCACGCAGAATTTCCGCCTGACCAATGTCGGCAAGGTGCGCATCCGGGGCCTGGAAATGGAAACCAGCATCCGCCCGCTGGCCGGGCTGACGATCAATGGGTCGCTCACCTATCTGGACGCCAAGTTCAAGGAATTTGCCGGCGCGGCCTGTTATGTGAACCAGACTGCGGCGCAGGGATGCGTCGGCACGCCGCCGCGCCAGGATCTGAGCGGCAAGGCGATGCTGATCTCGCCCAAGTGGAAGCTGGCGGGCAATATCGATTATGCCCAGCCGCTGGGGCAGGGGCCGCTGGAACTGGCCGCGCAGGGCGCCGTCACCTGGCAGAGCAAGGTCGTGCCGCTGGACCAGAATCCGCACACCATCCAGCCGGAATATGCGATGGTGAACATCGCGCTGGGCCTGCGCAGTGCCGACAAGTCCTGGCAGGTGATGGGCTTCATCAACAATCTGTTCGACCAGCATTATCGCTATCTGATCAACGATGTGTCGAACCGCTACGGGACGACGGCGATCCAGGGCTATGTGCCGCGCGATTTCCATCGTTATGGCGGCATCCGCCTGAGCTACAGCTATTGAGCTGGCGGGTTGCCGGGCTGGGCCTGGCCGCGCTGATCGGCGCGGCTGGCTCGGCCGGCGGCGCGGCGCCCTTGCCCGACATCTATGTATTGGCCGGCCAGTCCAACATGTCGGGGCGGGGCGCCCTGACGGACCTGACCGAGCCGGAAAGGGCGCCGGTGCCGGGCGTGACGATGCTGGGCAATGACGGCATCGTCCGGCCGGCGATGGAGCCGGTCGACAGTGCGCAGGGGCAGCAGGACATGGTGTCGGCGGACCGGCTGGCGGCGGTCGGACCGGGCCTGTTCTTTGCCCGCGCGCTGATCGCGCGGCAGCGGCGGCCGATCATCCTGATCCCCTGTGCCAAGGGCGGCAGCGCGATCGGGCGCTGGCGGCCCGGCGGGGATCGGACGACGCTCTATGGATCGTGCCTCGCGCGGGTGCGATCGGTCCGCGGACGGTTGGCCGGCATCCTCTGGTATCAGGGCGAGAGCGACGCGGAGAATGGGACGGCGGCAACGGGCTATGGCGCTGCGCTGGCCGATCTAGTCGGGCATTTTCGGCGGGATCTGGGACGCGCGGACCTGCCGTTCCTCTTTGCGCAGATCGCCGATCGGCCGGCGGCGCCGGCGCATGTCGCGCGCTATCCGGGGTGGGCGATGGTGCAGGCGGCGCAGCGCGACCTCAGGCTGCGCTGCGCCTATATGGTGCCGGCCGGCGGCCTTGTGCGGCAGGCGGACGAACTGCATCTGGTGACCGATGCCCAGCGCCGGCTGGGCATGGCGATGGCGCGGGCAATGATGGCCTTGCAGGCGGATGGATGCGGGCGCTGACGCGCGCCCGCCGCCTTACAGCGTCTTTTCGTAGACCTGATAGATTTTGTTGACCCTGGATTCGATGGCGTCGGCGATCGCGTTCATGCCCTGATTATCGTCCAGCACCCAGCCGATCTCGCCCCGCGTCGCACTGTAACGGGCCAGGGCGTTGCGGCGGATATATTCGATCATCATGAAGGCGAGCTGGCTGGCCATGCGGGTCGATTGCAGCCGCTGGACCACGCCCATCAGCGGCACGCGCATGGTGCGGACCTGCGGCTTGCGCAGCCAGCGCAGCAGCTTGATCCAGCCGAACGGGAAGAGCGAACCGTTGAGCGGCTTCAGTGCCTCGTTTAGGTCGGGCAGGGTCATCATGAAGGCGACCGGTTCACCCTCCAGCTCCGCGATCATGATCAGATCCTCGAACACCAGCGGCTTCAATTTCTTGCCGGTGAAGGCGACTTCGGCGTCGGTGATCGGCACGAAGCCCCAATTCTTGCCCCAGGCGTCATTGAGGATGCCCAGGATGATCGCGGCTTCCTGATCGAATTTCGACTTGTCGACCTTGCGGATGGTGATGCGCGCGCTCTTTTCGCCGGAGGCGACGATGCGCTCGATCAGCGGCGGGAAATTCTTGGTGATGTCCAGCTCATAGGTCTTGAGCTGCTTGACCGGCTGATAGCCGGCACCTTCGACCATCGGTTGATAGGCGGCGCTGTTATGGCCCATCATCACCGTCGGCGGATGGTCATGGCCCTGGATCAGCAGGCCGGGTTCTTCCCAGATCGACAGCGAGATCGGGCCGAGCACGCGGGTCATGCCCTTGGCCTTGAGCCAGCCTTCGGCCGCGGCGATCAGAGCGGCGCCGGTTTCTGCATCTTCCGCCTCGAACAGGCCGAAATTGCCGGTGCCCGGACCCATGCCCTGTTCGACCGGCTGGGCCAGCGCCAGCTTGTCGAAATGCGCGGAAATACGGCCGACCACCTTGTTCCCGCGCCGGGCGAGGAAATATTGAGCCTCGGCATGATCGAAGAAGGGATTCTTGCCCGGCGTCAGCAGGCCGTAGACTTCGGACTTGAGCGGCGGCACCCAATTAGGATCATTGGCGTAGAGCCGCCAGGGCAGGTCGACAAAGGCCTTGAGATCGGCCTTGGAGGAAACGGGGGTGATGAGGAGATCGGTTGATGCCACGGCGCAGGCCCTTGAAGAAATGTGTCGAGCAGTTCGGCGCTTGTTTGCGGAATGTCAATCTCGGGCCGGGGCAGGAGCGCTAAGAGGGTGAATATGTCACGTTGCTGCCACGATTGCAGCGCATTTGGAGTGTAGGGAAGGCAGCATGACTGTGCATGATCCCATATTGGCCGCCGCGTCGCGCACGCGGTCGGCTATACCCGACGATACGAAGATGCTGCGCGCTGCCGCGGATCTGACGCGCACCCTGTCGACCGCGAACCCGGCCATCTACTGGCCGGACATGCTGGCGTCGGCGCTGATCGGCTATGGCGCGCTGGCCGGCGCGATTCTGGTCCAGAATGTGGCGATCGCGATCGGCTGCGCCCTGTTGTCGATGATGGCGCTATATCGCGCGGCCAGCTTCATCCATGAGCTGACCCATATCCGCAAGGGCGCGCTGCCCGGCTTCCGCTTCGGCTGGAACCTGCTGGTCGGCATTCCGCTGATGATCCCGTCCTTCCTGTATGAAGGCGTGCATACCCAGCATCATGCCCGCACCCGTTATGGCACGGCGGAAGACCCGGAATATCTGCCGCTGGCGCTGATGAAGCCCTGGTCGCTGCCCCTGTTCATCGTCGTCGCCGCGCTGGCGCCGGTCGGCCTGATCCTGCGCTTTGGCGTGCTGACGCCGCTCAGCCTGCTCATCCCGCCGCTGCGGCGCAAGGTGGTGGCGGAGTTTTCGGCGCTATCGATCAATCCCGCCTATCGCCGCCGTGCGCCCGAGGGCGCGTTCGCCCGCATGTGGCATTGGCAGGAAGCGGGCGCCTGCCTGTTCGCGCTGGCGCTGGTCGGCAGTGTCTTCGCCTTCGGCTGGAAGCCTTTGCTCGTCTATATGGCGATCCATTCGGCGATGACCGTCATCAACCAGCTGCGCACCCTGGTCGCCCATCTGTGGGAGAATGAGGGCGAGGCGATGACCGTGACGGCGCAATATCTGGATTCGGTCAATGTGCCGCCGCCCGGCACGCTGCCCGAACTGTGGGCGCCGGTCGGCCTGCGCTATCATGCGTTGCATCACCTGCTGCCGAGCGTGCCCTATCATAATCTGGCGGCCGCGCATCGGCAGCTGATGGCGACGCTCGACATCGACTCGCCCTATCGCCAGGGCAATTATACCGGCATGTTCCCGCTGGTCGCCAAGATCGCCCGGAGCACGATGCACGCGCGCTGATCGCGGTGGATCGGGACAGGAAAGAAGGCCGGTGGAAACGCCGGCCTTTTTTTGTTGGATGGTTCTTGCCGATGCGGCCTGATGGTTGCCCTCACCCCTCCGGCAGGTCCACCCTGGGCAGCAGTTCCGCCTCCAGCGCGGGATAGAGGTGGGAGACGCTGCGTTGCAGTTCGTAGCGGGCGGCGGCCATGGTGGCGAAGCGGTCGGGGATGGGGAGGGTGCTGGCCTCCACCATGTCGAGGCCGGACTGCACGGCGCTGCGCAGCATCGTGTCGAGCCAGTCGAGCCAGTCGCGGGTCTGGGCGATGGCGCGGGTGCCGCCGGGATCGAACGGGCCATGGCCGGGGATCGCCGCCTTGTGCGGCAGCTTTGCCAGCGCATCCAGACTCTCGCGCCAGCGGGCGAGGTTTGCTGTCGGGGTGCTGGGCGCGCGGTCGAGAAAGAGCAGATCACCCGCGATCAGCGTGCCGGTGCGTTCGTCGAGCAGGGCGAGATCGGCATTGCTGTGGCCGGCGAGCGGCAGCAGTTGCAGGCGGCGGCCGCCGAAATCCTCCGCCGGCTGGTCGATCCGCCGGCCCGGCAGGGCGAGGTCGGTGCCGCGCATCCAGTCGCCGAGCAGGCGATAGAGCGCATCGGAAAAGCCGCGTCCGTCCCGTTCCATGTCGGCAATGGTGCCGGGCAGGGCGGCGACGATGGCGGGATCGAAGGCGGCGATGCCCATGCCATGGTCGGGATGGAGATGGGTGACATAGATGCGCACGACCGGCTGGCCGGTCAGCGTCTCCGCCACGTTCCTGAGCATGTGGCCATAGCGGATCGAGGGGCCGGCATCGACCAGCAGCGTGCCGGCCGGGGTGGCGATGATCGCGATATTGGCGATCGCCCCGCCATTGGCGAAGAGCATCGGTTCGTCGGCGCCATGGATCATCCACAAGCCGTCGGCGACCGGCTGCGGATCGATGCGATAGTTATCGGTCGCGGCGCCGGTCAGCAGGGGGAGGGCGCCGGTCATGCCGGCCAGCGCCTGTCGGCGGCTGAGCATCATCGGCCGGTCGCGCCGGTGGCAGCGGGCAGGGGCGACTGGCGGGCGACGGTCACCTTGGCGAGATAGGCGCGGCCATTGGTGTCGCGCGCGGCGATAGAGAGCGCGTCGCCGGGATGGGCGCGGGGCATCAGCGTGATGGCGGGATCCTCCGCCACGGCGGCCCATATCTCCATTTCGCCAAGCAGCCGGCCATCAGGGCCGGTCACGCGCATCTGTTCGATATGATAGGTCGGGATATTGGCGACGAAGCCGGTGTCCATGGGATGGCGGAAGGTGACGCGCAGCCGGCTGGCGCCGTCGGCCATCGGCCAGGCTTCGCCCCGCATTTCGCCCAGATGCTGTGCCCAGTCGCCCTTCACCCGGCTGACCGGCGGAGCAGAGCAGCCGCCGCCCGCCGCATCGACCCAGCCGCCGCTGACCAGCCATTGACCGTTCGCCAGTTGCACCGCGCCGCGCACCGGGGTGCGCTGGTCGAGCTTGATGCGGGTGGCGACATAAGGTTCGGCGCCGTCGGGCCGATAGTCGATGGCGATCGGGATCGGATTGAGATCGGCGAGGATCAGCATGCGCCTGACCGGACCGAGGCCCGGACCGAGGCCGCGCGCATCGAGCGCAACCGGGAAACTGCGCTGGTTTTCCGCGATCTGCGGATAATCGACCTTCACGCGCGGATCGAACCGGACTGGATCGTCGCCGAAGATGGTCTGTGCATGGGCGGTCCACATTGGCGAGTGCAGCGGATCGGCGGGATAGGGCGCGCGGGCAGGCGCGATGCTGCCGGTCGCCAGAAGGCAGGACATGGCCATGGCTGTCAGGGTCTTGCGCCTGTTCATCCTCTTCTCCCAAAGTCCATGCCTAGCGCCGGGAAAAACCGGCTACCATTGCACCTTGGGTCGTGGAGCCTGGGAGAGATGGGGATGCGGGCGAGGATCGGGCTGATGGCGGTGCTACTGCTGGTGCCGGGCGTGACGCAGGCGCAGGAGGCCGGGCTGTTCGATGCAGACGGGTATCGCATCGCTCATTATCGCAGCCCCGTGCATCGCCCGCCCGAGGGGGTGGGCAGGATCGCGCCGGCCGCGATCGCCGGGCTGCAGCCGGATATCGACATGATCCTGATCGATGTGCTGCCGGCCGAGGGTGGCCATCGCGAGGCGGACGGACGCTGGCAACTGGCGCAGCCGCATGAGAGCATTCCCGGTGCCCACTGGTTTCCCGAAAGCGGGCGGGGCGCGCCGATGCCGGATATCGCCGACTGGTTTGCGCACGGGGTTGCGCGGCTGACCGGGGGGAAGCGCGACCGGATGATCGTCACCTTCTGCCGCGCGGATTGCTGGATGGGCTGGAATGCGGCGCGACGGCTGCGGGCGATGGGCTATCGCAATATCTGGTGGCTGGCCGAGGGGACGGACGGCTGGCGCGATCTGGGGCGTGACCTACGCCCCGTCCAACCCGCGCGCCGATAGGACCAAAGGTCAATTGTCTGGCCCCCGTTTTTGGGCATGTTGCACGCTAACGGGGTAGTTCAAACCATTGATTTTCGGGAGAGAGTAAATGCTTCATCGTTCGGCGCTGGCGATCATCGGCGGCCTGGCCATGGCCAGTGCGATGCCGGCCGCGGCCAAGGACATCACCGTCCATATGAAGAATAAGGGCGCCGATGGCGCGATGGTGTTCGAACCGTCCTTCGTGAAGGCGGCGCCGGGCGACGTGATTCATTTCAAGCCGACCGACCCCAGCCATAATGCTGAGACCATCTCTACCATGTTGCCGGCCGGCGCGACCCCGATGAAGGGGGCGATGAACAAGGAGGCGGTGCTGACCGTCAGCAAGCCGGGCCTCTATGGCATCAAGTGCATGCCCCATTATTCGATGGGCATGGTGGCGCTGGTGCAGGTGGGTAAGCCGACGGCGGCCGATGTGACGGCGGCCAAGGCGGTCAAGCTACCGCCCTTCGCCGCCAAGCGGATGAATGCGGCGCTGGCCCAGGTGAAATAAGCGCGGGCCGGTCCCGCAAACGGTCAGGCCGGTCATCCACCAGGATGGCCGGCCTGTTTCCTGTCATTCGTAGCGCAGCGCGTGGATCGGGTTGGTGCGCGCGACGCGGAAGCTGTGTGCGCCGATCGTGAGGATCGCGATCAGCAGCGCCAGTCCGCCCGCCAGCAGGAAGGGCAGGGGCGTCAGCGCGATGCGGGAGTCGAAGCCGTTCAGCCAGTCGCGCATCACCCACCAGGCGACCGGCCAGGCGATGAGGTTGGCGATCAGCACCGGGCGGGTGAACTGCCAGACCAGCAGTTGCACGATCTTGCCCGTGCTGGCGCCCAGCACCTTGCGGATGCCGATTTCCTTGGTTCGGCGCTGCGCGGTGAAGGCGGAGAGGCCGAACAGGCCAAGGCAGCCGACGATCACCGCCAGCAGGGCGAAGGCGGCGAAGGCCTGGGCCCGTGCTTCCTCGGCATGATAGACTTCGCGCACGATGTCGTCGCTGAAGCGGGCGGTGAAGGGCACTTCGGGAGCGAGGCGCTTCCACACGCTTTCGATCCGCGCCAGCACCGTCGCCGGATTGCCATGATAGCGGATCAGCATTTCGTTATGATTGTCGCGATCGAAGAGGAAGAAGATCGGGTCCATCGGATCGCGGATCGAGCGGAAGCGCGAATCCTGGACGACGCCGATGATGGTGATGGGCACGCTGCCGCCAAATTCGTCGCGCACCAGCCCACCACGCACCTGCTTGCCGATCGCGTCCTGCGGTGAGGCAAAGCCCAAGCGCTTGACCGCCAGTTCGTTGACCACGGTATTGGCGCCGCGTGCGGCGAAGGCCCGTTCGGCCTCCGGAACCTCCGGAAAGGGACGGGTGATGTCGTCGATCGGCCGGTTGATGTCGAAGCTCCGCCCGGCGAGCAGCTTGATGCCCATCGTGTCGAAGAATTTCGTGTCGACCTGATAGATGCCCATGCTGATCGGCTCTTCGCGGCCGGGCACAAGGATCCCGCTATTGGTGTTGTTGGTGGTGCTGATGCCGATATTGGTGCGGCCGACCGAGGTGACGCCGTCGACCTTCTCGATTTCCCGCACCATCGTGTCGAGCACCGGGTCGAGCTGGCGGCGGCTGATGCCCGAAATCTGGATCAGCCCCTCGCGCTTGTAGCCGGGATCGGAATTGCGGGCGTAGAGGGTCTGGGCATAGACCACTGCGGTGCAGATGATGAGGCCGATCGACACGGCGAACTGGGCGACGACCAGTGCGCTGCGCAGCCGGCCCGATCCTTCCGCATCGGCCGCCGACTTGTTCGCCTTGAGCACGCGGGCGGGCTGGAAGCGGGACAGGTAGAAGGCGGGATAGGCGCCGCCGGCCACGCCAACGAGCAGCACCAGGCCGATGATCGGCAGGATGAGGCCGCCGCTGCCGAAATAATGGAGGCTGAGATCCGCGTCGAGGAAGCGGCTGACCAGCGGCAGCAGCAATTCGGTCAGCGCCAGCGCGACCAGCATCGCCACCGCTGAGACCAGGATGGATTCGCCGATGAATTGCAGCACCAGCTGGCGGCGATTGGCGCCCAGCACCTTGCGCAGGGCAACCTCCCGCGCGCGCTGGCTGGCGCGGGCGGTGGCGAGGTTGACGAAATTGACGCAGGCCATGCCCAGGATGAGCAGCGCGACGATGGCGAAGGTGATGATCGAGCCGCGATCATTGCCCGGCGTCATCGACCCGTTCTGGGCCCGGCCGAGATGGACGTCGCGGACATTGACCAGGGCGAAGTTCATGTCGTCGCCCTGGTTGAAGCGGCGGCCGCCGAAAAACTGGTCGGGGATGTTGCGCTTTTCCCATTTGGGGGAGCTGCGCATTGATCGCCTTGACGTCGGCGCCGGGCTTCAGCCGGACATAGATCCAGCCTGACTGCCAGCCATATTGGCTGAGGAAATCGGGCGTCTGCGCCCAGTAGCTGGGCGGATCATAGCGGGCGAGCATGGTGAGCTTGAGGTGCGAGGCCTTGGGCAGATCCTTGAGCACGCCATTGACGCGATAGTCGGTCGAGATGCCGCGCGAGATAAGCGTCAGCGTCTGGCCCATCGGGTCTTCGCTGCCGAAGCGGCGCTTCGCCTCGCTGTCGGTCAGCACCATGTCGCCGGGCTTGGCCAGTGCGGTGCGCGGATCGCCCTTCACCAGCGGCAGGTCGAGCACGTCGAACACCGGGCCGTCGACGAATTTCATCTCGTCCACTTCGGTCGCGACGCCGTTGCGCAGCGCAACCGGCCCGGCCGAAAGCAGATGGACGGACGCGGCGATCTGGGGGAAATCCTTCCGCAGCGCCGCTTGCGCGACAAAGGGCGCCATCTGGAGATTATTTTCGCGGCCGCCATGCGGATCGGTATAATAGGTCTGGAACTGGAAGGTCCGGTCCGCCTGCGGCATCCAGGCGTCGAAGGTCAGTTCATTGCGGACGAACAGCAGGATGATGAGGCAGGCCGCCATGCCGGTCGCCAGCCCCAATATGTTGATCGCCGCATAGGTGCGGCTCTTGAGCAGCGACCGAAGGCCGACCGTCAGATAATTGCGCCACATGGGAAGTCTCTCCGTCTTGGGCTATCAGGCGGCGCGGCGCCGTTCCTGCAGGATGCGGCCGTCCAGCATGTGGACGACGCGGCTGGCATAATCGGCATGGGCGGGCGAGTGGGTGACCATGACGATGGTCGATCCTTCGGCGTTGAGCGTCTGGAGCATCTTCATCACCTCCTCGCCATGGCTGGTGTCGAGGTTGCCGGTCGGTTCGTCGGCCAGGATCAGGCGCGGTTCGGACACCAGCGCGCGGGCGACGGCGACGCGCTGCTGCTGGCCGCCCGACAGCTGGCTGGGCCGGTGGCGGGCGCGGTGGGCGATGCCGACCCGGTCCATTACCGCCTCTACCTTTGCCTTGCGCTCGGCCGCGGGCATGGCGTGATAGAGCAGGGCGAGTTCGATATTCTCGGCCACGCTCAATTCGTCGATCAGGTTGAAGCTCTGGAAGATGAAGCCCAGATGCGTCTTGCGGATACCCGCCAGCCTGGGTTCGGGCAGGCCGGCAATCTCGGTGTCGCCAAAGCGGTAGGAGCCGCTCGACGGGCTGTCGAGCATGCCGATCATGTTCAGCAGGGTCGACTTGCCGCAGCCCGACGGGCCCATGATCGCGACAAATTCGCCCTGGAAGATGTCGAGGTCGATCGCGTCGAGCGCGGTGGTTTCGACCATGTCGGTGCGATAGACGCGGCTGAGTTCACGCAGGCTGAGCAACGCTTGGGTCATGTCTTTGCCTTTCACTTCTTTTCGAGGACCAGCCGATCCTTGTCGGCAAACCCGGTATAGGGGGATGTGAGCACCTGCTCGCCGGGCTCCAGCCCGTCGAGAATCTCGATATAGTCGGCGTTGCGCCGGCCAAGCCGCACGGCGCGCTTCACCGCCTCGCCGCCGTCGGGCGTCACCACGAACACCCAGGCACCGCCGGTGTCATTGTAGAAGCTGCCATTGGGGATGAGGCGCGCGCGGACCGGATCGCCCAGCGTCAGCTTGGCCTGGAGCGTCTGGCCGCGCTGGATCTGGGGCGGTTCGCCGTCGAGGAATTGCAGGTCGATCTCGAACTGGCCGTTGCGCACGGTCGGATAGATTTTCGCGACCTTCATCCGATAGCTCTTGCCGTTCCAGTCGACCGTCGCGGTCTGGCCGAGCTGGACGCGGGGCAGATAGAATTCGTCGATCCCGGCGACCAGCTTGTTGCGGCCGGGGCTGTCGATCTGGCCCAGCCGCTCGCCGCGCGCCATCGATTGGCCGACCTGGATCGAGAAGGCGGAGACGGTGCCGGCGACCGGCGCGCGCAGGTTCAGCGCCTCCAGGCTGGCGCGGGCGACGCCGAGGCTGGACTGGAGGGTTTCGGCCGAGGCGCGCAACTGGGCGAGCTGGCTGGTCTGGAGCCGCTCGTCGGTCTGCTGAGTGCGGGCAAGGACGGCCCGGCGATCGCGCTGATAGCTGAGATCGTCGCGCGTGTCGGCAAAGGTCCGGCCGGCGACGAAGCCGCGCGCGGCCAGCGGTGCTTCCCGCTCATATTGGCGCTGCGCCTTCTTGAGGTCGAGATCGGCCTCCAGCATGGCGCGGTTGTTGGTGAGCCGGTTCTGCGACAGCGCCAGTTCCTGGCTGCGCATGGAATTGAGCTGCTGCGTCACTTCGGTCTGGCGGGCGAGGACCGACAGTTGCAGTTCGGCGTTGGACAGGCGGGCGAGCAGCTGGCCCTTCTGGACGGTGGCGCCATCCTCGACCAGCACCTCTTCGACCCGACCGCCCTCGATCGCGTCGAGATAGACGGTGATGAGCGGGGTGACGCGGGCGCGCAGCGGCAGGAAATCGTCGAACCGGCCCTGGCTGACGGTGGAGACGACGATGCGGTCGGCCGGCAGGGTCTGGCTGTTGCTGCTGGGCATATAATACCAGGCGGTGCCGATCAGCGCGATCGCGCCGGCGGCGCCCAGCGCGACCTTGGCGCGCAGCGGTAGGGTCTTGCGCGCAACTACCCGGTCCATCGCGCCGCCGCTGGTGGGCGCGGCGGCCCGCGGCGTTTCGCTGGGCATGCTGACGACGCTCATGCGCGGCGGCTCCATTGTCCGATTCCGAACATTGCTTGTCCGATACCGAACATCAGGCGAGGAAGGGCTTGCAGCCGGTGCCAGCGCGGGCGGGGCAGCGGAGATGCCCGGCCTCGGCCGCCATCTGGCGCGGTGCTTCGCAGCCGAACGGCCGGGAAGCGGCCTGCGGCGCAGCCATCACCAGCAGGGTGGCGGCGATGCCGAGCAGGATCGAAAGCGGTTTTGACAGCGAGGAGCCGGGCCGGCGATACATTGTCAGTCTCCATCTGGACTTGGGGCACATGCCCTTTGCCCGATGCTTCGCAAGCGGCGTGCCAGTTGCCATTTTGCCGGCATGTGCGGGACAGGATCCGGGCCGTGACGGGTCTGGCACGGATATTGATTGCACGGTTCCGGACAGGCGCTGTACGGGAGCGAACGGATGACAGAGGGGCGGATGACACAGGAGAAGCCATTCGAGCTGTGCGTCGTCATCGATGATGATGACGACATATTGCTGGCCGCGCGCCTGTTGCTGCGCGCGATCTTTGGCGAGGTGCTGACCTTTCGCGATCCCGAATCCGCCTTTGCCGCGACCGCCGGCCTGACCCCCGAAGCATTCCTGCTCGACGCCAATTTCTCGCGCGGGGCGACCAATGCGGCGGAAGGGTTCGAATGGCTCGGCCGTTTCCTGGCGCGCGATCCGCAGGCGGTGATCGTGATGATTACCGCCCATGCCGGCGTGCAGGTCGCGATCGAGGCGATGAAGCGCGGTGCGACCGATTTCGTGACCAAGCCCTGGTCGAACGAGCGGCTGCTGGCGACGGTGCGCACGGCCGCAGCGCTGCGCGCGTCGCGCAAGGCAGTGGCGCAGAAGGACAAGGTGGCGATGATCGCGGCCGCGCCGGCGGGCGAAACGCCGCTGCTCGGCACGTCACCGGCGATGGCGCGGGTGCAGCAACTGATCGACCGTGCCGCGCCGACCGACGCCAATGTGCTGATCCTGGGCGAGAATGGCACGGGCAAGGAACTGGTTGCGCGCGAACTGCATCGCCGATCGCGCCGGGCCGATCGGATCATGCTGCCGGTCGACCTGGGCGCGTTGGCCGAAAGCGTGATCGATTCTGAATTGTTCGGGCATGTGAAGGGCGCCTTCACCGATGCGCGGGCCGACCGGATCGGGCGGTTGCAGGCGGCCGATGGTGGCACCTTGTTCCTGGACGAGATCGGCAATCTGCCGCTGCACCTGCAGCCCAAGCTGCTGACCGCGCTGGAGCAGCGCAAGGTGACGCCGGTGGGCGCCAACAAGCCGGTGCCGGTGGACATCAGGGTGATCGCCGCGACCAACCTGAGCGCCGGGCAGATCGCGGACGAAGGGCGGTTCCGCCAGGATCTGCTGTTCCGCCTGAATACGGTCGAGATAGTGCTGCCGCCGCTGCGCGAGCGGCGCGAGGATATTCCCGCGCTGGTTGCCCATTATCATGCGCTCTATGCCCGCAAATATGCCCGGCCGGTGCATCCGATCGCGCCTGATCTGATGGCGGCGCTGGTCGCCTATGACTGGCCGGGCAATGTCCGCGCGCTGCGGCATGCGATCGAGCGGGCGGTGATCCTGGCCGGGGACGCGCCCTTTGGCATCGAGGATATCCCGCTGCGCAGCCATGGCAGCCCGGAGCCGGTCCGGATCGACCGCGCCGCCGTGGTGGAGGCGCCGCCACCACCCGACGACATGAATCTGGAACGGGTCGAGCGGCGGCTGGTCGAGACCGCGCTGATGAAGCATGGCTATAATATTTCCAGCGCTGCCGCCGAACTGGGCCTGACCCGCGCCTCCCTCTATCGCCGCATGGAAAAACATGGGCTTTGATCGACGATTCTCGATCGGCCTGGCGCTGCGGCTCGTCATGGCGATGGCCTGCCTGGCGGCGCTCGCCTGGGCGTTGATGACGCCGGACCTGGGCGCGGTGCGCATCCTGTGCGCGATCGGCGCGGCGGTCAGCGCGATGGCGCTATGGCATCATGTGCGCCGCGCCAATTTCGAACTGGCCCGCTTCGTCGAGGCGATCGAGTTCGGCGACCTGCAGGCGCGCTTTGCCCGGCCGGGATCGGACAGCGGCTTCGACCAGCTGGGCGCGGCGCTCGATCGCGGCATCCGCAAGCTGCGCGACGATCGGGTGCGCTTGCAGGAAGCGTCGCGCTTCTATGAGGCGCTGGCCGATGATGCGCCCGCCGCGCTGCTGACGATCGCGCCCGATGGCCGGATCGAACCGGTGAACAAGGCGGCGCGCAAGCTGTTCAACCGCCATGCCGGGGTGCGGCCGGACGATTATGCCCCCTATGGCGGCCATTTCGCCGCGACGCTGACCGCGCTGGAGCCGGGGCGCAGCCAGACCATGTTGATCGAGACCGATATCGGGCCGCAGCGCGTGCTGATCCGCTGCGCCAGCCTGACCCGGCTGGGCGGGGCGACGCGGGTGATTGCGGTGCAGGTGATCCAGCAGGCCCTGAACGCCGTCGAGGTGGCGGCGCAGAGCGACCTTATCCGCGTGCTGACGCATGAGATCATGAATTCGATGACGCCGGTGACCTCGCTCGCCCGCACCGCGTCGGACCTGATGGCGCAGGCGGACGATGGCGGCGATCCGCTGATCGCCGATGCCCGTGCCGCGGTCGATACGCTGGCCCGGCGCGCCGACGGGGTGATGCATTTCGTCGAAACCTATCGCACCATCACGCGCCCGCCGCTGGTCGATCGCCGCCTGTTTGCGGCGCGGCCCTTTGCCGACGAACTGGCCAAGCTGTTTGCGGCCGATGCCGATCGCGCGAGCGTGCATCTGGAGGTGCGGGTCAGCCCGGCCGACCATCGCATCGATGCCGATCCCGACCTGTTGGCGCAGGTGGTCATCAACCTGCTGCGCAATGCAGCGGATGCGGCCGAATGCCATCGCGACCGGCCCGAAGTGTCGCTGAGCATCGCCGCGATCAGCGCCGGGCGCACCCGGATCGAGGTGGCGGACAACGGCCCCGGGGTGCCCGAGGCGCTGCGCCACGACATTTTCCTGCCCTTCTTCACCACCAAGAAGACCGGCAGCGGCATTGGCCTGAGCCTTGGTCGGCAGGTGCTGCTGGCGCATGACGGCACGATCGAGATCGACAGCGCGCCATCGGGCGGCGCGCTGTTCCGGCTGACGTTGTAGCGCGGTGGCCAGCCCCGATCAGGGGCAGGGGTCGGGCAGGTCGCGATGCACCGCCTCGATCGCGGCGATGGCGTCGGCGCTGAGCGTCAGGTTGACGCTGTCGATGTCGACCCTGAGCTGGTCCAGCGAGGTCGCGCCGATGATCGTCGCGGTGACGAACGGGCGGCTGTTGACATAGGCGAGCGCAAGCTGTGCGGGATCAAGGCCATGGGCATGGGCGATCGCGACATAGCGGGCGGCGGCCGGTGCCTGGCCGGGCAGGTCGTAGCGGACGAACTGGCGCGCCACGTCGCGGCGGGTGCCGGGCGCGATCACCCCGCCCAGATATTTGCCGGTCAGATTGCCGCCGGCGAGCGGCGAATAGGCGAGCAGGCCGACATCTTCACGCAGGGCAAATTCGGACAGGCCGATTTCGAACACGCGGTTGAGCAGATTATAGGCGTTCTGGATCGACGCGATGCGGGGCAGGCCCTGGTCCCGCGCCAGGCGCAGATATTCGCTGACGCCCCAGGGGGTTTCGTTCGACACGCCGACATGGCGGATCTTGCCCGCCTTCACCAGATCGGCAAGGGCATCGAGCGTTTCCTCGATCGGCACGGTGTCGGGCCGGTCGGCCAGGGCGGACAGGCCGCGCACGCCGAAGGAGGGGACCGGTCGGTCGGGCCAGTGGACCTGGTAGAGATCGATATAGTCGGTCTGCAACCGGCGCAGGCTGTCGTCGATTGCCTGTTCGATGTTCCGGCGATCCAGCCGGTCCGCGGTGCGGATGCCGCGCGAGGGATCGCGGGCGGGGCCGGCCACCTTGGTCGCCAGGATGATGTCGTCGCGCTTCTTCCGCCCGGCGATCCAGCTGCCGATATAGGCTTCGGTCAGGCCCTGGGTCTCACGGCTGACCGGGGTGACCGGATACATTTCGGCGGTGTCGATGAAATTGACGCCCTGGCCGATCGCATAATCGAGCTGGGCGTGCGCTTCGGCTTCGCTGTTCTGCGATCCCCAGGTCATGGTGCCAAGGCAGATCAGGCTGACCCAGAGGTCGGTGCGACCGAGCGTGCGATATTCCATATGTCATGGCCCTTTCGTGGCAAGCGACTGGTTTTTAGCCGTTTGTCGGGAAATGCAAAGCCATGGCGGGATCGGTTGAGAAACTATCATTGACAGCATCCGTCCGGCCGCAGACAGGAAACAACTCGTCCATCGGTTAACCAAAGGCTCATCGGATCGCCCTAGGTTGCGACTCCTTCCCTGTTGGTGCGTTGATCGAGCATGTCTGACCTGTCTGATCTCATCCTGGACATGATTACCCGCTATGGCTGGTGGAGCGGGCCGATCATCGGCGTGCTGGCCTTTTTCGAATCGCTGGTGTTGATCGGGCTGTTCGTGCCGGCGATCGCGACGATGATCGCGGTCGGCGGGCTGATCGGGGCAGGGCTGGTCGATCCGGCGCCGGTGTTTGCCTGTGCCGTGTTCGGCGCGATCCTGGGCGACTGGGTATCCTATACGCTGGGGCGGTCGGTCGGGCCGGCCATCTATCGCCATCGCTGGCTGCGCGGGCATCGGCTGGCCTTTGCGCGGGCGCGGCTCTTCTTTCGCCGCTATGGCTTCATCTCGGTGCTGCTCGGCCGCTTTCTGGGGCCGGTCCGTTCGACCGTGCCGGTGGTTGCGGGCGTGGTGAAGATGCCGCATGGCCCGTTCCAGATCGCCAATATCCTGTCCGCCCTGTTGTGGGTGCCGGCGCTGCTGCTGCCCGGCTATCTGGCCGGCGGCCGGCTGACCCATTTCGATTTCGAGGCGGAGCATTTCGCCATGATGGCGCTGGGCCTGTGCCTGGTACCGCTGCTGCTGGGGTGGCTGGCGATCCGTTTCTTCAACAAGCCGCGCCAGCGGCATCGCACCATGTCCGCACAGCGCGGCTGAAAGGTTGATGACAGGCTGCTTCGCTAATCGGCGGCGGCCCAATTCACACCCAATAGGCTGTTCGCTGCGGCGGTGATGTTCTTCACGTCGTTGCCTTGCGGGACGGCGAGAGGATTTATGAACGACATCTGGACTCACATAGTCGCCGATTTTTCCAATCTCGGCTCTCCATCCGCGCTGGCCGCCTTTGGCCAGGTGGTGCTGATCGACATCATGCTGGCGGCGGACAATGCGATCGTCGTCGGCGCGCTGGCGGCCGGCCTGCCGCCTGCGTCGCGGCGCAAGGTGATCGCGATCGGCGTGATCGCCGCGCTGGTGCTGCGCATCGCCTTTGCCCTGCTGGTGACGCAGCTGATGCAGCTTGTCGGCCTGGTCTTTGCCGGCGGCTTGCTGCTGGTCTGGGTCGGCTGGAAGATGTGGCGCGAACTGCGCGCGCATGGCGAACCGGAAGATGCCGAGGATATTGCCGGCAAAGCCGCGCCCAAGGGCTTTGCCCAGGCGGCCTGGGCGGTCGCGATCGCCGATGTCAGCATGAGCCTGGACAATGTGCTGGCGGTGGCCGGCGCGGCGCGCGAGCATCCCGGCATCCTGGTGATCGGCCTTGTCCTGTCGGTGGCGCTGATGGGCGTGGCGGCGAACCTGTTGGCTCGCGTGATCGAACGCTATCGCGCGATTGCTTATTTCGGCCTAATCGTGATCCTCTATGTTGCCGGCAAGATGATCTATGAGGGGGCGATCGATCCGGCCACGGGCCTCATCACCCTGTTCTGACAGTCGGTTTGGAAAATGCGCGGAAGAGCGCATTTTCCATGCGGCACCGGCCTTCAAACGAGGCACGTGACTCGTTTGAACCCCACCCGACCTCCCATCAGGATACCATGTCTGGGCGGTCGGGTGGGGGTGCGGGCCGGTGCGGATGCGCCAGAGGCGCATTTCTCAGAAAGGGCGGGGCCGATCAGTCGGCCCCGCTCTTCCTTCCCATCCCGGCAAAGCCGAGCGGCGCGCCGATCAGCACCAGGATGACGCGGGTCAGATGGTGGATGACGACGACGCCCGGCTCCAGCGCCAGGCTGAGCGCGACCATGCTCATTTCGGCGAGGCCGCCCGGCGAATAAGCGAGCGTCAGCAGCACCGGATCGACACCGGCAAGCGTGCCGATCCCCGCCGCCCAGGCAAAGGTGACGGCCAGCAGGATCGCCGTCGACCCCGCCGCCAGCGCCAATATGCGCAGCAATTCCTTCAACGTCAGGCCGACGAAGCGGCAGCCCATGGTGGCGCCAAGGCCGACCTGTGCCGCGGCCAGCGCCCAGCCGGGAATGCGGAAATCGGCCAGGCCGCTCATATGCACGGCAGCGCTGACCGCCAGCGGCCCGACCAGATGCCAGGCGGGCAGGCGCAGCAGCCGGCCGATCAGCAGGCCCAGAAGCGCGCAGCCCAGCCCCCAGAAGAGTAGCGACCAGCTGGCGATGTCGCCGGTCACCGGGGTGATGGCGCTGGCCGCGACCGGCGCATGGTCGAGCCGGATCAGGAAGGGCAGGATGAATACGACGAGGAAGATGCGCGCGCCATGGATCAGGCCTATGGCGCGTTCGTCGGCGCCGCGCTCCGCCCCCATCACCACCATCTCGGCAATGCCGCCGGGCATGCCGGCGAAATAGGCGGTGGCAGGGTCGAACTTCGCGACCTTGCGGAAATAGGTGACGCACAGCAGCGCGGCGGTGGCGAGGAAGAAGGGCAGGGCGGCGAGCGGGATGATCCAGTCGCGCGCCTGTGGCAGAAGATGCGGGCCAAAGCTGCTGCCCAGCACCACGCCGATCACCGCCGCCATCGGGCGGCGGGTGGCGGCGGAAGCCTGAATCGGCAAACCGGCGACGCTGGCGACCGCGCAGGCCACCATCGATCCGAGCACCCAGGGCAGTGGCGCATGGATCGACCAGAAAAGCGCGCCGCCGGCCGCCCCGACGGCAAGCGCCGCCAGGAAACGGAGAAGCGTGTCCAACCCTCTAGGCGACAAAGGGGAAAGCCAGGGCGATCATGCCGACCAGGGTCATGACGATGCCGACCGCGGCGGCGGGCAACAGGGTGAAGCGCTGATGATCGGCCAGGTCCACGCCCGCCAGGCTGACCAGCAGATAGGTGGAGGGGACCAGCGGGCTGAGCAGATGGACCGGCTGGCCCATCAGCGAGGCGCGGGCGATCGCCATCGGTTCGACGCCATAATGGGCGCCGGCTTCGGCGAGGATCGGCAGCATGCCGAAATAGAAGGCATCGTTGGAGATGAAGAAGGTGAAGGGCATGGAGAGCAGGGCGGTGATCGGTGCCATATAGGGGCCGAGCACGGGCGGGATGACGCCGACGACTTCCTTGCTCATCGCCTCCACCATGCCGGTGCCGCCGAGGATGCCGGTGAAGATGCCGGCGGCGAAGATCAGCGACACGACCGAGAGGACATTGCCGGCATGGGCGGCGATGCGTTCCTTCTGCTGAGCGACGCCGGGATAGTTAACGATCATGGCGATGGCGAAGGCGATCATCATCAGCACCGAGAGCGGCAGCACGCCCCAGACCAGCAGGATGAGCAGCGCCACCACCAGCAGGCCGTTGAACCAGCGCAGATGCGGCCGGCGCGCTTCGGGATATTGCGAGACGCCCAGGTCCGACGGGGCGACCGACTGGCGCGCCTGCACCTTGCCGAGGCGACGGCGTTCCTTGATGCCGAACCAGAAGGCGAGGCCGAGCAGGAAGGCGAGGCCGGCGATCATGCCGGGGATGAGCGGCAGGAACAGGGTGGCCGGGTCCAGCTTCAGCGCGCTCGCGGCGCGGGCGGTCGGCCCGCCCCACGGGGTCAGGTTCATGATCCCGCTCGTCACCATCAGCAGGCAGACGAGGTAGAGCCGGTTCATGTCGAACCTTTTGTAGAGGGGGAGCAGCGCAGCGATGGTGATGATGTAGGTGGTCGACCCGTCGCCGTCGAGGCTGACGATCGAGCAGAGCACCACCGTGCCCAACAGGATCAGCAGCGGATCGCCATGCACGATCTTCACCAGCCGGGCGACCAGCGGGTCGAACAGGCCGGTGTCGGTCATGGTCGAGAAGAAGAGGATGGCGAACAGCAGCATGACGCCGGTCGGCGCCAGATTCTTGATGCCGTCGATCATCATGTCGCCAAGGCCGGCGGCCTGACCGGCGATCACGCCGAACAGCGAGGGAATGACGATCAGCGCGACCAGCGGCGTCATCCGCTTGGTCATGATCAGCGTCATGAAGGTGGCGACCATCAGGAAGCCGAGCAGGGCAAGATTCATCGCTGCGTCCTTGAGGGGGCTGGAGGAAGGAGGATCAGAAGGTCACGCCGACACGGGCGCTGACGGTCTGGCCGTCATCGCCGCCCGTGTAGGTGCCGGCGCGGTTGTTGGTGTGCCACTGGATGCCGTTGAGCTGGATCCGGGTGAAGCTGTTGAGATACCAGTTGACGCCCAGCGTCGCGGCCCAGCCGTCGCCGCCCAGCACCAGGTCGGTATAATCGAGATTTTCGTAGCGGGCGGTCAGTTCGATCGCGCCGAGGCCGCCGTCGAGTACGGGGTCGAGCACATTGGGCTGGCCGAAGCTGCCGAGGCGCGGGTTATAGGGCGGCAGTTCGCCGGTCAGGAACAGGCCGCTCGACAGGCTCCAGGCCTTGCTTTCGAAGCTAGGGCGTCCGCCGTCGAGCCGCGCGATGCGGCGACCGGCCTCACCCATCACCCACAGGCCGCCGACATAGCCGCCCAGTTCCGCGCCATAGCCGGTGGTCGAGCGGCCACCGAGCAGTTCGCCGGTGGTGACGCGGACCGCGCCGTTGAAGCGGCCGCCGATGACGGTGCTGCGGGTCAGCGTGGTCGCGGCGGACGACAGGGCTTCGTCGAAGAACCAGCCGCCGACATGGAGCAGCGAGCGATCGGTCTTGATCGGGTTCCAGTGCGCACGGCCGCTGAAGGTGCGGCTGTCATTGGTCGCCTGTTCGCCATCGACGCGGTCGCCGGTCACGCTGAGCGAGGCATGCCAGTTGGGACCGAACATGCGGCCCATGATGCCGATGCCGTAGAAGCCGCGCTGCGGGATGATGGCGGTCGACACCACGCCCCGTTCCAGGAAGGGGGTGGAGTCCGAACCGGTGCTGCCTTCGAAGGCGCGGTCGTTGAACAGGTGCCCGGCGCGCACGTCATAATCGACCTTGCTGCTGATCTTGTTGCGATAGCCCAGGAAGGCGGTGACGATGTCGACCTCATTCTCCGAAAAATCGCTTTCGAACTGGTAGAAGAAATGCGGGCCGACGCCGCCTTCCAGACCCAGGCGCAGCGCGCGCATGCCGGTCGTCGTGGTGTTGCGGCCGCCATATTTCGACCCCATGGTCGAGCTGACGTCGACCAGGATGCGGCCGCGCGGCTTGTAGGTGAAGACGCCGTCGGCCGAGCGGAAGACGGGCAGGCCCGCGCCCCATTCGGTGGTGACGCCGGACGGATTGGCGGCGACCGCGCGGGCCTGGGCCACGTCGATATCGGCCGGGCCGGGCGGCACGATCTGCGGCGCGAAGGGGGCGATGACCAGCGGCTGGGCCGTGTCCTGCTGCGCCATTTGCGGCGCGGGCTGCGCAGCGGCGGGGGGCGTCGCGGCCTGGGCGGCGGCCTGTTGCCCCTCGATCTTGTCGAGCCGGGCCTTGAGCGCGGCGATCTCGGCGGCCTGGGCCTTCACCAGCGCGGCCAAGTCATCGGCGCTGGGCGTCTGGGCGAGGGCGGGGGTGGCGACGATCAGTGCCAGCGCGGCGCAGCCGCCGCGCAACATCATATGGGTCATGCTTATCGGGCTCCGGAAACGAGGGCCGCCTGCCATTCGCGCAGGAAGCGCTGGCGCGTGAGGCGGTCGAGATTGACGAGAAGCTGCGGGCCGACGCGGATCGATCGGGCCTGGGCAGCGGGCAGGCGGCGGCCGTTGATATCGGTCCGCACCGGCCAGAGGCTATGTTGCGCGAGCAGCGATTGCCCTTCGCGCGAGAGGAGGAAGTCGAGGAACAGCTTGGCCGCAGCCGGGTGCCGCGCCTCGCGCGCGATGAAGGCGATGCGCGACATCACGATGGTATAATCTTCGGGAAAGACGACGCCGATGCGCGGGTCGCGGCGGGCGCGTTCCTGCGCGTAGGAGCCGATCACATTATAGGCGATCGAGAATTTGCCTTCGGCCACGCCGCGCAGCATCGGTTCGGTGGTGATGTGCAGTTGCGGTCGGGTCGCGGCCATCGCCTCGACCAGCGAGCCGGTGTCACGGGTGATGGCATAATCCTGCGTCAGATAGAGATAGCCGGTGTTCGACCGGGCGGGATCGAAGGTCGCGACCTTGCCGGTCAGGGTCTTGCGATCCTTGCGCAGCATCGCCTCCAGCGCGGCATGGCTGCGCGGCGGATTGGCAATCGCCTTCTTGTTGTAGACATAGGCGATCGGCTCTGCGGTGACGCCAAAGCCCATATTCTTCCACACCGCATTGGCGGGCAGGGCGGGCTTTTCCGGGCTGGCATAGGCCTGGGCAAAACCGTCGTTGATGAGCTTGACCTGCTGGTCCATCGCCGACGACCAGACCAGGTCGGCCGACATCCGACCGCTGCGCGCCTCGGTCGAGAAGCGGCGGAACATCTCGTTCGATCCGAGGTCGGAATAGCTGACGGTGACGCCGGGATAGCGGCGCTGGAACGCCAGGATGACCGGTGCCATTTCCGACGTGTCGGCATTGGCATAGACGATGACCTGCCGTTCGGCACGGGCATCGCCGATCAGATCGTCATAGGAACGCGGATAGCCGGTCGGCCTTTGCGCTACCGCTGTCGCGCTGGTGACGGACAGGCTTGCCAGCGCCGCCACTATCTGAATAACCCTTCGCATCGACCCTGCTCCTCACATGTTCCGTTCTTCTGTCGGATTGGGAGAGGCAGTTACGAAGCCAAGCTGTCATCAACCTTTCAGCATCGGGTGCCCTATTCGGATTTTGATGATCGAGGATGACGCCGCATTGGCGCGCAGCATTGCAGCCCTGCTGCGGGCGGGCGGCCATGCGGTGGACCATGTCGCGACCGGCGAGGATGCGCTGGCGGTGGTGGGCGGGGAACCCTATGCGCTGGTGATACTGGACGTGGGCCTGCCCGATATCGACGGCTTCACCGTATTGGCGGAATTGCGCCGGCGCGGCGAGAAAGTGCCGGTGCTGATGCTGACCGCGCGCGATGCGCTGGACGACCGGGTGCGGGGGCTGGACCTGGGCGCCGACGATTATCTGCGAAAGCCCTTCGAGCCGCAGGAACTGGAGGCGCGGGTGCGGGCGCTGGGACGGCGGCGGGGCGGTGATCCGACCCCGGAAATCACGGTCGGGCCGCTGACCATCAATCGATCGACCGGCGCCGCCGATGTCGCCGGACGGGCGCTGGACCTGCGCCGGCGCGAATTGGCGGTGCTCGAGTCGCTGGCGACCAGGGCCGGGCAGGTGGTGCCGCGCGAATTGCTGATCGGCGAGGTGTTCGGCTTTGACGAGCCGGTCGGCAGCAATGCGATCGAGGTGCATGTGACCCGGCTGCGCGGCAAGCTGGCGCCTGACGGGCCGGGCATCCGCACGGTGCGCGGCGTGGGCTATATGCTCGATGCCCAATGAGGGACGGCCATCGGGCGAGGGGCGGGCCATTGCCCTGCGCACCCGCCTGCTGGCGGCGATGCTGGGACCGATGCTGGGCGCGGCGGCGATCATCGGCGTGGGCGGCGCGACGCTGATTTCCGACGTGGTCCGCCGGACCAACGATCGGGTTCTGGGCGGCGCGCTGGGCGCGATCGCCGAAACCGTGCAGGTGGAGCGGGGCGAGGTGACGCTGGACCTGCCGCCCGCCGCCTTCGGCATGCTGGAGAATAGCGAGCGGGACAATGTCTATTACCGGATCGCTGTGGGCGGTACTTTGCTGACCGGCTATGCCGATCTGCCCGCGCCCGACCCCCGGACCATGCCGGTCGACCAGCCGCGGTTCCGCTTTGCCCGGTATCGCGGGCAGGACATCCGCATCGGCGAGGTGAAGCGCAGCCTGCCGAGGGTTGCCGATCCGGTGATCGTGCAGGTGGCCGAGACGCTGGATAACCGGCGGGCGCTGATGCACCGGTTGATGATCGCGCTGCTGATCGGCGAACTGACGCTCGTGGGGGTGGCGATCCTGCTGCTGCGGCCGGCGCTGGGCTGGAGCCTGCGGCCGTTGCTGCGGCTGCGGCGCGCGGTCGAGGCGCGCGATGGTGATGCGCGACCGGATTTCTCGGCACTCGAAGCGGGGCCGCTGCCGAGCGAATTGCGGCCATTGGCGCGGGCGTTCAACCGGCTGCTGCGCCAGCTGGACCAGGCGACGGGGGGCGTGCGCCGCTTCACCGCCGATGCATCGCACCAGATGCGCACGCCGATTTCGGTGCTGAAGGTGCAGATCGAGCTGGCGCGCCGGGGATCGCGCGAGGCGTTCGACGAAATTGCCGATGCGGCGCAGCGGCTGGAGCGGCTGGTGACGCAGTTGCTGGCGCTGGCGCGGGCCGAGGAGGCGGGGGCATCGCCGCCACTGGAGACGGTGGACCTGAAGGAAGTGAGCGCGGTGGTGGTCAACCGACTGATCAACCAGGCGATCCAGGCGCAGGTCGAACTCAATCTGGAGGCGTCGGACGCGGAAAGCTATCGCGTCGAGGCGCATCGCACGCTGGTGTTCGAGATATTGGCCAATCTGGTCGACAATGGCATCCGCTATAACCGGCCCGGCGGCACGGTGACGATCGCGCTGGCGCAGGGCGAGAATGCGACCCTGATGACGGTCAGCGACGACGGCCCCGGCATTGCGGTGGAGCATCGCGACAAGGTGTTCGAGCGCTTCTTCCGCGTGGGCGGCGCAAGCGCGCCGGAGGGGACGGGGCTGGGCCTTGCCATCGTCCAGTCCGCCGCGTCGCGCATGGGCGCGCAGGTGGAGATTGTCGAGGGCGGCGCGGGCACGCATATCCGCGTGCGCTTTCCGCGACGGGGGGAGGATGGCGGGGTTTAGCGCGCGTCTGCCCACTTGTGCGCAGGCCGCCGCTTCGCGGCGCACCCACCCCCGGCCCCTCCCTGGAAGGGAGGGGAGTAAAGGCGCGCATGATCAGCGCGGTGGCAGGTCGGGATAGCTTTGCGCGATCGGCCCGAGCGCGTCGGCCAGCGGGGCCAGCCAGGGTTCGAAGCGCCGCCAATGATCGACCCCGCCGGTGTAGATGGGCTGGCGCACCTGTTCGGAACTGGCGGTGCGCACCGCCCGGTCGGTCTGCCAGAAGGACAGGCAGGCCGCCTCGAAATCGAGGCCGAGATAGGCGAGCAGCCGGTCGACCTCGCCGCGCGTGTCGGCGACCATCTGTTCGTAGATGACGCGGTGGACACGGCCCGGCGCGGCCGCGTCATAGGCGGCCATCAGCGCCACATAGTCGCGATAATAAAGGCCGATGTCGGCGAGGTCATAGGTGAAGGCCTGGCCGCGCGCGAAATGCTGTTTCCAGCCGGAAAAGCAGCAGCCCATCGGATGGCGGCGCGCGTCGATGATGCTGGCATTGGGCAGGATCAGCTTGATGAGGCCGACATGCTGCCAGTTGTTGGGCATCTTGTCGATGAAGCGCGGCTTGCCGCTCTGGCGGTGGACGCGGGTCTGTTCGACATATTCCTCGCCCAGACGCCGGCGGTCGGCCGAGGTCAGCGACGCCGCCATGGCCGCGAAATCGGCAAATTCGCCTTCATCCACCCGCGATTGCAAGCGGCTGGCGATCATCATCATCTCGGGCAGTTCCATCGTGCCTTCGACCTGGCTGTGGCTGGCGAGGATCTGTTCGACCAGCGTCGATCCGGCGCGCGGCAGGCCGACGATGAAGATCGGGTCGGGCGCGGGGCAGCCGCCATCGCCCATGGCGGCGATGAAGGGCGCGCTGAAGGTCGCGGCGGTAGCCGCCACTTCGGCGGAAAATTCGCTGGCATCATGGCGGATCATGGCGCGGCGCAGCCGGTTGCCGGCGCCATAATGGCGGCAGGCCGCTTCGTCCGCCTTGCGATCCTCCTGCGCCTTGCCGAGCGAGAAATGGAGGTGGAAGACATCCTCGCCCTCCGTCTGGCCATCGCGGGCCAGCGTTTCGAGCGCGCGCTCCATCGTGGCGATGTCGTCGGCGTCGAGCTTCACGGTCTTGAGGTTGGCGAGGCTCCACCAGGCTTCGCCCATGGTCGGGCGATGATGTACAGCCTGGCGATAGGCATGGACCGCGTCCGCCTGTCGCCCCAGCGTCTTGAGCGCATGGCCCAGATTCTGCCAGACCTGCGGCTGGTCGGGACGGTCGGACAGCAACCGCTCATAGATGGCGCGTGCCGCGTCCTGATCGCCCAGCCGCACCAGCACCGACGCGCGGATGAGGTCATAACCCGGATTATGGATCGGCGAGCGGGCGAGGGTTTCAGCATGGGCCAGCGCTTCGCTCAGGCGGTTGTTCTGCAAGAGCAGGCGGATGAGGAAATCGCGGGCGAGGTCGAAGCCGGGCGCCAGCGCGACGGCACGCTCGACATGAGCGAGGGCGGCATTCATGTCGCCGCGCCGCCATTGCACCTCACCCATCAGGCGGATGCCGGCGGGATCGGCGGGCAGGCGATCGGCCCTTGCCGTCAGCAGCGCTGCCGCGTCGTCCAGTCGCCCTTCGTTCATCGCCATGGCCGCTTCCAGCAGGTCGCGATCGCGCGAGGCGGCATGGACGCCCGACAGGTCGGCGCGCCAGGCATCGCTGTCCCGCCCACTCGCGCGGAGCAGCCCGGCCAGCAGGAACCAGCCGCCGGGGACGCCGGGTTGCTGGCGGGTCAGGCTTTCGAGCGCGCCGATCGCCTGGCGCTGGTCGCCGGCTTCCTGCGCGGCCTGGGCCAGTTCCCACAATATCGCCGGGACGGTGGGATGCCGGCGGGCGAGGGGAGCGAGTCGGGCCAGTGCAGCCTTGGGCTTGCCGAGGCGGCGCAGCGCCTGTCCGATCAGCAGTTCGGCGGGGGGCAGGCGTCCGGCCCGGCGCAGGATCGCTTCGGCCTGCGCCAGTGCCGCATCGGGGCGGGCGTCGAGCAGGGCTGCGGCGTCTGCCAGCGCCGTCTGGATGCTGTCGGTTGCCGGTACGGCGGACGCGTTCCCCATAGCCCCTCATATTTGTGCGACTGCTCAAAATCTTATGTCGGCTGCAGGCAGGCGTCGAGTCAGCTTGTCGTAAAAGTTTCAAATAGTCGCCGAACAGCCGCTTGACAGGGCGTGTCCGATCGGCAGTATTGAATTTAGGACAGTTGTTCTGATTGCTGCAAAAGCGAACTGTCCGGGGATTATGGAACAGATAAACAGCGTGGCCAGCGTCTGGCGGCGATCCTGAAAGAGTCTCTCTTTCGGGCGGGGCATCCTTCGCCCTGTCGGCCGTCTGTGCGCGAGGCCGTGCGAACGCGTGATCAGGGAAGGAGACCCGGAGCACCGGGCGAATTTCGCAGGAGAGGACGAGTCGCAACGCGTATCAGGGGGTATTCGTATGGCCATTCGTCTCCGCTCGCGAAGAGTGCGCACGTTCTGCGCGCTTGGCACGAGCACGTTCCTTACACCGATGATCCTGTCCGCGCCGGCACTGGCGCAGGCCCCGGCAGCCGATGCCGCCGCCGATGCGGCCGCCGCCGATGCCGAACAAGGGCTGGGCGAGATCGTCGTCACCGCGACGCGCAGCGCGCAGAGCATCCAGAAGGTGCCGATTTCGATGCAGGCGCTGGGCGCGGAGAAATTGCAGGAACGACAGGTGAAGGGCCTGAGCGATTTCGCCGCCCTGCTGCCGTCGGTCTCGTTCGAGGGCATTGGCCCTGGCCGCAACACCGCATTCTTCCGCGGTATCGTGCCCGCCGGCGGCGCCTATGCCTCGGTCGGCTATTATCTGGACGACATGCCGATCACCGGCACCGAAGTGCCCGACATCCATGCCTATGACCTGGAGCGGGTCGAGGCGCTGTCCGGGCCGCAGGGCACGCTCTATGGCGCGGGCTCGCTGGCCGGCACCATCCGCCTGATCACCAACAAGCCCAAGCTCGACAAGTTCGAGTTCGGCTATGACGTGGAAGCCAATAAATATGGCAAGGGCGATTTCGGCGGCCAGCTGGAATCCTACATCAACGTGCCGCTGGCGCCGACGCTGGCGGTGCGCGCCATGGGCTATTATCGGCGCGACGGCGGCTATATCGACAATACGCCCAATAATGGCACGTTCAACGATGGCAGTTCGTCGACCCTGACGCTGGGCGACAATAATCCCAACACATCCTACACGCTCGACAATAGCGACATCGCCAAGGATGATTACAACACCATCCGCGAATTTGGCGGCCGCTTCCAGCTGCTGTGGCAGCCGACCGAGGGCTGGGACATCACGCCCGAGATCACGGCCCAGAAGCAGGTGGCGCGCGGCTATTTCGGCTATGATCCGCGGGTCGGCGATCTGGAAGTCCATGACTATGACCAGACCAAGAATGACGATCGCTGGTATCAGGCGGCGCTGTCGATCCACGGCCATATTGGCGATTGGGACATCGTCTCGGCTACCGGCTATTTCAAGCGCCGCACCCGCACGCTGAACGACTATACCTATTACACGGTCACCTATGACGGCTTCGGGCCGGGCTATGAAAGCTATCTGCAATTCTTCGACAATTGCACCGGCTCCGGCGCCAGTCAGCAGTGTCAGATGATCAATCCTACCCAATATTATCATGCCGACACGCACCGCAACAAATTCACCCAGGAATTGCGGATCTCGACGCCCAAGGATTGGCCGTTCGACGTGACCGTCGGTGGCTTCTATCAGCGGCAGAAGAATGAGCTGAACACCAGCTATGCGATCCGCGGACTGGATACGATCACCGGCTATACCGCGACCGGCGGCGGCGATGTGGCGGGCGGGCTGATCGGCGTGCCGGCCATGTATGGCATCGCCTATGACGAGGACGGCAATCCCTATTTCGATACCAGCGACGTCATCAACGCCAACGGCAATCCGCTGGGCACGATGATCCTGGGCACCCAGGCGGTGAAGGGCGACGCCTTTTATTATGTCGAGCAGGACCAGCTCTATCATGACAAGGCGATCTTCGCGGAAGGCCATTACAACATCACGCCGACGCTGAAGCTGACCGGCGGCATCCGCTATTTCTGGACCGACTATAAGGTTCGGGGCTTTGCCGGCGTCGCCGGATCGGCCGCAGGCGTGGGCTGCACCACGCCGCTGCCCGATGACGAGCGGCTGACCTGCGTCAACACCAACCCCAATGCGGCGGATGGTACTGGCCGCTACAAGGAGGATGGCGAGACCCACAAGGTCGCGCTTGACTGGCAGTTCCAGCCCGACAAGATGGTCTATTTCAACTATTCGACCGGCTTCCGCCCCGGCGGGTTCAACCGGCCGCTGCGCATCCGCAGCCTGGGCAAGATCGTCAATGTCGCGCCGTTCAAGTCGGAAACGCTGACCAATTTCGAGGTCGGCGTGAAGACCACCTGGAACAATATCTTCCGCTTCAACGCCGCCGTCTATTATGAGAAGTGGAACAATATCCAATATGGCGTGGTCGTGTCGGGCGCACAGGGCGCGGGCATGACCGGCAATGCCGGCAAGGCCGAGGTCAAGGGCATCGAATATGATGCCGACCTGCGGCTGGGCAAGGTGACGATCTCCACCTCCGGCGCGTTCAACGATGCCAAGCTGAAGGGCGATTTCTGCAACTTCGCGCTCAATACCGCGACCGAGTCCATTTCGCAGCTGAGCAGCTGTACGCTGGGCGAGTTCGTGGAAGGATCAAGCCCGCCGACGCCGCAGGTTGCGGCCGCCAACGGCACCCGCCTGCCGCGCCAGCCGCGCTTCAAGGGCACGACATCGATCCGCTATGACACCGACCTGGGCGACTATGCCGCCTATATCCAGGGCGCGGCGCTCTACCAGACCGGCGCGACGCAGGATCTGAACGTCGAGAGCAACGAACTGCTGGGCAATACCAAGGGCTTTGTCAGCTTCGATTTTTCGGGCGGGATCAAGAAGGATAATTGGAGCGTCACCCTGTTCCTGCAGAACGCCTTCGACAAGCGTGGGCAGCTGACGCGCAACACCTTCTGCTCGATCGACTTCTGCGCCAACAGCTCGCGCACCTTCACGATCAAGCCGCAATTCTTCGGCATAAGGTTCGGCCAAAAATTCTAAACAGGTCGCCGAACAGAATGGCCATGTCCCGCACGATATGCGCGCGGGGCATGGCCATTTTCATCGGGGTGGCGGGCATGCTGCTCGTCATGCCGGAGCGGCCGCGCGCGCAGGAGGATCATTCCGGCCTGACCCGCGCAGCCTATCGCGCCCGATGCCTGATGTGCCACAGCCGCGCCGCGCCAGAGGGCATCTCACCGGAGATATTGGCGGGGCTGCATCCCGAACCGGGGCTGAAGCCGGCTGCCGCGATGCCGGGCGTCAGTTGTTGGCGGCGCTGCACCAATTGCTGGCCCGCAGAGCCGCGGGAGGGACAGGAGTAAAAGGGGAGATGTGGACGGCTCCTCCAATGCCAGATCACGACCAGAAGCAAACATGTTCCCCCTCCCGCAGGCGGGAGGGGGTTAGGGGGTGGGCTGGACGTCGCGATCACCCACCCCGCTGCGACTAACGCGCTGCGCGCGCAAGTCTCGCTACCCCTCCCGTTTACGGGAGGGGAATGGCGGAAAACCAACCATAACAGACCCTATCGCCCTGCAGACGGAAACATCTCCCGGAGCGAGGCTGGCGCACGGCATTTGCGGATCGCGGTTTCGACATGGCGGGCGCGTTCGGCGGTCAGCGAGGCGGCGGACAAGGCGAAGCGTCGTTCATGGGCGACTTCCTCGGCGGTGAAGGGCGGGCTGCCCTGCGGCACGCTGCCGCCGCCCAGGCCGAAGACGACGAAGTTCATCATGTCGGCGAGTTGTTGATTATCCTTGATCCGGCTGAGCGCGACATTGGGCAGGCGGATGAGATAGGCGCGGGTCTGGGGCGTGCAGAGGAACCAGCCGACCCGGCCGCGCAATTCGGGCAGGGCTGCAGGCGCGGCGCTGCCCTGCACCCCGTGGCAGCCGCCGCAATTTTCGACATAGTCGGACCGGGCGAGATCGGGATCGGTGATCGCGCTGGGCAACAGGCCCATCGGTGGCAGGGCGGCGCGGCCGATGCCGACCGCGCCGAGCAGCGCCAGCGATCCGATCAGCAGCGCTTGCCGCATGCCCTGCCGGCCTCAGCTGGCCGCGCCGACCAGCACGGCGGTCGAACAATGATATTCCATGCTGCTGGTACCGAAGCACCAGATCACGTCATTGTTGAGCTGGGGCATGTAGAGCTGGGTCTCGCGATCGGTATTGTCGCAGCCGCACTGGCCGCAGGCCGGCTTGCCGCAACAGTCGCGATAGGCGATCAGATAGGCCTTGCCGTCGTCCGGGTTGATGCAGGTGCCGACCCAGGAGACGGGCGAGGGCTCCGCGCCCGCCGGGCAGCTGTGGATGCCGCCGCCACAACAGGTGCACAGCGCGCCGTCGATCGCGCAATAGCGCCAATAGTCGCACTTGGTCTCGTCCTTGCTCTGTGCGGTGCGGGCAAAGGCGGTCTTGGCTTCGGGCGAGCGGTCGGGCTTGGCCGCTTCGGCGCGGCTGACCGGCAGCAGCGGGAAGGCGGGCGCAGCGACCAGGGCGGCCCCCAGGCGCGAGAGCATCGATCGGCGGGATGTTCCCCCGGCGAGGCGCCGCAGCAGCTTTTCTCCCATGGCGTCGGCGTCGAACTTCTTCATGTCACGGACCCCCTTTGAACTTGCGATCAGGCCGCCTGCGCCTTGAGCGCGCCGATATAATCCTGCACCGTGGCGATCCCCATTTCATGGGCGACGACCAGACTTTCGAGATGCTCGCGGCTGTTGACCAGTCCCTTGGACAGGATGGTGCCCTCGGCATCGAGCAGCACGGCGAAGGGCAGCTTGGCGACGCCATAGGCCTGGCCCGCCTCCGGCCCGTTGACGAAGGCATAGGCCTCCAGTCCGTGCTGGGCGATCATCGCGCGCTGGGCGGCGACATCATCGTCGCCCACGAAGGTCAGCGCGACCCGCTCGTCCCGCGCGAAGGACTTGGCCATCGGGATGATATTCTTGCACAGCGGGCATTGGGCCGAGACGAACATCAAGAGGCGCAGCGCCGTGCCATGGGCATGGCCGCCGATCGTCACGGGCGCGCCGTCGATGGTGCGGGCGTCGATCTTGACGATCGTGTCGCCTACGGCCGGGCCGCCGCTGGTGGCGAGCGCGCCGGCGGGCGCGACGCGGATATGGAGCACGCCGACCTGCCGCGCGACCGCCAGCAGGGCGATGCCGAGCGCGAAAATGGCGACCCAGGACAGGATCTGCGCGATGATGAGCGAGGTCAGCATAGGTCTATCTCCGGTAGGCGGCGGCGGGCGTGGCGATCAGCGCCAGGATGGCGCCGAGCAGATGGAAGGCGAGGAACAGAGCGATGCCGCCAGCGGCGGCGGTGGCGATGTCCAGCGCAGACAGCGGCGGGGTAGGCAGCAGGCGCGGCGCGACCAGCGCGATCAGCAGCAGGTTGCGGATCACCAGCGGCCAGCCGATCGGATGGCGTAACTGTGAACGTCCACAGCCACAGTCGATATGGCTACGCCCGCGCGCGATGTTGATCGCCATCGCCCCGGCAAAGAGGCTAAGCAGCAGCATGGCAAGCAGCACCGGCACCGGGGCAAGGCCGGCGATCAGCGTGGCGCCGATGGCGATCTCCGCCAGTGGCAGCAGGATGGCGGCGGGCGCGACCAGCGCCGGCGGCAGCAGCCGGTAATTGGCGATTACGCCGGGCAGCAGGATGCGGTGGCGCAGCTTCGACAGACCCGCCTGCAACAGGATGAGGCCGATCCCGATGGCAGCCGCCAGCGCGGCGATCGCCAGGCCCAGTGTCATGGTCAGGACGGGTCCGCGACCGTGATGGTGCTGCCGCCGGCCTTCTCGATCTTGTGCTTTTCCTCCCAGGTGGCGAGGTCGATGACGAGGGCGGTGCCCTTTTCGCCATCCATGATGAGCAGCGGCTTGTCCGACTGGGTGACCTCGATATTGTTCATCGGCTCTTCCAGCGGGCGGCGCTTCACCACCTTCTGCGTGGCGAGATCGACTTCCCACACTTCCGTGCCGGATGCCTTGTGCGACCAATATTCGCCCATGTGCATCAGCACGAACAGATGGCCGGTGGCGCGGTGCAACGCCATCGGCTGGCGCCCGCCCGGATACCAGTTCAGCTCCAGCGGCTTGGTTTCGCCCGGCCGGATGCCGGCGGCGGCCTGGATCGAGAAGGGCGCGGAGATGGTCGGCGCCGGGCCAAGCTTCGCGGTCCAGATCTGGCCGGTGTAGCTCAGGAACGTCGTTTCCTTCTTCTTCCGGTCATAGGTGAAATTGTCGAAGATCGGATCGTCGGTGGCCGAGAAGAAGGGCGCGCTGTGGGTGATGTCGGCCTTGCTGCCGGTCAGCTTCACGGTCGCGAGCGACCCGTCGGCGCACAGCGCGGAAAAGCCGACGCCCGGATTGGGCATCATGCTGGCGCAGCCGGGCACTTCGACATTGGCGACGAACTTGCGCTTCACCAGATCGACGATGTTCACCGAGGAGGCGGGGCTGAGATTATAAACGAAGCCGGTCTTGCCATCATCGCTGATGATGAAGTTGTTCTTGCGCGATCCGATCAGGATGCGGTCGGGAATGGTGATTTCGGTGACCAGCTTCAATTCGCGCGTGTCATAGACCGACACCATGTCCTGCCGCGTGCCGCGATCGCCCTTCGACCAGATGGTTTCGGCGACATAATAATATTTGCCGGCCGGATCGATCGCCATGTCAGCGAGGCGCCGGGTTTCGACCATGCCCACCATCTTGCCGCTGTCGCCGTCGAAGATGCTGGTGCCCGGCATGTCCCATCCGCCGTCGACGAAGAACCAGTTGGGCTTGGGCGGCTCCATCGTCACGACATCGGACGTTTCCGGCTCCAGCGCGGCCGTGGTGTCGGCGGGCGCGGCATGGGCGGTGATGGCTGCGCACAGGGCGAAACCCATGGCGGCGGTGGTGAAAAATCCCCTGACGGCGGCGCTCGACATCTGGCGTGATCCCCCTTGATCGGTGCGGCGGCGCTGGACTCATCTGGTCCGCGTTTCGCTGCTGGAATGAAGGCTGGACAAGTGTCAAGGATTGGTCAAGAGGGTGGAGGGGCTTCCCGCAAAATATTTTTGCGCCGCAGCAAAACTAAGCGATGATCTCGTTCACGCCCTCGATCCGGGGCAGGCGCAGCCTGTCGGGTGCAGCAGCGATCAGCAGCGCGAAACAGCCGCCGGTGAGGGCGACCAGCGCGCCATCGACCAGCCCCTGTTGCCCCAGCGCATCGGACAGCAGCGATCCCGCCACCGGCCCGGCGATCATGCCCAGGCTGTGGACGCAGGCGACGAAGCGGCGGAACAGCGGACTGCCGCCGCCCGCTGCCGTGGCAAGGCCGGAAAAGCGGATGATGGTGGCGGTCGACCCGATATTGAGCAGGCCGATCGCCAGGATGAACAGGGTCGGTGCGCCGGGACGGGTGAGGGCGAGCGGGGCGAGCAGGCAGAAGGCGGACAGCAGGCCGGTCAGCGGCAGCGGCACGATGCTTTGTTCGCGCATCAGCGCAATCGCGGTGAGCGCGCCGATCACCGACCCGATCGCCACCGCCTCGCCGATCACACTGTCGTCGATGCCGGCGGCCAGCGCCAGCGCGCCGGAAAAGCTCCAGATCATCATGGTGGCGGCGATGAAGCAGAACAGGGCAACGGCCAGTGCCCAGGCGCGCGGCGGGGTGGGCGCGCGTTCATCGGCGTCGCGGGTCTGTGACTGTACCGGATCGGCGGCCGGCATCAGCAGGCTGAGCAGCAGCACGCCGATCGGCGCGAGGGCCAGCAGGCGCAGCGCAGCGGCCGGCCCGGCGCTGTCGCCGATCGCCGGCAGCGCCAGCGCGACCAGGGTGGACAGCAGCAACTGGACCAGGAAGACGGCGGCATAGGCGCCGGTCGGGCGCTGCGAGGCGGCGGCGCTCATCGCATGGGTATAGGCGACGCCCATGCCGACGCCGAACAGGCCGCGCGCGACGACCAGCGTTGCCAGCTCGTCGAGCGCCGGGGTTATCAGGCTGGCGGCCAGCGCGATTAGCGCGGCAAGGGCGGGGGTGCCGGCCGGCAGGTGCGCACCGCCACGCCAGACCAGGATCGCGCCGATCGCCATCCCGCCCTGGGTCGCGCCGACGATCCAGCCATGATCGGACGGATCAAGCCCGGTGGCGGCGGTCAGCAGGGTGAGGAAGACGGGATCGATGCCGGGTTGCAGCAGCGCGAGCGCGGCGGCGGCGATGCAGGCGATGGTCCGGTCCGGCGCCCATCCGGGCAATATACGGCTTTGCGTCATGATGGCCCCACAGCATGAACAGGCGCCGGTGGCGCCCCTGCCGTTCAGACCATCTCTCCCCCTTGGGGCGGCGTCAGGCCGCTTCTGTCATCAGCCCTGCAAGATCGCGCGAAGTCACCGTCTTGGCAAGATGCACGAACGACATTGCCGCCAGGGCGGTAAAGACCGGCATCTTGGCCGCCCAGGGCTTGTGATGCCCCAGGAACGGCGTCGATCCTTCCATCGACGCGCTGATGAACAGGGCGACGCTATGCACCTCGTCCGGGGACAGGGCGGGATTGATCTGCGCGACATATTCGCCGATCACCTCATGCACCTTGCTGTAGAACAGGCGCACCCGGTCGGCGACGAACTCGCTCTGGTTGGCGAGGGCCCAGAGTTCGGTGAACAAATGGGTAGTGCGCTTGGTCTGGATATCTTCCAGGCAGAGGATGATGACCAGCTTGAGCCGTTCCTCGGCGGTGAGGCCGGGCTTGCGCACCATCTCCTCCAGCAGCTTGTCATAGGATTCCAGCATCTCGTCCAGCATCACCTGGATCAGCATTTCCTTGCGCGGGAAATGATAGCTGACATTGCCGACCTTCATGTCGCAGCGCGCGGCGATGCGGCGCAGGGTGAAGGCATCGGCACCCTCGTCGATCAGCACGTCCAGCGCCGCCTTGAGGATCTGGTCCACCGTTTCGGACCCGCGGGCATAGATGCCGGGCCGTGAGGGAGCGAGTATCATATCACATCTGCCTTGGCGGCCCTCCTACCACGGCTTGGCGCGGCTCGCCACCCTTTGCGCGCCCTGTGCAAGAGCGGGCTTGACGAATATTTGAAGTCTGTCCAGTATTTGCTCATCCACATAATCTTGGGAAGAGGCGTGAAAATCCGGTGCGGCACCCTGGCGGGGGCGGCTTCCGGGGCAAACGTCCATATGTGCGGGGACATTTCAGGCGATGATTCAGGGTATCAAGCGCGTCACATTCTCTCTGCTGGCGGTCGGGGCGGTTGGTTTGCCCGGCGCGGCACAGGCGACCGGTCCGCAGACCTTCGCCAACCGCTGTTCCATGTGCCATCAGCCCTCGGGCGCGGGCCTGCCGGGCCAGTTTCCGCGCCTCAATGGCCGGGTCGCGCAGATCGCGACCAGCCCGGAGGGGCGGCGCTATCTCGCCATGGTGCTGCTCTATGGCATTTATGGCCCGATCACCGTGGACGACAAGAAGATCACCGGCCTGATGCCCGGCATGGGCACCATGTCCGACCAGGATATTGCCGATGTGCTGAATCATGCCGTGTCGCTCAAGAAGGCGGCCAAGCCCGCCGCGCCCTTCACCGCGGCGGAGGTCGCCAAGGTGCGCGCCGGCGGCAAGCAGACCGCGGCGCAGGTCGCGGCCGAGCGCGGCCGGCTGGCGGGGAAGGGACTGATCCCGTCCTGATCCGCGCGCCCATCCTATAACTCGATGCTATGGGATAGTCGGTCTTGAGCGGTTAAATGGCGGTGCCGGGCTGTGGGATAAGGGGGCTCCAAGGAGATCCCCCCATGTCCAACGCCATCGCCACCGTCTCGCTGCGCGGTACGCTCGAAGAGAAATTGCGCGCCGCTGCCGCGGCCGGCTTTGCCGGGGTCGAGATATTCGAGAATGACCTGATCGGGTCGGAACTGGCGCCGCGGGACGTGCGGCGCATGCTGGACGATCAGGGCCTAGCCTGCATGCTCTACCAGCCCTTCCGCGATTTCGAGGGGATGCCCGGCGCGCTGCGCCAGCGCGCCTTCGACCGGGCCGAGCGCAAGTTCGACCTGATGGGCGAACTGGGCACCGATCGCATCCTGGTCTGTTCCAACTGCTCGCCCGCTTCGCTGGGGGAGCGGGAGCGGATCGTCGACGATTTCCGCGACTTGGGCGAGCGGGCCGCCAAGCGCGGCATATTGGTCGGCTATGAGGCGCTGGCCTGGGGCCGGCATGTGTTCGATCATCGCGATGTCTGGTCGATCGTCGAGCAGGTCGACCATCCCCATATCGGCATCATCCTCGACAGTTTCCACTCGCTGTCGCGCAAGATTCCGAGCGACAGCATCCGGGCGATACGCGGCGACAAGATCGTCTTCGTCCAACTCGCCGATGCGCCGCTGCTCGACATGGACCTGCTCTATTGGAGCCGCCATTTCCGCAACCTGCCGGGGCAGGGCGGGCTGGATGTCGCGGGCTTCGTCGCAGAGATATTGGCGACCGGCTATGACGGCCCGTTGTCGCTCGAAATCTTCAACGACCGGTTCCGCTCCAATGCGGCGACCCTGGTGGCGGAGGACGGGCATCGTTCGCTCGACTATGTGCGCGACGCGGCGCTGCGGCAGTTGGGGCGCCCGTCGACCATGCCCGCGCCGGAGCCGGTGCTGGGCGCCGAGTTCGTGGAATTCACCACTGCCGGCGCCGATTCCGCGCGGCTGGGCCGCACGCTGGCGACACTGGGTTTCAGCCTTGCCGGCGAGCATCGCCAGAAGAAGGTGACTCGATGGCGCCAGGGCGGCGTCAATCTGGTCGTCAATGCCGAGCCCAAGGGCTTTGCCAGCGCCTATCGTGCGGCGCATGGATCGTCCATCTGCGCGATCGGCGTGCGGGTGAAGGACAAGGCGGCGGTGCAGGCGCGCGCGGCGGCGCTGGGGATCAAGGCCTATAGCGCGGAAGGCCGCCCCGGCCGGATGGCGATGCCGGCGCTGCGCGGGGTCGGCGGCAGTCTGGTCTATCTGATCGACGATAATGAGGTCGAAGGGCTGTGGGCGCGCGAGTTCCAGGCGATCGAGGCAGCGCCCGATGCGCCGGTCCATGCCCATGGCTTCGACCATCTTGCCGCCGTCGTTCATAATGACGAGTTCCTGTCCTGGCAGCTTTACTGGCGTGCCCTGTTCGGGCTGGAGGCCAAGGCGGCGCAGGATGTGATCGATCCGTCGGGACTGGTGCATAGCCAGGCCTTGCAGGCGCCCGACGGCGCCTTCCGCGTGACGCTCAATGCGTCGGACGCGCGCGAGACGCTGTCGTCCCGCTTCCTCGATCAGGGGATTGGCGGCGGCTATCAGCATGTGGCGCTGGCGACCGACGATATCTTCGCGACCGCGCAGGCATTGCGGGATGAGGGCGCCGCGGTGCTGGCCATTCCGGCCAATTATTATGCCGACGTCGCCGCGCGCTTCGGCTTTGACGACGCGCTGGTGGCGCGGATGCAGGCGCTGGGCATCCTCTATGATGAGGACGCCGATGGCCACGGCTTCTGGCAGCTCTACAGCCGCGCCTTCGACAAGCTGTTCTTCTTCGAGTTCGTCCAGCGCGATCATGGCTATACGGGCTATGGCGCACCCAATGCCGGCGTCCGGCTGGCCGCACAGAACCGGTTCCGCGACGAGAATCCGGTCGATTGAGCGGGGTCAGAGGATCAGCTTGATCGTCATGCCGGCCACCACCGCATCGGGATAGCGGCTCGTCGCCCCGACGCGGTGGATATATTGGAGGTTGGGGCGCAGCAGCAATGCACGGGTCGCCTGCCAGCCATAGAAGATTTCGCCGCTTGCTTCCCAGCGCTGCGGATCGACATCCTGGCCCAGCAGCTGCTGGTCGCGCTGGCGATCGGCGATGCGCGGATTGACCCTGGCATAGACGAGGCCGAGGCCGAAATTGTCCCTGGGCCGATTGTCCCACAGGCCGCGCGCGACGAAGCCGCCGCTCAGGAACAGGGGCACGCGCGCGGTCGCCCGGTCGGACAGGGTCATGGTGCCGAACAGCGACAGGCCGCGTTCGCCGGGGCCGAAGCGGACGATCATCTTTTCCGCCATGGCCCAGGCGCTCCACCGTTCGCGCCGGGTGGCCGGGGCGAGGCCGGACAGGGCGTAGGAATCGCCATTGGCGTCGGCATAGACGTCGGGCTTGTCGGTCGTGTCGATGAGGCCGCCGACCCGGACCAGGCCGGGCAATTGCCCCGCGCCCTGGCCCGATTTCCAGCCCAGTTCGACCGGCAGCACGACACTGTCGAAACGCGGCGCCAGTTGCCAGCCATTGCCGGTCTGGGCACGGATGCTGTTCACTTCGAAGGCGGCGACGCTGATGCTCAGCCCATGGCCGATGTCCTGCCGGGCGCGAATGCCCCAGCGCGGGATCGGGAAGCCGGAAAAGCCGCTGTTGTAGAACAAGGTGGTCGGGCGCGGGCAGAAGGCGAAATTCTGGAACTGGCAGCCCAAGGGCAAGGTCGCGAAATCGTCGCCCGTATGATAGAGGCCGATCTTGAGCGCGGTCCGGCCGCCATTCAACTGCTGCTCATAGCTGAGTTCCGCCGGGCGCAGATCCTGCCCGCCGCCGAACAGTTCCTGCACCTCGAACAGATTGCCGATGCGGGTCGCGGTCAGATCCTGCCCCTTGCGATGGATGATCGTCGCGATGATCTTGCCGCCTGAAAGGCCGAACGCCTTGCCGGTGTCGACGACCGCCGATGCCAGCAATTGCTGGGTATAGGCTGCGCCCTGATCGCGCCCGCCGCTGATCGATGCGGCGCTTTCGGAGACATAGGAGAAGGTGAGGTTGACGCCGCTGTCCTTGAGCCGTGTGCGCCAGCCGGCCTGGGGCGCGGCCGGCGGCGGGGGTGGGGGCGTCTGTGGTCCGGCGGGCGGCCCCTGCAATTGCGGCGCGGGCTTCACCGCTTCGGCGACCTGGACGGGCAGGACGATGGCGGGCGGGCTGTCGGCGATCATGGCGCGACAGCCGCATCGGTCGCGCGGGCGAAGTCCGCCAGCATGCGGTTGCTGTCCGGTGCGGCGCCTGTGAACAGGGCGAAGGCATGGGCCGCCTGCATCACCGCCATGCCGCCGCCGGTCAGTATGGCGCAGCCCTTGGCCTGCGCCGCCACCAGCAACGGGGTGTGCAGCGGGAAATAGATGATGTCCGACACCCATTGATCGGGCGTCAGCAGATCGGGATCGAAGGGCAGGCCGGGATGGCTGAGCATGCCGATCGGGGAGGTCTGGACCACGCCATCGGCGTCCGCGATGGCATCGGCCGCATGGGTCATGGCCTGCACCCGCGCCGCCGGGAAGAGCGCGCCAAGCCGATCGGCCAGCGCCGCCGCGCGGTCCTGTGCCGGATCGACGATGGCAAGATGCGTCGCGCCAAGGTCGAGATGGGCATAGCCGACCGCTGCCGCCGCGCCGCCTGCACCGATCATCGCGATCCGGCCGCGCGGGCGATCGGCAAGGCCAGCGAGGAAATGGGCGCGATAGCCCGACCAGTCCGTATTGTCGCCATGCGCCCGGCCGTTGCGGAACAATATGGTGTTGACCGCGCCCAATGCCCGCGCCGCGTCGGACAGGCTGTCGAGCAAGGGGATGACCGCCTGCTTGAAGGGATGGGTGACGTTGATCCCGTCAAAGCCCATCGCGCCCAGCATCGGCAGCAGGCGGGGCAGGCCGTCCGCGTCATAGCCCATCCGATCGGCATCGAGGATGCGGTAGACGAGGGGCAGGCCGAGCGCCCTTGCCTCCGTCTCGTGCATGTGCGGGCTGCGCGATCCGGCGATGCCCTGGCCGATCAGGCCGCAGAGAATGGACGCGCGGGGGCGATCCGCGACGGGCGCGGGGGACTGGAACATGGCATTATCCTTGGAAGAGGGGCGGTCAGTCGGCCTTGGGCAGGCGGATCATCGCGGCGCAGATGCCCGCGATGACGGCCGGCACCGCGAAGACACCGAAGATGACAGGCAGTGAGACTTTCGCCGCGAGCAGGAAGCCGCCCAGCATCGGCCCGATCACCGCGCCGATCCGGCCGACGCCCATGGCCCAGCCGATGCCGGTGCCGCGTGCTTCGGGCGGATAGAGGCTGGCGGCGAGCGGGTAGCAGCCGTTGAAGCCGCCCTGGACGAAGACGCCGATCAGGAAGGCGGTGGCGAGCGTCGCAATCAGCGGCATGGCGACCGATCCGAACAGGACCAGCGTGACGGCAGCGGCCGACATATAGCCCAGGATCAGGCGGCGCAGGTCGAAATGGGTGCCGGCGATGCCGATCAGGGTCACGCCGACAAAGGCGCCGATATTGTAGATGGCGCCGGCATAGATGGCGTCCTTGGCCGGCAGGCCGGCCTCGACCGCCAGCTTGGGAATCCAGCTGATGACGAAATAGAGCGTCATGAAGCCCGAGATGGTGGCCATCCACAGCAGGATGGTGCCGGTCGCGCGGCCATCGGTCAGCAAGCCGCGCACGCCGGCCTTGTTGGCTTCATGCACTTTCTTGGCGGGCAGCGTATCGACCGCCGGCTGGCCCATCGAGCGGAGCAGGCGGTTGGCCTTTTCCAGCGCGCCCTTGGGCTGGCGGGTCAGCAGAAAGTCGATGCTTTCGGGCAGCAGCAGCCAGACGAAGGGCAGGGACAGGGTGCAAAGGATCGCCGCGCCCAGCAGCATCGCCTGCCAGCCATAGATGGGCAGCAGGTTGGCGACGACGAAGCCGGTGATGGTGGCGCCGACCGGATAGCCGGCCTGGAGGAAGCCGACCGCGAAGGTGCGGTGCCGGGGTGGGGCATATTCGGCGGTCAGCGCCGCCATGCTGGCCAGCACCGTGCCGATGCCGATGCCGACGATGAAGCGGCTGACGATCAGTTCGCCGATATTGGCGGCCATGGCCGAGCCGAACATGGCGCCGGCCATCATCACCAGCGAGGCCAGGATCAGCTTGCGGCGGCCGAACCTGTCGGCCATCGGCGCGATCAGCAGGCCGCCGGCGGCCATGCCGGCCAGCCCGGCGCTGAACACCACGCCCAGCCGTTCGGGCGTCACCTGCCAGTCGGTCGACAGGGCGGGGGCGATATAGGAGAGGATCAGCACGTCCATGCCGTCGAGCATGTTGAGGATGAAGCAGATGGCGACGACCAGTATCTGGCGCGAGGTCCATAGGCTGTCCGACGCGACGGGCGCAGCCTGGCCGTCAACGGTCACATAGGGCCGCACGGACACGCTGCCGGTGGCGGAATAGCTGGCCATTTCGAATAATGCCTTTCATCCTCTCGCGGCGCCCTGCGCCCTTGCCTTGCTTGTCCGGTGGCCTGTCGGCTTCTATTCTGCGGATGGCTATGCCTCATCCATTCAATAGGTAATTTCCACCGCTCCAGATGCGCTTCGCTATATCGCTATGTTATGGCTTTGGCGGGCGCGGCAGGGCGAGCATCGCCCTGCGGGCAATCTCCTCGAAGGTTTCGCCGATGATGGCGCGCGGCGATTCCATATTGCGGTTGATATAGACCGGAAGCACGCCGGGGTCTTCAAATTCCAGGAAGCGAACGGTGTCGGCATGAGGCTGCATCGCGGTGAAGCTGTCGACCAGCGCCACGCCCATGCCGTTGGCGACGAAGGCGACCGCGGTTTCGGCGAAGCGGATATAGGTGGAAACGTCCGGTTCCTGCCCGGCGCGGGCGAACATGTCGGCGATGATCCGGCCATGGGGCGTGTCGGGGCGGAAGGATTGCAGTTGCGCGCCGGCCAGGTCGGTCACGCCGATCCGGTCGCGATCCGCCAGCGGATGATGGCTGGGCACGGCGCAGACCATGCGCCCGGCGCCGATCCGGCTGGACAGGATGTTGGGATGGTCGATCGGAAAGACGGTCAGCGCATATTCGCCGCGCTGGAGCGCGAGATAATCGATCGCCTGCTCGACCGAGAGAATGTCGAACTGGATGGTGAGGCCGGGATAATTGGCGCTCAGGCGGGCCAGCATCTGGGGCAGGATCGAATGGCCGAGCGAGGGCGATGCGCCGACGCGAAAGGTCTTGTCCTCCCCCTTGGCCAGCCGGCGGATGACATGGGCGAGATCGTCGAAGCCCTTGTAGATGCGTTCGATCTCCTCGAACAGCACGCCGGCTTCCTGGGTCGGCACCAGTCGGCCGCGGGTGCGGTCGAACAGGCGGAACTGCAGCCGGTCTTCCATATGGCCGAGCATCCGGCTGAGGCCGGGCTGGGACGTGCCGAGCATCCGCGCGGCGCCGCTGACCGTCTTGGTGATCATGACGGCGCGGAAAATTTCTATCTGTCGAACCGTGAGCATCGAACGTCCATGATCCTGCACCGGATGGATAGCGCGTGCTAGCCCAGCGGGGCGGCGCATGAAAGCCCGCCGCGTGGGTGCCGGTCGTTCGAAGGCGGGTTTTCAATGTGCGCGGGCAGAGGGCAAGGGGTTACCCGCGCACATCGATCAGCCAGGGATCAGAAGCGAACCTTGGCACCGACCGTCATGTAACGGCCGATCGTGTCATAGTGGATCGCGCCATAGGTGGTCAGCGGCGGATCGCGGTCGAACAGGTTGTTGACGTTGGCGAACAGGGTGAACTTGTCGACATTCACCTGGGCGCCGAGGTCGACGTAGACGCGGGCAGCGATGTCGTTGTTGGCGATGTCCAGCGCATGGTTGAACTTGCCGCCGCCGACATAGCGGACGCGGGCGTCGACCGAGACGTCCTGGCTGCTGTAGTTGATCGACCCGGTGGCGCGCCAGTGCGGCGTGCCGAAGCTGACATTGTCGCCCACGTCACCGGCGCGGTCGACGCTGGTCATGCCGTCGTTGATGAGCACTTTGTCGACATAGGTGGCGAGGCCCCGGAAGCGCATCGTGCCGCCCAGGCCGCCGCTCACCTTGCTCAGCGGCAGGGTGTAGCTGGCCTCGATATCCACGCCGGCAGTCTTGTACTCGGCCAGGTTGATATAGGTGGTGTAGATGGTGGTGGGGGCACCCGAGCTGTCCCGCACGATCTGGCTGCACAGGTCGGTATTGCCGTTGGCGCAACCGCTGATGACGTCCTGCGCACCCAGCGAGGTGATCGCATCCTTGAGCTTGATGTTGTAATAGTCGACCGACAGGTTGAAGCCCGGCAGGAAGGTCGGCGTGAACACTGCGCCGGCGGTCAGCGTGCTGCCGATTTCGGGCTTCAGGTTCGCATTGCCGCCGCCATAGCGGGTGATCGAGTAGGTGCTGCCATTTTCCGCGACCGTGGTGAAGCTGGTCGTGGTGGTGGTGTAGAGCTCCGCCAGGCTGCCCGAGCGGATGTCACGCGAACGCGACACGCGCAGCAGCAGATTGTCGAAGATGCGATCGGTCACACCCAGCTTCCACGACCAGATGCCGCCGCTGGTGCTGTAGCGGCTGTAGCGGGCTGCACCGTTGACATCGAGCTTGCTGAACGGCTGGTCGAGCAGCGGGATGGCGACTTCGCCGAACGCTTCCTGGACGTTGAACCCGCCGTCGAGCGGCGAGAAGTTGAAGCGGCTGAAGCCCTTGGCGGCCGAGGTGGCGTCGAGGCTGTTGGTGACCTGTTCTTCCCAGCGGGCTTCCGCACCGAAGGCGACCGAAACCGGGCCGGCCCAGGTGGAGAAGGGGTCGCCGCGCAGGCTGGCGCCGGCGCTGTCGAGCTTGGTGGTGTAGACGACGCGGGCGACATTGCCGAACACATAGTCGATCGCGTCCTGGCTGGCGGTGCCGGTGCCCAGGATGTTGAGCGGGCGGCATGCGGTCGACGGATCGGTCAGGGCGACGCGGCAGACGATATTGCCGCTGCTGTCGGTCACGGCATCCAGCGCGGCGGTCAGGTTCGCGCCGGTGATCTGGTTGTCATAGCTCTGCATGTTGCGGTTTTCGCCATGGCTGTAATAGGCCGAATAGCGCCATTTGCCGTCCGCGAAGCTGCCGTCGACGCCGATCGCGCCTTCCACATTCTGGCGATAATAGCCGAAGGTGCGATAGCCATAATCCTCGAAGAAGCGGCCGACCTTGATGCTGGTCTCGCCGGCGGCGGCGAGCTGATCGCGGATCGACTGCGACAGATAGGGATTGCTGGCCGACAGGGTGTAGGTGCCGTTTTCCGCATAGAAGGGATATTTGGCCCAGATGCGGCTGTAGCTGCCGTCCGCCCAGAAGGTGGCGTCGCCCACTTCAAAGCTGGCGCGGGCATAGCTGTTGACGCGCTGATAGGGGTTGGTGAGCGCATATTCGTCGTTGGTGGCCACGCCTTCGCCGCCGACCATGGTCGAACCGCTGATCTGGCTGCCGTACTGGAAGGCGCGCAGCGTGCCGTCCGAATTGAAGGTCTGGCCCTTGAGCGAGCCCGAGGTGATCAGGCCGCCGAGGCTGGTGGTCGAGCTGTTGACGTCGCGCACCAGGATATAGTCATGGTCGCCCGTGGTCGGCGAGAAGAGGTTGGCGCTGCCGACATTCTTGCGCGAATTGCGGTCCAGAATGCCCTCGTCATTCTGATATTCGGCACCGATCATGAAGTGGCCGCGACCGTCGCCGAAGTGGGTGCCGAAGGTGCCGTCGAAGCTGTAGCGATAGCCGTCGCCGCGCGACGACACGCCGTTCTGCGCGCCGATGGTCAGGCCTTCCAGATCATCGTCGAGCATGATGTTGACGACGCCGCCGATCGCGCCCGAGCCCCAGGCTGCGCTGGCGCCGCCGGTGACGATCTCGACCCGCTTCACCAGGCCCTGCGGCACGGTGTTGAGGTCCGACGAGCCGGTGAAGCGGCGGTTGTTGAGCAGGGTCAGGGTGCGGGTGACGCCGAGGCCGCGGAGGTCCATTGCCGACGAGGAGGAGTTGGTGTTGGCAACGGTGCTGGCCGGCGACTGGGTCGCGCGGAACTGCGGCAGATCGTTCAGCACCTGCGCGATGCTGGGACGGGCGCCCTGGCGCAGTTCGCTTTCGCCCACGACGGTGGTCGGGGTCGGCGCGTCGAAGCCCTTGCGGTCGATGCGCGAACCGGTGACGACGATCGAACCGGCGTCATCGTCGGCGGCGGGCGTGCTGTCCTGTGCCATGGCGACCTGCGCCGTGGCGAGCGACAGGACCAGAGCGGCCCCGGCGCTGCCCGCCATCAGCAGGCGGCGAAATCCAGTGTCTTCAATACGCATTTCCAATAGTCCCCTTTTGCTCTTGCTTATGGTGTGGCCGCGACCCGAGCGGCTCTTGTGTGATGGCTGAAAATCAGTCGGCGACGCGGCGGAAGGCGACGTCGTAGGCACGCCCTTCGCCAAAGCGCAGCGCGGTGACCGCGCCCGATGCGTCGCGTTCGAACTTGACGGTGATGCGGCCGGCGCCCGGCGCGGCCTCGCCGGTGAAGACGTCGGCATAGGCGGGGCTGAGCGGCGTGTTGTACCAGCGCGGGCCGCTATAGGTCAGCGTGTCGTCCTGCTGCTTGAAGCTGAGGCAGGCGAAGGTATCGACGCCGCAGAAGCGGCCGACATAGGGCTTGGCGTCGAAGGCGGTGACGGCATCGACCTTGCGATAAGCGATCTTCTCGCCCTCGCGATGTTCCAGTGTCAGGCCGGTCTTGCCGAAGGCGAAAATATCCTCGCGCTGCGCCCAGCGGCCCGGACCCACCGGCGTCAACACCCGGCCGTCGGCGCGCAGATTGCCCTTGTCGTCGCTGTCGAAGCGGACCGGGAAGCCGGTCATGCCGTCGGCATAGGTGCCCGAGGGCAGCGGCCCCTTCGGGGTATAGGTCTTGGCCTTGTAGGCGGGCAGGAAGATGTCGGCGACATCGCGGCCCAGCACCGGCGTATCGGCATTGCCGGTATTGCAGAGCAGCGACACGGCGAGCTTCTGCTGCGGATAGCGGGCCATCCAGGCGCGATAGCCGCCGGTCGACCCGCTATGGCTGACTTCCTGCTGGCCATGATGGTCGAGATTCACCAGCGCCAGCGCATAGGCGATCGGCGTGCCGTCATTGAGCTTGGTCGGCGTCTGCATTTCGGCGGTGAAGCCGGTGCCGAACGTGTCGGCGTCGAGCGCCGCCTGCCACTTCACCAGGTCGCCGACCGTGGTCAGCAGGCCGCCATTGCCATAGGCGTCCTCGATCACCTGGTCGTTGCGATAGACGCCATCGTCAAATTCATAGGCGCCGGTGCGGCCGGGCACGACATCGCCATGATCGTCGCGCCAGCGTGTGTGAGTCATGCCCAGCGGCTTGAAGATATGGTCCTGGGTGAAGTCGGCGAGCGACTGGCCGCTGACCCGCGCGACGATGATGGCGAGCAAATTATAGTTGCTGTTGCTGTAGAGATAATGGCTGCCGGGCGCGAAGTTCAGTTCCTTCTGGCGCGCGACGATGTTCAGCATGTCCTGATTGTCGGCGGTGCGGCTGTTGCGCGGCCAGCCCTCGATCGCGGCGACCGAACCCCAGTCGCGCAGACCGCTGGTGTGGTGCAGCAGGTGGCGGATGGTGACGGGTGTGCCGTAATCGGGCATTTCCGGCACGACCTTGCGGATGTCATCGTCCAGCGACAGCTTGCCGGCATGGGCCAGCATCAGGGTCGCGGCGGCGGTGAACTGTTTGGAGTCCGATCCGGCCTCGAAGATGCTGTCCGGGGTGAGGGGGACGCCCAGCTCCAGGCTGGCCATGCCATAGGCGCGGGTGGCGATCGCCTGGCCATTGCGCGAGACGGCGACGGCGCAGCCGGGGGCGGTCTTGCTGTTCCAGCGCGCGAACAGCGCGTCGAGGCGGGCGAGCGACGCGGCATCAGCCGGGGCGGGGGCCGGGCTGGCCGATTGCGCCATGGCGGCGGCGGGCAGTGCCGCAGCCATGCAGATGAGCGCCCCCGCGAGCGAGGACCGAACGGTCGTCATATCTATTTCCCCTTGTGCGCCCGAAGCGCTCTTGCCGCGCTGCGATCTGTTTTTTCTGGCGGCGCGTACGGCGGAAAATCCGTCGTCGTCCGTCTTTCCTGGCGAGTCCTAACCGGAGTCGCTGTCACGAACCTGACACAGAGAGGGGTGAGGCGGTCGATCTTGCAATCAACGGCAAGATAAGGGCTTTTTATTTGGTATTTGCATTCCTGCTGCGGATGCGTATCGCAATTTAATGTCGATCGAGGGTGCCTGCCGGGATCGGTAGGAGTGCTGTAATGCGTTTGTTGCTGGTGGAAGATGATGAGCGTCTGGCGCGGGGGATCATGGCCTCGCTGGAAGGCGCGGGCTTTGCCGTCGACATATTGACCAGCGGCGAGGATGCGCTGCGGCTGGCCGATCAGGAACCCTATAGTGCGATCATCCTGGACCTGGGCCTGCCCGATCTCGATGGCCTGGAAGTGCTGAGCCGGCTGCGCGCGCGCGGCGCGCGGACGCCGATCATCATCCTGACCGCACGCGACATGATCGACGACCGGATCAATGGTCTGGATCGCGGCGCCGACGATTATATGGCCAAGCCGTTCGATCCGCGCGAGCTGGAATCGCGGGTTCGGGCGCTGGTGCGGCGCAGCCAGGGCACGCTCGACCCGGTGCTGCGCATCGGCACGCTGAGCTTCGACCGGTCCAGCCGCACCGTCTATCTGGAAGGCAGCATGATCGACCTGCGCCGGCGCGAACTGGCGGTGCTGGAGACGCTGATGGGCCGACCGGGCAAGGTGGTGGCCAAGGAAAGGCTGTCGGCCGAAGTGTTCAACTTCGACGATGCGGTCACGCCCAATGCGCTGGAGGTCTATGTCGGCCGCCTGCGCCGCAAGTTGCAGCCGTCAGGCCCGTCGATCCGCACGATCCGCGGCCTGGGCTATATGATTGAAGCGGCCTGAGCGCCGGACTGATCGACAGTCACACACATGCGCAGATTGTCTTCCTCGCTGCGGCTGCGCCTGACCGGCGCGGTGATGATGCCGCTGACGGCGCTGGTGCTGGTCTTTTCCGTCATCACCGCACTGGTCAATCACAATACCGAGGCGGACACGGTCGACCGGGTGCTGGTGGGGTCGGTCCGCACGCTCAGCCTTGCCTATAACAGCCCGCCGGCCGACCAGAAGCGGCTGGTGCCGCTGGTCATCCACCTGCTCCAGCGTCGCGCCCGGCCGGTGGTCCATTACAGCGTCTATCGCGGCGATACGCTGGTTGCGGGCGATCCCAGCCTGAAGCCGCCCGCCGACTATCGCGCGGACTGGGACGGGGTGACCGATCGCCATCCGCCCGCGACCTTCAAGAATGCCTATCGCAAGACGCCGCTGGTGCGCGGCTATCTCGATCCGGCGGACGCCCATTATGTCACCCAGGCGGCCTATCTGCGCAGCGGCACGCTGCACGGCAAGCCGGTGCGGATCGCGACGGAGATGCGCCGCGCCTATGGCGATGACAGGCTGATCGCGATCCAGATTGCCGATTACCTGGATGACCGGTCCGCCTATGAACGGCTGTTCCTGCGCCAGGTGCTGCTGGTCGGCGTCGCGGTGCTGCTGGTCACCGGGCTGCTCTTCTGGTGGGCGATCCGCTGGGGGCTGCGGCCGCTGTCGGATCTGACGGGGCAGGTGGAGGCCGCCCGGCGCGAGGCGTCGCCGGCCTTCCGCATGGAAATGGCGGAAGCCACGCCGGTCGAGATCAAGCCGTTCGTCGCGGCCTTCAACGGGCTGATGGCGCGGCTGGAGCGGGCCACCAATTCGCTGCGGCAGTTCACCTCCAACGCCTCGCACCAGATGCGCACGCCGCTCGCCGTGGCGCGGGTCCATCTCGACGTGCTCGATCGCTATGGCGCGGCCTCGCCACAGGGCAAGGCAGCGTTGCAGGATATTCCCCACGCCATCGACAGCTTGGAGCAATTGCTGCGCCAGTTGATCGCGCTCGCCCGCAGCGAGGAGGATGGCGACATGCGCATGGGGCCGTTCGACCTGTCCGAAGTCGCCGCGGACGTGATCGCCGATCGCGCTGCCCAGGCGCCGGCCGATATCGAGATCGGCTATGACAAGGCGATGGTCGGTCCGGCCATGGCGGTCGGTCAGCCGGGGCTGGCGGCGGAACTGATCGGCAATCTGCTCGACAATGCGATCCGTTACAACCGGCCGGGCGGCACGGTGACCGTCCATCTCTATCGCCGCGAAGGGCAGGCGATGGTCGATATCGACGATGATGGTCCGGGTATTCCCGAGGCGCAGCGCGAGAAGGTGTGGGACCGTTTCTACCGCATGCCGGGCAACAGCGCGACGCCGGGCACCGGCCTTGGCCTGCCGATCGCCCGCGCCTTGGCAGACCGGATGGGCGCGCAGATCAACCTGGCCGACGGACGGACCGGCCGGGGGCTGTGCGTCACCATCGCATTTCGCGCCGAATAGCGCCGCCGAACAGAAAAGCCTGTCCCGGCGACAGGTTCATGTCAGCCCGACCGGCTATCTCCGACACAAAGTTACAAAGGGGAAGTCCGTTGATGCTGTCCAAGATTCTTCGCCGCCGCGCGGTGCGTAGCCTGTCGCTGGCCGGCGCCGCGCTGATGCTGACCGCGCCGATCGTGGCCCATGCCGAGGAAGAGGAAAGCGGTGGCCAGTTGTCGACCAGCCGCGTGCCGACCAGCCCGATCGCCGGTGATTTCAGCTTCGCGGCGGTCGGCGACCTCATCTATCTGCGGCCGATGCTGGCGACGATCGAGCAGCAGTCGCCCGACATGCTGCGCATCCTGCGTGGCGCGGACGTGACCTTCGGCAATTTCGAGACCACCGCGCTCGACCTCAAGACCTTCAAGGGCTCGCCCCAGGCGGAGTCGGGCGGCACCTGGATGCTGGCCGACCCCGCCGTCCCGGCCGATGTGGCGAAGATGGGCATCGACATTGTCGGCCATGCCAACAACCACGCCACCGATTGGGGTGTGGAGGGGCTGTATGATACGCTGGCGCTGCTCGACGGCGCGCATATCGTCCATGCCGGCACCGGCCGTTCGATGACGGCGGCGCGTGCCCCGGCTTATTATGACGGGCCGCATGGCCGCGTCGGGCTGGTGTCGGCCACCACCAGCTTCACGCCGATGACGCCGGCCTCCGATCCACTGGGCCAGGTGCCCGGCCGTGGCGGCGCCAACACCATCCGCAGCGTCGAGGTCGGCCTGGTGTCCGATACCGATCTGGCGACGATCGCGCGGCTGGCGGGCACCAAGGCGGGGGCGCCGGTCAAGATGAAGGGCCGCGAATATCGGGCGACGACAACCCCGGCCGCACCGATGACGATCGAATATGATCTCAACGCCAGGGATGTCACCGCCAACATGCTGGCCGTGCGCCAGGCCAAGCAGAATGGCAATTTCGCTGTCTTCTCGCTGCACAATCACGAGCCTGGCAATGCCAGCCAGACGCCCGCCAATTTCGCCCAGGGTCTGGCGCATCAGGCGATCGATGCCGGCGCCGACGCCTATGTCGGCCATGGCCCGCACCAGCTGCGCGGGATCGAGATCTACAAAGGCAAGCCGATCTTCTATTCGCTCGGCAACTTTGCGATGATGAACAACAGCCTGGATGACCTGCCGGCCGACATGTACGACCAGTTCGGCATCACGCCGGGCAGCGTGACCGCGCCCGAACTGCTGCAGGCGCGCGGGGCCAAGGAATTTGGCGATCCCAACCTCTATGAAACGGTGATCGCGGTCAGCCATTACAAGGATGGCCAGCTGAGTGAAATCCGCCTCTATCCCGTTGACTTGGGCGTCAATGCGACGGGCGCGGGCAAGGGTGTGCCGCACCTGGCCGATGCCACCGTCGGCGCGCGCATCCTGGAACGGCTGCAGCGCCTGTCCGCGCCGTTCGGCACGAAGATCGAGACGGTCAAGGGCGTGGGCGTGATTCGCGTGGCGGCGGCCCGTCCCTGATCGAATAGCGGCTTCAGGGGCACGGGACGACGCCCCTGAAGCCGGCCTTTCCTATTCCGCGCTGTCCAGCGCGAAGAGGTCGAGCCGTTCGGCCAGCGCGGCATCGTCCAGATGCTGCGGGTTGGCGGCGCGCATCTGGGTGCGGGCATGGGGCTTGATGCGGACGGCTTCGGCGCTGGCATTGTCGCCATGGCGGAACACGTCGATCACGCTGTCGAGATTTTCATAGACGACCGCGCGCTTTTCCGATGGGGCGGCGATCACCACCTGCAGCCCGATATCATCGTAAAATTCGAGCAGGGTGCGCTGGTTGGGGCCGTCCATCTTGCTGAATGCCTCGTCGAACACGGCAAGGCCCAGGCCCAGCTCCGACCGCTCATATTGACGGCGCGCGCCATGATAAATGCTGGCCAGCGCCGCACCGATCACCACATAATAGGGCACCTGCCGCTCCGCGCCGCTCGCCGTGCCCTTGCGCTTGTCATAGCTGGTGGTACGGCCCTTGTTCACATCCTCCATGCGCAGGTCGAAGGTGAAATAGTTGCGGTAATCCTGATAGGCCGAGAAATCGAGGGACTCGTCGCTCAGCAGCCGTTCGACCTCGGCCAGCGCTTGGGCATGTTCGGCGTCGCGCGGGGCGGCCCGGCCAAAGAGGGCGTCGAAGGTCAGTTCGTCATGCTCGCTCTCGCGCGCCAGCCGATGGAGCGCGGCGAACTCCTCCTTGGGACGGGCATGGAGCGTGTAGATCTCGCCATGGAGCGGCCGCATCCGCAGCGCGCGGGTGAGATTGTCCAGCTCCGAACGCAGATCGTTGAAGCGGGCGTTCAGCTCATGGATGAAGGCGGTGCGGAACAGCTGGCCGATCTGCTCGGCGGCTTCGTCGGCCTGGCGCCGATACTGGATCAGCTCATTGTCCTCCAGCGCCGCGATATTGGCGGCGAGCCAGGGCTTCACCTCGGTCGCGATCGCGCCGGGCAGGGCAATGGGCGCGCTATTGTCGAAATCGGCGCGATAATGGCCCAGCGTCTCGCGAATTTCGCCCTGCAACGCCTGATAGGCGTCGCGGGCCTCGTCCGCGCGCTTCATCATCTCCTGCACCAGTCGGGGCAGGGCGCGCCCGCGCTGCTGGCGATAGGCCTCGCGCAGGATCGAGAGGCTGGCCGATGAGCGCACCCGATCCTTGAACAGGGCGCGCCGCGAGCGCAGGCAGAGCCAGGAGCCGGGCTGGGCATCGCCCGCATCCAGCCGCCGCTGGATTTCGATCCTGGCCTGGCCAAGCTGGCCGCGCCGGCCGATCAGTTCTTCCTTTTCCTCGGTGGCGCTGCGCAGTTGCAGCTTCACCTTGTCCAGATTGTGCTGGATTGCCGGATCGACCGTCATCGCGATCTTGTCGAGCCGGTGCTGCAATTCGGTGCGGCTTTCCTCATGCTGGTCGATCGCGGCGACCAGCAGGTCGAGCCGGTCGGCCGGATCGACATCGACCATCAGCGGCAGCAGCTTGCGATGAATATCGTCGTGGAACCGCTCGGTTTCGGCATGGACGGCGATCAGCGCCTGCCGATCCTCGATCCGGGCGAGCAGTTCGGCCTCCATCAGCGGGGCTGCGGCCCGGCCGATCTTGAGATCACGGGTGCGCAGCACCTCGACCACGATGCCACTATTATAGGCGCCATCGCGCATGATCGCGCGGCCGCCCGCCAGCAATTCCGCCTGGGTACCGGCGAGCCGCACCTGGCCGGTGCGGAAGCGCAGGAAGGCGATCGCCAGCGGATCGTCGCTGGCAAAGACGGTGGCGAGGGAATCGGTGTCGAAGCCGGGCGGCTGTTCGGCGAGGCGACGGCTGTTGATGACCCGGCATCCGCGGAAGCCGTCGCGGTTGGCGCGCACGATCTCGACCGCGCGGGACGCATGTTCGGGATCGACCAGGATCGCCTCGCGGTCGCGCCCAAGCAGGGCCTCGGCTGCTTCGCGCCATTGCGGATCGACGATTTCGGCCACCTGGCAGAGCGTGCGCGGACGCATATTCTCTCGCTCCAGCGCGGCCATCAGCCGGACGGTGCGATCGTCCAGGCTCACTTGGCCGGCGCGCGCCTTGTCGCGGCGCGCGACCAGATCGGCCAGCTCGTCCTGCAGACCGCGCCGCTGGGCGATCGCCTGGTCGCGCCGTTCCTGGATCTTGGCGACGCTATCGATGGCGCTGCGGCGGGCGGTGGCGACCAGCTCCTCCATCGCCAGCGGATCGCGCGGCCATGTCGGCGGTTCCAGCCCGTCGCTCTGCTGCCGCAGCGCCTCCAGCGTCTGGAACAGGGCGCCGAGCTTCAGAGGTGCGAGCCGCTCGCGATGGTCGAGCAGGCTGGCGCCGAGCGCAGCGGCACGGAAACGGGCTTCGAGCCGTTGCACCACGCCGGTGCGGGCCAGGTCCACGGCCTTGAGTTCGCTGGCGACCACGGCCCGCTTGCCGGCGGCGCCCTCCGCCACGGACTGGGCGAGCAGGCTGTCCTGCCGATCGCCCAGTGCCGCGATCTCCGCATCGCAGCGGCCAATGTCTTGCTGGATGTCGTCCAGTTCCGCCAGCGTGTCGCGCCGTTCGCGCAGATTGGCGATCAACGCGGCGCCCGCCTCGATCATGGCGGCGAGGCGGGCGGTGCCACGGGCGACATCCTCCCGTTCCAGCAAGGTGACGAAGCGGGACACGAGTTCGGCCAGCGCCCGCAGCGCGTCGAGCCGCCGTTCCAGCTCATGCACATCCTTCTGGATGTCGCGATAGCGCTGGATGCCCTCGCGCAGTTCGCCGATGTCGATGTCGTTCCGGGCGAGCAGGAAATTATGCACGAAGCCCTCGACCGAGCGCATATCCTCGAACGACAGGGCCATGACGAAGGCGCGGATGAAGCGATCCGGATCGCTGTGGCGCCGGCCGGTGAACAGCTGGCGCATATATTCGCGGATATGGTTGCGCGGGCCGTCGGGGCGAATGAGCTGGGTGCCGGTCGCTGCGCAGGCCTGCTCCAGCCGTTCGCGCACCAGACTCCAGGGTGCCGAGCGCTGCTGCCCGCCATCCAGATGCTCGATCAGCAGGTCGGTATCCACTCGCACGCCGGGCGCGATATAGCGGCCGACCACCTGTGCATCCTCGATCGCGGATGCCTCGACGCACAGGCCCACGCTCACCGGCGGGCGCACGCCGTCGGGATCGTCGAACGTCAGCACGATGTGGGTGACGGATTCCTGGCGCAGAAATTCATGTTCGTTGAGCTGGCCGAGGCAATAGCCGCGCAGCGTGCGCTCCGACTTGCGGCTACCGGTTTCGCCGGCGGAGCGGTTGAACTGATACCAGCGCCGCGAACCGCCGGTCATCACCGCCTGGATGAGATCGATCAGCGTCGACTTGCCGGAGCGGTTCTGGCCCAGCACGGCGGTGTCGCCGCTGACGGCCAGGTCCTCGCGACCGAACAGATGCCATTGCACCAGTGCGATATGGGCAAGCTGCATCATGCGACCTCCTCCTCGTCGGCGTCATCCAGGTCGATGACGGGCTCCTCCGTTTCGCTTTCCTGATAGTCGCCGCCGGCCAGCAATTGTTCGAGATGCGCCATGAACTCCTCGCCCGCGACGGTGGCGATCAGTGCGCGGATGGTGATCGGCATGTCCTCCAGCTCTTCGTCGATGTCGCCCATATGGACGATCGCCCGGCGGTCGAGTGCGGTGACCAGTGCCTTGAACTCGTTGATGCCCAGCGTCGTGCGGCGGGCACGGGCGACCATGTCCTGATAGGCGTCATAGGCGGCGTTGAGCGTCACCATCACGCTGCCATAGCGTTCGACATCGCCTTCCTGGATGCCTTCTTCCCACAATCGGCGGAACAGCAGCAGCACCAGCGTCTCGTCGATCCGCATGCGCGGATGGCCGATCTGTTCGGTGTCGGGCAGGATGCCGGCCCAGCCCTCGCTTTCGCGCACCACCAGCCGATAACCGGCGACTTCGAAATAATCCGCCACCAGCCGCTCGACATCGGGGCGCAGCAGGACTTCCAGCAGGGCCGATGAGCCGCGATCCTGCACATGCAGGAACTGATGGCGCAGCAACTGGCTGATCGCCTGGGTCACGCGGTGCATCCGGCGCGGATCGCGCGCCTCCAGGGTCTGAAATTCACTGAGCATCTTGTATCTCTGGGGTCACGGCGTCGCCGATGCGCGAGACGGTGAAGCCCGCGCAGTGCAGCCAGTCATTGTCGATGGTCGATCGGGTATCGACCGAGAAGCGGAAATGGGGCGCCAGATGGTTGGCGATGGCATTGCCCCGGCCGTCGGCATCGGCGGCCAGCACGGACAGGCGCAGGGCTTCGAGCGTGAGGAAATCATCGACCGTCTCGATCGCGAAGCGGCTGGCCTCGCCCGATCCGAAGGGCGCCACGCGCCGTTCGAGGAAGCGGCTGACCCGTTCGGGCGTGACGGCAAGGCGGGCCAGATAGTCCCGGTCCAGCCGCTTGCGCCATTCGCGCAGGGGATCGGGCGGTGGCAGGACCAGCAGGCCGCCCGAAACCGTCGAACGATAGGTGCGCGGCCGGGCGAGCAGGGCGGGGGACCAGTAGGAGCGGCGCGGTTCCAGCAGGCCGGACATGGACGGCGCCATATCCTGCCCATCCGTGCGCGCGAGCAGCCGGTCGAGTTGCAGCAGCATCGGCTCGCTGCGCTGGAGAAAGCTGTTGCCGCGCCGTCCGGCATAGCGGACGGTGTTGCGCAGCCGCGTCTCCAGCCGGCTGCGATGCTGCTGGATGCGCTCGAAAGCCTCCTCGATCTGGTCGAACACGCGCCGCACCTTGTGCAGATCGTCATAGACCAGATCGCGGGCGGCAGACGGATCGGGCGCCAGCCGGGCCTCATGATAGGCTTCGGCGATGGCGGCGACATCGGCGATCGAATCCTCGATCGCGTCGAGCGCGGTGAAGATGCGATGGCGGAAGCGATAGGGGTGGGAGGTGGTCGAGATGGCCGCATAATCCTGCAGCAGCAGCTTCTCGACGAAATCCTCGAAATAATGGCGCAGCCGGCGGCCGACGCTGTCGCTTTCCACCACCCGCTTGTCGATGTCGCGCAGCGCGCTCAGCACGCTGCGCAGATAGCGGCCGAAGCTGGCGGCGTCGCGCGCGGCCTTATGCAGGCCGGGCGCATTTTCCCGCGCATTGCGCTGCAGCGCTTCCAGCTCGTTCTTCACCTGGATGACAAGGCCGCCAAGCTGGTCGGACAGGCCTTCGCGCAGGCTGCAGAGAAATTCGGCTAGGCGCATGGCGCCGGCGGGCATGTCGACCGTCACCTTCAGGCCATAGCGGCTTTCCTCGATCCAGCCGGTTGCCTGCAGTCGGTTGTAGATATGTCGGGCGCGCATCATCGCCGCGCTGGTGGCCTGCGCGTCGGCGGCTTCCAGCTTGCGCCGGCGCACGCGGCGGCCGGGGCGCGCGGCCAGCTTGTCCAGCACCACCGGGCTTTCATCCTCGCGCCACAGATCCGCATTGTCGCCCAGCAGCGTGTAGATCAGCTGGACCACCTCGCCCTGGGTCGGGAAGTGCAGGTCGGAACGGTAGAAGCCTTCATAGAGGCCGATCAGCACGCGCTCGTAGAGAAAGCGGTTCGACCCGGCGAACAGCGCGAAGATATCGGAATGGAGTTGGCCGAAGAGCATCAGGCGGCCAGGCTCATCGCGGGGGAAGGCATGCTATCCGGCATGGGCGCGACGATAGGGATATCGCCGGCGCGCTGTGTGTCGGACAGGGACGGGTAACGGGCAGGCTGGCGCATTGTCCTCGGCAATGCCGGAGAAGCGCCTCCAAGGGCCGGGCGCAGCGTTGCACACGACCATAGACAGGGGCTCGTCCGGCAAAAATATGGGTTCGGCCGGCGCAGATGCCATGTTCGGGCGAGCCGGGCAAGACGATGTCGGAATTGCAGAAAAGGAGTGCGGTTGACGTATAACTTGTAAATTATGCCGCCAATCCAAGTCCGTTTTCTGTAATTTCATATGTAAATATTGGCCATGTTGAGAAAGGCGGGCGATCATTTTGCGAACAGAACGGGCAAAGGCCTCTTAACCATTGTAAAATGCTTCCATGGCCTAATAATGCGATGGATGAGGCAGGGTTGCTCAAGGTTTTGAACCGTCCCGCGCGCGCGGGCAGCATGGACACGTCCTGCGCCATGTCCGCCTATTTGCCTGCGGCTTTGCTGTTGCTGGCGGGGCTGGTCGGGCTGGCGGCCGCCTGGATCATGAGCGGCAGCGGCTCGGGACGCTATCTGGTGATCGCGCCTTGGGGCGCGTCGCGGGCCGAGGCGATCAACCTGGTGCGGGCGGCCGACGGGGGGCTGGTCGGCATGGGACGCCTGTCCAACATCATCATTGCCGGGTCGAACCGGCCGGATTTCGCGGCGGCGTTGCGCAGGGCGGGGGTCTGGGGCGTGATCGCGACGCCGTCGCGGATCGAATGCGGCGAACCATTGCCGGGGGGGCAGACATCATGATTATCGAGCTGGACAAGCTGCGTTTCCATTTCGGCCGCTTCCTCGTGCCGCTCTTCTGGGCGCATGTGCCGTTGCTGGCGACGGTGGCCCTGCTCACGGGCCATTCGCCGATCGCGGCGGCGCTGGGCGGCACATTGCTGGCGGGGGCCTATCATCTGACCTGGTGGCGCCAGGGGATCGCCCCTGCGACCCGCTATCTGTCCGCCGTCGCGCTGATGGGCGAGCCGGCGATCCTGCTGTTCCTGCTGCGCGGCCATGCCTGGCAGATGGACATGCACATGTATTTCTTCGCCATGCTGGCGCTGACCATCGCCTGGTGCGACAAGCGCGCCATCCTGGCGGCGGCGACGGCGACGGCGCTGCATCATCTGCTGCTGCTCTATCTGCTGCCCTATGCGGTGTTTCCGGGGCAGGGCAATCTGGAACGGGTGCTGCTGCATGCCGGCATCGTCGCCTTCCAGACGGCGGTGCTGGTCTGGCTGAGCGACAAGCTGGTCGAGAGTTTCCAGCGCAACCAGAAGATGGGCGAGGAGATATTGGCCAAGAATCAGGCATTGGAGGCGCGGACCCGCGAGGCGGAGGAGGCCAATCGCGCGAAGAGCCTGTTCCTGGCCAATATGAGCCATGAAATCCGCACGCCGATGAATGCCATATTGGGCTTTTGCCATCTGGTCGCCCGGACCGACCTCGACCCCAAGCAGCAGGATTATATCGGCAAGATCAACCAGGCCGGCGTATCGCTGCTACGGCTGATCAACGACATCCTCGATTTCTCGAAGAATGAAGCGGGCAAGCTGACGCTGGAGGCGCATCCTTTCACCCTGCGCAGCGCGATCGAGAACCAGATCCAGCTGGTCGCGGCCAACGCCGAGGCGAAGCAGGTCAGGGTCGTCTCACGGGTCGATGCCGACGTGCCCGAGCGGCTGATCGGCGACGAAATGCGCTTCTGCCAGGTGGTGCTCAACCTGATGAGCAATGCCGTCAAATTTTCCGAGGAAGGCACCGTCACCATCGGCCTGTCGGCGTCCGAGCAGAATGGCCGGGTACGGCTGAAGCTGACGGTGCGCGACACCGGCATCGGTATGACGCCCGAGCAGCAGAGATCGCTGTTCCATTCCTTCACCCAGGCAGACAGTTCGACCACGCGGCGGTTCGGTGGCACCGGCCTTGGCCTCGCCATCTGTCGCCAGATCGTGGAGCAGATGGGCGGCGACATCGCGGTCGAGAGCGCACCCGGCCAGGGCAGCAGCTTCATCTGCCACATGCTGATGGACGCCGACGACCGGGCGATGGGACTGGAAATGCCGATGTCGGCGCATGTCCGCCGGCTGCGCGTGCTGGCCGCCGACGATAATCCGGCATCGCGCCAGATCATCCATGACGTCTTTGCCGGCTGGGGCATGGCGGTGGACCTGGTGGCATCGGGTGGCGAGGCGATCGCCGCGATCGAACATGCCGACGAACGGGGCGAACCCTATGACCTCGCCCTGCTCGACTGGAAGATGCCCGGCATGGACGGGATGGAAACAGTCGATGCGCTGCGCGCCAAAGCGCTGCGGCATCCCTGTCCCAAGGCGCTGATCATCACCGCCTATGGCGCCGACGATCTGTTGCACGGCGTCGATACCGACAAGGTTGCCGCCTTCCTGACCAAGCCGGTCGTGCCCAAGATATTGCTGGATACGATCACCGAGATTTTCGCCGAGGAACATGCGCCCGTCGTCCATGTCGCCGCGCCGGCCACGCCCGCCCTGCCGATGGTGGCCGAAGCGCTGCGCGGGCTGCGCGTGCTGTTGGTCGAGGATAATGAGATCAATCGCGAGATTGCGGCCGAACTGCTGGACGATGCCGGGCTGAAGGTGGATTTCGCGGAAAATGGCCGCATCGCCTGCGACATGGTGCGCGAAAAGGGGGCGGGCTATGCCGCCGTGCTGATGGACGTGCAGATGCCCGAAATGGACGGCATCAGCGCCACCCGCATCATCCGCGAGCAGTGGAACGCCGAGGATCTGCCGATCATTGCCATGACGGCCCATGCCTATGAGGAGGAAAAGCAGCGCTGCAAGGCTGCGGGCATGAACGATCATATCGCCAAGCCGGTCGAGCCGCCGGTGCTGGTCCGGGTGCTGGATCGCTGGTTGAAGGCGGGGCGAGTGACCACGCAAGTGGCGCCGGCAGTGGCACCGCCGGTCGCCAGTTCGTCGCTGCCCGATCGGCTGCCGCCCTTCGACCTGCCCGCCGCACTGGCGCGGGTCAATGGCAAGACCGGGCTGCTGCGCAAGCTGATCGTCACCTTCGGTGACAGCTATGACCATGTCGGTCGGGATTTGCGGGCGTATTTGGCGGCAGGGTTGCTGCCTGATGCGCGGCGCCTGGCCCACAGTCTGAAGGGAGTCGCGGGTTCGCTCGAACTGGCTGACGTCCAGCAGATCGCGTCGGATATCGAACGGATGCTGGCGGCGGGCGAAACCGGGCCGACGCTGGCCGCGATCGTCGATCTGGAGGTGGCGATAGCACCGGCCATTGCTGCCGCGCGCAGCCTGACGGGGGGCACAGAGGCATCGGATGTCGCGATCGTCACCGTCCAGGATGATGGCGCGGTCGAACAGGCGCGCACCGAATTGCGCGGGCTGCTCGCGCGCCGGAGCCTGAGCGCCCGCGCCGGGTTCGAGCGGCTGGCGCAGGCGATGGGACTGACGCCCGATCAGCGCGCCGGCCATCCGGTTCAGCGGGCGCTGGAGCAACTGGATTATGAAACCGCCCTCGCGCTGATCGATGCCGATGCGCCGGGCGCGGGCACAGCAGGCCGGTCGATCGATCGGGCAGGAGCCACGTCATGAGCAAGGCCACCATCCTGATCGTCGATGACGAGATTTCGAACATCGAGATCATGAACGCCGTGCTGGAGGATGATTATGAGATCTGCTTCGCCACGTCGGGCCAGCAGGCGCTGGACATTGCGCGCACGGTGCAGCCCGACCTGATCCTGCTGGATGTCCTCATGCCGGGCATCGACGGGTTCGAAGTCTGTCGCCAGATCAAGGCGGACATCATGCTGGTCGACATACCGATCATCTTCACCACCGGGCTTGGCGATACGGAGGATGAGATGCGCGGCCTGTCGCTGGGCGCGATCGACTATGTGACCAAGCCGATCCAGCCGGCGATATTGCGCGCGCGGGTCGGCAACCATGTCGAACTCAAGCGCCTGCGCGATCAGCTTGCGACGCTGGCCGTCACCGATGCGCTGACGGGCCTGAGCAATCGTCGCCACATGGAACGGTCGCTGCAGACGGAGTCCGCCCGACTGGCCCGGACCGGCGAATGGCTGTCGGTGATCATGCTCGACATCGATTTCTTCAAACAGTTCAACGACACCTATGGACATCCCGCCGGGGATCGCTGCATCGCGATGGTCGGCGCCGCACTGACCCGCGCGGTCAAGCGCGCGACCGACCTGCCGGCGCGCTATGGCGGCGAGGAATTTGCCTGCATCCTGCCCGGCGCGGACCCCCAGGGGGCAGAACTGGTCGCGCAGGAAATCAGGCTGCAGATTCAGTCGCTTAACATCCCGCATGCCCAGTCGCAGGTCAGCCCCTTCATCACCGTCAGCATCGGCGTTGCCAGCGCCCGTTGTCATGCAGACCTGCCCGCCGAGCTGTGGATGGCGGAAGCCGATCGCCAGCTTTACACCAGCAAGCAGCGCGGCCGTGATTGCATCACGACGACGCAATTCGACGCGCAACCCGAATATTGTCGTACAACGGGATAACCGAGACGTAATCGGCATTTGCGAGTGGATTGAGCGCAATCTGCCAATCTCCGCAGCCAGTCTCCGCACGAACAGATCCCAGCCATTCACCTGTTCGGATTGACCGGCCCGTGTCATTCCCTGCACATCTCGGTTGCAAATCTAAATCCGGGAAATGTTTTGGACCGCTGGCAAGCCATCAAGATATTCGTCCGCGTGGCGGAAACCGGCGGTTTCGCCGAAGCTGCACGGCAATTGCATCTGAGCCCGCCGGCGGTCACGCGGGCAATTTCCGCGCTGGAGGATGAGATCGGCGTGCGGTTGCTGACCCGGACCACACGCTCGGTGAAGCTGACCGAGGCGGGCCGTGGCTATCTGGACGATTGCCGCCGCATATTGGCCGAGATGGCGGATGCGGACGCGGCGGCGGTGGGCGCCCATGGCAATCCCACCGGCACGCTGATCGTCACCGGATCGGTGATCTTTGGCCAGATGTACGTGCTGCCGATCCTGCTCGACTATCTGGACCGTTTTCCGGCGGTGACCGGGCGCAGCCTGTTCGTCGACCGGCTGGTCAATATCGTCGAGGAAGGCATCGATGTCGCCATCCGGATCGGTCATCTGCCGGATTCGGGCCTCAGCGCCATCCGGGTCGGGACGGTGCGGCGGGTCATCTGTGGCGCGCCGGCCTATTTCGAGCAGCATGTCATGCCCCGGACCCCGGCCGACCTTGTCCATCATCGCATCATTGGCCCGACCGGGGCATGGGCCTCCCCCGAATGGCATTTCGGACCGGAGGGCCGGAGCAGCATCACGGTCCACCCCCGACTCTTCTGCAACACCAACGAAGCGGCGATCGCCGCCGCCGAGCAGGGCTGGGGGCTGACCCGCGTGCTGTCCTATCAGGTCGAGCCGGCCCTGGCGGCCGGGCGGCTGGTCACGGTGCTGGACGAGCATATGGAAAAACCGCTGCCGATCCATGTCATTCATGCCGAAGGGCGGCGGGCGGCCGCCAAGGTGCGCAGTTTCGTCGATCTGGCGGTCGATCGGCTGCGGGCCAATATGCTGTTCCAGCAAGGCGGATAATTATTCCATCATAAGGAATAATGACTTCCAGTTTCCCCGGATTATCAGGAATGAGGACAAGGATTATCTCTGTCTCCAGAAGCTGAAGCCCGTGCTCAGCGACCCCAACAGGGTGGAGGACATGATGAAGAAACTGGTCATTTCGATGCTGCTGGCGACCGCTGGCATTGCTTCCTCGGCCGACGCGATCGCCGCACCTGCCAGCGCCGTCGCCACGCAGGCTGCGGCTGCCACGGTCCATTATCGCAGCGCCACCATCGATGGCGTGAAGATGTTCTACCGCGAAGCCGGCCCCGCCGACGGCCCGGTGGTGCTGCTGCTCCACGGCTTCCCGACATCGTCGCACATGTTCCGCAACCTGATCCCGCTGCTGGCCGATCGCTATCATGTGATTGCGCCGGACTATCCGGGCTTTGGCCAGAGCGACGCACCCGACCATCGCCAGTTCACCTACAGCTTTGCCCATTATGCCGACATGGTCGACACGCTGATGGGCAAGATCGGCGCCCGGCGCTACGCCATGTATGTCATGGATTATGGCGCCCCGGTCGGCTACCGCCTCGCCCTCAAGCATCCCGAGCGGGTCAGCGGGCTGATCGTCCAGAATGGCAATGCCTATGAGGAAGGGCTGGGGGCCTTTTGGGATCCGATCAAGACCTATTGGCAGAGCGGGTCGGCCAAGGATCGCGAGGCGCAGGCCTGGCTCGTCGGACTGGACGCCACCAAGTTCCAATATACCGATGGCGTGCGCGACCTGTCGCGGATCAGCCCCGACAATTGGGTGCAGGACCAGGCCTTGCTCGACCGGCTGGGCAACAAGGACATCCAACTCGACCTGTTCTACGACTATCGCACCAATGTGCCGCTCTACCCGGCGTTCCAGGCCTTCTTCCGCGAACGCAAGCCGCCGACGCTGATCGTCTGGGGCAAGAATGACAAGATCTTCCCCGAACCCGGCGCGCATCCCTACAAGCGTGACCTGCCCGACGCGGAGATGCATATTCTCGATACCGGCCATTTCGCCCTGGAAGACAAGCTGGATGAAATGGCGCCGCTGATCCGCGACTTCCTCGATCGCAAGGTCGCTGCGCGCTGAACCCCCGGCGGGGCCATGGTCATGCATGGCCCTGCAACGGACGGATGTTGGGAGACGGACCATGTCCTACGGTTTTCTGGATATCGCCACGACGCCGAGCGTTCGCGCGGTGCAGGCGGAGATGGGCGCGGACGCCCATTGGGCGGCGTTCAGCGGCAATCGCGCCTTTGACCGCTTCACCGACAATGAAGCCCATTTCCTGGCGGCCCGCGACAGTTTCTACATGGCCACCGTGTCGGAGGATGGCTGGCCCTATGTCCAGCATCGCGGCGGCCCCGCCGGCTTCCTCAAGCTGGTCGATGACCGGACGCTGGCCTTTGCCGATTATCGCGGCAACCGCCAATATATCAGCACCGGTAACCTGACCGCAAACGACCGGGCCGGCCTGATCCTGATGGACTATCCCCGCCGCGCCCGGCTGAAAATCTATGTCCATGTCGAGAAGCTGGCGCTCGATGCCGATCCGGCGCTCACCGATCTTGTCATGGACAAGGATTACAAGGCGCGGGCAGAACGTATCTTCCGGCTGCGGCTGGAGGCGTTCGACTGGAACTGCCCGCAGCATATCACGCCGCGCTTCAGCGAGCGCGAGATCGAACAGGCGGTCCGGCCGCTGCATGAGCGGCTGGCGCAACTGGAAGCGGAGAACCGGGCGTTGCAGGATCGCCTGGCCAAGATGGGAGACGCATGATGGACAATGTGAGACCGCCGCTGCCACCCTTCACCCTGGAGAGCGCGATCGAGAAGGTGCGCCTGGCCGAGGATGGCTGGAACAGCCGCGATCCGGCCAGGGTGGCCATGGCCTATACGCCGCTCAGCCAGTGGCGGAACCGGGCGGAGTTCGTCAATGGCCGCTCCGCGATCATCGCCTTCCTGACCCGCAAATGGCAGCGCGAACTGGATTATCGGCTGATCAAGGAATTATGGGCCTTTGCCGACAACCGCATCGCGGTGCGCTTCGCCTATGAATGGCATGACGATAGCGGCAACTGGTTCCGCTCCTATGGCAACGAGAATTGGGAGTTTGACGAGAGCGGCCTGATGCAGCGACGGCTTGCCTGCATCAATGATGCACCGATCAGCGCGGCTGACCGGAAATTCCACTGGACGCAGGGACGCCGGCCCGACGATCATCCGGGATTGAGCGAGCTTGGGTTGTAGACGGGAATTGGAGGGGAATCTTCACGCCGAAGAACAAACCTCTCGCGGAGCGTTGGAGGGCTTCAGCCAGTCGAAATTACTTTCCCGAATATAACTTGCAAACGTTTGCCTTGCCCTTTATTCCCGTCTGCGAAGCTGGTTCGGATGGGCGTTTGAGCGCGACCGGGTTGGCTTCTATCTTAGGGAGGATGTCGTTGGGACTGCACGCTTGACGGCGTCCTCCTCTCATGAAGAGGGCGTTGATGTGACGATATCCTGGACGGCTGCGCATGTTGCTGCAATTCCCTCGTCGCCGGTCGTCATTGCCCCAATCACCGACAAGGATTTTGCCCCGGTCGCCTTCAATCTGGGCATCTGGGATGCGTGGCCGATCCAGCGTCGGGATGGCGCACCCTTTGCCAATGCTGCGGGTGGCGAGCTTTGGATGGCGCTCGGCGCGCCGCGATTTGATGATCCGGACGCGCGCCATGGCCATGCACGCATTCATCTGCTCCGCCACGAGGATGGCGGCTGGTCCGATCTTGGACCTGCCATGCCCGATGGTTTTTCGCCGGGCAGCCGGGAATGGTCTGGATCAGCCATCGTCGATGAGGCCACCGGCAATGTGATCCTCTATTTCACCGCTGCCGGGCGGCGCGGCGACAATGGACTGACCTTCGAGCAGCGCATGTTCAGCGCGCGGGCCAGTCTTGACGATGATGGTCGCCTGGCGCACTGGCGCGACCTGCGCGAAGTGATCCCGTCCACGCCCGACTGGTATATGGCGACCACGGGTGGCGGCGCTATCGGCACGATCAAGGCCTATCGCGATCCCGCCTATTTTCGCGATCCTGCAGATGGTCGCCATCATCTGTTTTTCGCCGGTTCGCTGGCGGGATCGACATCGGCGTTCAACGGGGTTGTCGGGGTCGCCACCGCCCCGGCCGATCGTCCGGACGACTGGACCGTCCAGCCGCCGTTGATCGTTGCCGACGGCGTCAATAATGAGCTGGAACGACCGCATGTCGTGTTCCATCAGGGGCGCTATTATCTATTCTGGTCGACCCAGGCCCATGTGTTCAATCCACAAGGACCGACCGGGCCTACGGGTCTCTACGGCATGGTCGCCGATATATTGAGCGGTCCCTGGCGCCCGATCAACGGCAGTGGCCTCGTCTTCGCCAACCCGGATGAGGCGCCTGCGCAAAGCTATAGCTGGATGGTGCTGCCAGATCTGCGCGTCACCAGCTTTGTCGATAATTGGGGAGAGGGAGGAAGCAAGCGGCGGTTCGGCGGTGCCTTTGCGCCGTTCGTTCAGTTGTGGCTCGATGGCGATGCAGCCGGAGTGCTGGTATGACGCCTCCATTGGTCGCGGGTGTCGAACTGGGGGGAACCAAGGTTTTCGTTCTGCGCGCACGTGGAACCGAGATTGTCGAGCGACAATTGGTGCCGACGACGACGCCGGATGCGACATTGGGCGCGGCACGGGCAATCCTGACCCGCTGGCACGCGGAAGAGGCCTTTGCCGCGCTGGGCATTGCCTCCTTTGGCCCCATGCGGCTCGACAGAAATGCCGGGGATTTCGGCCGGATGCTGCCAACGCCCAAGCCCGGCTGGAGCGATGCGGACATTTTTGGTGCGCTGGCCGGCGCGCTGCCCTGTCCGGCAGCGATCGATACCGATGTGAATGCGGCGGCGTTGGCCGAAGCGCGCTGGGGCGCTGGGGCGCAGGGACAGGACCCGTCCGATTGCCTCTGCTACCTCACCATCGGAACGGGGCTGGGCGGCGGTTTCGCCCTGAATGGCAAACCGCTGCATGGCGCGATGCATCCGGAACTGGGGCATATAGCCATTCGCCGGGCGAAAGGGGATGATTTCCCTGGCGCCTGCCCCTTTCATGGCGACTGCATTGAAGGGCTGGTCTCCGGTCCGGCCCTGGCAAAGCGTTTCGGCAAGCCGGGTGACCAGATCGATGCGGAGGATCCCCGCTGGGATCATGTCGCCCATGACCTTGCGCAGCTCGTGTCCACCATCCTGCTCATGACGGCAGCGCGGCAGGTGTTGATTGGCGGGGGCGTCGGCATGGGGCGTGCCGATCTGCTCGACCGCGTTCGGGCCAAGGTTGTGGCGCAGCTGGCTGGCTATCTGTCGTTTGTAACACCGGACACTATCGCTGCCATCGTGCGCACGCCCGCGTTGGGAGATCAGGCAGGGCCGCTCGGCGCGATCGCGCTGGCACTTGATGCCCTGGCGGAAAGACAATGATGATGAATATGCGGTCCCTTCGGTCATTGTGCCTGGCGGCTACCGTCTTCACGGCTCTTGCCTGTCCTGGCGTCCTCTGGGCAAAGGTCAGCGCAACAGCCGATGGCCGGGTCATGCGGCTCGATGGCGGCGGCGTGACCTATGCCATGGGTGTGGATGAACAGGGCTATCTCCAGCCGCTCTATTGGGGGCAGGCGCTGGACGAAAAGGCGCCTCTCACCGCCCGGCATCCCACCGAATTGTCGGGGTTCGACCCGGCCGGATCGATCACGGCACAGGAATATGCCGGGCAGGGGGAGGGGTTGGTCAGCGAACCGGGCATCAAGGCGGTATTCGCTGACGGCAATCGCGATCTGGTTCTCAAATATCGCGGTCACAAGATTTCGGGTGAAACGCTGACGGTGGAACTGGCCGATATCCGCCGGCCGCTCACGGTGACACTGCATTATGCGATTGATCCGGCGACGGGCGTGATCGCCCGATCGGCGAGCGTTCGCAACGGCGACAGCAAGCCGGTGCGCATCGACCAGATTGCGGCGGCGACCTACACGCTGCCGGTCGGCAACGACTATCGTCTCCGCTATCTGACGGGGCGCCATGCGTCGGAATGGTCGCAGGTGGAAACGCCGGTGACCCCCGCCCTGACCGTACTGGAAAGTCGTCGGGGATCGACCGGCCATGGCAATCAGCCCTGGTTTGCGCTGGTCAAGGACGGCAAGGGCAGCGAGACGGATGGTCCTGTCTGGTATGGGGCGCTGGCCTGGTCCGGTTCCTTCCGCCTGTCGGTGGGCCTCGACAATCTCAGCCGGGTGCGGATCAGCGGCGGTTATAATCCCTATGATTTCAGCTGGGCGCTAAAGCCGGGAGAAAGCCTGGACACGCCGATTTTCTACACGGGTTACAGCAATAAGGGCATGGGCGATGCCTCGCGCCGTTTTCATGCGTTCCAGCGCGCTGCGATCATTCCCGGCGGTGCCAAGGCGAAGATCCGGCCGGTTCTCTATAATAGCTGGGAGGCGACCACCTTCAACGTGACAGAGGCCGGACAGATGGCACTGGCCGAGAAGGCGGCGAAGATCGGCGTCGAGCGTTTCGTCGTCGATGACGGCTGGTTCGGCGCGCGCGACGACGACAAGGCGGGGCTGGGCGACTGGACGGTCAATCCGCGCAAATTTCCCAATGGCCTGAAGCCTCTGATCGACCGGGTGAAGGCGCTGGGCATGGATTTCGGCCTCTGGGTCGAACCGGAGATGGTGAACGTCAATTCCGACCTCTACCGCGCTCACCCCGACTGGGTGCTGAACTTCCCGGATCGACCGCGCACGGAGGGCCGCAACCAGTTGGTCCTAAACCTTGCCAGGACCGATGTGCGCGATCATCTGCTGGCGGTTCTGGACCGGCTGGTGAGCCAGAACGATATCGCCTTTCTCAAATGGGACTATAATCGCAACTGGACCGAGGCCGGCTGGCCGGGCGTGCCGCTGCAGGATCAGCAGCGGGTGCAGGTCCAATATGTCCGCAACCTTTATTATATCCTGTCCGAACTGCGGCGGCGGCATCCGGGATTGGAAATCGAGGGATGTTCGGGCGGCGGCGGACGCATCGACCTGGGCATTATGGGGCTGACCGACCAGAGCTGGACGTCGGATAATACCGATCCCTATGATCGCTTGATCATCCAGGACGGCTTTACCCAGGCCTATGTGCCATCGATCATGATGGCCTGGGTGACGGACAGCCCCAATTGGGCGAACGGGCGGGCAACCAGTCTCGACTATCGCTTCCTGTCGGCCATGCAGGGCAGCCTGGGGATCGGCGCCAATCTGGATCATTGGCAGGAGGCGGATTTCGCCACGGCCAGGAAATGGATAGCCGCCTACAAGTCCATTCGGGATATCGTGCAGCGCGGCGATCTCTACCGCATCGCGCCGCCTCGGCCGGATGCGGCAAGCTCTGCTACCTTCCATGTCTCCCCGGACAAGCGCCGGGCCGTGCTGTTCCAGATGCTGCACAGTTCATCCTTCCGCGACAATGTGGAGGCGCTCCATCCTGAGGGGCTTGATCCGTTCCGCAGCTACCGGGTGCGGATGCTGGACGGATCGGCCTTGCCTGATGATGTGCCGGCGGAGGCGAGCGGCGCCTACTGGATGGAGCAGGGGCTGCGCGTGAAGTTGAAGGGCGATTATAAGGGCGCGGCCTATCTGTTCGAAAGCTGAGCGTTCAGCGGCGCGGTGGGCGGATATCGAAGGCAATCGACAGCCGCTCGCCATCCGCGAACGGCACGGTGCCGTGCCACAGGGTGGACGGAAAGAGGATCAGCCGCCCGACCTTCGGCTCGATCTCGCAATAGGGCCGCAGATCCAGCCCCAGTTCCGGCGGCGGCGTGCCGAAACGCAGCCAGCCCGAAGGCTCTTTCCCCATGGCGGCTGGGTCGGGCAAGGCGACATGCAGCGCCGAACTGATCCAGCCGACCGGATGGGTGTGGGCGACATGAAAGCCCTGGGCATGGAGGCGCACGGACCAGCTACCTGCAAATTTCACCTCGCCGCGTGGCGTCCCTAGCAGCGGATGGCCCGGCTCGGCGGCAGGCAAGCGATCGACATAGTCGCGCACGGTTTCCTCGATCGCCGCGCGGGCGCGCTGCATGATCGGTTCATGTCGGAACAGCAGCGGCCGGTCGGTCTGGGTGCCGCCGCGCACCGATTGATCCGGATAGGGGGAGGTGGCGGTGTGCAACGTGCGGAGAAGATCGGCTAGATCGGACAGCTCTCGGGCGTCCAGACCGATGTTGGTCGCATGGATGAGCTGCTCTGGCCGGTCGAGCCAGGCCGCCCGGTCGTCCTCCAGCAACCGCCAGCCGATCGACAGATAGGGCCAGAACAGCGGCGCGGATGGTGAACCAAGCTGTGCAAGCGCGATTGGCACCGCCCGCTCCGGCGCGCCGCAGCGCAATGCATGGCGGACACGGGCAAGGGCGAGGCCAGGATCGGGGCGGTCGGCCAGCCCGTCGAACAGGTCGGGCCTGTTCGACGCTGCGCCCGATTCCGCCTCCAGATAGAGGCGCGCCACCTCCAGCGCGCCAGTATCGCCGCAGGCGCGGTTGGCGTCGTGCAGCACAGCGCGGGCATCGTCCCATGACTTTGCCTTGGCCAGCCAGTGGAAGCGAGCAAGATGAAGTGCCAGATTATGCGGCTCGGTGCGCAGCGCCTCGGCAAAGCCCTCATCCGCGCGCGCACCTGCACCGGTCAGGCGCCGCAATGTTGCGCGATAGGTCTGGCCCTCGATCCAGTCGGGATGATCGTTTAGCGCTGCCGTCATCACGGCGAGCGCTGCTTCGCCGTCGCCTTCCGCCGCAAGTGCGCCGGCATGGCCACGAACCAATGCCATGTCTCCAGGCGCGAGCGCGCGGGCGACAGCGAATTGCGTGGCGGCGTTTCGTCCCGTCTCATAGCGCAGTTGGGCGAACAGCGCCTGCGCCGGCGGATCATCCTTCGCCAGAGTGGCCGCGCGCTCGGCGGCGATAAGCGCAGGCTCATGCGTCTGCATTTCGCGCAGAACCAATGCCCTGAGCCAGAGGAGGCGGGGGTGGTCTGGCCAAGCTATGCTGACCTGTTCCAATCGCGAGGGGAGCTGGTCTCCAGCCCCGGCGCGCAAGGCGTCCAAAATGGCCGACTCGATCGAGCGCAGCCAGGCGGCGGCATCGGGAGAAGACGGCGATATTGGCTGGTTCGCGACCAGATCGACGAGGCTGTTATCGTCTTTCATCCTCAACCTGCTTGCTCTTGTTTCTGGGCCGCAGCCGCCGCTTATCTGATCGCAATATAGCCATAAACACCGCGTTGACGAGATGAAATGCAAACGTTTGCTGTAATATGTTGCAAAGGTTTGCAGGGGTGGTTATGCAAGCCTTCAACCGACCGCGAAGCGATGCGTGGCGGCCCTAAGGAGGGGATGATGAAGACCAGCTTTCAGCCAAACCGCATTTCCACGTTCGCGCTGGCCATGGCCTGCCTTGGCGGGCCTGCCCTGGCACAGGACGCTGCACCTGCCGAAGCGCAGGCCGCAGCCGCCGGTAATGCCGAACCCGTCAACGGCGAGGATATTGTCGTGACCGCCGCGGCCGGCGACAAGTCGCGGTTCCGATCGTCCATTTCGGTGTCGCAGGTCAGCCAGGAAGCGATCCAGAATTTCACGCCGCGCTCCGAAGCCGAAGTGCTGCGCTCCATCCCCGGTCTCCAGCCCTCCGACACGGCGGGACCGGGCGGCAACGCCAATATCGGCGTGCGCGGCATCCCGGTGTCGACCGGCGGATCGGAATATGTCGCGCTGCAGGAGGACGGCCTGCCCGTCACCCTGTTCGGCGACATCCAGTTCGGCAACAACGACTATTGGCTGCGCTTCGACCAGAATGTCGAGCGCGTGGAGGCTGTGCGCGGCGGCTCCGCCTCCACCTTCGCCAGCCAGGCGCCCGGCGCCGTCGTCAACTATATCAGCAAGACCGGCGAGAAGGAGGGCGGCTCGATCGGCTTGTCCAAGGGCGTCGGTTTCCGCGAGACGCGCGTCGATTTCGACTATGGCGGCCCGATCAGCGACACGCTGCGCTTCCATGTCGGCGGCTATGCCCGCGAAGGCGGCGGCCCGACCAATGAGGATTTCAATATCCTGCGCGGCTATCAGGTGAAGGCCAATCTGACCAAGGATCTGGGCGATGGCCGGGGCTATATCCGTTTCAACTTCAAGCGGCTGGACGAACAGGCGCCGACCAACACCACCATGCCGTCGCTTGTGACGATCGATGGAAACAAGATTACCGATTTCAAGCCATTGCCGGGCTTCGATGCGCGTGATGGATCGACCTATTCCATCTATCAGCGCAGCTTCCAATATGTCGACACCAACGGCGTGCTCAAAAATGCCGATGTGGAGGGCATCCACCCCCGCGTAACCTCCGTCGGGGCGCAATTCCATTATGAGCTGAGCGACGCGCTGACCGTCGACAATAATTTCCGCTACACCGACATGAGCGGCAATTTCACCACCCAGTTCCTGAACGTCGCGACGACCGCCAGCGTGCTGGGATCGACCGTCAACGGGCAGACGGTGGGGGCGATCCGCTATGCGGCGGGGCCGAACAAGGGGCAGGCCTATACCGACACCTATCTGAACAATAATCCGAACATCAACACGGTGATGAAGGATATGGGCAGCATCGCCAACAATTTGGCGCTGACCGGCAGGTTCGATGTGGGGGCGGGCAAGATCACGGTGCAGGCGGGCTGGTTCCACATGAGCCAGAACATCGTCCAGGACTGGCATGTGAACCGCCAATATAGCGCACTAGAGGGCGAAAATGCTGCGCCGCTGAACCTCTACTCCACCACCGGCACGCAGATCACCGCGGCGGGCCAGGCCGGGTTCAACGACAATTGGGGCAATTGCTGCGCCCGCAGCGTCGACCTCAAATATACCGACGACGCGCCTTTCCTGTCGGCCAATTATTCGGGCGGCGGCTTCGACCTCGACGCCAGCGTCCGCTTCGACCGGGTGCGGGGTGAAGGCACGGCGCAGGCGGGCGTTGCCGGCCCCGATTATGTCGTCAGCGATGAAGTCGGCAGCGCGACCTTGCCATCGATGCTGCCGGGTGGCGTGATCGAGCGGATCAACTACAGCCGCAGCTATACCAGTTGGTCGTTCGGCGCCCTCTACGCCTTCGACAGCAGCACCAGCGTCTTTGCCCGCGCCAGCCGGGGCGGGCGCTTCAACGCCGACCGGCGCACGCTGGGCGGGAATTTCAATGCCGACGGGTCGCTCAACAGCCAGGGCGCCAGCACGGCCATCAACTTCCTCAATCAGCAGGAAGTGGGCGTGAAGCATCGTGGCTTCGTCGGTGGGTCGGGCAATTATTCGGTGGAAGTCACCGGGTTCCGCTCGACCCTAACCGAAAATAATTATGACTTCACCCGGATCAACAATCCGCCGCCGAACAATGATCCCAACATCTCCAACGACTATCGCTCCTGGGGCGTGGAACTGACCGGGCGTCTCAGTCTCGGCAATTTCCGCCTGGCGGTCGATGCGACCTGGGTGAACCCGAAGATCAAGGATAGCGCGACGGCGGCGCTGGTCGGCAACCGACCGGGCGGCATTCCCAAGCTGACCTATCTGATCTCGCCCTCCTATGATGCAGGCCTGTTCGCGGTCGGCCTGTCCGCCAGCGGGCAGTCCAGCGCGCCCAATGACGATTTCAACCTCTACACCGTGCGCGGTACGACCTTCTTCAACGGCTTTGTGAAGGTGCGGCCGATCGAAAATCTGGAACTGGGCCTCAACGCCAATAACCTGTTCGACACGCTCGGCTATCGCGGCGGCGGCCAGTTGCTGCCGACCAGCGCGACAACCGGCATCTTCCAGAACAGCGCAGTCTATGGCCGCACCGTGACCGCCTCGATCCGCTATAATTTCTGATCTGATCCGACGCCGGAACCTATGTTTCGGCTACCTCGAAGGCCCGGCTCCCTCAAGGCGCCGGGCCTTTCCTTGTCAGCTTGATTCCCGGATCACGATCTCCGGCGCGATCTGGATCGATCCGACCTCCTCGCCTGCGAGCCGCTGACACAACTGCTCGACCAGCAGGGCGGCGCCGCGCTGGATATCCTGCCGGATGGTGGTGAGCGGAGGGTTGGACAGCCGTGCCAGCGGCACATCGTCAAAGCCCACGACCGACAGCTGGTCGGGCACGCGAATATCCTGTTCGGCGGCGGCGGTGATGATGCTCATGGCGGTCACGTCGGATGCGGCAAATACGCCATCGGGGCGATGGCCCGCCGCAAAATAGTCGGCCGCTACGCGATAGCTCGCCTCCGGCGTGACATGCGCATGGACCAGTTCGACCCGATCGCGCACATCGGCGGGCAGGGCGGACAGAAAGCCTTCATAGCGGGCGGCAAATTCGGGCACCGCGACATTACCGAAAAAGGCGAGCTTGCCGCGTCCACGCTCCAGCAGATGGCGCGCCGCGAGCGCGCCGCCGGCGACATTGTCGGTTCCGATCGTCAGATACTGATTGCGCTCGGCATGGGCGCCCCAGATCACCAACGGGCGATAATGGCTGGCGGTGCGGTCCAGCACGGCGCTCTGGTCGGACTGGCCGATGATGATGACGCCATCGACCCGGCCGGCGCGGATGAAGGCGTCCAACCAATCCTCGCCATCGGGCAGGACGCGCGACAGCAGCAGGTCATAGCCGCGCTCCGTGAGTTCGTCGGCCAGAAAGCCCAGCATCGCCATGAAGAAGGGATCGGACAGATGCTGCCCGCGCTCATGACCCAGGGGCAGCAGGACGGCGATTGCTCCGGTGCGGCCCAGCCGCAGATTCTGCGCAGCGACATTCAACTGGAAGCCATGCTGGGCCGCCAATTCCTGAATACGGCGGCGGGTATCCTTGTTGAGCGCGCCCTTCGACGTCAGCGCACGCGATACCGTCGATACCGAGACGCCGGCGATCCGGGCGAGGTCGGTTATGCTTCGGACAGGTTCGTTCTGATGATCCGTCATGGCCTATCGTCTAGGCCAGGGAAGGACGGGGGACAATCCGGATCGCAGCTGTATCAATTCTTTCGGGGTTTCCTGACGATCAGGGTGGCGGCCCCGGCGGCGATCATCATCACACCGCTCATCAACAGGATGTTACGCGGATCGCTGCCCAGCAGCGGGTGATAGATGACCGGCACGATCAGCGTTTCAAGCAGCATGGGAATGACGATGAACATGTTGAAAATGCCCATATAGACCCCCGTTCGCTCGGGCGGGATGGCGTTGGCTAGCATGACATAGGGATTGCCCATCATGCTGGCCCAGCCAATGCCGATACCGATCATCAGCAGGAACAGGTGGGTGCGATCGCTGGTGCCGGGGATGGCCAGCATCGCGGCACCGGACAAGGCTACGGCCACGGCATGGACATAATGTGGCCCGATCCGCCGGCTGAGCGGCACCATGGCGAAGGCGGCGAGGAAGGCGACGGCATTGTAGAGCGCGCCCGCCTGGCCGGTGAGTAGCACCGCCTGGCGGAAGCCGCTGCTCGTCGGATCGGCGGTGTCGAAGATCGCGCGGGCCAGCGCGAAGCTGATGAACTGCCAATAGGCGAACATCGCAAACCATTGCAGCAGCATCGACAGGGCAAGCTGGCGCATGGCGACAGGCATGTCGCGCACAGCCGCCATGAAGTCGCGCAGCGCCGTGCCGAAGGACAAGCGCTCGCCGCGCATGCGCGCAATCTCCTCCGGCGGCAGCGGCAGCTCGGGCACGCGCAGCACGGACCATAGGATCGTCGAGATGGAAATGACGGCACCGATCAGAAAGGCGATCCGGGTCACGTCCGGTATGCCGTTCGCATCGACCAGATCGGCATCGAAGCCCCACCACACCAGGAGCGTCGGCGCCAGATAGGACAGCGTCTGGGCAAGGCCGGTAAAGGCGCTCTGAGTCAGGAAGCCGACCGATCGCTGGCTCTCGTCCAGTCGATCGCTGACATAGGCGCGATAGGGCTCCATGGTGATGTTGTTCGCCGCGTCCAGCATCCAGAGCAGGCTGGCCGCAAACCAGAGCGTCGGGCTGTACGGCATCATCAGCAGGCCGAGGCTGCACAATATGGCGCCGATCAGGAAATAGGGCGTGCGCCGCCCCCAGCGGCTGACCGTCCGGTCGCTTAATGCGCCCACGATCGGTTGCACGAGCAGGCCGGTAACCGGCCCCGCCAGCCAGAGCAGCGGCAGATGCGCCTCATCCGCGCCAAGATAGCGGTAGATCGGCCCCATATTGGCCTGTTGCAGGCCAAAGGAGAATTGGATGCCGAGGAAGCCGAGATTCATTTCGACGATGCGTGACAGACGCATTCGTGGTTTGCTGGCTCCGTCCCGCATATGATCCTCTCCGTCGCCCTTGCGACCTTTCTGACGTCGATCATACAGGCCAATGATTGAAATGCAAACGTTTGCTGAATCGATCATACAGTGTCTCTGAGGCGAAACACATGGTGCGAATTTGTCAGGCCAATAGCGGAATGAAGCGCGGTTGCTCGGGGGAGGAGCTTGGTTCCTACAACAGCAGCCGCAGAGAGTTTTCCATGCTGCGGAATCTCCACATCATTCTTGCCCATATTGCAAATCGCTTACCGACGGGCTGGCAGGGCTAAACGCGGATGCGAACTACGCGGAAATTGGTGGAAAAGCTGTGATTTAGCGTTTTGACGCGCATGTGAAATCGCAGGGTAAATGGCGGAGCGGGAGGGATTCGAACCCTCGATACGCTTTTGACGTATACTCACTTTCCAGGCGAGCGCCTTCGACCACTCGGCCACCGCTCCGCATGCACTGGAGGCGGCTCCCTATCGCGCGACAACGCACTAGGCAAGGGGATGCTTTACTTTCTTGTGCGGCAATTGTTTGATCGTGTCATGACCCTTCGCCGCCGTGCCGCGCTGCTCGCGCCCTTCATCGCCATCCTGCCCCTTGCTGCTGCCGATGCGGCCGATCCGCCGGCCACGCCCAGCGCGGTCGTGGCGCAGGCGCCGGCCAGTGCCTGGCGCACCGTCCCGGCGCAGGATCTGCTGGTGATGACGATCGAGGGCGGCAAGCGCGTGCTGATCCAACTGGCGCCGCAATTCGGGCCGCACCATGTCGCCAATATCCGCGCGCTCGCCACTGCCCATTGGTGGGACGGCACCAGCATCAACCGGGTGCAGGACAATTATGTCGTCCAATGGGGCGACGCGACCGAGAAGAAGCCGCTGCCTACCGGCCTCGCGCCGACCAGTCCGGCCGACTATGTCCAGCCGCTTGGGGGCATGAAGGCGAAGCTGACGCCGCTGCCCTATCCCGATCCCTATGCGCCGGCGACCGGTTTCATCGATGGCTGGCCAGTGGCGATGGATGGGGACGCCGCCTGGCTGCCGCACTGCTATGGCATGATCGGCGTCGGCCGCAACATGTCGCCCGATGCTGGCACGGGTGCGGAACTCTATACCGTGATCGGCCAGGCGCCGCGCCAGCTCGATCGCAACATCGCCGTCGTCGGTCGCATCGTCGAGGGGATGACTGCCCTCACCAGCCTGCCGCGCGGCAGTGGTGATCTAGGCTTCTACACCGATGCCGAGCGCAAGCTGCCGATCGTCTCGGTGCGCCTCGCAAGCGATCTGCCGCAGGCGGAGCAGCCGCAGGTTCAGGTGATGGACACCGGCTCGGCCAGCTTCGCCGACTATCTGCGGCTGCGCGCCAACCGAAAGGATGATTTCTACGATCGGCCTGCCGGGGGCGTTGATCTGTGCAATGCGCCGGTGCCGGTGCGCCTGGCGCCCTGAAGCGGCCAAAAATCAAATAGGCAGATCACGGAGCCGATAGCCGCGCCAGTCACGGATGCGGCGGATGGCGAAGCTGGTGCGGATCGCCGACACGCCGGGCAGGCGGGCGAGGCAATCGCGGTGGACCGCGTCGAAGCCCTTGAGGTCGGCGGCGGCGACCCGCAGCAGATAGTCGGCCTGGCCCGCCATCAGATGGCATTCCAATATTTCCGGGAAGCCCGCGACCGCCGTCTCGAACCGTTCCATCGCCTCGCGGCTCTGGCTGGTCAGCGAAATCTCGACAAAGGCCTGGAGCGTCAGGCCGAGCGCCGCCGGATCGAGCCGGGCGGCATAGCCCTCGATCATGCCGGCATCCTCCAGCGCGCGGATGCGGCGATGGCAGGCGGAGGAGGAGAGGCCGATCTGTTCGCCCAGCTCGTTCATCGACCGGCGGGAATCGCTTTGCAGCGCCTCCAGTAATGCGATGTCGAACCGATCCATGCAATGTCATCCCGATGAAATAAGATTTCGCGATATATCATCCTGCATGCGGGCGATCGCAAGCGCAAATCAGGGAACAATCGTCACCCGCTTGGCGATATGATGGGGCCACAACCGGCGGGGCATCGTTGTCCTTTCAGGATGGGCCATCCCGCTGCAAATGGAGAGCGTCTCATGATCGTCGGCACCGTCAAGGAAATCAAGAATCACGAATATCGCGTCGGCCTGACCCCCGAGAGTGTCCATGAACTGACGGCCCATGGCCATGAGGTTCTGGTCGAGACCGGCGCGGGTGAGGGCATTGGCGCGCATGATGCGCTCTATGAGCGGGCCGGCGCCACCATCATCGCGACGGCCGCCGAAGTGTTCGCGCGCGCCGAGATGATCGTCAAGGTGAAGGAGCCCCAGGCCGTCGAGCGCGCGATGCTGCGCCCCGGCCAGATCCTCTACACCTATCTCCACCTCGCGCCCGATCCGGAGCAGACCCGCGACCTGATCGCCTCAGGTGCGACCTGCATCGCCTATGAAACCGTGACCGACGCCAGCGGCGGCCTGCCGCTGCTGAAGCCCATGAGCCAGGTCGCCGGCCGCATGTCGATCCAGGCCGGCGCGACCGCGCTGGAAAAGGCGCATGGCGGCCGCGGCGTGCTGCTGGGCGGCGTGCCGGGCGTGCTGCCGGCCAAGGTCGTCGTGATCGGCGGCGGCGTCGTCGGCTTCAATGCGGCGCAGATGGCGGCCGGCCTTGGCGCCGACGTCACCATTCTCGACCGCAATCCCGAAGTGCTCGAAAAGCTCGGCATGTATTTCGAGGCGCGCGCCAAGACCCGTTTCTCGAACCGCGCCAACCTGGCCGAATGCGTGGCCGAGGCGGATCTGGTGATCGGCGCGGTGCTGATTCCGGGCGCCGCTGCACCCAAGCTGGTCAGCGCCGACATGCTCAAGACCATGAAGAAGGGCGCGGTGCTGGTCGACGTCGCGATCGACCAGGGCGGCTGCTTCGAAACCAGCCATGCCACGACCCATGCCGACCCGACCCACATCATCGACGGCATCGTCCATTATTGCGTCGCCAACATGCCCGGTGCGGTCGCCCGCACCAGCACCTATGCGCTCAACAATGTGACCCTGCCGCATGCGCTGCGCATCGCCGAACTGGGCTGGAAGGATGCGCTGCGCCGCGATCCGCACCTGCTCGCGGGCCTCAATGTCTGGGACGGCAAGGTCACCTACAAGGCCGTCGCCGACGATCTGGGCCTGCCCTACACCCCGGCGGAAGACGCGATCGCCTGATCGTCCCGCCTCTATTTCCCGGCGCCCCGACAGCGGCCGGGCAAAAGGACGTCAGCCCTCCCTTGCGGGGCTGGCGTCCTTTTATTTTGCCCCGTTATTTCCGCTGGGGTGACGCCGCGTCGCCCGGCTTTGTTTCCCGATTGTCAAATAAACGCCATGGATTCTCTTGCGGGTTCCAAGACCTCGTTCGTCTAGTCGGGCAGGGGGACATGACCACATGCCCCCCATGCATCCTGGTTCCGCCGAAGAGAGGCATGGTTTAACATCATGGTCGATTTCCCAACATTCGCCGCCTTGATCCAAAAAGGCGATCGCTCCATCATGCGCGCCGGTCGCGCACTGCAGAAAGGGGCGTGCTGATGTCCGGTGATATCATGACCTGGCTCGTGCCGCTGGTTGCCATGCTGGCCGCCGGCCTGCTCGCCGGCTTTGCCGCCGGCATCTTCGGCATCGGTGGCGGCTTCGTCGTCGTGCCGGCGCTGCTGGTCGTGCTGCCGCTGCTGGGCGGGACGAAGGACGGCATCGCCCATGTCGCGATCGGCACGTCGGCTGCGACGATCATCCTGACCTCCATCCGATCGCTGCTGGCGCATTCCAAGCGCGGGGCGGTGGAGTTTGACGTCCTCAAGACATGGGCGCCCTGGATCATTCTGGGCTGCGGCGCGGGCGTCGTGCTGGCGGGCCATGTCGATGGCCGCACGCTCAAGATGATCTTTGGCGCAGGCGTCATCCTGATGTCGCTCAACTTCCTGATCCCGGTGCTGAACGGCAAGGTGATCAGCGACCAGATGCCGTCGGGGCTGGCGCGCATCGGCATTGCAGGCGGGTTGGGCACCTTTTCCTCGCTGCTGGGCATCGGCGGCGGCACCATTGCCATCATGACGATGACGCTGTGCGGCCGCACCATCCACCGCGCCATCGCCACCGCATCGGGCATCGGCACGCTGATCGCCATCCCGACCACCATCGGCTTCGCCATCATCGGTTTCCGTGAAGGCGGCCTGCCCTGGGGCTCGCTGGGCTATATCAACATCCCCGCGACGATAGCGATCGCATCGATGTCGATGCTGACCGCGCCGCTGGGCGTGGCCGCCGCCCACAGCCTGCCCGCTGGGCCGCTGAAGAAGATTTTCGGCGTCTATCTGCTGATCATCGGTGCGCTGATGCTGCGCGCGGGGCTCAAGATCTGATAATGATCTGATAATCTGGCTGTTTGAGAAAGCCGGTACCAGCCCGCTCCCCCGCCCAACCGCCCGACAGGATGACACTGGATCGGGTGGTTGGGCGGGGGGGCAGGCTGGTACCGTAACCAAAAATCGCTCTTTCGCGATTTTTCAAACAGGCTCTTAACGGCCGCCAGTGACCGCCTTAACAGGCTTTGTCACTGGCGGCCGTTCGCGCTATCTGACAGGCGGTGAAGATGGCGCAAACCGACCCGATTTCTGTGCTGCTGGTGGAAGATGACCCGGCGGCCCGCGCCAATATCGCCGAAATCCTGGTCCGCGCCGGCATGGTCGTCGACTTGGCCGAGGATGGCGCGGAAGGGCTCAAGCGTGCCGCATCGGGCCGCTATCATGTCATCATCCTCGATCGCACCCTGCCGCATCTTTCGGGCATCGACGTGGTGACGCGCATGCGCGTCGCCGGGATCGAGGCGCCGGTGCTGATGCTGTCCGCGCTCGGCCGCAGCGAGCATCGGGTCGAGGGGCTGGAAAGCGGCGTCGATGACTATATGGCCAAGCCCTTCGAGCCGGACGAACTGGTCGCCCGCGTGCGCGCTTTGTGGCGCCGGGCCGGGCGGTTACAGCAGGACTCGGTGCTGCTGTTCGGCGACCTGGAATGCCATGTGAAGGCGCGCACCGCCCATCGCGGCGGCCGCCATGTGCCGCTGTCGCCCAAGGAATTCGCGCTGTTCCGCTACCTCATGGAACATGCCGGCGAAGTGGTCACGCGCGAGATGCTGCTGCGCCATGTGTGGAAACTCAGTTTCGATCCCCAGACCAATGTCGTCGACGTCAATGTCGGGCGCCTGCGCCGTAAGCTGGAGGAAGGGTTTGACAGCGCCGTGCTGGAGACGGTCTGGGGCACTGGCTATCGGCTGATCGCCGCCCATGGCTAGGTTCGGCCTGCTGCGCTCGGTCTTCGGCCGGGTCACGCTGTCGGCCCTGCTGGTCAGCCTGGCGTCCACGCTGGTGCTGTTCCTGGTGGTCGAACGGATCGTCGAGACCGACGGGCGCGTGATGCTGGGGCGAGAGGTCGATACCGATCTGGCGGGCCTGGCCGACATCTATGTCAGCAGTGGCGAGGCGGAATTGAGGGCGCGCATCGCCGATCGGCTGGCGATGGAGCGCGGCGACAGCGAAAAGGCCTATTATCTGCTCGCCGATGCGGCCGGGCGCCGGGTGGCGGGCAATATCGATCACTGGCCCGCCCTGGCGTCGGAAGTATCCGAAGCCCGGCTGATCCGCCTGCCCGGTGGCGAGCGGGTGTTCGCGCGGGCCACGCTGCTCGGCCCGGATACCAGGCTGATCGTCGGGCGCAGCAATCATCGGGCGCAGGCGCTACAGACCCGGCTCGCCATCGCCTTTGCCATTGCCGGCGCCATCGTCGCCCTGCTCAGCCTTGCTGCCGGTCATTTCGCGGCGCGGCGTCTGCGCCGGCGGGTCGAACGGATCAACCATGTCTTCGATGCGGTGCGCGCCGGCGATATCGCGGTGCGCGCCCGCGCTACCGGAGCGAGCGACGAACTGGCCGAACTGGCTGCCAACACCAATGCGATGCTGGATCAGGTGCAGCGGTTGATGGAGGCCCAGCGCGCCGTGTCGGATCAGACCGCGCACGAGATCCGCACCCCGCTGATGCATCTCGACACGCGTATCCTGAAAGCGATGGAACGGACCGATGATGAGGGGCTGTTGCGGACCCTCGGCCGGTCGCGCGACGAGATCCGCAGCGTCGTGCGATTGCTCGATTCCCTGCTCGACATTGCCGGCACCCAGGCGCTGCGCGGCGATCGCCGGGGCCTTGCCGATGTCGACCTTAGCGAGATTGCCGATAATCTGGCGGACCTTTATGGCGCCAGCGCAGAAGATCTGGGCATCGCCTTCAACGCGATGGTGGCGCCGGGCATATCCTTCCGCGCCGATCCGATGCAGATCACCCGGCTCTTGTCCAACCTGCTCGACAATGCGTTCAAATATGTGCCGCGCGGCGGCAGCGTGCTGCTCAGCCTGGCGCCGGGGCCGCTCATCATCGTGCAGGATAACGGACGGGGCATCCCGGCCGATGCGCGCGAACTGGTCTTCGACCGCTATGTCCGGCTCGATCCGTCGCCCGGCAGCGGCCATGGTCTGGGCCTGGCGCTGGCCCGTGCGATTGCCGAACGCCATGGCCTGACCATCCATGTCGAGGATGCCGCGCCCGGCGCGCGCTTCGTCGTGCAGCCGGAGATGGCGGATGATTAGGCTCTTCCTGCCCCTGCTGATGCTGGGCGTCGGTCCGGTTGCGGTGGTCGAGGAGCCGATGCCGACCGATGCGCTGATGCGCACCCTGGCGGAGGGCGATCTGGCGCAGGCGCGCGGCGATCAAGCCGCACTCGCGGCGGCGGCCGACAATCTGATCCTGCTCGGCGCGCGCCCGGCGGAGGGGCAGGATGACCTGTCCACCCTCTGGTCGCAGCAGGCCCAGGCCGGCGGCGCCGTCCATGCCGGGCCAGTCTATCGCGGCCGCGCGCTCGGCCCCGCCTATCGCCGCGGGTCTCTGGCGGCCGGCGGGCGGGTGACGCTGCGCCAGCTATTCCTTGCCGGCCAGCGCGCGCAGATTTCGGTGGCGCGCGCCACCGGCATCGCCGCCTCCCTGTCGGTCCGGGTGCGCAATGCCGATGGCGGCACGTTGTGCGCCAAGCCGGTGGCCGCGCCGCAGGCCGATTGCGCCTGGCTGCCGCTGTTCACCGAACGCTATGCGATCGAGATAGAAAATGGCGGCAGCGCGCCGGCGACCTTCTATCTGGTGATCCGCTGATCTGATCCCAATCGCCTGAAAGCAGGGCGGAAAAGTCCGAGATTCGGCCTTTTTGCATGCTGCGGCCCACCGCCGCCGCGCCTCGCTTCGTCCATTCTGCACATCCGTTCAGGCGCAAAATGCCGGTGCCGGTGCGTTATTGCCGCAGGTTCGATGAGGAAAGAGGAGAAACGTCATGAACCGTTCGATGCTTCTGACCGCCATCGCCATGGTCGGCATGACCCCGATCGCCGCCATGGCCCAGCCCCAGGCGCGTGGTCCGGCTCCGGGGGAAGGCCCGGTGAGCTATGAGGAACAACTGGCGTCGGTCGAGGACCAGCTTGTCTATGAAGCGCCGATCGCCGGCGTGGAGAACAACTACTGGTTCAATTACCAGACCGACTTGGCCGAGGCGCGCAAGGAACTGACCAAGGATCTGCGCCATTCCAGCGATGCGGAGGATAATCGCGACGCCTGGGAGGAATATCGCACCGAACTGGCCGATGCCCGTGGCGACTATGCCAAGGAAATGGCCGAGAAGGGCTATCCGGTCGGCGAAGTCCGGGTGCTGGGCAACAGCGGCCGCTGATCCGCGCGCTGACCCAAATATAAAAAGGGCTGGTCCGGTCATCCGGGCCAGCCCTTTTCCCATTACTGCGTATAGGCCTTGGTCAGGCGATAGAGGAAGGCGCGGCCGTCGAGCAGCGACTTCACCCGGATGCGCTCATTGAGGCCATGGACCCCCTGGCCATCGGGATCGGCGAACATGCCCGACACGCCATAGGTGGGGATGCCCGCCGCATTGGTGAAGCGCCCGTCGGTCGCCCCGGTGGCGAGCCGCGGGATCACCGGTACACCCGGCCACATCTCCTTGGTCAGCGCCTCGATTGGCGCCATGATCTGCGGCGTCAGCTGCGGCGCCGATGATTTGGGCTGCGGCGGATCAGCCAGCGTCACCTTGACCTTCTCGTCGCCGCCCACCTGCGCCAGCTTGGCACGCACCGCCTCGACATCCTCGCCCGGAATGATGCGGCAATTGACGTTGGCCGTCACCGACTGGGGCTGGGCATTGGGGGCATGGCCGCCATTGATCAGCGTCGGGATGCAGGTGGTGCGCAGGGTGGCGTTCCAGCTCGGATTGGCGGCCGAGATCGCGGCATAGTCCGCCTCGGTCGCCTTGCCTGCGCCGACCGCCGCCATCGGCTGCGACAGCTTGGGATAGAGCGGCGCCGACGCGCCGAAATAGGCCTTGGCCGCCGGGGTCAGGTTCACCGGGAAATCATAGGCGTTCACATTGGCCAGCGCCTGCGCCATCCAGCCGATTGCGTTGAAATGCGGTTCCTGGCGTGAACTGTGGCCGCCCGGCGCGGTCGCGGTGAAGGTGAAGTCCTGATAGACCTTCTCGCCCGCCTGCACGCCATGGCTGACCGGCTTGCCATTTTCGTCCAGCGACCCGCCGCCGCCTTCGTTGAGCGCCCATCCGGCCGCCATCGCATCGGGCTTGTTCTTCAGCAGATATTCGACGCCGTTCAGCGCCTTCTCCGTTTCCTCGCCACAGGTCAGCGCCATCTTGATCGTGCGCTTGGGCTTATAGCCTTCCTGCTTGAAGCGGATCATGGCGTCGGCAAAGCTCGCCGCCATCGCCTTGTCGTCCGACGTGCCCCGGCCATAGAAATAGCCGCCTTCCTCGATCAGGGTGAAGGGATCGCGGGTCCAGTCCGCGCGCTTGGCCGCGACCACGTCGATATGGGCGAGCAGCAGCAGCGCGGGCAGCTTGGGATCGGAACCGCGCAGCACGGCGGTCAGATTGCCTTCCTTGGGATGGGCCGGATCGACCACGACAGCGATGTCGCCATCGGCATAGCCAGCCGCCTTCAGCCGCGTCGCAATCTGTTCGGCGGCGAGCGTGCAGCTGCCATTGGGCCAGCTCGAATCGGTCTCCACCAGTTCCTTGTAGAGGGTGCGGAAGGCGGCCTCGCCGGCGCGAGCCTGCGTATCGGCCGCGGTGGCGGCGTGCAGCGGGCTGAGGCTGGCGGCCAGCAGGGCGGCGGCGGGCAAGGCGGCAACTAAGCGGCGGGATGGCATGGGGCGATGTCCTTGTTCTGATTGTGCGACGCTTGGAAATGCGTCTCCCTGGCCCGGCTGGGCGGCGCGACTGTGCAGAAAGCCGGGGGCGGCGGCAAGGGGATGATTGATGCCTGCCGGCCCTGTTTGGTTGTGCATATCATGCACAATGGCTGTGCCTTGGGCTCATATTGTTTCGCCACATGGACAGGCGCATAGAGGGTTTGCCTGAAGCTCCAGCAATGCGCGCCCGATCCGGCGTGGCGGGCCGACGCGTCCGGCTTTCATTCTCCCGACCGGCGTCGCCGCCCTGCCTGGCCCCGCCCGATGATGCTGGATGTGCCGCGTGACGCCTGCCTTGCCTCAAGCGCGCTGGATGGCCGATCGCTACGGCGGCCATGATGCGCTGTTCACGCTCAAGGCCTTTCTCGCGGCGATGCTGGCCTATTATATCGCGCTGCGGATCGGGCTGGACCGGCCCTATTGGGCGATCATCACCGCCTATATCGTTGCCCAGCCGCTCGCCGGCGCGGTGTCGTCGAAAGCGATGTTCCGCCTGCTCGGCACCGTCATCGGCGCGGGCGTGGCGATCCTGCTGGTGCCGTTGCTCGGCAATGCCCCCGAACTTCTCTCGCTCGCGCTGGCGCTGTGGCTCGGGCTCTGCACCTTCGTCGCGCTGCTCGACCGGACGCCGCGCGCCTATATCTTCCTGCTGGCGGGCTATACCGCCGGCATCGTCGCCTTCCCGGCGGTCGAGGCGCAGGCGACGATCTTCACGGCGGCCAGCCTGCGCGCGCAGGAAATCGGCATCGGCATCGCCTCGGCCACGCTGGTTCACAGCCTCGTCTTCCCGCGCACCGTGTCGGCTCGGCTCCAGGCGCGGATCGATGCGATCATGATCGACGCCGAACGCTGGTCGCGCGATTCCCTGCGGGTCGACCATGGCGATGCGGTCGTGACCCGCGACCGCCGGCAATTGGCGACCGACATCCACGAACTGCACCAGCTTGCCACCCATTTGCCGTTCGAAAGCAGCGCGCTGCGGCTGAAGGCCGGGGTGCTGCGCGCGCTGGAGACGCAGCTTTGCCTGCTGCTGCCGCTGGCCAGCGCGGTCGAGGATCGCTGTCGCCAGTTGCAGCGCGCCAATGCCTTGCCGCCGGCGGTCCATGTCCTGCTGGATGATGTCGTTGCCTGGCTGGGCGCGCCGGACGGGGAGGGGGGCTCGCCTGAAGCGCTGCGCGCCCGCGCCCGTGCCTGCGAGCCCGATTGCCGCTTGCCCTTCGCCTGGCACGCGGCATTGCAGCTCAGCATGCTCGACCGGCTGGCCGAACTGGTCACCGTCCATGCCATCTGCCGCGAGTTGCAGGCGGCGATGGGCGCCGATCGCATCCCCCTGTCACCGCCCGCGCGGGAAGCGATCCGCAACGCCCGCCGCCGCGTCCTGCACCGCGATTATGGCCTGGCGCTGCGCGGCGCGCTGGCGACCAGCCTCACCGTGCTGATCGGCTGCCTGCTCTGGATCCTGTCGGCCTGGCCGGCCGGGGCAGGGGCGGTCGTCATCGCCAGCATCATCTGCGCCCTGTTCAGCAATATGGACGATCCCGCGCCCGCCGCCTGGAAAGTGTGGCAGGGCACCTGCTGCGCGGTGCTGGTGGCCGCGCCCTATGCCTTTGCCATCCTGCCGCGCGTGTCCGACTTCCCGGTGCTGGTGGCGGTGCTGGCGCCGGCCTTCCTGCTGGTCGGTGCGATGATGGTGCGGCGGCGGCTGGCGGCGATGGCGATCGGCATGATCCTCTCGCTGCCCGGCCTGATGGGCCTCGATGGCTATTATACCGGGCAGTTCGACAGTTTTGCCAATGCCGCCATTGCCCAGATGCTGGGCGCCTTGCTCGCGGTCTGGGCGCTTAAGATGGTTCGCACCGTGGGCGCCGAACAATCCGCGCTGCGCCTGCTCCGGGCGGGCTGGCGCGATCTTGCCCTGCGCACCGATCCGCGTCAGCAGCCCGACACGGTCAAATGGATCAACACCATGCTCGACCGTATCGGGCTGTTGACCCCGCGCCTTGCCGAACTGGGCAGCGACACCACCGCGCCTTTGCTGGATATCCTGCGCGACACGCGCGTGGGCATGTCGCTCGACGATCTCCACCGCTTCCGGGTGCGCGCCCATGCCCGCGACGACCGGCTGCTCGATGTCGTGCTGGGGCGGGTGCGCCAGCATTTCGATCGGCTTGTCCCCAGGGGGCAGGGCGATCCCGACCCGGCGCTGGTGCGGGCCATCGATACGGCGCTCGCCACGATCGGCCGGAACGGCGCGGTCGATGATCGGCGGCTGGCGCTGCTGGCGCTCACCAGCCTGCGCCGCAACATCGCGCCCGATATTCCGCTCAGTCCGCGTCGGGATCGCGAAAATTCAGCCGCCGCGTGACGGTATAGTCCAGCACGCCGACCAGCAGATAGCTGATCCACTGCTTGATCAGCGTCAGGCCGGTGCGGCTGGCGCGATAGGTCTCCAGCGAAATCTGCCGGCTCTCGCCCGTCCGCTGGGAGATGAAGCCGCGCATCGCCTCGGCAAAGCCGGCATCCTCCACCCGCAGCATCAGCTCCAGGTTGAGGAACAGGCTGCGCATGTCGAAATTGGCCGATCCGATATAGACCGCATCGTCGATCACGATCAGCTTCATGTGCAGCTTGCAGGGCTGATATTCATATATCTCGACGCCGCGTCGCAGCAGCGGACCATAGAGCAGCCGTGCCGCCGCGATCGTCGCGCCATTGTCCGACAGGGCCGGCAGGATCAGGCGCGCGCCCTTGCGCCGGGCAGCGCGGGCGATCCGCTTCATCATGCCCCGGCTGGGCGAGAAATAGGCCTCGACCATGTCCAGCCGCTGCGCCCGGTCCATGTCATGCTTCACCACCTGCGCCCAGGGGCTCAGCCGCCGGGTCGGCCCGCCGATCAGCCAGCGGAACGGATCGGCCGGATCATGGTGCAGCGATGGGTGCCAGTGCCGCACCATCGCACGCAGGGTGCGGAACCTTTGCCCCTTGCTCGTGACCCAGCGCCATAGCTGGCCATACCAGCGCGCCATCGCCTCGGCCTGCGGCCCTTCCAGCAGCAGGCCCAGGTCGCGCCAGCAATCGTCGGCGGGAATGCCGAAATAGCCATCCTCGACATTGAAGCCGCCGATCATCAGCCTTTTGTCGTCGGCCAGGGCGATCTTCTGATGGTTGCGGATCAGGTAGCGGGTCGACCGGCGCGTCCCGAACCGGCCGAAATGGCCGCCCGCCGCGATCAGCGGGGCGAACAGGCTGTCGGGCGTATCGGACGATCCGAAGCCGTCGATCATCAGCGTCACGGCCACGCCGCGCCCCCGCGCCGCCACTAGCCGCTCGCAGATCAGCCGGCCGCTGCCATCGTCGGCGAAGATATAATAATAGAGTTTCAGGCTCGTGCGCGCGCCGTCGATCAGTCTGACCAGCGCATCGCGCAGCGCCGCGCCTTCTTCGATGACGGTCAGTCGGTTGCCGTTCAGCGTGACGCTGATCGGGCTGGTCGGGGCTTCCTGTTGTCGCGACGCCATGGCCCCTTCATGCGCCGCTTTGCCGCGGCGCGCCATGGCTTTATGGGCTTTTCATTGACTCGACAGGCCGCCACTGCTAGGCGCCAAGTTCAAGATTCCCTATTGATTTTTCAGGAGGCCCGATTGGCCCGCGTCACCGTCGAAGATTGCGTCGACAAGGTTACCAACCGTTTCGATCTCGTCCTGCTCGCCGCCCAGCGCGCGCGTGAAATTTCCGGTGGCGCCGAGCTGACGCTTGAGCGTGACCGCGACAAGAATCCGGTCGTCGCCCTGCGCGAAATCGCCGAGGAAACCATTCTGCCCGCCGACCTGCATGATTCGGTCGTTGCGTCGCTGCAGAAGGTCCAGATTGACGACGACGATACGCCCGATGAAATCGGTTCGATCGCCCAGTCGGCGGAGGCCCTGCGCCTGACCGCTGCGGCGCCGCCGCGCAACCAGAATATCGGCGGCGATTACGACGGCTGATTTTCCACTTTCCGGTTTGGAGAGGGAAGGGGTCCGGCCCGCGCAAGCGGGACCGGGCCTCAATGATTCTGGGCACCGGATTTGGGTGCGTTATTTCCAGGCCGTCGCCAGCATCGCGTCGAGCATCTGGGCATAGGACCAGCCATCGGCCCGCGCGGCGATCGCCGACAGGCAATCCTGGTCTGCGCGGTCCGGCCGGCCCGCACCGGTCATGTTCGGCTTCATGTTAAGGTCGAACAGCTTGAACTGGCCGCTGGCATCGGCGCGGCAGTCGATGCGGATCACCGCACGCGATTCGACCAGTTCCGCCGCTTTTACACAGGTATCCAGCATCGCCAGCACCGGGGTTTCCTCCATCCGCTCCGGGCCGATCGCGACGCTGTTCTGCGTCACCGCGACATCGCCATTATAGGGCGCGACACCGTCCTTCTGGTCGAAGCGCAGCACCGGGCGCAGCGCGAAATGGCGGTCGCCCTTCTTACCTGACGGGCGCGGCGCGGCCGGCGGCAGGACAGTGATGGTCATTTCCTCGCCGTCCAGAAATTCCTCGACCATCAGCAGCGTGCCGAACTTGCCCTCGTCGATCAGGCTGCGGGCCGCGGCGTTCAGCGCCTCGGCATCGCGCACCAGCGTCACGCCCTGACTGCCCCGGCCGCGCACGGGCTTCACGATCAGCGGGAAGGGGATGGCGAGATCGGCCAGCACCTGCCCGGCATCGGCCAGCGCATGCACGCCTTGGCTCGGCCGATCAGCCAGCAAAAAGCCGCGCGCCACCGGCAAGCCGACCTGTTCCAGCATCCGGTTGGTGGCGAACTTGTCGTCATATCTCTGCGTGGCGGCCGGGGTTTGGCCGACGATCGCGACCTGGCCCATCACGGCCTCGATCGGATGCCCCTCGAACAGCACGCTATTGGCCCAGATCGTGTCGGCGCCTGCCGCGATCGCGGCTGTTATACCGTCGGCCGTGTCGGGGAACACCCATTGCATCGCCTGCGCCGGATCGGGCGCGGGCACCGGCGTCACCACCGCGCGACCCAGCCCCTTCAATGCAAAGCCGATATCGGCCCCGCCATCGGAATAGCCGCCGGGCTTGGCGTCCTTGCGCAGCCCGTCGATCACCGGCGGCGGCAGCGCCTGGTAGAGCAGGGCGACCGCCGGCCCGCTCATGCCAACGGCTCCGGCAGGCGCCAGTCGATCGCGCCGCGCCCCTTGGCCTCCAGAAAGTCATTGGCCTGCGAGAAATGGCGGCATCCCAGAAAGCCATTATGAGCCGACAGCGGCGAAGGATGGGCGGCCTTCAGCACCAGATGGCGCCCGGAATCGACGAAGCCGGCCTTGCGCTGGGCATAGGCGCCCCACAGCAGGAACACGACCGGCTCCTCCTTCTGCGCCACCAGCCGGACGATCGCGTCGGTGAACGTCTCCCAGCCCTTGCCCTGGTGCGACGCGGCCCGGCCCATCTCGACCGTCAGCACGCTGTTGAGCAGCAGCACGCCCTGCCGCGCCCAATGCTCCAGGAAGCCGTGCCGCGCGCGGGGCAGGCCAAGGTCGCTCTCCAGCTCCTTGTAGATATTGACCAGCGAGGGCGGCGTCCGCACGCCGGGCTGGACCGAAAAGCACAGGCCATGCGCCTGGCCCTCGCCATGATAGGGGTCTTGCCCCAGCACCACCACCTTCACCTGGTCCAGCGGCGTCAGGTCCAGCGCCCGGAAATATTCATTCCCCTTGGGGAAGATGCGCTTGCCCGCCGCCTTTTCCGCTTCGATGAACTGTTTCAGGCCCTGCATATGGGGGCTGGCGAACTGGTCGCGCAGCGGCGCGCGCCAGCTTTCGTGCAGCTTGATGGTGTCGTTCATGGCCGGCGTGATGAACCCCCGGCATGTCTGCGTCAACTGCGGGAAAAGCCGATCAAATATCTTGCCACCCGACCCATGATGGGCGACAGACGGGCCATGCCGTCTCTCCGTCAAATTGGCGCCAGCTGCGCCGCCCTTGGCCTGTTCTTTGCGCCCTTGCCGAGCGCCGATGCCTTCGGCCCGCCGCCCCGGCCACAGGTGCTGCTGACGGCGGAGGCGCATCTTCTGGCCGAATTTGATCGCTTCGCCGCTTTGTCGGACGGCACGGTCGGCGTCGCGGTACAGGATCTGCAGACCGGCGAGATCCAGTCGCGCAATGGCGACACGCTCTTCCCCATGGCCAGCGCCTACAAGGTCGCGGTCGCGGGCCGTATCCTCTCGCTGGTCGATGCCGGCAGCCTGAAGCTCGACGACCGCCTCGCGCTCGATCCCGCGCTGGCGAGCGAGGGTGGCATCGCCTGGATGTTCTCGCGCCCCGGCGCGACCCTGCCGGTCAGTCAGTTGCTCGACCTGATGCTGACGCGCAGCGACAATAATGCGACCGACGTGCTGGTCGCCCGCGCCGGCGGGCCGAAGGCGGTCAGCGATTTCGTCGCCGGCCTCGGCATTCATGGCCTGCGCGTCGACAGCGATACCGCGCATCTTCTCTACCGCGCCATGGGCATCAATCCCCAGTCCGGCACCTTCCAGCAGAATGCCGGCGCCGCCCGCCGCGCCGATCCGATGATCCAGCGGCGCGACGTGCGCGATCTGCCGAACATGGATTTCATGCTCGATCCGCGCGACACGGCGACGCCGCTGGCGATGAACCAGCTTCTGGTCGCCTATGAATCGGGCAAGGCATTGAAGCCGGAAAGCACGCAACTGCTCTTCACCATCATGGGTCATTGTCAGACCGGCAAACTGCGCCTGTCGGGCATGTTGCCGCCCGGCACCCCGGTCGCGCACAAGACCGGGTCGCTCAACGGCGTCGGCAATGATGTCGGCATCATCGGCCTGCCCGATGGCCGCCGCTTCGCCATCACCGTCTTCGTGATGAAGGACAGCCGGGGCCATGTCTCGCGCGACCAGATCATGGCTCAGGCCGCCCGTGCGGCCTATGATTATTTCCTCTTTGCGCCCAAGCGGCGCGTGGCGCTTAACAAGTTGAACGTCCACGTATAAAAGATGGGGCATAACAGAGAGGATGCCCCTTATGACCCAGATCACCCGGTTCCGGGACTTCTGGCCCTATTATCTGCAGGAACATGCCCGGCCCGCGACGCGCGCCATGCATTATGCCGGGACCAGCCTGGTGGTCGGCATCGCGGCCACTGCGGCCATTACGGGGCGATGGTGGCTGGCCGCCGCCCTGCCGATCGCCGGCTATGGCTTCGCCTGGGTCAGCCATATGCTGATCGAGCGCAATCGCCCCGCCACCTTCCGCTATCCGCTCTGGTCGCTGCGCGCCGATTTCGTGATGCTCCAGCGCTTCGTGACCGGCCATATGCGCCGCGATCTGGTCCGGGCCGGCATCCGCGCCGACGGCACGGTCGATCCGCAGCGCCGCATTCGAGGGTGAGAGTCCGTTTGATAAAGCCGGTCCCAGCCCGCTCCCCCGCCCAACCACCCGACAGGATGATACTGGATCGGGTCGTTGGGCTGGGGAACAGGTTCTAGCCATCGCAAGCGCTTGATTCCCGCCGCCGCTCTGTCACAAGAGGGGCGCGATGGGGCTCACCGCGACATTCTCCCTGCCGACCGACCGGTCGGCGCTGGCCGCCCGCTGGCAGGCGCTGGAGGCGCGCGGCGATGCGTCCTTCTTCCTGCGCTGGACCTGGGTGGGCGCCTGGCTCGACAGCTATGGCGTGCCACCCGAACTGCTCGCCGTCACCGATGAAAGCGGACAGGATGTCGCGCTGGCGCTGGTCGGCCATGCGATGCGCCCGCGCCTGCTGGGGCCGGTGGCGACGCTCAGCCTCAACCAGTCGGGCGATCCGGCGATCGACCGGCCCTATGTCGAATATAATGGCCTGCTCGCCGCGCGCGGGCAGGAGGTGGCGGCCGTCGCTGCCGCGATCGACGCCATCGCCCGGCGCCGTGACTGGCGTGTGTTGCGGCTGAGCGGCATCGCTCCGGATTCGCCGCTGCTTGGCCTGCCGGCCCGGCGGAAATTGCGGGTCGATTTCTCGCCCGTCTACCAGGTCGACCTCGATGCCGTGCGCGCTGCCGATGGCGACTATCTCTCGCTGCTCAGCAGCAATACGCGCAGCCAGATCCGCCGCGCGATGAAGGATCATGGCGGGCCGCTGCCCGATGTCGCGGTCGGCACGCTGGATGACATTGCCCCCTGGCTGGACGAGATGGCCGCGCTCAATAGGGGGCGCCATGCCGACAATGCCTGGGACGATCAAGGCTTTCGCCAGTTCGTCGCCACCATCGCGGCGCGCGGACTGCCCTCGGGCGCGGTCGAACTGCTGCGCTTTGCCGATGCCGGCGGCTCGGTCGGCCTGCTGGTCAATTTCGTGCAGGACGGGCAGGCGATGAACTATCAGTCCGCCTTTGCCCAGCCGCGCACCGCCAAGGACAAGCCGGGCCTGCTCTGTCACGCCGCTGCCGTCGGCCATTATGCCACGCGGGGCCTCAGCCTCTATTCGCTGCTCGCCGGCAAGGATCGCTACAAGCAGAGCCTCTCCACCCGCGAGGAGGCGCTGGAATGGTGGCATGTCGAGCGTTTCAGTCCCCGGCTGGAGGCCGAGGCACTGGCGCGCAGGATCCTTAAACGCCCAGCTTCCGCATGACGCGATAGACGAAGCGGCGAATGCCCTGTTGCTCGGGGCGTTCGCTTACCGCACCGGTCGGCAGGCCGCGCTTGCGCAGCAATGCGTTGAAACTGTGCAGTTCGCCTTCCGCCACGCTGCGGTCGGACCGCCAGGTGATCGACAGGCTGATTGATACGGCCGGGCCATTTTCCACGAAATGCGGTGCCTTGACCGGCACATGCACGGCCTCGCCGGGGCTGAGCGGGAAGGGGGTGCCACGCGCCTTGAACCCGTCCTGCCAGATCAGGTTGCGATGGCCGCCATTGTGGAATTCCTCGCTCTTGCGCGCCGGCACCAGTTCCTCGTCGCGCGCCGGGAACACGGTCATCACCTTGGTCCCCATGATCTGCAGCAGGATATTATGCTCCGGGTCCATGTGGAACGGGGTGACGCTGCCGGGGGAGGTCAGGAAGATGAACGCCTCGCGGTGCAGCATCGGTCCAGTGCTACGCGCGACGATCGGCTCCAGCTCCGCCAGCGCTGCGTCCAGCAACGCGCCATAGGCCGGGTCGCGCTCGACATTCTTCAGCACCGCCCAGCTGCCATTGCTCTCGATCGTGCGGATCGTCTCGCCCAGGCTCAGCCCATTGGATGGCGTATCCTCCGGCCGCACGCCCAGCGGCAGCTTGCCCAGATTATACTCGACGGCGCTCGCCGGCATCCGCTCGGCCAGCGTCGCCAGCGCATCCAGCGTCAGCAATTCATGCCCGACCAGTTGATGCGTCAGCTTGGTCGGCTGGTCGGGATAGGCGGCGGCAAAGGTGGCGCGCGCGCTGTCCGAAAAATGCGGCGCGTCGGTGGCGGGCGCCAACGGGCTATGCACGGTCATTCCTGTCCTTTCATGCGGCTGGCGATCCGTTCGACCCCGCCGGCCAATGCAAAGGCCGCTGCCCGGCGCAGGCGCGTCGCGCCCTTGCCCTGCAGGGCGATACGATATTGGACGATGCTGCGGCGCTCGGCCCACAGGCTGTCGATCATCGGATGATCGGCGGCGGCGCAACTGTCCATCCAGCCGATCGCCGGATCATCCTGCACCGCGTGGAGATTGGCGATCTCGATCAGCACGCCGGGCGAAAAGCGGCCCATCTCCTCGTCAAAGGCGATCTTGAAGGAAAAGGCGCCGTCGCCATGGCGGAAATTGACCAGCATCGCGATCGCCCGGCCATCCAGGTCGATGCGCAGGAAATGCAGCCGGCCCGCAGCAAAGGCCGCAGCGCAGGCGGCGCGGAAGAAGGCGATGTCATCCGGCCTGCTCGCCAGTGCGCTGCCCTCGCGGCCCTTCCATCCGGACGCCTCCAGCGCCAGGAAGTCGCCACACCAGCGCGCCAGGTCGGCGCCATCGTCCAGCAATCGCTGCTCGACTGTCCCCAATTCCGCCAGTCGCTTCTGCAGGCGGCGGATTTCCTTGCGCTTCTTGGCGCGGACATGGGTTTCCCAATAGGCGTCGGCCGACAGGTCGGATCGCAGCATCGCCCGGTCATGGCGATGCACCTCGCGTCGGCCGCGCCCTTGTTCGACGCACAGCGCCTCCAGCGCGGCGGCATTGGCGCCGGCCGCGTCGAGCCCGCGCAGGTGCAGGAAATGCGGCGCCCATTCCGCCGCGTCCAGTTGCGCCAGCAGGCTGCGCCACGCCGCCATCTCCTGGCCGCGCCGGATCAAGGGCGCACCGAAGAAACAATGGTCGTGCATCCAGTTGGCGACGCAGCCGATCGGCAAGCGGCCATGGCGCGCCTGCACCGTCACCGGCAACAGGCCGATCAGCTCGCCATCGGCCTGTGCCTCGATCAGGCGCACGTCGCCATGGCCGGTCGGGCCATTGCCGGCCAGATGGTCGATCGCCGCCGCCAGCAGGTCGGGCGCGTAGAAGGCATTGGGTTCGGCCGCATCTGCGGCGAGGGTCGCCCAGCGCGCGCGCGGGTCCGTCAGCGCCAGGCTGTCGGATGCAAAGGGGGGAGATGGGTGCGCTGCCATGTCCATCGCCTCGCCTTAGCCGGGAAAGATTAGGGAATGCCTAAGTATTAACCGCATAGCAGCATGCACCGAGTGGATTTGGAGGGAAAGTCCTTTACATCCTTTGGGTGATTGTCTGTGACAGTTGGAATGGACGGTCTGGATGGCCGATCGAGGAGATATTGCGTGACGATCTTGGTAACCGGCGCAGCGGGCTTCATAGGCATGTCGGTCGCAGACCGATTGCTTGCCGATGGACGGGCCGTGATCGGCATCGATAATCTCAACGACTATTATCAGGTGTCGCTCAAGCGGGATCGTGTCGCTCTGTTGCAGCAGAGCCACGGCAAGCTCTTCACCTTCCTGGAAATGGATTTTGCGGACATGGCGGGGCTGCGCAGCGCCTTGGCCGACCATGCGATCGAGGCGATCGTGCATCTGGGCGCACAGGCCGGCGTGCGCTATTCGCTGATCAATCCCCATGCCTATGTCCAGTCCAACCTGGCCGGGCATGTGAACATGCTCGAACTGGCGCGTGAACGGCGGGTGCGTCACCTGGTCTATGCCTCTTCCTCGTCGGTCTATGGTGGCAATGAGAGTCTTCCCTTCCGGGTCGAGGACCGTGCCGATCATCCCGTCTCGCTTTATGCTGCGACAAAGCGCGCGGATGAACTGATGAGCGAAACCTATGCGCATCTGTTCCGCATCCCCATGACGGGCCTGCGTTTCTTCACCGTCTATGGCCCCTGGGGGCGACCGGACATGGCGATGTGGATCTTCACCCAGAAGATCCTCGCCGGCGAACCGATCCCGGTCTTCAACCATGGCCGGATGCAGCGCGATTTCACCTATATCGACGATATCGTGGCCGGCATCATCGGTTGTCTGGATCATGCGCCGGTGGATGACGGTGCGGCAAAGGCAGGCGGTAGCCGCGCGCCGCATCGGCTCTATAATATCGGCAACAACAAGCCCGAGGAATTGATGCACCTCATATCTGTGCTTGAGCAGGCGATCGGTCGCAAGGCCGAGGTTGATTTTCAACCGATGCAGCCGGGAGACGTGCCGGCCACCTTTGCCGATATCGGCGCCATCGCTCAGGATATCGGTTTTGCACCGATTACCGGTATCGAATCGGGTGTGCCGCGATTCGTTTCCTGGTATCGCGATTACCATCAGCAATAATCATCAATGCACTTGGATTAACTGGGAAAGTTCCACGCTTTATCCTGGGAATATCTCGCTTCGCCGTGCCTGTCGTTGGGGGGAAGTGTAAATTTCGACGGTGAATCCCCTTTTGCAGGTGCGAAGAGGATTGCCATAAGTGCCTGAAACGGCGTAGACAGTTGCACGGTGCTGGTTGTTAAATCGGCGTGGGGTCGCGGAACAAGGGATGGACGGTGTGCTCCGGTGTGAGTGCAGCGCGCCGCGAACGATAGCCGAAAAATATCGGCAGAGATACGCGGTAGAAAAGGGCAAAAAGCGTGTCGACAGTTTCGAAGATCGTACCGTTTGGCTCGGGTGGGCGTATCGTGGAGACAGCGTGCAGTAGTCTCTCTCTCGCAGCCCGAGGATTGAATATTCTCGAAGCAAAATTTGCGGAGCGAGAATTTGCGGCGACCTTCCTTCGCTTGGTAGGCGTCATCATGAATGTGCGGGGACGGGTGATCGTCACCGGTATTGGCAAGAGTGGTATCGTCGCGCGGAAGATGACCGCGACCTTGACCTCCACCGGCACGCCGGCGCTGTTCCTGCATCCCGCCGATGCGGGGCATGGTGATCTGGGTATGGTCACACCCGACGATGTCGTGCTGATGCTGTCGCATTCGGGCGAGTCGACCGAGCTTGGTCCGATCATCCAATATTGTAAGCGCTTCGCCATACCGCTGGTAGGGCTGACTGCACGGGGACAGAGCACGGTCGCCGAGGCGGCCGATATCTGCATCTTGATGCCCGAAGTGCGCGAAGCTTGTCCGAATATGCTGGCGCCGACGACGTCGACCACGCTGCAAATGGCCTTTGGCGACGCCCTTGCGATGTCGCTGATGGAAATGCGCGGTTTTTCGGCCGATGATTTCCATAAATTCCACCCAATGGGCCGACTAGGCGCGCAATTGGTCAAGGTGCGCGAACTGATGGCTGCAGGCGCTGATGTGCCCAAGGTGCCGGAAGATGCTTCGCTTCTCGATGCGACGATCGAAATGACCCGCGCGCGTCTGGGCGGTACGGCCGTTGTCGATCGGGCGGGCACACTGATCGGCGCCTTCACCGACGGCGATCTGCGCCGGGCGGTGACCGGCAAGCAGAATTTGACTGACGCCGTTGGTCGCTTCATGACTGCGACGCCGCTGGCGATCTCCCCGGATGAGCTGGCTTCGGAAGCATTGCGTCTGATGCACGAGCGGAACATCACCTTGTTGTTCGTGTGCGAGAAGGAGCGGCTGGTCGGCGCGCTCCACATGCACGATCTGCTGCACGCCGGGGTCGCCTGACCATATTGGTGGTCATTCCGGCGCGGGCGGGTTCGTCCCGCCTGCCGCGCAAGCCGCTGCGCCTCATCGCGGGGCGCAGCCTGCTGCATCGCACGATCGCCATGGCGCGCGCGGCGATCGGTACGCGATCCGGCGTCGCTCTGGTCGTCGCCACCGATGATGACGAGATTGCAGCCCATGCGCAGGCTACCGGCTGCGATGCGGTGATGACCGACAGCGCGATCGCTACCGGCTCCGGCCGCGCGCTCGCCGCCGCTCGCGCGCAGGCCACGCAGCCCGACTTCGTCGTCAACCTCCAGGGGGATTCTCCCTTCCAGCCCGAAGGGGCGCTGGGCGCGGTGATCGAGGCGCTGGGTGCCGGCGCGCAGGTCGCGACCCCGGTGATCGGGCTCGACTGGGCCGCGCTCGATGCGCTGCGCGACCATAAGCAACGCTCGCCCTTCAGCGGCACGACCTGCGCCCGCGGTGCGGATGGCCGGGCGCTCTGGTTCTCCAAGACGATCATTCCCGCCATTCGCGACGAGGGCAGGCTGCGCGCCGCCGGTTCCATATCCCCGGTCTGGCGCCATGTTGGCCTCTATGGCTATGCCTATGACGCGCTTGCCCGGTTCGAGGCATCGCCGCCCACCGCGCTCGAAAATCTGGAGGGGCTGGAGCAGTTGCGGCTGCTGGAACTGGGCATCGATATCATGACCGTCCCGGTCGATCCGCCCGTCTTCGACAGCAGCGGCATCGATACCGAGGCCGACATCCAGCGGGTCGAGGCGCTGATCGCCGCCCATGGAGACCCGACGCCGGCCCTGTCATGAGCCGGCGCATCTTCGTCATCCGCCACGGCAACACCTTCGCCTCGAGCGCCGATGCGCGCCGGGTCGGGGCCGGCACCGACATTCCACTGGTCGACAGCGGCATGGCCCAGGCCCAGCGTCTCGCCAGCTATTTCGCGGCCCGGTCGCTCGGCACCGTGGGTCTCTACAGCGGCCCGTTGCAGCGCGCGCGCCAGACCGCGGCGCCGATCGCAGCCGCGCTCGACCATCCGGTCGACGCCATCCTGCCCTGGCTCGACGAGATCGACCATGGCCCGGACGAGGGGCAGCCGGAGGCGGCCGTCGTGGCGCGTCTTGGCGAAGCGGCGATCGCCGCCTGGGACCGGGACGGGATCGTGCCCGATGGCTGGAGCGTCGACGCGCCCGTGCGCATCGCCGCCTGGCGCGACTGGTTCATGGCCGCAGGGGAGGGCGCGGAATTGCTGGTCACGAGCAACGGCGCCGCCCGCTTCGCCCTGCTGGCGCTGGGCCTCGCCCATGGCCAGCTCAAGCTGCGCACCGGGGCCTTTGGCGAACTGATCGTCGATGCGCCGGGCCAGGTGCGGCTGCTGCGCTGGGACGAGCGCCCCTAGGGGTTATTCCCGGCCGATCTCCGCAAAGCCCGCGATTGGCCCTCGCTCTTGATCGGACCATTCTGTCCCTGCGCAGAATGTTCGAAAGGGGAAGGGCGCTTGGCTATGCAGACGGGATATCATCGCAAGATCGCCTGGCTCGCGGGCCTGGTCGCCATGGCGCCACTGCCGGCGATCGCGCAGGATGCGGGCTCGGAAACCGCGCCTGTCATCACCTCCGGCCCACCGCCGGCGGGCGGCAGCGACCAGGATCTGGCACTGCAATTGTCCAATCCGATTGCATCGTTGATCAGCGTGCCGTTCCAGGAAAATCTCGACTTCGGCGCCGGGGATGATGGCATCAAGTCGACGCTCAACATCCAGCCGGTGGTGCCGATCAGCGTCGGCAAGGACTGGAACATGATCGTGCGCACCATCGTGCCGGTCGTCGCGCAAAATGCCTATCAGGGGCCGGGCACGGATGCCTTCGGCCTTGGCGACATCACCCAGAGCTTCTTCTTCTCGCCCAAGGCAAGCAAGGGCATCATCTGGGGCGTGGGACCCGCCATCCTCTATCCCTCGGCAACCGATCGCTATCTGGGCGGGGACAAGTGGGGCGCCGGCCCGACCGTCGTGCTGCTCAAGCAGATGGGCCAAAACACGGTCGGTTTCCTCGGCAACCATATCTGGTCGATCGCCGGCAAGGATGACCGTTCCGACGTCAGCGCCAGCTTCATGCAGCCCTTCTTCAGCCACACCACGTCCCACGCCACCACCTATGGCATCAATGCCGAAGCGGCCTATGACTGGAAGGGCAAGGACTGGCTGGTGCCGGTCAATCTCACCGTCACGCAACTCACCAAGGTCGGCGACCAGGCGGTGCAGGTGGGCCTTGGCGGCAAATATTATGCCGTCTCGCCCGACGGCGGCCCCGAATGGGGCATCCGCATGATCTTCACCCTGCTGTTCCCGAAGAAATAACGAATTTCCCAGTCACGCAGCCGAAGGTCAGCGTCCCTGGAGCGGAGCAATCAACATCCGGAGCCATGGGGCGACTGCCCCGGATATGGGGGCACCGACGCGATGCCAGCTAAATGGCCAGGGTGGGTGGTTAGGCGACAGTCGGCTTCGAAGCGTCAGAAGTGGGTTAGCTGCCGCTACGCGAAGAAAAATCGTTCGGCAACAATCGCCCCAACGCGGTCATAGAGCTTACGTGATCGAACATCAGAAACGGCCATTGGCACTTCCCGGTGATCGCCGTAGGCTGGTGGACATGAGCGAATTCATGGTCAACTTCATCGCCTTCAACGAGGCGCGCGACACTTGCCAGATGGTTCTCGTGGAAGGACCGTGGGACGGCGACATAGAAGATCATCTGCGCAGCTTGCAGGATCGAATGTTTGGCTGCCTTAACGCTGCACTCGATGGACAATTGGCCGAGCAGTTCCCCGAGGCCAAGGGTCTGAACGTCCTCATTCGCGTAGATTGCTATGATGTCCCGCGCGACGAAGTGGAAGCCTTTTTCGGGCGATTTACGAATGGGATTGCTGCCATGCCCGACTACTCAACAGCAGGATCACAGTATGTCCGTCAGTTCCTGTTCGAGGTTAGCTTTGACACTGTAGCCAATGCCTAGCGTCTGCTTCGCCCGTCATTGGTCCGAAAGCTGCCCGTCGCGTAACCACCAGAATTGGTCATTCCGCCTTAAGCATTGCCACCTGAATGCGCGTCCGCTTCAGAAATGCAAATCATCAAGACCGAACGGCCATTTCTGGTCGTTAGCCGCCAAAACCCGGCATCAATGACGGGAATCGACAGCCGTTAGACCGCCTGAAACGCGTCGCCCGGCCTCCTGAACCCCGGATCAGTTCTTGCGCTGCGGCACCGTGAAGGTGCCCGACACGCGGCCGCTGGGGCTGGTCGATGTGCCGGCGCCGCCGGTCGAGCGGCCGTCGACCGTGGTGCGGCCGCTGTTGAGGTCCATCACCAGCCGTCCGCCGGTCAGGCGATTGACGCCCTGGGTCAGCGAAACATTGCCGACCATGGTGATCAGCTTGGCATTGAGGTCATAGATGGCGACATTGCCGCGCGCGGTCTGGTCGGCCTTGGTGATGACGACATTGCCCGACGCGTCGATGCGCTGGATTTCCACGCCATTGCCGGTGTTCGCCGCGCCATTGGGCTGCTGCTTGTAGGCGACGGTCATGCGGGCGGCGTTCAGCGTCATGCCGGCCTGCGTCACTTCGACATTGCCCGATACCACCACCCGGTCGGCGCGGTCCTGCACCTCGATCCGGTCGGCGGTGAAGTTCACCGGCGCATTGCTGTCATGATTCTTGAACACCTGCGCATCGGCGCCGGCGTAGAGGAGGCCGGTCGCGCCCAGCGCAACGGTCGACAGCAGGATGAGGGTGCGTTTCATCACTTTTGCCCTTTGAGGCCATTTTGTTCGATGCGCAAGGTCGCCCGGCCGTTGAGCGTGACCGTGCGTGCATTCATGTCCGCTTCCAGATGGTCGCCGCTGAACGTGCCGATCGGGATGCGCCCGTCGACCCGGCCCGCGCTCTTCATCCGCCGCGTCTGCAAATCGATGCCGACGTCGCGAGTGACCAGGCGATATCCGCCGGCCGCCTCGAACTGGACCGGGCCGACGATCGCGACTCGCTCGGTCTCCATGTCGTAACGGCCCTTCTGCGCGTTCAGCACCGCCGGCCCTTCGGGTAGCAGGATGCGCGCGGCCATGTCGTTCAGGTCGACGATCGGCTCGCGTGAGCTTTTCTGCACGGCCGAACCGGCCCGCAGCGAGAAGGGCTGGCCCTTGCTGTCCTGCCCGCGATAGAGCGCCTCGGACACGCGCATCCGCTCCTTCGCCACCTCGACCTTGTTCTTGTCGAGCACGAAGCTGACCTTGTCGCCGCCAGTGAAAGGGGCCATGGCCAGCAGGGCGGTCAGCACGCCGACCGCCACCGGCAGATAATTTTTGAGCAGGCGCACCAGCTTGTCATGGCTGCCACCCGGCCGGGCCCAATGGCGGCGGACGTTGCGCTGTTGCTCGGCCTGGATGGACATGTCTGCCTGCCGCCCTGTCGCTTACATGTGCGAGAAGATGTCGTTCTCGGGCCAGCCCGCCAGGTCCAGCGCCGCGCGATGGGGCAGGAAGTCGAAACAGGCCTGGGCCAGTTCCATCCGCCCTTCGCGGGTCAGGCGCTTGTCCAGTTCGGTCTTCAGCTGGTGCAGGAAGCGCACGTCGGACGCGGCATAATCCTTCTGCGCGTCGGACAGGTTCGGGCCGCCCCAGTCGCTCGACTGCTGCTGCTTGCTGATGTCCTGGCCCAGCAGTTCGCGGACCAGCTCCTTCAGGCCGTGGCGGTCGGTATAGGTGCGCACCAGCTTCGACGCGATCTTGGTGCAGTAGACGGGGGCTGCCACCACGCCCAGATAATGCTGGATCGCGGCGATATCGAATCGGCCGAAATGATAGATTTTGATCCGCTCCGGATCGGCCAGCACCGCCTTCAGGTTCGGCGCGGCATAATCGCTGCCGGGGTTGAAGCGGACCAGATGCTCATCGCCCTTGCCGTCGCTGATCTGGACGACGCACAGGCGATCGCGCGGGGTGATGAGCCCCATGGTTTCGGTATCGACGGCGATCGGGCCGGGGGCAAGGACGCCCTCGGGCAGATCTTCTTCATGGAAATGGACGGTCATGACTTTTCCCTCTATGGGGAAACGGGCCATATCGCAATCAAGGCTTTGGCAGATAGGGCCTGTAAATCGGCGCTGCGGGCGCTCTTTTTGCCCGATATGCGAAATCATTCGCGCTGCCCGGAAAACTTGATATAGTGATTCCCAAACCGCGACTTTGCGGTGGATTGTGCATGTCATTCGCCCGACATGTTTGTCCAATGTGTCTTGGGGCGAAGCGAAAGTGACTAACAGGGCATGAGTTTTGACAGAGGGCGCCGCGGCGGGCGCGGCAAGGACAAGCGCGACGGTTTCGGCGACGACAATTTCTACGACCAGGGCAGCGGCGGCGGCTTCGGCGGCGGTGGCTTTGGTGACCGCGGCGGCTTCGGTGGCGGCTTCGGCGGTGGTGATCGTGGTCGTGGTGGCTTCGGCGGTGGTGATCGCGGTGGCTTCGGCGGCGGTGGTTTCGGCGGCGGTGGCCGCGGTGGCTTCGGTGGCGGCGGTGGCGGCTTTGGTGGCGGCGGCGGCGGCGGTGGTCGCGGCATGCCGGCCCAGGTCGTTGGCGAAGGCAAGGGTGTCGTCAAGTTCTTCAACGGCCAGAAGGGTTTCGGCTTCATCGTTCGTGACGATGGCGGCGAAGACGTGTTCGTTCACATCAGCGCGGTCGAGCAGGCCGGCCTGACCGGTCTGGCCGAAGGTCAGCCGCTCGGCTTCACCCTGGTGGATCGTGGTGGCAAGGTGTCGGCGACCGATCTGGTCATCGACGGCGAACCGCTCCCCGTGACCGATCGTGCGCCGCCGCGTGAACCGCGCGAACCCCGCGCCGGTGGTTTCGGTGGTGCAGAGCGTGGCCCGCAGCGTCAGCTGACCGGCGAACGCGCCAGCGGCACGGTCAAGTTCTTCAACGCCATGAAGGGCTTCGGCTTCATCCAGCGTGATGACGGCCAGCCGGACGCTTTCGTCCACATCAGCGCTGTCGAACGCGCCGGCATGGGCGCCCTGAACGAGGGTGACCGTCTGGACTTCGAACTGGAAGTCGATCGTCGCGGCAAGTACGCGGCCGTCAACCTCCAGTCCAAGGCCGACTGATCGGCCGTCGCCCGTTCGCCGTACGGGCGACGTGACAGGAATATCGAAGGGGGTCGCCTGCCCGGCGGCCCCTTTTTCGTTTCTGCCGTTCATCTCGATCAGTCGGAAGGTCCCGATATATCGTCGAAGCGATGCGCCTGAATATGGCGCATGAATCGTGAATATCGGGAGAAATATCCGATGATATTCGGATCAAAAATGCCGTAAATTCGGCGCTTATGTGCAATTGATCAACATGTTGATCTGCATATTTTCCTGATAATTATTGGCAAATTCGATCGATTTGGCGAATTTGCCTGACCATTAGCCTCGTATCATAATCGTCCCGAATGGAATGAGCCTTGCGGCATTGTCGACAAGGCCTGACCCAATGGGAGGATGATATGAAGCAGGCCCTGATCGGCCGTCTGCTGGCGACTGTTGCTGCCGGCCCGGCCCTGATGCTCGCAACCGCACAGGCGCAGGATGCCGCCGCACCCGCGCCCCAGGCTGAAGCCGGGGCAGGGGAGATCATCGTCACTGCCCGCAAGCGCGACGAGCGGCTGATCGACGTACCGGTTGCCGTCTCGGCGCTCTCGACCGACCAGATCGAACGCTATGCCACCACCAGCTTCCAGGCGATCAGCCAGCAGGTGCCGCAACTGGTCATCGCCGAATCGCAGAATCAGGTCGGCGGCTCGATCAACCTGCGCGGCATCGGCGCCGGCATCTCCAACCCCTCGACCGAAACCGCCGTGACCCTGAATTTCGACGGCGTGCCGATCAGCTATGGCAATGCCATCCGCCTCGGCCAGATCGACCTTGGCCGGGTCGAGGTGCTGAAGGGGCCGCAGGCGCTCTTCTATGGCAAGAACAGTCCGGGCGGCATCGTCTCGCTCATCTCCCAGGATCCGGGCAAGGATTTCGAGGCGAAGCTGCGCACCGGCTATGAATTCATGGCCGACCAGCGCTTTGTCGAGGCCAGCGCCTCGGTGCCGCTGACCGACGGCCTCGCCGCCCGCGTCGTCGGCTATTATTCCAAGGAGGATGGCTGGTTCCGCAACGTCGCCGAACCGATCGCCGGCATCACGCCGGGGCGCGGCGCCGACAGCCTCAATTCCGAAGATGTCTTCGTCCGCGGCACGCTGGCCTATGATGCGGGCGGATCGACCCGGATCAAGGCGAAGGTCAATTATGGCCAGCGCGAACGGGACGGCGTCGGCCCCACCGGCCTCAGCCAGATCATCTACTGCCCCGCCGGCGTCAGCCGCTATGGCTCGACCGACTGCACGCTCAACCGCAATTTCTACGACGCCATCCTTGCGCCGACGACCGCCGCCAGCGATCCCAGCTATGGCGATGGCGTGCCCTTCATGAAGTCGAAGCAATTCCTCGCCTCGCTCAGCATCGACCAGGATCTGGGCGACGCTTACACCCTGTCCTCCGTCACCGGTTATTACCGCCTGCGTGAACGCTCGGTCGACAGCTTCACCTTCTCCAATAATCCCTATTTCGGCGCGTCCAACGACATCACCGCCAAGGGCTTCAGCCAGGAACTGCGCCTCGCGTCCGACTATGACGGGCCATTGAACTTCCTCGTCGGCGGCTTCTTCCAGGACGCCCATTTCCTGACGCGTCAGGCCTTCACCACCAATTTCGGCACGCCCTTCGTGGTCGGATCGACCTATTATGACGTCCATACCAAGGCGACCTCGGTCTTCGGCCAACTGCGCTATAAGATCGCCGATCCGCTCGAACTGGCCGTTGGCGGCCGCTATAGCTGGGAGGACAAGTCGCTGACCGGCACCTCGCTCGGCAGCCCGATCCAGATTCTCGGCCCCAAGCAGAATTATAGTGATTTCTCGCCCGATGTGACGCTCACCTGGCGCCCTGACAGCGATCGCGCCGTCTATGCCGCCTATCGCGAGGGCTTCACCTCGGGCGGCTTCAACACCGTGCCGACGCGGCTGCGCACCGATGCGGACCAGAGCCGCGCCGCGATCGATCTGTCCTATGACCAGATGACCGCGAAGGGCGGCGAGATCGGCACCAAGGGCTATGTCGCCGATCGCCAGATTCTCTATGATCTGGTCGGCTATTATTATAAATATAGCGGGCTCCAGCTGTCGCGCTACGACAATGCCTCCTTCACCCAACTGACCCAGAATGCGGGCGGGGCGGAGATCAAGGGCGCGGAGCTTAGCCTCACCATCCGGCCGCGCACGCTCGGCGGCCTGACGTTCAACACGGCGATCGCCTACAACAACGCCCGCTACACCGATTTCATCGGCGGCTGCTATGCGGGCCAGTCGATCGCGCAGGGCTGCAATCTCAATCCGCTCAACCCCAATCTGCCGCAATCGACCTGGGGCACGGCGGCCAATCCCTATCAAAATCAGGACCAGACCGGCCAACGCCTGTTCCGCGCGCCCGAAATCGCGATCACCGGCGGCTTCACCTATGACCATGGTTTCGCCGACCGGCTCGGCGGATCGCTGTCGGTCGATTTCAATTACAGCAGCGCCTATGTCACCCAGACGGAGGGCAACCCCAGGACGCTGCAGGATGATTATGTCCAGCTCAACGCCGCCGTTTCGATCAATGGCGGCGCGGGCAAGCCCTGGGAATTGTCGCTGATCGGCCGCAACCTCACCAACAAGCTGATCATCGTCGGCGGATCAGTGGTGGGCGCGAGCGCAGCCGGCACCGGCACCAACGCCGTGCGCGAAGGCGACATATTGGGCTCGCTCGGCGCCCCGCGCGCGGTGATGCTGCAACTGACGGTGAAGAGCGGGCTGCTGGGCGGCCGCTGATCATCCCTATGCAAATACTATGAAAACGGGCCGGAGGTCGGCTGGAATTTGACCGACGGGGGCCATTAAGTCCCTTGTCCCATGACCCACCGACCTCCTCCTCCCACCCCTGCCGATGCCGGGCGGCGCAGCGATCGGCCACGGCTGACCGGCCGCCTGTCGATCCGGCCGCGCGCCACCCTGGCTCCTCCGGCATTGCAACGGAGCCGGGCATCATGACCTGGCGCGACCTCGCCTGGCGCGGCCTGGGCCTGCTGCTCGTCGGCGCGGCGGCCGGCAGTTCGCTGCTGCACTGCGCCCTGAGCCTGGACGGCCCGGCATCGGCGCCGCTCGAAATGGCGCTGGCGCTCGCCAGCTTCAGCTTCGCCAGCCTCGGCATATTGCTGCTCTGCCAGGGCGTGCGCCTGCGCGATGGCTGGCGCCGCGACCTCGACCGGCGCCAGGCGCAGCGCGACGGCCATCGCGATCCCCTGATCCTGGCCGAAGATCGCGCCCCGCTCGCGGCCTTTCTGGCCGCCCGCGCCCGGCGCGACTGAACCCCTTTCCATATCCCCAAAGGACAAATTTGTGAGCGAACGCGACCTGCATTTCGTGATCCCGACCTATCGCCTGCGCGACGTCGGCGCGACCGTCGAGGCCTATGACGAGAATTTTGCCCGCAGCGGCCAGACCGCGCCGATCATCGTCTTCGATGATTCCTCAGTCGCCAATCATGACAAATATTTCGGCGCGCTGGAGGCGACCAAGACGGTCAACGACCTCTGGTATGTCGGCCCGGCCGAAAAGGAGCAGTTCGTCTCCTACATCTGCAAGCGGCTGCGCGACCGCAAGCTCGACGTGCTGGTCCGCAACCTCTTCCGCCCCAGCTATGGCGGCAATCGCAACTTCACCCTGATGTATACGCTGGGCGACCTGATGGTCAGCGCCGACGATGACATGCGCCCCTATGCCCTGATCGAGGACAGCCCGGAAACGCTGGGTGAACGGGAAATCAGCCGGGGCAAGACCATCCCGCGCGGCGCCAATGGTCATTGCCGCAAATCCTACGACATCCTCCAGTCCTTCCGCGACATATTGGGCAAGACGGTGGCGGACGCACCGGCCAATTACGACCAGGGCGAACTGGTGATCGACAGCGCCATGGACCTGGAATCCAACAATTCGCTCGGCTTCGCGCGGGAAAACAGCCTGACCCTGCAGGAGGGACGGCTGCCCCGATCGGCGGTGGTGAAGATGGCGCAGACCTTCCGCACCGGCACCAACGATATCGACGCGGTCGATTTCGTCGACATGTTCCTCGACGATCCGGACGAGGTCGATGCCGAACGGCTCAACGACACCTATGTGCTGGTCAATTTCCGCCCCTGCCTCACCAATCTCAACTGGCGAATGGACTGCGGCGTCGCGGGCTATGACAATCGCACCGGCCTGCCGCCCTTCTTCCCGACGCGCTTGCGGTTCGAGGATTATATCTATCGCCTCTGGATTCAGCAGTCGAACATGGTCTCGGCCCATGTCGATTCCGCCCAGACCCACATCAAGAACAGCTATATGCGCAATCCGCTGGCGTCGGAGGTGTTCAACGAGGCGATCTGCGGCCTGCTCAAGCGCAAGATCCGCACCAGCCTCAAGCGCACCGACGAATGGTCGATCGCCTTCGACTATGATGGTGCGGTCAGCCTGCAGGACAGCGAGGAGATACTGGACAGCGCCCGCGCCTTGCATGGCCGGGTGCTCAAGAGCATGGCCGACGCGCGCACGGCCGAGCGGCGCGACGCGCTGGGCCATTTTGCCGCCGGCCTGTCACGCACCTTCTATGATTTCGAGCCGGATTTCTTCCAGCAGAATGTCAGTCGCATGGTCGATGACGAGGTCGGGCTGATCCGCTCCTCGCTCGAAATCTGGCCGACCCTGCTGGAGATCGTCTATTTCAAGCGCCATTGCCGCAACCTGCCGATGCGCCGCGTGAAGAACCGCTCCGCCCGATCGCCCCAACCCAGACCCGTAGCAGCCTGAGGGTCGGCGGCAGGCGCTCCGTTTCCGTCCCCTTCATCCCGGCGACGGCCGGGGCCCCTCTCAGTGACGGGGGCGAGGCGGAGCGCCTATCATACCCGCCGGAACGGGAAGGGGCTGGCGGTCCGCTCATAGCTGTGCAGGTCGAGTGCGCGGGTGACCGGCGGCAGCGCCCGGTCCGGGCAGTCGCGCCGCTCGCACAGATGACAGGTCGGCCCCACCGTCACCGCATCGTCGCGCTCGGTATCGATGCCATCGGCATGGATGATCCGCCCGGCATGTTTCGCCTCGCATCCCAGCGCAATCACCTGCCGCCCGCGCGCGCCATCGGCACGGGGCAGGGCGATCGCCAGGGTCAGGAAGCGCCGCTCGTCCAGCGTCTCGATCAGTTGCGGCAGCACGATGTCGGGCGCGTCGGCCGCATGCACGTCCCAGCGTGGGCAGGTGCCGCCATAGCGGGCAAAGGGATAGGCCTCGCCATCGAAGCGCTTGGACACGATCCCCGCCCGGTCGATCCGCACCATGAAGAAGGGGATGCCGCGCGCGCCGGTGCGGTTGAGGCTGGTCAGCCGGTGCGCCAGCTGTTCGGTCGACACGCCGAAGTGGGCGCGCAGCAGGGGAAGGTCGTGCCGGCTTGCCTCCGCCGCCTGGCGGAACCGGTCATAGGGCATGATCAGCGCCGCGGCGGCATAGTTGGTCAGCGCAATGACGGCGAGCCGGCGACTGTCCTCGTCCGGCGGCGCCGTGCGCGTCACCTGAGCCGCGATCAGGTCCGCCATCTCCTGCGCGCAGAGTTGATAGGCCATGGCGAACAGCCGCCCCGATGCCGGCAGTCGCTCGCTCAGCATCAGCCGCCGCCGGTGCATGTCATAATGGCGCACCGTCCCGGCCAGCACATCGGCGCGCACCATCTGCACCGCCATGCCGTGCCGTTCCTTCAGCCGCGCGCGCAGCCCGGCCTGCAACAGCGCGGGATCTTCCTCCAGTTCCGCGGCGATCCCTTCGGCCGCGGCGTCGATTTCGGCGAAATGATTACCGGCCTTGGCCACCGTCTCGCGCCACCAGTCGACCGGCGCGACCAGCGGGGCAGGGGCGCCGCCGCGCCCGCTCGCCTGCATCTGTTCGGGCAGGCGGCGCAGGTCGGCCAGCGCGCGGTAGAAGCGGCCGATCGCCTCGCTGACGCCGGGATAATTTTCCGCCACCTCCAGCACTTCGTCGCGCGCAATGCCGATGTCGCGCACCAGCGCGTCGGACAATATCTCGGCCAGGTCGCTCGCCGCACCGTCCTGGCTGCTGGCGGTGAAGTCGCGAATGTCGATGTCATAGGTATTGGCCAGCCGCAGCAGCATCTGCGCCGTCAGCGGCCGCTGGTTGCGCTCCAGATGGTTGAGATAGCTGGGCGACACGCCCAGTTCCTCGGCCATGCGCGTCTGGTTCAGCCCCAGTTCGCGGCGCAGCACGCGCAGCTTGGGGCCGAGATAGAGCTTGCGGTCGGTCACATCTGCCATAAGGTCATATTGTCATGATTTGACAATATGAACAAGTCGCGGCGTGACTTGCGGCCACTCATCGCCCTTCCGCTTTGCCCTCGACCTGTCAATATCGCTGTCATCAACCAGCACAGCCACAAGGCAGGAAGGACAGGAAGATGACGACCGATACGATGGAAGCGCCCCAGCCCGCCCGTTCGCGCGCGGTCTTCAGCCAGGAGGATTTCGGCCTGATCCGCACCGCCATCGCCCATTATCTCAAGGAAGTGCAGGACCAGCCGGAATCGGTCAAATATGCCAATCTCTACCACCGCCTCGGCCGCGTGGCGTGATCTGGCTTCAGCCTAGCTGAAGCAAACGGCACCGGCCCGCACCCCCACCCGGCCTCCCATCCAGGATATACTGAGGGAGGTCGGGTGGGGTTCGAGTGAGTCACGTGCCTCGCTCGAAGGCCGGTGCCGCATCCCGCGTGAGCGGGCAAAAGACTCAGAACAAGCGCGTCAGGCCATAAAACAGCGCGCCGATCGCGGCCGCCGCCGGCAGGGTCACGACCCAGGCGACGATGATGCTCGACGCGACGTTCCAGCGCACCGCCGACAGCCGGCGGGACGCGCCCACGCCGACGATGGCGCCGGTGATGGTATGGGTGGTCGATACCGGCACGCCCAGATGGGTGGCCATGAACAGGGTGATCGCGCCGCCCGTTTCCGCGCAGAAGCCCTGCGCCGGGGTCAGGCGGGTGATCTTCGATCCCATGGTGTGGACGATCTTCCAGCCGCCCAGCAGCGTGCCCAGGCCCATCGCCGCCTGGCAGCTCAGCACCACCCACATCGGCACATGGAAGCCGCCGGTCAGCAGTCCCTGCGAATAGAGCAGCACCGCGATGATGCCCATCGTCTTCTGCGCGTCATTGCCGCCATGGCCCAGCGAATAGAGCGAGGCGGAAACCAGCTGCAGCTTGCGGAACACCCGGTCCGCGCCCTGCGGCGTGAACTTGCGAAAGATCCAGCTGATTGCCAGCACCAGCATCAGCGCCAGGAACAGGCCGACGGCGGGGGATATCACGATCGCCGCGCTGGTCTTGAACACGCCGCTCCACACGATGGCCGACAGGCCGGACTTGGCCGTGCCCGCGCCCAGCAGGCCGCCGACCAGGGCATGGCTGGAGGAGGAGGGGATGCCCAGGCCCCAGGTGATGAGGTTCCAGGCGATAGCCCCCATCAGCGCGCCGAAGATCACCGACGCGTCGATGATGTCGGCGCTGACGATGCCCTTGCCCACCGTTTCGGCGACATGCAGGCCAAAGAAGAGGAAGGCGATGAAGTTGAAGAAGGCGGCCCAGGCGACCGCATATTGGGGTTTCAGGACCCGCGTCGACACGATGGTCGCGATCGAGTTGGCAGCGTCGTGCAGACCGTTCAGGAAATCGAACAGCAGCGCAACGCCGATCAGTGCGATCAGCAGCGGGAAGGCGAGATGGGCTTCCATATCCGGTCAGGCCTGTCAGGCGTGGTCGATGACCAGGCCGGAAATCTCGTTGGCGACGTCCTCGAACCGGTCCGTCACCTTTTCCAGATGGCTGTAGATTTCGTTGCCGACGATGAAGTCCATCGGGTTGCCGGCGCGGGCCTGCTGGTACAGGGCCTTGAGGCCCGCCTCATGCAATATGTCGGCATGGCCTTCCAGCTTGACCAGCCGTTCGGTCAGCTCGTGCAGGCGCGCCGAATTGATGTTGAGCGAGCGCAGCAGAGGCATCGCTTCCGCCGTGATCCGCGCGCATTCGACGATCAGCGCGCTCATGTCCTGCATCTGCGGCGCGAAATCCTTGACCTCATAGAGCGCGATCGCCTTGGCGGTCTGGTTCATCTGGTCGATCGCGTCGTCCATCACGCCGATCAGGCCGGTGATGGCACTGCGGTCGAACGGGGTGACGAAGATGCGGCGGACGTCCTGCAGCACTTCGCGGATGATGTCGTCCGCCTCATGCTCGCGGTCCGAAATCTCCTTGATATGCGCGTCCATGTCCGGGCCGCCCTTGAGCAGCTTGGCCAAGGCGTCGGCGCCGGCGACCAGGGTCGCGGCATGGTCTTCGAATTGCTCGAAGAAACGCCCCTGCTTGGGCATCAGCGCGTGAAACCAGCGCAGCATTCCAGTCCTTTCACTTTGCTTCTCGCGGATCGACAGCAGCAACCGGAGGAACCAGCCCGGATCGGCGGGCGGTTCGCGGAAAGCCGCGATGATCGATTGCAGTTCGGGTTCGTCGACGGCCTTTGCGGCTTCGGCGACGGAAAACCAGCGCAGCTCGCGCTGCCCTTTTTCGGGCCATTGCGTCAGATGGCCGGTCACGGCAAGCGGAAAAACCTCGACATTCGCCTCGCGCGACTTGCCGCTGCGCTTGCGCTTGTCATAGCTGTATCGGCCGATCGGCGCGGGACAGGCGATGCCATGGATGCCCGCTTCCTCGAACGCCTCGACTTCCGCGGCGCGATGGCCGGCCAGCCCCTTGATGCGATTGCCCTTGGGAATCACCCAGCGCCCGGTGTCGCGCGACGTGATCAGCAGGATCTGCATCGACCCGTCGATCGGGTCGCTGGTATAGGGGAGAGCTGCAATCTGGCGCATTATCGGCGGCTTACGGGCGACCTGCCCGAATCCTCATGCTCTGCCGCAGCGCGTTCCATCGGCGCTATGTAACGAAAATGTCATTTTTTGCAATCGCTCCCTTCGCCCAGAGGGGCAGGCGAAGGGAGCGACCGGCGCCCCGCTGGGCGAGGCCGGGAGGCGGATCAGATCGAGATGCGCGCCGTCAGGCGAATGTCGCGCCCGGCGAGCGGGGCGAAATCCTTCAGGAAGCTGGCATGGCGCCGGGCTTCCACGTCGAAGATGTTGTTGGCCGACAGCATCAGCGTGGTGCGGTCATTGCCGGCCAGCGGCTTGAACGAGATCGATGCGTTGACCATGGTGAAGCCATCGGTCGGCGTCTCGAAATCGGTCACCCGATCCTGCTCGAACACATGTTCCAGCTCGGCGCGGGCGCTCAGTCGTGCGCCCTGCGCCTCGATCCCGCCCAGCAGGCGGAGCGGGGGAATGCGCGGCGCCGGGCCATTGCCCTTGATTGTGGCGCGGACATAGTCGGCGACGCCGTCAATGTTGATCGCATAGCTGCCGACCTGCGCCAGCTTCACCGACGCTTCGGCTTCGAAGCCATAATAGCGCGCATCGGCCTGAGCATAGGCATAGCAGGGGAATTCCATCTCGGCCCCGCCATTGGCCGCCTGGCAGACGCTGTCGTCGACCACGCTTTCATAGATGAAGCCGCTGAACCAGTTGTGATAGGCGGCCAGGCTGAAGCTGTAGCCATTGCCCGATCCGCGCAGCGTGCCTTCCACGCCCCAGCTCTTTTCCTTGGCCAGTTCGGGATTGCCCAGCTCGAACGCCTGGGTGCCGGCATGATTGCCGCGCGCGAACAGTTCCTCAGCCGACGGCGCACGCTCGCTGCGCGACAGGTTCAGGCCCACGCGCCAGCCCGGCATGATCGCCTGGCTGATGCCCAGCGATCCGGACAGAGCGTTGAAGCTGCGCTGGCTGGCTTCGGCAAACAGGTCGGCATCCGGGTCCGACTGCAGCTTGGTATGTTCATAGCGCGCGCCCGCTTCCAGGCGGGTGTCGCCCAGGTCCAGCGATTGCAGCGTGAACAGGCCGAACTGGTCGGTCTGGTTCTTGGGCAGGAATTTCTCTTCGCCATCGGCCTGGAAACGACGGGTAAAGAACTGCGCGCCCGATGCGCCTTGCCAGCCATTGCGGTCGGCCTGGACGAATTCCAGCCGGCTTTCCATCGACTGGTTCTTGAAGGTGGTGCCGACCTCGCCCGACGGTTCGATTTCCTGATGCTGGTAATCGGCCCAGCCCGCGCGCAGGCGGATGCTGTCGAGGAAGCCGCCATTGACCGCGACCTCGCCGCGCAGGTCGGCGCGGGTCTGCTTCATCGCCAGCGTCACATTCTCGTGGCTGTGGCCCTCTTCCTCATGATCGTGGTCATGATCGTGATCATGGTCATGTTCCTCGGCCACCTCCAGACGCGACGGCACGCCATAAGTATTCTCGCTGTGCGAGATCGACATGCCCAGATTGCCGCCATCGCCGATATAGGCGAAGCCGCCGGCCACTTCCCACACTTCCGCCGCGGTATTGGCGAGCTTGCCCTTCAGCCGCGCATTGTCCTGGATTTCCTCCTCGTCGGAGGCGGCGGCGATCTCGCGCATCGCCTTGGACAGGATATAGCCGCCGGTGCGCAGATTGTCGGTCTTGCTGTAGCTGCCATCGACATGGACGACGAAATTCTCGGTCAGCGGCACCTCGATCTCGCCTGAACCGCTGCGTTCATTGGCGGCGCTGCCATAGGTGCCGATCGCGTCGATATGGATCGCCTCGTCCGGCACGCGGCGCGGGATGCGGCTGTCGATCACATTGACCACGCCGCCGATCGCCGACGATCCATAGAGCAGGGCGGACGGGCCGCGCAGCACCTCGATCCGGTCGGCGGTCAGCGGGTTGATCGCGACGGCATGGTCGACCGAGGTGTTGGACACGTCGAAACTGCCGATGCCGTCGGTCAGGATGCGCACGCGCTCGCCCTGGAAGCCGCGCAGGATCGGGCGCGAGGCGTTGGGGCCAAAGGAGGTGGCCGACACGCCGGGCTGGCGCGCCAGCGTTTCGCCGATGGTCGGGCGCAGGCTGCGGGTCAGTTCCTCGCCGGTGACGATTGAGGTGCCGGACAATATGTCGCCCTGGCTGCGGGGGATCAGGGCGGTGACGACGATGTCGCTGCGCGGGTCATGATAGCTGCCATCGGCCTGGGGTTCGGCGGGGGCTGCGGTCTGGGCGGCGGCGGGCCATGCCAGGCAAAGGGCCGTGAGGGCACAGCCGGCGCGCAGCGACGGGGAACGAAGCATCAGGCTTTTTATCCTTGCAGAATATGTGGGTCGGCCTCCGCGTATCGGTCATGATACATCATATCAATATACGATCGGCGAAATGAAGGCCGTTTCTGCCGCATTCATCACCAACTGTTGCATTTTTGCACGGCCTGGCGCGCAGCATAGTGCCCGCCGCCAAGACGGATCAGCGGTGCAATTCCGCCATCATTTGCTGGTCAGAGGAAGAGGAAATCCGCCAGCGCCTGCACGCCGGGGCGCGACAGCGATCGTTCGTTGACGGTCTGGCGCACCTCGATCGCGGGCAATGGCACGTCCAGCGCCAGCCGGCGAATGCCGCTCATCCGCCCCAGGTCGCGCGCCATCGGGCCGAACGCTGCGAAACATCCCGCCCCTTCGCGCAGGGCGGTGATGATATCGAACATATTGTCGGTTTCCAGCATCACCGGGCCCAGCCGGGCGCCGCCGCGCGCCAGCGCCGCGTCGATGATCGGGCGCAGCCCGTTGCGCGGATCGACCGCCAGTTGCGGGGTAATGGTCAGGTCGCCGCGCGACACGCTGCCCGCGCGCGCCAGCGGATGGTCGGCCCCGGCATAGAGATTGACCTGTTCCGACCAGCCATAGCGCGACGGCAGGCCGGCCGGCTCCTCCAGCGCATAGAAATAGGCGATGTCGGCGCGCAGCGATTCGATCGCCCGCGCCGCCTCGACCGCCGACTGGACGCTCAGGTCCAGGGTGATGGCGATATCGTCATTGGCCGCCTCGAACGCGGTCAGTGCATCCTGGAAATGGCCGAATACCGGCGCCGGCGTCGCCAGGATGATGGCACGGTTGGCGGGCGGCGGCGTGGCCGGCAGCGACGGCAATTGCGCATCCGCATCCAGCAGCAATTCCGGCAGCGCGGGCGGCGGGACCGGCGATGGATCAGGTTGCGGGGTGGGGGCGGGCGCGGCTTCCTCGGCCCAATCCTCGGGATCGTCCTGCGCCAGCAGGGTCATCGCCTGCGCCGTGCGTCGTCCCGCGGGGGTCAGCCGCGCCGCGCCGCGAATATCGTCGAACAGGCGATAGCCCAGCCGCATTTCCAGCGATGCCATGTCGCGCTCGATCACGGCGGATGAAACGCCCAGCGCCTGGGCGCAGCGCGTCAGGCTGCCCGCGGCCACCATCTGCGCGAAAATGTCGAGTTGGCGCAGGGACGGGTTGGTCATGGCCGAGCGATAGAACAAAGACGAGGCCGGGTTAAGAGGCGTTCTCACCCATTTACCATCAATGGGCCGGCGGGGGTGCTGCACAAAGATGTTGATCGTGACCGCCCGGCCATGGATGTAGCTGCGCATGCGTCTCTTGCTGGTGGAAGATAATGGTCGTCTCGCCGACCTGCTGGTGGCTGGCCTTGGCCGGCGCGGCTTTAGTTGCGATCATGCCGCCAGCCTGGCCATGGCGAGCGAGGCAATCGCCGCGCAGGTCCATGATGTGTTGATCGTCGATCGCGGCCTGCCCGATGGCGACGGCATTGCCTGGCTGCGCGACATCAGGCGGCAGGGGCATATGCAGCCGGCGCTGATCCTGACCGCGCGCGACGCGCTGGAGGATCGGATCACCGGCCTTGATGCCGGCGCCGACGATTATGTGGTGAAGCCCGCCGAGGTGGACGAGATCGCCGCCCGCATCCGCGCGCTGATGCGCCGTCCGGGGCCGCGTGCCCAGACCGAATTGCGCTTCGGTCCGCTGCTGGTCGATTCGGCGCGGCGCATGACTCTGTGCGCGGGGCAGGCGATCGACCTGTCGCGCCGCGAGACCGATCTGCTGGAACTGCTGCTGCGCCAGGCCGGTGCCGTGGTCCGGCGCGAAAGCATCGAAAGCGCACTCTATTCCTTTGCCGAGCCGGTCACCCCAAATGCGGTCGAGGCCACGGTGTCGCGCCTGCGCCGCAAGCTGGAAGAGGCTGGTGCGCGCGGCATGCTCCATACCGTGCGCGGCGTCGGCTATATGCTGCGGGAGCCGGCGGCATGAGCCAGCGTCGCTCGATCGCCCGTCGGCTCTTCATCGGCCTGTCGATCGTGGGCTTCATCGGCACCACGCTGTTGCTCGTCTTCATCATCAACGAACATCGGCAAAGCTTCACCGCGCTGGGCGACCCGGCCGCTGCCCGCCATGCCTTTCGCGAGCTGTTCGAGCATGTGATCCTGCCGATCCTGGTGCTGATCATCCCGATGGGCATGGCCAGCTTGATCGTGATCCGAAAGGCGCTGGCGCCATTGGGGGAGGCGGTCGCCCAGTTGCAGGTGGCCGAGCGCCACCAGCGCGGCGTGCTAATCGATCATGCCGCCTTCCCGACCGAGGCGGTGCCCTTCGCCCAGGCGGTCAATCGCCTGCTCGGCCAGCTCGACCAGGCGGCGCGCGACCATGAGGCATTCGCCGCCGATGTCGCGCATGAACTGCGCACACCGCTCGCTGTGCTGGCGCTGGAACTGGACGGGCTCGACCATCCCGACGCGCCCCGCCTGCGTGCGGAAGTGATCGCGATGCGCCGGCTGATCGACCAGCTGATGCTGCTCGCGCGGGTCGAGGCGCAGAGCGTGGCCCAGTCGATCCGCGACAGCGTCCGGCTGGAGGATGTGAGCGCCGACGTCGTCAGCCTGATGGCGCCCGGCGCGATCGCGGCCGAAAAGAGCCTGTCGCTGACCCGCGTCGGCGATGTCGCGCCAATCATGGGGCAGCGCGAGACGGTCGCGGCGGCGCTGCGCAACCTTGTCGAAAATGCGCTGCGGGTGACGCCGGCGGGTGGCGCCGTCACGGTGATCGCTGGCCCCGGTCCGCGCTTGCGGGTGAAGGATGGTGGCGCTGGGTTGACGCCCGAGCGGCTGGCCGAACTGGTTCAGCGCCATCGCCGCGCAGATCATGCCAGCAGCGAAGGCGCCGGACTGGGGCTGGCGATCGTCGCTCGCATCATGGCGGCGCATGGCGGCACCCTCTCCAGCGTGGCCGATGCACAGGAACTGGTGCTGGATTTCGCGCCCCCACACTGATCAACTGAATGGCTTTAGCGCTCTAGCCCCCTCGTCAGGGTCTCGTCAGTTTGATCCCATAGGGCAGGACCATGGTCCCGCTATTCCGATTCGTCCGCCTGCCCGGTGCTCTCGCCCTCCTGTCGCTTGCCGCCTGTTCGGGGGAGCAGGCCGCGCCCGCCAATGACAGCGCTGCGACGCAGCCGGCGGACGGATCGATCCCGCTGACGGCGGACAATATCGCCCGACTGGGTCTAAAATTCGGCGCGGCCGTCGCTGCCACCGAGGCGCCGATTGCGGTCGTGCCCGCGCTGATCGCGCCGCCGCCCAACGCGCGTGTCGCGGTCGCCGCCACCTTCCCCGGCGTCGTCACCCGCATTCTGGTGGTCGAGGGCGAGGAAGTGCGGCGCGGCCAGCCGCTGGCGATCGTCTCCAGCCGCGATGTGCTGTCCATGGGCGCGGACCTCAATCGCGCGAGCGCACGGCTGGGCGTGGCGCAGTCGAGCGCCAGCCGCCTGTCGCAACTGGAGCGCGAAGGCATCATCGCCGGCGCCCGCGCGGACGAGGCCCGCGCTGTGCTGGGCGAGGCCCGCGCCGATGTGTCGGAAAAGAGCCGCATCCTGACGATGGTGAACGGATCGGGCGCCAGTGGCACCTACACGCTGACCGCACCGATCGCCGGCCGCGTCACCAGTGCCGCGATCCATGCCGGCAGCGTCGTCGATGGCACCACCGCCCCCTATGTGATCGATGCGGCCGGCCAATATGAAGCACAGGCGCAATTGCCCGAGCGGCTGGCGGGGCAGGTGAAGCCCGGCATGACCGTGGCGCTGGGCGATGATCTGCGCGGCACCGTGACCGCCGTCGGATCGACCATCGATCCCGCCACCCGATCGGTGACATTGAAGGCCAAGCTGCCGGCCGGCCCCGGTGCCATGGCCGGCCGCGCCACCAGCCTGTCGATCTTCGGCCCGGCCCCGGCCGGAGCCGCCATGGTGCCCGCCGCCGCCGTTACGACGCTGCCCGGCGGCGACACGCTGTTCGTGCGCACCCGCGCCGGTGTCGTCGCGCGCCAGGTCAAGGCCGGCGGCAAGGATGGCAATCATGTCCTGATCCTCTCCGGCGTGAAGCCGGGCGAGCAGGTCGTCGTCGCGGGCACCAGCGCGCTCAAGCCGCTGGCGATGGACGAGTAAGGCCGGATGCTCAAATCGCTCGCCGCCTGGGCGCTGTCCTATCGCCTGATCGTCATCGCGCTCGCCCTGCTGACCGCCGGGCTGGGCGCCTGGGCCTTCGTCAACCTGCCTGTCGATGCCTATCCCAACATCGCCCAGACCCAGGTCAAGGTGATCCTCAAGGCCCCCGGCATGACACCGGAAGAGGTGGAAAGCCGCGTCATCACCCCGATCGAGATGGAGATGTTGGGCATTCCGGGGCAGGCGATCCTCCGTTCCTCGGCCAAATATGCGATCGCCGACATCACCATCGATTTCGTCGATGGCACCGACATCTACTGGGCGCGCCAGCAGGTCGCCGAACGGCTGTCGGGCGTGATGGGCGATCTCCCGCCGGCGGTATCGGGCGGCATGGCACCGATCTCGACGCCATTGTCCGACATCTTCATGTTCACGATCGACGGGCCGCTCAGCCTGGAGGAAAAGCGCACCCTGCTCGACTGGACGATCCGGCCGGCGCTGCGCACCGTGCCGGGCGTCGCCGACGTCAATGCGCTGGGCGGCTTCGTTCGCACCTTCGAGGTGCGGCCCGATCCGATTGCGCTGGCGAGCGCGGGCCTCGGCATCGCCGATCTTCAGGAAGCAATCGAGCGCGGCAACCGCAATGATGGTGCCGGTCGCCTGTCGCAGGGCGAGGAATCGCTGATCGTCCGGGCCGTCGGCGCGATCCGGTCGGAAGCGGACCTCCAGTCGATGGTGATCGCCACCCGCAATGGTCGCATTGTCCGCATGGGCGATGTCGCGACCGTCGGCACCGGCAGCCTGACCCGCTATGGCGCAGTCACCGCCAACGGCAAGGGCGAGGCGGTGCAGGGGCTGGTGATCGCACTGCGCGGTGCCGATGCCCGCGCCGTGGTCGATGGCGTCAAGGCGCGCGTCGCGGAACTGGAAAAGACCCTGCCACAGGGCACGACGATCGCCGTCTTCTATGATCGGTCCGACCTGATCGGCCGCGCCGTTGGCACGGTCGAAAAGGCGCTGATCGAAGCGACCGTCCTGGTCATCATCCTGCTGATCCTGTTCCTGGGCGACTGGCGCGCGGCGGCGATCGTGGCTGCCACCCTGCCAATGTCGGCGCTCGTCACCTTCCTGATGATGCGCGGCATGGGTCTGTCGGCCAACCTCATGAGCCTGGGCGGCCTTGCCATCGCCATCGGCATGCTGGTCGACGGCGCGGTCGTGGTGGTCGAAAATATCGTCGAACGGCTGAACCATGCGAAGGATGACGGCCCGCCGCGGCTGCACAATGTCTATCGCGCCACCGGCGAAGTCGTGGTGCCGGTGTCGGCCGGCATCGTCATCATCGCGCTCGTCTTCCTGCCCCTGCTCTCGCTCGAAGGGCTGGAGGGCAAGCTGTTCGCCCCGGTTGCGCTCACCATCATCTTCGCGCTGGCGGGATCGCTGCTGATCGCGCTCACCCTGGTCCCGGTGCTCGCCTCGCTCGGCCTCAAGGCCGGCCATCATGGCGAACCCTGGATCATGCGCAAGCTGACGCCGCGCTATCGGGCGCTGCTCGACGGTGCCTTTGGCCGCAAACGGCTGGTCTATGGCCTGGCTGCGCTCGGCCTGGTGCTGGCGGGCCTGGCCTATGGCGCGGTCGGCAAGACCTTCATGCCCTCGATGGATGAAGGATCGGTGATCGTCCAGACCGCCAAGCTGCCGACCATCAACCTCGACCAGTCGGTGTTGGGCGACGTGTCGGTGCAGCAGTCCCTGATGAAGGATGTGCCTGAAATCGCCCAGATCATCGGCCGCGTCGGCACGGACGAGATCGGCCTCGATCCGATGAGCCCGAACGAGACCGACCATTTCGTGGTGCTGAAACCCCAGAAGCAATGGCGCGGCGACAAGGCATTCGTCGTCGATGAAATCCGCAAGTCGCTCGACAAGCTGCCCGGCGTCGAGCCGACCTTCACCCAGCCGATCGAGATGCGCGTTTCGGAAATGCTGACCGGATCGCGCGGCGACCTTGCCGTCAAGATTTTCGGCCCGGACCTCTCCACCCTGTCGGACCTTGCCGGACAGGTGCAGAAGATATTGTCGAAGACGCGCGGCGCTTCGGAGGTGATGACCGTCGCCAACGATCATGTCGACTATCTCCAGCTCGATATCGATCGCGCCGCCGCCGGCCGTTTCGGCATGCCGATCGACCAGATGCAGGACACGCTGCGTGCCCAGATCGAGGGCGTGCATGCCGGCGTCGTCGCCGACGGGCAGAAGCGCGTACCGATCCTGGTCAAGGGCGACGAGACGATCCGCAGTGACGCGACCCGCTTTGCCGACCTGCCGCTGCGCACGCCCGACGGCACCGTCGCGCGGGTCAGCGACATGGCGCGGGTCGAGCGCACCGAAGGGCCGGTCAAGCTCGACCATGAAAATGGCTCGCGCTACGCGCTGGTCCAGGCGTTCGTCTCCGGCCGCGATCTGGTCGGCTATGTCGATGAGGCGCGCGCCACCGTCGATCGCGAAATCAAGATGCCGGCCGGCTATCGCATGGTCTGGGGCGGCCAGTTCGAAAATCAGCAGCGCGCTTCCGCCCGGCTGATGCTGGTCATCCCGGCCGCGCTGCTGCTGATCCTGCTGGTGCTGCTCATGACCCTGCGTTCGATGCGCGCGTCGCTGCTGATCCTCGCCAACATTCCCTTCGCCATGGTCGGCGGCATCATCTCGCTCTGGGGCTCGGGCCAATATCTCTCCGTGCCTGCTTCGGTCGGTTTCATCGCGCTGCTCGGCATCGCGGTGCTGAACGGCCTCGTCCTCGTCGCCTATTTCCGCCAGTTGCGCGAGGAAGGGCAGAGCATGGCCCAGGCCGTGCGACTGGGCGCGGAACGTCGGCTGCGCCCGGTGCTGATGACCGCCAGCATCACTGCCTTCGGCCTTGTCCCGCTGATGTTCGCGACTGGGCCGGGGTCGGAAATCCAGAAGCCGCTCGCCATCGTGGTGATCGGCGGGCTGATCAGTTCGACCCTGCTCACCCTCATCCTCCTGCCCATCCTGTTCGAGCGCTTCGGTGAAGGCGCCACGGAAGCCCGATCATGACCGACATGTTGCTGACCTTCTATTGCGCCGCGATCGACCGCGACGGCGTGGCCGATGCCCTGCGCAGCCGCACCCCGGCGCCGCTCCATCTGCGCGACGAGCAGGTGCTGGGCCGCGATTTCGGCGATGCCGGCGCAGGCGAGCAGGTGCGCGGCACGCTGCGCCGGGCGGCGATCGACCTGATCGTGCCGGCGGACGATATCGACGCTCTGGTCGCCGCCGTCACCGATGCGCGGCGTGGCCATCCGGTCCGCTGGCACGCCTGCCCGGTCGCGGCACGGGGGCGCATCGCATGATCCGCGTGCTTCTCCTGACCGCCACGACCCTTGTCGCCACGCCCGCCCTGGCCCAGCGCACCGACCTGCCGCCCGAACCCTTGGTGGTCGAAGCGCTTGATAGCCATCCCGCCGTGGCCGCGGCACAGGCGCGCGTGCGCTCGGCCGAAGCCGGCGCCGCCATGCTCCGCCGGGGCAGCCATGAATTTACCTTCCAGGGCACGGTGTCGCGCCGCTCGGCCGAGGGGGAGGGCGATTATGGCGAATATGACGTCAACCTCACCCGCCCGTTCCGCCTGCCCGGCAAGGCGTCGCTGGATCGCAAGGCTGGCGAACTGGGCGTCGAGGTGGCGCATAATCTGATGGAGGATGTGCGGCATCAGACCGCGCTCGCCTTTTCCGATCTCTGGCATGACTGGCTGGTCGCCAGTGCCCAGCATCGCACCGACCTCGATTCCGCTGCCAGCCTTACGCAGGACATGGCAGCCGTGCACCGCCGCGCCCAGTTGCGTGACGCGTCGCTACTGGACGTCGATCAGGCTGAAGCCGCGCTGGCTCAGGCGCAAGCGCAGGCCGCAAGCTCCCGCGCGGCGCGGGATGAGGCGCGGGTGAAGCTCGCCGCCGGCTTCCCCGGTCTCGCTCTGCCGGAAGAGGCGCCCTTGCTTGCCGATCCGGCCATGCCCGCCACGGCGCTGGAGGAACTGCGCAATCTGGTGATCGAGCGCAGCCATGAAATCCGCGCGTCGGAGCGAGAGGCGCAGCGGCTGGCCATGGTCGCCCGCCGGGCCTCGGCCGATCGCATCGCCGATCCTTCATTCGGCGTGCGCGTCTTCAGCGAACGAGGCGGGCTGGAAAAGGGCGTCGGTCTGGTCGGCTCGATTCCGCTGGGCGGTGGCTATCGCCGCGCCGCTCATGACCAGGCAACCGCAGACGCCAGTGCAGCCGAACTGGAACTGGCCCGCGTGCGGCGCGAGATTGAGGCGACCGCCGCCGCCGACCTCAGCAATGTCCGCGCCCGCGAAGCGGTCTGGCGCAGCATGGCAAACGCCGCCGCCAGCGCCGCCGCCGCCGCGACCCGGACGAAGAGGGGCTATGAACTGGGCCAGATCGACCTCGCCGATACGCTGCTCGCCCGCCGCCAGGCGAACGAGACCCGGCGCCAGGAAATCGATGCACGCGCCACCCTGCTGCGCGCCATCCTGCGCATCCAGATCGACGCGCATGAGGTCTGGACCTCGCAGGAAGGGCATGAGGATTAGGGTGCGGGCTGGGCAGGGTGCCGATTTGCCACGGCCCCTGTAACTTGGCCTTTGTAACAAGGTTGACGGGTGGATCATGCTGCATTATCCGCCCGTCCAGCAGCCTGTCGGAACGCCGACGGCAAGAAGTCGGAATGGCCCTGGAAAAGCCGATAAATTCTGAACTTCCTCTATGGGTTGCGGGTATAGCTCAATGGTAGAGCACTAGCCTTCCAAGCTTGTGATGCGGGTTCGATCCCCGCTACCCGCTCCAGTCTAAGACATCCGACAATTACGCCTTTGCCATTTTCCCTGTCGCGTCATTGCAAGCTGGCGGCGAATGGGGCCGTATCTCTATGATCCGGCCCTGGTCGAGATGGACGACCCGATCGGCCAGCGCGATGAGCGACGGCGTATGGGCGATTGCAACGATCGTCATGCGCCCCCGCAGGCCGGCAATAGCGGTTTCGATCTGCGATTGGGCCTGCGGATCCAGCGCGCTGGTCGCCTCGTCGAGGATCAGCAATCTGGGCTGGCGCAACAATGCGCGGGCCAGTGCTATTCTCTGACGTTCCCCGCCCGACAGGCGGCTGCCGCGATCGCCGACGATGGTGTCCAGTCCGCTCGGCAGGCATGCGACGAAATGCCGGGCGCTGGCTGCTTCCAGCGCATCCCACATGTCCGTCTCGCTGGCATCGGCTCTGGCGATGCGCAAGTTTGTGGCGATGCTGTCATGCAACAGGAAGATATCCTGGGGAACATAGGCAATCTGGTCGCGCCAGCCCCGATCCTGCGCGGTCAATGGGATACCGTCGATCAATATCTGACCCTCGCCGGGTTGTAGCAGGCCCATCAGCATGTCGGCGGTAGTGCTCTTGCCGCAGCCCGACGGCCCGGCAAGGGCAAGGATCTCGCCGGCTGGGATATCCAGATCGAGCTTGCTGATCGCGGGGGCGGTCGCGCCGGCATGGGTGAACGAGACATTGTCGAAGCGGATATCCCGCGTCAGCATCGGCACATTGGCCTGCCGGGCCGGTCCTGCATCACTCCGGTCCGCTTTGAACATCAGGATCAATCCTGCCACATTCTCGAAGGCAGGCATGCTCAGGATCAACTGCTGCAGGGTTTCCTGCACCGCGTTGAAGCGGGGGGCGAGGCGCATGAACAGCAGCAGCATCGTGACGAGCTGCGGCAAAGCTAGTCCGACATAGGCATAGGCGACATAGACGAACAGGGCGGCGGCACTGCCGCTGACAAGCTGGAACAGCGCCGAACTGTTGCTGGTCAGCCGCGCAAATTCGACCGTCGCGGTTCGCAGCGATGTCAGTAGTCGGTTCAGCCGCTCAAGGTAGAAGGCTTCGCTGTTGAAAGCCTTGGCGATCTTCATGCCGGCCACGAATTCCGACGTCACATGCTGCCTTTCCTGCAGCGCGTCGGCCATGAAGCGGGCGTGGCGCGCGGTCTTGCGCCGCATCGGATAGAGCGCGGCAAGCGTGATCGTGCCGATCACCAGCGCGAACAGCGTCATGCGCCAGGAAATCAGCGCCGACAGCAGGCCATAGAGCATCAGCCACAGGATATTCTGGCCGAGCGACATCAGGCTGAACAGGCCGAGCTGGACCCGATCGACATCGGCCACCATCGCATGGTTGAGGTCTGATCCGCGCATCGCCGCCACCTGGGCCCAGGGCCCCTGGCCGATTGCCGTGAACAGACGCATGCGGATGTCGTCCACCGCCTGCTGCATCGTCTTGGTCATGTGCAGGATGCGCTGCCGGTTGACCAGCGCCTGCACCAGCATCAGCAAGATGATGCCGGCCAGCAACCAGCCCAGGGACACTGGACCGATGACAGGCAGAGGCACCGTGTCGTGCGTGGCGTCCGGGCCGGCACCGATCAGTCGCATCAGCGGAATCACCGCCAGCAGGGACAGGGCCTCAACGATGCTACCCGTCAGGATCAGCAGCAGGATGATTCCCGCCTGGCGTCCATGGCCCTGCAGGGAAAAATGGGCGAAGCGACGCAGCTGGTGAAGCAGGGTCATGCCTGTTCTTCGCAATCGGCTCTCACCAGCTCGACGGTTTCCTCCAGCCGGTTAAGCGCATGCGGCACATGCAGGGTGGCGACGCGCACTTGGCGCGCCAATTCCGCGCACTTCTGCATGTGGCGGGCTTCATCTGCCGGCGAAAGGGCCGCCTTGCCGAAGCGACTAATGTAGGAATAGCGCAGAATGGACGTCAGCGCCTGGGTGCCCGTCAGTGGACTGAGGCCAGGGCGTTCGCCCACCCGATCCAGGATATAAAGGCATTTGGGGGTAACCCAGTCATGCTGGAAATCCGCCGTCAGCCGATGTTGCCGCTTTTCGAATGTTGGATAGACCAGCGGCAGGGGTGTCGCGGAAGAGAGTTTGACGGCGTCGGCGGCATCTTCTGCCAGCTTGAGCTGGCCATAAGCGGGCAGGATGTGCAGCGCGCCGGCAGGGTCGCTTTGGATTGCCAGCAGGTCGTCGGTCAACAGGCGATGCCCGGCGCGGAGGAAAGCCGCTGCCGTAGTCGATTTGCCGGCCAGCTTGTCACCCACGAAGATGACGCCATGGCCGTTGATATCGATTGCGCTGGCATGCAGCGTGACCAGCTTTCGCATATGGAGCGCCAGCGCCATGATCGGGCCGAGCAGCGGGAAGGGAAGGTAGGTGACCGGCGTGTCGGGATAGGGCTGTACCTCGATCAGGGCAGGGCTGCGAAACTGGAAGGCTGCGACATCGGGCCAGGCGAGGAAATGCGTGCCGTCCCGACGGAATTGCGCCACCACGCCCTGTTCCCTTGTGGGTAGGGCCATGTCCCGTCCATAGACGATCTGGATGTCGGGCGATGCACTGGGTTCGATCGCCGTCAATTCCGGCAGCGGAATATCGGATTCGATCGTCAGGCCGAACGCACGGTAGGTGGAGCGCTGCGCACTGCGTGTAGTCGTGGTCTGTGGGTTGGGAATCAGCGTCATCTCGTCCTCCCGCATGCAGAAACAGTTTCAGGGATGCTGTGCGCGGAACGGGCCAGCCATCGGCTCAGCAGGGCGATGCGCCAGGCGGCGAAGAGCGGCGCCGTTCCCTCCGCATCGGCTTGGTCGAGCCGCGCAACGGCGGCGCGCGCGACATCCAGGTCGACATAGGGCGCCAGCATGTCCTCTTGCCCGTCCAGGACGTTTTGCAGACGCCCGCGTTGGCGCGCCATGCCGGCCCGGAACTGGCCTGAGAAATCGAACTTGTCGCGCCGCAGCCGCACCGGGTCGGGCAGAGTGCCGGCCATGGCATCGCGCAGGATCGCACGGGGATAGCCCTTTGCCAGCTTCGCGCTGGCGGGCAGCGACAGGCAGAAATCGACCAGCCGGCGATCATAGAAGGGGAAGAGTAGGCCTATGCCAGCGGCAGCGGCGGCGCGGTCCAATATCTCGAATGCATAGGGTTGGTGTGGGCCGGTCAATATCGCCAGATGGCGTTGCTGCTCGGTCTGATAGGCGGATCGGCTGGGCGCAATCGCATCGTGGCGCGCCTGGGTCGCGGTGCGTCGGGCAAGGTCGGGGGCAATCAATGCAGTGGTGAAGTTCTGTCCTGACGGGGAAGCAAGCCTTGGGCTGCTCATGCGCCGCCAACGCTGGCGGATCTTTCGGATCGTCAGGACATGGTCCAGATGCGGCGCTGCAACCTGCCAGGTCGAGCCGCCGAACAACTGCGCGACGCCGCGCGATTCGCGCCAGAGGCTGGCCCAGCGATGCGCCATCGCCAATTCATTGAGCCGGCCAAAGCCATGGGACACGACTTCGTCCCCGCCATGGCCATCGAGTAGGCTGGTGGTGCCCGCGCGACTGGCATGGTGGTAGAGGCGGCGCGACACGCCGTGATTATAGGCAAGATAGAGCCCGTCCTGTTCGTCGAGCATCGCATCCATGTCATGCAGCGGGTCATGGTCGTCGCTCGGCAGATATTGGGCAGAGAAACGCCCGGCCCGGACGATTGACTGTATGAAAGGACCGTCGCTCCAGCCTGGTGTCGCGTCGAAGGTCATCGACAGGCTGGGCAGGGGCGGTCGGTCTTGCGCTTCGCCAATCCGGGTGGCGGTCATCGCGATCGAGGAGGAATCGAGACCGCCGCTCAGCAGCGCGCCCGTTGCCCCATCGGCCATCCGGCATGCCACGGCCTGCTCGAACAGGTGGCGGAAATGATCGGTCCAGTCTTTCTCCGGTGGCGGCTCTTGTGGCGTCAGTTCCCAATAGCGCTGGATGCGGACATCGCCTTCTGTCACCAGGACGCTGTGGCCGGGGGGAAGGCGCCGGATGTGGCGATAGAGGGTGCCGCTGGTGTCGGCGATGGCGCCCGCGACGAAATCGGCTATGCCGACATCGTCGATCGCCGGCGATATGCCCGACTGCAGCAAGGTGCCGATCGTCGTGGCCGCCATGAACAGGCCGGGCGTGCTGTGATAGTAGAAGGGGCGGACGCCGAAATGATCCCGCGCGCCAAACAGCATGCGTTCCTTTTCGTCCCACAGAAGGAAGGCAAAGTCGCCGAGCAGGTAGGCGGTGCAATCTGGCCCATGCCGGTCATATAGCGCGGCGATCAGGCTCGCATCCGGCAGATGGGGACAGGGAGGCAGTCCAAGACCGGCTTCGATCTCCGCGCGATTGTCCAGCCGCACATCGGCCGCGACGATCAGAACCGGGCGCGCTGTGCCGGGAAAAGGCGCCTCCATGGCGGTCCCTGCGAGCATTACCGGCCCGTTGCGCGCGATATGCGACACACCGCGCTGCCGAAGGGCGGCAAGCCCGCCATTGGGCCAGCGATCGGCCGGCCGCCCGTCGCGATGGAACAGGGCGGCAAAGGCGGTCATCGTGGATGCGGCCGATCCAGATCGGTGAGCAGGTGGAATCTCGCCAGTTCCGATCGCGTGCCGCCGATCACGATCCGGTTTCGTCCGTCCAATAGCCAAGCATGGGCCATGATCGCGCCTTTGTCATCGCGCCGCACACCGATGCGGATCCAGCTATGATGGCCGATCCAGGCGAGCAGTGTCCGGGTCGCCACCGCCTGGGTCAGGCAGGTGGCGCCGGGAACCAGGCATGCGGCGATCTGGACGGCGCGGGCCGTGGCGTCGATCCAGCGCCGATCGCCGATCCCCGCCGATTGCGGCAGCCATGCGACCAGCCAGGCATAGCCGGCAAGGCTGAGGGCCAGGCGAACGCACGCCACCACCGGCAGAGCGATCGGCAGCATGACCGCCTTGCGCAGGCGCATGCCGGTTCGATCAAGCTGCCAGGACATGCTGAACGCGGATCAGTGCCGACTGCGACAGCTTCGTGAGCAGCGCTTCCAGATCCCGTCGACAACGGTCTGCGTCAACATTGAAGCGCTGCATCAGGCTGGCTTGCAGGTCTGCGACACTGGTCGGTTCGGCAATCGCCTCCCAGACGTGAATGCTGACCTTGTTCATGGCGAAATAGCGGCTGGAATCGATGTCCAGCAGCACCCGTTCATTGTCGAGGTCGCAGAAGACGATCTTGGGATCGGCTGCGACCAATGTCGTCGATGACCATTGTTGGCTCATGACCATGTCCCCCTTTCTTGTTTCCGCGCGTCGGAATGCGGAAGGACGTCCCCCTCGTGCGAAGAGGACGTCCACTCTGTTACGAGAACAGAAGGTGCGACGAGGGCGTCCCCACCGGGTAGACCGCGTCGAGGAGGCCGGTCGCTGCGCCGCCCTGCGTCAGGGCTTCGAACGAGCCGAGTTCGATCAGTTCGGGCGATTCATAATCTTCCTTTTCCATAGTCGACTCCTCATCAATTGCTGAATTGTTCAGCGTATTGCAGCTTCATTAAAGTAAATGTTCAAGTCAAATTCCAATATGTCAGCGGTAATACCTATAGGTATAAATACATATCGCTATTGCTTTGATTTGTGGGAGAGTGGTTCCCGAAATATCCAGGACGAAAGCCGGCATGGTATGAGAAATGATGCCAGGTGCGATCAAAGCCGTTCGATCGAAATCCTGCGCATGGGGGTGGCATTGTCTGTTTCTGACGCCGGTCTCATCGCGCCATTACCTGATCCCATGGACGTTGATTGGGGCGCCGTGGTGCGGCTGGGCATGAACAGCAAGTTGCTGGTGCAGGCGGCAAACGGGTTGAAGCGGATCGGCTATTCTGTGTCCGAAGGATTTCGGGTGGAAGAGAATGGCTATCGCAAGTTCATCCTGGCGATGAACGGCCTGAACCTGAAATCCCTGTCCGATATCGCTATCCTTCTCCGGCAGGGCGGGGTCGAATATGTCCTGTTCAAGGGACCAGTCGGGCAGCATGACGCTTATGGCGTCTATTTTCAGCGTCCCTCGTCCGACGTTGATATTCTGGTAGATCGACGGGATTTTCCTCAATGCAGGGCCTTGCTGGAGCAGGCCGGCTATGCCTTGCCGGCGGAATGCGATCGGATCTGGTGGCGCAGCTTCCTGGGCGAGCAGCATTTTTTCTCGGTGGGGCAAAGGCGGGCGACGGTCGATCTTCATCATCGCCTGCAACAGCCCGGCTGCCCGCACCCGCGCAACGTCAGGGCCTTTGTTACGGATGTGGCGATCCACCAACTGAACGGCGTCGATATTCCCTGTATCTCGCTGATCCACGCAACGCTGCTGGCCAGTCTGAGCTTCGTCAAATCGCTGGTGCAGCATTGCCATGCCGCAGCCTATCTTGCCGATTTCTCGGCGTTGTTGCTTCGCCTATCCCCCGCCGAGCGTCTCGAACTGCATCGACGCGCGGTGGCGCAGGATGTCGAACATAGCCTGCGTTTTGCCCTGGCCTGTGCCCAGAGCATGTTCGCAGTGCGCGTGCCCGAACTGCCCGCCTCGATCCCGGTCGAACGATTGTTCGGGGATGATCTGACGCGCGCGATCTTCACGCCCGATGATCCTGCCATTGTCTGGCCGCGGCTTCGCCAGTTGCTGTGGGCATTGTGCGACGATAGTCGACCCGGTCAACGGCTGGGCACTTATATCCGGGTCGGGGGCAGTTTCCTGGCATCGAAAATCGCCCGGAAGCTGCCCGCACCACGCGCGCAGGCCAACGGCATTCCCCGGCCGGAAGGCGCCATTGCCGGGTTGGGACATTCGGCATAGGCGCAATGGACCTGTTCAGGGCATGCCATTTCCTGCCAGCCGATCGATAATCTGTCGCACATTTTGAGACTGGCCGCGCGGCATGATCAGCAGGTCATTGGCATGGGCAACGACGATCAGGTCGCTGATCCCCAACAGGGCGACGTTGATCTCGCCCCCACGCACCAGGCAATTCTGGGTATCGATGGCCAGAACATTGCCCTGGATGCTGTTGCCGGCCGTGTCGCTCGCGCTGATCTGGTGCAGCATGTCCCAACTGCCGACGTCGGACCAGCCGCATCGCACCGGCGCGCAGGCAACCGCGCTCGCTCGTTCCATGATGGCATAGTCTATCGATTGCGACGGCGCATGCGCGAACGCAGCGGAATCGGGCAGAATATGGTTTGCCTGCGATTGCGCTTGGCGCATGGCTTCCTGCGTCGCCGCCAGGATCGCCGGCGCATGCTCCTGCAACTGCTCCAGATAGATATCCGCGCGGAACAGGAAGATACCCGCGTTCCAGCAATAGCCGCCTTCAGCAAGCATCGCTTTTGCTGTTGCTAGGTCAGGCTTCTCGACAAAATGCGCGACGGCGCACACGCCTGGGCTTAGCCCATGGGCCATGCGGATATAGCCATAGCCCGTCTCGGCCGCTTCCGCCTCGATGCCGAAGGTCACCAGCCATCCGGCAGATGCCAGCGCGCGGGCGCGGTCGACCGCCTGATGGAAGGCCGGCAGGTCCGTGATCACATGGTCGCTCGGCATTACCAGCAATAGGCTGTCCTTGCTTGGTGCCGCCAGCGCGCCCAGCGCGATCGCCGCAGCCGTGTTGCGTGGAACTGGCTCCAGGATCAGGGTGGCATCATCGACGCCGATATTTGCCAGTTGGGTCGCAATCATGTCGGCATGCTGGGCGTTGGCGACCAGGATCGGCGGCGCGAAACCCATGCGCGGATCGACGCGTCGCACCGTTAGTTGCAGCATCGTCTCGGCCTGGGTGAGCGACAGCAATTGCTTGGGCTTTTCCGGCCGGGACATGGGCCATAGCCTTGTGCCCGATCCGCCGGACAGGATCAGCGGCTGGATCGTCGGCCCTCCGTTGGTCATCGGCTGCATACTCCCGAAATGGTGCTAGATGGTCGCAAATAGATAATCGGCATCGCTTGCCGCATGGATGGCCGGCCTGGCCTGCGTCAGCAGCCAGCATTCCCCGGCACGCCAAGTCTGGCCGTCTATGTCGCCTCGCCCGCGCAGGGGAATGAACCAGGCCAGACCGGCATTGGTGACATGGATCATGTCGCCGCTTTGCATGTGCATCAGCCGCAAGCCGAAGTCGCCATCGGACAGCAACACACCGGTACAGCCCAGTGGGCGGTGCATGGCCGGCATTGGCGAGGTGGCGATGGCGCCTTCCCGATACGAAGTGGGGCAAGGCATCACGCGAAGCTCGTCGGGCCGACCGGCATGATGCTGTATCCCGATCAGGGAAATGCCGGCACCGATGACATGAGGCATGCCCGAAGGAATGAAGAAAAAATCTCCGGCCTTGACCGGGCACCAATCCATGGCTTGGTCCAGCACGCCATTCTGGGCTGCGCTTCGCAGTGACCGGCTGTCCTGCGGGCGGATTGTGCCGATGCCGACGCGCGCGCCGGGTTCCGCGCCCAGGATATACCAGCTCTGCGTCCGGCCGCCAGCGAGACCCTGTGGCTGGACGATCAGATCCCAGGGATGGGTTTGAAAGGCGAAGCGCGGATTGGTATAGACATATTTGACCAGCAATGGATCATTGGTGCGTTCCGGGCGACCGAACCGCAACTCGCCGATGCGCTTGCCCAATTTGTCGATCGGATGATTGGGAACGGCATCCTGGCCCCATATTTTCTCGACGAAGGTTGGCTGCAACTTGATGCCTGGCATCTTGTGGCGTTCGACATGCCGCTCCTGATGGGGCGCCGTATATCTGTGGAATGATCGACCTTCCATGGCTGCCTCGTCGGTTGGATGGCAGCAGAGAGGTTGCGACTTTGCCGTCAAAAAGAAATCCGGTCGAACACCTAGATGAGCGTGAAGCTGGATGTGCAGGGCATAGGAGAGCGGCGTCTTCCGCTCGGCGCCCCCGTCTACCGGCCATGCGCCTGACTGATGTCGAGCGATGCGACAATGCGTTGTTGCGTGGCTTTCGGCCTCCTGAATAGGAGGATCAGGATCGGATCATCGACCAACTCGATGCGATGCGCAGCGGGATATAGGGTGCGGATCTGGTGCAGGGGCGTCGCCAGCCCGTCCCTGTCGCCCCGCACCACGGCGGGCACGATCAGGCGCTCGAAACGCCAATAGTCCGTTGCGAGCTGCCAGGGTGTTACGCAACAGCGTGTCCCGTCGGGCATCACCGCGAACATGCGATGCTTCATTACCAGTCGATCAAGTGCCGGGCGGACATCCCTCATTCGGACATGACGCAGAATGCCGCCATGACGGCCGATCTGGCCGATGTCGTGCGAGATTTGCACCGTCATCATGAACGCGATGGCGGTCAGGAAAAGGGTCATCCATGCTCTTTTCGCGGAGGGGAAGGTCAAGCTGCGCCGGTTAGCAGTTCATCCCATGCGGCGACATTGCGGGCGATTACCTAGGGGCTGCGGACGGGGGCAGGCCTGGCGCGGCGCTGATATCACCTCCCGCTGCCGGCGTGCCGGGCCTTGCCAGCTTCTTTCTGACCATGGCGATCGACGGCAGGGTCGCGATGCCGCTGCCCAGGGCGGCACCCAGGACCAGTGCGGTCAGACCCCAGTGCGCACAGGCAAGCGCGCCGATGACGGTGCCAAGGACGCAGAGCCACATCGACAGGTTGACGCGGTGCAGGTCGCCGGCCGTTCCGATCCCCGTGGCGACCGCGCGGGGCACCGCCTGCAGGATCTTCACCGTACCGTTGACGCAGGCAGCCAGGCATAGGCCGATACCGACGACATAGCGTCCCTGGGTGAAGATGTCGGCAAAGGGCGGTGCGATAACGCAGACGATGATGGTCGAAATGGCGGCAAGCGCCGCAAAGATACGGATTTCGTGCATCAGCAACTTACGCTGACCGTCAATGTCGTGAATCTTGCGGAGCTGTGGCGTCAGGGATGCGACGATGCCCGCACTCAGCACGCGAAAAGGGGCGATTGCGACCGACGTCAGCACCGCGAAGGTGGCCAGATCCTCCAACGACAACAATGGCGGGATCAGCAGGCGTTCGGCCTGCACCAGCACGGCGCCGGCCGCGATGATGCCCAGCAGTGGAAAGGCTTCGGCGAAATGAAGGGGGGCGGTGTCGCTGGCCATCGTCCGCTCGCGACGCAATGTCACGCTATAGGCGGCGATCGCGGCGATGCCGCCAAATCCCGCCAGCGCCAGGGCCGCCTGCTCCTCGTCGACGATCCATCCGGCCAGCGCCGCGATGCCGACGCACAAAAGGCCCCAGTCCGCTGCCGTGTCGCAAAATATGGCGATGATCGCGACACCATGGCGTCTGAGCGCGCAGGCCGCAGTGCGCAGCAGAGCGAACATCAGCGATGCACAGGCGATCGCGATGGCGGCGGCGGGAATGACGCCATAGAGACGGCTCGCAATCCAGGCGCCCGCCAAAGCGATCAGCGCCGAGGACAGGATGATGGGGGCAAGATAGCGTCCGCCCAGCCGCCTCTGGCTGCGCAGCAATAACTGGTCGAGCCCCAGCGGCCCCATATTCGATGTGATGATCAATATCGCCACCATCAGGGCGAAATGGCCATAGGCGCTGACGGTCAGGGCGTGCGCGAGCAACAGGTTGCCGAGCGCAAACGCCCCACCACTCATGGCGAAGATCATCGCCCCTTGGAGGCTGGGGCTGAGCAGGACTTTCCGGAGGGCACGGAGCATGGCGATCAGGTCTCGACTGTCATGGGCTGGGGGGATGCGGGTTGGGGGCGTCCCCATATCGTCGTCAGCTTGCGGCGAACCCAGTTGCCGACCGGCCGCTCGAACAGTTCATGGGACAGGGCAGCCGCCACGATGGACAGCGTCAGCGCCAGGGCAATCTGCACCGGCACCGTCAGCCCGAATGCCATTCCGGTCAGCCTGGCGAGCTGGAACAGCGGCATGTGCAGCAAATAGAGCGAGAAGCTGTAGGCGCCCAGCAGGCGCATCACGCGATTGCCCCAGATATGATCGTTGATCGGATGTGGGATCGTCGCGCTCAGGATGATCAGGATGCTGGCGCCCAGCTTCAGCGGATCGCCATAATAGACCAGATGCTTGGGATCGTGCCGGGTGGACGGGAATATCCAGTCCGTCATGGGCGCGGGCGGATAGGCGAGCAGCGCCAGGAACAGCAGGCTGAACAGCGCGAGCGGGATGAACAGGCGGTCCATCTGTGCCGGCGTCAGCCTGCGCACCAGCATGGCGCACAATATGCCGGCCATGAAGATGTGCATTTTGGCGAAGGCGGAAAAACCAGGCAGCCAGGGGCTTGCCGCATAGCAAATGGCGATGGCGCTGCCGATCGCGAGATAGAGCCAGCCCCTGATGGCCTTGCGCGCATAGGTCGCGCCCCAGATGAGGGGGAACAGGAAGTAGAATTGGAATTCCGGGCCGATCGACCAGAAGACGGAAACGGAACTGGTGAAACTGACCTGTCGCACCAGTTCGACCAGGCCGATCGGATAAATGAAATCGGGATAGAAGCGGTAGATAGCGAAGGACAGCAGCGAGATGCAGGCATAAAGCGGCACGATCCGCGCGATCCGGGCGGCGGCATAGGATGCCAGCGCCATGCGGTCGGGAGGGCGGGGCAAATAGAGATGCCCCATCAGGAATCCGCTGAGCGTGAAGAACAGCAAGACTCCATAGTCGCCGACATGATGGTTGACGATGATTGGCAGGGCAAAGGTCGGGAAATGGGACAGCACGACCAAGATGGCAGCCAGGCCGCGTATGCCATCCAGGGCAGGGATGTGCCGGCCGGCTGTCATGGCAGGGGCGCCGCCTTCTCGGCTTGCCGGCCTCGGGCATGGCAGAAGCCGTAGAGCGCCCACATCGCCGCCGCCGTCTTGATCGACAGCAGCGAATTGCTGATCGGCAGGCACAGCGTCAGGAACAGCATGATGCCATGTTTGGCCATCCGGTTTCCCGGATCACGGCCGAAACTGCTGAGCGCCAGCGTCAGCCACAGACCGATCGCGATCAGCAAGGATTGCGCCTGGACGAAATCGGCCCAGCCTGCATCGTCGAAACGGATGCGCTCGACTCGGACGCCCAGCAACTGGATAATGTCCATCGATCGCAACGCATCCATGCCGACGCTGAGGCGGCCGGTGAAATTGTCGCCCGGTCCATCCAGTATGCCCGATGCCTCGCCGGCGACCAGCGCAAACAGGAGCAGCGGCAGATAGAAGACGCTCCAACGGTCGGGGATAAAGGCGCTGATCGGCAGATAAAGGCAGAAGAGCAGGATGACGCTCATTGCCAATCGTCCGTCGCAGATGATCAGCAGCAGGCCGGTTGACAGGATCATGAATAGGCGTGCGCGCTGCGACAGGTCGCGCCACAGGGCGGCGGTGAAGATCACGCCGACGATCGCCCAGTTGCCGAGCGACACCGGCTCCAGGAACAGCGAGGAGCCGCGGTGCAGGCCAAGCCCGTCGAGCAGCATGCGGCCGCCCGGTCGGGCAGAGCTGAGGAACAGGTCGCCGCCTGCCCAAAAGGCATCGGCCTGATAGCCGCGCGTCTTCACATAATAATCGAGTACGCGAAAGGTCGCGCCGAAACCGGTCGGACTCGCCAGTTCCCACAGGCCGACCAGCAGGATCAGCCCTTGCATCGCCAGGAAACAGCGACGCAGCAACAGGCTGTCCATGCGGCTGCCCAGCAGGATGAAGGCCGGGATCAGCAATATGTCGCCCAATATCTTGGGTTCCATATAGGCACGCACCGCGCTCGTCAGAAACACCGCCAGCACCAATATCCAGGTCATTGCCAGCCAGCGGAATGTCAGCGGCAGCGGTTGCAGCGCGCCGACGAACAGCGCGCCCAGCACGATCAGGCCCTGTACGCCGGACACGGCACCGGGGCTGAGCGACGCCACATGGGCGTTGATCCAGGCCAGGCCGGGGTTGAACAGGATCGTCGCGACCAGCAGGGCGGCTGCGGCAAGGTTGAGCAATTGCTGATAGGATCGGGCCTGATGCTCGGCGGCGGCGATCCGCGCCAGGGCCGGCGGGGAAAGGGCAAGGTCAGCCACGGGCCGCGTCGATCAGCTGTTCGGCGATGTCGCTCCAGTCCTTGGCCGGCATCGGGTGGCGCCCGGCATTCAGGGCGCGCTCGAAGGCAGGCGCCAGATCCTCTACATGGCCGGACCGGTAGCCAAAGCGCAGCGGATGGTCGCCGACGGCAAAGTCGGGGCATACTGCCGGCAGGCCGATAGCCTGATATTGCAGCAGCTTCAGGCTGGAATCGGCGAGATAGGCGGCGGCAGCGGCGCGCTGATAGGCGGCAATGCCGACATCGGCATGCTGCAGATAGGGCAGGGTCTGCGCAAATGGCATTTCGTCATGCTGGACGACATTGGCCGGAAAGACGCTCTTGGGGGATCCGATGGTGTGAAAGGTGAAATCGGGACGCGCCAGTGCCAGCGCGCGGAGCGCGGCGGCATCGAACAGCATCGATCCCACCGTCACCGCATTGCGGGGGGTGGTGTAGGGATTATCGGTCGCCCCATGCAGGATTGCCGTGTCGACGCCATGTGGAATGAACATCTTCGGGCAGCGATAGGCGTCGAAATGCGGCAGCATGGAGCGGGCGACGACGACGATCAGGTCGATGTCCTGCTCCGACTGCCACAACATGTCCTCGATGCATTCGGGCACGCCGGCGGTCGCCAGCAGGTCGGTGGCGCGATAGACTAGCCGGGCCGACGGGGCGACGGCACGGATGCGCTTGATCAGCGCTGGCGCAATGCCGGATTCGATGATGATGATGTCGGCGTTGCGGGCGGCCTCGTCCAGCGCCGTGCAGCTATTGTTCGCCCAGCGGCTGTAGAGCCAGGATTCGATCTCGGTGGGAACCGGCAGCTTCACCGGGTGCCAGGCGCTACGCCACAGATAGGCGCGCAGGCCATCAACCTCTTCCCAATTGTTGGCACGGTGGAACAGGTCGGACCGGCTGTCGCCGCGCAGTCGCGAAAGCCAGCTATAGCCGATCGACAGGAAGGCGACGTCATGCCCCTGTCGCGCCATCTGTCTGGCCACAAAATGCACGCTGGCGCGTCGTGCGGTGCGATAATCATGGCGCGATACGATCAGGATGCGGGAGCTTTCGGTGGCGCGGGGCGCGGGGGCCGCGTTCGAAGCCGCCCCCTTCATGGCCGTGCCCCTGCCGTGGCGAGGATCTCGTCATAATAATCTTCCAGGGCTGCGACCCGATGCCGCAGGTCGAACCGGCTCGCGACATGTTCGCGGCCGGCCTTGCCGAAATCCTCGCACAGGTCCGGCGCCAGCAGCAGGGTGCGCAGATGATCCGCAAAATCCTCGACGCTGCGTGATCGGGCCAGCAGGCCGCTCAATCCCGGCTTGATCGCTTCGCGCATCGGCCCGTCATCGAAAGCGACGATGGCCATGCCCATGCCCTGCGCCTCCATCAGCACGATCGGCAGGCCTTCGGAATCGCCGTTCGCGGCGCGGATGCTTGGCATGGCGAAGATCCGGTGGCTTGCCATGGCGGCGAACACCTCGGTGCGTGATCGAGCGCCCAGGAAGGTCGGTTTGATGTCCAGATGCCGCGCCTGTTCGACGAGCGTTGGCATCAGCGGGCCGTCCCCGATAATGGTCAGCGGCTCGCTTCTGGCGCGGGCGGGCAATTGTGCCCAGGCGTCGAGCAGATAGTTGACGCCCTTCTTCTCCACCAGCCTGCCGACGAACAGCGTGCCGCGCCGCCGTTCCGTGGATGGCGGATGGGGCAGGCTGGCAGTGTCGATGCCCAGCGGAATGACGCGCAGCTTTTCCTCGGGATAGCCCGCTTCCAGCAAGCACTGCTTGATCCACTGTGACACGCAGATGACGCCATGGACATAGCGCTGCAGAAAGGGTTTGAGCGCCAGATACCACAGCCCCTCGGTCCGGCGGGCATGTTCGCGCACCGTGACCGTGGCGTCATAACCATGGGCCGTTACCACCAGCGGGATGCCGCGCCGCGCAGCCAGCGGCAGGATGGATGCCCCATCCTGCAGGAAATGCGCATGGATCAACCTGGTCCTGGGTTCTGAAAGAAGGTTACCGATATGCCGGTAATTGCCGGTGAGGCGGCTGTATAATTTCTCATACCGGCCGGCTTGGGAACGATGCATCAGATGCGGCACATGGCCGTCGATCATCATGCCATTCAAAAGTCGTTCGGTAATGATGATTGGTTTATATCTATTCAAATTATGAATATGATCAGAAATGAAGGTTTCAGACAGAGGTAAAAATCCACGTCTGTAAATTGCAACGGTAGGATGATTTGTAAATTTCACTAGGTGAAATTCCTCAATTCGTTGCGGTTACATCGATTGGTATATCGAAGGTCATTCAGGCTTTCGAGTAAGGCATAACACCTATGCAAATGCCCTCCGTCTCATTTGAAACACCGTCCGTCAGCGTGGTGATCGCCGCCTTCAATGCGGAGGAGAGTCTGGTGCGGGCGGTGGAATCGGCCCTGGCCCAGACCGTGCCGGTCGAGGTGATCATCGTGGACGATGCGTCCAGCGACCGGACGCTGGAACTGGCCTTTGCCTTGATGCGGGCGCATCCCCAGGTGCGGATATTGACCAGCGGCGCGAATGAAGGGCCGTCGGCCGCCCGAAACAAGGGGATCGTCGCGGCGCGTGGCGAGTGGATCGCGATCCTCGATGCCGATGATGCCTTCGCGCCGGAGCGGCTGCGCCAGTTAACGGCGCTTGGCGAGCGGCATGATGCCGACATGGTGGCCGACAATCTGCACTTCTACGACTGGAATGCGGGCAGGGTGGTGGGGACGGCGCTATCGCGGCAGGGCGATGTGGTGCGCCATATCCATCCGGTCGATTTCGTCCGCAACGCCATTACTGGCCAGTCGCGGTTCGACTTTGGCCAGCTGAAGCCGATGTTCCGGCGTCGGTTCATGACCGCGCGCTGCCTGCGTTATCCGCCCGATCTGCGTCATGGAGAGGATTTCGCCCTGATGTTCGATTGCCTGCTGGCGGATGCACGCTTCATTCTGACGACCGAAGCCCATTATCTTTTCACCCAGCGCCAGGGCTCGATTTCGGCTCAGGCGTCGGGCCAGTCGCGCACCCATCTCAACCTCCATGCCATGCGGGAGCATAGTCTGGCGTTGCTGGATCGACCGCGGGTGCGGGGCGACCAGCGGCTGACGGCGCTGCTCAACCGACGGGCCAGGGCGATCGGGCAGCAATTAAGCTGGAACCGGGTCTATCCCCATCTGCGCGCGCGCCGGCCGGTCGCGCTGATGGGGGCCATGATGCGGGAATGGAGCAATTGGCCGATGCTGGCGCGCCATCTCCTTCGTCGCTGGCAGAATCGGGAGACGATGATCCGCGGCGTTCAGGTCGATCGCAGCAATTTGTCGAATGCGCCGCTGAGCTGATCCACCCGCTGGGCGAAGATAGGGTCGCCGCTCAGAAAGCCGGGTGACCCTTTCAGTCCATACAGCATCGCGCCGAGCCGTTCCGTCTGTTGCCGGTCCCGTTTTGCAATGGCGCGGGCGACGATTCCCGGTTGGGGAAGTCGGCGCGGCAAGGCCAGCAGATGATGCTTCATCCGTGGCCGGATCGACATCCACCAGCCCCGTTGTTCATTGCGTGTCATCCGACGTTGATGGGCAAGTGCGCGTTCCGGGGTTGGCCGGGGCAAGCGATAATGTTCGCCGATGATCCGGCGCACCTGGTCGCGATAGGCGCCGTCCAGGCTGGCCATGGGCAGAGTGATCGGCTCATAGGGCAGGTCTAGCGACAGCGTCCAGTCGAGCCATTTGAAGCTGTTGATTCGGCCCGAACTCGACACCGGGATCCAGGGGACACGCATTGTATCGGCAATGATCGCCGCGTGCATGGAATCGGCGATCACCAGCCGCGCATGGCGGATGCGCTCGATCACCTGATGCGCGCATTGGCGTGGATCGACCAGGCCGATCCCGGCCTGCGCACAGATGGCCGGCCAGTCGCATTCGTTCATCGCCTCATAATGGGGGATCAGAATGGGGGCCCCGCGCTCATTTTCCGCTATAGGCCTCAGCCGCTCCAGCCTCGACAGCAGCAAGGCCCCGTCGGCGATCGCGCGCTCGGGCTGGCCCAGTACATGCGCGGTCAGTGGCCCGCGCAGGGCGACGACATCCCAGCGATCGCTGGCGAAGTCGCTCGGTCTGGGGCGGTAGCCCAGGCCGCTCGAAAAGACGCGGATCTTCGACGCGGGAGGCATGGCATTGCCGATGATCGTGCCGATCCCGCAGAACAGCGTGTCGGCCTCGTCGGACCAGCGACCCGGCGCCAGTTCCTCCCACAGCCAGCTGTTGAGGTCGTCGCCGAAATTGCCTTCGGCCGCGCGATAATAGAATAATCTCATGTCGCGCTTTCTCCCAGCGACGGACTGCGCCAGCGCAACTTGTCGATGATGACGTCCCGCCACAGCGGCAGCAGTTGCCAGCGCACCAGTTGCGCAGCGCGCAGGATCGTGCGGCGGGCATCGCCATCGGCCAGATCGCGATAAAGACGCGGATGCAGCAGGATTGCGGCGATTTCGCGCTGCAGCAGGGCAATGCGGTCGGTGATAAGGGTAGCGCTGCTCCAGTCGATGCCCGGTGTCGTCGCCATCAGCCGGTTGGCCAGGATCGTCGAGATCAAGCGCCGCAGATTGCGGCTGTTCAGCCGGTCATGGGCATCGCGGTACAGGTTGATGCCTTCGCCGCGCATGGCGTTGGCCTTCGTTGAAAAGCAAATGCCGCCGGCACGGTGGGCAAGCCTGACCCACATCAGCCAATCCTCTCCGGCATAGCGCAGCCGCTCGTCGAAGCGCAGATCCTGCAGCGCTCGGTTCCGCAGGATCACGGCCGATGTCTGGCAGAGATATTCCGCTACCATCGGCGCGCCTGCCTGGCCGGGCAGGAAATAATAGAGGGGCCCCGCCGGCACGATGGGCGCAAAGACCGGTTCGCTTTCGCCCGACACAAACAGATCGCGGGAGGCGAACAGCGTCGACGGCGGCATGGCGCTGTCGCAGAAATAGAAGTCATGCCCCATCTCCAGCGCATCGATCCCCTCCTGCAGATGGCATGGCGCCCAGCTGTCGTCGGAATCGAGAAAGGCGACAAAGTCGGCCTGCGGATCGACATGGTCGAGCCCGCGATTGCGGGCAGCGCCCGGCCCCGCATTGGTCTGGCGGACGATCCTGGCGCTCAGCCATTGGGGTAGGGACAGATTGGCCAGCTCCGATCCCGGCGAAACGGGTGAACTGTCATCGACGATGATCAGGTCGACGGTGGCGGGCCAGGGGAGAAGCTGTCCGGCGATGGATCGGACCGCACCCGCCAATATCCCGGTTTCACGCTGGAAATAGGGGATGACGACGGCAATCCGGCGCATCGCCCGGTTTTCCCGCATGGGTGGGCCGGACAGGTCAGGCCGCATCGGCACCGCGGGCGCTCGCGGATTGCGGCGGGGTGGGCGATGGCGAACCAGTGGGATAGCCCGGACGGGCATCGCGCAACGCATGGGCCAGGAAGCTGACATTGCCGCGCAGATAGCGATCGGCCAGCCGCGTCGGTTCGTTGAGCAGGCGATAGACCCATTCGAGCCGCATCCCGCGCAGCCATGCCGGTGCCCGCCGGACATGGCCGGCGGTGAAATCCAGCAAGGCGCCGGCGCACAGGACGGGACGTCCGAAGCGCGGCGCCCATCTGGCCGCCCATAGTTCCTGGCGGGGATTGCCCATGGCGGCGATCACCAGATCGGCGCGACTTTTTTCGATCCGCTGGCTGAGGTTCGCCTCTTCCTGTTCATCGAAATAACCATGCTGGATGCCGACGACCCGGACATGGGGGTAGCGTTGTTCCAGCACCTGCGCTGCCCGTTCGGCGATGCCGGGTGCCGCGCCGACCAGGAACAGCCTCAATTCCCCATCATAGTTCGCGATGAGATGCGGGATGAAGTCGGTTCCGTTGAGATTGTCCGGGAAGGCGGCGCCATAACGCAGCCGGCTGGCGATATCGACGCCGACACCATCATTGAGCAGCAGAGCGTCTGCCAGCGCGGCGGTCAGCCCCTCGACCCGCCGCGCTTGGTTGACCAGATGGGCGTTGCAGAAGGCGATGACCCGCGGCACTTGGTCCCTGATGGCTTGCGTGACCTGGTCGATCGCCGCGCCATTGGACAGCACGGCGACCTTGAGCGTCCCGATCTGGCGGCAATGGCGGCCCAGCACATGGTCGTAGATGGCCAGCATGTTGGCGCTGACCTGGGGCCAGCCATAGGCCAGCAGGCCGGCCATGGTGGTCGGCGCGGTCCGGCGCTGACGGGCGGCGCGGACATCCTGCAACAGGCGTGCGGCAGACAGCGGATCGGCGAAATCGATCAGGCTGCCGACGTCCAGCTTGGTGCAGGAACGCCGATGTGCGGGAATGTCGCTGACGACGGGATAGAGGCCGGCCGACACTGCTTCGATCAGCGAGATACCAAAACCTTCATAGGCGCTGGGCGAGGCGAATATGCTGCTGCGGGCGATCAGCGCCTGCAACGCTTCGTCGCTCGGGCTGTCGTGAATTTCGACGACGGCGTTCAGCCTCAGCGCCTCGACCCGCTCGCGAAGCTCTGCGATGGACACGCCCATCGGCTTGCCCGCGATGATCAGTCGCGCGCTGCCATCCAGCCGATGCAGATGGGCGAACCAGCCGATCAACTGATCGATCCGCTTGTTGGGCGCGATCCGGCCGAAATAGATGATCGTGCGATCATGCGGATCCTGGCGTGCCAGCCCCGCAAACTTGGCGATGTCCACGCCATTTTCCACCATGGTCAGCGATCGCCCGCAAATGTCGTCGAAAGTCGCATGGTCCGCCTCGCTGCAGGCAATGACGGCCCTGAACCGGCTCAGCGAGAAGCGGGTGATGCTGTGAAAATAGATTTGCTTCAGGCGCCGGGCGTAGCCGGTGTGGAAGAAGCCGCCATGAGTACTCAGCACCAGCGGCTTGCGATGCAGCCATTTCGTGATCGCCAGATAGTCGGCGAAGAAGTCTACGGCATGGACATGGATGAGGTCGCAATCCTCCAGATGACGCAGGACCGATGGTGCCAGCGGATAGCGACGGCCGCCGCGAAAGGGCACGCGGATGACTTCGACATCGTCGATCCTCTCCGATGGCGGCAGCGCCGCGCCGTCGCCATCGAAGATCCGATCGAGCGTTATCATCCGCACCTGATGTCCGGCGCGGGCCTGTTCGCGGCACAGATTGCGGGTGAAACTTTCCAGCCCGCCAATGCCAGGATGATATTGTCGCGAGATATGCGTTATCTTCATGATCCGTCCTGGTTCTGATGCGTCCGTCCATCATCGTCAGACCAGCATGATCGTCCCGATCAGCGCGGTATTCAGCATGGTCATCTTGTTGATCACGGCCTTGAGTTCGCTCGTCGACGTCTCGTCGCGCTGGACCGCAACGATCGCGCAGTCCGCGCTGCCGGCGGCATGGGCCAGATCGGCGACATGGCTGGCGTCGACCAGGCAGAGGTCGAAATGACCACTGATCGCGGCCAGCCGTTCAGCTAATGGCGGCAGGGGATTGCCATCGGCCGTGCAGCCTTCCTGCAGGGGCGCCGCCAGGACGAAGAGCGACCGGATATTGGTCGACTGCACAAAGGCGAATGGCTCTTCCAGTTCTTCCGGCGTGGCCCGGCGCGGGCTCATGTTGAGCAGTCGGTGCTGGATGAAGTTGGAATGCTCCATGTCGACGATCAGCGTGCGCAGGCCGCTCAGCGCCGCCGATACAGCAATATTGGCGGCCAGGATCGCGGCCTGCTCGACGGCGTCGATTGCGATCATGGCGATCGACCCCGGCGGGCCGCCATCGGGCCGGCGCAGAGCGGACAGCGTCGATTGGATGTCGCGGGCCTGTTCGGCCAACCGCTCGGTCGGAGCGTTGATGACCGCAATCAGCGGATCGACGTTCAGATTGGCCGCCGTCAGGATTTCGCTATCCTCGCCGCCATGGGCCGGGGGTGGGATGGTGTAGACCTGTTCGACAGGTTCGGTGGAGCGCAGCCTCATGACCAATTGCCTCCTTCGATACGCAGTTGCTTGCCCTTGAGGCGCAGATCCGCCTGCCCGAGCAGGGGAACGCCGGTGAGGTGGGTAATGGCATCGCGGCTGCGGACCCGCGGGCGCAGCCATTCGGCCAGGATCACAGATCCAATGGCCAGCATCGCCGCTACCATCGTCATCATCAGGAACCGCACGCCGACATTCGGGGCATTCGGGAACATGGGTGGTTCCGCGATATTGAGCCGCACGATATTGAGCGAGGGCGCCGTGCTTTTTGCATGGAGCTGCGATAGCTGCTCGGTCTGGGCCTCATATTCCTTGCGTGCCGATACGACATTGCTTTCCAGCACATTCAGCTTGCCGCGATCGGCGGCAAGCGAAAGCATGCGTGCGCGATGCCGGTCGAGCAGCGCCTGCATCGTGCCCTGATTGGCAGAAGCGGCGGAACTGGCGGCGGCCAGCGTGCCGGACGTCTTGCTGGTTTCCTGGGCCAGGCTGTCCTGCATCTGCTGCAACTGCTGGCGTGCTGCCCGCATCGTCGCGTGATTGGGGCCCAGTTCAGCGGCCATCTGGCTGATCTCCGCCGATTTGGCGGCGATCTGCGATCTTAGTCCCTGGATCACGCCGCTTGACTGGACGTCCGGCATGCTGGCGCCGCCGGCCGCACGGGCCTGGGCTTCGGCGGCCGTGGCTTCGGCCGACGACAATTTGGAGGATAGCTCGCTCAGCCGCGTACTCTCCGCATCGATCGCGCCGGTTGCCACGATGCCGTGGGCGCGCTGGAAATCTGCCAGCTTGGCCTGGGCATCCTCCATGCGCTTTTCCGACTGGGCGATCTGCTTCTGGAACCAGCCCGCGAAGCGCTGGGAAAACTCATTGCTGATGCTCAGGCGGGTGTCGTTGAAGGTCTGGGCAAAGCTGTTCGCCATCAGCGCCGATCGTTCAGGATCAAGGCTGCGATAGCTGACCTCAATCGTGTTGCCCGATGCACTTGGAAGCACTTCAAGTCCGCCCTGGACGCCGCGCGTGATCCAGCCTTCGAAGCTCTGGCTGCTGCTGGCCTGTTCCTGCCAGCGCTGACGCAGGGCAGGGTCTTTCAGCAGGCCGAGCCGATCGACGACCTTGCGTGCAATCACCTCGCTGCGGAGGATTTCAGCCTCGGTCGCCAGCATGCTCGCGCTATTGGCCTCGCTGGTCTTGCCGCCGGTCGGGTCGGGCGCGCGGGAATCGAACAACAGCAGCGCCGACGCCCGATATTCGCGCGGCGTGATCGCAATCCAGAGGATGGTCAGCGCCATGATGCTGCAGAAGATGATCGTCGCCATCTTCCAGCGTTGCAGGATGGCTCTCGTGATGTCGAACATGTACATCCTATCGATCCCTTACAGCGCGACGCTCTGACGTTGGGCGTCGACCAGGTTCACGACCCGGTTGTTGAGGTGGTCGCCATGTTGGCTGGCAAAAAGCATGGCGAGCAGGAATTGAGGGGCCAGGCTGTCTCGGAACATCAGTTCGCCGCTGCCGGGGCGGGCCTGCATGGTGCGGGCCAGCAGTGCCATGGCCAGGCTGGCCTGGTCTGACTGAGGCTCGATGTCGCCCAGTGTGACGCCAGGCGGAACGGTGGCGGCGCGCGCAACCTGTTCAATCATCGGCCAATGGTCGCTGCCCAGCCCGATGACTTCGTGGAACAGTGCAGTGTCGGACGGATTGGTGATCGTCCAGTCATCGACCGACCGCACCATGCCGGCCAGGACCGACGACAGTTCGACCACTGTCTTGCGCTGGCGCAGCGCCTCGAAACAGGCGAGCGCACAGAATAACCGGACATGGTAGGGCGAACCGCAGGCGATATGCGCGATCGTTTCGCGCGCGGCATCGGTGAAGCTCAGCCCGGCATGGGCAGCGCCCCGGTCGATCAGTTCATAGACCGCGTTGCTGTCGATGCGGACGATCGGCACGGCAGAGATATGACGGCGCAGCGATTCATGGCCGGTAATCAACTGGTTCAGGCCAGATGCGATGCCGACCGCGACGATATGGGCCGGCACGGCCGCGTCCGACAGCAGTTTCATCAGCCGTGCCAGTTCGGCCAGCACCGTCGCATCGGTCACCCGGTCGAACTCGTCGAGGATGAAGATGAACTTGCGCTGCCCATGTTCGGCCAGAATTTCCACCACGTCGCGCGGGGTCAGTTGCGCTGGAATGGGCGAGGGGGGCTGCATGGCGCGCGGCGCGTTGGTGCGTGCGGCATCCAGGAATGGCGCGATCAGACTGGTGAAATCTTGGCCTGGTTCGCATGCCATGTAGAAGACCAGATAGCCGCGATTGTCCGCCATATTGGCGAATACACGGGCCAGCGAAGTCTTGCCGGTGCCGCGTCCGCCGAAGATCATGGCATGGTTGCCGCGATCCAGCACGCCTTCCACCAGAAGGTCCATTTCCTGCTGCCGGCCATGCAGGTGACGGGCGATGGTGACTGGCTGGGTCGAGTTGAAGCCCTTGCGCACGGCCGATCGCATGGCATCGATCGCCATCGCGTCGGTCGGAGCAGGCGGTGCGCCGGTGGGCGCTACCGTTGCGCGGTCCAGCATCGGCGTCGGATGGCGCTTGCCTTTGGTCTTGCGCACGTCCCGCTCACCGGCGGAAAGACCCAGCCATCGGGCGATTCTGGTGAAAATATTCACTGCATGTCTCCCGGATAGGCCGTCCGATCCTCAGAAGGTCCGCTCGTTGACGGTGTAGACGTCCCCCGGCTTGACCAGCATATCGAGGTCCGCCTTCTTGATTTTCTCCGGTCCGCGATGGAGCGTGATCTTCTTTTCCGAACCGCCCAGCGTCGGGCCTCCGGCCTGGGCCAGCATCTGACGCAGCGTCATGCCGGTCTCGAAGGCGACCCGCCCCGGCTTGTTCACCTGGCCGTAGATGAAGACATCTTCGGCCTTCGGCACGAAGACCGAATCCCCGGCACGCAGGAACTGGCCGGTGCCGGTCTGGGGGTCGAGGTCGCTCAACGCGATCCGCTGGTCGGCCTCGCCGGCCCGCTGCAGGATCGCATAGTCGGCCGCATCCGCCCGCGCGCCGCCGGTCCGCGCCAGCATCATCGCGATCGTCTGTGGGCGATCAAGCGGATAGAGACCTGGGCTCTGGAGATTGCCGAACATGGTGACCGATCGACTGACGAAGCTCACCACCTCGACATTGACGATCGGGTCGACGAAATAGCCGCCGGTCTGCAACTGCCGACGAATATTCTCTGCCAGCGCATTGGTGCTTCTGCCCTCGGCGACGACATCGCCGATGCTGGGCAGGGTGATACGGCCGTCTTCCTTGATCCGGGTCTTCACCTCGATCGGATATGCGCCGAAGATCGACACGCGGATCTCGTCGTTCGCGCCCAATATATAGGCGGCAACGGCGGTCTTGGTGTCCGCGCCCGCCGTGGCGGGGCTGCCAAGACACAGGATCGCCAGCAGGGCGAGCGGGGCATTGAAGGTGCGTTGCATGAAGGACATGGCCGTGCTCCTCACAATTGAAGGCCAATAAACAGCATCGAAGAGGTGGATTTGTAGCGGTAGCGATCGACGTCGCTTTCCCGCCATTCATGGCGAAACTCGAAACCGGCGTTCAGGCGGCTGCGCAGCGCGAAGCGATAGCCGGCAAACAGCGCCGTCGTCTTGTCGGTGCCGCGCGGCGTGTCGGTGTCGATCAGCAATTCGCCCTTGAACTGCCGGCGGCCATAGGTGGCGCCTGCCTGGATCGAGGATCGGCTGCCCAGCTTGTAATTGCCGCGCAGCGAAAAGTCGGTCTGGACGACATAGGTCGCGCCGGTATTGCTCTGGTTGCTGGTGCTGCGGGTGACATCCAGCACCACATTGACACGCGGCGAAGGCTGGTAGACCGCACCGACATGATAGCCCAGGCCCGAATAATCCTCGACATCATCGTCGCGCGCCTTGGTCTTGATGTAGCTTATCCCGGCATTCCAGCTCAGCCGGGGCGCCACCGCGCGCTTGAACTCCAGGCCGACGCGATAATTGTCGGCGCCGCTGCTCATCCGCCGACCTTCGGTATCGAGCCCGTCATAATGGGGGCGACGGAAGGCGTCATAGTTGAACATCAGCCGAATGTCGCCGAAGCTCGCCTTGCTATAGGCAAAGCCGATGCCGGCGGTTCGCGTGCGGATGTCGAACGCGCGGCGCGAACTGGCGCTGTTGTCGGTAGTCAGATAGCCCAGGTTGATGACCGGATAATAGCCATAGGGCTTGTCGCATTCGGCGGTGACCGAATAATCTTGGGTGCGCTCGCTATTGCCGACAATCTCGCCCTGATCGGCAAGGTTGGCCTGGGCGAAGTTCAACCGCGCGCGCGGCCGCAGATAGCATAGCCCCGAAATCTTGACGTCGCCGCGCGCCTGCAGTGAGATGCGCTCGCGGTCGAGATTGTCGTAGCGCTGATGGAAATCATAGCCGATCGATCCGACCGCCGTAATCTGGTGGACGCCCAATATCTTGCGGAACGTGACGTCAACGCCGGGAGTGATGCGCAGATCATCCTTGTCGCCGGCGATGATATCGTCATTCTGACGCAGGACATTGTCGTCATAGATCATGCGCACGGTCGGTGCCACGGTCAGGCCGTCGGGCGGCACGTCCACCTGACCATAGGCCGGGCATGTCAGGATCGTGGCACAGGCGGCCGACAGGCCGGCGGAGCGGGCGCGGATCATTTGCGGGCTCCCTGGCTGCTATATTTGGCAAGGATGCCGGCCTGCGGCCGGGCCGCTCCTTTTATCGGCTGGACGCTCAACGGATAATTGGGGCCCCACCAGCCGCCACCGGCCCAGTAGGTCCAGCCCATCCAGACATCGGCATTCTGTTTCATATGGTCGAGCAGCGCGTCGAGGCTGGCAAGGCACCGGGCGTCGGGCGGCGCGCCGAACTCGCCCAGAAAGCCTTTGTGCTTGTTGGCCCGCAGCCAGTTGGTCGCGGCTGCCATGCGCTGGCGGATCACCGGCGCCTCCTCGCACTGCATTTTCATGCCTGAACTGTCGGGGTCTAGATATTGGTGCATCTCGAACGCATAATTGCTCCCCGGATCGCGGAAATTGCGGAAGGCGGCGGCGTTGGATCGCGCCCCGCCGGCGGCCCAGCTATGGGCACCGGTCCAGTTCGATCCGGGCACCAGCAGCAGGTTGCGCGCGCGCGCCTTGCGGATCGCGGCGACACCGGCATCGACGATGCGTCGCCATTGTGCGGGGGCCATGCCGTTGGGCTCGTTCATCAGGCCGAAGGCGATCCGTGGATCGTCGCGATAGCGTTCGGCCAGCCGACGCCACAGGTCCGCGAACTGTGCGTCTCCATCGGCAATCTGGTCGAGCCGCTGGCCATTGCGCTTGCCGTAATTATGGATGTCGAGGATGATGATCTCGAAGCCTTTCAGGCCGGCGATCACCTTGTCCAGCCGCGCGATCTCGCTGGCGGACAGTGGCTGCGCGGCACTGGGCTGCAGTCGCTCCCACAGCAAGGGCACACGCACGATCTTCATGCCCATGGCGATGAAGGGGGCTGCGATCCGCGCGTCGGGGTAGATATAGTCCTTGGCGTAGATGCCGGGCTTGCGGCCGGAATTGAATTCGCCGCCGGCCAGGTTGACGCCGGCCAGTGGCGCCCCTGGCTGAGCGGCAGCGGCGCCTGATAGGCCCAGCGCCGCCAGCAAAAGCGCGGCATGTCCGACGAAACTGATCGTTTGTCCCGGAACGTGGCCATGCATCATGGTCAGCACCCCACAGCCATGCTAGCCCCATGCCGGGCGCAGGAATTTGGCGAGATATGGTTTCGATCCGGAACAGGCAGACGACCAGGGGCCATGGTCTGGCCCTCGTGGCCGTGCCGGCGCAGGCCCCATCGCAGGCGCGGGCATTCGGCACGAAGCGGGCGGTCCTCACCCATTTCGGCAGTGTCGGCCTGTTGCTGACGCGTGGCATGGTGGTCGAAGTCGAGCGGCATGACGGAAGCGACATGCAAGTCGTCCGCTATCGTACCAGCGCGGGCGCCATATTTCATGTGGCGCTCCCGGTCGACATGGCCGTCGTCTCCGGCGAGGTTCTGATCGCCCGGTCGCTGACCTTGCCCGACGGTGCCGTGCAGCCGCTGATGGTCCGCGTGGCTGATCGGCCGGATTGGGTCGTTATCGGCGATATCGATCGGATCATCGATGGTTATACTGCCGGCTCGCGTCGGTTCGTGCGCTGGAGTGCCGGCGCCGGATCGGCCCTGGCGATGCTCGCCCTGTGCGGTGTCGCGGCGCCGCTCGCTGCCACCGTTGCGGCGGCTTCGCTCGCCGGCGCCTGGGGCATGCGCCAGCGCGATCGTCGCGATCGCGCCCGGATCGGACGCTGGCTGAACCGCTGACGGTCGGCAGGGCGACATCGTCATCTTCATGCCAACAGGCCCTGCTGGCGATACCAGGCGACGGTGCGGCGAAATCCTTCTTCGAGTCCGACCGCTGGCTCATAGCCCAGCACCTTCTCCGCCCGCGCGATCGTGAAAGCGCGATTATGCTTGAAGAAGGTCAGCCGCCGCCGATGCAATGGCGGCTGCAGAGACAGCGGCGCACAGATCGCCTCGCAGATACGGGCCGCCAGCAGTGCCAGGCCATAGGGAATGGTGGTCCTGGGTGTCGGTACCCCCAGCACGGTGGCGGCGGTCGCGACATAGTCGCGTAGCGACAGGAAGGACCGATCGCCCAGGATGAAGGTGCCCGACGGCGCGTCGGGATGCGTCATCGTCAGGATATAGCCGGCGATCAGATCGTCGATATAAACCGGATGGAAATTGGGCTCATGCGTGCCGATGAACAGGAAGCGCCGCCGCTGAAGCATTCGGAACATTTTGAGCATGCGTATGTCGCCCGGCCCATAGGTGGAGCAGGGGCGCACGATCACCACGCTCATGCCCGGCCGGGTCATTTCGTCCCGGCACAGATCTTCGGCCTGAAGCTTGCTTTCCTGATAGGGGTCACGCGGATCGAACGGGGAATTTTCGTCGGCCGGGGGCGTGGCGACATTGCCATGCACGCCGATCGAGGAACAATAGATGAAGCGTTCGACGCCCGCTTTCCGGCCTGCCGCCAACAGCGCGCGGGTGCTGTCGCGATTGACCTGCATGAACTCGCTGCGGGTGCCTTCGGAACGGAACATGGCGGCGATGTGGAAGCAATAGCGCGCATCCTTCAGCAGCGCGTCGAACCTGTCCGTGTCGGTCAGCGCACCCTCGATCCACTCGATGCCACTTTCCCGTTCCGCTTCGGTCAGCGGTCGGCGGGTCATCGATCGCACGCGATAGCCCATGGCGACCAGCCGCCGGGCCAGCGTGCCGCCGACGAAGCCGGTGGCGCCGGTTACCGCGATGATCGGTTGATAGCCGGTTTCGTTCATGCACAACTCTCCCGAATGGACGGATGCTGCGACTGGCGCGCGTGAATGGGGCGGCCGGTCATGGCACCTGCCTCGATCCATGCTGCGGATAGGGGCAGGGCCGGGCGGCCTTGGCGGCTTGCCAGATGAAGACATGGAAGCCGGGCACCGATCGGACCGGAGTCAGCCGTCGTTCAATCAGGTCGGCGACGGCGGGCGTGACCGCGATCGGATTGCGCCACTGGTGATCGGACACGATCACAGCGCCGCTGCGGTTGCAGTCGATCACCACGTTCATCGCGGCTGCAGTCTCGATGATCGGGCGCCCGGTTCGATAATCCGGCGTGAAATCGATGGCGGGGTGCAATTCGCCCAGCCGGCTGGAACTGATGAAGACCTGATAGTCACCCAGATGCGTGATGGTGCGCAGATCGTCCCCGGTCACAACCATGCCCTGCCGTGCGGCGATCGCGCGAAAAGGAACAACGGCGCGAGACCAGTTGCCGTCAGGCACCGGGGCGGCCAGTGCGGCCGGGCCGGTCGCCACGGCCTTCAGCCCCGCAAGGGTCAGCTTGGCGCCCATGCGATAAACCGGGCTGCTGGCGAACAGGACCAGCAGGGCGACCGCAATCATGCCCGTCCGCAACATGGCAGGCCGCTTGTCCGACCCGGTTGCGGGCAACAGCGACGCGATGGCCAGACCATAGGCCATGCAGAAAAAGGGAAACACATAATAGCAATAGCGCCAGGCCTTCATGCCGGCGAAGGAATGCAGCGTCAGGCAGAGGATGATCATGCTGGCGCACAGCAGGCCAAGGCGCGCATGGCTGCGGATGGCGAGCAGCAGCGCGACCGGTGTCAGCAGGCTGAACAGCGGCATCTGCATCCAGAATTCGCGCACATAATATAGTCGGTCATCCTGCGCGGCGGCGGCCCATCTTTCGGCATGAGCGAAGCGGCGGACCGTCGCGGCGAGCGGTTCGAAGACCAGGATGACGGCGATGATGACACAGGCCGCCAGGATGAGGGCGCCGCGCGGGTGCCGCTTCCACGCCTGTAGCAGCAGCGCCCGCTGGTCGATCAGCAGCCAGCCGCCCAGCCCGGCGAACGCGATGATCGTCACCGGTTGCAACTGATAGGCTAGGATCAGCGCCATCGCGGCCAGTCCCGCCCAGAGCGGTTGGGGCCTGCGATCCGCGCGCACCGCCAGATACAGGGCCCAGGCCGCGATCAGGATCAGCAGCGCGTGCAAGGCATAGAAACGCGCGAAATGGGCGATGTCGAATGTGTAGCCGGCCAGGCCCAGCAGTGCGGCCGCACTCAGGCCGGCCCAGAGACCGGCGTTCTGCTTCAACCACTGGAACAGGATCGCGACGCTGATCGCGCTGAACAGTACCGATGGCAGGCGGGCGACCAGCAGGTCGGCGTGCCCGACCAGCTCGAAGGTCCAGCCCACGAGCATGGTGAACAGCGGCGCGCGGACATATTTCCCGTCGAGCAGCGCGAAATCGCGGTGCAGCTGCCAACTGCGCCCGGCCAGCAGATGATAGAATTCGTCGAGATGGGCAGGGCGCGTCTGGATGCTGGTGCCATAGAGGAAACAGGCCACCACCCCCACCATCAGGCAGGGCAGGATGCTGCGCAACCATGCGTCCGCATGGTGCGTATCGCGGTCCTGTGGGCCGGCAAGCGCCGGCATTCCCTCTGAAGAACTGAGCATGTCGTTCCCCGATTTCGACAATGGCCGGACTTGTGTCGGCTCGCTCAAAATTCTTACGCAATTGCGAGATGAGTCAACATAGGGGGGAACACCTATCGAGTAGGTGTCACTACATAATAGAAAATGTTTCTAATATGTGTGATCTTGATTCGTGTGATGATGGCTTTTCTTAAGTCATGATTTGACTAAATATTATATATGTTGATGTCGATATCAAATATTCATGTTCTTTTGGGGTGGTCATATGGTTGATGTCTCCATAGTCGTTCCTCTTTACAATGAAGAGGACAATGTCGTCCTTCTCCATCAGGCGATCAGCGATGCGCTGGTCGGTTTCGCGCCCAGCTATGAGGTCGTCCTGGTGGATGATGGCAGCCGGGATGCGACCTTCGCGCGCGCGGCCGATCTGGTGGCGCTGGATCCGCATGTCCGCATTGTGAAATTCCGCGGCAATTATGGTCAGACGGCGGCGATGGCCGCTGGCATCCAGGATGCGCGGGGCGACATCATCGTCACCATGGACGGCGACCTGCAAAATGATCCGCTCGACATCCCGCAGATGGTCGCGATCATCTACCAGGGCTATGACATCGTCGTTGGCTGGCGCAAGAAACGCCAGGATGGCGGGGCGCGGGTCTTTGTCTCGCAGGTCGCCAACCGCATCATGGCTCGGTTGATGGGGGTGGCGGTGCGCGACAGCGGCTGCTCGCTCAAGGCCTTCCGCGCCATCCTGGTCAAGCAATTGCCCATGTATGGCGAAATGCACCGCTTCATTCCCGCGCTGTCGCGTCTGGCTGGCGCGAAGCTCGCGCAGGTCGAGGTGCGTCATCATCCGCGGCGTTTCGGCGTATCCAAATATGGCTTCTCGCGCATCTACAAGGTGATGCTCGACATCGTCTCGATCCGTATCCTGCTCAGCTATGTGCGCCGGCCGATGGCCTGGTCGCGCTTCCTGCTGGTCGGCACATTCCTGTTCGGCGGCGCCGCGCTGCTGATTGCGGTCATGGGCGATGGGCTTGCCCTGCCGATGCTGGCGATCGCGGTCCTGTGGCTGTCGCTTTCGCTGTTCCTGCTGGGCTGGACCGTTGTCGGCCAGATGCTGGCTTCGCTTTCGAACAAAGTGTCCGGTTATGCCGAACTGGGGGCGCGTCTCTCGGTCGGCCTTTCGAAACAAGGGGATTGAAAATGGCGCTTTCTGCTAAACTCGACCTTGTCGAGACCACCGATCTTTCTGTCGTGATCCCGGTTCTGGCGCGTTTCGACGATATCCAGAAAGTCTATGCCGAATATCGCGACACCATCACCGCGACTGGCCGCAGCTATGAGTTCATCTATGTGATCGACGGGAACATGGATTTCCCGATCGATGCGCTCGAAGCGTTGCAGCGCGGCGGCGAACCGATCCAGGTGATGCGCTTCAGCCGGGAATTTGGCGAGGCGGCCTGCCTGCGCGAAGGTGTGCGGCGGTCCACCGGCCGGCATCTGCTGTTCCTGCCGGCCTATTTCCAGGTCGGGCCGGGCGCGATCTCGGAATTGCTGGATCATCTCAACGACGCCGATGTGGTGACTGTCCGTCGCCAGCGCAGCGACGACGCGATCTTCAACCGCCTACGCGGCTGGGGCTTCGAGAAGGTCGCGCGCTTCGCCGGCGCCAAATATGACGATCCGGGCTGTTCCGTCCGTGCTGCTCATAGCAGTGTGTTCGACGAAATCCCGGTGCAGGATGAAAAGCAGCGCTTCCTGCCGCTGCTGGCAGAGGCGCATGGCTTCAAGGTGATGCAGCTTACCCTGGCCCAGGCGCAGAGCGATGCCGCCCGGCCGCAGCACCGCCCCGGCGTCTATATGGACGTCATGCTCGACCTGCTCGCCGTCGGTTTCCTCGTCCGCTTCATGCAGCGCCCCTTCCGCTTCTTCGGCACGGTCGGCGCCGGATCGGTCGTGTGCAGCCTGTTGCTGATGGCCTTCCTGCTGTTCCAGCGCGAGGTCAGCAACGTGCCGCTGTCGGATCGGCCGATGCTGGTGCTGGTCGTGCTGCTGCTGGTTCTGGGGATTCAGATCGCGGCGATCGGCCTCATCGCCGAAATCATCATCTTCACCCGTGGCGACGGCAAGCAGCATTATCGCGTCGAGAAGATCGTCGAGCAGGTGTCGGCTGATGCCTGAAACGGTGATCCTGGGTGCCGGTATTCAGGGGGCGACGCTGGCCCTTGCCGCGATTGCGCGGGGCCAGCGTCCGATCCTGGTCGATCGGGACGATGCGTCCGCCGGTGCCTCGGTCAACAGCTATGGGATCATCCATGGCGGCCTGCGCTATCTCCAGTCGTTCAGCATCGGTCGCTGGCGCCAGAGCCGCCGGGCGCAGGCCTGGTATATCGATAATTATCCCCGGCATGTGCGGCCGTTGCGCTGCGTGATGCCACTCTATCGCGGCGCGATCCGTTCCCCCGCGCTTTTCGCGGCCGCGCGCGTCGCCGACCGGGCCCTACGTGTCGCTTGCGGGCAGGATTGTCCCTTGCCCGACGATGGGAAATATAGCCGCCAGCAGGTGCTGGACGGCTATGCCGTGCCCGCAATGGACCTGGTCGGCGGCGCTTTCTGGCATGATGCAGAACTGACCGATCCGCCCGCGCTGCTCGCGCACATGCTGGCACAGGTCGAACAGCGGGGCGGCGTGGTCCTGCGCGCGACCGAAGCCATCGCCTTGGGCGAACAGTCCGGGCAATTGCAGGGCGTGCATGTCCGCGACCGCGCCAGCGGACAGGAACAGCGCCTGGCCGCCGGGCAATTGTTTGATTGCCGGGGCGCCTGGGCTGGTTTCGATCCCGGCGAGGGCGCTGGACGAGCAGCCAGGCCCAGCGCCGCGATCCTGGCTTATAATCTGCTGCTCGATATTCCCTCGCCGCACGGGACCGACGCCTATGCGCTGTCACCGCGTCATGGTCGGGGCCGCAGCTATTTCTTCCGCAAGGTGAGGGGGGGCACATTGGTCGGCACTTTCTATCGCCCTGCGCCCGGCGCAACTCAGCCCGCACCGGAGCCGCGCGATATCGATGCGGCGCTGCGCCAGATCAGGCTCTGCCTGCCGCATCTCGATCTCGACGCCGGTTCGATCCGGGCCGTTCATGCTGGTCTTCTGCCCGATCGTGACGGCAGCGGGCGGCAGTTCGACATGCGCGATCGCCATCTGCAGCCTGGCCCTCGTGGCTACCATCTCCTGGTCGGTGGCAAGCTGACCACCGCGCCGTTGCTGAGCGAGGCGGTGGCGGACCGCATCTGGCCGGCCCAGCAGGCCGGATCGGCGGCAAAGGCGCGCGCGCATTATGCCTAGGATATTGATCGACGCCCATGTCCATCTCCACCCCGGCGCCGATCCGGTCGCGACGCTCACCGCCGCGCATCATCGGATGGCGGCGATGGCCGGAGGCGAGGTGATGACCCTGTTCATGCTGGCTGAGCAGCAGGGGCATGACATGTTCGACGCACTGCGCCCCTTTGCGGAGGCGACCGACGAGGCCGAAAGTCTGTGGCTGCGTCACGACGGCGCCGATCTGCTGGTGCTTGCCGGTCGGCAGGTCATCAGTGCGGAACGGCTGGAAGTGCTGGCGCTTGCGACTGCCGCCCATTTCGAGGACGGCCCATCTGCACGTGATCTGGTTTCGGCGATGCTGGCGCAGGATGCGCTGGTCATCCTGCCCTGGGGGATCGGCAAGTGGCTGGGGCGCCGTGGCAATCTGGTCGATCGCCTGATGACCGATGATGGGGAGGGGCGTCTGCTGTTGGGCGACATCGGCAGCAGGCCGGTCTTCTGGCCGGTTTCGCGCTTCGGCACGCGCCTCGTTCTGCGCGGGTCGGACCCCTTGCCGCTGCTCGGTGACGATCGCCGGATCGGCACTTATGGCACGATATTGGAAGGCGAAGTGTCGCGCGATCGGCCGGCGCGCGACATTCGCGCGCTGATCCGTCAGGCGGAACAGCGCGGGGCCGCTGCCTTCGGCCGGCTGGCATCGCCGCTGGCCTTTCTCAGCGGCCAGTTGCGGCTGAGGCTGGCCTCATGAAGATATTGATGCTCGCCCCGCAGCCCTTTTTTGAGGAACGCGGCACGCCCATCGCCGTGCGCCTCGCGGCCGAGGCACTTGCCGGGCAGGGGCATGAGGTCGACCTGCTGACCTTCCATGTCGGTCAGGATGTGGCCATGCCCGGCGTCCGTCATCATCGCATTGCCGCGCCGCCCGGCATCGGGCGCGTGCCAATCGGCTTTTCGCCGGCCAAACTGGTCTGTGACCTGTGGATGTTCTTTGCCGCCGCCCGATTGTTGCTGCGCCAACGCCATGATGTCGTCCATGCAGTGGAGGAGGCCGTTTTCCTGGCCTGGCCGCTGGCGACGATGCGGCGCGCGCGCCTCGTCTATGATGCGGATTCGATCCTCAGCGAGCAGATCGCCGACAAATGGCCCAAGGCACGGATGCTCATCCGCCTGCTGGCGTCCCTGGAGCGGGCTGCCTTCCGGCGCAGCGATCTCACCCTTGCGGTTTGCCCTGCCATACAGACGGCGGCGCGCGGTGTGGCACCGGCCGATCGCGTTCATCTGTTGCCCGATGTCGCGTTCGAGGATCCTGATAGCGCGGAGGCCACCGAAGATATCAGGGTGCTGGCGGATGGGCGGCCGCTGGCGCTCTATGTCGGCAATCTGGAGGCTTATCAGGGCGTGGCGCTGCTGATCGAGGCTCTGGCGCTGGTCGATCCGGACCGACGGCCGATGCTGGTGATAATCGGCGGCAACCCGCAGGCGATCGCCGATCATGCGGCGCTGGCGGACAGGCTCGGCGTCGCAGCGGAGGTCCGGTTGTTGGGGGCGCGTCCGCTCAGGCATCTGGCGCATTATCTGGCCCAGGCCGACATCCTCTGCTCCCCTCGTATCCAGGGGCGCAACACGCCGATGAAGATATTCTCCTACATGGCGTCGGCGCGCGCGATCCTGGCTACCCGGATCGAAAGCCATAGCCAGGTGCTGGATGATGTCTGCGCCTGGCTGGCGCTGCCTACGGCCCAGGGATTGGCCGATGGCCTGGATCGGCTGGGGCAAGACGCCATGTTGCGGAATGATCTGGGTAGGGTGGCGGCCCATCGGGCGCGCACCGAGTTTAGTCATGACGCCTTTGTCGAGCGGTTGCGCCTGGCCTATGCGACGCTCCAATCGCGCGTTCCGCCAGCGCCCCGGCCGCTTGTCGAGCAATCGGTCGAGGGGCGGTGATCGTCCTTGTCCGGAAGACACCCCCTTTCAATGCCGACGGGCTTTACTGACCCAACCTTGTCATCCCGTCATGGTGGGAAGCAATCTGTCATGCCCTTCCTGTTTCTGACCGCGCAATTTGACCGCCTCTATGCCGGGCTGACGCGGATGCGTATGCGGGCGATCGGCGGACAACTGGGCCGGCATCTGCGCGTGCGGGGCGGGACGCCCTATCTGCGCAACGAGGGGCGTTTGGTGATCGGCGATCGCGTCCGGCTGCGTAACGAACCCAGCCGCATTCGCCTTGGTACTGGCGCCGATGGCGCGATCATCCTGGGCAATCAGGTCTCTCTCAATACCGGCGTCCACATGTTCAGTGCGGCGCGGATCGAAATTGGCGATGGCACGCGGATCGGTGACAATGCTGCCCTGTTCGATACCAGCTTTCACGCCGTGCATCAGGGTCAGACCGTTCGTCCGCGCCCAATCTCTATCGGCCGCAATGTCTGGATCGGGCGCAATGCGATCATCCTGCCGGGGGTGACGATCGGTGATCATGCCGTGGTGGCGGCCGGCGCGGTGGTGTTCGACGACGTTCCCGCGCGCGAGCTGTGGCGGGGCAATCCAGCCACATTCGTCAAGCACGTCCGAGCTGATGACGGCTTTCTACGTGGTTAGGGGAGGGCAGTCGGCATGACCAGCGCAGGTCTTGGGAGCGCAGTCCGATCGGGCATGGCCTGGTCGATCATGGAAAGCTGGGGCGTGCAGTTGCTCCAGTTCCTGACTTTCCTGGTGATCGCCCGCTATGTCGATGCCGCCATGCTCGGAATTGTCGCGCTCGCGCTGCTGGTGGGGCAATGGTTCCAGATGATCGTGCTGTCGGGCATCAGCGCCTCGCTGGTCAGCCGGGGAAAGGCGGATTCCGATCTCGACGACACGGCTTTCTGGATTGCCGCCGCAGCCGGGGCGCTGCTGTCGATCGCGACCTTCGCATTGGCAGACTGGGCCGAAGGGACGGCGGGCCATGCCGGCCTCGCCTCGGTGCTGCGCTGGCTCAGCATCGCCAACTTCCTCAGCGCGCTTAACCTGGTCCCTCAGGCCTGGCTGACACGGGCGCTGCAGATGCGCCCGCTCGCCACCCGCTCGACCATCTCCACCTTTGTCGGCGGCTGTGTCGGCATCGGCCTCGCCATTGCCGGCTATGGCGTGCAGGCGCTGGTCGCACAAAATCTGGCGGTTGCGATCGTCGGCACGTTGATCCTCTGGGCGGCCTGCCCGTTGCGACCTCGCCTGCGCTTCTCGCGCGACCATGCGCGCGACATCCTGTTCTACGGTCGGCATGTCGGCGTCACCGGCGCGGCCAATTTCTTCAACGCTAATTCGGACGTGATGGTGGTAGGGCTTGCACTGGGTGGCGCGGCGACCGGCATCTATACAGTGGGCAAGCGTGCGCTGTTGGCCGCCAATCTCATGCTGGCCCGCGCCCTGTCTCGGGTCGCGCTCCCGGTCTTTTCTCGACTTAAGGACGATCCTGCCCGTCTGGCGGGCGCGTTCCTGCGGATCGTGTCGGCGACCGCATCCATCACCACGCCCGCCTTTGTCGGACTGGCGATCATCTCGGACGAGTTCATCTTCCTGTTGTTCGGCCCGCGCTGGGCGGCGGCGGCGGACGTGATGCGTTATCTCAGCCTGTTCGGCGCCTTGCAGGCGATCGGCATCTATAATCAGTCCCTGATGCTCGCCATGGGCAAGCCGCAATGGCAGACTTGGCTGGCAACCATCTACGCGCTGGTCAATATCGTGACCTTCTTCTTTGCGGTGCATTACGGCCTTTGGGCGGTTGCCGCCGCCTTCACGGCACGGGCCTATCTTCTCTATCCCTTGTCGGTCTGGCCGGTGATGCTGTTGCTGCCGATCGGCTGGCGCGACTATTGGCGGGCGCTGCAGCCTAGCATCCTTGCCTCGCTGTTCATGGCAGCCGTGCTGTGGCTGTTCCGAGGGCAGTTGCAGGAGATTTCGCCGCTAGCCATGCTGCTTTGCACTATCGCTTTTGGGGCGATTATCTATGCAATCGCCCTTGGCTTTCTGGGCCGGACATTGGTGCTCGATATGGTCCAGTTCGCGCGCGCGCGGGCGGACAAAAGCGTTCAGCCTGGTTAAGTTGTTGGTATATAGTTATTTATAAACGAAATGGTTCGTTCAGGTTTGAAACGAAACGCAGATTTTTCGAATATTGTGTAAAACTACCTACTATACTTCCCGTAGTTCGGTTGATAAATATTCTGCAATGCAGCAGAATTTTCTGCAAAATTTGATCCAGATCAAGATGGGGTCAGGATCGGACGGGTGGCCATGAAAAGGGCCTCCAATCCCACAATATAAGCCCTTGAAGGGTGATGGTCGCAACATTTGAAATAATTCTGGGCATCAGGCGCGGGGTTTGACTTATGTTTGCAGCTATCGGCAAATTTCATGTTGCTCGTATTCTGGCAGCAGACCCGCTGCATTATCCATTCTGGATGTCGCGATTGCGCTGTCTTCGGCGGCATGTATCGTGGAGCGGCTTGGGGCGCTATGTCATGGCACTGGTGGTCCTGGCCTTGGCGATGGGGGCTGTCCTGGGGGACGGGCCTCAATTGCTGGCGGCCGAATATTATGTGATCTTCACGCTGGTGGCGCTGTCGGCGACGATGTTGTTCGGGGCAGGCCCTGGCGTTCTGACCGCCATCGGTGCGCTCGCCGCCGCTTATGGTCTGGTCGACATGGATTTCGGCAATGACAGCCTGTCCAATTCCTCGGCCTTCCTGCTCAGCCTGATCGCCGCCAACGTCGTTGCATTGCGCTCCACCTTCTGGCGCGCGCGAGCGGAATTTCAGGCCGCTCATGTCAGTCGCTTGATGAAGCAGCTCAAGCTGCTGACCGACGGCGCGGCCCATTATGCGCTCTACATGACCGACATTTCCGGCTTCATCCTGCACTGGAACCGGGCGGCGGAGCGGTTTACCGGCTGGTCGGCAACGGACATCATGCACCGCCATGTCGGGCTGCTCTATCCCGACAGGGCGGACATAAAGGAGCGTCTGGCAGAGGCCTTCGTCCAGGCCAGGCAGCATGGCAGCTGGGAGTTCGATTATCGCTTCCACCGCAGCGACGGCTCCAGTTATCTGCAGAATTGCGTGGTCACTGCCCTCTATGACAATGACGGGATGCTGCAGGGCTTCGCCAATCTGATCCGCGACGTCACGCTGGAACGCGCACATGAATTTGCGCTGCAGGAACGCGAGAATGAGCTGCGCCTCATCCTGGAAACCGCGCCCGACGGGGTGTTCGTGTTCGATGCGCAGGGCCATGTCGAATATATCAACGAAGCGGCCTCGCGCATGTTCGGCTATAGTCTGGCCGAGCTTCAGGGGCAGGATTTCGAGAGCCTGTTGCTGGTCTGCCCGTCGGGCGAGGAACCGGCGGACGAACGGCCGTTCAGAATTGTGGAAATTACGCAGAAGGTCGAGCGCAAGCTGATCGGCCGCCACTGCAACGGCTCCAATTTCGCGACCGAGATGACCTTCGTGCGGGTCGAGGCGAATGGCGGAACCCGCTTTACCGCCTTTGTCCGCGACCTGTCGGAGCAGGAGGCAACCAAGGCTCGGCTCGAAATATTGCAGGCCGAAATGCTCGACGGAACGCGCTATAGCGCAATGGGCGCGATGGCCTCGATGCTGTCGCACGAATTGACGCAGCCGCTGACCGCGCTGGCCGCCTATATGGAAGGCGGCGGCATCCTGCTGCGCCACCTGACCGTCAGCAATCGCAGGAAGCTGGAGGAGGTATTCCATCTGGCGGCACAGGAGTCGGTGCGCGCCGGCGCGATCATGCGCCATCTGCGCGATTTCGCCAGCAATGGCGAAGCGCAGCTGGAGGTGCAGGATATGGGCGACATGGTCCGCAGCAGCATCGCGCTGGTGCGCTCGACCGCCGCCAATGCGCAGGTGCGGCTGGCAGTGCGGATCGATCCGGATGCCGGCCCGGTCTTCGCCGACCCGGTGCAGATCCAGCAGGTCATCGGCAATCTGTGCCGCAATGCCATTGATGCGATGCGCGGCATGGATGAACGCGTCCTCAGCATCGACGCGGTGCGCGTCGATGAACTTACCACGCAGGTCAGGATCACCGACACCGGAACCGGCATCGCCGCCGAAATCCGGGAGCGGCTGTTCGATGCCTTCGTCAGTACCAAAGAAGAAGGAACAGGGGTCGGATTGTCCATCTGTAGAACGATTGTGGAGGCCCATGGCGGGCGGATCTGGGTCGAACCCACGCCGGCCGGCAGCTGCTTTTGTTTCACATTGAAGCGCAAGAAAGGGATTCTCTGTGGAGGCAATGAAGACGATCCATATCGTGGACGACGAATATTCGGTCAGGGCGGCGACCGCCTTCTTGTTGGAGCTTGAAGGCTATTCCGTCCGTACCTGGCAGCGCGGCGCGCATTTCCTTGCCGCCGCACCGACCGAACCGGCAGGATGCGTCATCCTGGATCTGCGGATGCCCGACATGGATGGTCTGGAAGTGCAGCGACGGCTGAACGAGGCTGACCTCAACTTCCCGGTCATCATGCTGACCGGCCATGGCGATATCGCCGTGACCGTTGCGGCCATGAAGATGGGCGCCGTCGATTTCCTGGTCAAACCGTTCGAACGGCAGAGCCTGTTGCAGGCGGTGGAGAATGCCTGGTCGGTGCTGCACGACAACGGTGCCCGCCGCCAGCGGACGATGCAGGCGCAGGCGCTGGTGGAGAAGCTGACCCCGCGTGAGCGCGACGTGCTGGCCGGTCTGACGATGGGCCTGCCCAACAAGCATATCGCCCTGCAACTGGGGATCAGCCCGCGGACGATCGAGATCCATCGGGCCAATCTGATGGCGAAGCTGAAGACCCGCAACCTGTCCGATGCGCTGCGGGTCGCCTTCGCGGCCGGCATCGGGCGCCGGCTCGACGGATGAGAATGTCAGTGCCGCTGCCGCCGGACCAGCCACTGGCGCGCCATCAGCGGTAGCGCTGCCACGAGCGCCAATATCGCGATCGGCAGCCAGAAGATCGCGAACAGCCGATCGATCGGCTCGACCTTCAGACTGGCCTGCGAGGCGCTCTGCAATCGCCACAGCCGGCCAAGTCCGGCCACCCATATGCCAAGGGTGATTGCAAGACCTATGATCAGGGCAGTTTGCATGCCAACCCTCGCTCCGTTTGGTATGTTATTGCAAGAATGGGTCGCATTTCCCATACGTAGCAATACAGAAATGGGTCGCGGTTGATCTTGATTTGTTGTGTTGTGAAATTTCGTTCAATCTGTCTTGTGGATGATATTGGGAAATAAAACGTAGAAATATGGTAGGTAGTGGCACGGATTGATTGTCGATGCTGCCTATGTGCTTTTGTAGCAGTGCGGGGGCGGGCCTGGTCCTGAACTTCCCCTGCCAGATGGTGGTCGATGCCCGTTCATGGGCCGCCATGGCGACAAGAGAGGGGCAGCCCCATGCCAAACCCAGATTTCGCATTGCAGGTCCGAACCGGAAATCGTGCGCGCTCGCCAATGGTGAAGCGCAATGCGCGCCTGTGGCTCTGCCTTCTGCTACTGATGCTGGATGGCGTGGCCCTGTTCGTCGGCTTCGGCGCAGGCGTCAGGATTTCGCCGCTGCCCGGACTGAGCGGAGACATCGCCGCGTCGCTGGCCGCTGGCGCGACGGTCTTTGCGATCATCGCCTTCCACAGTCAGGCCTATGCCGCCTCCTGCCTGACCAGCGCGGCAATCAGCTGTCGCACCGTGACGCTGGCCTTGGGCGGCACGATGCTGCTCTTCTTTCTGGTGGTGTTCGCGCTCAAGGCGGTGGATGTCGTGCCGCGCTCGGCCGTGCTTGCCGGACTGGCTAGCAGCCTCGGCCTGTTGCTGGTGCAGCGATCGCTGGTGGCCCATGCCGTGCGCCGCCGCTTCGGCAGTCAGCTCTTTGCCGAGATACTGATCGTCGATGGCTGTGCGCTGCCCAATGACTGTGGCAATGCCGCCGTGATCGATGCCTGCCATATCGGCTTGCGGCCGGAGGAGGATGATCCCTTCAAGCTGCATCAGCTGGGCACGCTGCTGCGCGATTATGATCGCGCGATCGTCCTCTGTCCGGCGGCGCGGCGCGCCAGCTGGGCACAGATACTCAAGGGCAGCAATGTCCAGGGCGAAGTCGTCGTGCCGGAGGTCGGCGAAACCATGCCGCTGGCGGTCGGTGGCTGGCTGGGTTCGCCGACCCTGGTGGTCGCGCGCGGTCCGCTCAACCTGGCGGACCGGGCGAGCAAGCGCCTGCTCGACATTGCTCTCACCGTGCCATTGCTCATCGCCCTGTTGCCGCTGCTGCTGCTGGTCGCGATCGCGATCAAGCTCGACAGCGCAGGGCCGGTCTTCTTCCGCCAGCAGCGGATCGGCCGCGGCAACCGGCTGTTCCGCATCTACAAGTTCCGCAGCATGCATGCGGATCGGGGCGATGCCGCCGGCAGTCGCTCGACCGGGCGCAGCGATGACCGGGTGACACGGATCGGGCGCCTGATCCGCAGCACCAGCATTGATGAGCTGCCGCAACTGTTCAATGTACTGCTTGGCGAGATGAGCCTGGTCGGGCCGCGCCCCCATGCGCTGGGATCGACGGCGGAGGATGCCTATTTCTGGCAGGTCGATCGCCAATATTGGCACCGCCATGCGCTCAAGCCCGGTATTACCGGTCTGGCACAGATACGCGGTTTCCGCGGCGCGACCGAAACCCGCGCCGACATTTTGCGGCGGATTGAATCCGATCTGGAATATCTGCACGGCTGGAGCCTGGCGCGCGACATCGGCATCCTGCTGCGGACCTTCAATGTGCTGGTGCACAAGAAGGCGTTCTGAACTGCCTATTATCGGGGTGCCGCTCCGGTGCTGCCGCGCGCGACCAGTGAGAAGGTGAAGCGCGGCGGTTCGCCCGGACCATTGATCAGCGCGTCGATTGCGGCGCGGCCCATATGGTCCAGCGGCTGGCGCACGGTGGTCAGCGGCGGCCAGCTGGTGCGGCTCGCGGGCGTATCGTCGAACCCGGCCACCGACAGATCCTCGGGCACGCGCAGGCCCAGGTCATGCGCCAGCGTCAGCACGCCCAGCGCCATCGGGTCGTTGGTCGCAAAGATCGCGGTCGGCCGGTCGTCCCGCTGCAACAGCGCCTCTGCGCAGGCGATGCCGGACGCGAAATCGAAACTGCCCTGCATGAACAGGCTGTCGTCGATCGGCAGGCCGGCCGCCGCCATCCCCTCGCGAAAGCCCTCGACGCGCTGCAGCGCTGCCTTGTGGGTCGGGGGCGGGGTGATCACCGCGATCCGCTTATGGCCCAATGACGCCAGATGATCGGCCACCATCCGCCCGGCGGCATGTTCGGGCGTCGGCATGTTGATGCCACCCCTGGATGCATCCGCCGTGCCGGCGATCCGCGCGCAGGGTAGGTTCATTTCCGCCAGCCGGTCGAGCAGCAGCGCGTCGTCGGACAGCGGCGGCACCAGGAACACGCCGTCGGGGCGCAGCGCTGCGACCAGCCGGTCCAGCACTTCGATCCGCTCCTCGCCGCCGTCGGAAATCGGCTCCACCACCAGATGATAGCCAAGGTCGCGGCAGCGCGCCGCTGCGCCCGACTGGATGCCGCCGGTATAGGCGGGGGCAGGGTTGCTGTAGAGATAGGCGATCATGAAGGACCGGCCACCGGCCAGCCGCCGCGCCGACTGATTGGGGCGATAGCCCAGTTGCTCGATCGCTGTATTCACCCGCTCGCGCAGTTCGTCGCTGACGTTCGGCGCCTTGTTGACAACGCGGGACACCGTCTTGATCGAGACTTTGGCGAGGGCGGCGACGTCATGGATGCTGGGCATGATTTTCCTATAGGGCCGGGCCGAAGGCGACTGGTGCTGCCCCGGATCTTTGTGGCACTATTCCCCATAGGACCAAGGATGGAAGATGAGCAACGTCATTAATTTTCGTCTGGCGCGCAAGGCCAGGGATCGGGCCGATAAGGCGCAGGCAGCAGACAGCAATCGCGCCAAGTTCGGCCGGACCAAGGCGCAGAAACTTGCCGATCAGCAAGAAGAACGTCGAAAGGCGGCTCTGCTGGATGGTGCGCGTCTTGAGCGCAAGGAAGAGTCCGGCGACGATGTCTGATGCTGTGAAGTCATGATATAAATCTGTTGTTCATGTTCGAAATGAACATCCGTTCATGTTGAAGCGAGATTTTTCAATTCATCGATATTGAAAAACAGATCGTCCCGCATTTGACAATATGTTTGAGGCCAATGGAGATGGTCGGCGATTGATCTATCGCTATGACCAAGAATATTCGATCCATCCGTCCCGCCTCGGCCGCGATCGCCGCTGTCCTGGCATTGTCCGCAACGCCCCTGTTCGCGCAGGAGGTGATGACGCCCCCGCCGGCCGCGCCCATGGCGGCGCCGACCGCGCCGGTCGACATCGCCCCTGCGGCGCCGGCGGCAGAGCCCGCACCCGCAGCGTCTGCCACAACGTCTGTAACCCCGGCGGCGCCGGTCTTCGCGCCCAGTCAGCCGGTCGTGCAACAGACCCCGCCGACGCCGGAGCCGCAGCCTGAAGCGCCCGCCGCGCAGGAAAGCCGCGCTGCCCCGGCCACCCCGGCGCCGCGCCGCGCGGAAGTCCGCCAGTCTGAACCTGCTTCCGAACCCGCCACGGCGCCTGCTCCGACCCCGGTTGCGGCTGAACGTACCGAAGCGCCGGCCCCGGTAGCCCCGGCCGCAACGCCGGCTCCGGAGCCGGCCGCCGTCACCCCGGTTGCCGAACCGGCCCCGGCTACCGCGCCGACCGAACAGCCTTCGGCCCTGATCGATCCGGCGCTGCTGCTGGCGTTGGGCGGCGGTTCGCTGCTGCTGGTCGGTCTTGGCGCCACCGCCGTCGTCCGTCGCCGCCGCCAGCGTGTGGAGGTGCAGCGCGAAGTGATCGCGCCGATCGAAAGTGGCCCGGCACCGGCACCGATGCCCCTCGCACCGGCTGCTCCGCCTGCTGCTCCGATTGCGGCACGCACCCCGCTTGCCGCCGCCGCGCCGGGCAATGATGTCGAAGCGATGGTCGCCGCTGCCCCCAGCCGCGACAATCCCTTCCTGACCCAGCGCAACCGCCGTCGCCGCGCCCATTTCCTGCTCGCCCAGCGACAGGCGCTCCGCACGGCCGATCCGGTCGCCCGCGCCGCGCCGGTGGCAACCCCGGCCAGCGCCGCGGCGACCGATCGCAGCCAGACCGTCTATCGCTTCGGCAGCGACCGCGCCCGTCCGGGCCTGTTCAAGCCGCGCACCAGCTGATCGGCGCTCTGCGTTGAAGGATAAGGGGACGGTGGCCCGCCATCGTCCCCTTTGTCTTGCCTGTCCTACAGTCCGCTTTGCCTGATAGAAGCAGGGGATAGGGGAGGGCAGCGCGCTTTCCGATAGGATCAGCATTCAGCAAGATTATGTCAAAATCTGCGGGAAATATGGGAAGTTAAGGCCCGCAGCTTCCAACAGGCACCCCCGCGCTGTTGCGCTTGCCCGTCCCGCCTGTTACCGGCGCGCGGTTTATATCCCACGCCATTATTGGCCTGCAGAAGAGTCGCCCACCATGTCCGACAAGATCAATCGTATCGTCCTCGCCTTTTCGGGCGGCCTCGACACCAGCGTGATCCTGAAATGGCTGCAGCAGACCTATCAGTGCGAAGTCGTCACCTTCACCGCCGATCTCGGCCAGGGCGAGGAACTGGAACCCGCCCGTGCCAAGGCCCGCCTGATGGGCGTCAAGGAAGAGCATATCTTCATCGACGACCTGCGCGAGGAATTCGTGAAGGATTATGTCTTCCCGATGATGCGCTCCAACGCGCTCTATGAAGGCCTCTACCTGCTCGGTACCTCGATCGCCCGTCCGCTGATCGCCAAGCGTCAGATCGAAATCGCCAAGATGCTGGGCGCCGACGCCGTCAGCCATGGCGCCACCGGCAAGGGCAATGACCAGGTCCGCTTTGAGCTCGGCTATTACGCCCTTCAGCCCGACATCAAGGTGATCGCGCCCTGGCGCGAGTGGGATCTGACCAGCCGCACCAAGCTGATCGAATTCGCCGAACAGCACCAGATCCCGATCCCGCGCGACAAGCGTGGCGAAAGCCCCTTCTCGACCGACGCGAACATGCTGCACACCAGCTCCGAGGGCAAGGTGCTGGAGGATCCGTGGGAGGAAACCCCGGACTTCGTCTATTCGCGTACGGTGAACCCGGAAGACGCGCCCGACGCGCCCGAATATATCACGGTCGATTTCGAGCGTGGCGACGGCGTCGCGATCAACGGCATCGCCATGTCGCCCGCGACCCTGCTCGAAACCCTCAACGAATATGGTCGCAAGCATGGTATCGGCCGTCTCGACCTGGTCGAGAACCGCTTCGTGGGCATGAAGTCGCGCGGCATGTATGAAACGCCGGGCGGCACCATCTATCACCTCGCCCATCGCGGCATCGAGCAGATCACGCTCGACCGTGGCGCGGCCCATCTGAAGGATGAGCTGGCCCCCAAATATGCCGAGCTGATCTATAACGGCTTCTGGTTCTCGCCCGAGCGCGAGATGCTCCAGGCCGCGATCGACCACAGCCAGGAAAAGGTGACCGGCACGGTTCGTCTCAAGCTCTACAAGGGCGGCGTCTATGTCGTCGGCCGCAAGTCGCCCTACACGCTCTACAGCGAGAAGGTCGTCACCTTCGAGGACGACGCCGGCGCCTATGACCAGCGCGACGCCGCGGGCTTCATCAAGCTGAACGCGCTCCGCCTGCGCCTGCTGGGTCGCCGCGACGGGCTTTGATTTAGCGCGGCACTGATGTTTCGGGGAAGGCCCCGGTCCGCACATAGGCGGGCCGGGGCCTTTCTCTTTCCTTCCCGATACAAATTGCGACAAACTATTGGGTGACATGACAAAGTTGCGGGACAAGTCTTGCCGATAAGCGACGTCAAGGATGGTCGACACCATCCATGACTGAACTTGGAAGGAAAGACCCAATGCTCCGCAAATTCTTCGCCACCGTCGCGGTTGGTTCGCTGTTCGTCGGCGGTCTGGCGGCCACCCATGTCGCCTTCGCGCAGGATGGTGGTCCGGGGCCGCGCGGCATGCGCGGTGGTCCCATGATGATGGCCGACGCCAACAAGGACGGCACCATCACCAAGGCGGAACTGACCGCCTCGCTCGAAGCCCGCTTTGCCCAGCTCGACGCCAACAAGGATGGCAAGCTGACCAAGGAGGATCGTGACATCCGCCGCCAGCAGCGTCTGGACGAACGCTTCGCCGCGCTCGACACCGACAAGAATGGCCAGATCAGCAAGGCCGAGTTCCAGGCCGGCCACCAGCCCCGCGCCGATCGTGGCCCGGAAGCCGGCAAGCCCGGCGGCCCCGACGGCAAGCGCTGGGGCGGGCGTGGCCATGGCGGTCCCGGTCGCGGCATGATGCACCGCGGTCCCGGCTTTGGTGACGCCGACAAGGACGGCACCATGACCAAGGCGGAATATATGGCCGGCCCGCTTGCCATGTTCGACAAGGCCGACGCCAACAAGGATGGCAAGGTCACGGCGGAGGAAATGAAGGCCGCCCGCCAGGCGATGCGTGGTCCCGGTCGCGGACATGATCGTGGTCCGGGTCGTGGCCCCGGTGCCGACCAGGCACCGCCGCCGGCCAACTGATCGGCTGACAGCGCCGACGATCCGGAGCGGGGCTTTTCCCCCTAGCGCCCCCGCTCCAGTCGATCGTCCCAAGGGGGAAGGGCGAAGGTTCCCCTGCCTTCGCCCTTCCAACCCGTCCCCCGGCATGACAGACAGGCAAAATGAGCGAACGACCCCATCTCCTGCTCGTCGATGACGAGCGATCGATCCGCGAGCCGCTGGCCCAATATCTCTCCCGCAACGGCTTCCGCGTGACCGCCGTCGAAAATGCGGCGGAGGCGCGGCTGCGTCTGGCCGCCAATGCCATCGATCTCGTCATCCTCGACATCATGATGCCCGGCGAGGACGGCCTCTCGCTTTGCCGCCATATCCGCGAGACCAGCGAGATACCGGTGATCCTGCTCACCGCCCGCTCCGAAGAAACCGACCGCATCGTCGGGCTGGAAATGGGCGCCGACGATTATGTGCTCAAACCCTTTTCGCCGCGCGAACTGGTCGCCCGCATCAAGGTCATCTTCCGCCGCGTCGCCACCGGCGGTCAGCGCGTTACCGCGCCCGACGGCGCCACCTATGCCTTTGCCGGCTGGCTCTTGAAGACGCAGGAACGCACCCTGGTCGATGCCGAGGGGGTGTCGCTGCCGCTCTCGACCGCCGAATATAATCTAATGCTGGCCTTCGCCACCCGGCCCAACCAGGTGCTGAGCCGCGACCAGCTGCTCGACATCACCCAAGGGCGCGAGGCGAACGCCTTCGACCGGGCGATCGACAACCAGATCAGCCGCCTGCGCAAGAAGATCGAGCCCGACGCCAAGAACCCGACGCTGATCAAGACCGTCTGGGGCGGCGGCTACACCCTGTCGGCGGAGGTCCGCAAACTGTGAAGCAACTGCGCCTCTGGCCGCAAAGCCTGGTCGGACAGATCATCATCCTGGTCGCGATTGCGCTGTTCGTGGCGCAGGCGATCAATTTCGGCCTGTTGCTGCGCGAACGCAATCGGGTCGAACTGACCAGCCAGACCGCGCCGGTCGTCTATCGCGTCATCAACGCACTCGATATCCGGCCCGATCGTCGGCCAAGGCGCGGTGATCGCGGGCAGGAAGAGGATCGTGACCGGCGGAATGTGGAATTTTCGACGACGCGGCCCGTCCTTGCCGGCAAGCCTCGACCGGATGTCGAGACGCGAGCCGTCGCCATGTTCGAGGATATCGGCCTCACCGTCCATTCGGTGGTCGCGACGGAAGATAGTCGCATCATGCCGCAGCGTCGCTGGGAACAGATACGCCGTCGCGCGACGGGAGAGCAGCCGGGCGATCGTCGTCTGGGCCGTCTCTCTCTGGCGGTCGAATATGAACCGGGCAAATGGGTGACCGCGATGGCCCGCATCGGCAGCCGCCCGCCGCGTTTCGGCGGCTGGCTGGTGGCCCAGACGCTCATCCTCTACGTCATCGTCCTCATTCCGCTGCTCTGGATGGGCCGCCGCTTCGCCCGCCCGCTCAAGCAGTTGACCGGCTCCGCCCGCCAGTTCGCGAAGACCGGCTCGGCCGATCCGGTCGAGGAAAGCGGGCCGGGCGACGTGCGCCAGCTCACCACCGCCTTCAACGCCATGCGCGCGCGTATCATCGCTATGCTGGACGAGAAGGACCGGATGCTGGGCGCCATCGGCCATGATCTGCGCACCCCGCTCGCCTCGCTGCGGGTCCGCACCGAATCCGTCGATGACGAGGGCGAGCGCGCCCGCATGTCCGAAACGATCGAGGAAATGAACCGGATGCTCGACGACATCCTCTCGCTCGCCCGCGCCGGCCGCAGCAGCGAGACGGCGCAGAAGGTCGACCTGACCTCGCTTGCCGACGCCGTCGTGGAGGATTTCATCGAACTGGGGTCACCGGTCGACATGATCGACAGCGATCGCGCCGTCGCCTTCGTCCGCGCACAGCAGATACGCCGCGCGCTGCGCAACCTGATCGAAAACGCGATCGTCTATGGCGACCGCGCCCATGTCAGCGTCCAGCATCAGGACGGTATGATCCGCATCATCGTTGCCGACGAAGGCCCCGGCATTGCCGAGGACAAGATGGGTGAAATGATGGAGCCCTTCACCCGGCTCGAAGGATCGCGCAACCGCGAGACCGGTGGCGCCGGCCTGGGTCTGGCCCTCGTCCGCGCGATCATGGCCGAACATGGCGGCGCGCTCCAGCTCGCCAACCGCCCCGGCGGCGGCCTCGAAGCCAGCCTCGTCCTCCCGGCCTGATGGCCATTCCCATTCCTCCCCAAGCGGGCTTGGGGAGGGGGACCGCTCGCGTAGCGAGTGGTGGAGGGGCACAGGCCCGATGGCGCAGCGTCGGAAAAGCGCTGGCCCTAGCTCGCCAGCGGCCGGATCATGCCCGGCGTTTCCACCGCGAACGGGGCTACCGGCGGCAGGTCGGGCAGCGCCTTGTCCACCGTCACCGGCTCGCCGCTTTCGACCAGCGCGATCGCCTCGGCCTCATTCGCCACCGCCGGCGGCGATCCGCGCAGCGGCATGCCCGCCGTCTCGCGCACCGTCAGCATGGTCAGCAGGCCGATCAGTGCCGCACCCATCAGATAATAGGCCGGCACCAGCGGATCGCCGGTCTTCTGCACCAGCCAGGCGGTGATCAGCGGCGTCGTGCCGCCGAACAGCGAGACCGAGATGTTGAACGCGATCGACAGCGCGCTGTAGCGCACCGGCGTATAGAAGAGCGCGGGCAGGGTGGAGGGCATGGAACTGGTGAAGCAGACCAGCGCAATGCCCAGCAGCATCAGCCCCAGGAAGATCAGCGCGTCATTGCCCGTGCCGATCAGCAGCATGCACGGCACCGACAACAGCATCAGCGCGACGCAGGCGCCGATGATCATCGGCCGTCGGCCCAGCCGGTCGCTGAACAGCCCGCCCACGACATTGAGCGGCATCATCACCAGCATCACGATGATGATCAGCAACAGCCCCTTAGTCTCGGCATAGCCCATGGTCACGCTGAGATAATTGGGCATGTAGGTCAGCAGCATATAGTCGGTGACGTTGAACACCAGCACCAGCCCGACGCACTTCAGCAACTGTCGCCAATGGACGCGGAACAGGGTTCCAAGCCCCGGCCGCTCGCTTTCGCGCGCGTCGATCTGTTCGCTATAGGCCTGGAATGCCGGCGTCTCCTCCAGCTTCAGCCGCATATAGAGGCCGAGCAGGCCGAGCGGCCCGGCGACCAGGAAGGGAATGCGCCAGCCCCAGTCGAGCATCTGCGTCTCGCTCAGCGACATCTGCAGGGCGGTGACGGTGCCGGCGCCGGCGATATAGCCGCCCAGCGTTCCGAACTCCAGCCAGCTACCCATCAGGCCGCGCTTCCGGTCGGTCGAATATTCCGCGATGAAGGTCGCCGCGCCGCCATATTCGCCGCCGGTCGAAAAACCCTGCACCAGCCGCGCGGCCAGCAGCATCAGCGGCGCACCGATGCCGATCTGCGCATAGGAGGGGATGAGGCCGATGGAAAAGGTGCCGACCGCCATCAGGATCATGGTCATCGCCAATATCTTGTGCCGGCCATAGCGATCGCCCAGTGGCCCGAACACCAGTCCGCCCAGCGGTCGGACTAGGAAGGCGACGGTGAAGGTGGCGAAGGTCGCGATCAGCTGCAGCGCCGGATCGCTCGACGGGAAAAAGACATGGCCCAGCGTAACGGCGATATAGCCGTAAACGCCGAAATCGAACCATTCCATCGCATTGCCCAGCGCTGCGGCGCCGACGGCGCGGTTCAGCAGGGACCGGTCGACGACGGTGACATCATCGACTTCCAGGTCGCGGCGGCGCTTGAACCAGCCGAAATGGGTGTGGCGCGCGGCATGCGCGGCAGATGTGGACACATTAATCTCCCGGCCCGTCCAGGCGGGCACGCAGGGCGCGCCTCACAGCCATCGGACAGGCAATGTCGGCCGATAATCAGGGCCTTGGAACGTTGCGACGCCGCATGGGGCATCAAGCGAGGAGGGGTCCATATAGGCAATCGCCCGCAAAAAGGTGCAACAAAGGGGCAGGCCGTGCCCGCATGGGGGTGAGCCGACCCCGGCTGTCCTATTGGCGCATCATGGCTTATGCTGCGTCGCGATGGAATTTCGGCCGGACATGACGATGCAGGGGTTGGAAACAAGATTTCCAACCCCTGCATCAAAATTGCCGAATGTGCGGGAAATATGGGAAGTTAAGGCGGCGATTTCCTATTTTGCCGCCCCGAATGTCCGCCTCAATGCTTGCCCGGCTTGGGCGATGTCCCGGCCGCCGTCGGGTTGATCAGCGCCGCGCCGCTGGGCAGGCCGGTGCCGCCCATGTCCAGCTTCTGCGCCTGTTCCCGCGCGATCCGCTGCGGATCGTCCCGCTCCTTGATCGCCGCCTGGGTTTCGGGATCCTGCGCCTCATCCTCGTCGGCCGAGGCATTGCCGCCACGGGTCCAGCCCAGGATGACCGACATGCGCCGGTTGCGCGGATCATAGGCATCGGTCTTCACGAACGGCTCGCGATCGGCGACCCCCTCGATCCGGGCGAAGCGGGCATTGGGAATGCCGGTTTCGGCGAGCGCCTTGCGGGTCGATTCCGCACGGGCCGACGACAGCATCCAGTTGTTCATGCTCCGGCCCGACGCATAAGGCAGGCCATCGGTATGGCCGCGCACGATCAGCGGGTTGGGCATGGTCGCCAGAGCGTCCGCCACCTCGGCGATCAGCGCCTTGGCTTCGGGCAGCAACTGGTCGGTGCCCGACCGGAACATCGCGAAATCCGCCTCGTCGATCAGGTCGATGCGCAGCCCTTCGCGGGTTTCGGTGAAGCGGACATTCTTGCGCAGCCGGGCCAGGCCCTTCTTGGACATGCGGTCCTCAAGCTGCTTCTTGATATTCTCGAACTTCTGCCGGTCGGCCGCGCGCAGCGCCTTGCCGCCCTGGTCCTTGGTGCCGGTGGCGTCGCGCGGGATGGTGATGGCCAGATTGCCCTGACCGCCGGTGGTCGGGTAATTTTCCTTCGCCATCAGGCTGTCGCCGCCGAACATGCCGGTGGACCCGGCCGAATTCATCTTCAACTCGACCAGCGTCGGCGTGAAATAGTCGGCCAGCGCCTTGCGCTGCTTTTCGGTGGTCGCACCCAGCAGCCACATCAGCAGGAAGAAGGCCATCATTGCCGTCACGAAGTCGGCATAGGCCACCTTCCAGGCGCCGCCATGATGGCCGCCATGCCCTTCGACGATGATCTTCTTGACGATGATCGGCCGGGGTTCGGGCTCGTTCGCGCCGCGCTTCTTCTCCGCCATGGCTTATTTGTTCCGCATGCCGTCGAACACTTCGGCAAAGCCGGGCTGGTTCGCATGGATCAGGCTGGAACGGGCGGCCTCGATCACCAGCGGCTGCGGATGGCCGTGTAGCGAGGCGATGATGATCTGCTTGACGACATGATAGATGGCGCCGTCCTGCTCGATCACCGCACGGCAGCGATTGGCGAAGGGATTGACCATGCCATAGGCGAGCAGCACGCCCAGGAAGGTGCCGACCAGCGCCGAGCCGATCATCGCACCCAGCACCGAAGGCGGCTGATCGATCGAGCCCATGGTCTTCACCACGCCCAGCACCGCGGCGACGATGCCGAGGGCCGGAAGGGCGTCGGCCAGGCCCTGGAGATTGTCGGCGGGCTTGAGCGCTTCGTGATGATGGGTCTTGAGGCTGTTATCCATCACTTCCTCGACCGCATGCGGATCGAGCGTGCCGGACGACACCACGACCAGGCGCAGCGTGTCGCTGATCAGGTGGATCAGCGTCTTGTCCTTCATCAGCTTGGGATATTCGCCGAAGATGGGCGATGTGCCCGGATCCTCGATATGCGGCTCCAGCGCCACCGGGCCTTCGACGCGCAGCGTCTTCATCAGCTTGCTGACCAGGAAGATGCAGTCCAGGAAGTCCTGCTTCTTGTACTGCGGTCCCTTGAACACCTTGCCCAGGCCGCCGCCCAGCGCCTTCAGGTCGGAACCCGAATTGCCGATGATCAGCGCGCCGACTGCGGCGCCGCCGATGATGATCATTTCGTGGGGCAGGGCGTGTAGCACCGGTCCGATGTCGCCCCCGGTGAAGATGAACCCACCGAAGACCATGCCCAAAAGCACGACAAGGCCGATGACTGCAAACATGTTGATCCCCGAAAATGCGCCTGGAGGCGGTGGCTCCGTCGGCGCCCCGTGGCGCCAGTCCCTTTCTGGTTAATACGGACTGGTTACCGTCCCCTTTAGGACGGCGACGCTTTTTCGCCGCCTTTAACTGATCAGGTCGAACAGGGTCTGCTGGTTGATCCGCGCAAAGGCGGACTGGGCCGCCTCCAGCTGCAGCAGCTGCGCCTTCACGTTCGAAATGACCGTGGTCAGATCGGCCGATTCCAGCGTGTCGCGCCGTTCCGACAGGTTGATGTCGACATCGGTCAGCCGCGTGCCGATCACGTCCAGCCGGTCGGCGCGCACGCCCTGCTTGGCGCGCTCCACCACGACCCGGTTCTGGCCGATCTGGATCGCATCCAGCGAACTGGCGAGGTCGGTGTCATTGCCGCCCTCAACCGCGTCGATCGCCTGGCCCAAGATATCGTCCAGCGACATCGATGTGCCGTTGACGTCGATATTCTCGGAAATTTCCTGCTTGGTGCCGACCACTGCCAGGTTGAGGCCGCGGCTCACCGGCACCAGCACGCTCTGGCCGTCGTCGAACACCGACACGCCCTGATAATCCTTCTGGTTCAGCAATTCGCCGACCGTGGTGCGGATCGTCTTCAGTTCCTCGGCAATAGCGGCGGCGCTGGTGTCGTTCAGCGCGCCATTGCGCGCCGACGTCACCAGTTCCTGCGCCCGCGTCATCAGATTGTTGATTTCTTCCAGATTGGCTTCGGCATTGCCGGCGCGGGTCGTGCCATAGCTGACATTGGTCTGCCAGGCCGACTGCTGCGCCTGGGCGCGGCCGATGTCGGACACCTGGACCCAGGCAAGCGCGTCGTCCGACGGCTTGTTCAGGGTGATGCCGGTCGAAATCGAGGTCTGTCCGTCGACGATGCTCTGCGACAATTGCTGTTGCCGACGGATCTCGGCGAGCATGATCTTGTTGGTGATGCCTACCATGTCTCAGCGTCCTTCCGTCACATGATCTGCAGGATCGAATCGACCGTGTCCTTGGCGACCTGCAGGATCTTGGCGCAGCCCGAATAGGCCTGCTGGATCCGCAGCAGGTCTGCCGCCTCCATGTCGAGATCGACCCCGCTCACCGCTTCGCGCGCGGCGACCGCCTGGTCGCTGCGGCTCTGGGCCGTGGTCTTTTCCGCCGTGCTGGCGGTCAGCAGATTGGCGTTGCTGGTGATCAGGGTCGTCCAGCCCTGTTCGACACTGCCGCTGCCGCGCAGGGTCGATGACACCGTCAGCAGATTGCCGTTCAGCGTGCCGTCGGCCGACTTGGTCGCGAGAGCGTCCGGCTCCACGTCCAGCGCCACCAACGTCGCGGCGCTGCCACCATAGGACAGCAGCGGAACGCCGCTGGCGCCGGTATCGGTATAGCCCTGCGCATGCCAGGCATTGACGTCGGTGGCGAACTGCTCGGCCAGCGTGTCGAGGCTGGCACGGCGTTCGGCGGTGGTATCGGCCGATGCGAACAGACCGCCCAGCGTGCCGTTGGACGGAGCGGCGAGTGCCGTGCCGTCCGACAGGGCCAGCGACAGGCGCCCATCGGTGGCGGACGCGGTCACCGCGACCGACGCGGCAGTGTCGCCCGATACCAAAGTGGTGCCGTTATAGCTGACCTCGGCGCTATCATGCGCGCCGAAGCTGATCGTCACATTCAGATTGGAAGACAGCGTCTGCAGCGCGGAATCGCGGCTGTCGAGCAGCTGGGCATAGGCCGACGTGCCCGGCTGTGCGCGCAGCAGGCTGTTGTTGATCGCGGCCAGCGACGACAATTGCTGGTTGATCGTCTGGGCCGATGCCTGCGCCTCGGTATTGATGCCGGTCGATATGGTTTCCAGATCGGCGGCGGTCTGGCGGAAGGATTCGGCGACGCGGCCGATGCTGTCCAGCGTGGTGACGCGCAGCGACGTGTCGCTGGGGCTCGCCGCCAGCTTGTCCAGATTCTGGTACATCGTCGTCATCAGCTGGCCGACGCCGGTGGCAGTGTCATTGAGCGCGGTTTCGATGTCGGTCTGCCAGCGCACGCGCGCGTTCGCACTGCCCAGCGCCATGGCGGTGATGCGCACTGACGCATCCAGATAGGGGTCGGTGCCGCGATTGATGCTGGCGACCTGGGTGCCGCCGAAATTCGCCTTGGCGACATAGGTCGCCATGGTCGCGGTCGACGATCCCGATTCCACCGTCGTCACCGACCGGCGGGCATAGCCGTCGGTGCTGGCATTGGCGATATTCTCGGAAATGGCGGCCATCGCCGTGCGATAGGCCTTGGTGCCCGACGCACCGATGATGAACAGGTCGCTCATGCGCCCTCAGCCGTGGTTGCCGTGCCGGTCTGGGCCGGGCTGTCGTCCTTCACGCGGGCGCCGAACTGGTGCATCAGCAGTTCGGCGATGCCCATCGCGCCCTTGGTCGACATGGCGTCGGCGGTGCGCGCATCGGCCATGTCCTGAAATTGCTGGGTCGCGCTAGAATCGGTGATGCCCTCGGCCAGGCTGGCCGATCGCATCGCGCCGATCATCTGGCGCAGGAACACGGCTTCGAACTGCTGCGCCGCCTTCTGCAGCGCAGCCTTGGTCTCGAAGGGGTTGGACGTGCCGCTCGCCGCGGTTGCGTTCGATACCTGCATCACAACACCACCAGTTCCGCTTTCATCGCGCCCGCCTGTTTCAGCGCCTCAAGGATCGCGACCATGTCCGCCGGGGATGCCCCGATGGCGTTGACCGCCTTGACTATATCGGCCAGCGACGCCCCACCTTTAAAATTGACCATCGGTTTTTTCTGTTCGTCGATGCTGATGTTCGACGATTGCTCGACGGCGGTCTGGCCCTGGCTGAAGGGCGCGGGCTGAACCACGCGCGGGCTTTCATTGACGCTGACGGTCAATTTGCCATGGGCGACGGCGGCCGGATGGATCTTCACCGCGCCGTTGATGACGACGGTGCCGGTGCGGGCGTTGACGATCACGCGGGCCGGTGCATCGGCGGGCGTGATCTCGATATTCTCGATCATGCCCATCATCAGGATGCGTTCCTCGGCACCGGGCGTTGCGTCGATCGCGACCGACACGGCATCCATCGCGCGGGCGCGGCGATCGCCGAAGGTCTTGTTGATGCCGTCGGCCACGCGCAGGGCGGTGGTCAGGTCGGCTTCGGAAAGGTTGAAGGTCAGGGTCGGCGCGGTGTCGAAGCCGGTGGCAACCGCACGCTCGACCGTCGCCCCTTCGGGGATACGGCCGGCCGACGGGATATTCACCGACACCTGGCTGCCATCGGCACCGGACACGCCCAGGCCGCCAACGGCCAGATTGCCCTGCGCCATGGCATAGATTTCGTTATCGGCACCGCGCAGCGGCGTCATGATCAGCGTGCCGCCACGCAGCGACTTGGCCTTGCCCATCGCCGACACGGTGACGTCCAGCCGCTGGCCGGGCTTGGAAAAGGCGGGCAGGTCGGCCGTCACCAGCACGGCGGCGGCGTTCTTGAGCGCCGGGTTGACGCCGGCGGGCAGGGTCAGGCCAAAGCGCGAGACCACGCCCTTCATGCCTTGCACCGTATATTCGATGCTGTCGTCGCCGGTGCCAGCCAGGCCCACGACGATGCCATAGCCGGTCAGCTGGTTGGGACGGACGCCCTGGAAGGTGCCCAGATCCTTGACGCGTTCGGCATGGGCTGGCGCGGCGATCAGCGCCAGCAGCGGCAGGAGGAAGCGGAACAGGCGTGTCATGGCGGTCCGGGTCTCCATCAGAAGGGGCTGATCATCGAGAAGAAGCGCTGCAGCCAGCCCTGGCGGCTGGCGCGGGCGATTTCGCCCTTGCCGGTATAGATGATCTTGGCGTCGGCCACGCGGGTCGACAGGATGCGGTTGTCCGGGCCGATATCGGCCTGGCGGACCAGGCCGCTGATCTGGATGAACTCGTCGCCGCGATTGAGCGTCAGCGCCTTCTCGCCCTTCACCAGCATGGTGCCGTTGGGATAGGCTGCCGCGACCGTCACGGTGATCTCGCCGTTCAGCGCGTTCGACTGGGTCGCCGCGCCCTTGCCGGTGAAGGTATTGTTGCCGCCCATCGCAATGTCACTGGACGAGAACAGCTTGGACAGCGGGCCGGTAGTCGGCGGGTTGAGGCCGATCGAGCCGCTGCGGTTGGTGTCCGCGCTGTTGCTCTTGGTCGCCTGGGTCCGTTCGACCAGCACGATGGTGATGATGTCGCCGACATTGCCGGCGCGCGCGCCGCTGGTCAGCGGCGTGTAGCCGGTCGACACCTGGAAGATCGATCCATTGGCCTGCGGCGCCTGCGGCTGGGCGATGACGGTCGGCGCATAATATTCGCGCTCGACCTCGCGCTTCTTCTTTGCAGCGAAGGCGGGCGACGCGGCCATGGAGACCATGGCGAGGACGACGAGCGAAGTGGAGAGGGCGCGCATCAGCCGGCTCACATATTCTGGTTGGCGTACTGGAGCATTTCGTCCGTCGCCTTGATCATCTTGGAATTGACCTCGTAGGCGCGCTGGGTCTCGATCATGTCGACCAGTTCCTCGACGATGTTGACGTTCGAGGTTTCCAGATTGCCCGAGCGGATGAGGCCGCGACCTTCTAGCCCCGCGGTGCCGACCTGCGGCGTGCCGCTGGCGGCGGTTTCGACCAGCAGATTGCCGCCGATCGACTGAAGCCCTGCCGGGTTCATGAAGCTCGCCAGTTCGATCTGGCCCAGCTGGGTCGGTTCGCTTTCACCCTGCAGCGTCGCCGACACGGTGCCGTCATTGCCGACGGTGACCGACGTCGCGCCCTGCGGCACGGTGATCTGCGGGATCAGCGGCAGGCCGTCGCTGGTGACGACGGTGCCTTCGGCGGTGACGCTGAAATTGCCGGCACGGGTATAGGCGGTCGAACCGTCGGCCTGCTGCACCTGGAAATAGCCCGATCCCTCGATCGCCATGTCCAGCGCATTGCCGGTTTCCTGCAACGTGCCCTGCGTGTTGATCTTGCTGGTGCCCTGCAACGAGACGCCCGAACCCAGATTGAGGCCGGTGGCGAACTTGTTCTGGCTGTCGCTGTTGGCGCCGGCGGCGACGATCTGCTGATAGGCCAGCGTCTCGAAGTCGGCCCGGTCCTTCTTGAAGCCGGTCGTGTTGACGTTCGCTAGGTTGTTGGCGATCACGCGCATCTTCGTGTTCTGCGCGTCAAGGCCGGTGCGGGCGACATGAAGGGCGGCGTTGGTCATCGTTCAATCTCCGTGCGGCTCCCCGAAGGGATGCTCATGCGTCGTTCACAGCAAGATGCGTGCCAAAATTAACCATCCAGTTTCATGAGCGATGCGCCGCCGTCGTCCATCTGCTTGGCGGTGTCGATCATCTTGATCTGGGTTTCCCAGGCGCGGCTGGCTTCGATCATCTGGACCAGCGCGGCGGTGGCATTGACGTTCGATCCTTCCAGCGATCCCGATGTAACGGTCGCGATCGGATCTTCGGGCAGGGCGCCGCCATTCACTTCGCGGAACAGCCCGTCGGTGCCCTTGGCGATGCTGGAGCCGGCGGCATTGACCAGCTTCAGCTTGTCGACCTGCTGCGGATTGGCCGGATCGCCGCCCTGGGGCACGCCCCAGATACTGCCATCCTGGGCGATCGACACGCTGTCCATCTGGGGCAGGGTGATCGGGCCGCCCTGGCCCAGCACGGCCAGGCCGTCGCCGGTGGTCAGCAGGCCGCTGTCATTGACCTTCAGGTCGCCACGGCGCGTATAGGCTTCCTGTCCGTCCGGGGCCTGAACGGCGAGCAGTGCGTCGCCGTTCATTGCCACGTCCAGCGGATTGCCGGTTTCGGTGACCGCCCCCTGCGCCATGTCGGCGGCGATCACCTGTTCGGAGGCCTGGGCTCGGGTATCGAAGGTATCGCCCTTGATCCAGCGCGTCTCGGCATTGGCGATTTCGGCACGAAAGCCGACCGTGTTGGCGTTCGCGAGATTGTTCGCGATCGACGCCTGGCGGGCCATCGCACCGCGCATCGCGGTCAGTGCCGTGTTGACGAGCCGGTCCATGGGCTACCCCTTCTACCCTAAGCCTTAGCTACGGATGTTGACGATGGTGGTGGTCAGCGTGTTGGCCGCCTCGATCGCCTTCGAGTTTGCCTGGAAGTTGCGCTGGGCCGCGATCAGCTGGACCAGTTCGTCGGTGATGTCGACGTTGGAGCGTTCCAGCGAGCCTGAGTTCACGGCGCCGAACATGCCCTGGTTGGGCGTGCCGATGATCGCGTTGCCGCTTTCCACGGTCGAGGTCCAATGCGCGTCGCCCTGCTGACGCAGGCCTTCCAGGCTGTTGAACGACGCCATGGCGACCTGGCCCAGATAGACGGTCGAACCGTCGGCATAGATGGCCGACACCAGGCCGTCCTTGCCCACGCCCACGCTGGTCAGCTGCGCGCCATCGGCTTCGCCCTTGTAGGTGGTCGGGATCTGCAGGTCGGTCAGGTCGTTGGGGGTGGTCGAGTTGGTCGGCGGGGTGGTGATTTCGCCGGTGTCGGGGTCGACCGCGAACACCTGGATGCGCGACCCGGTGGTGTCGACGGCGTAGCGGTCATTGTCGACCGAGAAGGCGCCGTTGCGGGTATAGCTGATGGTGCCGTCTTCGCCCTTCACGGTGAAGAAGCCTTCGCCCGAGATCGCCATATCCAGCGTCTTGTCGGTGGTTTCGATCGTGCCCTGGGTGAACTGCTGGGTGATGCCCTGCACGCGCACGCCCTGGCCGGCGACCTGGTGGGTGGTCTGCATCGGCGCAGCGGCAAAGATGTCGCCGAACTGGGCCTTGCTCTTCTTGAAGGCGGTCGAGTTCACGTTGGCGACGTTGTTCGAAACGGCGGACAGGTCAGCCTGTGCGCCCTTGAGGCCGGAAAGCGAAACATAGAAGGACATGGCGTAGCTCCTTGGGTGAAAAGGATGGGTGAAATTACATCAGGCTGATCGCGTCGGTCGGCGCATAGCTGCCGAGCGCGGTGATCAGTTTGGAGGAGGAACCGTCAGCGGGTGACTGGACGGCGGCGATGGTGGCCCAGGTCGCGACCTGGCTGGTGGTGCCACCATTGACCTTGACCTGCAGGGCGGAGGAGGAAACGGTTTCGCCCGCATCATCCTTGCCATCCCAGTAGAAGGCGACTTCGCCGGCGCTCTGCGCGCCCAGGTCGATCGACTTGACGACATTGCCGTCGCCATCGACCAGATCGACGCTGACGGCATCGCTGGCGCCGCTCAGCGTAATCTGGCCGGCATAATAGCCGCTGGAATCGGGCACTGCGACATTGCTCTGGACCAGCATCGACTTGCCGATCCAGCTGGCTGCATCGCCAAGCCGCGTGCCGCTCAGTTCCGAAGCCAGCGATTTCAGCGACTGGTTCATTTCGGCGATGCCGGTCGACTGGGTGATGGTCGCCATCTGCGACACCATCTCGGTATTGTCGACCGGTTCGAACGGATCCTGATACTGCATCTGCGCGGTCAGCAGCGTCAGGAAGCTCGACTGATCCATGGTTGCGCTGCCCGTGCCGACATTGGCATTCGGGTTGTAGACCGAAAGGCCTGCGCTATCGGTGACGGTAGACGTCGTCGTCATTTGCCGATCCTTATGGTTTCGAGCATCAGGGATTTGGCGGTGTTGAGCACCTGCACATTATTCTGGTACATGCGGGCGGTCTCGATCATGTCGACCATCTCCGCATTGCTATCGACCGCCGATTCCCAGACATCGCCATTGGCATCGGCCAGCGGATGATTGGGGTCGTGGCGCTTGGTCGGTTCCGCATTGGTGGTCACGACATTGGCGACCTTGACCGTCGACACGCCGGGGCTGTCGGTAACCGACTGGAAAACCGGCTTGATCGCGCGATAGGCTTCGGCGGCGCTGCCGGTGACATTGCCGGCATTGGCCATGTTCGATGCGGTGGCGTTCAGACGCACCAGCTGCGCGCTCATGGCGCGGCCGGCGATGTCGAACACATTCATGGGGCCTGAACCGCTCATGCTCATTCTCCCTTCAGCGCGCGGTTGATGGTGTTGATGCGGCCCTCCAGGAAGGAGAGGGTGGTGCGATATTTCACCGCATTTTCCGCAAACAGGGTCTGTTCGGTGCTCAGTTCGACGGTGTTGCCGTCAAGGCTGGGCTGCAACGGCACGCGATAGCCCATGGCATCGTCCACCGCTTGGCCAACATCGGCCGGGCCGCGGTCGCTCTGGGCCGTCGCTTCCTTGAGCGCGGCATCGAAATCGATGTCGCGCGCCTTGTAATTGGGGGTCGAAGCGTTCGCGATGTTCGACGCGAGCAGGGACAGGCGCTGCGAGCGAAGCGCCAGCGCCTTTCCGTGGATCCCGAACAAACCGTCTTCCAGCGACATTTCCCGTCAGTCCCTTTTTGCCCTTCCGGGCCTAAAGCTTTCGATCGTCCCGCCGTTCTCCTGCCTGATGGCGTTCGATGCGAGCGATCCAGCCGGATATCCGCAAGGACCGTGCCAATTTGCGTGGGTGACGCAGGGTGGCGCGGCAAACTGCCGGAAATTCGGGCTTTCGCGGCATCGGGCGGCAAGGGCGGCAAAAATTTGCCGGGTGGCGGCAATCTTTTGCCGCCCGGTCAGCATGGCGGAACGGAAGGTGGGATGATCGGGATTTTGGCGCATCTGTTCGATCCGCTCACGCTCGCTGCGATGCTGGGTGGCGTCGCGGTCGTGGCGCTGGCGCAGAATGGCGTTCAGGCGGTCGGCCGGGCCTGCGTGGCGTTGCGACCTTTGCTGCGCGCTGATCCGCTGCGCGACCGGGATGCGGCGCGCACGGCCCTGCTCCAGATCGACCAGGTGGCCCAGTTGCGCGGCCTGATGTGCATCGACCGGGTGAAGAGCGACAGCGGCTTCATGGTCGATGCCGCGCGTCGCCTTGCCAATTGCGATCGCGTCGAACAATTCGAAACCTGGGCGTCGCAGGCCCTGGCCGATCGCGCCCAGCGCCACGCCAGCGCGCGTAATGTCTGGCTGTCGGTCGCCGATGCGGCGCCGGCGCTGGGCATGGCCGGCACGATCATCGGGCTGGTCGGCATGTTCGCGGCGATGGATGATCCGTCCGCGCTTGGTCCTTCCATGGCGCTTGCGCTGCTCACAACCCTTTATGGCGTGGTCATCGCCAATCTGCTCGCCGCGCCGATCGCCGCGCGCCTGGCGACCCTGTCCGAACAGGAGCTCGCCTGGCAGCAGGAGGCGGTGGCGCGCATGCTGGCGATTGCGCGGCGCGAAAATGCGCCCCTGCGCCGCGCATCGATTCGCGAAGTCGCATGACCGCGCCCGCACTCCCATCGGCGGCAACGGCGGCCCGGCGCAATCGCTGGGCCGTCAGCTTTGCCGATCTGCTGATGCTGCTGCTCGGCTTCTTCGTGCTGCTCCAGGCGACCGGCAGCCAGCGTCGCGATGCGATGCTGGCTGAGGTCAGTCGCCAATTTGGCGGCCGTCCCGCCCGCACCGCGATCGAGCTGCGCGCGGCAGAGCTGTTTGCGCCGGGTGAGGCGATGCTGACGCCGCAGGGGCAGATACGTCTGCGCGCGGCGGTGCGGCCCTATATGCAGGATGACCGCATCATCGAGCTGCGCAGCCAGGGGCAGGACCGGGCGCGACAGCGTTTCGACGACTGGGATCTGGCGGCGGCGCGGCTTGGCGCCGTGGCGCGCGCGCTCAAGGCGCAGGGCATAGGCGGTGATCGCCTGCTCATCCGCGGCCTGGATCAGGCGGACAGTGCCGACGGGCAGGGGCAGGTGATCCGCATCGCGCCGGGCGAGACCGTGAAGTCCTGATCCTTAACTGGCACGTTTATTGCTTTTAACCATGGCGAAAGTCCGCATTTTCGGAGAAGCGCCGTGACCAGACCCGTCCAGTTCCTCGCCATCGCCCTGGCTTGCGCCGCTGCGCAGCCCGCGCTGGCGCAGCAGAAGTTCGAGAATCTGGATCGCATCGACAGCCTGGTCGCGATGACCGTCGGCGCGAATATGGGCGAACCCGGTGGCCCGCTGGCGCCGGTCGATCGTCGTCTCCGTCTCGCCGCCTGCCCGACCACGCCCAGCGTCGAAGGACCGATCTTCGGTGCCGCCATGGTCAAGTGCGATGCACTGGGCTGGCGCATCCGCGTGCCGCTGGTCGCGGGGGCTGCCGCAGCTGCCTCCGGCCCGGTCGGCCGCTATGCCCCGGCTGCGCGGCCGGTTGCCAAGGAATCGGTCGTCAAACGCGGCGATCCGGTCCAGCTCATGGCCGGCAATGCCAGTTTCAGCGTCTCGCGCATGATGATCGCCGATGAAGATGGTGCAATTGGCGAGACGATTCGCGTGCGCGAAGACAAGAAGTCATCGCCTGTACTTGCCCAGATCGTGGACATGGGCGTAGTGCGCATTCCGGGATTTAATAATTTTTGAACTTGTCCGTTATAGCGTTCAAGGGACGAGTGAAGGAATGAACCAATGATCAACTCAGTCGGCCAGAGCATCAGTTCGGCAATCGAGGCAAACCGCTTGCGCGAAGGGGGTAAGACCCGCGCCGCATCGGCAACCGGATCGACCGGCACCACCGCGTCGGCATCGACGTCGGCCAGCCCGGCGGCGCGCATGGCGGCCGAAGGCGCGCCTGTCGACATGGACCGCATCGCCGCCATCAAGGCTGCGATCGCTTCGGGCAATTACCCCGTCAACCCGTCGGTGATCGCCGACCGGATGATGGCGCTCGATCTTCCCGCCTAAACAGGACATTCCTTCATGCCCCTCGGCCTTGCTGCACTGGATGGTCTCTTCGCCGCCTTTGACGACCTGCGCGCTGCGCTGGACGGCAATGATGCGGCCGCGATCGAAGCCGCCAGCACCAAGGTCAGCACGGCGGCGGCCGCCGCCCGTGCGATCGGCGCCTGGCGTTCCGAACCCGATGTGGTCGAACGGCTCAACCGGCTCCTGCCGCTGATCGAAGCGGCGCGCGTCCGCACCAATGTGCTGGCGGACTATACCAGCCAGCGACTCGCGATCCTGACCTCCAACGGCGCTCGCAATGCGCCGCTCACCTACGGTCGGCGCTGACAAAAATAAATTTTGCTTTCGGGCTAAAACGGCGCCAATCGGCGCCGTTTTTCGTTTTACGCAGAATCTTGTTTAACCGCGTTAACCAAATCTTGGCACAAGCATTGCTCTAATAGCCCACGGTACCAAATGGGGATTGTGGGTCAGTGTCGGCACTTGCAGACATTTCAGCAACGGGAGCTTCGGCCGGTAATCGCGTCACCAACGCGATTGCGATGGCGAGCCGTCGTACCGGTGTGGACTTCTCCTACCTGCTTGGTCAGGCCAAGATCGAATCCAGCCTGAACCCCAGCGCCCGTGCCGCCACCTCTTCCGCCACCGGCCTCTATCAGTTCGTCGACCAGAGCTGGCTCGCCGTCGTCGACAAGCATGGCGCCGAATATGGGTTGGGCTGGGCGGCTGACGCGATCAGCAAGGGCAGCAATGGCCGCTATTATGTGTCGGACCCAGACCTGCGCCAGCAGATACTGGATCTGCGCAAGCATCCCGAGACCGCCTCGGTCATGGCGGCCGAGCATGCCGCCGATAACAAGGCCTATCTGGAAAGCCGTCTGGGCCGTGAGGCCGAGCCGGTCGATCTCTACCTCGCCCATTTCCTGGGCGTGGGTGGTGCTTCCAAATTCCTGTCGATGAATGATCGCGCGCCTGGCGCAACGGCTGCCTCGATCTTCCCGGCGGCGGCCCGCGCCAATCGCTCGATCTTCTACGACAAGCAGGGCAATGCCCGCAGCTTCGCCGATATTCGCGATCGCTTCGCCAACAAGCTGCAAAAGGGTGTCGATTCGATCGGCACTGGCAATGTCCAATATGCCGACGCATCTGGCGCAACTGGGCTGCCCAGCGGCGCGAAGACCGTCGCTCCCGCCGATTATGTGCGGATCGAAACCCAGCGCCTTGCGACCCAGGCCGACGTCACCGTCCGCCCGGAACCGCAGACCGCGCGTCTCGCCTATCTCATGCTCGCCACCCTCGGAAGGTAACGGCCTCTCATGACTCCCACCCAAGTCAAAGCGAAGATCTGGATGAGCGCCGCCAAGGGGGCGGTGTTGCCGTTCGCCACGCTGATGGTCGTGCTGTTCATGATGGTGCCGGTGCCGGCGGTGATGCTGGACATCGGCTTCATCACCAACATCATGATCAGCCTTGCCGTGCTGATGGTGGCTCTGAACGCCGCCAAGCCGCTCGACTTTTCCAGCTTCCCGACGGTGCTGCTGTTCGCGACCCTGCTGCGCCTGGCGCTCAACGTCGCCTCGACCCGCGTCGTGCTGGTGTCGGGCCATGAGGGATCGGACGCGGCCGGCCAGGTGATCGAGGCATTCGGCCACTTCCTGATCGGCGGCGACTATGTCGTCGGCATCTTCGTCTTCGCGATCCTGATGATCATCAACCTGGTGGTCATCACCAAGGGCGCGGGCCGCGTGTCGGAAGTGTCGGCCCGCTTCACCCTGGACGCCCTGCCGGGCAAGCAGATGGCGATCGACGCCGACCTCAACGCTGGCCTGATGACGCCGGAAGAGGCGAAGCTGCGCCGCGCTGAAGTCGCGACCGAGGCGGATTTCTACGGTTCGATGGACGGTGCGTCCAAGTTCGTGAAGGGTGACGCGATCGCCGGCATCCTGATCCTGGCGATCAACATCATCGGCGGCATCATCCTGGGCGTGGTCAGCCATGGTCTGGCGATGGGCGATGCAGCCCAGACCTATATCCTGCTCGCCATCGGTGACGCGCTGGTCGCGCAGATCCCGGCGCTGCTGCTTTCGATCGCCGCTGCCTCGATCGTGACCCGCGTCAAGTCCGAACAGGATCTTTCGGCCCAGGTCGCCGGCCAGTTCGGCACCGGCAAGGCCTGGGTGCCTGTCGCCGCGATCCTCGGCTTCCTCGGCATCCTGCCGGGCATGCCCCATCTCATCATCCTGACGGCCGCCGCCATCGCCGGGGGTATCGCCTGGCAGTTGCGCAAGGCGGGCCAGCGCAAGGCCGCCGAACCCGAACCGGTCGCGCCGCCGCCCAACCCGGCCATCATCGAATGGAACGACGTGTCCGATGGCGCGATCCTGGGTCTGGAGATCGGCTATGGCCTCATCGGCCTGGTCGACGAACGCAAGGGTGCGCCGTTGATGGCCCGCATCACCGGCATTCGTCGCCAGCTGTCGAAAGAACTGGGCTTTGTCGTGCCGATGGTCCGCGTGAAGGACAATCTGGCGCTCGAACCCAATCAGTATCGCATCACCATCGCCGGCGTCGTCGTGGGCGAGGATGATATCTGGCCCGACGATCTGCTGGCGCTGGACAGCGGCATGCTGGAAGGCACGGTCGCTGGTCGCCCGGCCAAGGATCCGACCTTTGGTCTCGACGCCGTCTGGATTTCGCCGGCCAAGCGCAGCGAGGCGGTGGTCGCTGGCTACACCGTGGTCGATCCGCCGACGGTCGTCGCCACCCATCTCAACCAGCTGATCGCGATGAACGCGGCCGAGATGTTCGGCCTGGACGAAGCCCGCAAGCTGCTCGACAATCTCAAGGATGTCGCGCCGCAGCTGGTCGACGGCCTGACCCCCGGCACGCTCAGCCTGACGCAGATTTCCGCGCTCTGCCGCGCGCTGCTGTCGGAAGGGATCGCGCTCAAGGATTTCCGCCGCATCTGCGAGGCGATGGTCGATGCGGCGCGCCCCGACATGAACCACGAACAGCTTGTCGAAGCTGTGCGCCAGCGCATCGGCGCACTCATCATCCAGGGTCTCGTCCCGGTGAAGATGCCGCTGCCGGTCATCACCCTCGACGGCGATCTGGAAGCGATGCTGGCGCAGGCGATGCGTGTCGCCGGCGATGCCAAGCATCCGATCGAGCCGAGCCTGGGCAACCGCATCGTCGAATCGGTCGTGCATGCCGCCCGGCCGATGCTGGGCCAGGCGCGCAACTTCGCCATCGTCACCTCGCCGGTCGCGCGTCGCGCGCTCGCCCGGCTGTTCAAACCCCATCTGCCCGAAACCCCGGTGCTGTCCTTCCTGGAAATCCCGGACGGCAAGGGTGTCGAGGTTGTCGCCGTCGTCGGTGGCGAGCAGCGTCCCACGCCCCGGCACGATCCGCTGCCGCGTGAACGCGTCGCCTGAGGAGACTGACCAATGTATATGAATAAGGTCGCTGCAGGCTTGGATGTCCTCACCTATGGACGGGCAGGGCTTGCCAATTCCCCCGAACAGCTGGCGCGCCGCTACATGCCGCTGGTGCGCAAGATCGCCTGGCATGTCCATGGCCGCGTCTCCAGCGCGATCGAGGTGGAAGATCTGCTGCAGATCGGCATGGTTGCGCTGGTGGAATCTGCCAACAGCTTCGAGGATCGCGGCCTGGGCTTCGCCTCCTATGCGCAACTGCGCGTGCGCGGCGCGATGATCGATCATCTGCGGCGCCATTCCACCCTGTGCCGCTCCGCCATGGCGACCCGCAAGAAGCTGGCCGCCACCCGTGCGAAGCTGGAACAGAAGCTAGGCCGGACGCCGCTGGAAGCGGAAATGGCCGCTGAACTGGGTATGGACGCCGCCGATTATCGCGAGGCGGCCGATGGCGCCGAGATGGTCCAGCACACCAGCATGGACGAGGTCTATTCCGACCAGTCCATGTGGTTCGCCGATGTCGAGGATCGTGCCGACGACATAATGGAGCGCGAATCGCTCAAGGGCGCGCTCGCCAAATGCATCGGCGAACTGCCCGAGCGCGAGGCGCTGGTGCTGCAACTCTATTTCGTCGAGGAACTCAATCTGGAGGAAATCGGCCAGACGCTGGACATCGGCGCGGCGCGCGTCTGCCAGATCAAGAAGTCGGCACTCGACAAGCTGCGCGGCAAGCTCAGCGACTGGAACTGACCAGTCCGCGCGCCCGTCAACCGTCGTTGGCGGGACGCGATACCGATGCCTTGCGACCCGGAACCGGCCAGCGGAAACGCAGCGGTCGGTAATTCTGTGTCCGCCACCAGGGTTCGGGCACCTGGAACAGACCGCTATTTTCCGCCCGCTGGCCCAGATCCTTGCGCGCGGTCAGCGCGGCCAGAATGGGCGCGGCGAACAGGCCGGCCAGCACCGGGCTCATCCAGCCGATCGCATTGGCGCGCACCGCCAGCACGGCCAGGCCGATGCCCAGCAAGATATGCCATTTGAATAGCCAGATCGCGCCCAGGATCGCCATGCCGTCGCGGTCGCGGGTCTGGCCATTCCAGCTCGCCTTGCGGCCCATCAGGATGGAAAACAGGTTGATCGTCTGGGTCAGCATCGCGACCGGTGCCATCAGGATCGACAGAAGGATGTCGGCGATCACGCCGCGCGTCATCCGCACCGCGCCGCCAAAGCCGATCCGTCGCGACGGGTCGGCCATGGCCCAGCCGATCGCCAATATCTTGGGACCGAACAGCAGCACTGCGGTCACCGTCAGCAGCGTGCTGGACGGCAGCACGGCGGCCGGCGGCCAGACGCCGGTGGCGACGCCGCCCAGAACCACCAGCATCATCGCCAGCCATAGCGGCGAGGTGCAATAGGCCGATGCGCCGACGAACAGCTGGAACCGGCTGACCGGGTGCAGACCCTTGATCTTTGCCAGCAGCGGGACATGCTGGATATTTCCTTGGCACCAGCGACGATCGCGGGTGAACAGGTCGGGCATGGCCGGCGGAAATTCCTCGAAACTGTCGTCGGCGGTGACCATGTGGACGTCCCAGCCGCGCCGGCGCAGCAGCGCTGCCTCCAGCATGTCATGGCTCAATATATGGCCGCCAAAGGGCGCACGCCCCGGCAGTTCGGGCAGGCCGCAGCTTTCGGCGAAGGCACGCACCCGCACGATCGCATTATGGCCCCAGAACATGCCTTCGGACCCGGCCCACCAGATCATGCCGGCGGCCGAGATCGGCCCGAACAGGCGACTGGCAAATTGCTGCCAGCGGGCGAACAGCGTGGCCGCGCCCATCACCGTCGGGACGGTCTGAATCAGGCCCAGATGCGGGTGGCGTTCCATGTCGACCGACAGACGCGCCATGGTCTGGCCGCTCATCACGCTGTCGGCATCCAGCACGATCATATGGTCATATGCGCCGCCGAAACGGGTCACCCACTCCTCGATATTGCCTGGCTTGCGGCCGATATTGCGGGCGCGGCGGCGATAATGGACCGGGCGCGAGAAGGCCTTGCGCATTTCCAGATAGGCCTTGCGCTCGGTCTCGCCATTTTCCGGGTTGGAATCCGACAGGATGAAAAATTCGAAGCGCTCGCCGCCCATCACCTGCGACAGCGATCGTTCCATGATCGACAGGCGGCCGAGCACGCCCAGGAAATCCTCGTTACAGACCGGTAGCAGGATGGCGGTGCGCGCCTTGAGCGGTGTGCGGTCGCGCGGGATATAGGGGCGCACGCCCTTGCCCTTGCCGACTGTCAGCAGCAGGAAGCCGATCGCGGCGGTGGCGAAGCCGAAGGCGATCCAGGCGAAGAGCGGGATGAACAGGGCAAGATAGACGCCCTCCCAGAAGGAAATACCGTCCAGGCCAATCGACCGGCGCATCTCGTGCGCCGCAAGCGCGGCGGGCAGCAGTGCCAGCAGCACGACCAGCAGCCGGCGGGCCCACAGATCGATGTTCAGCGGCCGATGAATCCGACCCGGCGCGGTCGCGAAATCCTGCACCGGCATGGCAAGCGGCGCCTCTGCCGGCACGCTTTCGAACGCCCGGACAAGCGCTTGCGACCCCGTGGCCCCATCGGCCACGTTCGTGCCTCCTGTCGATGTCATGTCAGACCCATTCCTGGTTAACCCGAGCGCTAGAACCTTTCGCTACCCGCGTGGTTCCCTTCATGCGCCTATCGGATAATGCACATATTCACTGAACGCGCGATTGCCAGAGCGAAGTTGGACCCGGATATCCGCCGCCCTGTCGCCCGATTTGCGGATGTCGATCGCCACGCGATACAATCCCGCCTGGCCCAGCACCGGATATCCGCCCTTCTTGACGATGGTGCCATTGCCGATATCGGTCCACAGTTCGGGCTTCGCATCGGCGGGCAGGCCGGCAAAATCGATCACCAGTCGTTCGACCCCGGCTTCGTCACCACGGCCGCGCCAGACAGCCTGGACGATCGCCAGATTGCCGCTGGCGGGTGCCCGGTCCGCCGTCCAGTCCAGGCGATAGGCGGCGTCGATCCGGCTGCCGGGACGCGCGGCCTTGGCCGGTGTCCAATAGGCGCAGACATTGTCGGTATATTCGCTGTCGGTCGGGAAGGTGTAGAGCCGCACCTGCCCCGCACCCAGCGGCGCAGATGGGGTCGCCCATAGCGAGGGGCGACGGTCATAATAGACGCCGTCATCCTGATAATGGTCGAAATTGCGGTCGCGCTGCAACAGGCCAAAGCCCTTGGGGCTAGTCTCGGCAAAGCTATCGACGCGCGGGACGGACGGGTTCACCAGCGGCCGGGCCTGCGCGCTGCCATCGGCACTGGCGATGGAGAGCAGGTCGGAATCATGGATTTCCGGGCGCCAGTCGGTGCCCTTGGTCCGATGCGCCTCGTCGTACCAGAACATGCTGGTCATCGCCATCAGCCCCAGTTCGGGGATCGGCCGGCGCGGGAAGAGGGCGGCGGTCACGTCCTGCGTCACCCCCTTGGCGCCAAGCCGGTTGACGAAGCGGAAGGCGCCGGTGATCGAAGCCCCGTCCAGCAGGGCATAGACGGTGACGCTGTTGTCGCCGGTCCGCTCCAGCCAGAAATGGGTGAAGCGGGGAAACTCCTCCTTGCCCGGAATGCTGGTGTTGATCGCGATCGCGCGGGCGGACAGGCCGAACTGCTTGGTCGGGCCGGGCGCGCGGAAATAGCTGGCACCCAGGAAGGACAGCCAGTCGCCGTCGCGCTTGGCATTCATGATGCGGAAGCCGGCATAGCCCGCGTCCGGGCCAAGGTCCGCGACGGCATTGCCGTCGGGCGTCTCGAACATGGCGGGATCATAACGCAGCGGCGTCGCCACGCCCTTGTCCACCAACGCGATCTGCACCGGCTGCTGGGCCGTGCCGCTCAGCGGGAACAGGCGGACGCCGGTGTCGCCGGGCAGGTCGCCCCAGATCGTCTTCTCGTCGCGGAACCGGGCCTGGTGCATCTGGTCATAACCGACCTTGGTGGCGACCGGATTGGGCGGGGTTTCGGCAAAGGGCGCGCGCGCCAGCTTCTGTGCCATGGCGATGATGCCATCCCAGGAGAAACGGTCGTTTCTGGCTTGGGAAAGGGCAGGGCGGGGGAGCAGCAGCGCTGCGCCCGAAGCAGCGATCAAGGCGCGCCGGTCGATCATGGTCATGCGTCCATCATGGGTGCTGATCGCGGCATTGCAAGATGTGCCTGTAATCAAACGCGATGAAGCCCCCGTCCGGGGGGACGGAGGCTTCGAATTTGGCCGTTTGATCGAAGGTGTTACCCCCGGCACGGTGGGGACTGTTGATGTGCCGGGGGTGACATGGCGGGTTGCCGGTGACCAATACCTCAACCCGTCATTTTCGGTGTCTGATCCGGATTACTGGATCAGCTTCATGACGTTCTGCTGGCTCTGGTTGGCCTGGGCCAGCATCGCGGTCGATGCCTGGCTCAGGATCTGGGCCTTGGCGAGCGCAGTGGTTTCGGTCGAGAAATCGGCGTCTTCGATGCGGCTCTTGGCGTCGGTCAGGTTGGTGACGTTCGCGGTCAGCGTGTTGACGGTCGATTCCAGGCGGTTCTGCACCGCACCGAGATTGGCGCGCGAGGTGTCGATCGCCTTCAGGGCGGAGTCGTAGAGGTCAAGCGCTGCGCCGACATCGAAACCGGCATCCGTGACGTCGAGGGCGGTGGTGGTCGCACCACCGGTCACCGCAGCGGCGACATCCGCGTCACCCTGCACGTCACCCAGGTCGATTTCGATCGCGTCGCTGGAGTTGGCGCCAGCCTGGATGTTGATCTTGCCGTCAGCGGCGGGGCCGGCCGAACCGTCGAACAGCTTGATGCCGTTGAAGCTGGTGTCCGACAGAACCTTGCCGATCTGGGTGGCGAGCTGGTCGATTTCCGACTTGATGTTGCCCTTGGCGGTGTCATCGTTGGTGTCGTTGCCGGCCTGGACGGTCAGTTCACGCATGCGCTGCAGCATGTTGGTGACTTCGCCCAGTGCGCCTTCTGCGGTCTGCGCCAGGCTGATGCCGTCATTGGCGTTGCGGATGCCCTGGGTCATGCCCTTGATCTGCGAGGTCATCGACGAAGCGATGGCGAGGCCAGCGGCGTCGTCCTTGGCCGAGTTGATGCGCTTGCCGGTCGACAGGCGCTCCATGGCGGTGGACAGAGCCTTGCTGGAGGCGGCCGAAGCATTGGTGGCCCGCAGCGCCGACGAGTTGGTTCCGATAACAGTCATGATATTCCCTTTCCGTTCATCAGGTCGCTGTCGTCTGACGCTTGCGGCCTCGAAAGGGGATAACGGCGGGCCGCGAAAAGCTTTTAGGGGCTGATGCGATTTTTCTGGAAAAAGACGGGAAAACAGCCCTCTACGCGTGCGCGTATATATAGAGTGCGATTTTTCTGCCGGCGGAGCGGAAAAAAATTGCCGGTCACCGGCAAGTTAATGGCCGCGTTAACCATCTAATAACCACGTAGGCGTAAATTTAAGTCATCGAAGGGGGTAGGGGCGTGCGGGGGCACAAACCTGCCAAGACACTGGGGACAGTTCATGTCATCGCTTGACGTGAGCCGTGGGGTCTGCGCGCTCGTTCCGGGCTTGCAGCACTGGCTCGAAAATGCCTTGTACACGGTGCGGATCGTGGATGCGCAGAGCCCGCGGGAGCGGGATAGCCGCCGCGTCCTTCTCGCGACCGAGATCGGCCACGCCACCCATCGCGATATCCTCATCAACCTGGTCGACGGCAAGCCGTCGCTGGTGCCGGCGGCCAATGGCCTGCCCGCCCGCGTCGCCTTTGGCCTCGAAGACATGGGCTTTGCCTTCGCGCTGATCGCCGAACTGGCTCGCCCGGCTTCGGTCCCGGCGGTTGGCGATGCCGCCAGTGCCCGCCTGATGACGCTCGCCGGCCGCGTGGCCCGCAGCGATGCCACCGTCCTGATCCAGGGCGATACCGGCACCGGCAAGGAAGGCATGGCGCGCTTCCTTCATACCCAGTCCGGCCGGGTCACCCATGACTTCATCGCCGTCAACTGCGCCGCGCTGCCCGAAACCATGATGGAAGCCATGCTGTTCGGCCACAAGAAGGGCAGCTTCACCGGAGCATCCAATGCCTCGGACGGCCTGTTCCTGGCCGCGGACGGCGGTACCCTGTTCCTCGACGAAATTGCGGAGTTGCCCCTCGCGCTCCAAGCCAAGCTGCTGCGTGCCCTTCAGGAAGGCGAAGTGCTGCCGGTCGGCGCCACCCATCCGGTGCCGGTCAATGTCCGCATCGTCGCAGCCTGCAACCGTAACCTGGCCGACGAAGTCGCCGCCGGTCGCTTCCGCGAAGACCTTTACTGGCGCCTCAATGTCATGGCGCTGGAGCTGCGCCCGCTGGCCGAACGTCCCGGCGACATCGCCGCGATCGCCGCCGCCATGCTGCTGCGCCACCAGGATGCCGGCAAGGAAGGCTTTGTCTGGCCGACCGCCGCCGCGCTCGACAAGCTGGCCGCCCATCGCTGGCAGGGCAATGCCCGCGAGCTGGGCAATGTGCTGCAGCGCGCGCTGGTGCTGCGCGACGGCGAGCGTATCGAGGCCGACGACCTGCATGTCGCCGGCGCGCCGCAGCCGCTGCGTATCGTTTCGGCCGCGCCGGTTGCCGCAGTCGCTGCCGCGCCAGCCGAACCGATCCGCCTGCGCGACGTTGCCCATCATTCCAAGCTGGAAGCGATCCGCACCGCCCTGCGCGAGACCGATGGCCATCGCGCCGCCGCCGCCCGCAAGCTGGGCATTTCCGAACGCACGCTGCGCTATCGGCTCGCCGAGATGCGTGAGCTGGCTGCGGCTTAAGGAGGGTTAGGGCATGACCGGTATCTCTCCCACCGACAGCGTGATGGCGATGCGCAATGCCATCCTGCAGAAGAACGCCGCGCTGCGCGACGTCGCCTCGACCGGCAATGTCGGTTCGGCTGGCGGCGCTGGTGCCACCCAGGGCACCGCGCCCGGCGGTTTCACCGACGCGCTCAACAACGCGCTCCAGCAGGTCAACGGCCTGCAGACCCAGGCCGGCGACGCCGCCTCGGCGTTCGAGCGGGGCGAAACCACCGATATCGCTGCGGTCATGCTGGCCAAGCAGCAGGCATCGGTCAGCTTCGAGGCGACCCTCCAGGTCCGCAACAAACTCCTGTCCGCCTACAAGGACATCATGAGCATGCCGGTCTAACCCATGAGCGAGAACGCACTCACCATCGATGGCGGCTCGGCCGCTGCCCCGGCCCTCCCGGCCGTCACCGGTGCCAGCTTCGGCAATGCCAAGGGCGTGGATGCGCTCAAGGCGCGCTTCGCCGGCTTCATCAAGCAGCCGGCCGTGGCCAAGAGCCTGCCGCTGCTCGGCCTGCTCGGCACCGTCGCGGTGGCCGGGGCGGCCTGGCTGGCCCTGCGCGAACCGCCGCAGCGCGACCTGTTCCGCGGCCTGCCCGATGGCGACAAGTCTGCCGTTGCCCAGGTGCTCGACCAGAATGGCATCAAGTACGACTTCGACAATGCCGGCGGCATGACCGTTGGCGAAGGCGACTATTTCAAGGCGAAGATGATGCTCGCCGCCCAGGGGCTGCCCAAGAGCGCGCCCGACGGCAACAGCATGATCGACAGCCTGCCGATGGGCGCCAGCCGCGCGGTCGAGAATGAGAAGCTGCGCGGCGCCCGCGAAACCGACCTCGCCCGCACGATCGAGGCGATCGACAGTGTCGAGAGCGCCAAGGTCCATCTTGCGGTCGAAGCGCCCAGCGTCTTCCTGCGCGAACGCACCAAGCCCTCGGCTTCCGTGATGCTGCGCCTGTCGCAGGGCCGCACGCTCACCGACGCACAGGTCAGCGCGATCGTCCATCTCGTCGCCTCGTCGATCCCGGAACTGAACCCGGAAGATATTTCGGTCGTCGACCAGAATGGCCGCCTGCTCAGCAACAATGACGGCAATGCCGCCGACGATCGCCAGCTCGCCATCCAGACCCGGATCGAGGATCGCTATCGCCAGTCGGTCGTCGCGCTGCTGACTCCGATCCTGGGCGACGGCAAATTCTCGGCCGAAGTCCATGCCGAACTGAATTTCGCCGAACGCCAGGCGACCCGCGAAAGCTTCCCCCAGGACGAGGCACGCCTGCGCGCCGAGCAGGGCAGCTGGTCGTCGGACGAGCGGGGCCAGAAGGCTGGCGAGGCGTCGGGCATTCCCGGCGCGCTCAGCAACCAGGCGCCGGTCAACCCGACCGTGACCCAGACCAACCCCAACGGCCAGGCCGTTACGCAGGGCCAGACCACCGAACAGCAGCAGCCGGCCACGCCGGGCCTGCCGCCGATGAAGACCGAGGAAACCTTCAACCGCAGCTTCGAGCTGGGCCGTGAAGTGTCGGTTACCAAGGATGCGGTTGGCACGGTCAAGCGCCTGTCGGTCGCCGTGGCGCTCGACACCGGCGCCGACGGCAAGCCGCGCTCCGCCCAGGAAATCGCTGCGCTGGAAGCCCTGGTGAAGGGCGCCGTCGGCTTCGATCAGGCCCGTGGCGACGTCGTCGCCCTGTCGGCCCGCAGCTTCGCCAAGGCCGAAGAGGTCAAGGCGCCCTGGTATGAGGCCGACTGGATGTCGCCGCTGATCCGCAATGTCTCGGCCCTGCTGGTCGCGCTGCTGGTGATCTTCGGCATCGGCCGCCCGCTGCTCAAGCGCCGCGCCGCCGCCCAGGAAGCGAAGGTCGTGGAGACCGCCGAAGCCGGGCAGCGCCTGGGCCGCGAAATCTCGGGCGAACTGACCAAGCAGGCGACCGAAAATCCCGATCCCAGCCGTCCGGTGACGCTCGACATGATCTCGTCCACCTATGACTATGCCCAGCGCGCCGACCTGATCCGCAACTTCGTGAAGCAGGACCCCGATCGCGCGGCCCTGGTGGTCCGCGACCTTCTGAAGGAAGGGAAGAAGGAAAATGCCTGAGATCGTCCCCGGCCGTCCCGAGGCGCTCAAGGGCAGCGCCGCCGCCGCCGTCCTGTTGATGCTGTTCGATGAGGATGAGGCCGCCCAGATCCTGTCGCGCCTGGAGCCCGAAGAAGTCCGTCAGCTCGGCTATGCCATGTATGACGTGCAGGATGTCGATCCGGAGGAAGTGAACGAGGCGCTCGACCATTTCGTCACCAAGGCCAAGAAGCGCACCACCATCGGCTATGGCGCGACCCGCCATATCCGCGGCGCGATGACCAAGGCTCTGGGCGAGGAACGGGCCGAAACAATCCTGGCCCGCATCACCCCGCCGACCCGTTCCACCCAGCTGGAAATGCTGAAGTGGATGGATGCCAAGGAAATCGCCGTCCTGATCGAGATGGAGCATCCGCAGATCATGGCGATCGTGCTGGCCCATCTGGAAGCGCCGGTCGCCGCCGACGTGCTGCAACTGCTGCCGACCGAATATCAGGAAGAGATCGTCTACCGCATCGCCACGCTCGGCCCGGTGTCGAACGAGGCGCTGGACGATCTGGAGCAGTTGCTGCTGCGCGGTCCGGTGAACAAGCAGGGTGCGGCGTCGCAGCGCGGCGGCACGGTCGAAGCGGCCGCGATCATGAACAATGTCCGCAAGGACAATGAGCAGCGGATCATGAAGGCCGTCGCCAAGCGCGACAAGATGATCGCCCAGACCATCGAAGAGGAAATGTTCGTCTTCGATAACCTGATCGACATGGATGACAAGAATCTGGGCACGCTGATGCGCACCGTCGACAGCCAGGTGCTGGTCGTGGCGCTCAAGGGCGCGAACGACATGCTCAAGGCCAAGATCTTCAGCTGCATGTCGGCCCGCGCCGCGCAGGCGATCGCCGACGAGATCGAGGAACGCGGCCCGATCCGCCTGGCTGAAGTCATCGACGCGCAGAAGCTGATCATCGCCACCGCCCGCCGCATGGCGGATGCCGGCACCATCATGCTGGGTGGCAAGGGGAACGACTTTGTCTAAGATCTGGGCCGCCGAAGCCAGTCATGACGTATCGAGCGTGCCGATGATCGGCGTTGGCCAGGTGGCCAGCAACGGCTTCCGCAGCCTCTATTCGGCGCTGCCCGGCGACGTCGTCGCGGCGCCCGCCCGCGCGCCGATCCATGCCGAACCGGAGACCGATCCGATCGACGAAGCCCATATGGCGGGCTTCTCGCAGGGTTTCGAGGAAGGCTATCGCGCCGCCGGTGAGGATCAGGCGAACGAGATCGAGGCGCGCAACCGCCTGACCGCCGCGCTCGAAATGCTGGCGCCGGCGCCCAGCGGCAGCCTGTCGACCATGTTGTCGGCCACGGTCGTCCGCCTGGTCGAACAGATTGTCGGCGAAGTGCAGATCGATCTCGACCGGCTGACCCAGCGCTGCGAAGCGGTCGCCGCTTTCATCGACGACAGCAGCGACAAGAGCGCGCTGCATCTGCATCCTGACGACGTCGCCCTGCTCGAAGGTGAGCAGATCGGCGTGCCGCTGGTGTCGGACAAGAGCATGCAGCGGGGCTGCGTGCGCCTCGAAACCGCCGATGGCTGGGTCGAGGATGGCCCGGACGTTCGTCTGGCGCGCCTGCGCGCCCTGATGGACGACATGGAGGGTAAGGCATGATCCGCGCCGAGCTGGCGCAGGCCGAAACCCTGTTCGAGCATCTTCAGGTCCAGAATCGCCAGCCGCGCCATGTCGGCCGTCTGGTCAGCCATGATGCCGGCATGCTGGAAGTCACCGGCTTCCGCCGTCCGATCGGTTCGGGCGCCCGCGTCCTGGCCAGCGACGGGTCGGTCTGTCGCGCCGAAGTCGTCGGCTTTCGTGGCGAACGCACTTTGCTGGTGCCGCTCGACGCTGACGCGCCGCTGGAAAACGGCATTCGCGTCGAACCCGACAGCCAGGCCAATATGGTGCAGGTGGGCGAGGGGCTGATTGGCCGCGTCATCGACGCCATGGGCCAGCCGCTCGACCGCAAGGGGCCGATCATCGCCGGCGGCGTCTGGCCGCTCAACGGTGTGAAGGGCAATGTCCTCGATCGCGGCCGCGTGACCGAGCCGTTCGACCTCGGCGTGCGCGCCGTCAATGCGCTGCTGACCGCCGGACGCGGCCAGCGCATCGCCATCATCGCCGGCTCGGGCGTCGGCAAGTCGGTGCTGATGGGCCAGATGATCGCCGGCGCGGAAGCCGATATCGTCGTCACCGGCCTGATCGGCGAGCGTGGCCGCGAGGTCAGCGACTTCCTCGAAACCAAGCTCAAGCATGCGATGCACAAGAGCATCGTGGTGGCCGTGCCGGCCGACCATCCGCCGGTGCTGCGCCTGCGCGCCGCTGCCCGCGCCACCGCCATCGCTGAATATTTCCGCGCCCGCGGCAAGAAGGTGCTGTTGCTGATCGACAGTCTCACGCGCTGCGCCCATGCCCAGCGCGAGATCGGCCTGGCGCTCGGCGAACCGCCGGCGATGAAGGGCTATCCGCCTTCGGCTCTGGCGCTGATCCCGCGTCTGGTCGAACGCGCCGGCGTCGACGCCCGCACCGGCGGCTCGATCACCGCGCTCTACACCGTGCTGGCCGATGGCGACGACACCGACGATCCAATCGTCGATGCCGCCCGCGCCATTGTCGACGGCCATTTCGTGCTGTCGCGCAGCCTGTCGGAACAGGCGATCTTCCCGGCGATCGACATCGGCAAGTCCCTGTCGCGCGTGATGGCCGACGTCGTGCCCGACGAGCATCGTCAGGCCGCTGCCGCCTATCGTCGCCTCTGGGCCGCCTATGAGGAAAATCGCGACCTTATCCTGATGGGCGCCTATCGTCCCGGCAATGATCCGGTGATCGACGAGGCGGTGCAGCGTCGTCAGGAAATTCTGAACTTCATCCGCCAGGACCAGAAGAGCCGGATCGACCTTGATACCAGCGCGAACGCGCTGATCGCGGAGTTCGGCGCGTGAAGGGGCTGGTGTCCCGTCGCCATCGCGTGCTGCGCGTGCGCCATGTCCAGCATGCCATGGCCATGGCCGAGACCGCGCGCGCCCGCGACGAGGCGGAGGGGATCGCCACCAACCTCGAACGTTTGCGCCGGGTGCGCGGCGAGTTGTTCGGCGTTCAGGGCGGCGCGACCGGTGCCTCCTTCGCCTCGATGCAGGAACTGGCCAGCCGTCTGGAGCAGGCCGGTCGCCAGCTCGACGGCGCGCTCTACGACGCCCGCCGCAAGGTGGAGGCGAAGGAAGGGCTCAGCATCGCGGCCAACCGCGAGAAGGAAATTGCCGCGCGCCTGAAGGATCGGGCTCGCGTCGCGCTGGAAGAATGGCGCGAGAACAAGCTTGCCGCGCTGCCGCGCTATCGCCGCATGCAGCGCACGGGGGACAATTGACATGACCATGCTCGCCAGCCTCAAATCGCTGCTCTTCTCCTCGACGCCGCTGGCCGGTGCGACGGCGGCCGGTGCTTCGGCCGTGGCCGATGGGGCGGCCGACTTCGCCGCGCTGCTGAGCGATGTCGATGGCGCGCCGCAGCCGGCTGCGCCTGCCACGACCGTGGGCGCGGCCGCTTTGCCGGTGGCTGAGGCGGTGGAGGGCGATGCGCCGGTAGTGACGCCCGAAGCAATCGAGGCGCCGGCTCTGCCGGACACCGCCGAATTCCTGACCCAGCGGGCCATGCCGGTCCAGCCGGTCGCAGAACCGGCGCTGCCGGTCGTTGCGGCCGCTTTGCCGGTTGCCGAACCGGTCCTGCCCGTCGCTGCGCCGGTGCAGGTTCAGGCGGCCATCGCGCCCGTATTGGCCGAGCCAGCCCCGATCGTCCTGCCCGAAGGCGAGGCTGTCGCCGAAGCCCTCCCGCTGCCTCTGCCGACCCCGGCGCTGGCGCTCGCGCCTGCGCCTGCCGATATCCAGGCACCGGCGCCGGTTCCGACCGCCGATGTGGCCCTGCCGCTGCCGGTTGACGCTGAAGGCCCGATCGCGCTTGCCCTTGCGGACGCTCCGATCAAGACCGCGTCGACGCACGCGTCGCAGCCTCTGCCGGCTGCGATGGTCGCGCCCGAGGCCGACGACGTCGCCGATGGTGACAGCGAAGCTGACATAGTGACGGCCGATGTGCCCGTCGATAGCGACGCGCCGATTGTCGCCGATCCGATTGTCCATTCCTTGCCTGCTGCACTCCCCCCCTTGCCGCAGGCGCCGATCGATGCCCCCGCATCTTCGGCTCCATCCGCGCCGACCCGGGAGATGCCTTTGAGCGTGTCTCCTTCGCTGTCACCTTCATTGTCCCAAACCCAGGCCCCTTCGAAACCGGCCGTGGGACAGGAAGCGGTGACGGCCCCGGTGGTCGGCGCGGATGGGCAGGATGACCAGACCGTTGCAGCGCCCATGGTGGCGCCTGCAATGACGCCCGAACTGGTCGCTGCCATGATCCCGGCGCAGCCTGCGCCAGCCGCTAATGCGGTCCCGAATGTCGTGCAGGCCCCGGTCCAGGCCGCGCCGCAGCTCGCGATTGCACCGCGCCCGGTCGAGCAGGTCGTGCCCGCCGTCGCCGCAGCGCCGGAGGTCAACCCTGACATGCCGGCGGAAATGGTCGAGGCGGCCGCCAAGCCGACCGACAAGACCGCGCCTGGAGCTGTAACCAGCAGCCCGGAAGAGGGCGATGTCGAGGTCGCATCCGGCACGGACCTTCCCGCCGCGCCCGTAGCCGCCAAGCCGGAAGCCCTGTCGCTGCTGCAACTGGTGCGCGACCATATGAACCGCCGGGCGACACCAGTGCGCGACAGCGCCGATGCGGCAGCGCCGATCAGCGATCGCACGCCGGACAAGGCGGCCACGGCCGTCGATCCGCTGGTCGTCGCCACCCCGGCCGCGCTCCATCATGGCTCGGAAGCCTCGGTGCCTCAGGCCGCCACGCCCCAGGCAGCTTCGCTCACCCCGGCGGCGATGCCGACGGTCGACCTGTCGGCCAGCCTTGGCCAGCAGGTGGTCGATATGGGCGTGTCGGGACAGTGGATTGACGGGCTGGCCCGCGACATTGCCGGCCTGTCGGCCAATGGCGCACAGGGCCGGTTCCAGATCAATGCCGACCAGCTTGGCCCGATCCAGGTCGACATCCGCCAGGATGGCGATGGCGCGGCGGTCAGCCTGACCGTCGCCAGCGAGGCGGCGGAAATGGCGCTGCGCCAGGATAGCGACCGGCTGAAGCTGGACGCGGGCCTTGCCGCCGTGCGCATCCATGAGGTGAAGATCGAGCGTGCGCCGCATGTCGCCGAAGCGGCCAAGGCCGATAGCAATGGCCAGACCGGCAGCCAGTCGAACGGCCAGCAGGGCAATGCCTCTCAACAGCAGGGCGCCTGGCAGGGTGCCGGCCAGATGGCGGGCCAGTCGATGGGCCAATCCTCGTCGCAGGGCCGCTGGCAGGGCCGCGAAAATAATGGCCTTGGCCATAAAGCCGGGAGCGATCCGGCCGTTCTTAACCATGGTGACACCGGCGATAGCGCCGGTGACGTCCGCCGCGCGCGCTACGCCTGACGGCCGGGACGGGATATTCCAGGGGACGTGAACGATGAGCGATGAACCCAAGGCGAAGAAGAAGAAGGGTGGGGGGATGAAGCTCATCCTGCTGGTCGCCGTCGCCATGGTGGTGGGCGGTGCCGGCGCTGCGGGCGGGCTGTACGCCGCCGGCTTCTTCAGCCCCAAGGCCGAAGGCCCCAAGGAAGATCCCAACAAGCCCGTGCTCGTTCTGGCGGGTGAGGATGCGCAGGCTGTCGCCACCGCCCATGGCTGGGCCGGTGAAGGCGGCGGTGGTGGTGGCGAAGGCGGTGGCCATGCGAGCGCCGGTGGCGAGGGGCATGCCCCGTCGGCCGCCCATGCGCCGGGCAAGGGCATCGACCTGCCCGCGCCGGCCAATCCGACCGCCTATCAGGCCACCTATTTCCAGCTCCAGGCGCCCTTCACGTCGAACATGACGGACACCGACGCCTTCGCCCAGATCACCGTCGCGGTGTCGACCTATTATGACTATCGCGTGATCGCCGCGATCAAGATGCACGAGATGGCGATTCGCAGCCAGGTGCTGATGATGCTCGCCGAACAGCCCGAAGAGCAGCTGGTCACGCCCGACGGCAAGCGCATGCTGCAAGGAAAAATCCGAGGCATCATCAACGATGTACTCAAGCAGAAGACCGGCTATGGCGGTGTCGATAACGTTTATTTTACCAATTTCGTTATTCAATAGCGCTGCCTGAACGCTGGGAAGTCCCCTGGCCGAGGGCAGGGGACAGACATGAATCACGTTCAATCCTTCGCCTTCGGGCGGGGGGACGCGCAAGCTCCGGTAATGCTGTCGGGCCTCGACCGGCTGGGTGAAAAGCTCGGCCGGCGTATCCGTGCGCTGATCGAACCCATTTCTGGCATCCGCCCGCATGTCGTGGCCGAGGATGCACGGGTCGTGGAGTTTGGCGCCTGGTCGGCCGGCGCTCCCAATTTCTGCAGCCTGTCCATCTATCGCCTGCTGCCCCTGAAGGGGCAGATGCTGCTGTGCATGGACGCCACCATGATCTCGACCCTGGTCGACTGCTTCTATGGCGGCCTTGGCAACCGGGCGCTGCCCGCGCGCGGCGAGTTTACCCCGACCGAGGACCGGCTGATCGCCCGCCTGTCCGAAACCATCATGGCCCGCATGGTCGAATGCTGGTCCGACGTCCTGCCCCTGGAACCCGGCCTGCTGCTGCGTGAAACCGGCATCGGCTTTGCTGCCGCTGCCCAGCCCGCCGACCAGATGGTGGTGCAGCGCTTCCGCGTCGGCCTGGACCGCGATCGCGAATGGTCGATCGACATGGTCTTCCCGCTGGCGGCACTGCGCGGCGTCGAGGCGTTGATGGGCAGCAAGGTCGCAAGCGACGACGAGCATGTCGATCCGGTATGGCAGGCCCGCGTGGCGCGCCGCATGCGCGACATCCGCCTGCCGGCCCGCACCGTGCTGGCCCGCCCCAATCTCTCGCTGGCGGAGCTGATGCAGCTCAAGGCCGGCGACATCATACCCGTGACGATCGGCCGCAGCCTGCCGCTGATCGTCGGCGACAGGATCGTCGCGCACGGCACGATCGGTGAACAGGATGGCCGTGCCGCCTTCCAGATTGAAAAGATTGCACAGGGACCGGAACAATGAGTGATATGAGCGACGCCCCGATGATGGATCCCCGTGGGGAAGACAGCGCCAGCCGCATGGCGGCGAACCGCCAGTTCAAGCTGCTGGCCGATATTCCGGTGCGCATGTCGGTGGAGGTCGGATCCACCTCGCTGCGCCTGGCCGAAGTCATGGACCTGGCCGAAGGCAGCATCGTGGAACTGGATCGCCAGGCCGACGAACTGCTCGACATCATGGTCAATGGCGCGCTGATCGCCAAGGGCGAGGTTGTCACGGTGAACGGCCGCTATGGCATCCGCATCGTCGATATCGCCGCCACCGAAACCCGCATGGCCGGGGTCGAACGGCGCGGCTGATCGCAGGGCCGTGCTTTTGCGCTTGCCTTGCGGCCCATTCTTGCGGATCGGATGACGCATTAACCTAAACGCGGGGCGCGTGCATGTTCTGGTATTTCGTCAAATTGCTGATCCTGCTGCCGCTTGTGGGCGGCATGGCCTTTGGTGCCTTGTGGCTGTGGCGCAAATATCAGCCCGGCATGATGGTCGGCCAGAATGACCGGTCGTTGAAGCTGCTGGAAGCGCTGCCGATGGGTACGTTCGGCAAGCTGGCCGTGGTCGAGTTCGAGGGCAAGAAGATCCTGCTGTCGGTCACCCGTGGCCGGATCGAGAAGATCGCGGAAGGCGACCCCTATCGTGCGCGCTAGTCACTGGCTGGTCGGCGGCATCCTGCTGACCGCCGGGCTGATGCTGGTCGATCCTGTGCTGGCGCAGGCGGTGCCGGCCGCGCCGGCGCCGGTCGACAATGGCGGCGCGCTGACCCGCGCGATGGGACAGATTTCGGGCGACGGCCGCTCGCTGTCGCTGTCGCTGCAGATCCTCGTCCTCATGAGCCTGCTGTCGGTCCTGCCGTCGCTGATCCTCATGATGACCAGCTTCACCCGGATCATCATCGTCCTGTCGCTGCTGCGCCAGGCGCTGGGCCTGCAACAGACGCCGCCCAACCAGGTGCTGGTCGGGCTTGCACTGTTCCTGTCGCTGTTCGTGATGCGGCCGGTGATCGACCAGATCAACGGCCAGGCCTATGATCCCTATGGCAAGGGCCAGATCTCGATCGAGGAAGCGGTCGGCCGTTCGGGCAAGGTGCTGCACGGCTTCATGGCCAAGCAGACGCGCGAGAGCGACCTCAAGCTGTTCGCCAATATGGCGGAGGCTCCGGCCTTCCGCACGCCCGACGACATTCCCTTCACGATCCTGCTGCCGGCCTTCGTCACCAGCGAGTTGAAGACCGCGTTCCAGATCGGCTTCATGATCTTCCTGCCCTTCCTCATCATCGACCTGGTCGTCGCATCCACCCTGATGGCGCTGGGCATGATGATGCTGTCGCCCACGATCATCTCCATGCCCTTCAAGCTGTTGCTGTTCGTGCTGGTTGATGGCTGGGCGCTGACGATGGGGTCGCTCGCCGGCTCCTTCGCGACATAGGAGGGCGGCAATGGAGAATGCGGATTTCTTCATGGGCCTGGCACAGCATGCGCTGTGGATCACGGCGTTGGCGACGGCGCCGATCCTGATTCCGGCGCTGGTCGCGGGCGTGCTGATCGGCATGGTCCAGGCCGCGACGTCGATCAACGAGCAGACGCTCAGCTTCATTCCCAAGATTCTGGTCGTGGGTGCGATGCTGACCCTGTTCGGCGGGTCGATCATGGTGCTGATCGCCGACTTCACGCGCGAGATATTCGAGCGGATACCGGACCTCCTGCAATGATCGCGCCCGGCTTCGCAGGCGTCGAGACGCAATTGTGGATCTGGCTGATCGCCATGATCCGCCCCGGTGCCGCCTTTCTGGCCGCGCCCGTCTTCGGTGCGCCCGCGATGCCGCTTCAGTTGCGCCTGATCCTGTCGCTCGCGCTTGGCATGGCGGCGCTCAACAGCGTCACCATCCAGTTGCCGCATGACGGCGTCGCCAGTTTCGAAGGCGTGATGCTGGTCGCCGGTGAGGTGCTGACGGGCCTTGCCATGGGTTTCGCCGTGCAGATCGGCTATTCCGCCGCCTTCGTCGCGGGCGAGGCGATCGCCAACACCATGGGGCTGGGCTTTGCCGCAATGGTCGATCCGGGATCGGGACAGGGGACGCAGGCGGTCGGCCAGTTCCTGTCGATCCTCTCGACCTTCCTGCTGCTGGCGATGGACGGCCATCTGCTGCTCGTCAGCTTCGTGGTGCAGAGCTACAAGGCGCTGCCGCCGGGCGCGGCGATGCTCAGCAATGATGCGGTCTGGCACATGATCCAGTTTGGCGGCTCGCTGCTGGGTGCCGGGGTCACGATCGCGCTGCCGGTCGGCTTTGCGTTGGTGTTGGTGCAGATCGTCATGGGCATGCTGGCGCGCACCGCGCCCGCGCTCAACCTGTTCGCCGTCGGCATGCCGATGGCAGTGATGGCGGGGCTGGTGCTGCTGGCGATGGCGGTGCCGGTGATGGGCGAGGGGATCACCATCGCGCTCAAGTCGGGGCTGGAACAGGCCCGCGCCATCTCGGAAGGACGCTGAGCCATGGCGGGCGGATCCGAGGGCGGCGAAAAGACCGAAAAGCCGACACAGAAGAAATTGCAGGATGCCGCCAAGGAAGGCGACATCCTCCAGTCCCGCGAACTGGGGACGGCCCTGGTGGTGATGGCCGGCATCGGCTGGCTGGCGGTTGCCGGGCCGGGCCTGATCGACGCGCTGTCGGGCATGCTGACACGGGCGTTGCGCTTCGGGCGCGAGGATATCGTGAACTTCTCGCCCGTCACGCGCGGCACCGGCCTGCTGGCGGACATCGCGCTGCCGGTGGGCGGCGTATTGCTCGCGACCTTCTTTGCCGCGATCGCGGCGCCGGCGCTGCTCGGATCGCTGGGCTTTCGTCCCGGTGCCTTCGCGCCCAAGGCGTCGAAGATGAACCCCGCTTCTGGCCTCAAGCGCATGTTCGGCGCGCAGGGGCTGATCGAACTGGTCAAGTCGATTGCCAAGGTCGGGCTGCTGGGCGCGGTCGGCTTCTGGATGATCTGGGACCGGCTGACCGCGATCATCGGCTTGGGCAAGGCCGGCGTCGGCAATGCGATCAGCGACCTTGGCAACATGTTCATCCTGGTCTGCCTGGTGATGGCGGGCGGGCTGTTCGTGATCGCCGGCATCGACGTGCCGATGCAGATTTTCCAGCGCGGCAAGCGGCTGGGCATGAGCAAGCAGGACATCAAGGACGAGCATAAGGAAAGCGAAGGCTCGCCCGAGCTGAAAGGGCAAATCCGCCGGCGCCAGTTCGAGGTGCTGAACGGATCGACCCGCCAGGCGGTGGCGGAGGCTAGTGTCATCATCACCAACCCGACCCATTTTGCGGTGGCGCTGCGCTATCGGCCCGGCGTGGATGCCGCGCCGGTTGTGGTTGCGCGCGGCTGTGACGCGATCGCGGCCTCGATCCGCGAACTGGCCGAGGATCATGGCGTGTCGGTGCTGCAATATCCCGAGCTGGCGCGCGCCATCTACTTCACCTCGCGCGCTGGCGAGATCGTCAATGAAGGCCTCTACATGGCGGTGGCGACGGTGCTGGCCTTCGTCTTCCGGGTCGAGAACAAGATGGCGACGGAAATGGACCGTCCGTTCATTACCGTGCCCGAAGATCTGCGTTTCGATCCGGATGGAAAGAAATTGTAGAGAATTTGCTGATACTTGGCAGTTGATCGAAGAAATAGGGCGATGGTGAATTAAAGTTTAGCCACGCTTGTCCGTATTCTGTTTACGGGGACGCATTAGGATGGTGCGTCATGAACGAGTATTTTTCGCGTAGCGAGATTTCGCCAGTGGATCGGAGCGTCGTTCGCGCGCCGGTGCCGGCTGCGGCCGTTCAACCGGTTTCAGCGACGGAATCGGCAACCGAGCAGGGCAACATGTCTGCCAGCGATGCGCGCAGGCAGGAGAGTTTTGCGGTCGGTATCGTTGCGGTCGACGAGGATGCCGCCGGCGCCGCCGAATATGCCCGCATCCATGCCCGGATCGCCGATATCCTGGCCGACATGCGCACCGGGCAGGGGGACTTGTCGGTGGATGGTGCATCCGCCGCCGTCCAGGCGATGATGCCGCAGCCCTTCATCTACATTCCGCTGCCGCCCGCCACGCGCGAGGCGGTGGAACAGGCCGCCGATCTGGCCAAGCGGATCGCCCAGCAGGCCAGCTATGCCTATGCGGCCCAGGCGCATGTCGCGCGCGGAACCGTCGACCAGATCCTGTCCGCATCGGCGATCTGATCGCGGCCATGTCCGCTTTTTTGCGGGCTTTGCCATCAGCTTGAAAATCATTCCTAAACATCTTCGCGCTACGGCCGTTCTCTCATTTGAAAGGACGGCCCATGGCAACGACGACGACATCGGTAGGGAGCAGCATCCTGTCGGCGCTGGGTGCCAATTCGGGCATCGACACGAGCGCGCTCGTCACCAGCCTGGTCAGCGCGACCCGCGACCCGCGCCAGTCCGCCATCACCACCCAGCAGACGACCAACGACGCCCGCATTTCGGCGCTGGCGTCGGCCATCAGCTCGCTCGACACCTTCGCCGATGCGCTCACCAGCGTCCTGTCGGGGGCCGAATATACCGGCACGCCCAATTCGACCAACACCAACATCGCGTCGGTCAGTCTGCTGAGCGGCGGCACGCCGGCTGGCCTGCCGGCGCAACTGGTGGTGAAGTCGCTGGCGACCGCCCGCATCTTCGCCTCGGCCGCGACCAGCAGCGCCACCAGCAGCACGGCGGTCGGCACCGGCTCGCTCACCATCACGACGGCGGGCGGCAAGACCGCCACGATCACCGTCGATTCGAGCAATAACAGTTTCTCCGGCCTGGCTTCGGCGATCAACGCTGCCGACATCGGCGTGACCGCGAGCGTCGTCACCGATGCGCAGGGCACGCGGCTGGTGTTCAAGGGCGAAACCGGCGCGGCCAATGATTTCACCATCACCAGCTCGGCCGACAGCTCGACCAGCGTTCTCGCCGGTCTCAACAGCAGCGCGATGACCTCTACGTCGGACCCGGCCAATGCGAAGATCACGCTCGACGGCACCGACTATGAATATGCCAGCAACACCATCGACGATGCGATCCCCTATCTGCGGATCGAACTGACTGCGGCGGACGTCAACAGCACGGTCAACCTGACCATGACCCAGCCGACCGCGACGATGAAGGATCTGCTCCAGGAATTTGTCGACGCCTATAACACGCTGATGAAGGCGCTGAACACGTCGACCTCGACCGGCACGGATTCGTCGACCGCGGGCGTCCTCAACGGTGTGTCGGCGGTGCGCGACATGAAGTCGCAGCTCTCGAAGATCACCTCGACCCAGCTTGCCTCGACAGGCAGCTACAAGACGCTGGCCGATATCGGCATCGCGACCAACCGCGACGGCACGCTGACGCTCAACACCGACACGCTGGACAAGGCGCTGGCCGCCGATCCGGCGGGCATCACCAAGATGCTCAACCCCGCCAAGTCGACCGCCGACAATCTGGGCCTGTCGGGCCTGATGGACAGCGTGCGCGACAATATCGAGCTGGAAAACGGCCCGATCAAGGCGGCGCAGGACCGTTATGAGAAGCTGGCCGACAGCCTGACCGAACAGCTCGAAAAGCTGGACGAGGACATGGCCGACTATGAGACGCGCCTGACTTCCATCTATTCGGCAATGCAGACCAAGCTGTCTGCGCTCAACGCAACCCAAAGCTATCTCCAGCAGCAGATCGATGCCTGGAATAGCAGTGACGATTAAACGGGGATTTTGACGCATGTTCTATAATCACAGCTTTGCGGGTACGGCAGCGGCACGGCGCTATGCGGCGGTGCATTCGGGCAGCCGGATCGAGGGCGCCACGCCCCACGCGCTGGTCAAGATCCTGTTCGACGAACTGTTGATCGCGCTCGATGCCACGGCGCTGGCCGAACGCAATGGCGACCGGCTGAAGGTATCCGACAAGCAGGCGCGCGCCATGTCGATCCTGTTCGCGCTGGAAGCCAGCCTAGACTTCGACAAGGGCGGCGATATCGCCACCGGCCTGGCGCGCATCTATCGCGAGGCCCGCCGCCTGCTGCTGGTCAGCGCCAAGGAGCATGATGCCGCGCCCGTCGAGCAGGCCCGCGCCATGGTCGGCGAGATTGCCGATGCCTGGAGCCAGATCGGCCAGCCCTGATCGCTCACGGGGCGATCAGTCCATAGGCTGCCGACTGGCCCGGTTGCGGGGTTGCACCCCCTTCCGGTGGCCTGTATAGGCGGCACTCGCACAAGGGCGGCCCGGCGGGGGCCGCCTTTTTGCGTTATATCCAATGCGCACGGACGCGCAGCATCAACCCAGAAAGGGAAGGCACATGTCGATTACGCCGCTCATGCCCGTTTACCCCCGGTGCGATGTGCGTCCGGTCCGAGGCGAGGGCTGCTACCTGATCGGGGAGCGCGGCGAGCGCTATCTCGACTTCGCCAGCGGTATCGCCGTCAATCTGCTGGGCCATGGTCACCCCAGGCTGGTGAAGACCATTGCCGATCAGGCTGCGACGCTGATGCATATCTCCAACCTCTACGGTTCGCCGCTGGGGGAGGAATTTGCGCAGAAGCTGGTCGATAACAGTTTCGCGGACACCGTCTTCTTCACCAATTCGGGTGCCGAAGCGGTCGAGTGCGCGATCAAGACCGCGCGCCGCTATCATTATGCCAATGGGCAAGCGCACCGGCACAAGATCATCAGCTTCGACAACGCCTTCCACGGCCGCACGCTGGGCACCATTTCGGCGACCAGCCAGCCCAAGATGCGCGACGGGTTCGAGCCGCTGCTGCCCGGTTTCCAGGTCGTGCCCTTCAACGATCTCGACGCGGCGCTGGCGGCGATCGACGACAACACCGCCGGCTTCCTGCTGGAACCGGTGCAGGGCGAAGGCGGCGTGACTCCGGCAACCCAGGCATTCCTGGCCGGCCTGCGCAAGGCGTGCGACGAGCATGGCCTGCTGCTGATCCTGGACGAAGTGCAGTGCGGCTATGCCCGTACCGGCACCTTCTTCGCCCATGAACAATATGGCGTGAAGCCGGACATCATGGCGGTGGCCAAGGGCATCGGCGCGGGCTTCCCGCTCGGCGCCTGCCTCGCTACCGAGGATGCGGCCAAGGGCATGGTGTTCGGCACCCATGGTTCCACCTATGGCGGCAACCCGCTTGCCATGGCGGTGGGCATTGCGGTGCTGGAAGAGGTGCTGGCGGACGGCTTCCTGGAGCAGGTGACGGCCATGGGCGCGCGTCTGCGCTCCGCGCTGGAGCAGATGATCCCGAACCATGACGACATGTTCGAGGATGTGCGCGGCATGGGGCTGATGCTAGGTGTCAAGATGAAGGACGCCTATGACGCGCGTGCCTTTGTCGGCCATCTGCGCGACCATCATGGTTTCCTGTCAGTGTCGGCGGGCCAGAATGTGCTGCGCATCCTGCCGCCGCTCGTCATCGACGAAAGCCATATCGCCGAGTGCATCGAGAAGATTTCCGCCGGTGCGCGGAGCTTCGCGGACGCCAAGGCGGCCTGACCATATAGTTTCCGTTCGCCCTGAGCGAAGTCGAAGGGTATCGCCGAGCGCAGCGAGGTGCCTTCACTTCGTTCAGGCGGGGGCTTCGACTTCGCTCAGCCTGAACGGGTTAGAGGTTGTTTCCAATGACCAAGCATTTCCTGAATCTCACCGATGCGGGCGGCGACGCGATCGCCGCGATGATCGCCGACGCCATCGACCGCAAGGCGGCGCGCGCGGGCAGGCCCAAGGGCTGGGTCGACGCCGATGCGCCGCTGGCCGGCCACACGCTGGCGATGATCTTCGAAAAGAACAGCACGCGCACCCGCGTCAGCTTCGACATGGCGATCCGCCAGTTGGGCGGCAATTCGCTGATCCTGGACGGCGCGACCAGCCAACTCGGCCGTGGCGAAACCGTCGCCGACACCGCGCGCGTGCTCAGCCGCATGGCCGATGCGATCATGATCCGCACCGACGATCATGCCAAGATCGAGGAAATGGCGGAATATGCCAGCGTCCCGGTCATCAACGGCCTCACCGACCTTTCGCACCCCTGTCAGATCGTTGCCGACCTGCTGACGGTGGTCGAACATGGCCTGGCGCTGCCGGGCAGCCAATGGGCCTGGCTGGGCGATGGCAACAACGTCCTTCACTCGATCGTCGAAGCGGCGGGCCTGATGAAGTTCGACGTGCGCATGGGCATCCCTGAAGGCTATGATCCCGATCCATCCTTTGCAGCGGCAGCGCAGGCAGCGGGTTCGACCATCACCCTGACCCGCGATGCGGCGAAGGCGGTGGCCGGTGCCGACGTCGTCGTCACCGACACCTGGATCTCCATGGGTCAGGCCCATGCCGATGCGAAGCTGGCGGCGATGATGCCCTATCAGGTGACGCCGGAGCTGATGGCGGGCGCCAAGGCGGACGCCAAATTCCTCCACTGCCTGCCCGCCCATCGCGGCGAGGAAGTGGTCGAGGCGGTGATCGACGGTCCGCAGTCGCTGATCTGGGATGAGGCGGAGAACCGCATCCATGCCCAGAAGTCGGTTCTGCTCTGGGCGCTTGGAAAGCTGTAAGCTCACCCTATATTCGGGCGAAATTTTCCGTTCGCCCTGAAAGATGACGGGGCCCGTCCTGCGCTGGGAAGCGGAGGACGGGCCCTCGCGGCTTTCGGGGCGGGGGGGATCGGAAGGAAATATCGTGACCAGTAGCAATGTCGATCAGGCCCTTGGCTTCACCATCCCCTCGCGCCATGTGCGTGGCCGTTTCGTGCGGCTGGGGCCGGTGCTGGACCAGGTGCTGTCCGCTCATGCCTATCCCCCGGCGATCGAACGGGTGCTGGCGTCCTCGCTGGTGCTGGGCGCGCTGCTCGGCAGCCTGCTCAAGGATGCCGGCGGGCAGTTGACCCTGCAGGCGCAGACCGAAAATGGCGTCGTCAGCCTGCTGGTAGCCGATTACAAGGGCGGCGAACTGCGCGGTTATGCCAAGTTCGATGCCGAGCGACTGGCGGAAATCGGTAGTGATCCGACCCTGTTCGGGCTGTTCGGCAAGGGCTATCTGGCGATCACCTTCGACCAGGCGGCGACCGGCGAGCGCTATCAGGGCATCGTGCCGCTGGATGGATCGTCGCTGGCCGAGGCGGCGGAGCATTATTTCTTCCAGTCCGAACAGATCCCCAGCATCGTCCAGATCGCGACCCGGCATGAGCCGGGCGAAGGCTGCGTCGCGGCGGGCCTGCTGCTGCAGCATCTGCCAGAGGGCGAAGTGGGGCGGGAGCGCCTGCATGTGCGCCACGATCATCCCGAATGGGAACATGTGCAGGCGCTGGCCGGCACGCTGCGCGACGAGGAATTGACCGATCTCGACCTGCCGCTGACCGACATCGCCTGGCGCCTGTTCCATGAGGAGGAAGAGGTGCGCGTCACCGAGACGACGGCGCTCGCCAAGGGCTGTCGCTGTGATCTTGCCCATATTCGCGATGTGATCGGCCGCTTCCCGGCCGACGAGCGGGTGGCGATGGCGGACGAGAAGGGCATTATCGGCGTCGATTGCGCCTTCTGCTCGCGGCTTTTCCCGCTCGCGCTGGACAGTTTCGTCACCCATTGAAAGCCGGCGCGGCGCAATTGCGGCAGGGCCGTTCGCCCCGCGCTATCAAATTGCCGCAATTGCGCGGCACAACAGGATGAAGCATGGCGCCGCTCCCCGGCGCCGATGACAAGGTCTGGACGCAAGATGGCAAGGCTGGGGCTGCAGGCGCTGGGCGCCGCGGCGGCAATGATGATGGCAAGCTGGGCCGGAGCGGCGAACGCGCCGCAACTGGCTGCGCTCGCCAAGCTGGAAACGGGCGAATGGGAATTGCGCCTGCGCGACGATCCGTCCGCGCCGCCCCGCCGCATGTGCGTGACGATGCCGCATCAGTTGCTGGAGCCGGCCAATGCCGGCCCCGGCTGCAAGCCGTTCGTGGTCAGCGATGCGCCTGCTGCCGCCACCGTGACCTTCGATTGCGGGGCGGCCGGCAATGCACGCACCGACCTGCGCGTCGAAACGCCGCGCCTCATCCAGATACGATCGCAGGGGATCAGCGACGGCGCGCCCTTTTCCAACATGGTCGAAGGGCGCCATGTCGGGGCATGCCGCTGACCGGCGGCCCCCTTGCACTGCAACATAACGAGGTCTAGCGCAGCATCATGGTCGCACAGAATGGAAAATTCGCCGTCGTCCTGCTTTCGGGCGGGCTGGATTCAATGGTCGCGGGTGGGCTTGCGCGCGAAGCGGGCTATCGCGTCCTGGCGCTGACGATCGATTATAATCAGCGCCATCGCGTCGAACTGCGCGCCGCGGCCAACGTCGCGACGGCGCTCAATGCCATGTCGCACATCGTGCTGCCGCTTGACCTCACGGCCTTTGGCGGTTCGGCGCTGACTGCCGATATCGAAGTGCCCAAGGGGGGCGTGGGCGATGAAATCCCCGTCACCTATGTGCCGGCGCGCAACACCATCTTCCTGTCGCTGACGCTGGGCCTTGCCGAAGTCGCGTCGGCCAGCGACATCTATATCGGCGTCAATGCGCTCGACTATTCGGGCTATCCCGACTGCCGTCCCGAATTTATCGACGCGTTCCAGAAGATGGCGACGCTGGCGACCAAAGCGGGGGTCGAGGGCCATCCGATCCGCATCAACACGCCGCTGCAGTTCATGACCAAGGCGGACATCGTGCGCGAGGCGCATCGCCTGGGCCTGGATGCCGGCCTCAGCTGGTCCTGCTATGATCCGACGCCTGACAACAAGCATTGCGGCCTGTGCGACAGTTGCCGCCTGCGCTCGAAGGGCTTCGAGGAAGCGGGGCTGCCCGATCCCACCGTCTATGCGACGCGTCCCGGAAAGGCCTGACACATGACCTATGCGGTCAAGGAAATGTTCCTGACCCTGCAGGGCGAAGGCGTGCAGGCGGGGCGGCGCGCGGTATTTCTGCGCTTTGCCGGCTGCAACCTGTGGAGCGGGCGCGAGCAGGACCGGCGCGATGCCGTTTGCCGCTTCTGCGACACCGATTTTGTCGGCACCGACGGTGATGGCGGCGGCAAGTTTGCCACCGCCGATGCGCTGGCCGATGCGGCATTCGCCTTCTGGGGCGAGGGGGAAGGCCCCTATATCGTCCTGACCGGTGGCGAGCCGATGCTGCAGGTGGACGATGCGCTGATCGACGCGCTCCACGCCCTTGGCTTCACCATCGCGATCGAAAGCAACGGCACCTTGCCGGCGCATCCGGGCATCGACTGGGTCTGCATCAGCCCCAAGGCGGGCAGCGATGTGGTCCAGATGAAGGGCAATGAGCTGAAGCTGGTCTGGCCGCAGCCCGATGGCGGCCACAGCCTGGCCGATGTCGCGGCGATGGAGGGCTGGGGCTTCGACCATCTGCTGGTCCAGCCGCTCGATGATGCCCATGCCGTGGACAATGCCCGCGCGGCCATCGATCTGGTGATGGCCCGGCCGCGCTGGCGGCTGACGGTGCAGGCCCATAAATATCTGGGCCTGCGCTAAGTCTTCGTCAGATCAGGGCTGGACGCCTGCCTTCTGGTTCCACTGCTGGTGGCATTCGGGCAGCAGCACGCCCTTCTTCCAGCATTTGGCGTCGAGCGAGGGCAAAGCGAGCTGATAGTTCCAGCCCGGATCGCCATAATATTGCTCGCCGGCATGGACGAGCGACTTCTTGATCGAGGCCAGGCCTTGGCGCGCGACGACGTTGAGCTGGCCGCGATCGGCGAAGATCGCCTGGCGACCGACCGCCGCTGCCGCCTGGCAGAAGCCGCGCTGCGCCTGGACCGTCGAATAGCCCGAATAGATGCGGGTATTATACATGTCGGATGCCGACTGGCCTGGCTTGCCCTTGCCCTTGGTGCGCTGGAAATAGCTGAGCAGCGTCGCCTGGGCTGCGTCCAGTTCGGCGTCATGATGGGCGATCATGGCGTTGTAGTTGCTGACCGACAGCAGGGTCGGTTCGAACTGGCACTGCAGCGCGGCGACGTTGATCGCGGCGCGGAGGTTCCAGGTGAGGCCGGCCTTGATCTCGTCCGCGGTGGCGCCGGGCAGGCCCAGCGCGGTGGCGGCGGCCTCGTCCGTCAGGGCAGGGGCCGACATGTCGGGCGGCGACCAGAAGAATTGCGCGGCGGCCGGCTGCGCGGCGGTGAGCGACGCGGCGGCGATCGTCAGGGCGGCAAAGGCCTGGCGCGAGCGAAAACGGAACGTCATTGAATAAACCCTCTCAGCCGGGGTCTTGACGGCGCGAACGCCCCATTTCCCCATAACGGCATCGACTATAGCGCGGCTGTATCGGAAGTGAACGGCAAAAGCCTCACTGATCCGACACGACTTCCTCATCATTGGCGGGTGCGGTCGCATTGTCCGCCTTGGCCGGCGCAGCGGCCTTGGGTTCGGTGCGGTTTTCCGGCAGGGCCAGCCTGGTGCCCTCGCTCTGCACGCCGTCCAGATCGGTCATGGCGTCGGTGGCGGTGCCATCGACCACTTCCATATCCTTCATCTGCACCGTGTTGCCGCTCTTTTCGCCGCCACCGCCGCAGCCTGCCAGCGGCATGCAGCCGATCAACAGGGCGGCAGTCATCATCCTTGCGTCAAGGCGCATCCGGGTCTCCATAACATGGCTCAACATGCCCGGCGGCCCCCCACCTGGCGAAGTGGCGGACCCTAGCGGGCGGTCCCGCATTGCTCAAGTCCCGTGCCGTCGCCCGATCCGCAGCGCCGCAGCCGGCCGAGAAAGGCAGGGAAATGCGCCTTGAGCGCTGCATCAAGGGCTTCCATCGAGGCATTGCCGCCCAGTGCGGCGATGCTGGTCACAGGAAACTCGCTGATCCCGCACGGCACGATGCCGCCAAAATGGGACAGGTCGGGATCGACGTTGATCGAAAAGCCGTGCAGCGTCACCCAGCGGCGGACGCGAATGCCCAGCGCACCGATCTTCGCCTCGCGTCCCTGCCGGTCGTCGGTCCAGATGCCGATGCGCCCTTCGGCGCGGCGGGCGGCAATGCCCAGATCGGCGAGCGCATCGATCATCCAGCCTTCGAGATGATGGACGAAATTGCGCACATCCTTGCCGCGCTCGCGCAGGTCGATGTTGAGATAGCCGATGCGCTGACCCGGCCCATGATAGGTGTAGCGGCCGCCGCGCCCGGCATCATGGACAGGAAAGCGCGGATCGATCAGTTCGGCCGGATCGGCGCTGGTGCCTGCGGTATAGAGCGGCGGATGCTCCAGCAGCCAGACGCGCTCGCGCGCATCGCCTTCATAAATGGCGGCGGCCCGCCCCTCCATATCGGCAAGGGCGGTGGGATAGTCGACGGGGGCGGCATCGCTGCGCCACTCGACGTCAGGAAAGGGCAGGGGATCGGTCATGGCGCTTCCTTGACTTGAGCGGGGCGAGCGATCAAGTCTCGGGCCGCATTTCGCAGGACAGGGGTAGGCATTAGATATGGCGGCAGTCTCGATCGGCAAGGCGTGGGAGGAGGCGGTTGCCTTCGTCGCCCGCGAAGCGTCGCTGCTCTTTCCCGTCGCGCTGCTGTTCCTGGCTCTGCCGGGGCTGATCCTGCAGGAAATGACGCCGCCGCAACTGGCCGAATGGATGGCCAATCCCCAGCGCACCGGCCTGCCCGACATTCCGCCGGGCTTTGCGCTGGCGACGCTGCTGGGCGTCGTCATCATCTGGTTCGGATCGCTGACGCTGTTTGCGCTGGCGCTTCGGCCGGGCATCAGCGTTGGAGAGGCGTTGCGCCTCGGCTTCGCGCGGCTGCCGGTGCTGCTGGGCACCGCCTTGCTCGCCATGTTCCTGATCGGCGGGCTGATGCTGGCTGCGATTCTGGTCGCTGTGCTGGCCAGCCTGGTCTCGGAGTCCGTGGGCACCAGCATCGGCGCCATCCTCGGCGCCTTTGTCGGTGGCGCCACCATCTTTGCCAGCGTGCGGTTGATGTTGCTCAATCCGGCGGTGATCGATGGCAATCAGGGGGTGGTGCGCTCGCTGCGCCATGCCTGGGCGCTGACGCGGGGCTGTTTCTGGCGGTTGCTGGGCTTCATCATCCTGATCACCCTGCTGTCGGGCATTGCCAGCATGGCGGCGCAGACGATCTTCGGTGCGCTTGCGGGGCTTGCCGCCGGGCCGGAGGCCGCCCGGCTGGTAGGCGGCGTCGCGTCGGCGGCGGTATCGACCGTAATCCAGATTTATATGCTGGTGATGCTGGCGCGCATCTATCGTCAGGCTTCGGCGGGCTGACCGAACATCGGGATCTGCGGCGCCGCTTCGGGCGGCAGCAGGCCCAGCAGGCGCGGATCGGCAAAGGTTTCGATCTCCCGGCCATAGGGGATGAAGCCCGACTTGATGTAGAAGCCGAGCGCCGCCGGACTGTCGAGCGTGCAGGTATGGACCCAGAAGCGCTCCACCCCCTTGCGCCAGGCGAGCGACTTGGCCTGCGCCATCAGCCATTTGCCCAGTCCCTTGCCGTTGAGCGAGGGCACCAGCCCGAAAAAGGCCAGCTCGCATTGCGACGGGCTACGGAAATCCAGCTCCAGCAGGCCGACCTCCACCCCGCGCGGATCGGTGACAGCATAAACCTCGACCAAGGGATCATGCAGGATGGCCGCGAGCTGATCGTCCGGCATCACCAGCCGCGAGAACCACAGCCATGGTTCGCCCACGCGGCGGAACAGGGCGCGATAGGCGGCAAGGTCCGGCGTCTTCCACGGCACCAGCCGCAGTGGTGCGGGCGGGATCGGCGCAGGCCTGGGCCGCTCGCGCATTTCCAGATGGGTGACGATGGTCGCGATCTCGCGCGGATCGACCGGGGTCAGTGCCATCGGATCAGCTCCAGCTCGCCATCGGCGGCAGGCTCATCAGGATTGCGTCGATATTGCCGCCGGTCTTGAGCCCGAACAACGTGCCGCGATCATGGACCAGGTTGAATTCGGCATAGCGGCCGCGCCATTCCAGCATGGTGCGATACTCTTCCTCGCTCCACGCCTCATTCATCCGTCGCCGCACGATTGGCGGGAAGGCCGCCAGGAAGGCGTCGCCGACATCGCGGGTGAAGGCGAAATTGGCGTCGAACGCGGCATCGTCCGCGCATTCGAGATGATCGTAGAAGATGCCGCCGACGCCGCGATGCACGCCGCGATGGGGGATGAAGAAATACTCGTCCGCCCATTGCTTGAAGCGCGGATAATAAGCGGGGTCATGGGCGTCGCAGGCGGCCTGCAACACCGCATGGAAATCCGCCGTATCCTCGTCGCGCGGCAGCGGCGGATTGAGGTCGGCGCCGCCGCCAAACCAGTTCTTGGTGGTATTGAGGAAGCGGGTGTTCATGTGGACGGCTGGCACATGCGGGTTCGCCATATGCGCGACCAGGCTGATGCCGGTGGCGAAAAAGGCCGGATTGTCGGCCGCGCCATGGATGGTCTGGGCAAAGCCGGGGGCAAGATCGCCGGTCACGGTGGAGATGTTGACGCCGACCTTCTCGAAGACCTTGCCCTTCATCACCCCGCGCACGCCGCCACCGCCTTCGCCGGGAGCAACGCCTTCGGCCTCGCGATCCCAGGGGGTATAGGCGAAGCTGGCGTCGCTGCCGGCTTCGCGCTCGATTGCCTCGAACTCCGCGCAGATCCGGTCTCGCAGCGATTCGAACCAGGCACGGGCCGCCTGCTGCTGCGGGTTCAGGGGAAAGCGGATGTCAGGCGTCATGCAGGGAAGCTCCCGGTCTGGCGAAGGGCCTCGGCAACGGCGATGCCGGTGGAAACGGCGATGTTGAGCGAGCGGAAGCCCGGCGCCATCGGAATGCGCACGCGAATATCGGCCAGATTGCGGACATGATCGGGCACGCCCGCGCTTTCCGATCCCATCAGCAAGACATCGTCACTGCGAAATGTCACGTCGGGCAGTCGTTCCGATGCGTGGCTGCTCATCAGCAGCAAACGGCGGCCGGCGGCCCGTCTTTCCGCGTCGAACGCCTCGAAATTGGCGTGGCGCACGACTTCGGCCGATGCGCCATAATCCATTGCCGCGCGCTTCAGCCGGGCATCGGAAAAGGCGAATCCGGTCGGCATGATGATGTCGACGGGCACGGCAAAACAGGCGGCGAGGCGCAGGATGGCGCCGACATTGCCGGCGATTTCGGGCTGGTAGAGAGCGATACGCATGGCTGTCGCATAATGCAGCGCGGCGATTTGTCATAGTCTGGATGACTTTGCGGTTGGCAAAGCCCTGACAGTCCGGTTATCAGACCTTTGACCCACGCCGGGGGGAGGCGGGGTATACCCTAACTCCCTTGATAATCAGGATCACTCAAGGCATTCCGGCGTGAATAGGGAAGTCTTGCAAGGGTAGAGGTGCATGGCGAACTCAGAACAAGTTGACGGGCAGGGTCTATCCGGCGAAGACGGAGTGCGTCGCCGCGATTTCATCAATATCGCTGCGGTGAGCTTCGCAGGGGTGGGCGCCGTCGGCGTTATTCTCCCGCTCATCGATCAGATGAACCCCAGCGCCGACGTATTGGCGCTCGCATCGACGGAGGTCGATCTTTCCGCGATCCAGCCGGGCCAGGCGATCAAGACCACCTTCCGGTCGCAGCCGCTGTTCGTTCGCCAGCTCACCGAAAAGGAAATTGCCGAGGCCGACAAAGTCGACCCGTCCACGCTGCGCGATCCGCAGACGCTGGCGGAACGCACCGTCGACGGCAAGAAGCAGTGGCTGATCACCATGGGTGTCTGCACCCATCTGGGCTGCGTGCCGCTGGGCGCGGGCGAGGGTGAGAATCGCGGCGAATTCGGCGGTTATTTCTGCCCCTGCCACGGCTCGTCCTATGACACGGCCGCTCGCATCCGTAAGGGGCCTGCCCCCAAGAATCTGGAAGTGCCGAAGTATAGCTTCACTTCCGACACTGCCATTCTTGTGGGTTAAGGGGGACCGTCATGAGCTTTCCATGGGCTGAACATTATACCCCCAAGCATCCGCTGATGCAGTGGGTCGACGAGAAGCTGCCGCTGCCGCGCCTCGTCTACAATGCGGTGGGCGCCGGCTATCCGGTGCCGCGCAACCTCAATTATTTCTGGAATTTCGGTGTGCTGGCCGGGCTGGCGCTGCTGATCCAGATCGTCACTGGCGTCGTCATGGCGATGCATTATGGCGCCAACACGCTGGTCGCCTTCGGCACTGTCGAACAGACGATGCGCGACGTGAATGCGGGCTGGCTGATGCGCTATGCCCATGCCAACGGCGCCAGTTTCTTCTTCATCGTCGTCTATCTGCACATTTTCCGCGGCCTCTATTTCGGTAGCTACAAGGCGCCGCGCGAGATGGTGTGGCTGCTCGGCCTCGTCATCTTCCTGCTGATGATGGCGACCGCCTTCATGGGCTATGTCCTGCCCTGGGGGCAGATGAGCTATTGGGGTGCCAAGGTCATCACCGGCCTGTTCGGCGCGATCCCGGTGGTGGGTGAGCCGATCCAGACCTGGTTGCTGGGCGGTTTTGCGCCCGGCAATGCCTCGCTGAACCGCTTCTTCTCGCTCCACTTCCTGCTGCCCTTCGTGATCGCGGCGGTGGTGATCCTGCATATTTGGGCGCTGCATATTCCCGGCTCCTCCAACCCGACCGGTGTTGAGGTGAAGGGCCCGCAGGATACCGTGCCCTTCCATCCCTATTACACCGCGAAGGACGGTTTCGGGGCGGGCATCTTCCTGATCCTGTTCGCGATCCTGCTGTTCTTCGCGCCCAATTATCTGGGCCACCCGGACAATTATATCGAGGCGAACCCGCTTTCGACCCCGGCGCATATCGTGCCCGAATGGTATTTCTGGCCCTTCTACGCGATCCTGCGCGCCTTCACCGTCGACTTCTTCTTCGTGCCGGCCAAGCTGCTGGGCGTGCTGGCGATGTTCGCATCGATCCTGCTGCTCTTCTTCCTGCCCTGGCTCGACACCTCGCCGGTGCGCTCGGGCAGCTATCGCCCGACCTTCAAGACGTTCTTCTGGATCCTGGTGCTCGACGTGCTGATCCTGGGCTATTGCGGCGGTGCGCCGGCGGAAGAACCCTATGTGATGATCAGCCAGGTCGCCGCGGCCTATTATTTCGCGCATTTCCTAATCATCCTGCCGATGATCGCGCGCTTCGAAAAGCCGCTGCCGCTGCCCAATTCGATCACCGAGGCGGTGCTGGCCAAATATGCCAAGGCTGACGGCGAACCCGCCGCAGTCCCGGCCGAATAAGGGGGAAGACAAGCATGGTACGCATCGGCGCATTCCTTGTCGGCCTCTTCTTCGCCGGCTGGCTGCTCATCTCCTTCCTCGTAGGTGCCTATTCCTACGTGGTGGAGCCTCCGGCCAAGACGGTGGAGCATGAGTTCCATCTGGCCCCCAAGCATGTCTCCTTCTCGTTCGACGGGCCGCTGGGTCGCTATGACAATCAGCAGCTCCAGCGCGGCTTCCAGGTGTTCAAGGAGGTCTGCTCGGCCTGCCACAGCCTGAAGTTCGTCGCCTTCCGCGATCTGGCCGGCATTGGCTATAACGAGGCGGAGATCAAGGCGATCGCCAAGAACTGGGCGATCAAGACCCCCAGCGTCGATCCGGCGACGGGTGAGGCCTCGACCCGCGATGGCATTCCGGCCGATTATTTCCCGTCCCCCTTCGCGAACAATGTCGCGGCGGCGGCGGCGAACAATAATGCGATCCCGCCGGATCTGTCGCTGATGACCAAGGCGCGCCATCATGGCTCGGCCTATGTCTATTCGCTGCTGACGGGCTTCCAGGAACAGCCGGCCGAACTGCTCAAGCATTTCCCGGATGCCAAGACGCCTGAGGGGCTGCACTTCAACCCCTATTTCGCCAACCTGAACCTTGCCATGGCGCCGCCGCTGTCGGCCGATGGCCAGGTGACCTATGGCGACGGCACCAAGCCGACCATCGACCAGATGTCGCAGGACGTGGCCGCCTTCCTCACCTGGACGGCCGAGCCGAAGCTGGAAAATCGCCGCCGCGCGGGCGTGGCGACGATCCTCTTCCTGCTGATCGCCACGGGCCTTGCCTATATGGCCTATCAGAATATCTGGGCGGACAAGAAGAAGGCGGCCTGACCGCACTTCTGCCCGACGGCATGAAAGAACGGGCGCGCTTCCTTGTCGGGAGCGCGCCCTTTCCTTATGGGGCTTCAACCATGAGCATCGACAGTCTGACCGCGCTGGTCCGCACCATCCCCGACTTCCCCAAGCCGGGCATCCAGTTCCGCGACATCACGACCTTGCTGGCTGACGGGCCGGGACTGGCCGAACTGATCGACCAGATGGCGAAGGTGGCAGGACCGCTCGACCCCGACCTGATCGTCGGCGTGGAAGCGCGCGGCTTCATCCTGGGCGCGGCGCTGGCGCTGAAGCTGGGCAAGGGTTTCGTACCTGTCCGCAAGAAGGGCAAGCTGCCGGGCAAGACCGTCGGCATCGATTATGTGCTGGAATATGGCACCGACCGGCTCGAACTGCATGAAGGGCAGGTGCCACAGGGCGCGCGCGTGCTGCTGGTCGACGATCTGATCGCCACCGGCGGGACGGCGCAGGCGGCGGCGCGGTTGCTGCGCGAGCAGGGCGCGCAGGTCCTGATGGCGCTGTTCGCGATCGACCTGCCGGATCTGGGCGGGCTTGCCGCGCTGGAGCAGGACGGTGTCCCCTCGCGCGCGATCCTGTTGTTCGAGGGCGACTGATCCCGTCCAGGCGCCGGTTGTCGCTGGCGCCCTTTCGCGTCATGATGCGCCGATCCGATGACGAGGAGCATATGGTCGCTACTTCCCGCTTCCTCCACCGGTTCGGCGCCTGTGTGGCGCCGCTGCTGCTGTCGGCCTGTGCGACGCCCGCGCCCTATCGGGAATTGTCGTGCAGCGCGGCAGTCGCGCCCGCGCTCGCCGCCCCGGATGCGCAGCGGATCACCACCACCCTGTCGGTGCTGACCTATAATATCGAGGGGCTGGGCTGGCCGGCACGCAGCGGACGGGGGCCGTCGCTCAAGCAGATTGGTGCGCGTCTCGCCGAATTGCGCGCGGCGGGCCAGGCGCCCGACGTGGTGCTGTTCCAGGAAATGTTCAGCGGATCGGCGAAGCAGGCGGTGGCCGATACCGGCTATCCGGCGATCGCCGCCGGCCCACATCGCACGACCCGCGCGCGCGGGTCGACCAAGGACAAGCTGCCGGGCAAGTCGCATATCGACCGGGGCGAGATCGGCATTCATTTTTCCGGCAGCGGCCTCGCCGTCGTCTCGCGCTATCCGATTCTCCTGACGCAGCGGCGCGCCTATGGCCGCAAATCCTGTGCGGGCCTGGATTGCCTGTCGAACAAGGGGATCGTGCTGGCCCGCATCGCCATGCCCGGCGTGCCGACGCCGATCGACATCTATGACACTCACATGAACTCGCGCGGGGCGTCCCGCGCGCCCGGACCGCGCAATCTCGCCGCGCATGAGCGGCAGGCACTCGAAGCCTCGGCCTTCATCGATGCCAGCCATGACGACGCCTATCCGCTGATCTTCGGCGGCGATTTCAACATGCGCCATTCCGAACCGCGCTGGGAGAATTTCTCCCGTTACCAGGCGCTCAACCTGGTCCATCGCGTCTGCGCCGATGCCGCGTCAGGCTGCGATGTACGCATGTCCTGGGATGGCGACGAGCCCTGGATGGACACCCAGGATCTGCAATTCTTCTGGCCCGGTGACCGGGTATCGCTCCGCCCGATCCGGGTGGAGGCGATGTTCGATGGCGGGCCGAGCGGGCCGGAACTGTCCGACCATGACGGCTTCCTCGTTACCTATGAACTGTCCTGGCCGCGCGGCGTCGCGGGCCAGCCGGGCGGCTGTTAAAGCGCCTCGCCCAGGGCATCGACGGCCACCGCCAGCTTCTCGTCGATCAGTGAGAGCAGCTGCGTCCAGCCGAGCATGTCTTCAAGCTCGCCCGGCCCATCGGAAATGCCGCGCAACCCCATCAGCGGCACGCCGAAGCGCTGGCAGGCGCGGGCGATCGCAAAAGTCTCCATGTCGACCATGTCGGCGTCTATCGCGGCATATTCCTCGCCACCCACGACATTGGCGCCGGTCGACAGGCGCAGGGCGCGGATTTCGAGCGGCGTGACCAGCGGAATGTCGACCGGATGGTCGATCAGCGGCGTCACCCCCTTGGTGAACCCCAGCCGAGAGGCATCCATGTCGCGCCAGGAGACGCTGGCGACCTGATAGACCTCCCCCAGCATGCCCACCCGCGACCCGGCGGAGCCCAGCGACACGACCAGATCGGGCAGGGTGCCCGCCTGCGCCATCCGGTCGAGCGTCACGGCCATGGCAAGCGCCGCCTCGACCGGGCCGACGCCGGTCATCAGCGGGGTGATCCGGGCTTGCAGATGCGGGCCATATTCGGCGTCGATCGCCATCACGAACAGAATGTTCCGGTCGCCAATCGGAGTGCAGGCTTGGGGAGTGTTCAGGGCAGTCATGGTCATGCCCTTGGCATGCTCAACGACACATGTCCCATATTTTCTGCCGTGGGCGGCGGGGCGGACAAAGGGCAGGAAGCATCGATCAAAAATTGATTTCCGGCGGTTGCTGGAACCATGCAGATAGCAGAGGATGAGCAAGCGGTGAACATGAAGGCGTTTGGCGCCTTTATTGCCGAACAGGGGGTATATGGATGGTCAAGAGATATTCTGCCGCGATTATGGGCGGATCCAATTCTGTCATGAATCTTGGTTATTGGTCGGAATTTCTTTCCAGTATTGAATCAAAATACCAAATCAAGTTGGAGCCCGTTCATAACATGACTGTCGGGGCAACACGCAGTCTGATGGCGGCGACTCAATTAGCCTCAAAGGATTTGCCGGATGATATCGATTATTTTTTTATAGAATATTCTCTGAACGATGAAAGTTGGGAGGGTTCCAGGAATCTCATTGATTTCTGGATGAGGGTAAATGAAGGAATTGTGAGGTCGATAAAAGCGAGATGGCCGAATGCCATGATAACATTAATTATATTGTCAAGGCAGAGGGGGTATCATAGGAAAAAGATTAGTATGATTCATGCTATGACATATTATATTGCGCGACATTATGGTTGTGTCGTCGCTGATGTGCATGACGAATTATATAATAGGCTGGGTGATGGTCATGAAATGACCGAGGGATTCTATTCGGATAATGATCATTATTCCCGTGGTGTACCCTGCGCTTTGGTTGGCGAAATCATTGCCGATGCTTTCGCTGGTGGCATGGATAGGCCGGCCGTTGGGCCGATGCCGCGCAAGTTGGTGAAGGCGGCCTATGATCGATTTCTATATGTCGATCATCGCAGAGGGCTTGAGGTCGATGGCGGGCCGACTGTCGATTGGTCGAACTCCCGATTCTCTTACCGTTGCGTGCCGGTCAGCAGCGGTCGGCCCGCCGATATTTCCTATTCGGGCGAGATGCTGGCTGTCGATTTTATCTCTCACCCTGACATTCCGGGGCTGGCGATCGAGTGGGGCGGCAAGTCCGTGGTCATCCCGACCTATCGCCGTGCATTGGGCGCCAAATATGCTTTCCTGGTGTCCCAGTTCGTGCCGATGGAACATGGCCTGTCCTACGAGACCGCGAAAGCGGAGCCGGAAACGGTCCGCTTGAAGGTGCAGGGCGACGTCGCGGGAGATGATGTCGATATTCTGAAGGCGCACAGCACCATATTGCACGCGAAGTCCGTTACGGGTGTGGTGCCTGTGATCGGCGTCTTGCTGGGGCAGGCGGCCTGATCGCAGGGCTTTCTTGAGAGAGGCGGGGAGCAGTTTCTCGCCCAAACAATAAAAACCCCGGCAGGTCGATGACCTACCGGGGTTTTCAATGGTGGGCGTGGCAAGGATTGAACTTGCGACCCCTGCGATGTCAACACAGTGCTCTACCACTGAGCTACACGCCCGCCGTGGAGGGGGCCAATAACGGGGGTCGGTGACTCGCGCAAGCGCTAAATGACACTTTTTTGTAGAAACTTTTCCAACCCGCTGGACAGGGGGTGGGGAGGCCATATGCTGCGGTGCAAATAAGGGGGGACGCAAAAACATCATGTTGCCTACGCCATCGACGCCGACGGAACCGGTTCGGCCGCTCCCCTTCTATCGCCATCTCTATTTCCAGGTGCTGGTGGCGATCGCGCTGGGCGTGCTGCTCGGCCATTATGTCCCAGCGACGGGCGAGGCGATGAAGCCGCTGGGCGATGCCTTCATCGCGCTGGTGCGGATGATCATCGCGCCGGTCATCTTCCTGACGATCGTCACCGGTATCGCCGGCATGAAGGAACTGGGGGCGATCGGCCGGGTTGCGGCCAAGGCCTTTGCCTATTTCCTGACCTTCTCTACCCTGGCGCTGATCGTCGGCCTGATCATCGCCAATGTCGTGCAGCCCGGCGCCGGGCTCAACATCGATCCAGCGAGCCTGGATGCCAGCAAGATCGCCGATTATGCGCAACAGGCGCATGACCGCACGCTGGTTGCCTTCCTGCTGAACGTCATTCCCGCGACCCTGGTGTCGGCGGTGGCCGACGGGCATAATATCCTGCAGGTGCTGTTCGTCGCGATCCTGTTCGGCATCGCACTCAGCATGATCGGGGAAAAGGCCGAGCCGCTGATGACGGTGCTGGAATCGGCCAGTCTCGCCATCTTCAAGCTGGTGTCCTTCCTGATGAAGGCGGCGCCCTTCGGCGCGTTCGGCGCGATGGCCTTCACCGTCGCCAAATATGGCGTCGGGACGCTCGCCAACCTCGCCGGGCTGGTTGCGACCTTCTACCTCACCTCGCTGCTGTTCGTGCTTGTCGTGCTGGGGACGGTCGCCTGGTTCGCCGGCTTCAACATCCTGCACCTGATCCGCTATCTGCGCGCCGAACTGCTGCTGGTGCTGGGCACATCCTCGTCGGAAGCGGCGCTGCCCAGCCTGATCGAGAAGATGGAGCAGGCGGGGTGCCGCAAGTCGGTGGTCGGGCTGGTGGTGCCGACTGGCTACAGCTTCAACCTCGACGGCACCAATATCTATATGACGCTGGCCGCGCTGTTCATCGCGCAGGCGACCAACGTGCATCTGAGCCTGGAGGAACAGATATTGCTGCTGCTGGTGGCGATGCTGTCATCCAAGGGCGCGGCGGGCGTGACCGGCGCGGGCTTCATCACCCTGGCCGCCACCCTGTCGATCGTGCCGTCGGTGCCGGTCGCGGGCATGACCCTGATCCTGGGCGTCGATCGCTTCATGAGCGAATGCCGCAGCCTCACCAACTTCGTCGGCAATGCGGTGGCGACGGTGGTGGTGTCGGTCTGGGAAAAGGGCCTGGATCGCGAGCGCTTTGCGGCGGCCATGGCGGGCAAGCCGCTGCCGCCGCTCGGGCAGGCCGCGGATGAGGTCGAGGCGCTCAGCTAAGGCCGGTCAGCGTTTCGCTGCCGAACATCCGTTCGACTTCCAGCACCAGGTCGCGCAGGTGGAAGGGCTTTGACAGCACCTTCGCCTGCGGCACCGCCTTGCCGGCTTTCAGCGTCACGGCGGCAAAGCCGGTGATGAACATGATCCGGGTCTGGGGCGCGACATTGGCGGTGTGCTGCGCCAGTTCGATGCCGTCCATCTCAGGCATGACGATGTCGGTCAGCAGCAGGTCGAACCGATCCGATTCGATATGCGGCACGGCCTGGGTGCCGGTAGACACGGCAACAACCTCATAACCCGACTTTTCCAGCGCCCGCGCCAGATAGGCGCGCATGCTGTCATCATCTTCCGCCAGCAGGATTCGAACCATTGACCCCAAATTTCCTGTAAGCCGTCTTCCGCGGCGCCCCTTGCCTTGCCCACAGACTGGCAAGCCGTTTGGATATATGCGACAAGGATTAAAGATTATCCAGCCGACCAAATTTTTCCCCGGCCGGTGAAAGGAATGGCGTTGGATCATTTTGGTACGTGTCCGCCAACCGAATCGACGGCGGCCTATGATCTTCATGGTCCTGCTCTTCCCAATGGTCCGCTGATTGTGTCCGTGCCCCATGCCGGACGCGACTATTCCCCTGAATTGCTCGCTCTGGCGCGGGTGCGGCCGGAGGTGCTGCGCCGGCTGGAAGATCGCTGGGCCGACATGCTGGCGGGGCCGCTGGTCGCGCGGGGCTACAGCGTGCTGATCGCCCGCGCGCCGCGTGCGATGATCGACCTCAACCGGCATGAGCGGGAGCTGGATCCGGTGATGGTGACCGGTCTGCCCCGCGACCAGCCGCTGCAGAGCAGCGCCAAATTGCGCGGCGGGCTGGGCCTCATTCCCCGTCGCCTGCCCGGCGCCCTGGAATTGTGGCAGCGCCCCATCCCCTGGGAGGAAGCGCGGCGGCGGATCGAAACGGTGCATCGGCCCTATCATGCCCGGCTGGCCCAGATGATGACGGCCGCGCGGGAGCGGCATGGCCATGCCATCCTGATCGACCTGCATTCCATGCCGCCGCTGCCGCCGCCGGCCGCCGGACAGGCTGCCCCGGCGCTGGTGCTGGGCGATCGCTTCGGCCGCAGCGCCGCGACACGGCTGATGATGCTGGCGGCCGATGTCGCGGCCGGGCATGGCGTGCTGACCTCGCAGAACCATCCCTATGCCGGCGATCATCTGATCGAGCGGCATGGCCGGCCGGAGCGCGATTTCCATGCCTTGCAGCTGGAAATCGACCGTGCCCTCTATCTCGACGTCACGCTCGATCGGCCGGGGCCGGGGCTGACGCGCATGCAGGGCGTGGTGGCGGCCATTGCCGAGGCGCTGGCGAACGAACTGCCGCGCAGCTACGCGATGGCGGCGGAATAGCCTATTCGCCGATCACCAGTCGGGCGCCGGCGACGCTCAGATGATGGGAATCGAAATAGAGCGGCTTGCCGTCATGGATGATGGCGCAGCGGCGGGCATCGCATAGCCGCGCCATCGGATCGATCAGCGTCACGCCCCGTGCCTGCCAACGGGCAAACAGCGCGCGCAGATTACGGGTGCGGGCCTCGATCGTGGCGCGCTCTACACCCTGCGCCTGCCCAAGATCGCCGGCGCGGGCGAGATGGGCCAGATGGCGTGGCACGTCGAAAGGCTGGGGTGGCACCGGTCCGATCAGGATGACCTGCCGTCCTTCGGTGCGCAGCGCATGGATGGTGTCATTCAGCTTCGCGACGAAGGCGGGATCATCAAATTCGCCATTGGCCCAGAAGGCGGCGAGATAGACGCGGCGGATGGCCGGATCGGCGCGGATGGCGGCAAGGGCGGCCTGGTTGGCGCGGGCGCAACGGGCATCCTTGGGCGCGTCATAGTCCAGCACCGGCGGGCAACTGGAGGTGGTGCGCTCGATCAGGGCGCGGCCTTCTGCCCTGGCCCTGAGCGACAGGGCGTAGGCCATCTCCACGCCATGGCTGTCGCCCCAGAGCAGGGCGTCGGGCCGGACCTTGGCACCGAGAATGCAGGGCTGGGCACCGCGGGCGAACGTGTCGTGGCAGGCCTTGCGCGCGGGGCTGATGTCGGTGCGGCCGGCGGCGAGTTGCAGCACCTGGGGGGCAAAGCGCTGCGGCCAGCCGCCCATCGCCAGCAGCGTCAGCGATAGGAGGCAGAGCAGAGCCATGGCGCCGCCGGTGAACTGGAAGATGCGCCGGGCGGGGATGCGGCGGGCATCGCGGAAGGGACGCTCGACGAAACGCCAGGAGAGGATGGCGGCGATGAAGGAGGCGGCCACGACGGCGATTGCCGCCCAGCCGGTCAGGGCCGCATCGGTCGCATATTCGGTGAAGACGATCAGCGGCCAGTGCCACAGATAGAGCGAGTAGGAGATGAGACCCACGCCAACGAAAGGGGGCAGGCTGAGCAGGCGCCCGACGCTGGTGCCCGGCGCGCTGTGCAGCAGCAGCGCCGCGCCGAGCACCGGGGGCAAGGCGGTGATGCCGGGGAAGACGGTTTCGCGGGTGTAGAAGATGACAGCGAAGGCGACAGATAGAAGGCCGCTCCACGCGAGCGCCTCCCGCAGCCAGCGCGGGCGCGCGGCGGGTATGGCGCCGAGCGCCAGCAAGGCCCCCGCAAATAATTCCCAGGCGCGGGTGGGCAGCAGGTAGAAGGTGAAGCCGCTGGTGTCGCGCTGAAGCGCGATCGCCAGTGCCAGCGAAATCGCGGCGATCGCGCCGACGATCAGGCTGCGCCAGCGGGCGGCAAAGCGCCCGATCAGCATCAGCAGGATCGGAAAGCCGATGTAGAATTGCTCTTCCACCGCCAGCGACCAGCTGTGGAGCAGGGGCTTTACGTCGGCGCCGCCGGCGAAATAGCCGGTATCGGTGAAGAACCAGAGGTTGGAGACGAACAGCGTGGCGGCGAGCGCGGATTTCGGCACGCCCTCGATATCGCCCGGCAGATAGAGCCAGCAGGCCGCCGCCAGCACGGCCAGGATCATCAGGCTGAGCGCCGGCATGATCCGGCGGAAGCGGCGTTCGTAGAAATGGACGAGCGAGAAGCGCTGTTCATCGACCTCGCGCGCGATGATACCGGTGATGAGGAAGCCGGAGATCACGAAGAAGATGTCGACGCCGACATAGCCGCCGGAAAAGCCGGGCACATGGGCATGGAAGAACAGCACCGGCAGGATGGCGATGGCACGCAGCCCGTCAATGTCGCGGCGATAGCGACCCGCCCCGATCATGCTGCTTTCCTGTGGTGCCGACCCATGCATGGCGCTGTCCTAGCGCGAAAGCCCTGCGATTTGCTTTACCATTTTGCCGTCGTTGACAGTGGCATTGCGGGTGATATGATCCAATGTATATCATAAATGGGTGAGGATCATGCGCGATTACGCTACGGCGGACTTCTACAAGGATGTGGATCTGGTCGATGATCCCCATGCCTATTTCGACTTTCTGCGTGCCCAGGGGCCGGTGACGCGGCTGCCTCATCGCAATGTGGTGGCGGTGACGGGCTATGAGGAAACGGTGCAGGTGATGCTCGATACCGAGCATTTTTCCAGCATCAACGCCGTGACCGGGCCGATGACGGACTTGCCCTTCACGCCGCAGGGCGACGATATCGCGGCGGAACTGGAGGCGGCGCGGCCCAAGATCGCCTTTGCCGACCAGATCGTGACGGAAAGCGGCACCCGCCATGCCAAGCTGCGATCGGTGATCGGCAGCCTGTTCACACCCAGTCGGTTGAAGGCGCTGGAGCCATCCCTCTATGCGACCGCCGACAGCCTGATCGACGAGTTTGCCGCCGATGGTAAGGTCGATCTGGTGCGCCAATATGGCGGCCCCTATGCGACGCTGGTGATCGCCGACCTGCTGGGCATCCCGGCCAAGGGGCGCGCGGCCTTCCGCGTCCTGCTGGAAGGGGCGGTGCCGGCCCAGATCGACGGATCGCCCGAGGATCTGAAGCACAATCCGCTGGTTGGCCTTGGCAAGCATATGTTCCGCTACATCGCCTGGCGCCGCTTCCTGAACCATCCGGCGGTGCTGCCGGTGCGCCGGCTGCTGGGCGCGGACACGGAAAGGAAGGACATATTGACGACGCTGGCGCTGGCGAAGTTCCCGGATGGGACAAACCCGACCCTGGTCGACCTGACGGCGATGGCGGCCTTCCTGTTCGGCGCGGGGCAGGACACGACCAACCGGCTGCTGGCCAACGCCTTCCGCATCATCGCGATCCGGCCGGATATCCAGGCGCAGTTGCGCGCCGATCCCAAGCGCATCCCCAATTTCCTGGAGGAAGTGCTGCGCTATGACGGGTCGGTGAAGAGCGGCGGGCGCATCTGCACGCGGACGACGGAACTGGGCGGGGTCGAGATCAAGGCGGGGACGACGATCCTGATGTCGCACATGGCCGCCAATCGCGATCCGCGCCGCTTCGATAATCCGGCGCAGTTCGACATGGATCGGCCGCGCGCCAAGGAGCATCTGGCCTTTGGCCGGGGCGCCCATACCTGCATCGGCGCGCCGCTGGCCCGGCGCGAGGTGGCGGTCAGCATCGAACGGCTATTGGCGCGGATGGGCAATATCCGCCTGTCCCCGGCCCATCATGGGTCGGGTGAGGCGCTGCGCTTCGATTATGAGCCCACCTATATATTGCGGGCGCTGCGGCACCTGCATCTGGAGTTCGACCCGATCGCGGATCCCGGCTGAACAGGGGGCAGAAGCCGGATGAACCGGCCCCTCCTTGCGATTCGGAGGGGCCGGTTCCTTTTTCGTCAGGCCGCGGCGCGGCGTTCCTTCAGTTCCTCGTTCAGCATTTCTGCCAGCAGGAAAGCCAGTTCCAGGCTCTGCGCCGCGTTGAGGCGCGGATCGCAATGGGTGTGATAGCGATCAGCCAGGCCTTCGTCGGTGATCGCGATCGCACCGCCGGTGCATTCGGTGACATTCTGGCCGGTCATTTCGGCATGGATGCCGCCGCCGAACGTCCCTTCGGCGCGGTGCACGGCAAAGAAGCCGCGCACTTCGGCCAGGATGCGGTCGAACGGCCGCGTCTTGTAGCCATTGGCTGCCTTGATGACGTTGCCGTGCATCGGGTCGCAGGACCAGACCACCGAATGGCCCTCGCGCTTCACCGCGCGCACCAGCTTGGGCAGGCCGGCCTCGATCTTGTCATGGCCATAGCGGGTGATGAGCGTGATGCGCCCGGCTTCCCGCTTCGGGTTCAACAGGTCGAGCAGGCGCAGCAATTCGTCCGGCTCTAGCGTCGGGCCGCACTTCATGCCGATCGGGTTACCGATGCCACGCAGATATTCGACATGGGCCGACCCTTCGAAGCGGGTGCGGTCGCCGATCCACAGCATGTGCGCCGACGTGTCATACCAGTCGCCGGTCAGGCTGTCCTGACGGGTCAGGGCCTGTTCGAACGGCAGCAGCAGCGCTTCATGGCTGGTGTAGAAGCTGGTGCCGCCAAGCTGGGGCACGCTGTCCGCGTCCAAGCCACAGGCGCGCATGAAGTCGAGCGCCTGGCCGATCTGGTCGGCCATCGCCTCGAACTTCGCGGCCCAGGGGCTGCGACCCATGAAATCGAGCATCCAGCCATGCACCCGGTCGAGGCTGGCATAGCCGCCGGTCGAGAAGGCGCGCACCAGGTTCAGCGTCGCCGCCGACTGATTATAGGCGCGGATCATCCGCTGCGGATCGGGCTCGCGCGCTTCGGGCGTGAAGGCGATGTCGTTGACATTGTCGCCGCGATAGCTGGGCAGTTCCACGCCGCCGATCGTCTCGGTATCGGCCGAGCGGGGCTTTGCGAACTGGCCCGCCATGCGGCCGACCTTCACAACCGGCAGCTTCGAGGCGAAGGTCAGGACGACCGCCATCTGCAGCAGCACGCGGAACGTGTCGCGGATATTGTTCGGATGGAACTCGGCAAAGCTCTCGGCGCAATCGCCGCCCTGCAGCAGGAAGGCTTCGCCGTTCGCGACGCGGCCAAGATCGGCCTTCAGATTCCGTGCCTCGCCCGCAAAGACGAGGGGCGGAAACTGGCCAAGCTGGGCCTCTACCGAGGCAAGCGCCTCCTGGTCCCGATAAAAGGGCATCTGGATGCCCTTATGCTCCCGCCAGCTTTCCGGCGTCCACTTCGCCGCCACGTCGAGTCTCCTTCACGTCAAAAAAATAGGGGCCGCATCTACGCGCAACCGCCCGGCAGGGCAAGTTTATAGCGGTTGCAGCGCCTCTTTGCGCAAGGATACTATCGATCAGACTGATCGAGCGGCTTTATTTCTGGCAGGGATAGCGATCGTTGAGGGCGATGCTGACCAGCGCCGACGCCGCCGCGCCGCGCTGATCGGGGTAGCGCTCCAGATAGGCGACGACGGTGTTTTTCACATCCTCGGCCGCCATCCGCTTGGGCCAGCAGACGGTGCGGGCGCGGCCCAGGAACATCTCCTTGCGGATGCCGTCGGTCGCTCCGGCGATATATGCGGTGCAGGCCAGCTTATATTCCGGCGCCTTGTTGCGGCATTTGGCGAGCAGGCTGGTGCCGGTCTCGAACATGTAGATGCCGCCTTCGTCCGATGCGGTCGGTGGCGGCGGAACCTTGCTGGATGATACGGCGGCGATCGCCAGCAGAAGCGCAAACATGGGGGCGGGGCACTCATATCGGATCGTTGAGGATGCGACGCAAAGTGCCGTCTTTGCGATAGCCTGTCCAACCGGACTGGCCGACATGTAAAACGGACTGGCTCAGTATATGCCGCGGCTTGACGATGGCGGGCGGGCGGGCAGTATGGCGCCATGCGCATCGCGATCTTCGGCACCAAGGGCTATGACCGGCATTTCCTGTCGGCCGCCAATCAGGGACATGAACTGCATTTCCTGGAACCCCGTCTGGACGCGGACACCGCGAGCCTGGGCGAAGGGTTCGAGGCGGTTTGCGTGTTCGTCAATGACCGGCTGGACGCAGTCGTGCTGGCCAAGCTGGCGGCCGGTGGCACGCGGCTGATCGCGCTGCGCTGTGCCGGCTACAATAATGTCGATCTGGTCGCGGCGGCGGAACTGGGGCTGACGGTGGTGCGGGTGCCCGCCTATTCGCCCCATGCGGTTGCGGAATTCACCGTCGCGTTGCTGATGGCGCTCGACCGGCGCATCCATCGCGCCTGGGCGCGGGTGCGGGAAAATAATTTCGCGCTCGACGGGCTGATCGGCCGCAACCTTCATGGCCGGGTAGCGGGCGTGATCGGCACCGGGCGGATCGGCGCGCTGGTCGCCCGCACGCTGAAGCTGGGCTTTGGCTGTGAGGTGCTGGCGAGCGATGTGGCCCAGGATCCCGAACTGCTGGCGATGGGCGTGCGCTACGTGTCGCCACGTGATCTGCTGGAACAGGTCGACATCGTCTCGCTCCATTGCCCGCTCACCCCCGATACGCGCCATATCATCAATGCCGACGCGATCGGCCGGGCGCGCGATGGACTGGTGATCGTCAACACCAGCCGCGGTGCTCTGATCGACACGCAGGCGCTGGTGGCGGGGCTCAAGTCGCGCAAGATTGGTGGCGTCGCGCTCGACGTCTATGAGCAGGAGGCGGACCTGTTCTTCGAGGATCTGTCCAACGAGATTATCGAGGATGATCTGTTCCAGCGACTGCTGACCTTCCCCAATGTGCTGGTCACCGGGCATCAGGCCTTTCTGACCGAAGAGGCGCTGGCGAGCATCGCCGAGACGACGATGACCAATATCAGCGATTTTGCCACCGGTCGTCCGCTCGCCAACCGGGTCGATCCGCAAGCGGCTATTGCCCCACGAGGATGAAGGGCGCCCAGACATAGGGCTGCACCGCATCCGGCTTGCCGGACCGGATCAGCTTCAGCATCGCCCGTTGCAGCGCCACCCCGCGATAGGCGCCGCGCCGGTTGGCCTTGACCGTCTCGACGGTGATGAAGGTGCCGGCATCGTCCCGCACCGGCCAGTGCGACACCAGCAGGGCACCGGCGCCGGCATAGCGGAACGCCTGAGCCAGGCCGGAATAGGTCGGCGCCTGGGCGCTGCTGCCGGCGGCGGTGTTGCACGCCGACAGGATCACCCAGTCGGCGCCGATCCGCATCTGCGCCACTTCCGACGCGGTCAGCAGCCCGTCGTTGCCGGAATCGATGTCCGGTGGCGAAAGCAGCAGCGCCGGCTCGTTCAGCCCCTCCATCTGATCACTGACCAGTCCGTGGGTGGCGAACAGCATGACCGAATAGGGGCGCAGGTCGCTGGCGCGCAGGATCGCCTCGCTGGCATCGGCGCCGATCAGCAGCCGGGCATGATCGGGGCCGAAATAGCGCGCGACCGATCGCAATTCCTCGGCCGATCCGGGCAGGGGCGGCAATTGCGCCAGCGTGGCCGCGCCGCCGCCGCGTTGCTTGAGGGCGATCGCCTGCGTTTCCTGCGAAAAGGGCAGGGGCGCGCCGATGCCCAGCATCCGGTCATCCTGCGCCGCCAGCTTTTGCGGCACGACGGGGCGGAAGCCGCTGTCGATCCGCAGCGCATAGCGCCGGATCAGCCAGGGTGTGTTCCGGTCGATATGCTGCACCGGCTTTTGCGGCAGCATGGCAAAGGGCAGGGCGGCAAAGGCACCGGTCGGCACGACCCGCAGGCGCGGCGCCTTGCTCAGCGCGGCTTGGACATCGGGCGTGAAGATCTGGCTATAAAGGGCGTGGGCGCCTTCCTGGTCGAAGCCGGTGGCGCTCAGCGATGCGCGCAGTCGCGCGATTCGGCCGACCAGATCGGCGCGCGTCTCCTGCGCCCGGATGATGGCGGTCCGTTCGCGGCTGACGGCCAGGATATAGACGCCGTCAAAGGCCGGCGTCACCGCCAGCAGCGCCTCGTCCGTCGCCAGATTGGCTTGTAGCGATGCCAGGTCGGGCAGCGCGCCGCCGCGCGCCTCCAGCCAGCGGGGGAAATCATGGGCGATAGCGGTGCGGTCGGCATTGACCTCTTTTGCCAATGTCGCGCGACTGGCGCGTGCAGCCGCGACGCCTTCGTCACGGGCGAGCGCCTGCAGTAACAGGCTGTCGGCGGCCTGTAGCGCGCGGGTCCGGTCTTGCAGCGCGCGGACCCGGTTGCCCAGTACGGGGTCGTCCACCATCCGCTGCGCGACCAGATGATTGGCCTGGGCGATGCCCGATCCTGCAAGCAGGGCCATCGCGTCCATGGCCAGCCCGGCGTCGCGCGCCTGTGTCGCGATCGCCAGCACGCTGTCCAGCGCGGCGCGCTGATCCTCGGTCAGGGCGCCGTCCTCCTGCAGGCTGAGGCTGGTGCGCAGCAGCGCGATCAGCCGGCAGGCCGCATCGACGCTATCGCCGCCATTGGCCCAGGCGGACAGCATGCCGGCATTGGCGATGGCGAAGCCGGGCAGATTGTCGAGTTGGCGGGTCTCCCGGTCGAAATCGGCGGCGGCGGCGCGCGCCTCGTCCATCCGGCCGGCCTGGATCAGCGCCGGGATCAGAAAGGGATAGACGCGCTGCCCCATGTCGCGATCCTCGGCGCTGCCGATGCGGCCGCGCGCCAGTGCGGTCTGTAGCCGGCTGATCGCTTCTTCCCTGCGTCCCTGGGCGAAAGCGGCGACGCCGGCAAAGGCCAGCGCGCGTGCGGACTGCGGACTGGTGTCACCTTCGATGTCACGAAAGCCGCGCTCGGCCTCCAGGAACAGCGGCTCCGCCTCGTCATACCGTTCCAGCGGCAGCAACAGATTGCCGAGATTCTGCAGCGCGAAATCAAAGGCGAGGCTCTTCGTGCCGCTGGTCTCGCGCTTGATCGCGATCGATCGCTCCAGATAGGCGAGGCTTTCGCTGCGCCGCCCGGTGCGCGAGAGCAGCAGGCCCAGCGCTTCGAGTGCGCGGGCATAATTGGGGTGCTTGCGATCGACATGGTCGGTCGCGGTATCGACCGCCAGACGAGCATAGATTTCCGCCTCGGCATCGCGATCCGCGCGCGAGAGCATCTGCGCATACATATAATAGGCGCCGACCGCGTCCGCGCTGTTCTGGCCGCTGGCGGCGACCCGCGCCTCCATGCTGCGGCGCTGCGCCTCGACTGCCTCGCTGTTGCGGCCGAGACGGGACAGCGCCTGGGCATGGGCAAAGGCGATGTTGGATTTCAGCATCATCGCCGATTCATCCAGCGCCTTGGGATCGGTGCGGGCGAAATAGCCGTCGATATAGCGGCTCGCTTCGGCCAGCGTCTCGACCCCGGCGCCGATCTGGTTCAGCGTGACCTGGACATAGCCTTTGATCGACAGGCCCTGCATCCAGTAGATCGGATAGGCGTCGCGGAAGGGGGCCAGCAGGGCAAGGCCGCGGTCCGCATGAGCGAGCGCGTCGGGGTTGCGGCCGTCGATCTGGTCCATCGACGACAGGTTGATGAGCGCGACGCCCGCCAGCGGATGGGCCTGGCCCTGCACCTTGCTGTGGGATGCCGCCGTTTCGAGCGCTGTCCAGGCGTCGCGCGTCTTCTGCGACATGGACAGGGCATAATCGTCGCTCTCGAACAGCGCGTCGGCCTTGTCCTCCAGCGCGTAGAGCCGGGCAAAGCGCGGATCATCAGTGCGGAAGATGGGCGGCGGGGCGGCGGCAGCGGGCAGCAGCGCGGGGCCGGCCAAGGCCAGCAGAAACGCGCCCGCGCGCGCGGAAAACAGCATGATGCGCCCCACTTTTCTCGACCCGATACCGTCTTGGGTCGAACCCAGGACGGCGTCAAGCCATCAGGCGAGCGTCAGGCGCCAGTCCCAGCGCAGCGGATCGCCGTCCATCACCTCGACCTCGCGCGCGATCAGCGCGTCGCGAATCTCGTCCGACAGGGCGAAATCCTTCTCGGCGCGGGCGGCGGTGCGGCGTTCCAGTTCGGCCTCGATCTCTTCCGGCGTGATCTGTGCATCCTTGGGCTGCACCCGCAACTCGGCGCGGGTCAGGTCCAGCAGACGCAGGCCCAGTGCCTGGTCGAAGGCGGCGATGAGGCACAGCTTCTCGTCCACCGGCACCTTTTTCATGCTGATCGCTTCCTCCAGCAGGGGGAGCGCGCGCGGCGTCATCAGGTCGTCGGCGATCGCCGCATCGAACTGCTCCAGTAGCGGCACCAGCTTGGGGTGGAGATTGGCGCGCAGATAATCGAGCGTGACCGACTGCCAGGTGATGCCCTCGGCCCGGCTTTTCAGCCCCTCGACGCCCATGACCAGCCGCTTGAGGCGGGTCAGCGCGGCGGCGAGATTGTCGGCGCTGAACTCCAGCTCGCTGCGATAATGGGCGCCCAGGCACAGCAGGCGATAGGCGATCGGATGCACGCCGGCATCGACCAGGCTGAACAGGGTGGTGAAGCCGCCCTTCGACTTCGACATCTTCCCCTGGCGATCGACCAGGAAATTATTGTGCATCCACCAGCGCGCGCCGGTGAAGTCGGGCTGGGCATCCGTGCAGCCGCAATAGGCCTGGTTCTGGGCGATCTCGTTGGGGTGATGGATTTCGCGATGGTCGATGCCGCCGGTATGGATATCGAACGGCTGGCCGAGGCGGGCTTGGCTCATGACCGAGCATTCCAGATGCCAGCCCGGCGCGCCCTTGCCCCAGGGGCTGTCCCATTCCATCTGGCGCTGCTCGCCCGGCGGCGACTTGCGCCAGATCGCGAAGTCGCTCGGGTTGCGCTTGCCCGCCACCGGGTCGATGCGGGCATGGGCGGCATCGTCGCGACCGCCGGCCAGTGCGCCATAATTGGGCACGGTCGAGCTGTCGAAATAGAGGCCGCTGTCCAGTTCGTAGCAATGGGCGTCGGCGATTTTCTGCGCGAACTCGATCATCTGCGGCACATAGTCGGTCGCGACCGTCCATTCGCTGGGCGCCATGATGTTGAGGTCGGCGATATTGGCCTTGAACGCTTCGGTATAATGGGCCGCGATGTCCCAGATGCTCTTGGCACTGGCGCGGGCGGCGGCCTCCATCTTGTCGTCGCCGGCATCGGCGTCCGACGTCAGATGGCCGACATCGGTGATGTTGATGATCTGGGTGACGTCCAGCCCTTTCCAGAGCAAGGTCCGGCGCAGCGTGTCGACGAACACATAGGCGCGCAGATTGCCGATATGGGCATAATTATAGACGGTCGGGCCGCAGCTATAGACGCGCGCATGGTTGGGCTCGATCGGCGCGAACGGCTCGATCGACCGGGTCAGGCTGTTGAACAGGCGCAGGGGCGCATCGCTATGCTGGTCTTGGCTCATGGCGCCAGCCATGTCGCGAGACGGCGCGATCGTCAACGGGGCGGGTACCTCAAAAAAGCGCTTGAACTTGACCTTGGGTCAAGCGGTAGCAGGGGGCATGACCGATATATTGGATATTGCCGCCGTTGCCCGCGCCACCGGCCTAACCAGCCGGGCGCTGCGTTTCTATGAGGCGCGCGGGCTGGTCGCGCCGCTGCGCACCGCGTCGGGGCGGCGCCTGTTCGGCCCGGCCGAACTGGCGCGGCTGCACGAATTGCTGGCGCTCAAGCGGGCGGGGCTGAGCCTTGCCCAGATCAAGACATTGTTCGACGGCCGGCCGATCGACCTTGGCGCGCTGCTGCGCGCGCAGATCGCGGCGATCGACGCGCAGGCGCAGGAACTGGCGCAGGCGCGCAGCCATCTGGAAACCGCCTTGTCCCGCATCGACCGTGGCGAGCCGCTCGATGCCGCGACCCTTTGCTCGCTGATCCGCAGTGGAGAAAGCATGATCATGCAAAAAGAATGGAAGGCGGTCAGTGGCCGCTATATCAGCGCCCAGGCCGAGGCCGACTTTGCCGAGACGATGCCCAAGATGCCGGCCGATTTCGATCAGGCGGCCTATAGCGCGCAATGGGCTGACCTCACCGCCCGGATCGAGGCGGCGCTGCCGCTCGACCCGGCAAGTGCGGCGGCAGGGGCCTTTTATGACGAATGGCAGGCGCTGCTCGCCCCCTTCACCGCCATCGCCACGCCGGCGATGATGGAGGGGGTGACGCGCATGTACGATCATGTCGACGAGTGGAAGGATGAGCGGCAGCCGCCCTTCGCATCGGCCGTGTGGGACTTCATCCGCAGCGTCGGCGCGGCGCGTCGAATGTAATAAATTGTTGCTCGGGCGGTGGCGCCTTGCGCGATCGTCCGGGCGACCCGATATTGGCCGTGCGGACCGGGCCCCTCTGGCGACATGGATCTCTTCCCCCTTGATCCAGGTCGCGATGTCGGACCGCATCGGGTGCGCCCGGTGCAGGTTTTGTGGCAATTCCCCCCTCTTTTTGCCGCAGGAGACCGCACCGGGCTCACTCGAACCAACTTTTATGGAGTGAGTGAAGCCGTGAACAATCCCGTACGCATGCCGGGCTATGGTGCCAGCCAGACGGCGCAGACCGATGCTGGCCTGCGCGCGCACATGCTCGGCGTTTTCCGCAATATGGGCATCGGCCTGGTCATCACCGGCCTGGTCGCCGCCCTGGTCGGCAATACCCCGGTGCTGGCCGCTGCCATCTTCGGCACGCCGCTGAAGTGGGTCGCGATCTTCGCGCCGCTGGCCTTTGTCTTCTTCTTCAGCTTCCGCATCGACAAGATGACGACGGCTGGCGCGCGCACCGCCTTCTACGCCTTCGCGGCGGTGATGGGCGTGTCGCTGGGCAGCGTCTTCCTGGTCTTCACCGGCGGCAGCATCGCCCAGGCCTTCTTCTCGGCGGCGGTGATGTTCCTCGCCATGGCGCTCTGGGGCTATACCACCCAGCGTGACCTGACCAAGATGGGCAGCTTCCTGATGATGGGCCTGATCGGCATCGTCGTCGCCAGCCTGATCAACATCTTCATCGGCTCGTCGGCCATGGCGATGGTGATCTCGATCATCGGCGTGGTGGTCTTCACCGGCCTCACCGCCTGGGACGTGCAGCGCATCAAGTCGGAATATTTCTACTATGCCGGCCATGAGGTGGCGCAGAAGATGCAGGTGATGGGCGCGCTGTCGCTCTACCTCAACTTCGTCAACCTGTTCCAGATGCTGCTGAGCCTGACCGGCGAGCGCGAATAAGCATGCGGGACCAGGCCACCGTGTCGGCCATGCTCTGCCCGGTCTGCCATGTGGGGCTCCACATGAGCGACCGGCAGGGGGTGGAGATCGACTATTGCCCGCAATGTCGCGGCGTCTGGTTGGACCGGGGCGAACTCGACAAGATCATCGAGCGCTCCGCCCAGCCGGCCCCGGCCCCCGCCGCGCCACAGATGAGCTACCGCCCGGATCGCGACTATCGTCAGGATGGGCGCGACGACGGACGAGGCTATCCCAAGAAACGCAGGAAGAGCTTTCTGGAAGAGCTGTTCGATTGAGCAAAAGGCCGGTCCCGATGGGGCCGGCCTTTTTATTTGGGGCATGTGTGGATAGCGACTGAATCCGCGAGTTCGAGCGCGACAAACTGGCGGAAATCATCCGCGACAAAGCAATCCGGCGATCCGCCAATAAGTGCGATCTTGCCCCGGTTCTCTCCTTCGGAGCAGCAAATCGCCCATGCGTAACACCAGATCAGAAAATCCGAGAATATCAGATATTTGTCTGATTCTTGCTCTATCAGAGGATTGATAACGCTCGGCGATGTGAGGCATTCGTCCGGGATATTCTTGATGTTCTTGATCGACCACCATGTGGTCCCGATATCATCCATGAAGTTTTCATTCGGCGCGACATCGCCAAGATAGTCACGGAAATCCTCGGGTATGCGGATGCCATACCGGACTTCAAGCGCCTCTATTTGGCTCCAAACGTCCGATGGCGGTGGCTCATAAAACTCGTCGCTGGCCCACACGGTGCGAAGCCATTGTTTTGGTGTGGCGCCATTTTGCAGATAAGAAGCGGCACGCGCTTGGGCTGCCGCTTCTTCTGCCTTTGCTGCGTGCGCCAGCCGGAGTTTGGACTTTAGCCAGCGCCACATGGCGTCACTCCTTAGTGCGCGGCGCCCCAACTCGGGCCGGTGCCGATTTCCACGCCCAGCGGCACGGACAGGCTGACCATCGGTTCGGCCGCGCTTTCCATGACCTGGCGGATCACCTTGCTGGCGGCCTCGACATCAGCTTCGGGCAGTTCGAACACCAGTTCGTCATGCACCTGCAGCAGCATGCGCACGCGTGGCAGGCCGGCTGCTTCGAGCGCCGGGCCCATGCGGGCCATCGCCCGCTTGATGATGTCGGCGCTGGTGCCCTGGATCGGCGCATTGATCGCGGCGCGTTCGGCGCCCTGCCGTTCGTGCTGGACCGGTGCCTTGATGCGTGGGAACCAGGTCTTGCGGCCGAACAGGGTTTCGGTGAAGCCGTTGGCGCGCGCCTTTTCCAGTGTCTCGTTGATATAGACGCTGATGCCGGGGAAGCGCTCATAATAGCGGCTGATCATGTCCTGCGCCTCGTCGGCGCTGATTTCCAGCCGACCGGCCAGGCCCCAGCGCGAAATGCCGTAGAGGATCGCGAAATTGATCGTCTTGGCGCGGCCGCGCGTGTCGCGATTGACCTCGCCGAACAATTCCATGGCCGTGCGATTATGAATATCCTCGCCCTGCTCGAACGCGTCCTTGAGCGCGGGCACGTCGGCCATGTGCGCGGCCAGGCGCAGCTCGATCTGGCTATAGTCCGCCGCCAGGATGACATTACCGGGTTCGGCGACGAAGGCGTGGCGGATCTGCCGGCCGATCTCGGTGCGGATCGGGATATTCTGCAGGTTGGGATCGGTCGAGGACAGACGGCCGGTCTGGGCGCCGGTCAGCGAGTAGCTGGTATGGACCCGGCCGGTGTCGCGGTTGATCTGCTGCTGCAGCGCGTCGGTATAGGTGGATTTGAGCTTGGAGAGCTGGCGCCATTCCAGCACCAGTCCGCAAATGGCGGAACCTTCGGCCTTGAGCTTCTCCAGCACGGTAACGTCGGTGGAGTAGGTGCCGCTCTTGCCCTTCTTGCCCCCTTTCAGGCCCATTTCGTCGAACAGCACGACGCCCAGCTGCTGCGGCGATCCGATGGTGAAGGGGTGGCCGGCCAGTTCGTATATCTCGGCTTCCAGGCCAGCGATCGACTGGGAGAAGCTACCCGACAGGCGGGACAGGGCTTCGCGGTCGACCTTGATGCCCTGCCGTTCCATGCCGGCAACCACCGGGATCAGCGGCCGGTCGACCAGCTGGTAGACCCGCGTCGCGCCTTCGGCCGGCAGGCGGCCCGACAGCTTGTGCCACAGACGCCAGGTGACTTCGGCATCCTCGGCGGCATAGGCAGTAGCCTTGTCGAGCGGCACATGAGCGAAGCTGATCGCCTTCTTGCCGGTGCCGGTCACTTCCTTGAAGCTGATGCAGGTGTGGTTGAGATGAACGCTCGCCGCCTCGTCCATGCCATGGCCGCCCAGCGACTTGCCGGCGTCGAGGTCGAAGCTCATCACCATCGAATCGTCGATCGGCGTCACCTCCAGCCCGACGCGAGCGAGGACGTTGAGGTCATATTTGATATTATGGCCGACCTTGAGAACCGCATCGTCGGCGAGCAGGGGCTTGAGCAACCGGATCGCATCATCGAGCGCGATCTGCTGCGGCACTTCGCCGAACATGTCGTCGGCCGAACGATGGGCGAGCGGGATGTAGCAGGCGCGGCCCGGCCCTGTGGACAGGCTGATGCCGACCAGGCACGATTCCATGCTGTCGAGCGCATCGGTCTCAGTATCGACCGCGACCACGCCGAGCGCGCGGGCTTCGTCGATCCAGACCTGCAGCGCCTCGACCGTGGTGACGGTTTCATAGAGGGCGCAGTCGATCGGCGGATGCTCGACCTCGACCACCGGGGGAGGCGGTGGCGCGTCGGCGCTGCCGGTCGCAGCGGCCGCGCTGGCGACCGCAACCGGAGCGGCCGGCGCGCCCAGGCGATTGAGCAGGGTCTTGAAGCCATGGTGCGACAGGAAGGCCTGCAACGGCTCCTTGGGAATGCCCTTCAAGGTCAGGTCGTCCAGCGGTTCGGGCAGGTCCATGCTGTCATGCAGCGCGACCAGCCGGCGCGACAGCCGCGCCATGTCGGCATGGGCGATGAGGTTTTCCTGCATCTTCGACTTCTTCATCGAAGGGGCCGCGTCCAGCGCCGCTTCCAGCGTGCCATATTCGGTGATCAGCTTGGCCGCGGTCTTGGGGCCGATGCCCGGCACGCCCGGCACATTGTCGACGCTGTCGCCCATCAGCGCGAGGACATCGCCCAGTTGTTCGGGCAGCACGCCGAACTTGCCCATGACATAGTCGGCGCCGCGTCGCTCATTCTTCATCGTGTCGTACATGTCGACGCCGGGCTGGATCAGCTGCATCAGATCCTTGTCGGAACTGACGATGGTGACATGCCAGCCGGCGCGCACGGCGGCCTGGGTGTAGCTGGCGATGATGTCGTCCGCCTCGAACCCGGATTCCTCAATGCAGGGGAGCGAAAAGGCCCGTGTGGCGTCGCGGATCATCGGGAACTGGGGAACCAGATCCTCGGGCGCGGGCGGCCGGTTCGCCTTATACTGATCATACATGTCGTTGCGGAAGGTGTGGCTGCCCTTGTCCAGCACGACGGCCAGATGGGTCGGGCCCTCCGCCTTGCCCAGCTCCTCGGCCAGCTTCCAGAGCATGGTGGTATAGCCATAGACCGCGCCGACCGGCTGGCCATGCTGGTTGGTGAGCGGCGGAAGCTGGTGATAGGCGCGGAAGATATAGCCGCTGCCGTCGACCAGATAGAGATGATTCTGCTGAGACATGGGGCAGGGGATAGCGGGGATTGGCGCGCTGCTCCAGTGCCGGGCGCTTATACGCCGCCGCTCTCACCGCTGGACGGGGCGGTCGCTTCGTCTGCGTGCCGACCACGCAGCATATGGCCGACCAGCAGCACCGGCATCAGCACCGCCATGCCGATGAAGATCGCCATCAGCCGCTCGACGCCCGGTTCCAGCACCAGCTGGTCATAGCGGTCGGGCACCAGCATCACCAGCACCGCCAGGGTGAACTGGGTGCCGACATAGCGATGGGTCGGATCGCCATTTTCCAGATGCCGGCCCAGCATCACGCCGATCGCGGTGGCGCCCAGCAACAGCGCCATATTGTCGGCACCCGCGACCAGGAAGAAGGCCGCGAACAGGGCGCCGCCGATGCAGCCGATCATCCGTTGCAGGATGCGCTGGCTGACCGGGGCCAGGCCGCTCGACCCGATGCCGGTGACCGGCAGCAGCATCACCGCCATGATCATGATCGCGCCCTGCGCCAGCGCCGGCACCGGGATCCAGGCATTGAGCGCCACCAGCAGCGCCAGCGCCACGCCGGCCTGCAGCGCGTGGCGCAGTGAATCCCCGTGCCAGCCCGCGCCGGTCGCGGCGGGCGTGCGCTTGGCCGGCCAGCGGCGGCGCAGGGTCAGGGTGGAGGCGAGGCTGACGATCAGGCTGGCGGCGATACCGGCGAGCGTTTCGAGCACGCGGGTCTGGACGAATTCGGGCAGGGCGATCGCAGGATGCTCGATCTTGTCGAGCACGACCATCGCATAGGTCAGGCCGAAGAAGAGCCAGGCATAGGAGCGGCGCGAGGTGATCGCGGCATAGAGGCTGATCGTGCCCATCAGCGCCAGCGCTGCTGCGGCGGCGGGCCAGTAGCCGACGATGAAGGGCGCGCTGCCCAGCGCGATCAGGCCGCCCGCGACCGTACCGACGATCCGCAGCACGCCGCGTGCCAATGTTTCGGCGGCATGGCCGCGCATCACCATATAGCCGGCAAAGGCGGCCCAAGAGACATGGGTGGCGCCGAGCAGATGGGCGAGCAGGATCGCGCCCAGCACCGACAGCGCGCATTCCAGTTCATCGATGGTGCGCGGCGTCACGCGGTCGAGCAGCGAGGAAAAGGGGCGCGGCATAGGGACTTAGTGCCGCAGCGGGACAGTAAAGGCCAGTGCGGGATATTTGCTGCTTCCTATCCGTTTCGTTGCGCTGGAAACAGATTGGGAAGGGGAGGGCGTTTGATGCGGGCATGGGGCGCAGCGATATTGCTGGCGATGGCGGCGCAGGGCAGTGCGGCCTGGGCGCAGGACGAACGGGAATTCTGCGCTGACAGGCCGGGGCTTGATACCCCGCCCTGCACCATGGCGCCGGGCAAGGTGCAGGTCGAACTGGGACTGGGCGACTGGACCCGCGAGCAGGATGCGGAAAGTCGCATCGACACAGTGAACTTCGGCGACGCGCTGCTGCGTATCGGCCTGACGGGCAGCATGGAAGCGCAATTGGGCTGGACCGCCTTTGGCCATGTGCGCACGCGCGATCGCGCGACCGGCGCGGTCGAGACGGACAATGGCATCGGCGACATGCGCGTCGCGCTGCGGCAGAATCTGCGCAATCCCGATGGTTCGGGCTTCTCGATCGCGGTCATGCCCTATGCGAGCCTGCCGACCGGCGGCGACGCGATCGGCGAGGGTGATTGGGGCGCCGGGATGCTGGTGCCGATCAGCTATGATCTGGGCCAGGGTTTCAGCCTGATGGCAACGCCGGAAGTGGACGCGGCGGTCGATGAGGATGGCGATGGCCGGCATCTGGCCTATGGCAGCGTCGCCGGGCTGGGCTTCGATATCAGCGACAGCCTGTCCGGATCAATCGAAGCGTCGCTGATGCGCGACGATGATCCCGACGGCCATGCCACCCAGGCGCTGGCCGGGCTATCGCTGGGCTGGCAGGCGGGCGACGACATGCAGTTCGATGCCGGCGCCAATCTCGGCCTCAACCATGACAGCCCCGACGCCGAACTCTATGTCGGCGTCGTCAGGCGGTTTTGACCCTTAGAGCATCCTCCGATTAGGTTGAATCGGAGGATGCTCTAATTGTTTTGATTGCCGCATTCTGAAGTCGGCTGTTCCAGCCGACTTCAGAATGCTCTAGCGCTTTTCGTGATTGGCGACCACGGCGCGCGACACGGCCTGCATCAGCTGCCAGCGTTCGGGGATCGATACGGTGGTGCTGCCGATCATCACTGCAACCGCATAGCTGGTGCCGTCGGGCGCGGTCATGATGCCGACATCATTGTAGCCCGTCGATCGCGGCGGCAGATCCTGCCCGGTGCCGGTCTTGTGCATATAGGTCCAGCTATGCGGGACGCCGCCCTTGATCCGCTGCGGCCCGGTCTTGGCTTCCTCCATGAAGTTCATCAGCACGCGGGCCGAAGCGGAGGACAGCATGTCTCCTTCCTTGAGCTTGGCCAGCGCCTGCACGATCGACGCCGGCGCGGCGCCATCGGGCGGGCTGGCGAGATAATTGTCGAGGGCCTTCTGCCGCACCGACATGGGCAGCGCGGCGCGGGCGGCGTAGAAATTGCGGCCGATCGAATAATCCTGCCGCCAGTCGAGGCCGGCGGTGGTCGATTGCAGCAGGCGTTCGCCCGGACCGAAGCGGATATTGGCGATGTGGCGGCGTGCCAGATAGCCGCGCACAGCGTCCGGCCCGCCGACCGCGCGCAGCAGCGTGTCGTTGGCGGTATTGTCGCTCTGCGTCATCGCGCGGCGCATCAGGTCGGAATAGGTGGTGGTCCAGCCGCTCGATCCCACCATCGCCGCGCTCGGCTGGTGGAACAGGGTCAGATCCTTCTTCGTGATGGTGGTCGAATCGGCGAGGCGGATCTTGCCGCGATCGACCGCGTCCAGGAAGGTCATCGATACCCACAGCTTCGACACGCTCTGCTGCGGGAACAGGGCATTGCCATTATAGGCGACGGTCCAGTCCGCCCCGACCCGGCGCACCGCGATGCCGACCTTGCCCCGGAAGCTCTGACCCAGATTCTGGACTACGCTGACGAGAGCGGGCGAGGGCTGCTCGCGCTGGTCGATATCCTTGAACGGGGCGGGGGGATTGGCGACCTGCTTGATTGGCCATGTGTTGGTCGTGGGCTGCACCGTCTGGCGCGGCGGATTATTCGGTCGCGCGCTGCTGGCCTGGGCACTCGGCTGGGGTGGCGCGCCGACGCAGGCGGACAAGGCAACCACCGCAAGCACAAGGCGCGACGAGACGCGCCTGCTATCATTCGAACTCATCACTAACCCCGCACTTCAAGCCGTTACAAGGCGCGGCGACCCGCATTGTAGGCAAGGACGATGCGACGAATGATTCCACAATTGCGATGTAAGGAGTCTGAACGGCGGAACGGCGCTCAGTTGCGGTTCAGCGGCGGGGCGGCAATAGGAAGGGGATGACGGATGGACTGATGGATCGACGCAGCCTGCTTTGCGGCGCGGGCGCACTGGCGGCGGGATGGGCGATGCCGGCACTGGCGGCGGATTTTGCCTCGCGCCGGATCATGGTGACGGTGCGCGGCAGCGGCCGGGACGTGCTGCTCATCCCCGGCCTTGCCAGCGGTCCGGGCATCTGGAACGGCGTGACGGGGCAGATGCCGGGCTATCGCTGGCATCTGGTCCATGTCCGCGGTTTTTCTGGACTGGCCGCCGACGCCAATGGCAGCGGGCCGGTGGTGCAGCCGGTGGCGGACGAGATCGCCCGCTATATTGCCGCCGCGGGACTGCGGCGGCCGGCGGTGGTCGGGCACAGCATGGGCGGCACGCTGGCGATGATGCAGGGCCTAAAAGGCCTCGCCAGCCGGGTGATGGTGGTCGACATGCTGCCCGCCGGGGCGGCGATGGTCGGCGGCACCGCCAATGGCATGGGCTATCTGGCCGACCAGCTCAGCCAATATTTCACCGGCACGGCGGCCGGGCGCCGCTACCTCGCCCAGATCGTCGCGCAGGCGCCGGGGGCGGAGGGCAGCAATCCGGAGGTGATCGCCACCGCGCTGCGTGACCTGGCCAATACCGATCTTGGTCTCCAGCTCGGCCGCATCGGAGTGCCGATGTCGGTGGTCTATGCCGTCGGTGCGGACCAGGCCCAGTCGGTCGAGATCACCCGCCGCTTCCGGGCCGCCTATGCGGCCAAGAAGGACGCGAAGCTGCTGCCGATCGGGCCGAGCGGCCATGTCGTGATGGCCGACCAGCCGACCCGGTTCAACGCGGCGCTGGGCAATTTCCTCAAAGGCGTTTGACCTCGATCAAAGCGCCGGCCTGGATCGGCGCTAATTTGGTCGGCGAGACGACGCCCCTGGCGTTTGCTCCTCCTCCCTTCAAAGGCGCGGCTGCCCGGCCGCGCCTCTTTTTTGGTCAGGGCGCCAGCACCGTGTCGACGGCTTGCCCCAGCGTTTCGGGATAGTCGAGCGTGTAGTGCAGGCCCCGGCTTTCCTTGCGATGGAGCGCCGAGCGGACCACCAGCCGCGCGACTTCCAGTAGGTTGCGCAGTTCGATCAGATCCGGCGTCACGCGGAAATTGCCGTAATATTCATCGACTTCCTTCGACAGCAGGTCGATGCGATGCTGGGCGCGCTCCAGCCGCTTGGTGGTGCGGACGATGCCGACATAGTCCCACATGAAGCGGCGGATTTCCTTCCAGTTATGCTGGACGATGACCTCTTCGTCGCCATTGGTGACGCGGCTTTCGTCCCACGGCCGGATCGGCGGAGGGGCGGGCAGTTCGTCCCAATGGGCGCGGATATGCTTGGCCGCCGCCTCGCCGAAGACGAAACATTCGAGCAGCGAGTTGGAGGCGAGGCGATTGGCGCCGTGCAGGCCGCTTTCGGTCACTTCGCCCGCGGCATAGAGGCCGGGCAGGTCGGTGCGGCCATCCAGGTCGATGATGACGCCGCCACAGGTATAATGCTGCGCCGGGACGACGGGGATCGGCTCCTTGGTGATGTCGATGTCGAGATCAAGCAGCCGGGCATAGATGGTCGGGAAATGCTGGCGGACGAATTCCGGATCCTTGTGGCTGATGTCGAGATGGACATAGTCGAGGCCGAGGCGCTTGATCTCATGGTCGATCGCGCGCGCCACCACGTCGCGCGGCGCCAGTTCGGCGCGGGCGTCGAAGCGGGGCATGAAACGCTCGCCGCCGCCCGGCACGCCGGGCGGGAGCTTCAGGTGACCGCCTTCGCCGCGCACCGCCTCGGTAATCAGGAAATTCTTGACCTCCAGATTGTAGAGGCAGGTCGGGTGGAACTGGTTCATCTCCATGTTCGACACGCGGCAGCCCGCGCGCCAGGCCATGGCGATGCCGTCGCCAGTGGCGCCACGCGGCGCGGTGGAGAAGAGATAGGTGCGGCCCGCGCCGCCGGTGCAGAGGATGGTCGCGCGGCCGAGGATGGCGTCGACATGGCCGGTCTGCTTGTTGAAGGCATAGACGCCCCAGACATGGCCGTCGCCCGAATAGCGCTCGCCATGGCGCGAGGTGATGAGGTCGACCGCGACCATATCCTCCATCAGGGTGATGTTGGGATTGGCGCGCGCGGCCTTGAGCAATGCGACCTGTACGGCGTGGCCGGTGGCGTCGTCGACATGGACGATGCGGCGATGGCTGTGGCCGCCCTCGCGGGTCAGGTGCCAGCGTTCGCCGAACTCGTCGCCATCCCCCTCTTCATTGGGATTGAAGGGCACGCCCAGTTCCGCCAGCCGCTCGATCGCGGCGGGGGCTTCGGACACGACGAACTCGACCGTATCCTGATCGTTGAGGCCGGCGCCCGCGACCATCGTGTCATGGACATGGGCCGCAAAACTGTCACCCGCGTCGAGTACCGCGGCGATGCCGCCCTGCGCCCAGTTGGTGGATCCGCCATCCAGCGCGCCCTTGGCCAGCACCACCACCTTGCGGTCCTGCGCAAGGTTGATGGCGGCTGTCAGCCCGGCCGCGCCGGAACCGATGATGACGACGTCATGGGTGATGGTGGGCATGAACTGGCCTTCTATTTCCCAATATCCGTTCGCCCTGAGCGAAGTCGAAGGGCCAGGCCGAACGCAGTGAGGTTTTGCCTTCGCTACGCTCAGGCGTGGGCTTCGACAAGCTCAGCCCGAACGGAGATTTTCGGTCACGCCGTCGCCGTCAGGTTGAGGAAGACGTCCTCCAGGTCGGGATCACGGGTGACGACGTCGACGATGGCCAGGCCGCCGGCCTGCACCGCGCTCAACACCTGGCCCGCATTGGCGCGGTTCTTCATATAGGTGATGGTGAGGGTGCGCTCGTCGGTCAGCTCGACCTTCTCGAAGCTGGGATCGCTCGGCGGGGTGGCAATGTCGCGGTCGACGGTGACCTGCACCACCTTTTCCTGCGCCATCGCGATCAGCTCGCGGGTCGGCTTGTCGGTGATGACCCGGCCATGGTTGATGATGCCGATGCGGTCGCACAGCTCCTCGGCCTCTTCGAGATAATGGGTGGTGAGGACGATCGTCACCCCCATGGCGTTCAGTTCCTTCACATAGGCCCAGAGCTGCTGGCGCAGTTGCACGTCGACGCCGGCGGTGGGCTCGTCCAGCACCAGGATCGGCGGCGAATGGACCATCGCCTTGGCCACCAGCAGCCGGCGCTTCATGCCGCCCGACAGGGTGCGGGCATAGGCATTGGCCTTGTCCTCCAGATGAACCGCGCGCAGCAGCTCCATCGAGCGGCGCCTGTCCTTGGGCACGCCATAATAGCCGGCCTGGTTCTCCAGCGTCTCGAACGGCGTGAAGAAGGGATCGAAGACGATCTCCTGCGGCACGATGCCGATGCTGTTCTTGGCATTGCGCGGATTGGCGTCGATGTCGAAGCCCCAGATGCTGGCCGATCCGCTGGTCTTGTTGACGAGGCCCGCGAGGATGTTGATCGTGGTCGACTTGCCGGCGCCATTGGGGCCGAGCAGGCCATAGATCTGGCCGCGCGGGATGGTGAGATTGATCCCGTCGAGCGCGCGCTTGCCGCCCTTATAGACCTTGGTCAGGTCGCGGATCTCGATGGCGGCTTGCGCAGGCTGGTCGGTCATGGCTGATCTCTATGGGGATCGAAGCGGGGGAAGGGAAGGGGGCGCAACGACGCGACAGTTGAAAGTTCACACCGTTCTGCGTCGCGATTTCCGGGCGATTTCGGCGGAAACGCGCCTGTGACGCGCCGGTGACGCGACACGGAAGCGACAATGGGGTCACGCCGAAGCGACAGTCAGGCGACAGCGAAACGACAGTGAGGCTACATTTATCGGCCGATCGGTCCCCTGTGCGGGCGGCTCGGCGCGAGCGGATCGGCCCGGCGGGCGGCGTGGAGCGCCAGCGCACTGGCCCAGCTCCGGTCGAAGCCGGTGCCGGCCAGCCGATCGCGCAGCCGGTGCGCGCTGGAGCGGGACATGTCCACCATCTGCGCGGCATGGCTGATATTGCCGGTTTCGAGCAGCGCGGCGAGGAATCTGCGCTGGCGTTCGGGCGTCCATTGGCGGCGGGGGCGCCGGGTTTCGGGGACGGGCGGATTGGGGCGGGGCTGGTCCATCCGTCAGTATAGATCAGGAAAAGCGCGTGTAGGAAAGACGGGAGGATGAGGGGCTGGAGGCGCCCATTTTTGCCGTTCCAGAGGCCGCGTGGACTCTTAAATAGCGGGCTTCAGTTTGTTTCTCGCAAAAACCTTCCTATGAGTGCGCATGCACACCGAACGCACGGCTCCGGGCATCGCTATTGCCCATACTAACGACGATGTTGTTATTCGGGTCAATCGGCAGCACGCGATGCCTATTCTGTCGATCTTGCTGCACTCAAAATTTGCGGATGGCCCTCGCATCGATTTTCTGACGACTCCATATGTCAATGCGTTGATAGAAGCATTGATCGAGCCCGCTGGCCTCGCGACTAGCGATCTGGTTGTGGATCGGTCTGACCTTGATGCAGCAATACGGCTCGTTGAAGAGTGGGCAGTGTCCAACGGCAGAAATGCCGACGAAACGATGTCGATGCTACGGGACGCAGCCTATCCTTACACTCTGAAGCGCGTAGAATAACGACCAGAACCGGACATGCTCCTCCTCCCGTAAATGGGAGGGGAATGGCGGGAAAACACCCATCTCAGCCTTGGCTGGGTTGACGGCAAGCACGAAGGGACAGCAGGGATTCCGTCGGCGTGCCCCATCGGCTGTGGCCGCCTTTATCCCTGCCCGCCCAGCAATTGATATTTGAGGCCCATGGCCTGGGCGAGGTTGCGCAGCCGGCGTTCGACCGCTTCGCCGTAGAGATCGGCATCCTCGTCGCGCAGGTGGAGGTCGATGCGGTCGCCATGCCGTTCCAGATGGGAAATGGCGAGCGGGCCTTCGACGCCGCCCGACAGGCGCTGGGCCAGGCGGATGGCGAGGCCCCAGAGGGCGGCGCGGCGCAGTGCGTCCGTGCTGGCCATGCGGTCGAGGTTGGGCAGCGTGCCGACATCGCCGCCGAAATGGGTGTGCAGCGCCTGGCCTAGCATTGCGCGCTCGGCAGCGGTGATGCCGACCCAATTGCTGTGCAGGGCGATTTCGACGCCGCGTTCGGCGCGGAAATCGGGATTGGCGCGCCAGCTGACATCGGCCAGCAGGCAGGCGGCGCGGCGGATGCGGCGAGCATCCTTGTCATCGTCGGGGAAGAGGGGCGCGATCCAGCGGTCGATACGGTCGCCATGGCCGCGGAAGCGGGCCTGCGCCTCGCCCTCCGCCTCGGCCGCGACCAGCAGCGGATCATGAGCGCGGATATCGTCGGGCAGATTTTCGTAGAGCAGCCCTTCGCGCAGGCCATAGGCCGACACGATCATCCGGCTGGACTTGAGCTGGCGCACGACCACCGACAGCAGCGCGGCGGCATCCGGCAAGGTCGGCACACGCGATCCGGTCATCGCCGGGATCTGCTTCAGCCGGCCCTTGTCGACATGGGAGATGATGCGGGTAAGCTGTTCGGCACGGGCGGCGCTCATCTCATATTGATGCACCACCGGCAGCGGGAAATGGGTGAGCTGCATGTCGAAGCGAGCGAGCGAGCGCCAGGAGCCGCCAACGAGATAGAAGGGCAGGTCCGTTTCCGCCTGCCATCCGGCCTTTTCCAGCATCTTGGCGACGCAGCGATCAAGCGCGCGCGGCCCCTTGGCCCGGATCTGCGGCAGGCGCAGCACGCCCAGCGGCAGCGAGATGGTCTGTTCGACCGCGCCCTTGCGCACGCGGGCCAGTTCCAAGCTGCCGCCGCCCAGGTCGCCGACAATGCCGTCGGCATCGGGAATGCCCGACAGCACGCCCATGGCGGCGCCGATCGCCTCCTGCGCGCCCGACAGCAGTTCGACGGTCAGGCCCATCGCCTTGGCACGGGTGATGAACTCGGCGCCATTGGTGGCATCGCGCACGGCGGCCGTCGCCACGCAGCGTATGTCGGTGACGCGCATGTCGCGGCACAGATGGGCGAAGCGGCCGATGGCGCGCAGGCCGCGCTCCATCGCCTCCGGTTCGATCGCACCGGTCTTGGCGAGCGAAGCGCCGAGGCCCGCCATCACCTTTTCATTGAACAGGATGAAGGGGATGCGGCGTGGCCCGTCATAGACGACCAGGCGGACGCTGTTGGAGCCGATGTCGATGATCGCCGAGCGCGCCGTGGCGGGTTCGGGGGAGGTCGCCATGGTCTCGGCCATGGCGCGTACGCGGCTGAGCATCGAGTTCATCGCGCGGTCAGGCCCGGCCACGCAGGCGCAGGGTCGGCACCGCGCCATGCTCCTGCGCTGCGCCGCGCCCGGACAGCGACGGGTTGGTCATGAAATAACGGTGCAGGTTGAACGGCCGGTCGCCCGGCTCCAGCCGGGTATAATGGCCGTCGCGGTCCAGCACCCAGCTCTGTTCGGTGTCGATCAGATTGGCGACCATCACCTGGTCCAGAATCTGGTCATGGACGGTGGGATTTTCGACCGGCGCGAGAAATTCGACGCGGCGGTCGAAGTTGCGCGGCATCCAGTCGGCCGAGCTGATATAGACCTTCGCGCCATTATTGGGCAGCGCCTTGCCATTGCCGAAGACGGTGATGCGGCTATGTTCCAGGAAGCGGCCGACGACCGACTTCACCCGGATATTTTCCGACATGCCCGGAACGCCCGGACGCAGGCAGCAGATGCCGCGCACGATCAGGTCGATCTGCACCCCGGCATTGCTGGCGGCATAGAGTTTCTCGATGATCGCCGGGTCGACCAGGCTGTTCATCTTGGCCCAGATAGTGCCGGGGCGGCCGGCGCGGACATGGTCGATCTCCGCATCGATGCAGGCGCACAGCGTGTCGCGCAGGTCGCGGGGCGACATGACCAGCTTTTCCAGCCGCTGCGGCTCGACATAGCCGGTGATGTAGTTGAACAGCGCGGCGGCATCGCGGCTATAGGCGGGGTCAGCCGTGAAGAAGCTGAGATCGGTATAGATGCGCGCGGTGATCGGGTGATAGTTGCCGGTGCCGAAATGGCAGTAGCTGCGGAACTGGTCGCCCTCGCGCCGCACCACCATCGACACCTTGGCATGCGTCTTCCAGTCGATGAAGCCATAGACGACCTGCACGCCCGCGCGTTCCAGCGCGTCGGCCCACATCAGATTCTGCTCTTCGTCGAAGCGCGCCTTCAGTTCGACCACCGCGGTCACCGACTTGCCGGCCTCGGCCGCGTCGATCAGGGCGCGGATGATCGCCGACTGCTTGCCCGCGCGATAGAGGGTCTGCTTGATCGCAACCACGTCCGGGTCGGACGCGGCCTGTTTCAGGAAGGAGATGACGACGTCGAACGCCTCATAGGGGTGATGGACGACGATGTCCTTGGCACGGATCGCGGCGAAACAGTCGCCGCCATATTCGCGGATGCGCTCGGGGAAGCGCGGCGCATAGGGCTCGAACTTGAGGTCCGGGCGGTCGGCGTCGACGATGCCGGATAGGTCGCCGATGCCGATGAAGCCCTCCACCTCGACCACGATCGCCTCATGGCCCTGGAGCATGTCCTGGAGCATTTCCTCGACCGGTTCGGGGATGCGTTCCTCTATCTCCATGCGGATCACGCGGCCGCGGCGGCGGCGCTTGATGGCGCTGCGGAAATAGCGGACCAGATCCTCCGCCTCTTCCTCGATCTCGATGTCGCTGTCGCGGATGATGCGGAACACGCCGCTGTTGCGGACGCGATAGCCGGGGAAGAGATCGGCCGAGAAGCGGCGGATCACCGCCTCCAGCGCCATGTAGCGCATCGGTTCGCCCGGAATGCGCACGAAACGGGCGAGCGAGGAGGGGATCATCACCAGTTCGCGGATCGGCTGCTTGTCCGACAGCCGTTCGAGGTCGAAGACGATCGACAGGCCCTGATTGGGGATGAAGGGGAAGGGATGCGCAGGGTCCAGCGCCTGGGGCGTCAGGATCGGGAAGATCTGGGTCAGGAAATGTTCGCGCAGCCATTGGGCGCAGCCGACATCCATTTCCGCGGACGGACCGATCACCTCTATCCCGACCTGCACCAGCTCGCCATGCAGCGCGCCCCAGACCTTCTGCTGGGCGCGCATCAGGCTGGCCGTGGTCTCGGTGATCGCGCCGAGCTGCTGCGCCGGCGTCAGGCCGTCGGCCGACCGCAGATCGACATCCTGCAACTGCTGGCCCTTGAGCCCGGCAACGCGAACGGAGAAGAATTCGTCGAGATTGGCGCCCGAAATCGACAGGAAGCGGAGCCGTTCGAGCAGCGGATGGGCCCGGTTCATCGCCTCTTCCAGCACCCGCTGGTTGAAGGCCAGCCAGGAAAGCTCGCGGTTGAAATAGCGCTCGCCCGCGGGCGAAAGGCTGGCGATGGGATCGGCTTCGGCCACGGATTACTCGCGCTGGTCGTTGGTGGGATCGGGCGGGACTATAGGCAAGATTCCTGCAGATTGCAGGGCCTCTTTCGCCAGTGCGACCGAAATCTTACGTCCAGATGACAGCGACGCCTCATCCAGCAGCGCCGTCACCGCCGCAATCGCGCCATAGCTGCGCTCGATCCGCCGGAGCAGCCAGGGGGCAAGGTCCGGCGCGAAGCTGGCGCCCGACGCGCCCAGCCGCCGCTCGATCAGCGCCAGCGCCAGCGCCTCGTCCGGTTCCTCGATCGCGACATGGGGCGATCCGGCCAGCCGCGATCGCAGGTCGGGCAGCGCCACCGTCCAGCGCAGCGGGGACGTGCGGCCGATCATCAGCAGCGGGCGATGTTCGGTCTGCGCCTCGTTCCAGGCATGGAACAGCATATGCTCGTCCTGCCCCTCGGCATCGTCAATCACGCTGCCGCCGCTCATCGCGACGAACTGGCGGCCCAGCGCCGAACGGCCCGACAAGGGCGGGCCGGTCAGCACGGTCACGGACACAGGCCAGTCGCGCCAGCGTTCCAGATGGGCAACGGCCAGTTGATTGGCCTCGCTCACCAGAAACTCCTCGCCCTGGCCCTGCCATTCGAAGGGCAGGCTGATCTGGCTCATGGCTGTCCTGCGGGCGCCTGCCGGCGCGAGATGCGCATGGTGTTGCCCGATACGGCCACATTATAGCCGCGTGCCTGCAATCCTGCACGCAGCGTTTCGGCCGTCCCCTCGAAGCTGACCTGCATCACCGACGTGCCACCCAGCGCCAGGCTGCTGGTCGCGGCAGAACGGACACCAGCAATGCTGCGCAAGGCCGATTCGCCGGCGGTAACTGATCCGACGTCGGGCGTGTCGAACTGGATCGCGAAGCTGGCGATGCTGGCGCCAGCGGTGGGCAGCGGCATGTCGACCGCCTCGATCGGCGCCTCGGTCGCATTCTCGATCGCCAGCGCGCTGGGGTCGACCGGTTCCTCGATGATCAGCGACGGATCGGGCCGCAAGCGGCCGTCGTTGAGCGCGCGGATATAAAGCTCGTCGATCCGGCGCGCGCCCTCATCCAGCATCTGCGGGATGCCGCTGTCGTTCGAAGCGCGCAGCGCGAAGCTGCCGATCAGGCTGTTGTCGGGGCCATAGCGGGCGGTGAAATTGGCCGTCACCGGGCCGCCGGGCCATTGCCGGTCGAGCCGCACCATCGGGATCACCACATCGGCCGCGCCATATTGATCGAGCAGCACGCGCCACCACAGGCGGCCGCGCCGCCCGGTCTGGCCGGCGTTGAGCAATACCGGGTCGGCGACCGAGCCCGCGACGCGGACATAGTCGATCGCGCTGTCGCCAGTGCGATAACGGGCCCAGGCCTTCTGCCATTCATTGACCCGTTCATAGGATACGGCCGAGCCGCCATCCCACATGACCGGGATCACCAGCAGCGGCGGCGAGCGCATCACATTGCCGGAAACACCCAGTAACTGGCCGGTGCGCGCGCGGTCGAACAAGATGCCGAGCGTCGCGACATAGCGACCGGGGCCGGCCTGTTCATATTCGACCTCGATGCCCGAGATCATGGCTTCGAGCTGCGAATCGGACAGGCTGGGCACGCCGGTGCCGCCATGGGTGCGGGTCCACAGCATCTTCCACGCCTGGCGCTGGGCCAGCCGCCAGCCGGCATAGCGGGCCGCATCGGCGCTGCCGGCCTGGACGTCGACCTTCACGCCGCGCACCTCATAATCGCCGCCGCTGGCGATCGGCGGCACGCCGCGCTCGCCTTCCATCTGGGCGAACAGCGCAGCGCCGACCAGGCCGATTCCCACCGCGCCGGCGATCTGCGCCGGCCGGGACAGGGCGTGGAGAGCAAGCGCTGGCGGAAACGACAGGCGACGAAGAGTCTTGGCAAGGATCACGGGCGTCCTTTTGGCGAGTTTAGCTTCGCATGCCAAGCGCGAACCTGCACGACCTTCCCCGTTCGGGCTGAGCGAAGTCGAAGCCTTCACCTGAGCGAAGCGAAGGCGCCTCGCTCCGCTCGGCGATGCCCTTCGACTTCGCTCAGGGCGAACGGGATATGGAGACAATGGCCGCGCAAAACTCGACATTGGACCGTTTCGAACGTAGAGCGCAGCCTCATGAGCGACAACGAATCCTACAGCTACGCCAAGGCTGGCGTCGACATCGCCGCGGGCAACGCCCTTGTCCGTGCCATCGCCCCCCTGGCCAAGGCCACCCGACGCCCCGGCGCGGACGCCGAACTGGGCGGTTTCGGCGGCTTTTTCGACCTGAAGGCGGCGGGCTATGACGACCCGTTGCTGGTCGCGGCCAATGACGGCGTCGGCACCAAGCTGAAGCTGGCGATCGACCATGACCGCCATGACGGCGTGGGCATCGACCTGGTCGCGATGTGCGCCAACGACCTGATCGTGCAGGGCGCCGAGCCGCTCTTCTTCCTCGACTATTATGCCACCGGCAAGCTGGAGTCGGGCGTCGCCGAGCGCGTCATCGCCGGCATCGCCGAGGGCTGCCGCCAGGCCGGCTGCGCCCTGATCGGTGGCGAGACCGCCGAAATGCCCGGCATGTACAGCGATGGCGACTATGATCTGGCCGGCTTCTGCGTCGGCGCGGTGGAACGTTCCAAGGCGCTGACCGGCAACAAGGTGAAGGCCGGCGACGTCCTGATCGGCCTCGCCTCCTCGGGCGTCCACTCCAACGGTTTCTCGCTGGTCCGCCGCCTCGCCGTCGACAAGGGCTGGAAGCTCGATCGCCCGGCGCTGTTCGACAATGAAGTGCTGCTGATCGACGCGCTGATGGCGCCGACCAAAATCTATGTGAAGAGCCTGCTGCCGCTGGTCCGCGCCGGCATGATCAATGCGCTCGCCCATATCACCGGCGGCGGCCTGCTGGAAAATATCCCGCGCGTCCTGCCTGAAGGCACCCATGCCATCGTCGATGCCGACGCCTGGGAACAGCCGCGCCTGATGGCCTTCCTCCAGGCCCAGGGCAATATCGAGCCGGAAGAGATGGCGCGCACCTTCAACTGCGGCATCGGCATGATCCTGGCGGTGGACGAGGCGCATGTCGCCGGCGTCACCCAGGCGCTGGAGGATGCCGGCGAAACCGTGTTCCGTGTCGGCACTGTCAGCGAAGGCGACAAGGGCTGCACCGTCAAGGGCAGCGCCGAAACCTGGAGCGCAAAGGCCGACTGGTCGGCCACGCATCTGGGCTGACAAGCACCACGACCGGAGTGGGATAATGACCAAGGCAAAGATCGGCGTCCTGATTTCCGGCCGTGGCTCGAACATGGCAGCCCTGCTCTATGCGGCGAAGGCGCAGAACTGTCCGTTCGAGATCGTGCTGGTCGCCGCCAACGACCCGGCAGCCCCCGGCCTGGTGCTCGCCGCGGCCGAGGGCATCGCCACCTTCGGGCAGAGCCACAAGGGCATGAAGCGCGCGGAGTTCGACGCGGTGATCGACGCGCAGCTGCGTGCCGCGGGCGTCCAATATGTCGCGCTCGCCGGCTATATGCGGCTTCTGTCGCCCGAATTCGTGTCCGGCTGGGAAGACCGGATGCTCAACATCCATCCCAGCCTGCTGCCCAAATATAAGGGCCTCGACACCCATCAGCGCGCGATCGATGCGGGCGACAGCCATGCCGGCTGTTCGGTCCATATCGTCACCGCCGAACTGGACGATGGCCCGGTGCTGGGCCAGACCGCCGTGGCGATCCTGCCCGGCGACACGGCCGACAGTCTGGCCGGGCGCATCCTGATCGCCGAGCATCAGCTCTATTCGCGCACCCTCGCTGATTTCGTCACCCGCGAGCGCCAGCCCGACTGGCTGCTGAACAAGGTGCGCGAGGCCGCGCTGGCGCTGCCGCAGGCAGACGAGATCGTGTCGCACGGCATGCCCTGCTTCGGCATCGTCAAGGGCAAGAAATTCGCTTATTTCACGCGCGACCATCATGGCGACGGCATCATCGCCGTGCTGGTGAAGACCACCGCGCCGGAAGAGCAGGCAACCCTGATCGAGGCCGATCCGGACCGCTATTATCGCCCCGCCTATTTCGGCAATGACTGGGTCGGCGTTCGCCTCGATCTGGGCGATACCGACTGGGACCACATCAGCGAGCGGCTCCACGCCAGCTGGCGCCAGATTGCGCCGAAGAAGCTGCTGGGCCTGATGGATATCGCCGACCAGTTCTGATTGGGGGCGTTGCAACCGGCAGCGCGCCCAATCAGCGGGGATGCGTCAGCGCCAGCCCAGGGCGGGGGCGATGTGCTTCAAGATAGAATCGATCACATGGACATTATAGGCGACGCCCAGCTGGTTCGGCACGGTCAGTAGCAGCGTGTCCGCTTCGGCGATCGCCTCGTCCGCCCGGAGCTGTTCGATCAGCTGTTCCGGCTCGGCCGAATAGGAGCGGCCGAAGACGGCACGCATATTGTCGATCACGCCGACATGGTCGCTGCTGTCGCCCCGGCCGAAATAATCGTGATCCTCCTGGTTCATCAGCGCGAAGATCGAGCGGGAGACGGAGACGCGCGGTGCGCGTGTGTGGCCGGCCGCTTTCCAGGCGTCCTTATAGGCGCGAATCTGTTTGGCCTGCTGGACATGGAAGGGCTCTCCGCTCTCGTCGGCCTTCAGGGTCGAGCTTTGCAGGTTCATGCCCATCTGGGCCGCCCAGACCGCCGTGGCGTTGGAGGCTGATCCCCACCAGATGCGGTCGCGCAGCCCTTCCGAATGGGGTTCCAGCCGCAACAGGCCGGGCGGGTTGGGGAACATCGGGTTGGGATTGGGCTGGGCAAAGCCTTCGCCATTCAGCAGCCGCAGGAAGACTTCTGCATGGCGTCGGCCCATGTCCGCGTCGCTCTGTCCTTCGGCAGGAGCATAGCCGAAATGGCGCCAGCCATCGATCACCTGTTCGGGCGAACCCCGGCTGATGCCCAGTTGCAGCCGCCCGCCGCTGATCAGATCGGCCGCGCCCGCATCCTCGATCATATAGAGCGGATTTTCATAGCGCATGTCGATGACGCCTGTGCCGATCTCGATCCGGCTGGTCTTGGCGCCGATCGCGGCGAGCAGGGGGAAGGGCGAGCCGAGCTGGCGCGCGAAATGATGGACCCGGAAATAGGCGCCGTCCGCGCCCAGTTCCTCGGCCGCGACCGCCAGATCGATCGACTGGAGCAGAACGTCGCTGGCCGAACGGGTGGCGGAATAAGGGGCCTGCGACCAATGGCCGAAGGAAAGGAAACCGATCTTCTTCATCATAGCCCTTCCAGCTTGAACTTTGGGCTATGAGCTGGGCCTTGGCGATCCTGCCTGCAACCGCCTGATTGGAATTGGATAGTTTCCAATCTGATGCCTGGCCGGCGGGCCGATCGCGCTATCGGAGTGCCGGGCCACCCGCAGGCGGCCCGGCGCTCGATCAGCTGCGTACGTCGGATTCGGTGACGGGCGAGATCTTGATTTCGACGCGGCGGTTGGCGGCCTTGCCTTCCTCGGTCGCATTTGACGCGATTGGCTGGGTTTCGCCGAAACCGCGCGTGGCGATGCGGGCCGACTGGACGCCATGGCTGGTCAGATAACCGGCGACCGACTGGGCGCGGCGTTCCGACAGCGTCTGATTATAGGCGTCCGACCCGTCGCTGTCGGTGTGACCATAAACGTCGATATAGGTCTTGGGATATTGCGACAGGATCGAGGACACCTCGTCCAGCGTGGGGCGGAACTGCGGCTGGACGCTGGCGTCGTTGAACGCGAAGGTGATGCCCGAGGGCATGCGCAGCAGCAGGTCGTCGCCCTGGCGGATCACGTCGACGCCGCTGCCGGCGGTCTGCTGGCGCAGCTTGCGTTCCTGTTCGTCCATATAGGAGCCGATGCCGGCGCCCGCGATCGCGCCGATGCCGGCGCCCAGGATCTTTTCGGTGCGGTCATGCCGGCCGCCGACCAGATCGCCCAGCAGATAACCGCCCAGCGCGCCGCCGATGCCGCCGATCGCCGCCTTCGACATGCGCTTCTGCCCGGTTTGCGGGTCGGTGGTGCAGGCCGTGGTGGTCAGCATCGCGGCCAGGCCGGCCGCCATCATGATCCGGTGCGAAATCCTCATTCTTCTGTTCCCTTGTCTTTGGCATCCGCGTGGATGGATGCGTCCCTAATTACCCAGGCGATGGATTGTTCCACAAGTGAACTGAACGGGTGATGATGGGATGGTTGTGAAAACGAAAGAATAAAGGTTATAGGGAAGGGGACCACCATGGCCACGATCCCCCCTCCCGCTCCGACGCCCTTCCCCTGGGTAGACCTCATCATCATCCTGGCGCTGGTCGCGCTGAACGGCGTCTTCGCGATGTCGGAGCTGGCCATCGTGTCCGCGCGCAAGCCACGGCTGCAGGCGATGGAGAAGGCGGGCAAGCGCGGCGCCAAGTCGGCTTTGCAGCTGGCGGCGGACCCCGGCAAGTTCCTGTCGACCGTCCAGATCGGCATCACCCTGATCGGCATCATTTCGGGCGCCTATTCGGGCGCCAGCCTGGGCGGGCCGACCGGCGAGCGGCTGGCGGCGCTGGGCCTGTCGCCCAATATGGCGGAAAATCTGGGCTTTGCGCTGGTCATCGGCCTCACCACCTATGCCTCGCTGATCATCGGCGAGCTGGTGCCCAAGCAGTTCGCGCTGCGCCAGCCCGAGCCGATCGCCGTGCTGGTGGCGACGCCGATGCTGTATCTGGCCAAGCTGACCGCGCCGGTGGTGTGGGTGCTCGACAAGTCGAGCGGCCTCATTTTCAAGCTGCTGGGGCTGGACCGCGAATCCGAACATCATGTCACGGTCGAGGAACTGCATCTGATCGTCGCCGAGGCGAGCCGGTCGGGCATCATCGAGGAAAGCGAGCGGGCGATCATCTCCGGCGTGGTGCGGCTGGCCGACCGGCCGGTGCGCGAGGTGATGACCCAGCGCATGGATGTCGACTGGATCGACATCAACGCCGATGAGGACACGATTCGCCTGCGCCTGCTGGAAACGCCGCATACCCGCCTGCCGGTGGGCCGTGGATCGGTCGAGGACATTATCGGCATCGTCCAGGCGCGCGACATCATGACCGCTTTGTTCCGGGGCGAGGCGCTGAACATCGAGGCGCTGCTGCGCAAGGCGGAGGTCGTGCCCGATCAGGTCGACGCGATGGATGCGCTGGAAGTGCTGCGCAAGTCCGACGTGCCGATGGTGATGGTGCATGACGAATATGGGCATTTCGAGGGGATCGTGACCCCGGCCGATCTGCTGTCCGCCATTGCCGGCCATTTCGCATCCGACCGTGACGTCTATGACGAGCCGGATCTGGTCGAGCGCGAGGATGGCAGCCTGCTGGTATCGGGCCAGATGCCGATCGACCAGCTGGCCGAGAAGATCGACATCAACCTGTCCGAGGACCGCGATTATGCAACGGTCGCGGGCCATGTGCTGTGGCTGCTCAAGCGCCTGCCGGAAGTCGGCGACTATGCCGAGGATCAGGGCTGGCGTTTCGAGATTGTCGACATGGACGGACGCAAGATCGACAAGCTGCTGGTCGCGCAGATCTGACCGTGGCGGCGTCGGCGCTCGATGCGGTCGATCGCCTGGCGCTGCGCCTGCTGGAAGAGAAGGATGGCCTGGCCGTGCTGGGCCTGTGTGGGGCGCAGGGCAGTGGTAAGAGCACATTGGCGCAGGCGCTGCAGGCGCGCATGGGCGCGCGGGGCGTGGCGAGCGCGATCCTGTCGATCGACGATCTCTATCTGACGAAGGCTGAGCGGGAAGCGCTCGCCGGGACCGTGCATCCGCTGCTGCGGACGCGGGGCGTGCCGGGGACGCATGATGTCGCGCTGGGCTTGCGGGTGCTGGACGCACTGGCGGCGGGGCGGGCGGCGTGCTTGCCGCGGTTCGACAAGGCGGTGGATGATCGCTTGCCCGAAGCGGCGTGGCCGGAGGCAAAGGCGGGGCTGCGGCTGCTGATCCTGGAGGGTTGGTGCGTGGGCGCGCGGGCGCAGGAGGCAGGCGCACTGGATGCCCCGGTCAATGCGCTGGAGCGGGACGAGGATGGCGACGGGCGCTGGCGGCGCTTCGTCAATGCGGCGCTGGCGGGGGACTATCAGACGCTGTTCGGGCGGATCGATGCGCTGGCGCTGCTGGCGGCGCCGGGGTTTGCGGTGGTGCAGGGCTGGCGGACGCAGCAGGAGGCGGAATTGCGCGCGGCCGGCGGAGGCAGCGCGGTGATGAACGATGCGCAGGTCGCCCGCTTCATCCAGCATTATGAGCGGCTGACCCGGCATATATTGGACGAGATGCCGGGGCGAGCCGATCTGGTCGTGGCGCTGGATGCGGAGCGCGGCGTGACGGCGGTGCGCAGCCGATAGCCGAAAAGGGCGCCGCCACCGGCCGCGCCCTATCCGAAATTTACTGCGCCGCGTTCTCGGCCGGAGCCTCGGTCGCGTTGGCGGCATTGTCGCCGCCTTCGGCCGGCGCCGCATTGTCGGCAGCGGCGGGCGCGGCATCGGCGGCGGGCAGGGGGAGGTTGGCCCCCTGCGTGTTCAGCCAGGCGATCAGGTTGGCGCGATCGGCCGGGTTGGAGAGACCGGCAAAGGTCATCTTGGTGCCGGGGGCAAATTCACGCGGGCTCTTCAGCCAATGGTCGAGATTGTCGAAGCTCCATTCGCCGCCCTTGCTCTTGAGCGCTTCGGAGAAGGCGAAGCCGCCCTTGCCCTGGCCGATGCCTTCGCCGACGGTGGCATAGAGATTTGGGCCGATGCCGTTGGCGCCGCCCTGGTTGACGGTGTGGCAGGCGGCGCATTTCGCGAACACCTTTTCGCCGGCCGCGACATCCGCGCTGGCGAGCAGGGTGTTGAGGCCGGGGCCGCTGTCGCCGCCACCTTCGCCTTCCACCTCGACGCCCTCGATCGCATAGCCCATCTTTTCGGGCCGTTCATCGTGGAAATATTTGGAACTGACGATCGCGCCACCCAGCGCGATGATGCCTGCAAACAACGCCCACCCTGCAACGGTGTTGAATCGATCGCCCATCCGCAGATTTCCCTCGCATCTTTGTTATGGAGGCTGTCGTGCGCTCCCCCACTTAAGCACTTGCCATAATGGGGGATAGGCCGGGGTGCAACCCGCCGTGGCGCTTTTCGCGCCCCGCCGCCCCGCCGATGCTTGCGCGCGATCCCCCAACTGCCTAAGCGCGCAGGCACGCATGGAAAATTATCCCGCCCCCGCTCGCGCGCTGGTCGCCGACATGTCGCAAAAGGCCGCTGCCGATCCGGCGCGCGCCGTCGCCTATCAGGGCGCGCCCGGTGCCAATTCGCACCTGGCCGCGCTTGGCTACGCCCCCGATTGCGTGCCGCTGCCCTGCTTTGCGTTCGAGGATGCGATCGACGCGGTGCGCAATGGCCTTGCCGCCCGGGCGATCATTCCGATCGAGAACAGCCTGCACGGCCGCGTCGCCGACATGCATTTCCTGCTGCCCGAATCCGGGCTGCACATCGTCGACGAATATTTCCTGCGCATCCGCCACTGCCTGATGGCGCCCGACACGGTGCCGGTGAAGAGCGCGATCAGCCATCCGCAGGCGCTGGGCCAGTGCCGCCATTATCTGCGCGAGCGCGGCATCCAGCCGGTCGCTTATGCCGACACCGCCGGCGCCGCCGCGCTGGTAGCGGAGACGCGCGCGCCGGGCGAGGGGGCGATCGCCCCCTATCTGGCCGCCGAAATCTATGGCCTGCGCCTGATCGCCGAGAATATCGAGGATAGCGACGACAATATGACCCGCTTCCTGGTGCTGGCGCGCGAGCCCAAGGCACCGGCGGCGGGCGTCGGCCCGGTCATGACCACCTTCCTGTTCGAGGTGAAGAATATCCCGGCCGCGCTCTACAAGGCGATGGGCGGCTTTGCGACCAATGGCGTCAACATGACCAAGCTGGAAAGCTACCAGCGCGGCGCCAGCTTTGCCGCGACCGAATTCTACTGCGATATCGAAGGGATGCCGGGCGACCCGGCGGTCGACCGCGCGCTCGCCGAGCTGGAATTCCACACCAAATGGGTACGCGTGCTGGGCAGCTACCGCCAGGCCCGCCCCCGCACCTAATTGGTGCGCCCGATAGCGGGCGGTTTCAGGGTCTCGCTTGGGTCGCTCCAGGGTCATTGCGCGAAGTTCACAGTGTCGTGGCGCGATGATATCGGCGTTTTGGGGCGTTTTCGCGCCTGCCACGCGCCGCCGACGCGCCTGTTGGATCACATCCGGGTCATGGCGAAGCGCCATCAGGGTCACGGTGACGCGCCTGTTGGATTGCGGGGGTGGCGGCGCATTGGCGCGCGCGCAGGGGCGGGGGCGTGACTGCTCCATCGCGGAGGATAGATCAGAAATTGGCGAAGTAGGAAAGTGGGGCTGGGTTTGGCCGCGTTGGGGGGGGGGGGGCTTGTCGGCATTGGCAGTGAGAGAGTTGGCTCATTGTAGTTGCTTGATGAGCGGCAAACTTCGCAAAACTAAAGTGACACTGATATCCTGCTTGCTTGGCGCCAAATTTAGTGCTCCGTTGGCGAAAAATATCGCATAGGGATTGTCGGAAAATGTCGTCAAAAATAAATCAATCGTCCGGGGCAATTTTCTCTGAAAGTAGTTTGCCGATAGCTATCGGTAATTTATTTAAAATGAATAATTATGATGTTGAATATGATGTTCACGTGCATGGTGCGCAAGTAGATATCGTTGCAACATCTAAAGGGGATCCGTTTTCTAAGAGTCCGTTTGGAAAATCAGGGGTGAACGTTTCGGCGTAGGAGATTGCCGCCCATGGCGACGAGGATCATGGCCTGTGAGACGTCGATGCGCTTCTCGTAATCGCGGACCAATCGGCGCCAT